>Ga0247813_10000009_pt1 | contig 537957 bp, 444 predicted proteins | sample UWRJL169409C1_FD_180719 | JGI IMG/M metagenome (GOLD analysis project Ga0247813, IMG submission 180719) | Plant litter microbial communities from Arlington Agricultural Research Station in Wisconsin, United States - UWRJ-L169-409C-1 | ecosystem: Environmental > Terrestrial > Plant litter >... | reverse complement strand
ATTGTGAAATAGAAAAGGAAATAGGCAAATTATAATACTAATATTGTCATTTTGAATAACGAAGCACCAGTTTAGGAATAAAAAGGTACTTCGTTTTTTTTTTTATTTATACCTTTGCACAATTAAAATTTTTAAGCATTAAGCTGTTAAGACTTTTTTTGGTTCTTAATACCTGAAATACAAATCATGAAGAATAATTTATTTTTAGACGCTGCATTTTCAAAACAAACAGAACGTCCACCAGTTTGGATGATGCGTCAGGCTGGTCGTTTTATGCCACAATACTGGGAGATTAAAAACAAATACTCTTTTTTAGAGATGTGTAAAACTCCAGAAATTGCTGCTGATGTAACGATGCTTCCTGTTGATTTGTTGGATATTGATGCAGCGATTTTATTCTGCGATATTTTAGTAACAGGTGAGGCTATGGGTGGCGATTTGAGCTTTACTCAAGGCGTTGGACCGAAGTTTGCAAATCCTGTGCGTAATGCACAAGATATTGAAAACTTAAATGTTGATTGCTTAGATGAACTACAATACGTTGCTGATGCGATTAAAGTGATTCAACAGCGTTTAAATGGTCGTATTCCTTTGATCGGCTTCGCTGGTGCACCTTTTACGGTAATGAGTTACTTAATTGAGGGTGGTTCTTCTAAGGATTTTAAATTAACGAAGCTTTTTATACATAACCAACCAGAATTGGCGCATAAGCTTTTAGCTAAAATTGCTAAAGTAACGGCCGATTATTTGAATCTTCAAATTGCTGCTGGTGTTAATGCTGTTCAAATTTTTGATAGCTGGGCGTTGGCATTGTCTTGGAACGATTATCAGGAATTTTCACACCGTTATATCCAGGAAATTATCTCGAACTTAAATAGAAAAGATATTCCTGTAATTTCTTTTTGTAAAGGAAGTTCGGTTTTTGCACCAATAATGGCAGAAGCTAAACCTGATGTAATTTCTGTAGATTGGAATGCCGATTTGTTAAACATAAAAAATGCTTTGCCAAAAGGTATTGCTGTTCAGGGAAATTTAGATCCACATATTTTATATGCTGATCAAGCGGTGATTAAAGCGCAAATTCATAAACTGTTTGAGCGTATGCGTGGAACGGAGGGATTTATCTTCAATCTGGGTCACGGTATTATGCCTGATATTCCTTTTGATAACGTGAAATATGCAATTGATGTAGTGAAGGAGTTTAGGTATTAATTTCAACTCATTTTGCTTATATTAGCGTAAATAATTTACGAGCCATGACAGTCAAATCATTACGTGACGAAGATAGATTGCCAATTAAACAGGTAATTAACGCCATAAATAAAACGATGGATGAGGTTCTTCGCGTAGTTGATGCTATGGATTTAGGTAGAACTGAAGTGAAAGCTGATGGGGTTTATAGAACTTTCAATAACGGCGAAATCGTAAAGATTTCTTCTGGGAACTTCACTAAAAAAAGAGTAGGTAAAAAAAGAATTAAACTGTTTTAATAATGGCTATCAAGCCTAAATTGAGAGTTTTCGCTGGGCCAAATGGTTCTGGTAAAACAACACTTTATAATTCAATTAAGCCAATTTATTTTTCAACCAAGCTTTTTGTAAATGCAGATAATCTTGAATCAGATTTTAAGAAAAACAATTTTTTAAATCTATCAGAGTTTGATATTATCTGTTCACATACCGAATTTGAGCAATTCAGCATTTCAAATGGATTATATTTAAAAGCAGGTTTCAAATTCGAAAGTTGGAATCTCGTTGTAAAAGAAAATGTTATCGTAAAAGGAGAATTTGATGACATCGAATATAACTCTTATCATTTTGCAATAGTTGCTGATTTTATTCGCCACAAATTAATTGAGTCTAGAAAATCATTTTCTTTTGAAACAGTTTTTTCTCATCCATCTAAGTTAGCACTCATCGAATTCGCTCGTCAGAATAATTATAAGGTTTATTTATATTTTGTTGGAACAGAAACACCTGTGATGAATCTAGAACGGGTAAAGGATAGGGTAAATAAAGGTGGTCATTTTGTTGATGGTAAAAAGGTTGAGAAATGCTATTTTCTTACAATGGATTTACTTATAGATATGTTAAAAGAAGTTGATGAAACTTATCTTTGGGATAATTCTGGTTCCAAAAATAATTATATTGGGAATATAAAGAATGGAATTTTAAATCTTGAATATACCTAATTGGATAAGCACCTATATTTTGAATAAAATCAAATCATGATAGAAACCCTACAGCCATATTATTACTACTTTCTTGCGGTACACATCGTATTTGTAATTAGTTGGATGGCGGGTTTATTTTATATTTTAAGTCTGTTTATTTACCACACGGAGGCCAACGAAAAACCAGAACCCGAAAAAAGTATCCTACTAACTCAGTTTACTAAAATGGAGGCTACATTATGGAAAATTATTGCGACACCTGCAATGGTTATTTCAGTTTTGGCTGGCATTTCTATGCTTACTTTGCGCCCAGGTTTATTGCAGGCAGATTGGATGCATGTTAAACTTGGCTTTGTAGTAGGTTTGTTGATTTATCATTTCATTTGCCAAAACATTGTAAAACAGCTTAAAAATGGTCAATTCAAGATGACAAGTTTTCAATTGCGTTTATGGCGTGAGCTGGCTACTATTTTTATGATTGCGATTGTATTTGTAGTGATTTTAAAGAATGCCATTAACTGGGTTTACGGCTTAATTGGTATAATGGGTATTGCATTGGCAATAATGATTGCGGTGAAGCTTTATAAGAATTATCGGTTAAAGAATAAGAAATAAATTTTATTTTGTGGAACGTTCTTAGTTTTAGCATCTTCAGAATAAAGAAGATGCTAAAACTATACTTTTTTGCCTTGTTAAGTCTAATTTTAAAAATTAACAGGGTAGAAGCGAAAACCATTTCAGTTGATCCTGATTCAATATATCAACAACAAGCAAAAATTTTCATCAACGACATTTATGCAGAAAAGCTGAAATCCAAAAGATCCGTGCTAATCAATGAACCACAATTTTATCGCCATGGCTTAGAAGATTCAGATACTAGTTTTTTTGATACAAAAGAATTGTCTTATATAAAAAAACAAATTCAAGAACCGGAATTAAAATCTTGGCGAAATTTAATTAGTACGCAGATGAATTGTATAAGTAAGGATTCTCTTAACCGCATTCTTAAAAAGGAATATTTGAGATTATATAATGGATGGGATTATTTTTATAGGTATGTCGGTAAAGATATTCACATTTTTTCAAGCCCTATATTTATAAAGAATTATCAATATTGCTTATTTTATACTGAAATATCGTGTGGGTTAGGATGTGCTAGCGGAGAAACTTTTCTCTACCGTAAAAAAAATGGAAAATGGGCAAAGTTTAAATTAATTTATAGCTGGATAAGTTGATCTTATTTGTTAATAACAAAATTTAGGCAATTTCCTTTTCAAGGAGAAATTTTGTTTGCTTTTCGTCAACTTGCACCTGGTTCTTAATACTTGATACCTGCTACTTTATACTTTACCAAAAAACTATCCTAAATTTGGGCGATAAAATCCAAGCTCATGTTTACAACCACAGGTTTGAAAAAAACCTTACTCTTTATATCTTTTCTTTTCACAACTTATATTGCTTCGGCACAGTTTAATCAATCGGCTTTAGAAAACAGAATCCGTCCAGATAGTAGCTTAACCAACGAGGTACATTTTAGCTTCTATAACCTTAATTACGTTCGTAATTACGAATACACAAATGATTTCCATGACGGTTATACTTTGTACGGAACGCAGTTACAACCCCAAATTGTGTATTATGCGCATCCTAATTTGGCGATAACGGCTGGTGCTTTTATCCGCAAAGATTTCGGTAGAAACGGAATTACTGATGCTAAGCCTTTGTTTAACTTAAAATACCACAAGCGTAATTTAACCTTGATTTTTGGGAGTTTAGAGGGAGGGATTCAACATAAATATATTGAGCCTCTTTACGATTTTGAGAGAACAATAACGAACCCTATTGAATATGGCACGCAGTTATTAGTGGAGCGTAAGAAATTTAATTTAGATGCCTGGATTGCCTGGCAGAAAATGATTGATAAGGGCGAGGCTGCAAAAGAAGAAATTGTCGGTGGTTTATCTACAGAAACCACGATTGCAGAAAACAACGGCTGGAAGTTTAGTTTCCCTGCACAGTTTTTAGCTTTCCACCAAGGTGGACAAATTGATATTTTAAAAGAGATTCCGATTAGTACGGTTTTTAACGGCGCAGCTGGTTTGAAATTACACAAGGAGATAAATACTAATATAAAACAGGTTTATACCGATAATTATATTGCTGTTTACAAAGATTTATCTCCTGATAAACGTCGTGCTTTTCAAGGCGGTTTTGGCATGTGGTTAAATGCAGGAGTTGAAAGTAAATGGGGAAGTCTGGTGGCTTCTTACTGGAAAGGAAATAACTTTATTTCGATTAAAGGAATGCCTTTGTACGAATCGGTTTCGAGTAATTTATACACCAACGGTTTAAAGCAAAGCGGTAGAAATATTGTTTCATTGCGTTATGCTTACCAAAAGGAATTAATCCCGCATTTATATCTTGATGTTCGCTTTGAACCGCATATTGATCTGGATAATACGGATAAACAGCTACAGTTTAATCATTCATTTTTCTTGACTTATAAACAGGATTTTAGATTGTTTAAGGCAAAGAAATAAATTTTTGTCTTAGCCAGACGGGCTTTTTTCTTTTGACAACAAAAGAAACAAAATTGCCAACTGAAAATTTTTGTATCGAAGTTAGTGATTTGGATTGGCTAATGCATCGCCAAAAATTTGTTAGTCTGGATTTAAGGTTAACGAAGATTTTCTGCCTGGGCCTTGCTGGATGGAAAAAATTAATTGTATTAGAATACCGTTTGCTGAAGCAGACGGCAAGGAAATGTAAATCGTTTTAAAATCCTGGCTATTCATTGCCGTTGGCTTTAGCCACGGAACTATAAATATACTTTTCGGCTTTAGCTAAATTTTGCGCTTTGCTGGTTTCGTTTCCTGCAAAGTCTGAAGTTTCTAAACCCGATAGTAGTGCAAATACTTTTTGATGCAGCAACCCTAAATATACTGTCATGCTGAGGCACGAAGCAGCTGCAGCCGATGAAACAGATGCTTCGTACCTCAGCATGGCAGAAGTTAAAAAAAGATTGGAACGGATAGCGGGACTAACGCCTCAAAAAATCTCCTGCCATTGCTTTCCAAATCAAAAATCTATATCTTTCTTGAAATTTATTTAATATTTATCTTACTGATAATCAGTGTGTAAAAATGAATTTTAACTTTTATTTAACTTTTTCTTACTCCTCATGCAACCAATGTTTGTAATCTGCCATCTTCTATATACAAACACACAATGAAATTGACGCGAAGCTATACGATAAACGATTTGATGGAAGGCTGCAAAGCTGGCGACCGAAAGATGCAGGAGCTGCTTTATAAGCAAACTGCCTCGAAAATGTTGGCCGTTTGTATGCGCTACGCAAAAGACAGAATGGAGGCCGAGGATGTATTGCAAATGGGATACATCAAGATTTTCCAAAAGATTAAGGAATACCGTGGAGACGGATCTTTTGAGGGTTGGATTAGAAGAGTAATGGTAAATACTGCAATTGAAAGTTACCGTAAAAATTTACGCAGCTTAAATGTGGTAGAAATTGATGAGGCTTATGAGCAACCTTCGACAGGGTTTGATTTTGGTACACTGGGCATGCAGGATTTGATGAAAGTGATACAAAAATTGGCAGATGGTTACCGAATGGTTTTCAATATGTATGTAATAGAAGGCTACTCACACAAAGAGATAGGAGAAACTTTGGGGATCTCGGAAGGAGCAAGCAAATCGCAATTATCGAGAGCGAGAGCAATATTAAAAGAAGAAATTATAAAAATGGAGGGATTTGGTTATGCAACCTATACAGGATAAGGATTTTGATAAGTTATTTAAAAATGCTTTTGAAGATGCCGAAATTACGCCATCGAGAGATTTATGGAGCAGTATTGAAAGTGAAATTGAGCCAAAGAAAAAAAGGATTATTCCAATTTACTGGTTGTCGGCAGCGGCGGTTTTACTTGTTGCAACAGTTGGCTTTTTGATTTACCAACAACAGGATGTTAAGCCAAAGCAATACGCTAATAATGTTACGCCGAAAGTTGAAACACCAGTTATAACGAAACAACCAACTCAGGATTCGGCGGTTTCGATTGTAACGCCAGTTGAAAAGGCAGAACAAATTTTGCCTATTGTAAATGCTAAACCAGTTACTACTTTGGCTAAAACCATGGTAAAAAAAGAGGTTAAGCCTGTAGAAAAACAGAAAGTGGTTACCGCACCTGAAATGCAAAAACAGGAAATTATGATTGCGAAGGTTGAAGAGCCAAAACAGGATATTAAAGAAAAAATTGATGCTGCTGTTTCCAAGGCTAATTCTGAAACAGTTTATGCTTCAACAGCTTCAGTTATTAAATCGGATGTTGTTGACAGTGAAAACAATCAAGCGGAAAGTAAAGGAATTAGAAATGTTGGAGATGTTGTAAACTTAATTGTTAATAAAGTTGATAAAAGGAAAGATAAGTTTATCCAATTCCGTACGGATGATGATGATTCTTCTCTCTCATCAATAAATATTGGCCCGTTTAAATTCGGCAAAAAGAAAAAATAACCAGGATTGATTAAGATTTAAGGATTTTGAGATCGGATGTTTAAATCTATCATTTAATAATTCATTCACTTTAAAATATAAACACACACAAAATATGAAACGTCTAATTTTTACAGCACTTATGGTAGGTGGACTTGCCAGTGCTTTTGCTCCAAGTGCTTTTGCACAACAAGATACAGTAGTTAAAGACTCAGTAGTTACCAAGAAAAAAGCTAAATATAACTTAACCATTGGCGGTGGCAATCTTATTACTAAAATTGGCGATTCAACAGATAATTCAAAAAAAGGTCGCTTTGTTGGTGGAGTTACTTTTACCAGAGTTGATTTAGGTTTCTCCAGATTAATTGATAACGGAAGTTTTAATTTATCTCCAAATAATGAATTTTTAGATTACAAAGGTGGTAAAACAAGTACATTCTCTTTCGATGTTTTGCAATTCGGTTACCGTTTTAACTCTAATTTTAAGGTTTATGTAGCGGGTGGTTTCGATTGGACATTAATTCGCCTTAGAAAAGATATTACTATTGCCAAAAATTCAAGTGAGTTTGTTTACACCGAACAGCCTGTTCAGTTCTCTAAAAATCGTTTCTCGAGCAGTTATGTGCATATTCCTTTAAACTTCGAATTCCGCACCAATCAGAGTTCTAAAGGTAAAAGATTCTACGTGGTGTTAGGTCCTGAAGTAGGTTTCTTATTAAACGGTAAAATAAAACAAGTTAGCGATGAGCGTGGCAAAGAAAAACAGTACGATAGCTACCATTTCCAATCGGTACGTTATGGTGGTACGGTTAGAATTGGTTACGGAGGCTTAGGGTTGTTTACTAAATATTATTTCAACGATATGTTTACGACTACACAACAAGCTGGATTGAAAAATATGAGTTTCGGGGTAACCTTTGGCTTAAATTAAAATATAACAACACACAAATAAGTTAAATCCTGTTTCGGTTAGGCGGAACAGGATTTTTTGTATAGCAACAATTTCGATTTAGACTTTAGTCTTTCTGCTTTAAGCTTTATATTTACTCCGTGAGCGATAATATAATCAGTGTAAAAAACTTAACGAAACAATACCAGGCTGAGCAAGCTGGAGGAATTAAAAATATTACTTTCGATATTAATCGGGGGGATGTAGTAGCGATTATTGGCGAAAGCGGTAGCGGTAAATCAACTTTATTAAAATCTATTTATGGTTTATTAAAAACTGATGATGGTGAAATATTTTTTGAAGAAGAGCGAGTTAAGGGGCCAGATGAACAACTGATTCCTGGGCATAAGCAGATGAAAATGGTTACGCAGGATTTCTCGCTCAATATTTATGCGAAGGTTTACGATAATATTGCCTCACAGCTATCCAATACTGATTTAAAAACCAAGGCTGATAAAACCTTAGCCATTATGGAGCATTTACGGATACTTCCATTACAAAATAAAAAGATAATTGAACTGAGTGGTGGAGAACAACAACGTGTTGCAATTGCCAAAGCGATGGTTGCCGATACTAAAGTTTTATTGCTTGACGAACCTTTTAGTCAGGTTGATGCGTTACTAAAGAACCAATTACGTGCAGATATTAAGCGGGTTGCTGCAGAAACTGGAGTTACAGTGATTTTGGTCTCTCACGATCCTGCTGATGGTTTGTTTCTTGCTGATCAGCTTCTTATTTTACGGAATGGTGAACTTTTACAAACTGGTAAACCATCTGAAATTTATCAGCAACCAAAACATATTTATACGGCCCAGATTTTAGGAAATGCAGTGGTTTTATCTCGCGGCGACGCAGAAAAACTGGGTTTGAAAACTTTTGCAGGATCAGTTGTTTTCTATCCGGAATGGGCAGAAATTAATAGCAATTGGAGTAGCAGACGTTTTGAAGTTAAAGACGTTTATTACAAAGGTTTTTATGATGAACTGTTGCTTGAAAGAAACGGTGTTACTGTTCGGGCGTTGCAATTGAATAGGGGCGAGCATAAAAAAAACGACCACGTTCAGTTGAACATTAGTCGTTTTTTAGAGTTTTAATGTAAGTCTTTTAATCTGCAGAAGAGGCAACCAAAACAATTCTTGCACCAATACTAGCCGTAGGTCTAACTGGTAAAGTGTTTCTATTGTTATTAAATTGAAGATATACCCTTATTCTACCTGGAAAAGAACTGTAGCTGTAAGAGTCGGTTCCGTAAGTAAATGGTAATGCATCATAACCATCGTCGTTAAAACGGGCAAATGACAAGATTATACCATCATCTTCATATTGTTCGATTCTGTTGTCGGTGATATCTACATAGTAAAAAAGGCCATTTGCATCACTTCCCGAAGTCCACTGATTTGGCTGAATAGTTTTATACAGTGTAATGTTCGGTGTGTTTTGAACAATCGTGTCCTTTTTGCAAGATGCCAAACCTAGTGTGGCAATGCAAAGCATTAAAATAGTTAGCTTTTTCATATTGATTAGTGTTTATTTGTGTGTGTTGCTTTGCGTATTACAAAACAACTGCCAAAAATTCTGAATCACACATTATGGATTAATAATTGTTTATCAAATAGAACACAACATTGAAATTTGAATTCATATCTTTTAAAAATGAGCGTAATTTTTAGAGTTTTGCCCTGGTTAATTTTATTGGTTGCGGGATACTTTTTTATTTCGAAAAAGTTTAGCATTAATACTTCAGTTGAAAGTAAACATCAGCTTTTGGTAGAAAAAATCGAGGCTATTGGTAAATTAGAGCTGGTTCGCTACCAAATTAGCGATGTATTGGAACATAAAAACAAAACAGATTTTTTGCCTGAAGCAAGCGTTTTACTCATTGTAAAAGCAGAAGCTGTTGGCTGTATCGATCTTACTAAAATAACTAAAGATAATATTGAAATTGATGCGGATACAGCTGTAGTAAATTTACCACAGCCAGAGATTTGTTATGTAAAAATTGACCACAAAAACTCTAAAGTTTACGATACCAAAATGGCTTTTTTCCGCGAAGCGGGATTAGTTGATGAAGCTTACAAGGCTGCAGAAAAACATGTTGCTGCCGAAGTTAAAAAATCTGATATTTTGGCGCAAACAAAAACCAATGCATTAAATGTGCTTAAGCCAATAATTGAGGGTTTAGGGTATAAAAATGTAAAGCTGACTTTTGATTAGATTATTTTTTTTATCATTTTAAATCTTAGTACTGCTAAGTTTAAGCAGTAGCCAATATTATAAAAAATCTTCACGGTGTGGATTAAAAATATCAACCAGTATTCCAGCCTCCAGGCAAACTACACCGTGAAATATCATCGTTGGAGCATAGAAAATATCTCCTTCATTAAGGATTTTCCTATTATCGCCCATGGTAACTTCAAAACTCCCTTTCGCCACATAACTTAGCTGCAAATGCGGATGATTGTGAATTGTGCCAATTGCATCTTTTTCAAAGGCAACTTTAACCAGCATCAGGTTATCGTCAAAAGGCATTACTTTACGTTTCACGCCTGCACCCAAATCATCCCAATCGATGTCGTTGTCAGTTATTAATGTTTTGTTTGTTAGATCTTTGAAATTCATTTTCTTATGAGATTTTGTCCAATTGAGCTTGTCGAAACGTTGTTCTTCGACAGGCTCAGAATGACAATTTTATAAAATGTTATTTGCTTTCTCTGCGAAAAACTTAGGGTTCTTTTCGGTTAAACTTTATACCAAATACTCAAACAAAGTTTGATCCTGATTCAGTTCTATAATCTCGAATTTAAAATCCTTCATGCGCTGCAATAAACTGGCATAATCATCTTTATCAGTTAACTCAATACCAACCAAAGCTGGGCCATTTTCTTTATTCGTTTTTTTAATAAACTCGAAGCGGGTAATATCATCATGCGGGCCTAAAACCTCGTTTACAAATAATTTTAAAGCACCTGGTCTTTGTGGGAAACGAACAATGAAATAATGTTTCAAACCTTCAAAAAGCAGAGATTTCTCTTTGATTTCCTGCATGCGCTCAATGTCATTATTTCCACCACTGATCACACAAACAATGTTTTTTCCTACAATTTGATCCTTTACCTGTTCTAGTGCCGCTACCGACAAAGCTCCGGCAGGTTCTACAACAATCGCGTCTTCGTTATAAAGCTTCAAAATAGTAGTACAAATTTGGCCTTCAGGAATCAAATAAGTCGAACTGAGCAATTCCTTACAATATTGGTAAGTGATCCAGCCCATTCTTTTTACTGCCGCACCATCCACAAAACGTTCGATGTTTTCAACAGTTATTGGTCCGCCGTTTTTAAGGGCTTCGCTTAACGATGGCGCACCCATTGGCTCTACCCCGAAAATTTTAACTTCAGGTTTTACGGTTTGCAAATAAGCGCTCACGCCCGATGCTAAACCACCACCGCCAACAGGTACAATTATGGCATCTAAATCAGGTAAATCCTGAAAAATTTCCATCGCAACCGTAGCTTGTCCTTCAATTACCTTTTCATCATCAAAAGGAGGGATAAAGGTCGAAGATTTTTCTTCACAATAAACTAGAGCCTCCTTTAAACAATCGTCAAATGTATCGCCCACCAAAACAATTTCAATATTGTCGCCACCAAACATATTTACCTGTTTGATTTTTTGCTTAGGCGTAATTTCGGGCATAAATATTACACCTTTAATGCCTAACTTTTTGCAAGAATAAGCGACGCCTTGAGCGTGATTGCCAGCGCTGGCACATACAATTCCGTTTTTTAAAGCATTTGCATTTAAAGCACTTATTTTATTATAAGCACCACGTAATTTATAGGAACGTACAATTTGTAAATCTTCCCTTTTTAGGTAGATATTTGCATTGTATTTTAACGATAATCCAGCATTAAATTCAAGAGGAGTACGTTTCACTACACCTTGTAAGGTTTTAAATGCGCTTTCAAAATCGAAAGTATTTTTTATTGTATCATTCATTTGTTCAGTATAAAGTTGTAAGAATCAAGTATCAAGATTTGACTCACACTTATTTTTTTTGAAAAGCATGTTCAGTGCTTTTCGGTATTGCAGTCCTCCCCAACATTGTTGGGGATTGCAATCTTTTTTAGCTTCTATCATGCTGAGGAACGAAGCATCTTTTTCATCGGTTGCAGATGCTTCGTTCCTCAGCATGACAGAATATTTTAAGGTCGCGTCAAACAAAGTATTCCCACTGCTGTCAGGTTTGAGTTTGGGCCGTCATTGCGAGGTAAGAAGCAATCTTACAACTTAATATTATTTTTTTTCGCTTTAAGATTGCTTCGTACCTCGTAATGACAATTCCGTTTTTATCTTTCTGCTTTGATCTTTCTGCTTTAACCTTTCTTACAAAAACTTATTAATCGCATCTAAATATGCATTCGCCGATGCTTTCACAATATCAGTGCTGAAACCAAAACCCACAAAAGATTTACCTTCGTAGTCCACTTTCATATTTACCTTACTCACATCATCGCTACCGCCATGCATTGCTTGTATGGTAAATTCTTTAAGAGTAATATCTTTGTCGATAATACTCACAATTGCATTTATTGTTGCATCAACTGGGCCATTTCCTTCAGCTTTTGCTTCTTTCTCTACACCTTCGTATTGTAATTTAATATTAGCTGTAGGTTTAGCCTGGTCGCCGCAAACTACCTGAAGTAAGTTTAATTTATAGCCGTTCTTGTATGATTCAATTTCGCCATCACTCATCAAGAAAAGTAAATCATCATCCGTAATGTCTTTTTTCTCATCAGCTAAAACCAAGAAACGTTCGTAAACATCATCAATATTAATTTTTTCAATATCGTAATCTAAACGCTCTAAATGATGTTTTAAAGCATGGCGACCGCTACGAGCAGTTAAAATGATATCCGCACTGTTTAAACCAACATCTTCAGGATTAATAATTTCATAGTTTTCGCGGTGCTTCAAAAATCCATCCTGGTGGATACCAGAGCTGTGAGCAAAGGCATTTTTACCAACAATTGCTTTATTTGGTTGTACTGGCATGTGCATCATGCGACTAACCATTCCACTGATTTCTGTGAAATATTTACTGTTAATCCCTGTATGTAAACCTAAAGCATGTGTTTTAAGAATCATCGAAACTTCCTCCAAAGCAGTGTTCCCAGCTCTTTCGCCAATTCCGTTAATGGTACATTCAATTTGACGTGCACCATTTAATACGCCTGCAATGCTATTTGCTGTGGCAACGCCCAAATCATTATGACAATGAACAGAAATAATGGCCTGATCTATATTTTTAACGTGCTCTTTTAAGTAAAGAATTTTGGAGCCATATTGGTCTGGCAGGCAATAACCGTTTGTATCAGGTATATTAACAACCGTTGCACCAGCTGCAATTACGGCCTCAATCATTTGCGCCAAAAATGCATTGTCTGCTCTTCCTGCGTCTTCCGCATAAAATTCCACATCTTCCACAAACTTTTTAGCATATTTTACAGCCTCAACTGCTCTTTCTAAAATCTTTTCGCGGGTACTGTTAAATTTATATTGGATGTGCATATCCGATGCGCCTATACCGGTGTGGATACGTGGGTATTTGGCATATTTCAAAGATTCTGCAGCAACATCTATATCTCCTTTGATCGCTCTAGTTAAAGCACAAATGGTTGGGTTTTTAATCGCTTTTGATAACTCGACAACACTTTGAAAATCGCCAGGACTTGAAATTGGGAAACCAGCTTCAATTACATCAACGCCAAGTAATTCAAGTGCTTTGGCAATCTCAATTTTTTGGTTGGTGTCTAACTGGCAGCCTGGAACCTGTTCGCCATCGCGTAAGGTGGTATCGAAAATATATACTTTATTTGGATCGTGTATCATGATGCTTGTATTGTGGATTTTTTTTGGGATAAAAATTTCAATACCAATTTGCCCATTTCGGCTGTGCCTAAAACTTTAAATCGGTTAGTGGTTTGGTCGGCAATGTCATGTGTTCTGAAACCTTCTTTCAAAACCGCATCAACGGTATCAACAAGTAATTTGGCTTCTTCTTTTAGTCCGAAACCAATTTCTAGCATCAACGCAGCCGAGAGGATCGAAGCTAAAGGATTAGCTAAGTCTTTACCCGTGATATCATGCGCAGAACCGTGGATTGGCTCAAAGAAACCAGTGCTTTCTCCAACAGATGCTGATGCTAGCATACCCATTGAACCTGCTATTTGTGAGGCTTCATCAGTTAGGATATCGCCAAATAAATTTGCAGTTAAAACCACATCGAATTTCTTAGGATTTTTAATGAGCTGCATCGCTGCATTATCAATAAACATGTGCTCGGTTTCTACATCAGGATATTGTTTTGCAATTTCCTGAACGGTTTCTCGCCATAAACGAGAACTTTCTAAAACATTCGCTTTATCTACCGAACATAATTTTTTACTACGTTGCTGCGCAGCTTGGTAAGCTTTGTGCGCAATACGCTCTACTTCGTAACGGTGGTAAATCATTAAATCAGAAGCGGTATTTCTATCTTCAGAACGTGTTTTTTCGCCGAAATAAACATCTCCCGTTAATTCGCGGAAGAATAAAATATCCGTTCCTTTTAATATTTCGGGTTTAATACTCGATGCCTGAAGAAGTTCATCGAATAGTAATATCGGGCGGAGGTTTGCAAATAAACCAAGTTCCTTGCGGATTTTTAATAAACCTTGCTCAGGTCTAACTTTTAAACTTGGGTCGTTGTCGTATTTGGCATGGCCGATGGCACCGAAGAGGATGGCATCGCTTTTTCTTGCTTTCTCTAAAGTTTCGTCTGGCAATGGTTCGCCTGTGACCTCAATGGCCGCGTGACCCATTAAAGCTTCATCAAACACAAATTCATGGCCAAAAATTTCTGCAATTTTTTCTAATGCTGCTTTTCCCCAGGTGGTTACTTCTGGTCCAATACCGTCTCCAGGTATTACTAAAATGTTCTTCTTCATTTTCGACTTTTATTGTTTTCAGCTAATCATTTGCCACGGAGACTCGGAAATTGGGAAAAATTGATTCCGTGTATTCTGTGTTTCTGTGGCAATTCTGCTTTAGCTTAGTATTTCTATATTTAAACTTTCAACGACTTTTACCTCGCCTTTTTCTAATAATATTCTTTTCTCGATGCAGGTTGGCAACTGCGATTCAAAATGGCCAACATAAATTAAGGTCATTCCATTGCTGCACAACTCATCAACCAATTGGTTAAAATGTACCGTTTGCTGTTGGTCTAAACCTTGGCATGGTTCATCCAGAATCAATAATTCTGGGTTTTTTATTATGGTTCTTGCCAATAAAACCAATCGTTGTTTTCCCAATGGGAGCGAACTTAAGAGCTCGTTTTTATTTTCAGTTAAACCAAAATATTCTACCAATTCATTAACTTGTTGGCCTTTAGTGTAAGGCAGCTGTTGAAATAATCCAACCGTGTCATAAAAACCAGAAGCAATACTTTGCCAAACCGTTGCCGAAGCATCAAAATACCAATGAAACTCAGGTGAAATTAAACCGATATGCTGTTTAATGTCCCAAATGCTCTCGCCACTTCCACGTCGGTTGCCAAACAAGTAAAGTTCATTGGCGTAAGATTGTGGATGGTCGCCATTTACAAGGCTTAATAAAGTTGATTTTCCAGAACCATTATGTCCTTGCAATAACCATTTTTCGCCAGCTTTAACTTCCCAATTGATGTTTTTTAAAACCTGTTTTTCGCCATAACTGATGTTAACGTCAACCATTTTAATAATATTCTCGGAAGAATAAACAGGCGATTCTTTTAGGAAATCTGGAATTTCTTTTGAATGTTGATCATCAGAAACTGATGTTATAGCTCTTGAATTAGAAACTGAAATTTGACCATTTATTATTTCCGCAAAGCGATGAATAGAATTTGGTAACTCCGAATCATTACAAATTAAAATCAACTGAACACCATCCGTTGAAACTTCATCCAATAAAAGGTTAAGGTTTTTGCGCGAAGCGGCATCCAGGCCTGTATAAGGTTGGTCGATAATTAACAATTGCGGCTTTAACCACAAAGCTTTAACGAGCTGCAATTTTTTATGTTCTCCGCTAGATAATTCAATCAGTTGCGAACTGGCAAATGAAGAAAAGTTTAGCGCTTCTAAAATGTGTTCAACTTTATCTAAATGAATTCCTTTTTCTTTACCATAATTGACCAATTCGGCATGAACAGTCAAGGTGTCTTTCGCCTGCTGACTGGTATAACGTTGCTGATAATAGAAGTTTGCAACGCCCTCTAAGTTTTTAAACTGATACCAGCTTTCTACGAATAAAACCTCTGCTGGTAAATGACTTTCATTATTGAAATTGATTTTTACCTCGCCAGCCGCATTTTGCAAGCCTGCAATAATTTTAGCTAACGAAGTTTTTCCGCTTCCACTCGTGCCACCTAATGCCCAGTTTTCGCCACGATTAATAGTCCAAGTCAAATCCTTTAACACCGATTTTTGTTGGTGTTTTAGGTTTAAATCCTGAATACTGACGAAACTTTCTTTCATGCTATTTATTTTTTACCATCTTAGAAACCTTAGTAAATCTAAGTTGGGTATTGTCGTTTTTTTAACCGTGTTATTAGGCGGTCGTCATTGCGAGTTACGAAGCAATCCTACTACTAACGCTATACCCTTCGATCCCTTGCTTTAAGGTTGCTTCGCGCCTCGCAATGACGTGGTTGTTAGCTATAGGTTTTAAGCCCCTTTTAGGGTGTTGGGGGTTTCAAATTCCTCAATCAAATCTTTTTGCGCCAGGATGAAATCGATATCATCATAGCCATTAATCAAGCACGATTTTTTGTAAGCGTTAATCTCAAAAGATTCCTGTACACCGCTTTCAACAATCGTAACCGTTTGGTTTTCTAAATCAACCTCTAAAGGAGATTTTGCATTGATATCTACAGCTTTAAAAATTTGAGCTAAGAAATCTTCGCTTACCTGGATTGGCAATAAGCCATTGTTCAGGGCATTACCTTTGAAAATATCAGCAAAAAAACTACTGATTACCGCATCGAAACCTGCATCCTGTATAGCCCAAGCTGCGTGTTCACGACTACTCCCGCAACCAAAGTTTTTTCCTGCCACTAAAACTTGGCCGCTATATGTCGGGTCGTTTAACACAAAATCAGCTTTAGGTTGATTGTCGTTTTCATAACGCCAATCGCGGAACAAGTTTTCGCCAAAACCCTCACGAGTTGTTGCTTTTAAAAACCTCGCAGGGATAATCTGGTCGGTATCAATGTTCTCTATGTTTAAAGGCACTACTGCCGATGTTAATTTTGTGAACTTTTTCATTTTATTAGTATCAAGTTGCGAGTAACAGGATCAAGAACCCTTTTATCGCTTTATTTTTTTATTTATTTGCAGCAAAAACTACAAAATTGTAATACTGATAATAACAATTTGCATTTTGTAGTCCTGCATTTTCAAGCCATTCCAATTGCGGTTTTAAAGGCGCCATAATGTCAACCTTAATTCGCTCGAATGCACTTTGTTTTTCTTCTCCTGTTAAATTCGGGTTCTGTTCAACATGGTTTTTCCAGTTTTCAGTAAAAATTTTTTCTGCCACTTCAGTTTCGCCTAAAACTTGATCAGCGTTGATAAACCAACCTCCAGGTTTGAGCGTTTTTGTAATTTTGCCAAACAACTGTTGTTTCAATTCATTTGGTAAATGGTGTATTGCGAGTCCTGAAACCACTAAATCATAATGATTTTCTGGTAAATCTACAGTGGAGAAATCGGCGTTTAAAAAACTAATGTTTTCATTTCCCTCGAAACGCTCCTCTGCTTTTTTAAGCATCTCTTTAGAGATATCAACCAAAGTTATTTTCGCCTCGGGATACTTCTCATGAAAGAACGCACTCATCAATCCAGTTCCTGCACCAACATCCAAAATGCTTTTAACTGCTGGAACATTTTCCGACAGCGCTAAAGCGGTCCCGTAAAAATCATCAAAGCAAGGAATAAGAAAACGCCTTTGCCTATCGTACTTCTCAGATACTGCATTAAATTGGTTTTGAATTTCTTCCAACCCCCCCAACCCTATAAAGGGGGCTTCTGTTCTATTTATGCTTATCGAATTAGACATTTCTACTTTTTGGGTTAGGGGGTTAATAATTCCCTCACATCCGTAATCACACCTGTAACAGCAGCAGCAGCAGCCGTTAACGGACTAGCCAATAAAGTTCTAGCATTTTGCCCTTGTCTGCCTTCAAAATTTCTGTTCGATGTAGAAACACAATATTTTCCAGCTGGAATTTTATCTTCGTTCATACCTAAACAAGCGCTGCAACCCGGCTCACGTAACTGGAAACCTGCAGCTTCGAAAATTTTATCCAAACCTTCGTTTTTAGCTTGCTGCTCTACTTGTTTCGAACCGGGAACAATCCAGACCGTAACATTATCTGCTTTGCGCTTATCTTTTACAAAATCAGCTACTTCACGCAAATCTTCAATACGAGAGTTGGTGCAACTTCCAATGAAAACATAATCTACTGGTTTGCCAATTAATGAAGCATCATCATCAAAACCCATGTAATCCAGTGCTTTTTGATAAGAAAGTTTTTCTTTTTCTGGTTGAGCATTTGTTGCAGGGATGTTTTCCTGAATACCCATTCCCATTCCTGGGTTGGTTCCATAAGTAATCATTGGTGCAATATCTGCCGTATCGAAAGTTAAAACGCTGTCGAATTTTGCATCAGCATCGCTGTATAAAGTTTTCCAATAGGCTAAAGCTTTATCCCACTCTTCGCCTGCGGGCGCAAATTCTCTACCTTTTATGTAATCGAAAGTAATTTGGTCTGGAGCAATTAAGCCACCTCTGGCCCCCATTTCGATACTCATATTGCAAATTGTCATCCGAGCTTCCATACTTAAACTCTCGATTGCCGAACCAGCGTATTCGATGAAATATCCAGTTCCACCAGCTGCAGAAATCTGAGCGATGATGTATAGGATGATATCTTTTGCGCCAACACCTTTTCCAAGTTCGCCATTAACCTCAATTTTCATGGTTTTAGGTTTCGATTGCAACAAACATTGCGTTGCGAAAACCTGCTCAACCTGTGATGTGCCGATACCGAAAGCAATCGCTCCAAAAGCACCATGGGTAGAAGTGTGGCTATCGCCACAAACCATCGTTTTTCCTGGTAATGTAATACCCAACTCAGGGCCAATTACGTGAACAATTCCTTGAAATGGGTGTCCTAAGCCATAAAGTTCAATCCCAAATTCTGCACAATTTTTGGTCAGCATATCCACTTGGTAGCGAGAAAGCTCTTCTTTAATTGGCTGTAATTGGTTTAACGTTGGCACGTTATGGTCGGCTGTTGCCACCGTTTGTTGTGGACGAAAAACAGGCAGACCTCTTTTGCGCAAGCCATCAAAAGCCTGAGGAGAAGTTACCTCGTGTATTAAGTGTGTATCAATGTATAAAATATCAGGAAATCCTTCTTCACTTTTTACAACGTGTGCATCCCAAATTTTTTCTACTAATGTTTTTGACATTTTATTTTGTATTTAATGTTGTCGGTCTGAGCCCGTCGAAGACCCTTTAAAGAATAAAAAGAATCCTTCGACAAGCTCAGGATGACATTCTTTTTATTCTATGCAGTTTTAATTGCTTTCATCGCAGTCATTGCTTTACGTAAAGTAGCGCCAATTTGTTCTACTTCATGAGAGCGGATCGCTTCGTTAACATCGATTAATTTTCTGTTATCAACAGCGCCATCTTTACCATCGTTAAAGTTTTTACCAACTAAATCAGTATCCACTTTTTTCATGAAATCAGCCAATAATGGTTTACAAGCCTGGTCGAATAAATAACAACCGTATTCAGCGGTATCAGAAATTACGCGGTTCATTTCAAACAATTTCTTACGGGCAATAGTGTTTGCGATAAGCGGTGTTTCGTGTAGCGACTCGTAGTAAGCAGATTCTGGTTTAATTCCAGCCTGAACCATCGTTTCAAAAGCCAATTCAACACCAGCACGAACGAAAGCAACCATTAATAAATAGTTGTCGAAATACTCTTGCTCGCCAATTTTAACATCGCCAGCAGGAGTTTTTTCGAAAGCAGTTTCGCCAGTTTCAGCTCTCCATGCCAATAAGTTTTTATCGCCAGCAGCCCAATCTTCCATCATGATACGGCTAAATTCGCCACTCATGATATCATCCTGGTGTTTTTGGAATAACGGACGCATAATATCTTTTAATTCTTCCGAAATTTCGAAAGCTTTAATTTTAGCAATGTTGCTTAATCTATCAACCATTGCAGTAATACCTCCTTGCTTTAGCGCTTCCGTAATTACTTCAACACCATATTGAACCAGTTTAGATGCATAGCCAGCATCAATTCCTTTCTCAACCATTTTATCGAAAGATAGGATGGAACCTGTTTGCAATAGACCACAAAGAATGGTTTGTTCGCCCATTAAATCAGATTTGACCTCAGCAACGAAAGATGATTTTAAAACACCAGCTCTATGACCACCTGTACCAACAGCATAAGCTTTTGCTTGTGCTAATCCTTTACCTTGAGGATCGTTCTCTGGATGCACAGCAATTAAAGTTGGTACACCAAAACCACGAACATATTCTGCTCTAACTTCACTTCCAGGGCATTTTGGAGCTACCATAATTACCGTTAAATCTTTGCGGATTTGCATACCTTCTTCCACGATGTTGAAACCGTGAGAGTACAATAATGTAGCGCCATCTTTCATTAAAGGCATAATTGCATTTACAACCGCAGTGTGTTGTTTATCTGGTGTAAGGTTAATTACCACATCCGCACCAGGAATTAATTCTTCGTAAGTACCAACTTTGAAGTTGTTTTCAGTTGCATTTTTCCATGAATCTCTTTTGCCTTCAATCGCTTCTTTACGCAACGTGTAACTTACATCTAAACCACTATCTCTTAAATTTAAACCCTGATTTAAGCCTTGAGCGCCACAACCTACAATCACTAGTTTTTTGCCTTTCAAAGCGCTAATGCCATCTAAAAATTCGTTGCTATCCATGAAATCGCAAACACCCAGTTGGTTTAATTTTTCTCTAAGAGGTAATGTGTTAAAATAATTTGACATCGTTTTTGTTATTTATTTTATGGTTCTATTTTCTAATTAGTTCGTTTTTTGCAGGTTTTACCGCCGTGGTTCGTATCCTCACGAACATTTTTGCCATTGAGCGTAGTCGAAATATATAAAGCAATTTTTTGTGCTTTTTAGTTATTTCAGTCCTCCCCAACATTGTTGGGGATTTCAATCTTTTTTAACTCCTGTCATTTTGAGGAGGGAAGAATCTGTTTCATCGGTTGCAGATGCTTAGTGCCTCAGCATGACAGTTTTGGTGAAAAAAAAGTATTTCCACTTCAATCGGTTTATTTTACTCAGGTTCGGTGTTGTTACCCTAAACCCTAAACCTTAAACCCTAAACCCTTTCTATACCTTTCTTCAGCGCCCAGGCATATCCGTAATGCACATTATCATGACCGATAGTCGTAATCAGCACTTCTTCAATGCTTTTCATTTCCACACCATAAGTTGATGTTGAAAAAGGCGTGATGTTCGCAAATACACCATTTGCATAATCTTCTTTTATCTTTTCAATGCTATCAAGTGCTAAAGCTTTTAATTCTGCAACTCCTTCAGCTGTTACAGTATAAGTCGGACGAGTATCTTTTTTATAAAACTCATTGAATTTTACCGAGCTGGCATCAGCCAAAATCCCTGTACGGACATAACAAAGCGTTTGCGTACTCACTACCACATGCCCGAAATTCCAGATGATATTGTTGTTGTAACCTTCGGGAATTTTATTCAACTGCTCAATCGTTAAGCCATCCATCAACTGAATAAAAGCTTTACGGGAGTTAATTATAAAATCAAATATTTCGTTCATTTTTTCTATTGTTTTAGGTCTTAAGTTATACGTTTTACGTCCTGAACTTATAACTTACCACTTATAACGTAGTACTTATTTACATGGTAAAAATCTTCTCGCCTTTATCTAAAAACTCATTCTCAACAAGTTCTTCTCCAGGTTCAAAAGCTTCAAATTCTTTTAATTTTTCGTGGAAACCAGCACTGTCTTTAATAATCGCAACCCTGGCTGAACGCACAAACTCAATCAGTTCATAAGGTTCTAAAGCTTTCACTAAAGCATCAGTTTCTTCTCTGTGGCCAGTTACTGCAAAAACGGTATAATCTTTACGGATTACCACCGCACTCGCACCATATTGTCTAAGTAATCTTTCTACAGTTACTTTCTCTGCAATTTCATCCGTAGATACTTTGTATAAAGCCAGTTCCTGCCAGATGATTTCTTCGTTGGTGTTGAAATAAACTTTCAAAACCTCAATTTGCTTCTCAATCTGACGAGCTAATTTTCTAACCACTTCATAGCTCTCCGTAATCACAATATTGAAACGGTGTATGCCATCAATTTCGGATGGAGAAGTATTCAAACTTTCAATATTGATTTTTCTCTTCGAGAAGATAATCGCAATCCTGTTTAATAAACCGATACGATTTTCAGCATAAACCGTGATGGTATATTCCTGCTTTCCTTCTATATCAGCTTTGTCTATTTTATGTTCTATTGTGTTTTCAGTACTCATGATAATTTCTTTTGGCAATGATTTTCGCTTTAGTCTTTCTGCTTTACTCTTTTCAGCTTATTTCAACCTAATCTCGCTTACGCTCATTCCTTGTGGAACCATTGGGAAGACGTTATTTTCTCTTCCAACCATTACTTCCAGTAAATACGAACCTTCGTGATTAATCATCGTTTCCAAAGCGGTTCTCAAGTTAGCACGCTCATCAACTTTATCAGCTTCGATGTAGTAAGCCTTAGCTAGTGCTACAAAATCAGGACTTGTAATGTTTACCGATGAATAACGTTTATCATTAAACAGCTCTTGCCATTGGCGAACCATCCCTAAGAAACGGTTGTTCAAAATCAGGATTTTAACAGCTGCACCAAATTGCATAATAGTACCCAGTTCTTGTGGAGTCATTTGGAAACCACCATCGCCAATAATAGCAATTACAGTTTTGTTTGGCGCACCATATTTCGCACCAATTGCAGCAGGTAAACCAAAACCCATTGTGCCTAAACCACCTGAAGTAATGTTACTTCGTGTATTATTAAATTTAGCGTAACGGCATGCTACCATTTGGTGCTGACCAACATCGGTTACAATCACTGCATCGCCGCCACAAATTTCATTGATGTTGCGTAATACTTCGCCCATCGTTATTTCATCGCCTTTTGGGTAAAGTTCAGGTGTGATGACCTGGTCGATTTCCTGCTGATTGTAATCTTTGAATTTAGCAACCCAATCTTCATGTTTATTTTCGTTAACCAGATTGGTTAATAGGGGTAAGGTTTCTTTACAATCGCCCCAAACACCCACATCAGCTTTAACATTTTTATCAATTTCAGCTGGGTCGATGTCGAAATGAATCACTTTAGCCTGTTTTGCATATTTATCTAAACGACCAGTCACTCGGTCATCGAAACGCATTCCGATGGCGATTAATACGTCACATTCGTTAGTTAAAACATTTGGTCCGTAATTACCATGCATCCCTAACATACCAACATTTAGAGGATGCGAAGTTGGAATTGCACCTTCGCCCATAATTGTCCATGCAGCTGGAATACCACTTTTCTCAATGAATGCTTTAAATTCTTCTTCGGCGGTCCCTAAAACAACTCCTTGTCCGAATAATACGAATGGCTTCTTCGCTGCATTAATTAAAGCTGCTGCCTGTTCAATATACTCAACCCTAACTTTTGGTTTCGGACGGTATGAGCGGATATGATTACACTTCACATATTCAGGAAATTCCTCAATCTGTATTTGTGCATTTTTAGTAATGTCAATTAAAACTGGTCCTGGTCTTCCGCTTTTAGCAATGTAAAAAGCTTTAGCTAAAACTTCAGGTATTTCTTTCGCATCTGTAACCTGATAATTCCATTTGGTAACAGGTGTGGTAATGTTAATTACATCCGTTTCCTGAAAAGCATCGGTGCCTAATAGATGAGCGAAAACCTGACCTGTAATACACACTAAAGGCGTACTGTCGATTTGAGCATCTGCCAAACCTGTAACCAAGTTGGTTGCGCCAGGTCCGCTTGTTGCGAAACAAACACCCACTTTACCACTAGCTCTTGCAAAGCCCTGAGCAGCATGGATACCACCTTGCTCATGGCGAACCAATATGTGCTGTAATTTATCAGTGTAATCGTACAATGCATCGTAAATTGGCATAATTGCTCCTCCAGGATAACCGAAGATGGTGGTTACGCCTTCTTCAATCAATCCATTCAACAAAACCTGCGAGCCTGTTCCCTTGAAAGTTTTTGAGGTTTCTGCCTTCACCTCGGTTTGTTGTATTGTATCTTGTGCAGTTTCCATAATTATGTTTTTGCGGTTCTATTATTCTTTAATCTCGATGTCACAGATGTGACTTCAAGTCATCATCTCACGTTGTGATGATTGGCGTCTTAATTATATGGGGTCACAATTTGTGACCGGTTTAAATTTGACCTTTTTCTCCCCCCCTCCAGGGAGTTAGGAGGTTAATATTCATCAGTTACGCAACCACTTGCTGCATCTGATACTGTTTTAGCATATTTATATAAAACACCTTTTGTCACTTTCAATGCTGGTTGAACATATTTTTTTCTTCGCTCTGCGATAACATCTTCGCTCACCTGTAAACTAATGATGTTATTTACAGCGTCGATTAAAATTGGATCATTGTCCTCAACCAGACCAATTAAACCTCCTTTGTAAGATTCGGGAGTAATGTGACCTACCACAAAACCATGAGTACCTCCAGAGAAACGGCCATCGGTAATCAAAGCAACGGATTTACCCAAACCCGCACCAATAATTGCAGAAGTAGGTTTTAGCATTTCAGGCATACCTGGAGCTCCAACTGGACCTGAGTTTTTAATTACGATTACATCCCCAGGCTGAACACGACCACTAGAAATACCCGCAATTAAATCATGCTCGCCATCAAATACACGTGCTGGACCTTCAAATTTTTCTCCTTCCTTACCAGAAATCTTTGCAACAGAACCTTTTTCTGCTAAGTTTCCGTAAAGGATTTGTAAGTGACCTGTTGGTTTGATCGGTTCGCTTAATTTTTGAATGATTTTCTGGTCATAATCCATAATCGATTTCACATCAGCCAAGTTTTCAGCCATTGTTTTTCCAGTTACGGTTAGGCAATCGCCATGCAATAAACCTTCGTTTAATAAAAACTTCAACACCGCAGGAATCCCACCATATTGGTGTAAATCTTGCATTAAGTATTTTCCACTTGGTTTAAAATCGGCCAATACTGGTGTGATGTCACTCATCTTTTGGAAATCATCTTGCGTAATTTCAACACCAATCGCTTTGCCCATTGCAATGAAATGCAATACCGCATTTGTACTTCCACCTAATATAATGATTGAACGAATTGCATTCTCGAATGCTTTTCTCGTCATGATATCAGATGGTTTAATATCATTTTCTAATAAAACTTTGATGTATTTTCCAGCATCCAAACACTCTTGTTTTTTCTCAGGACTAACTGCTGGATTTGATGAAGAATAAGGCAAACTCATTCCTAAAGCCTCAATTGCCGATGCCATTGTGTTTGCGGTGTACATACCACCACAAGCGCCTGCACCAGGACAAGTATGTTTAATAATGCCTTGATAATCTTCTTCTGATAAATTACCACATATTTTTTGACCTAAAGCCTCAAAAGCCGAAACAATATTTAGCTCTTCGCCTTTGTAATGACCAGGGGCAATTGTGCCACCATAAACCATAATCGATGGACGGTCTAAACGAGCCATTGCCATAATCGCACCTGGCATGTTTTTATCACAACCTGGAATCGAGATAATTCCATCATAATATTGTCCACCACAAATGGTTTCGATACTGTCTGCAATTACATCACGACTTACTAAGGAGTAACGCATGCCGTCAGTTCCATTGCTCATCCCATCACTTACGCCAATGGTGTTGAAAACTAAGCCCACTAAATCATTTTTCCAAACGCCAGCTTTAACATCTTTTGCAAGGTCGTTAAGGTGCATGTTGCAGGTGTTGCCATCGTAACCCATACTCGCAATACCGACTTGCGCTTTTGCCATATCTGCATCGGTTAATCCGATTCCGTAAAGCATTGCTTGCGCAGCAGGTTGTGTTGGGTCTTGTGTAAATGTTTTACTGTACTTGTTTAATTCGCTCATTGTTAAAATATGTTGTGGTTCTGTAAGTTATTCTGTTTCGAGGTAAAAACCCTCATTATTTTTTTACTGCGATTAAAATCCCAGTTGCCCAAACTTGTTTGATTAAGTGCAAATCTTCTCGAGATTCTAAATCCGCTATCAACTTAATGGCTTTCTCCTCATGTCCTTCAGGCCAATTCGGTTGAGGTAACATATCATCGATTATGTAAAATCCACCTTTATTTAGCATTCTTATTGCTTCTTCTAAAAGCAAATATTTTCCATGCCATGTATCAGCAAAAATGTAATCGAATTTTTTTTCTTTATTGTTTTCAAACCAATCACCACCATCTGATGAGACTAGTTCTAAACGTTTATCATCTTCCAAAAATGTTTTGGCAATGTTTAAAAATTTATCTTCATTATCTATCGAAATCAAAGTTGAACATTCATCGATCCCATCCAAAATCCAAGAAGTTGATAAGCCTGTGCCAGTCCCTAACTCTAGAAAACGCCCAGCAGGTTTCGATGCTGCAAGCGTTTTTAACAAGGCACAGGTCAACACATCTGAAGCCATCTCAAATCCTGATGCTTTAGTTGCATCATTAATTTGCTGGTAAGCTTTTGGGAATGGTTGATTGATATCCTGATTCATAATGTTGTTGGTTAGATTATCACTTCGTAGTTTACTTTTTCAAGTACCAGGTTTTTGTAAGCACGTTGAATGGTGTAACCAATTGACTCTCTCCAAAGAGTACGGAAAACAATATCATCTATGGAAGCAATCCCCGCAATTTCGGTAGCCGTGCCGCATAAGAAAGCACTGTCTGCTTGTTTCAAATCTTCAACTGTCAATTTTTTCTCGATGCATTCGATATCTAGAACAGTACAAAGTTCTTTAACGGTGGCTCTGGTAATTCCGGGCAAAATATTTCCTAAAGATGGCGTGAAAAGTTTGCCATCTTTTTCTAAGAAGATGTTTGCTCCCGAAGCTTCGGCTACAAAACCGTGCATATCTAAAAGCAATGCCTCATCGTAACCTTTAATGTTGGCTGCGGTAGTTGCTAAGATGGAGTTCACGTAGTTTCCGCTCAATTTCGCTTCCATTGGAGTCGATTTAGGATTCGGTCTTTCGTAATCAGAAATGGTTAATTTTAAAAGTTTATTACCTGAATAAGCATCCCAATCCCAAGCACAAATTAAAATCGAAACGCCGCTAGGTTCATTCAATTTCATATTTGGGTGGCAAAAAACCAACGGACGGATATAAGCATCCTTCAGTTTATTTAAAGTAAGCAACTTATAAGTTTCCTTAATCAGTTCCTGCTTATCCCATGGAAAAGGAATGTTTGCCAGTTGACAAGAACGTTCTAAGCGATCGAAATGGGCAGCAGCTTTAAAAATGCGATTGCCATTATGCGTTTTGTAAGCTCTAATACCCTCGAACGCTGCATAGCCATAATGTAACGACTGTCCGTAAAGATCAGTACTGCTATCAACAGCCTTTTCAAACTTTCCATCAAGGTAAATAATCGTATTAGAATTATAGTATTTCATAATACCGTGTTTTGTTATTTAAAAAAAGCGTCCTGTTTGTATCAGGACGCTTTAGGTATATTTAGTTTTTTAAATCTATTTAAAAGCAGTCCGTTTTCTTCCCTAAAATATTTAGGAGAAGCAGGTTAAGTAAAATGACAGATAATAACACAATGTTTCCAGCTGCAATTGCAGTAGAGTTATTTAAAAATGTGTTATTTGATGTGATCATTACTATTGCTTTGTTTATAAAACCAATTTAGTTTTTGGTTCATAAATATGCAAGAGAAATCAGAAAAAAATGAAATAAGAATATAATTTTGATTTTTTATATTAAATCAGAACAATATTCTTATTCTGTTTAAGATTAGTGATTTAATCTCGACGACCGTAGACTGAATATCAAAACGGTATACGGTCTATTTGTTATGCTTGCATTATAAATTTTCTAATTTTCTGCCTAAAATTGCTTTTAGTGCTTAAATATTTAAAAAAATACTACCAAAAATGAAATCTGTTCAGTTGAGTTTTTACTTGTTGATATCTGAATTTTCACGGTGCATCATCTTCATCCCATAAAGCCATCGATCTGGAATATTTAAAAGACTTCCTTCGGATTCTAAGCCAGGCAACATTTTCGAAAGTGCATTTTCTTTTCTTAATGTTTTTTGAAGTTTGTTGATTGTCCTTGCTTTAAGTTGTTGGTATAGTTAAATAAAAGTGGGTTTACTTATCAAAAGGAATATAGAACCCACTGTTTGAATACCACTGTAGTTTTTTATAATAAGTTAGGTTAACATCGCCTTGATAAGGAATGTAGCATGTAAGTCCAGAAAATGTTTTTATCGGTGTGCCTAAAAAGTTTGCAGTAGCAGCTTTATATAAAATGGTTTTATCTAATTGAGCATAAATACTCGTCAAGTCATTATTTGCAAAATTATGATTTAAGAAGTCTCCAAAATCATAATTAGCCACGGGGAAATTAGTAGTGAAATTTAACCGTTGAATATTATCGGTAATAAATTTATTACCATAAAGTTTTGTTTTAAGCATAATTGCTTTCATTTCCGTAGCTAATTGCACAAGTTCGCTTGTTTTGACGAGCACAACCGTAGCAGATTGTCTATCGTCTGTATAAGCATGATAATAATCGTAATATGCTTTTGCCACATCTTTTAATTGTGCTGAACCTTGAAATAAGAAAGGCGTAATCTTTTGATAAGGAAAACTTTCTGCAATCGTTTCTGCAGGCGATGCGATAATGTATTTAGCTTTATCTTTAAATTCATACAAAACTTCTACACCACCCATTGAGCAGGCATCGAAGATGATGAATTCAAGATTATTTGGTAAAGCATTTTTTAAATCAATAATATCGATCTCTTTTCCAGTATCGCGCCCAAATGATTTTGTTTTAATTATTGCTGATGTTGGGGGAGCCCATGAAGTTGCATGCGACCAGAGTATTAGTCCATATGTTTCTGCAGGGTACTCTGTTTGAGCATACTTAATTACGTCTTTTAAAAATTCAGGATCCGAATTACTACTATTCTCGAAAGTTTTAACGGTGTCGCTAACAATTTTGTTTTCATCAGGGTCATATTTAATCTTTAATAGATAAGAACGAACGCTACTGGTTTTAATGTAGACCAATAAAGTGCCATCAATGTTTGCAGCACCCTTTTCCATTTGGTTGATGCTGTTTAAAGCATCGTAACGTAAATCGTTATTTGCCTCCATATAAACCAACACCATCTTCGACACTTTTATCTTTTCAGGCGTTACATCGATATTTTTCTTACAGGAAGACTGAGTAGAAATTATAACAATAATAAGGAGTGATTTTAAAAAAAAATGTTTTAATGATTTCATGACTGTTTTTTAGCAGAGCAAAAGTACTTAAATTCTATGCCGACTAAAACGAGCGACTCTAAAGTGAAGATTCTTGATGTCTTGAAATTTCTAGGTTGAAAGGAAGGTGGGAGCTTTAAACTTAAGATTTCAAAATAATTTTTGGAGGTAATCTAAGTTTATAAAATATAGTGGAAACAACTTTAGCTTTAGTTTATCTATTTGTTATACAGTTATTTGTATCTATTTTATGTCTGCGTTATGCTATTTAGTTAAGCTTTTCTTTTTAAGAAATGTGCCCAATATGGCTACAAAAAGTTATGTTAACAAACCGTTATTATTTGTTTTTTTTAGCACCCAAGCTTAACATAAGCTTCTTTTTCGCTTAACCCAAAGCGTCCTGTATTGGCCTTTCTTTGCAGTAACATTTAACTAATCATTTTCTAACGGTGCGCCAATAGTGCTCATTAATGTATAATAAATCAGACGTAATCTCAATCATTCCTTAAAGTTTTAGGCGCTTTCTGCCTCTAATAAAAAAACACAAAAACAAATAAAATTTTAACATAACGAACAAAAATGAAAATCAAAAATTTACAATTTGGCTCTATTGCTATGCTCATGCTTTTAGGTACTGCCTGCCGAAAAGACAATGCTCCAGAAGTCGTTAATGAAAATCGTACTGCAGTACAGTTTTCATCTTCAATTAACGGACAAATTAAAACAAAAGCTGCAGATAACAGCTGGAATGCAAATGATGCAATCGGCGTATTTATGAAAACTGGTACAGGTTTAACCACTGTTTTATCTGCAAATAAAGTTTATTTAACGCTTGGCGATGGCGAATTTAAACCATCAAATTTAGAGCAGACCATTTATTATCCTGAAGATGGAAAAGCAGTAGATTTTATCGCTTATTATCCATTTGATCAAAATCTTTCTGGTAACAGCTATTCAGTAAATGTTAGCGCACAAAGTAACCAACCTGCAATAGATTTACTGTATGCAAATAATGCAGTGGGTTTAAGCAAAACCAGTACGAATGCTAATCTTGTTTTCTCTCACCAATTATCGAAAGTAGAATTTACTGTTAAAAATGGTACTGGTGTTGCAGATTTAAATGGCTTATCTGTAAGTATTACTGGTTTAAAAACTAATGCCAATTTCGATTTGGCAACTGGAACAATTACTCCTCAAAGCCAAACAGCAACTATTTTAGCTAAAACTGGTGTTCGAAATGCAGCCACTGTTGCTGAGGCAATTTTAATTCCAACTACTGACGAGGCAGGAACAAAAGTGGTATTTACATTAGGTGCTAAAACATTTACATGGGCTTTACCAGCTGGTACCAAATTCGAAAAAGGTAAAAAATATAGCTACGAAATTGAATTAAAAGGTGAAGGCACAAGCCCTGTAGGAACTGCTGCATTTATTAAAGCAAGCATTATAAACTGGAATGATGTTCCTTCTGGTTCATACAATCTTGATCAGGAAACTGTTGTTGTAACTCCTCCAACTTTGTCTGGTTATATGGAAACTCCTGCAATTACAACTGATGAGAACACCGTTTACGTTTCACACGGTTTTCCTGGAAAAACGGGTGTAAGAAATTACGCAATGTTATACGATAAAAAATATAAAATGGCTTATTGGGTAGCTTATCCTTTACATGCATCTTATATTGGAAGCTCGGGCCGTTCTGATGCATGGGCATTTGATCCTTCAATTGCTTCAAGCGATCAGGTTGACTTAGGTAGCTCTTTTGGTAATGGTTATGATCGAGGTCACCAAATTCCTAGTGGCGATCGTACTGCTTCTAGAGATTTAAATGCGACTACTTTCTATTATTCTAACATGACTGCTCAAGTTTCTTCCATGAATCAAGGCATTTGGAACAACTTAGAACAACAAGTTAGAACCTGGACTGCACAAAGTGATACACTTTATGTAGTTACTGGTGCCGCAATTAAAACAGCAACTGATCAAAACATTACTTATGCTAAAGGTTCTGCTATTCCTAAATATTACTATAAAGCGTTAGCAATGAAAAAAGGCAGTACATATTATACAATAGGTTTTAGAATCAATAATCAGGTTATCCCTTCAGGTAACAACTACAATACTTACCGTGTAAGTGTAAGTGATTTAGAAAAAGAGACAGGTTATACCTTTTTCCCTAAACTTTCTGCTGAGGTTAAAGCTACCGTTGATAACACGATCTGGAAATAAACAAACATAATAATATTTTAAAACGAACATGAGAAATCAAAACATTTTATTCGCTACAGCAATTACGCTGTTTGTAATGAGCAGTTCTTGTAAGAAAGATAACGCTCCAGTTGTAACTAACCCTAATGCAACAGCGGTTAAATTTTCTTCAAGCATTGATGGCCAAATTAAAACTAAAGCATTAAATGATGCCTGGGAAAGCAGTGATGCAATTGGTGTATTCATGAAAACTGGTACAGGTTTAACTTCTGTTATTTCTGCAAACAAGAATTACAATACAACAGGTGATGGCGAATTTAAACCATCAGCAGCTGATCAAACCTTATACTATCCAGAAGATGGTAAAACAGTAGATTTCATTGCTTACTATCCATTTAAGCAAAGTCTTCCTAGTAACAATATTTATGCTGTTGATGTAAATAATCAAACCAGCCAAAGTGCAATAGATTTGTTATATGCAAACAATGCAACAGGCTTAAGCAAAACCAGTACAAATGCAAACCTTGTATTTTCTCATAAACTATCGAAAATAGAGTTTACCGTTAAAAATGGTACTGGTGTATCTGATTTGAATGGCTTAAGTACAGCCATTGCAGGTTTAAACACTAAAGCTGATTTCGATTTAGCTACAGGAATTTTAGCTAATCAAACTCAGGCTGTTGAAGTTGTCGCTAAAACTGGTCTTAGAGGTTCTGCGGTAGTTTCTGAAGTTATTGTATTACCAGTTGCAGATGCTTCTGGAAAACAAATTACTTTTAGCTTGCCAGCTGGAAAATTCAAACTGACTCTACCAGCTAATACTAAATTTGAGCAAGGTAAAAAATACAGCTACGAAATTGAATTGAAAAATGGTGGTACAGCTACTCCTGTTGCTGTTGCAATTTCTGCTACTATTACCAACTGGAATAACGTTCCTTCAGGTTCTTATACTGTTGATCAGGATGTTGTTGTGGTAACTCCACCAGTTGGTGAAGATAAAGTGCTTTATACAGAAGGTTTTGGTACGGGAACAATTGGTACAACAAAACCAAAAATTGCAACTTATACTAACTACGATAACAAAAGTTTCACATTTGCTGATAGCTACGGAAATGCAGATTTAAGAACCATTTCTACTTATGGCGACGGAACAAATGCACATGTTTGGTTACCTGCCGCTAAAGATGCTTCAGTGGTAATTTCTGGAGTTACTGTTAGTGGGTATTCGAAATTAAAAATTAAATATGATGCAGCAGCAAACATTCAAGGTTCAAGTTCAACTGGTAATTTGAATGTGATCAAAGTTAAAGTTAACGGCGTAGAATATGCGGTAACCAGTCAACCAATTGTAGGTGCTGATACAAATAAATTTTACACTTTAGAAGTTGTAGGTGATGTTCCTGCACTTGCAAATAACACAGTTGAATTTTTTGGTCCAGCTGCTACAAACACTTTAGGTTTACGTTTAGATAACGTTATAATTACAGGTACAAACAAATAAGAAGACTTATTAATAATATGAATAGCTTGTTTTGCTTCGGCGAAACAAGCTATTTTGTTATAAAAGAATATTAAACCAAATTACTTTCAAGGGTCGGAAAAACTTGCCTTAGTCGAATTGTTTTTCAATAGAAATGAGAAATTCTTCGAGCACAAAAAAAGCCTTTCCAAAATAATTGGAAAGGCTTTATAAATGAGTTAAGTTATGTTATGCAATGCCTTCTGCCAAAACTACAATCTTATTATGAATAGCTTCAACTACGCCACCTTTAATAAAGAAACGTTGTTCTTCATCTTTGCCTGCTTTTATAATAACTTCTCCATCTTCTAAAGTTGAGATGATTGCCGCATGGTCTCTCAAAATTTGAAAAGAACCTAAAGTTCCAGGAACTGTAACTGCGGTTACTTCACCTTCGAAAACTTTTTTATCTGGAGTTAATATTTCTAAATTCATTTTTTTTGATTTGAGTATCAAGTAGCTAGTATCAAGTATCAAGATTTTATTGTTGGTCTTGATACCTGATACTCAAATTTCGATACTAGTTCGCTTCTGCTAATAATTTTTTACCTTTTTCAATAGCGTCTTCAATGCTACCAACCAAGTTAAATGCAGCTTCAGGATATTCATCAACTTCACCATCCATAATCATATTGAAACCTTTGATGGTATCTTTAATGTCAACCAATACACCTTTTAAGCCTGTAAATTGCTCAGCTACGTGGAAAGGTTGAGATAAGAAACGTTGAACACGACGAGCTCTAGATACTACTAATTTATCTTCTTCAGATAATTCGTCCATACCTAAGATCGCGATGATATCTTGTAATTCTTTATAACGTTGTAAAGTTTCTTTAACACGTTGTGCAGTGTTATAGTGCTCATCACCTAAAACGGCAGGAGAAAGGATACGTGAGGTAGAATCCAATGGATCTACCGCTGGGTAAATACCTAACTCAGCAATTTTACGAGAAAGTACCGTAGTTGCATCTAAGTGGGCGAAAGTTGTAGCTGGCGCAGGGTCAGTTAAATCATCCGCAGGTACATATACAGCCTGTACAGATGTAATTGAGCCACGTTTAGTTGAAGTAATACGCTCTTGCATTAAACCCATTTCAGTTGCCAATGTTGGTTGGTAACCTACCGCAGATGGCATACGACCTAATAAAGCCGATACCTCAGAACCTGCCTGAGTAAAACGGAAGATGTTATCAACGAAGAAAAGGATATCTTTTCCAGCGCCTTCGCCATCACCATCACGGAAATATTCTGCAACTGTTAATCCTGATAATGCTACACGAGCACGTGCACCAGGAGGCTCGTTCATTTGACCGAAAACCAATGTTGCTTTAGATTCTTTTAATTTTTCAGTATCAACTGCGTTCAAATCCCATCCACCTTTTTCCATTGAGTGTAAGAATTCATCACCATAGTTAATTACGCCTGATTCGATAAACTCACGAAGTAAATCGTTACCCTCACGAGTACGCTCACCAACACCTGCGAATACTGATAAACCAGCATAAGCTTTAGCGATATTATTTACCAACTCCATGATTAATACAGTTTTACCTACACCAGCACCACCGAACAAACCGATTTTACCACCTTTTGCATAAGGCTCTAATAAATCGATAACCTTTATACCAGTAAAAAGTACTTCAGTTTCTGTTGATAAATCTTCGAACTTAGGAGGAGTAGCGTGAATCGGGCGACCGTCAGCTTTATCTACTGCAGTGATTCCGTCAATTGCGTCACCTACTACGTTAAATAAACGACCTTTAATTTGGTCGCCAACTGGCATTTTAATCGCTGAACCAGTATCAAGTACCTTCATTCCACGAACTAAACCATCAGTAGAATCCATAGAGATTGCACGTACGCGGTCTTCGCCTAAATGCTGTTGAACTTCTAAAACAATTTTTTGTCCATTTTCTTTTGTTATCTCTAACGCATCGAAAATTTTAGGTAGATGGGCATCATCAGCAAAGCTAACGTCAACCACTGGGCCGATAATTTGTGCTATTTTTCCTAAGTTAGGCATATCTGTTGTGAGTAAATTTATTACAGTCAATGAATTAAAGCTGTTTGTAAGGGCTCCAATTCGGTTGGCAAAGTTAAGTTATTCTTGCTATATTTTAAATATATATTATAAAATTTTTAAACAAGGTTTTTATAGATAATTTAGAGGCATAAAATCATCAAATGAAAACCATTTTAGTAACTGGCAGTAACGGCCTTTTAGGCCAAAAATTAACTGAAAAAGTTTTAGCCGAAGGACGGGTAAAACTCATTGCAACTTCAAAGGGTGCTAATCGTTATCCTATTGCAAACGGATATGAATACGCCGAAATGGATATTTTGAATAACGGGCTGGTTAAGCAAGTTATCGAAAAGTATCAGCCCGATGCGATTATACATACCGCCGCAATGACTAATGTAGATACTGGCGAGGCTGATAAAGAACTTTGCCATCAATTAAATGTAGATGCAACTCAAAACTTAATATCGCTTTGCGAAAAAAATAATATTCGCTTTATACATTTAAGTACCGATTTTATATTTGATGGAGCAGATGGTCCATACAAAGAAGAAGATGCGCCAAATCCTTTGAGTTATTACGGAGAAACTAAACTATTAGCTGAATTAGCTGTTAAAGAATCGACAGCAAATTGGGCCATTTTGCGCACTATTTTAGTTTACGGTATTACTAATGATATGAGTCGTAGTAATATTGTGCTTTGGGCGAAAGGTGCATTAGAAAAGGGGCAGGCTATAAATGTAGTAAACGATCAATGGAGAATGCCGACCTTGGCCGAAGATTTAGCAGAGGCCTGCTTGTTAGCAGTAGAAAAAAATGCGCAAGGTATTTATCACGTTTCGGGGAAAGATTACATAAGCATTGCAGGTTTAGTGAGAAAAGTTGCCGATTATTGGTCGCTCGATAAATCGATAATTTCTGAAATAAGTTCTGAAAGTTTAAATCAATCGGCTAAGCGACCAATTAAAACTGGTTTTGTATTAGATAAAACAATAAAAGATTTAGATTATAAACCACACAGTTTTGAAGAAGGACTGAAAATTGTGGATGAGCAGATGAAAAAAGTAGCAAGTGTTTAGTAGCAAGATTGGGAGACAGTAATTAGAAAACGAAAAACGTAACGGCCGATTTGTGAAGCCACAGCTGCAGTAAACCTTCAATAATAAAATATTTACAACAATTTAATAATAAAAAATATGTCATTACAAGTTGGCGATCAAGCCCCAGATTTTAAATTATACAGTTCTGATTTAGCAGAAGTTTCTTTATCAGCTTTTAAAGGTAAAAAGGTTATTATTCATTTTTTTCCGATGGCTTTTACGGGTACTTGTACTGAGCAATTGTGTACAATGAGAGATAACTTTAGTTTTTACGAAGGTATTAATGCGCAAGTATTAGGTATTTCAGTTGACTCTCCTTTTTCTTTAGCAAAGTTTAAAGAAGTGCAGAATTACCAATTTCCATTATTATCCGATTTTAACAAAAATGTATCAGAAGAATATGGTGCTTTGTACAATGAATTTGTATTCGGATTGAAAGGTGTTTCTAAAAGAGCAGCATTTGTTATTGATGAAGAAGGAAAAATCGCTTATGCTGAGGTTTTGGAAGATGCACACGACTTGCCTGATTTTAAGGCGATTGATGAAGCCTTAAAAGGTTAAGTTTAAACTTGCAATATATAATTTTGATTTTTTTTAAAATTTAATTGGAAATTAAAATATCAAATTATACCTTTGCAGTCCGTTAACAATACGGAAACGCATTTGTAGCTCAATTGGATAGAGCATCTCACTACGGATGAGAAGGTTTGGGGTTCGAATCCCTACAAGTGCACGAAAAAGAAAGCCTTTGAGAAATCTGAGGCTTTTTTTGTTGCATCGCGTTCCATTCAAAATGTCGGATTATTAATAATTAGAGCCTGTGATTCGTCTATGGTAAACAATGACTTGTTTGTACAGCAAAAGTTAATCGAATTTTGTCCGCCGGAGTTTTAAAAACTCGAATTTGTTTTAAAGTATAAAGCAGGAAATTTTTTATTCCTTTTTCGGCATTCAATTCTGCGACTTTTTTTGTGGCACTCAATTACCTAATTAAACATTTTCTTATTGCGGATTAATTTTATAGCAGCAAAGCCAACACCATCAGTCTCATTTCCTATTATTAGTTCAAGCGTTTTGAATTTGTTCGCTTACGCAACGAATTAGTTTTTTCTTGCCCAATGTACAGAGCCAATCTGATTCTCTATTATTCTTGATAGTATGCGAAAAAACACCATTCTTGGGTCTTTAGACAGGAGAGTGGAGAATATTGTCGGGCTGAACTCAATCATTCAGCAATTTTGCTAATGTATGCTACATCATGCTCGTTACGCAAGGAGCGCACTTTGGCTGCATCGACGATTTTCATTCTCAAATCTTTGCTAACTTTTCTTTCTTCTCTTGATGTGCATATCATATGCTAATATAGATATCAATAGGGAAATGATTTGCATTTCCCGAATTTTCTCGATCAATGAGCATGCTTCTGTCAAAAAATGGTTTAATTTTTTTATCGAATTAATTCTTGTGCCCAGTTTTTTTTTACTGAACAATAAACCAAGGAAATTGTTATCTTAACCATATGCAGATTGAAACGGAAATCCTTGTAATCGGTGGCGGACTGGCCGGCTTGACCGCGGCGCTGCATTTACAGAAATCTGGATTTCACGTCACGCTAATCGAGAAAAAACCTTATCCGCATCATAAAGTTTGCGGGGAGTATGTTTCCAATGAAGTACTGCCATATTTAAGCTGGCTTGGCATTTCTTTTGAAAGCCTGAAGCCGGCTTTAATAACCAGCTTACAGTTTAGTTCTGTTTCCGGGTCTTTCCTGAATGCAAGTTTGCCGCTCGGTGGATTTGGGCTAAGCAGGTATGTGATGGATGATTTTCTTTATCAAGAACTCTTAAAAAGAGGTGTGTCGGTGCTTTTCGATACAGTTAATCAGGTACTATACAAGAATGATCTTTTCTATGTGGAGACTAATGCAAATAAGCAATTCGTTGCCAGCCACGTTTTAGGAGCCTTTGGCAAAAGATCCTCACTTGATAAAACGCTTGGACGGGATTTTATGCAGAGTAAATCTCCTTACGTTGCCGTAAAGGCGCACTACGAGGGAGAGTTTCCGTCTAACCTGGTTGCCCTACATAATTTCAGTGGAGGATATTGCGGGATTTCAAAAGTTGAAGATAGCAAACTTAATATATGTTATCTCGCGAATTTTAACAGTTTCAAGCATTTTAAGAATATCGAAAACTATCAGCAGGAAGTGCTATATAAAAATAAGTTTCTTAAAACTATTTTAGAGGATTCAAGAATGATTTTTGAAACGCCGCTAACTATAAGTCAGATTTGCTTTGAGCCAAAGGAACCTGTTTTTGATCACATTCTCATGATAGGCGATACTGCAGCTTTAATTCATCCGCTTTGTGGAAACGGCATGGCAATGGCGATACACAGTGCGAAAATTGCATCTGAACTTCTGATCAGATTTGCCCGAAGTAAAGCACTTTCCAGAATGGTGATGGAAAAGGAATATACAAAGCAGTGGAAAGATCTTTTTCAAAGAAGACTTTTCGCGGGAAAAATTTTGTCCGCTGTTTTCAGTAATCCCACTATACAGAAGTTAGCCCTGGGTACTTTAAGTAAAATGCCTGCTCTGCTTTCAAGAACAATCAAAATGACGCATGGAAAACCACTATCAATTTCTAAATAAATGCCAATAGATACAAAATTTAGAAGTACAGCTGCAGAAATCATGGATGACTTCGCAATGGAGGGAGATATCTTAACGGATGCCTTGGATAAAATCGCGGCAATAAATAAACTCCTTGGGGGAAACAAGGTGACTTTGGAAGGTGTTAGAATGTTGATCCAAAACAATAATACTGATAAGCTAAGCATTACTGACGTAGGTTGTGGTAACGGAGCCATGCTTAGAATGCTTGCGGATTATGCTCGTAAAAATCATTTGAACTTTGAGTTGAAAGGAATAGATGCCAATAAATGCACCATCGCACATGCCGTGAGCTGTTCTTTGAACTATCCGGAAATACAATATCAGTGTAGTGATATTTTTGATCAAAGCAAAGATACTGAGCGATGCGATATCATGCTCTTCACTCTTACCCTGCATCATTTTTCAGACGGCCAAATAATAAATCTTTTAAACAACCTTATCAAGGGGGTTTTCGTAGGTATAGTTGTCAATGATCTGGAAAGGAGTGGTCTTGCATACCGGCTTTTTACCGCGTTGAGTTATGTGTTCAAGCTTAATGATATGTCAAGGGAAGATGGTCTAGTGTCAATTCTACGTGGGTTTAAAAAGGCAGATCTAAAGCGCTACGAAAAAGCCTTAGACATTACTTCAAGCCGTATAGGCTGGAGATGGGCTTTCAGGTATTTATGGGTTATTAAAACAAAATGAGCGTAAAAATTAAAACAATAAGCAGGGCTTTACCTGAGTTCTCTAGAACAACTTCTGAAATTCTGCCATTTTTGGATATTTGGTTAGCTGGACAGGACGACCGATTTATCAGAAAGGTTAAAAAGATATTTGAAGGTGCTGCGGTGGACAAGAGGTATTCAATTATGTCCCCCGAAGAAGTATTTTCTGACTTGACTTTTGAAAAGCGAAATGATATCTATGTTCGGGCGGCAATTAAGCTCGGCAGACAATGTCTTTCTTCTGCTCTGGAAAAGGCAGACTGGAAACCAGTCGATTTAGATTTTATCATTACCGTAAGTTGTACGGGGATTATGATACCCTCATTGGATGCGTATCTAATCAATGACCTTGGCTTGAGACAAGATATTGTTAGGCTTCCAGTTACTGAAATGGGCTGCGCAGCAGGTGTGTCTGGGATGATTTATGCTAAAAATTTTTTAAAGGCAAACCCTGGAAAAAGAGCAGCTGTTATTGCTGTTGAATCCCCGACAGCAACGTTTCAGCTAAATGACTTTTCGATGGCCAATATCGTCAGTGCTGCAATTTTTGGAGATGGGGCTGCATGTGTGCTGCTAAGCTCTCATGAATCTGATCAGGGACCAGAGATCCTTGCAGAGGAAATGTATCATTTTTACCACGCAGAAGATATGATGGGCTTTAAGCTTACCGATACTGGACTTCAGATGGTGCTTGATGTGGAGGTACCCGAAGCCATCGCCGAGCATTTTCCAGAAATAATTCATCCTTTTTTACTAAAAAACGGGTTGGAAATTTCGGATATAGACCATCTTATTTTTCATCCCGGAGGAAGAAAAATCATCCAGGTGGTAGAAGCACTGTTTGGTCAGCTAGGCAAAAATATAGATCATACCAAAGAGGTGTTGAGACAATATGGTAATATGAGTAGTGCTACGGTACTTTACGTTTTGCAGCGCCATATAGAAATGAATCCCGCCTCTGGTGAAACGGGTTTGATGCTCAGCTTCGGCCCAGGCTTTTCTGCCCAAAGAATACTTTTGAAGTGGTAATATGACTAAAGCAGAAATTCTAAGCAAACTTCCTTACGGGAAGGACTTTTTATTTGTCGGGGAATTGTTATATGTGGATGAAGATGGCGCAAAAGGTACCTATATTTTTGATAAAAAGCTTTCCTTTTATAAGTCACATTTCAAGGATTTTTCGATTACTCCAGCAGTCATACTTACAGAAACCATGGCGCAGATTGGTGTGGTGTGTTTAGGGATCTTCCTGGTTGGAGAAACCTTGATGGAAAAAGGTTTTGGACTCGCGATGACCTCCAGTGAAATTGATTTTTTAAGACCTGTCTATCCTGGAGAACAAGTTTTTGTTACAAGTGAGAAGATTTATTTCAGGTTTAACAAATTATCCTGCAAAGTGGTTATGAAAAATTCAGCAGGGGCAACGGTTTGTAAAGGGATAATATCGGGTATGTTAACAACGAATTCAAATGAATGAAAATAGGGTTGTAATTACTGGCTTAGGTGTATGTGCACCAAATGGAACAACTGTTGAGGAATTTCTTCATGCCATAAAAAATGGGCTATCTGGAATAAGCCATCAGCCCGAACTTGAAAGACTGGGTTTTTCTTGTCAGATAGCGGGCAAACCTACTCTTGATGAAGCGCGGATAGCTCAATATTTTACCCCTCTTGAAATAAGAAGCTTAGCGAGTTCTGGAATTATTTATGGAGTTATCGCAGGGCTGGACGCCTGGCGGAATGCAGGCCTTGGAATATCCGCCGCGGCTGATCCTGACTGGGATAGTGGAACTTTTTTTGGGACTGGAACTTCTGGGATTGATAAGTTCAGATGGGCGATTAACAAAATAGATGAACTTGATATAAGAAAGCTAGGTAGCAGTGTTGTAGCGCAAACAATGGCCAGTGGTGTCAGTGCTTTCATCAGTGGCAAGCTTGGATTAGGCAACCAGGTCAGCACAAATTCTGCAGCCTGTGCAACAGGTACAGAAAGTATCTTGATGGCTTACGAGCACATTAAATCTGGAAAAGCGAGCAGAATGCTTGCAGGGAGTACAAGTGATAGCGGGCCATACATTTGGGGGGGCTTTGATGCGATGAAGGTTTGTACCTTCAAACACAATAATTCACCTGAAAGTGGTAGCAGGCCAATGAGCGCCACTGCAAGTGGGTTTGTTCCTGGCAGCGGGGCAGGTGCAATCGTATTGGAATCTCTCGAAAGTGCGCAGTCCAGGAATGCCAGTATTTATGCTGAGGTAATCGGTGGTCATATTAACTCGGGTGGTCAGCGTGGCGGGGGGACAATGACCGCTCCTAACCCAGGGGCTGTTCAGCGTTGTATCGTAAAAGCGATTGAGAATGCCAGAATTAATCCTGAGGATATCGATGTTATTAACGGGCATTTGACTGCAACAAGCAAAGACGCACTAGAAATTGAAAACTGGAAGCATGCACTTGGCTCCTCCAAAGAAAATTTTCCATATATAAATTCGTTAAAAGGAATGATTGGCCATTGTATTAGCGCTTCAGGGAGCATCGAATGCGTTGCATCCGTGCTGCAGTTATACGAAGAATTTATCTTCCCAAACATAAACTGCGAGGATTTGAATTTGGAAATTTCCTCACTGATAGATGAGCGTAGGGTTCCTCGCCAACTTTTGAAAAGAAGTTTTAATATTTTGGCCAAAGCGAGTTTTGGTTTTGGAGATGTGAATGCCTGTTTAATTTTAAAAAAATACCGCAATGGATAAAAAAGAAATAATTGCTGAACTTAGGGAAATTGTTTCCCTTTATAGCGAAAACCAGGATTCATTGGAAAACATAAATGAACACACTGATTTCATTACGGACTTGAAAATAAATTCAGCTAATCTTGTGGATATCGTACTTGATATCGAAGAAAAGTTCAATATCTCAATCGACAATGATTCGATGGCGAGAATGCTAAATATTAAAGCTACAGTTGAGGTCATTGAAACTAAACTTGCTGAAAATGCTGGGTAATGATGTTATAGATCTACGACTTGCCAAAACGCAAAGCAACTGGAAACGGTCAAACTATTTGTCTAAGGTTTTTTCTTTAAATGAGCAGGATATAATTTATAATTCAGACAATGCGGACCTGATGGTCTGGCTGATGTGGAGCATGAAAGAGGCAGTCTACAAGATTGTAAACCGGCAAACGGGAATTCGTGTTTATGATCCAAAGGCATTCATTTGCGGATTCGATCTGAATGGTTCGAAGGCAAAGGGTTCTGTCGACTATTTTGGTGAAAAATTTTTAACAAGAAGCGAGGTTGCTCAAAACTACGTTCATACGCTGAGTTTTAAGACTTATGCCAGCTATGAAAAGTGCAGGATAATTCACGCAAAAAACTGTACCGACTACTTAACTCTTTTTAACCGCGATCATAACGATTTATTTCTGCAAACAGATGAATCAGGACTGCCTGAAATCTTTAGTAAACAGGCGATGACACATCATATCACGACAATAAGCCATCATGGAAACTTTCTATTTATTGCTTACCTGTTATAGTGAGCAATTTTGGACCAGCTTAAATGGGATAAATTGCAAATTTTGTATTCCTATTTGATGCTCTCGTTGGTTAGAAATTCGGGTGGCCGGTTTTGCACGGAATCACATAATTATTTTTTCGATACTTCGTCAATTCAATTGAAGATTCTAATTTCATAGTACCTCTTAGGTTTTAATATAACACAACTTCCAGCCAAGAACGATATTCATGCTCGAACTATAAGTTGGATTAAGCTTGTATTCGAAATGTGATGTGATTAAAATTCGAAAAGAGAGGGACAAAGGGTATAAAACAAAAAGCCATCATTTCTGATGGCTTTAGTTTCGATTTTTTTTGAAGTACTCGGGGCGGGAATCGAACCCGCACGCCTTTGAAAGCACAGGATTTTAAGTCCTGCGTGTCTACCAGTTCCACCACCCGAGCATTAGCCTGTTCCGAAATCCTTCGGTAGGTTAATTTTTAATAAATGCTTTCTGGTAGGAAAACATTTAGAGCGAAAGACGAGATTCGAACTCGCGACCCCGACCTTGGCAAGGTCGTGCTCTACCAACTGAGCTACTTTCGCAAATTAATACATTGCTGTATTCCTTTGGGGTTGCAAATATAGGGATATAATTTTCAGTACCAAAAATAATTGAAAATAATTTTCAATATTAATATTGATATCGCGAATGCTAAAAGTCAAACTAATATTTGTACCTGCTTTCGGATTATTTTAGTGTACTTGAAAGTTGATATCAATCGCATCATTAAATAATTTTTATCAGACAAATAATTAAATGTTTTGGGAAACGACTTGCATACGAATAGAATATTTGGTTAAGTGTAAACAAGACCTAAGATTCTTTGCAAAAGCATTTAGAATGCTTTTAAAATGGGTTTATTTTCAAATAAATTCTCAATTATAAATAGCATCTAAATTAATAATTATATATTTGCAGCCTTGAAAGGCAACGCTTTAATTTAATATTAGGCGTTAACTTTCATATTTAGTACAGCCATAGGAATAAGGCTTTTTTAATTTTAAAGACAACCTAAACAACTTGAATGCTTAATTTAGTTCTCTTTGGCCCTCCAGGGGCGGGTAAAGGCACCCAATCTGAAAAACTGATTGCAAAATATCAGTTGGTACACGTTTCAACAGGCGATCTATTTAGAGCACACGTTAAAGGAGAAACAGAATTAGGAAAAAAAGTTAGTCAATTGTTAGCTGATGGAGAATTGGTGCCAGATGCGATTACAATTGCCATGCTTGAAGAAGAAGTAGATAAAAACCCTGATGCAAAAGGATTTGTATTTGATGGTTTTCCTCGAACGGTTCCGCAAGCAAAGGAGCTTGATTTATTTTTAGAGCGTAAGGACAGTAAAATCGCTGGTGTTATTGCTTTAGATGTTGATCAGGATGAATTAACAAAACGGATAGCTGAACGTCATAAAATTAGTGGCCGTCCAGATGATGATGCAGAAAAGTTAAAAAAACGCATTTCAGAATACTTCGATAAAACTATCCATGTATTACCTTATTACGAGGAGCAGGGGAAATTGAAGAAAGTAAACGGAATTGGTGAAATAGATAGAGTTTATAATGATCTTTGCGCTGTAATAGATCAGTTTTAAATAATCAATTTTTTTAAATATAGCATCCGCAAAAAAGGCATTAGTTGTTTTTTGCGGATGTTTGTTTTTTAGCGATTTTTGTAATCTAAAATCGTTAATAGTAAATACAATAAGAATTCATCGTCGATTTTTTTTAATCTAAATCGTCAATCTAAAATCGTAAATAATATGTCACAGGGTTCGAATTTCGTAGATTATGTAAAAATTTGTTGCCGTTCTGGTAAGGGCGGGGCAGGTTCTGCACATTTGCATCGTGATATTTTAACATCTATGGGTGGGCCTGATGGTGGTGATGGCGGTCGTGGTGGTCACATTATCGTTAAAGGAAGTAGCAACATCTGGACATTATTACACCTTAAATACCGTAAGCATATTATTGCTGAAGATGGTTTGGCGGGAGGAAGCTCACACAAATTCGGCCGACAAGGTAAAGACGAAATTTTAGAAGTTCCGTTGGGAACTATTGCTAAAGATGCTGAAACTGGAGAAGTTCTTTTCGAAATTACAAAAGATGGCGAAACTAAGATTTTAACGGCTGGTGGCCGTGGTGGTTTGGGTAATGCACACTTTAAAAACTCTGTTCAGCAAACACCACGTTTTGCACAACCTGGCGAACAAGGACAAGAAGTTTGGAACGTTTTGGAACTTAAAGTTTTGGCCGATGTAGGTTTGGTTGGTTTCCCGAATGCAGGTAAATCTACTTTGCTTTCAGTAGTTTCTGCTGCAAAACCAGAAATTGCCGATTATCCTTTTACCACAATTGTTCCTAATTTAGGTATAGTAAGTTATCGTGGTGGTAAGTCGTTCGTAATGGCCGATATTCCAGGTATAATTGAAGGTGCTTCGAAAGGAAAAGGTTTGGGCTATCGTTTTTTACGCCACATTGAACGTAATTCTGTATTGTTATTTATGGTTCCTGCAGATACGAGCCGTTCGATAAAGGAAGAGTATGAAATCCTTAAAAGGGAATTAGAATCTTACAATCCCGAATTAATGCAAAAACCACATGTTTTAGCTATTACCAAATCGGATATGTTAGATGAAGAATTAATGGCAGAAATGAAACAGGACTTGCCAAGTGTGCCATCAATATTTATATCATCGGTTGCCGAAAAGAATATTTTAGAGTTGAAGGATATGCTTTGGAAAGCAATTGATTCTTAAGGTGAAAGGTGAAAAATTGGGCAAGGAAGAAGCCGCTTAGCTGAAATTTGCTTGCACAGTTAATCATTTTATTCAATTATTAAGATCTTATTCCATCTACAACATAACCTACCCATTCTTTTAAAATATATTGCCAATAGCCTAAAGAACCAGCATCTGGTAAGTAGTAATCAGATATATCGTAGTTTTCTTTGCCAATATAGTCTGTTGGGTAGTAATCCAGTTTTCTTTTAAAAGCTTTGTCGAATATCATTCTAGAACGGGGAATATGCCATGCACTGGTAACTACTAAGATAGAAGCTTTGGGCTGCTTTTTGTTTACTAGCTCTGCACTATATTTTGCATTTTCTATCGTGTTTTTACTCCTGTTTTCAGTTAGAATTAATGAATCTGGAATACCTAAACTTTTCAAATAAGTTAAAGTTAAGTCAGCCTCTATTAACTCTTTTCCGATAAGTTTACCTGAACCGCCACTAACTAAAATCTTCTTGATAATGCCACTTTTTAATAAGTTAATGGTCTGAATAAGCCTATCCCCACGCTCATTTACAGCCAACTTACCACCTTGTGTTGATTTTGAAAAACCGCCCAATAAGATACCAATGTCGTATTTCTTATTGGTGGGATAAGAAGCTTCGTAAAAATTATAAGCTTTACCAACCAAAAAGCGATTTGAAAAAATAAATAGCAATGATATCGCAAGTATTAGTAATTTCTTTCTTCGCTCGTGCTTTTTAGAAAAAACCGCAAATAAAAGTATTACGAAAACCCAGATTACAGGCTGGAGGATAAAAATTAAGATCTTGGAGATAATGAACGTCATTCAGCTTAAATAAAGCTCAAATGTATGTCAAAATCCGCTAATTGTCAATTATCCTTGTCCTTCTTGCACTTGTCCATTTTCGTGCGCATGTTCTAAAATATCTTGCACATCAGATTTACGTTTCTTTTGTACTTTATGCTTAAAATGAGGCACTTCATGCTCTACAATATCTTCTTCAATGGCCTCAACGCCAAATACTTTTTCTTTTAACAGGTTATATTTATCCTGAAAACCATAACGAAGATTCCTTGCTCCACCAGCAATTTTTCCACGAGTTCCAGCGCCACTATCTGGTGCAAATAATACACTAATAACCGCTCCAGCCGCTAAGCCTGCAACTAAAGCAATGGCAATTTGTGCGTTATTATGAGATTTGTGCGCTAAGTATTTTCCGATTAACTTTCTGTATTTCATAGCAATATATTTTAAAAAGAACAAATGCCATTTAATAATGTTTCGTTATTTTTAAATGAATGACAATTTCATAATATTTAAAGGATTTTTTGCTGAAGCGCAAATGCAGTACAACGAATAAAATCAATCCTGTTTCATCAGTTGCAGATGCTTCATGCCTCAGCATTACATCATATTTACGTTTACTGCATCAAAAAGTATTTGCACTTTAATCGGGGCTAAAAGGTAAAGGCAGATTTTTATTTTGACGGTTTACCTGATGCTTAACCCATTGTTTATAAACCTGATTTTATTGGGAAGCCTGCAAGCGAGGTACGAGTGCGGACTTGTAATGGTAAGCTGGACTGCAAACCGCTAAATAAACAGAACCTTTCGTTTTCAATAAATTATTATCTTAATGTTCAAAATAAAACCAATATTTGATTTCAAATTTTAATACACAATGGTAAAAGCAACGATAAATAAAGAACATTATGCTTGTTCGGTTACAAATGGCGCTCATGAAGTAATAGTAGATGAGCCTGTAGAATTAGGTGGAACGCATAAAGGTTTTGCTCCAAAAGGCTTGCTTATGGCTTCTCTTGCCTCTTGTGTGGCCATTACGCTGCGCATGTATGTGGATAGAAAGGGTTGGGCGGTTGATAAAATTGAAGTGGAGGTAAATATGGGCATCGAAAATGCGCAAAACATTTTCCTCGAAGAGATTACTTGTACAGGCGATTTAACCGAAGAGCAAAAACAGAGACTGGAAGATATTGCGACGAAATGCCCAGTGAGTAAAATTCTTACGGCGGGTAACGAGGTTCGGTCGAAAGTGTTATAGTAAAATGGTGCAAAACTCGTTTACCTTTTCCTTAAAAGCTTTAATATCTTTGTAACTCTTCAACTTTGTGAAGTAAAAAATTATTTATGGCTACCGAAATTAAATGTCCAAACTGTGCTCATGTTTTTCCGATGGAAGAAGCAATGGCCGAAGATTATAAGAAAGAGCTGAGAGAGAAAGCGGCGGCTTATGCCAGACAAAAAGATGAAGAATTCCAACGTAAACTTCAGGTTTTTGAGGCAGACAAACAGCAACAACAAAAAGTTTTCGACGCTAAATTGGTGGAAGAAAAGAATAAACTAAAAGGGGATTTGGAAGAAAACCTGCGTAAAAGTATCGCCTCGGATTTTGAAACCAAATTGCAAATGTTGGAAGGCAATGCAAAAGAAAACGAAGAGAAATTAAAACTTGCCCGCGAAAAGGAATTGGAGTTTTTGCGTCGTGAGCAAGGTTTGAAGCTAAAAGAGGAAGAAATGGAATTGGCTTTCCAACGTAAAATGCAAGAACAACGCAACGAGTTGGTGGAGCAAATTCGTAAACAAGAAGCCGAGAAAAATAGCATTAAAGACACCGAGCATCAGTTGCGTTTAAGGGAACTTGAAAAACAACTCGACGACCAGAAAAAACTGGCTGAAGAAATGAAACGCAAAGCGGAGCAAGGCAGTATGCAATTGCAGGGCGAAGTACAGGAGTTGATTTTGGAGGAATTACTGCGTAGTAATTTCCCATTCGATTTAATAGAAGAGGTTGGTAAGGGTGTTCGCGGAGCCGATTGTGTACAAGTTGTGCGCAACCAATTCGGACAAGAGTGTGGCAAAATTATTTATGAAAGTAAGCGCACCAAAGATTTCGGTGGCGATTGGATTGAAAAGCTGAAAAAGGATATGCGTAGTATGGGCGTTGATGTTGCGGTAATCGTAAGTCAATGTTACCCGAAAGGAATGGATTGTTTCGGTCAGAAAGATGGTGTCTGGATTTGCTCTTTCGAAGAAGTGAATGCAGTTGCTTATGTATTGAGAGACGGAATTTTGCGTTTATCTACAGCAATGAAATCTCAAGAAAATCGTGGCGATAAAATGCACATGCTTTATGATTACTTAACAGGAGTAGAATTTTCTGAGCAATGGAAAGCTATTCGCGAGGGTTTTATGAGTATGAAATTATCCATCCAACGCGAACGTGATGCAATGGAGCGTTTGTGGAAAGCCCGCGAAAAACAGCTCGAAAAAGTTTTGTTAAACGCAACACATATTCGTGGCTCGATTGAGGGTATTGCAGGTAGCGATAGTATTCAGTTAAGTTTGACTGATGATGAGGATGATACATTGTTATTGGATTAGCTGGAAAAGTATGTCGTGCTTAATGGAGTGAAGATCGTGTAATAGCTGCGAAGTAAATCTGATGAAATAAAAGGCTGGCTTTTAGGTATAGTAAATCAAAAAAGTGGGTTAATTTTATGCAAGGCTTTTAGGTTAGGTATTCTCCACTGCGTTCAGAATGACAACAAATTAATATAAAATAGTTGCTGAACTAAATTCGGTATGGCGATAAATGAAACAGAATTATAAAATAAATTATATAAAGTGAATAAAAACCTAAACGACAAATCCTTTAACCTCTCAAAATTTATGGCATTAATTTGCCTTTTGCTATTTTTCGGGAACGTTTCCGCCCAGGAATTAAAATCGCCTGATGCAAATTTGGTGACAAATTTTTCTTTAGCAGATGGTGGTGTACCAACTTATAGCTTAAAGTATAAGGGCAAAGATGTTATTAAAAGGAGTAAGCTTGGTTTGGAGCTTAAGGATGGTAAAAACTTAACCAATGGTTTTACAATAAGCGATGCCAAAACCAGCACATTTAACGAAACCTGGAAACCTGTTTGGGGCGAGGTAAAGCAAATTGTAAATCATTACAACGAATTAGCTATTACTTTAACGCAAAAGGAAACCAATCGTTTCATTATTGTTCGTTTGCGTTTATTTAACGATGGTTTGGGTTTCAGATACGAATTTCCAGAACAGAAAAATCTTGATTATTTCGTAATTAAAGAAGAAAAAACACAATTCGCTTTAGCTGGCGACCATAAAGCTTTTTGGTTACCTGGCGATTATGATACGCAGGAATATAGCACCGTAACTTCTAACTTATCAGAAGTTCGTGGTAAAATGAAAGATGCGGTTACGCCAAATGCATCGCAAACTACATTTTCGCCAACGGGTTTACAAACGCCTTTAATGATGAAAAGTAAAGATGGTTTGTATATAAATATCCACGAGGCAGCATTAATTAACTATTCTTTAATGTCGTTAAATTTGGATGATAAAAACATGGTTTTAGAATCGTGGTTAACCCCAGATGCGGTAGGAGATAAAGGTTATATGCAAGCGCCTTGTTTAACGCCTTGGAGAACAATTATTGTAAGTGATAAAGCAGGCGATATTTTAACCTCGAAATTAACATACAACTTAAACGAACCTACAAAATTTAAGGATGTATCGTGGATTAAGCCGACGAAATATGTTGGCGTTTGGTGGGAAATGATTACAGGCAAAAGCACCTGGGCTTATAACGATTTAACCAGTGTTCAATTGGGTATAACCGATTATTCGAAAACTAAACCTAATGGAAAACATGCCGCAAATACTGCTCATGTAAAAGAATATATAGATTTTGCTGCTAAAAATGGTTTAGATGCTGTTTTAGTTGAAGGTTGGAATGAAGGTTGGGAAGATTGGTTTGGTAAGACGAAAGATTATGTTTTCGATTTTGTAACGCCATATCCTGATTTTGATGTGAAAGAATTACATCGCTATGCGGCAAGCAAAAACATTAAAATGATTATGCACCACGAAACTTCTTCATCGGTTCGTAATTATGAAAGACACTTAGATACCGCTTACAAATTTATGAAAGCAAACGGTTACGATGCTGTGAAAAGTGGTTACGTGGGCAATATGATTCCTCGTGGCGAACATCATTATGGTCAATGGTTAAACAATCATTATTTGTATGCGATTGAAAAAGCTGCAGAATATAAAATTATGGTTAACGCCCATGAGGCGGTTCGCCCTACTGGTTTGGCCCGTACTTATCCTAACTTAATTGGAAACGAATCGGCCCGTGGAACAGAATACGAAGCTTTTGGTGGTAATAATGCCGACCATACGACCATTTTACCTTTCACGCGTTTAATTGGCGGTCCGATGGATTATACGCCAGGTATTTTCGAAACCAAAGTAAGTGCATATAATCCAGAAAATAATTCATTCGTACATACTACAATTGCCCGTCAGTTGGCGCTATATGTTACCATGTATAGTCCATTGCAAATGGCTGCCGATTTACCAGAAACCTATAATAAATATATGGATGCCTTCCAATTTATTAAAGATGTAGCGGTCGATTGGGATGATACTAAAGTTTTAGAAGCAGAACCTGGCGATTACATCACTTTTGCCCGTAAAGCAAAAGGCAAAAACGATTGGTTTGTTGGTAGAACGAATGATGAGGTTGCCCGTACTTCGAAGATTGATTTTAGCTTTTTAGATGCTGGTAAAAAATATACAGCAACCATTTATGCTGACGCAAAGGATGCGCATTACGAAACGAATCCAAAAGCTTATACCATTCGTAAAATGGAAGTAACCAATAAAACGAAATTAACATTGAATTGTGCTCCAGGTGGTGGTTATGCAATAAGTATAATGGCGAAATAAGTTTACTGATTTAAACGCAAAGAGCGCAAAGTTCTTCGCGAAACTTATAAGTTTATTTCATGTCGTTCCTAATGGGACGACTTTTTTGTTTTAATGATGATTTTTAAAAAAAATGCTCCCAAAGATTTCGCTGATTTCAGCCGATTTATGATTTATTGTAGATGTTTCGTTATTGCGAAAGCACGAAGCAATCTTAAAACCAAAAAGTTTCAATAGCTACCGTGTTAGGATTGCTTCGTGACTCGCAATGACGTGCATGGTAGTAATAGTGGTAGAGTTTTATCTAAAAAATCCATCTTCGCTTTCTTTGCGTTTTCACTTTTTGTACTTTGCGGTTAATAATTCAAAGTTATAATCATGGCCAGAAAAAAAAATCACATCGAATTACAGTTTTTAAGCGAACCATCTGATGTAAATTATGGAGGAAAAGTGCATGGTGGAATGATGATGAAGTGGATTGATCAAGCTGCTTTTGCCTGCGCTTTACAATGGAGCGACTCTTATTGTGTAACGGTTTATGTGGGTGGAATTAGATTTTTTCATCCAGTTCACATCGGTCATTTGGTTAAAATGGAGGCTCGCATAATTTATACAGGAAAAACCAGTATGCATATTGCTGTCGATGCCTTTTCAAAGCCTGTTGGTCAGTCAGAATTTGTTAAAAATACCCACTGCATAATAGTTTTTGTAGCTGTTGATGAAAACGGACAGCCTAAAACAATTCCATGTTTCACTCCCAAAACAGAAAAAGAAAACGCGATGCATGGTTATGCGATAAAACTAATGGAACTTCGAAAAAGCATCGATAAAGAAATGGAACCTTACATCGTTTAAAATACAAAATTCCAAGAGTTAATTAAGCCCTGCTGCTGTTGGGTCGAATTTACTAAAAAGAGTTATCCAGGTGAAAAATTCACCTTCAACTTAACAAAGTTAAATATTTAGTAAAAAAGAAGAGGTTATAAAAAGCAAAAGGCCTGGAAAAAATTCCTGGCCTTTTTGCTTATCATATATTTGGTTAGTTGATTCTTAGTTTTTATTTCAACAATCTGCCTTCTCTCTAATTTCGAAACAAATGCAAACCTCAGTTAATAATGTGTTTTAACTATGTTTTGCAGTGTTTTTGTTTTGTGGTTATAAAGATAAGGGAAATTTTAAATTTGTCAAGCTTTTTTTAACTTTTTTTTTATTTCTTTTGCTACCACCTGTCCAGAGATGATTGCAGGCGGTACGCCAGGACCTGGAACCGTTAATTGGCCTGTAAAAAAAATATTTTTTACTTTGCTTTTCATTTTAGGTTTCAAAAAAGCCGTCTGTTTCAACGTGTTAGCTAATCCATAGGCGTTTCCTTTAAAGGCATGGTAGTCTTCAATAAAATCATTCATAGCATAGCTTCTTTTAAACAAAATTGCATCGCTAATATCGTTACCTGTTAAATCTTTAAATCGGTTAATCAGCAAATTAAAGTATTCTTCTCTTTTGGTTTCGCTGTCTTTCAATCCAGGTGCAATCGGAATCAAAAAAAATAAATTTTCACAGCCCTCAGGCGCAACCTGTCGATCTGTAATCGAAGGACAACAAGCATAAAATAATGGTTTCGATGGCCATTTTGCTTCCGTATAAATTTCTTCGGCGTGCTCATCAAAGTTTTCGTCAAAAAATAAATTATGATGAAGGATATTAGCAAGCTTTTTATTTAAACCTATGTAGAACAAAAGGCAAGAAGGTGCCATTGTTCTTTTATCCCAATAATCTTCACTGTAGTTTCTATTATTTTGACTTAAAAGATGTTGTTCTATGTGATTATAATCGGCATTTCCGACAATAAAATTGGTTTTAAAAGTTCCCTTATTCGTTACAATTTCTTCGGCAATATGATTTCTTACTTCAATTTTTTGCACCTCTGTATTGAAATGAAAATTTACACCTTGTTCTTCGGCAATACTTTTCATGGCAGAAACAATTTTATGCATGCCACCAATTGGGTACCAGGTGCCTAAAACCAAGTCGGCATAGTTCATTAAACTATATAATGCTGGTGTGTTTTGTGGTGTGGCGCCTAAAAATAGAACTGGAAACTCTAAGAGTTTTCTAAGTTTATCATTCTTAAATAGGGTATGAACATGTTTGCGCATGTTGCCAAGCAGTTGTAATTTAATTCCACTAATGGCCAGCCTTGGGTCGAAATATTCCATAACGCTATGCGAAGGCTTAAAAACATATTCGTTCATGCCTACATCATATTTGTATTTAGCTTGAGCGAGAAAAAGTTCTAAATTTTTACTGCTGCCTGGTTCAAGAGTTTCGAATAAACTATTCAGAGCATCTAAAGTTGCTGGAACATCTAAAACATCATCTTTACCAAAGTATATCCTGTACGATGGGCTAAGTCGTTTAAGTTCATAGAAATCGGAAGTCGTTTTGCCAAAAAGCTTAAAATAGTTTTCAAAAACGTCTGGCATCCAATACCAACTTGGCCCCATATCAAAAATAAAACCGTCTTTTTCCCAAGTTCTGGCTCTTCCTCCTGCCATTTCATTTTTCTCGAGAACAGTAACCTCGAAACCATCCTTGGCTAACAAAGCGGCTGCAGCCAAACCAGCAAAACCAGCTCCAATTACAGTTACATCAGCTTTTTTATTCATTTTGTAAATAAAGCAATTTTAAAGGGTTTTGTTTGAATTTTTAATGGTGTTTTACAGCATTTTCGTTTAGTTGGATTTTTAGCTACCGAAAGGCGATTGATTATTTCTGTCCTTGTAGCACTATAATTATGTTTTATTAACTTTACCCAATCAATGAAATATAAAAGCCTAATTTTTTTCCTTCTAATTTTAATAAGCGGAGTTGTAAAAGCACAGCTTTCTACAAAAGAGATTTCGGTACTTAAAACCAATTTAGTTAAAGCAGTAGAAAGCTCGAAACTAACAGATTCGCTTTATAAAAAACTAATTAAACTCCCAAATAAAACTGCACTAATAACCGCCTATATAGGCACTCTGGAAGCACTTAAAGCTAAGCACTCGTGGAATCCGTACAATAAAATTAAATATGTAAAGGTTTCGCTTAAAACCATGCAAAAAGCCATTAACATGGATAAAGAAAACATGGAAATTCGTTTTATGCGTTTTTCCATCGAGCATTTTACCCCATCGTTTTTAGGTTTTAGTAAAGATTTGACGGCCGATCGAAAAGAAATTGTTAAACATTATCAGAGCAACAACTTTGGTCTCGCCGATGAAATACTTGTAAAAAATGTGGCCAAATTTATGATAGACAGTGAGCGTTGCTCTGACGAAGAGGTTAAGATTTTTAAGAAATACATTTAAATGAATTATATTTATTTACTCATCAACATTGCCGTATTATTCTTTCCGTTGCTTTTATCTTTTGATAAAAAAGTGCATTTCTTTAGTAAATGGAGATTTGTTTTGCCTGCAATTTTAATTACAGGGTTGGTTTTTTTAGTATGGGATTTACTTTTTGTAAAACTAAATGTTTGGTCATTCAATCCCGACTATTTAATTGGACTGAGCTTTTTTGGTTTACCATTAGAAGAAATTTTATTTTTTCTAACCGTTCCATATGCTTGCATCTTTATTTATGAATGTTTAAATGCCTATTTTCCTTCAAATTATTTGCAAAAATACAGCTTAGCGCTTAGTCATTTAATTTTGGGTATTTCTATCGCAGTTTTGTTCTTCGGTTTTAACAGGTGGTACACCCTAATAAACTTTGGTTTCTTGTTTTTAGTGCTGGTTTATGTAGAGTATGTAAATAAACTTAGATTTATGTATAAGTTTTACAGAGCATATTTGGTTTCGTTAATCCCGTTTTATATTGTTAATGGTTTTTTAACTGCAATCCCTGTGGTTATTTATAACAGCAAAGAAATTTTAGGCTTTAAAGTTGGTACAATTCCTTTCGAAGATCATTTTTATTTAATGAGTTTGCTGTTAATGAATATTTATTTGTACGAATTTTTTAAAAGTAAGACTGCCAAAAATGCATGAGCTTACGTAGATTGGAAAATGAGCCTTAGGTTAACTTGGCGGCTTGTAGTCCCGCCATTCGCTATAGCCCTCATAAAAAAATTTGGGGCTGAGTCTATTGTCGGGTTTAAACACAAAGTTTGCGCCATGCCAACCTTAAAAATAAATTGCCTCAGTTTCCATTTAGCTCGGTTACAGCATTACCCTGCAGCAACGAGGTACGAGTTTGCGAAGCGTAAAAGCGTAAAACGGGAAGTAACTTATTATTTTGCAGAACATTTGCGTTTCAAAATCAGATTAGAATTTTAATAAATGGATTTACCAGTTTATACCAAACAACAACTTGCTTTACGAAACGGACAAGATAAACCGCAGATTTGGGTAGCCTACAAAGGTTTTATTTATGATATGACCAAAAGCCGCTTATGGCGAAATGGCAAGCATTACGAGCATTGGGCTGGGCAAGATTTAACTGAGGAATTGCCTGATGCGCCACATACAGAGGCCGTTTTCGAGAAATTTTTGCCAATTGCCGTTTTAGCTTAAACGGTATTAACTTTTGTTAAAGTAAATTGCTTCGTTAAATCAGTTTCTAATAATTTTTTCATCGCCTTAATCATTCTCGCCAGTTTAAGTATTAAAAAAAGCATGTTTCTAATACTGATTTAACTTTTTTGCAACTTTGTGTAAGTACGAATGGATTGCCATATTATGTTAGCGGCAATTTTATTAATCACGTTGCAGCACGTAATTAGTAGAACGGTAATTAACTTAAGAGGTAAACAACTTGCTGCGGTAGGTTATTAAGTTGCATTGTAAAAAAAAAAGCTGCCCCTTATATAATAAGGGCAGCTTATTTGCTCATGTAATTTACTTTGATTTGCTGTAGGCTAAAATCCTGTTGATTGTATCATCCGAAGGATTTTTAATCAATCGATCTAACTTACCTTTGATTTGATCATAAAATAAGTCGATTTCCGCATCAGATTCATTATCAGTTGTTGAATGAAACATGTTTTGGGTAGGTAAATTTACATTTGTTTTTGATGTAGAGGTTTTTGTCATAAGCAACTAAATGTTATAAGTTTTATAAACTTAACGATAGTTCAGATGCTTTATTTCAATCCCTAAAACATTTTATGTAATTTTTTTATTACCCTTTGTAAGTCATCTCTTTAGTTTTAAGCATTTTGCGTAAGTTACTTAGTGCATAGCGCATCCGACCTAAAGCCGTATTAATACTTACTTCAGTTAAATCAGCGATTTCTTTAAAGCTTAAATCAGCATAATGACGCATTAAAAGCACTTCTTTCTGCTCATCAGGCAGTAATTGAATCATTGCTTTTAGATCTTTATGTGTTTGTTCGCGAAGCATTTTTTCCTCTGCACTTTCATCATAAAAGTGTAGCATATTAAATACATCCATTCCATCAGAGCTCGTAATAATAGGAGTTCTTTTTTCTTTTCTGAAATAATCGATAACTAAGTTGTGTGCAATACGCATTACCCAAGGTAAGAACTTGCCTTCCTCGTTATATCTTCCCGATCGCAGCGTATTAATTACTTTTATAAAAGCATCCTGAAATATGTCCTCCGCCAAATATTGGTCTTTTACCAATAAGTAGATAGAAGTATAAATTTTGCTTTTATGTCTTCGTAAAAGTTCCTGCAATCCATTCTCGTTCCCAGTAATGTATAACTTTACCAGGTCCTGATCATTATATGATTGTAAATTCATAGGTTTACCTACACTAAATCCCGTACTATTTGCTAAAAATTAATTTGTAGAAGTATAATTTCTATAGCTGCTCTCCTATGTTTTTTGAATGTTGTTAGTTTGGTTCTGAGGTTGTTAATATTCAAAGAAAGTGTTTTTTTTATCAAAAAACAAAAAATAAAATGTTAAAAAATAAATTAACGGCCTCAGTACCCTATTTTTGTATATTATTTCTAAAACCTAATTTACCGTAAGAAGGTTTATATTTTATATCGTTTATAATACATGAGCAAAAAAGAAGCCGAAAAAGATCCGCATAAAAATATTATTATAAAAGGTGCCCGTGTGCACAACCTAAAAAATATAGATGTTGCTATTCCAAAAAATAAATTGGTTGTAGTAACAGGTATGTCTGGTTCGGGTAAATCTTCGCTCGCGTTCGATACTTTATATGCAGAGGGTCAGCGCCGTTATGTTGAAAGTTTATCTTCATACGCCCGTCAGTTTATGGGTAGAATGAACAAACCTGATGTTGATTATATTAAAGGAATTGCGCCCGCCATTGCGATTGAACAAAAGGTAATTACTTCAAATCCCCGCTCAACGGTGGGTACATCTACAGAAATTTACGATTATTTAAAGTTGCTTTTTTCGAGAATCGGAAAAACAATTTCACCAATTTCGGGGAAAGAAGTTAAAAGAGATTCGGTAAGTACGGTTGTAGATTATGTTAGCGCACTGCCTGAAGATACAACGGTTACCGTTTTTTGCCCACTTTATCCGCATAATAATAGAACGATAAAAGAAGAACTTGCCATTTTATTACAAAAGGGATTTTTAAGAGTTCTAATTGATGATAAAGTTTTAAAAATTGAATCTGTTCTGGATGATGCTGATTTTAAGGATGCTGAACTAACTGATGACAAAACAGTACAGATTCTGATTGACAGGATTGTTACTAACCCAGAAGAAGAAACACTGAACCGGTTAGCGGATTCTGTTCAAACTGCTTTTTTTGAAGGCAAAGGCGATTGCTATGTTGAAGCAAAAGGAAAAACTAAACATTTTAGCGATCGTTTTGAATTGGACGGTATGCGTTTTGAAGAACCTACACCTAATTTTTTCTCTTTCAACAATCCTTATGGTGCTTGCAAACGTTGTGAAGGTTATGGAAATGTAATCGGAATTGACGAAGATTTGGTTGTGCCTGATAAAAGCAAAAGTGTTTACGACAATGCAATTGCACCTTGGCGTGGCGAAAAAATGGGTGTGTGGCTGCAAAATTTTATTAAAGCATCTTCTAAATTCGATTTTCCGATTCACCGGTCTTACAGTGCTTTAACCGAAGATGAACAACGTTTAATTTGGACTGGTAATAAGTACTTTCAGGGTTTGGATATGTTTTTTAAAGAACTAGAAGAACAAACCTATAAAATTCAGTATCGCGTAATGCTTTCTCGCTATCGCGGAAAAACAACTTGCCCCGAATGTAAAGGTTCTCGCTTGCGTAAGGATGCATCATATGTTAAAATTGCCGAAAAATCTATTATTGATGTAGTTTTAATGCCTTTATCGAAAGCTTTAATTTTCTTTAACGAATTAAAATTAGGTGTTAACGATGCAAAAATTGCCAAACGATTATTGGCCGAAATTGATAACCGCTTTCTTTTTCTGAATAATGTTGGTTTAGGCTATTTAACCTTAAATCGCTTGTCGAATACTTTGTCTGGCGGGGAATCGCAACGAATTAACCTTGCAACTTCGTTAGGTAGCAGTTTAGTTGGCTCTATTTACGTTTTGGATGAGCCAAGTATAGGTCTTCATCCTCGTGATACCAATAAGCTAATTGAAGTTTTAATTTCTTTAAGAAATGTTGGAAACACCGTTTTGGTGGTTGAGCATGAAGAAGAAATGATGCGTGCTGCTGATTATATAATCGACATTGGTCCTGAGGCGGGAACGCATGGTGGAAATTTAGTTTTTAGTGGTAATTATGAAGAAATTTTAAAAGATAAAAATAGTTTAACTGGCCGTTATTTATCAGGTATTGAAAAAATTGCAATTCCAGAAAAACGTCGTAAATGGAAAGACAATATATTGATTAAAGGTGCGAGAGAAAATAATCTTCAAAATATTGATGTCAAGTTTCCTTTAGGTGTTTTCACCGCAGTAAGTGGAGTATCGGGTTCTGGTAAAACTAGTTTGGTTAAGAAAATTCTTTATCCTGCTTTGCAGAAAGCTATTGGAAATTATGCTGGGGAACAAACTGGTACTTATGATGGCATTTTTGGTAATTATGATTTGGTTAGTGCAGTAGAAATGGTCGATCAGAATCCAATTGGTCGTTCTAGCCGTTCAAATCCAGTTACTTATGTTAAAGCTTGGGATGATATTCGTGCTTTGTTCTCAGGTTTGGCTGCAGCAAAAGCTGCGGGATTAAAACCAGCAGCATTTTCTTTTAATGTTGAGGGCGGGCGTTGCGATGTTTGCCAGGGTGAGGGTGAGGTTAAAATCGAAATGCAATTTATGGCAGATATTTATTTGCCATGCGAAGCCTGCGCTGGAAAACGTTTTAAACAACAGGTTTTAGATGTAACTTATAAAGAAAAAAATGTATCCGAAATTCTGGATATGACAATTGAAGAAGCAGTTGACTTCTTTAAAGACGAGCAAAAAATTCTAAACAAGCTAAATCCGTTGGTTGATGTTGGTTTGGGCTATGTTCATTTAGGGCAATCTTCAAACACTTTATCTGGCGGTGAAGCGCAACGTATTAAACTGGCTTCATTTCTAATTAAAGGCAATAACGCAAACAAAACTTTATTTATTTTTGATGAGCCGACAACAGGTTTACATTTTCACGATATAAAGAAACTGTTAAAAGCTTTAAATACCTTAATTGAGCAAGGCAATACAATTTTAGTAATCGAGCACAATATGGATATGATTAAATGTGCCGATTGGGTAATAGATATTGGGCCTGAAGGGGGCGATGGAGGAGGTAAGCTTGTTTTTGAAGGCGTGCCTGAAGATTTGGTAAAAGAGAAAACTTCTTACACAGGAAAATATTTAGCATCGCATTTGAATTTAAATCCATAATTTCGGCTATGCTTTTTTTAACGTTTTTCATAGGCATTATCCTTAACGCCATGGGTTATATCCCGCCTGGCAATATTAATTTAACTGTGGCGCAACTTGCTATTAATAAAGGCATGCGGCAGGTTTGGTATTTTATTCTCTCGTTTTCGTGCGTAGAAGTATTTTTTACTTTTGGTATGATGCGTTTTGCCCGTTGGGCGATGAGCGATATCAATCCTAATGAAGCCGTGAGTGAAGTAAGGTTGGGAACGCTGGTAGATTGCTTTATGATTCTCATGTTTGTTGTAATGGGTACCATTACATGGGTAAATCGTAAAAAAGCACCTAAAACAAGTAGTAAAAAGGAAGATAAACGTAGTGGAAGTGTATTGTATGGCTTAATTCTTGGTGTTTTAAACCCTGTCCAAATTCCGTTTTGGTTATTTTTCGGTAATTACGTTATTCTTCACGAATGGATTAAAACAGATTACCTGTCTCTCGTAGTTTTTGCTTTGGGTTCTGGTTTTGGATCGGCTGGTGCACTTTATTTATATGCGCACTTTGCTACTTTTATTCAAGAGAAATTTGCGCTAAGCAGCTTAATCATAAATAAATCGATAGCGATATTTTTATACGTTTTAGCTGCTTATTTGATTGTTAAACAATTGATAATAATATTTTAAACCTTAAATTTTTATAAAAAAAAGAATCCAGTTCAATTTATTTGAACTGGATTCTTTTTTGAGTTTTGAAACGAAATCGCAGATTAGAACAATCCTAATTGTCCTTTGTCATCAATGTCAATATCATCGGGATTGGTAATTTCGAAATCAACTTTTTTTGCAGGTTTCTCTTCTACTTTAGGTTTTTCTTCTACGCTCGGGTCCTCTTTAGTTGCTTCTTGCTTAACAGGATTTTGTACTGCTTGGGGTTTCACTTCAGTCTTTGCCACTTCTTTTTTTACAGGCGATGATTGAGTAGTTTCCACTGTTTCTGATACCCTATCTTGGTTTTCTAATTTTACCTCAGGATCTGGTTTACGTTCAAATTTGGGTTTTGGTTGTGCCACAACTGGCTTTTCAATCACTTCTTCACTTTTCACTTCTGTTTCAGTAGTAACTGCATCGCCATCAGAAATCTCCGTTTCTATAGATTCCTCTTCGCCAACATCATTAGTTGTTTCTTCAACTTCTTCAATCTCTTCCTCAGGCTCCTCCAAAACTACTTTTTTTACATCGTGCGGCGATAGACGATTTCCATTAGCCTTTAAGCCTTTAACATCGATCAGTTCTGATAACAGTAAATCTAGCGTTTCTGGGATTTGCGTTTTACCTTTTAAAACATCAACAATGATTTTAGCAGCTGGATTAGCCGTTAAGTAAAGTAACCTTGATTTTTGCTCCTCACTAATGAAGATTGTTTTTTTGCCTATGGATTGCAGTTCAAAAGCAAATCGTTTAATAAAGTAATTTTGCGCTTTTCCTTCAAAATGAACTGCGGCAAAAACTTTTTCAGGGTCGAATTTTTGGATTAGAATTAATCCGTCGTCGAAGTGATTACTCAATTCGAAAGAGCTTAATTCATAATAACCATCTTTATGAACCTGTAAAATCCTATCATCGCCATCAAATTCTCCAAGATATTTCCCTCTGCCATCAACATTTAAGCGTTTGAGTAAATCATCGTACCAAATTTTTAATCCCGATAGGGTAGAAACACCTTTACTTTTTAATATGATTTTCTTAACGGGATATTTCGAAATAATATTACCCTGCGAACCTCGACCTTTAATTGCCACTTCTGCAAAATCCTGGTCGAACTGTAACTTCCGTAATTTTGAATGTGGTTTTAAAGCAACGTTTACAATTTCAGCTTCACCATTTGGATTAGCTGTAAAATATAAAACCTTCGAACCTTTAGATCCTTTGGTTAAATCGTATTCCTTATCGCGGGTAACCCCAACAACAGCGAAACGTTTAATGTAGGATGTACCCGAGGTACCATCTTTATAAATCATATTATAGATGGTTCGTTCGTCGTTCTTTTTGAAAACTTGCGCATGTATAATGCCCTTACCTACAAAGGTTTTATCCGCAACTTTAGTGATTATACATTTCCCATCTTCACGGAAAACGATAATTTCATCAATATCGGAGCAATCAGCAATAAATTCATCCTTACGTAAGCCCGAACCAATAAAACCGTCTTCTCGGTTCATGAAAAGTTTAATGTTTGCCAAGGCAACTTTTGCAGCTTCAACACGGTCGAACAAACGAATTTCTGTTTTACGTTCCCGGCCTTTTCCGTATTTATCTTTAAGTTTTTGATACCAGGCAATGGCGTAATCTGTTAAATGTTTCAAGTGATTTTTAACCACTTTGATTTCATCTTCCAGATTTTTCATTTGCTCATCGGCCTTTTTAACATCGAAACGGGTGATGCTACTCATTGGCTTATCAATCAATTTCTTGAAATCTTCTGGCAAAATCTCACGGTAAAGCGATGGCTTGAATGGGTCGAACAATAAGTGTAAAACCTCTACAACGGTATCAAAATTACTCGAATTTTCATATTCAGGATTTTTATACATGCCTTCCTGAATAAATATCTTGAGCAAAGAACTGAAGAAAATTTTCTCCTGCAGCTCGTGCAAACGAATTTCTAATTCTCTTTTTAATAAATATTTGGTGTGTTTTGTATTCTCAATTAAAATGTCGTTCACACTTAAAAAGTGTGGCTTATCGTTGTTGATAATACAGGTGTTTGGCGAGATTGATACTTCGCAAGCCGTAAATGCATAGAGTGCGTCGATCGTTACATCTGGAGAAATTCCTGGTGCTAAATGCACAACAATTTCTACATTAGCAGCTGTATTATCTTCAATCTTTTTGATTTTGATTTTACCCTTATCATTAGCGGATAAAATACTGTCGATAACTGAACCCGTGGTTGTACTAAAAGGAACTTCAGTAATTACTAATGTCTTTTTGTCTTTCTCGGTAATTTTAGCTCGAACTCGGATTTTACCTCCTCGTTGCCCTTCGTTATAATTAGAGAAATCGGCCATACCACCCGTAAAAAAATCGGGTAAAATATTCGGACGAATGCCTTTTAATGCATCTATCGAAGCATCAATCAGCTCAATAAAATTATGCGGCATTACCTTAGTAGCTAAACCTACCGCAATACCTTCGGCTCCTTGTGCTAATAATAAAGGAAATTTAACGGGCAGCGTTATTGGCTCATTATTACGTCCGTCGTAACTTAGCTGCCATTCGGTTGTATCTGGATTGAAAACAACTTCGTTTGCAAATTTAGATAAACGGGCTTCAATATAACGTGGTGCAGCTGCGCTATCACCAGTAACAGGGTCGCCCCAGTTGCCCTGCATATCAATCAATAAATCTTTCTGACCGATTTGTACCATGGCATCGCCAATTGATGCATCACCGTGTGGGTGATATTTCATGGTGTTACCGATTACGTTTGCTGCTTTGTTGAAACGCCCATCATCCATTTCTTTTAAAGAATGCATAATACGACGCTGAACGGGCTTCAAGCCATCGTTAATATGCGGAACAGCCCTGTCTAGAATTACATAAGATGCATACTCAAGAAACCAGTTTTCGTACAAACCGTTAATTGGTGTTATGGTGTGTTTATGTTCTTCGTTTACGTTTTGGTCTAGTTCTTCACTCATTAAGAAATCAAATTTTTGATGATTGGGTAAATATAGTGTAAAGCAAAATTTTGTTAAAAATAAGTTATAAACACCATTTGTTACTTTTTTTAGCACATTATTGTACTAAAGTTTATGTTATTCTATTCCCATTAATAGGCCAGAAACATTCCATGCACTAGAGCTGTTTCCTTGTGGTTTTCCCATTGGGATACTAACTTTTATGGTGTGTGTGCCTGCTCTTAAATCGCCTAATTCAATAAAATTTGGATTAGTGACTGTTCCAGGGCACCAGTTTGAGCGGCTTAAATCTGACGAAGATAAGCCAGTTTCAAAATTTCCTGAAGCTGGATTTGATAATCGGTAAGAACCACAATCCTGACGCCAGGGTACGAATGCAAAGCTTTCTTTCCCATCCAGCCAGATGGTATTTTTCTTAGGTACGAATTCATCGCCTTCGCCCCAACCGCCATGTCCAGTTGTAATGTAGCGAAGTTTTGCACCTTTTAAATCTTTTGGTAAAGTAAATGAAACCTCCAAACCTTTATCAATACTAAACATGGTTGCATATTCTTGCCCAGCCATTTCCATTACATTTGTAGAGTTAAATAATGGTAATATTATCTCTTTGCCTTCCTTTTGCTTTCCTCCATTATGCAAAGTAATATTTAAAGAAACTTTATGTCCTCCTTTATCATAATTGCCAATAAATACAGCAACCCACACTTCTTTTCCATTAACCAAAGGAAATAACTCAGAAATATCTTGTCGGTAATAAACCTGATCAGCCCAATTCTTATCCTTGAGCTTTAGTGTGTTGTACTTGCCAACTCCAAAAGGTGTAAAAAACCGCATTAATTCTATTACAGGATTATAATTTGAAGTTGCAATTACTCCCTGATATTGTTTTCCATTTCCATTATCGTAGATGGGTAAATCTTTAACAGAATTTTTCAATGCATCCATCAGGCTCAAAGGCTTATCTGTTGGAATGATAAATACCGAACCCGTTCTATCATAAGCATCACCGTTAGATTGTTCCTTTAAATCAACAAAAACGTTCTGTATTGTCGAATATTTAGGGAATTTAATTTTTCTGGCAATAACGGTTCCTCCAGCAAATCTGAAAATAGAATCTGTTGATTGAGGCTTATCAATAAAATTAATAGTTTCGTTATTGAATACATTTAAGGTAGTAAATCTACTTTTCCAAAGTAAATCCTTATAAGATAATGGGTCGGTTAGCTTCGATTTTATTTCTTCTAAATCGATTGATTTTACATTTTTTACCTCTTCAATTTTTGTAGCCGTTATAAAACTGTTTCCATTTCTAACTTGCTCTAAAACCAATCCTAAATTCTGCCCTAAATTTGTTGGTGCCGCTTTTATTCCTGCATCGGTTGTAAACCATAGTTCGATTGTGTTGGAGTTTACAATCGTTTTTGCTTTTTTACAGGTGTAGCCTAAAATGTTTTTGGTTTCATTACTGAATTCAAAAACTTGCTTGCCGATTGCCGTGCTGTCAGCTGTAGATATTTGATAACCCTGATTTAAATCTGCAATCTGAAACAACAAATTCTCTGGTTTTAAAACCAGGCTTTGCTCAAAAGGATATTTAGTTTTACCATCAAGAATGTTTGCAGATGTTATCAAGTTTTGATGCTCTGCTACAATTACCACTGTTGCATTTCTATCTTCAACAGGCTTTCCATCGGCAGACCGCCAATAAACAACTTTATAGGTACTATTGGCGTTAAGTTTATTTTGCGCCTGGGTTAAAAAAGAGATACATGTTAGAGAAATAAAGAAGTAAAGTTGTTTCATATGATCGAAAAATCAAATATAAACAATACTTCATTTATCCTTCTAATCTCTCCTCTACAAAAGCGAAAGGCAATAAACTCTTTACACTATTTACTTTTAAAATTTCTCCGTTAAGGCAATAAAAAATTACTTCGATAGGCGAATTTTGTTTGCGTTCAAACTCGACCATTACCTGTAAACAACCACCGCAAGAAGTTACTGGTTTTAAAATTTCGAAAGCATCTGTTTGAGCTGTAATTGCCATGCTTTCGATAACTGCATCGGGGCGTGAAGAACCGATTGTGAAAAGTGCCACACGTTCGGCACATAAACCAGAAGGATAGGCTACATTTTCCTGGTTACTACCTAAAATGCTTTCGCCCGAAGCCAAACGAATTGCAGTGCCTACTTTAAACTTTGAATATGGCGAATGAGAAGTTGCTAAAGCCTGTTCAGCAAGCTCACAAAGTAACCTGTCTTTTTCATTCAGTTCTTCAATATTATTATACTGGTCAAAACTTATATTTAGATTTATTGATTTCATTTATAACTAATTATCAAACCGCCAGTGTTAAATTTTTATAGCGGGCGAACAATTTAGGTTATTTTTTGTATTAATTATAAAAAACTGTCTTAAAATTAATTTAAGTGGCACGTTTTTAGTACTTCGTAAACGCCAAACACGCTTAGCTTTGAATAAATACGTACGTAAAAGTCTCAAAATTTTATTGTGGGTTATCGCCTCCATAATTATACTGGTGGTCGCTTTAGCGCTATCTTTAAATATACCTGCCGTTCAAAATTTCGTTAAGGGCAAGGCAATTAATTACCTTAAAAACAAAACAAAGACAGAAGTAAGCTTGGAAAGCATAAAAATTGCATTGCCGAAGGATGTGGTTTTAAATAAGTTTTATATTGAAGATCGCAATAAAGACACCTTGTTATATGCAGAGAAACTAGCCGTTGATATTAGTCTTTTCAAACTTCTAGATAATACTGTAGAGGTAAATAATATTGAACTAAAAAATATACGTGCAAACGTTAAGCGCATAAGTCCGGATACAACTTTTAATTTTTCTTTTTTGGTTGATGCTTTTATGAGCGAAGAAAAAAAGCCAGAAGAAAAAATTAATAAAGACACAACTTCTACGCTAAAATTTTCTGTTGATAAGGTTTCTTTTGAAGATATTGGAATTACCTACCGCGATGATGTTGCGGGAAATGATGTAAAGCTTTATTTGGGTGCTTTTAAAACGAAGTTGAAAACATTCGATTTGGCAAACCAACATTATGTAATCAAAGATTTAAATTTAAATAACACTTCTTTAAGCTATTTACAGCGTAAGCCATTGGTTCAGCTTGTACAGCATATAACAAATAGTGTTGATAGCAGCCAAAAAGAAACAGGAAAACTTCCTTTAATTGAAGTGGAAAACTTTGCTTTCAGTAATGTGAAAGTAAACTACGATGATCAGGTTTCGACAACGAAGGCTATTGCAAATGTTAATGAACTTGGTTTGGTTAATTTAAAAGTCGATTTAACAAATAGTAAATATACGGTAGATGATGCAAAGTTGAATAAATCGAACATTCTATTCGCTTTTAAACCTGCTCCAAGTAACGATTTAAAGAAAGTTAAAGATACTGTAGTTGTAGAAAAATCGCCTTTAGGTTTACTCATTAAAAACATCAGCCTTGCAGAAAATAATGTACAGTTTGATAATTTAGGCGCAAAACCCGCTCCAAAAGGAATGGATTTTAATCACCTAAAAATTACTAATTTAACCTTTGGGGCGGCCGATGTTAATTATAGCGCAGCTGGAATTACAGCAAACGTTAAAAATGGATCGCTAAAAGAAAAAAGTGGTTTTGCGTTAAATGAGCTAAAAGGAAATGCCATTTATAATGATAAACAGATAAAGCTGAGTAATTTCGTTTTAAAAACACCTAATACAACAATAGAAAACGCAACGGAGTTAAATTTTACTTCGATGGAAGATTTAACAAAACATCCTGAGCGGGTAAAAATGGCCTTGAGCTTAAAAAACACAACTATTGGCTTAAAGGATGCGGGTTATTTCAGTAGTGCTATCCCAGCAAATTATCGTAATGAAAAAATTAAAATAAATGCAGAGGTAAATGGATATTTAAACAATTTAAACATTCCTCGCTTGCAAGTAAGTGGATTGAAAAATACACAAATCGATATCAGCGGTACAGCTAAAGGCTTGCCAGATATTAATAAAACGTTTCTCGATCTAAATATCAAAAAACTATATGTAACTAAGAGTGATATTTTGGTTGCTGTACCTAAAAAGTCGTTGCCACCATCAATCGAATTGCCAAATGTAATTAATGCAAAAGGTAATTTCAAAGGTTCAATGACTGATTTTAACACCAATTTAAATATTCAGACGGATATGGGCGGTGCGATTTTGGTTGCAGCAATGAAAGGTGCAAAGGGTAAAGAAAGTTACAAAGCAGATATCAATTTAAATAATTTTAATGTTGGCCGATTGTTAAAAATGCAGCCAAAACTTGGTCGTGTTTCGGTAAAAGCTAATGTTGAAGGAACTGGCCTTGATCCTAAAAAGATAAATGCAAAGTTTAACGCAAAAGTTTTAAGCGCATATTACAATAAATACACTTACCGAAATTTAAATGTTGCTGGTACTTATGCCAATCAAAATGTTTCGATAAAAAGTAGCATGCCAGATAGCAACGCCAATTTTGCTTTATATGCAAAAGTAAGCTTAGCAGGGAAATACCCTTCGGTTAAAGCCGATTTGAATCTGAAACAGGTTAACCTGCAGGCGTTAAATTTCAGTCCGACAGTATTAAGTGCTGCTGGTATTGTAAAAGTTGATTTGAAAACTGCCGATGCAGATTATTTAAACGGAACGGTTGATATCACGGGTTTACAAGTGGTTAAAGATGCACAAAAAATAGATGTTGATACAATTTCCGTTTTTGCAAAAACAACTGAAACAACAAATGAGCTTACGTTAAAATCAGAAATTCTTTCGGCTAAAATTGACGGAAAATATCAGTTAACGAAAGTGAGCAATGCAATTATTAATGAGATTAATAAATATTATGCTTTTGGAGAGGTCACAAAAATCCCCGATCAACGATTGAGATTTGTTGTACAGATTTATGATTCCAAATTATTAAAACAATTTGTTCCACAGCTAACGGTGTTTAAGCCTTCTCAATTTTATGGCTTAATTGATACACAAAAAGATAGCCTGCAGATTAAAGGAAATTTCCCACAAATCGTTTATGGCGATTTCAAGGTAGATACAACTGTACTTAACATTAGTAATGATAATAATAAATTAGCGTACGGTTTAACTGTAAAAGCATTGCAAAGTCCGTCTATTGCTCTATTTAATACCGAAATTAGTGGTGATGCCGCAAATAATTTATTAGGTGTAAATATCTTTCTTCGAGATAGACAGCGTAAAGATAAATACGTAATTGGTGGAAATTTTCAATCTATAAATAAAGATTTCAAGTTTACTTTAGATCCACAAAAACTACTTTTAGATTATCAAAAATGGGTCGTATCTCCAGATAATTATATTCAGTTTGGCGCATCGGGCATATTGGTTAATCAATTCCAAATTAGCAATAGCGGGCAATCTTTATCAATAAATAGTAACCCAACCCAACCAAACGCACCTTTGGCGATCGAGTTTAAAGACTTTCAATTAGAAACTTTAACCAAATTTGCCGAAACGGATACAACTTTAGTTGGCGGTCGTTTAAACGGAACGGCTAATGTTAAAGATCTAGCTTCTACACCGAAATTCGAAGCTAACTTAACTATAGATCAGTTACGCTATCAAAAAGATGAGCTGGGAACCTTACGTTTAGCGGTAAATAATAACACACAAAATGCATTTGAAGTGAATGTTGCTTTAAGTGGTGTACATGAATTACGTGCTAATGGATTTTACTATACTGCACCTCAAAGCGCTTTAGATTTAACTGTTAATATTGATAAAATTGAGATGAAAAACATCGAAAGCTTATCACAAGGTCAATTAAAAAATGGAAGCGGAACCTTAACTGGTGCACTTACAGTAAAGGGTGCTTTAACTGCTCCAAAAATATTGGGCGATGTTACTTTCAACAATGCAGGAATCAATGTTGCTTATGTAAACTCGTACCTACGCATGCCAAACGAAAAAATTTCCTTTACCAACGAAGGCATAAGCTTTAATAACTTCACCATACTAGATTCACTTAATCAAAAAGCAACCATCAACGGAAAAGTATTAACAACCGATTTTAAAAATTACCGTTTTGCACTTGATATCCGCACAAATAATTTCAGAGCTATAAATTCTACTGCTGCTGATAACGATATGATTTATGGCACAGTGTTTTTAACCAGTAATATTAAGGTTCGCGGTGATTTAAACCAACCCGATGTTAATATGGATATCACCATAAACAAGGGAACAAAGTTTTTCTTCGCTTTGCCAACAAATGACCCCTCGGTAATTGACCAGGAAGGAATTGTTCAGTTTATCGATGCTGATGCACCACCATTTAATGGACAGAGAGCTTTAAAAGTTGATAGTATTAGTAAATCGCCAATTAAGGGAATAAACTTGGTAGCTGCAATAAAGATTGATCCAGAAGCGGAACTTAATGTTGTGGTTGACCCATCGAATGGTGATGCACTTAATGTGAAAGGTGAAGCTAACTTAAATGCGGCAATTGATCCTAGTGGAAAAATAAGCCTTACTGGTCGTTACGAGATTGTTGACGGATCTTATAATCTTTCAGTTGGCCCATTAGGTAAAAAAGAGTTTAGATTGGTTAAGGGAAGTACCATAATTTGGACAGGTGAGCCGACAACAGCTAATGTAAATCTAACTGCCTTATATGAAGTTAACGCTGCCCCAATCGACTTGCTTAACAAGCCAGATGACGTCATCGCTAAAACTAAACTACCGTTTCAGGTTTACCTGATGATGAAAGGAGAATTACTGAAGCCAATTATTTCATTTAGATTAGACTTACCGTCAAATGAAGGTGGAACGCTGTATAACGATATTAGGGCTAAATTGAATAATGTTAATCGAAATGAAAGCGAACTTAATAAACAAGTTTTTGCGTTACTTGCTTTAAATAGATTTATTGCTGACAATCCATTTCAAAGTTTAGCTGGAGGAGGTGGTGGTGTTTCTACCCTTGCCCGTTCTAGCGTAAGCAAACTTTTGACTGAACAGCTGAACAATCTAACTTCGGACTTGATACAGGGAGTTGATTTGAACTTTGGCGTAAATTCATCAGAAGATTATTCAACGGGCTCCCTTCAACAGAAGACTGATTTGGAAGTCGGGTTATCAAAAAAACTATTAAATGATCGGTTAACAGTTACTGTGGGTAGTTCTTTTGCTTTGGAAGGACCTCAAGCGCCAGGTGAAAAATCGACAAATATTGCAGGGAATGTAAATGTAGAGTATGCCCTTTCTGCAGATGGCAGATACCGTTTGAGAGCATATAGACGTAACCAAAATGATGTTATTGTACAAGGCCAGATTATAGAAACCGGATTAGGTTTTACTTTAGTTGTTGATTACAATAAATTCAGAGAAATATTCCAGAAAAAGAGAATCAGAAAAATAAGAAACATTGAACAGAAAGCACAAAATGAAACAACTAATTAGACCATCGTTATTTATATTGGCCTGCTTAGTTTGGGCTGCTTGCAGTAGTACGAAATCCCTAAAACCCGGACAGGCATTATATACTGGAGCCGAGGTTAAAATTAATCCTGATTCGTCTGGGAGAATTGATGATGAAAAACAAGTAAAAAGTGATTTAGAGTCGAAAACAAGACCACGACCTAATAAATCTTTTCTTGGAATAAAGTTTAAGCTCGGTATTTATAATTTAGCAGGCGAACCAAAAAAGCCTAAAGGCTTTCGGAACTGGTTAAGACGACAAGGCGAACCTCCAGTGTTAATGAATGAGGTTAAATTAAAATACAATAATGATGTTTTAACAAGTTATCTAATTAGTGAAGGTTATCTGCAGGCTGTTGTAACTGGCGATACCATTGTAAAAGATAAAAAAGGTAAGGCTATTTACACTGCTAACACTGGAGATAGATATAAAATTAATAAAATCACTTTCCCTGCAGATACTGGCATGATGACAAAAATCATCAATGAGAACAAGGCTAAAACACTTTTAAAAGTTGGGGATTTTTATGACTTGGATGTTTACAAAAATGAAAGAATTCGTATAGATAATGATCTCAAAGAACGTGGTTACTTTTATTTCAGTCCAGATTACTTAATTATGCAGGTAGATAGTACCATTGGCAAAAACCTTGTTAACATTACCGTTAAAGTTAAAGATATTGCGCCAGAAGCGGGCTTAAAACCATATTCTATTAAGAAAATTAATATTTACCCAAGCTACTCCTTGAGAAGAGATAGTGTTTTAAGAAAAATGAAGCCGCTAGTCTATAATGATTTCAACATCTATGACGACCGGAATACTTTTAAACCTAGGTTGTTTGACAGACTGGTTTTCTTTCAGAAAGGAGAGTTATATAATCGCAAAGATCACAACCAATCGTTAAACAGAATGGTGAATATTGGCGCCTTCCAAGATGTGAGAGCGGAATTTTTGCCGATAGACAGTTTTAAAAACAATGAACTCGACCTTAATATATACTTAACACCGCTTAAAAAGAATTCGCTCACCTTTTCAGTCACTGGAACAAGCAAATCGAACAATTTTGTCGGCTCGGAAGTTAAAGTTACCCAAACCACTAGAAATTTATTTAGAGGCGCTGAGCAGCTGGATGTCAGCGTAAGTGGTGGATTCGAAACTCAAACCAGAGGTACATCAATCGGCAAAAATACGCTCTCATTAACCGCTGAAGGTAAATTAACTTTTCCACGTTTTATTGTACCATTTTACAAGCCCAATAGCACAAATGCATTTATTCCAAAAACAATTGCCTCTTTATCTTATCAGATGTTGAGTCGCGGTTCAGAGTATACATTGAGGGCATACAAAGGAGAATTTGGTTATAACTTTAAAGAAAATTTATATAAAGAGCATAACTTTAATCCAATTTCTATAAGCTATATCTCCACAGGATTCCAATCAGATGGCGCACGAACCTCAGATATGGTAAGAGACAGCTTATATGATGCAAACCCACTGTTGAAGGCTACTTTAGAAAGTCAGTTCATTATTGGTAGTAATTACAATTTCACTTATACCAACCAAATGGAAGAAAGCCGCAGAAATAACACTTATTTCTACGGGGGAATTGAAACTGGAGGTAATGTGTGGGGTTTGTTTACACCTAAAAATGATGCTGGACAACGAACATTGTTTAATACACCATTAACTCAGTTTATAAGATTTGAAGCTGATTTACGAGATTACTATAAAATCAACAAAAACTTAATTTGGGCGAACAGACTAAATTTAGGTTACGGTTATGCTTATGGCAATAGCTCATCTTTACCTTTCGTACGACAGTTTTTCGCAGGTGGCAGTAATGATATACGTGCCTTTCCAGCCAGAACGCTAGGACCTGGTACTTTTAAAGTTGGTGACGAGGCAACTTTTGCAGATCAAGGCGGGGATATTAAACTGATGTTAAATTCAGAACTTCGTTTTAAACTGGTAAGTGTTTTATACGGAGCTTTATTTGCAGATGTTGGAAATATTTGGCTAAGAAAAGAAGATCCGTTGAGACCTGGATCTGGCTTTAAGGCAGGTAATGCATTAAATGAATTAGCAGTAGGTACTGGCGCTGGTTTACGTGTAGATGCAACCATATTTGTGGTTAGGTTAGATGTAGCGTTTCCAGTTCGTAAACCATATTTACCAGAAGGGCAGCGATGGGTGTTTGACAGTATTGCTTTTGGCAACAAAGATTGGAGAAGAGAAAATTTAATCTTCAATATCGGTATAGGATACCCATTTTAAATTTATAGATGAAACTTATTCATAAGATTAAACATTTCTTTATTGCCCTTTACCATCTTTTTATTGCTGCAGGTAAAGGCTTTGCTGAAGATAGGGTGATGAAGCTCAGTGCGGCGCTGGCTTACTATACTATTTTTTCGTTAACCCCATTAATTATTATTGTACTATCTGCTGCAACTTTATTCTTTGGAGAAAGAATGAAAACCAGGGATAAGTTTTTTACAGAAATTACTGAGTTAGTTGGTAAAGATGCTGCAACTCAAATTCAAGGTTTTGTAGAACATGCTAATAAATCAGGTCAATCCACAATAGGGCTAATAATTGGTATTGGAACATTAATTATTGGAGCTACGGCAATTTTCATCGAAATTCAAGATAGTATAAACTTAATATGGAAAGTAAAGGCAATGCCAAAAAAAGGGTGGCTAAAAATGCTTACCAATCGATTACTTTCCTTCTCACTAATTGTTTCAATGGGCTTTTTATTACTAGTTTCACTTGTTATAAATAGTGTTGTGGTAGGTTTAGGAGATAAATTGGTTTCTTTACTTTCAGAAAGCAAAATAGATGATGTAATACCTGTTGCTAACGACACAATGGCATTACTTATTTATATTTTAAATAATGTGATCACTGTTGCTGCGGTAACTGCGGTGTTTACAATAATTTTCAAGGTTCTTCCTGATGTAAACATAAAGTGGAAGTCAGCAATAATAGGGGCACTTTTTACCGCATTGTTATTTGGTTTGGGTAAGTATTTGATAGGAATTTATATAGAAAAAGGTAGTACAGTTTCAGCATTTGGAGCTGCAGGTTCAATTATAGTAATTTTACTTTGGATATATTATACTTCAGTAATTTTATACTTTGGGGCAGAATTTACTCAGGCTTATGCAGAGAAATACGACGGTGGAATCACCCCAAGTAAATATGCAGTATTCACCAAAATAACAATTGTGGAGAAAAACGTAGATGTTTTGCCTCCACAGCACCCAGAGGATACGGTTGATGCACCAAAAAGCTAAAAAATAATAATTTAGAAGATGTTTCCCTTTAAACGTTATTAATCTTAGCTCAGAAACGCAAGCTTTTTTCTAAAAGTTCCTTCTCAGGAAAAGCGTTAAAAATTCGTTCAAATCTAATTCTGAATAAATCTTGCGATCTTCTTATACAACATTTATAACAACACGTATAATGAGGATGATGCCACCTAACATACTAAAGTTGTGAGGGTATAATTAATATGTGTTCAATTAATTGTTGCAATTACATCAACGGTTATTTTTATGCTACTTCATCAATAATTTTAGGTTCTTCGGCTACCTGGTCTTTTTCCACTCGTAGATTTCTGATAATGTGTTGCTGTCTATCTGGAGTATTTTTTCCCATATAATATTCAAGCAAACTTTTTATAGTCTGGTCTTTTAAAATAACTGGGTCTAGCCTGATATCTTTACCAATAAACAAACCAAATTCATCAGGTGAGATTTCTCCCAAACCTTTAAAACGGGTGATTTCTGGCTTATTACCTAGTTTTTCAATAGCACTTCGGCGCTCTTCATCACTATAACAGTAAATGGTTTCTTTTTTGTTTCGGACTCTAAACAATGGGGTTTGTAGAATATATACATGCCCTGCTTTAACTAAATCGGGGAAAAATTGAAGGAAGAAAGTCATCATTAACAAACGAATGTGCATACCATCCACATCGGCATCTGTGGCGATAACAATGTTGTTGTAGTGCAAACCTTCTAAACCGTCTTCAATATTTAAAGCATGCTGTAAAAGATTAAATTCCTCGTTCTCGTAAACTACTTTTTTGGTTAGCTCGTAACAGTTAAGTGGTTTACCTTTTAAGCTAAAAACAGCTTGGCAATCTACATCACGAGATTTCGTAATCGAACCCGAGGCCGAATCTCCCTCGGTAATAAATAAAGTGGTTTCGTAACGTTTTTCATGTGTAGTGTTAAAATGAACTTTACAATCCCGAAGTTTTTTATTATGCAACGATGCTTTTTTTGCTCTGTCGTTTGCTAGTTTTTTAATGCCAGCGATGTCTTTTCTTTCTCTTTCTGATTGGTTAATGCGTTTCAACAATGCATCAGCAACATCAGGATTTTTGTGCAGATAATCATCCAGTTCCTTTTTTACGAAATCGTTAATAAAAGTAGCAACTGATGGTCCTTCTGGTCCCATATTTTGCGATCCTAATTTAGTTTTCGTCTGTGATTCGAAAACAGGTTCTTGTACACGCACAGAAATTGCAGCAATGATAGATGAACGAACATCCGATGCATCGAATTCTTTTTTGAAAAATTCGCGAACCGTTTTTACAACCGCTGCACGAAATGCCGCCTGGTGTGTTCCGCCTTGAGTTGTATGTTGTCCGTTTACAAACGAGTGGTAATCTTCTCCATACTGTTGACCATGTGTCATTGCAATCTCGATATCATTACCAATCATATGTATAATTGGATAACGAATTTCTTCAGGTTTATTAAATTTAGAAAGCAAATCGTATAAACCTTTTTCCGAGAAGTATTTTTGGTTGTTAAAATTTACCGTTAATCCAGTATTTAAGAAAACATAGTTCCAAACCATACTTTCTACAAAATCAGGAATGTAGTGATAGTTTCTAAAAATTGTTTCATCAGGATAAAAAGTAATAGCAGTACCATTACGCTGAGTGGTATCAATTATTGGTTGTTCGGTTACAATTTCGCCCTTAGAAAATTCTACTTTTTTAGTTTTTCCATCTCGATAAGATTGAACAACAAAATTTGTAGATAAAGCATTTACCGCCTTTGTACCTACGCCGTTTAAACCAACTGATTTTTGGAAGGCATTACTATCGTATTTACCACCAGTATTTATTTTGCTTACACAATCTATAACCTTACCCAAAGGTATACCACGGCCATAATCGCGGATGTTTACCTTTTGCTCAGAAACTGTAATTTCGATGGTTTTTCCTGTGCCCATCACAAACTCATCAATAGAGTTATCTACAATTTCTTTTAACAAAACATAAATTCCATCGTCTTGCGCAGAGCCATCACCAAGCTTACCTATATACATACCAGGGCGTAGTCGAATGTGCTCTTTCCAATCTAATGAGCGAATACTGTCGTCGTTATAAATTACTTCTGCCATAAATTTTAATTATTTATCAGGTCGATTGAACTTTGTGCAATACAAAGTAGCAAGGCCGAGGGATTTTCGGAACGAGCTTTAACATTCAACATAACAAGTTTTTAGGAATGATTTGATATCGAAATTTGGCTTATGATTATTCAAATATCGAGTAGCAAAATTTATTTACAATAATAGATTTATTCTTTGAGGCTAGCAAATGAAAATTTCAACAAAAGGAGACGAAAAATGTACGAGGTAAGGTGGATGGCCTGTAAACTTAAATTCTATTTCTATCGTACATCTTCCATCAGACATCATCCATAAATTCCTTATCTTCACCCCATTATTTATAATCCATTTTAATGCAACCAAAAAAGCAACTTTCGCTCTTCGATTTATCCATGATTGTGGTTAGTTTAGTCATTGGCATGGGTATTTTTCGTACGCCAGTGAATGTAGCCGCAAAAGCGCAAATACCTGAATTGTTTTATTTGGCTTGGTTTATTGGAGGTTTTGTAGCTTTTTGTGGAGCACTTACTTATGCCGAAATTGGGTCACGATATCCAGTAACGGGTGGTTACTACAAAATTTTCTCAGCAGCCTATCATCCATCAATTGCTTTCGCCATTAATTGTATAGTAATTATTTCGAGTGCAGCTTCAGTTGCAGCTATATCTATCATAGGAGCAGAGTATTTAGGCAAAATAGTTTTACCAGTTAATATGCAAACCGATGCTTATCGAGTTGCAATAGCCATAACTACTATTTTGGTTTTCTATTTAATTAATTTACTCGGTTTAAAAGCCAGCGCTAAAACCCAAAATGTATTAACCATTGTAAAAATCGGCTTAATTTTATTGCTTATTTGTGCGGTGTTTTTCGGCTCACAATCCGAAAGGGTTACACCTGTTTTTAAAACTAACAATGGCAATTTGCCAAACTGGTCTGATTATGGAAAAGCATTAGGTTTATGCCTTATAGCCGTTTCCTTCTCCTACGCTGGTTATGCGCAAACGATAAATTTTGGCGGCGAAGTTAAAGAAGCAAAAAAGGTAATTCCTCGTTCTATTATTATCGGTTTAACCATAATTGTTATTCTTTATTTAGTACTCAACTACGTTTATGTTAAAGTTATAGGTTTCGAAGAATTAAAAACAGCAGAAAGTATCGCTGCTATTTTAGCTTCAAAAATTTTTGGTCCAGCAGGGTTTAAAATGCTATCCGTAATTATATTCGTTTCGGTTATGGGTTATGTAAACGTAAATTTGTTAAGCAACCCGAGGGCCATGTTTGCTATGGGGGAAGAAGGAGCTTTGCCGAAAATTTTTAGCAGAATGAATAAAAAAACAGAGGTAATTACCGTAAGCTTAACTGTTTTTACGTTAGTTGCTGTGGTTATCATTTTCTACGCTAAAACATTCGATAAAATTTTAAATTATACAATCTTTTTAGAAAGCATTAGTATGGCAAGTTCGGCAGCTACCATTTTTATACTGCGGAAACGTACCTCACATCTCGATATAAAAACAATTTACACGGTGCCACTGTATCCTGTTTTACCAATTATATTTATTGCAGCCTATACTTTTGTTGCTTTAAGTATTTATGCTGATGATCCAAATGCTGCGTTAAATGGCTTATATATCTTCATCGGCTTTTTGGCTATTTATTTTATCAGTAGGTTATTTAGCAAGAAATAATTATCTAATTTGAAAAGCAATTTTAGTGCTCATCGGTTTCGATAGCCCCGCTATTCGCTAAGAATAGGGATGTATCGCTGCTATCGGGTTTAAATAACCTAAAGCATTGCACCGTAAAACCTAAAAATAGGTTAGGAGTGGAGCATTTTTCACTGCAACCAGTGGCATAGCTTTCTGAAGCAGTTTTTTGAATTGGAAGCAACCTTTTTGATTTTGGCATTTTGTGTTAAATTGTAGCAGCAGATAAGTAAAATAAAACTGATTTGAATGAGCATGAAGCGCAGCGAAATAAAATGTAAAGCAGGACTGATTTAACCAATAAAAAATAGGAACTTGCTTTACATAATGAAATTTAAAAATCTTAATGAATAAAGCACTCTCAGGGAAACAAAAAATTGCTTACGCGGCTGGAATGATGGGCTGGAGTATTATGACGAATATTATAATCGTAATGCTCCCTTATTTCTATTTACCGCCAAGTAATTCGGGTTTATCGCCTTTGGTGCCACAATTACTGCTATTTGGTGCTTTTAATCTCTTATCTATTATTGCCGCATCGGGTAGATTAATTGATGCTGTTTACGACCCGTTTATTGCCTCGGTTAGCGATAGAAGTACGAACCCGAAGGGTAGGAGATTTCCGATAATGAAATGGGCAATTTTACCTGCGGTAGTTTTTTGCTGTTTGGTTTTTCATCCTTGGGTAAAAGGCGAAAGTGTAAATAATGCATGGTGGCTAACTGCGGTTTTGGCTGGGTTTTTCATCTCCGTTACTACTTATATTATCCCATACAATGCGCTACTTGCCGAGTTAACAAATACAGCCGAAGAAAAAGTAAAGCTTTCTACTTTACAGCAGGTGGGTTTTGTTTTGGGTATGATTTTAGGTGCTTTAATTAACAATTTTGCAGATTTAATACAGAGCGGTTTTCATGTAGCGAGCCGTTTCGAAGCATTGCAATACACCATTATTGCTTTGAGTGTTTTCTCTGGTTTAGTAATGATTTTGCCAATTCTGTTTATTAACGAACGAGAATATGTAAATAGTAAACCATCTCATATTCCGCTTTTGGCGGCGATTAAAAGCACTTTTAGAAACTCGAATTTTAAATATTACCTAATTTCGGATTTTACTTACTATACGGCATTAAGTATTATGTCGAGCGGTTTATTATATTTTGTAACGGTTCTACTTGGTTTACCAGATTCTGACGGTGGAAAATTTATGGGTTTAATGGTTTTATTATCTTTATTATTTTATCCATTTATTAACTATGGCTCGAAAAGGTTTGGAAAGAAAAAACTGGTTTTGTTTGCATTCGGGATTTTGAGTTTAATTTTTGTAACCATTTTCTTTTTAGGTAAACTTCCCTTTGCACCTGCAAATCAGATGTATATTTTGGTTGTTTTTGCTTCTTTTCCGTTAGCGGCCTTAGGTATTTTGCCTAATGCTATTCTTGCCGATATTGCACAAAAAGATACGATAGAGAGTGGCGAAAACCACGAAGGTATGTTCTTTGCTGTTAAATATTTATTTGTAAAACTCGGGCAAACCATTGGTATTGCAGTTTTTGCAATGTTAACAATTTATGGTAAAGATCCAGGAAATGATTATGGTTTAAGGCTGAATGGAATTGTCGGTTTCTCGCTTTGCATTGTAGCATTGTTATTTTTTAGTCGTTTTAAAGAAGAAAGATAACTGTTGGTTTTAATTGTGAGAAAAGTTGTGTACAGATTGCAAAAGTTTAGATTTACGCCATCTACATTACATTTTTACATCTTCCATATTTTATTTGTATCTTTGCAGCGAAGCAGAATTTCTTTATCATTTAAAGCAATCCGCAAGTTAGTCCTTCAATAAATGATTGTTCTAGCTTCTTCGATAAATATTACATAGAAACATACATGTTATTCAAAGAATTAAACCTCATTGAGCCAATTTTAAAGGCGCTTGAGAAAGAAGGTTATACACAACCTACACCTATACAGGAGCAATCCATCCCAACAATATTAAAAGGAAAAGATTTATTAGGCTGCGCACAAACAGGAACAGGTAAAACTGCTGCTTTTGCCATCCCGATGTTGCAATTATTGCACGAAAAGCATATTAATACTAAAGCAACTAAAAACATTAAAGCTTTAGTTTTAACGCCAACACGCGAACTTGCCATTCAAATTGAAGAAAGTTTTAAAGCTTACGGAAGTAACTTAAACTTACGTCGTTTGGTAATTTTTGGTGGTGTAAATCAACACTCGCAAGTTGAAGCTTTAAGAAAAGGCGTAGATATTTTAGTGGCTACTCCTGGTCGTTTATTAGATTTAATGAACCAGGGTTTTATTAGCTTAAGCACCATCGAACTTTTTGTTTTAGATGAAGCGGATAGAATGCTGGATATGGGTTTTATCCACGATGTGAAAAAAGTGGTTGCTAAATTACCTGCTAAACGCCAAACTTTATTTTTCTCGGCGACTATGCCAGATGAAATTCAAAAGTTAGCCAACACGATTTTATCAAGCCCAACTAAGGTAGAAGTAACACCGATTTCTTCTACTGCTGAAACTATCGTTCAATCTGTTTATTTTGTTGATAAACCAGATAAAAAGAAGTTGTTAGTTCATCTTTTGGAAGATAAAAAAATTGAAACCGCTTTAGTTTTTACCCGTACTAAACATGGTGCAGATCGAATTGTGAAAGATTTAGCGCATGCTGGAATTAAGTCTGCCGCTATTCACGGAAATAAATCGCAAAATGCTCGTCAACGTGCTTTAACTGACTTTAAAGATAGAAAAATTCGTGTTTTAGTAGCTACTGATATTGCTGCTCGTGGTATTGATATCGATCAGTTATCCCATGTTTTCAATTTTGAATTACCAAACATTCCTGAATCTTATGTACACAGGATTGGCCGTACTGGTCGTGCTGGTGCAAATGGTATAGCCATTTCTTTCTGCGATGCAGAGGAAAACGAATATTTATTAGATATTCAGAAACTGATTAAAATTACTTTGCCTGTTGTTGATGATCATCCTTATCCATTAACTTGGGAGAGTATGCTAGCTAAGAACCAGGTTAAGCGCAAACCACAAGCGCAATCGAAAGGTGGCGGCGGTGGCGCTAAGAGAGGCGGTGGCGATGGTAATATGAGTGGTAAACCTCGTAACGCCAGCAATAATCGTCGTTTTGGTGGAAACAGAAAGAAGAGAGATTAAAAAGGCTGGAGCATTTAAAGCAAATGCTAAAACATAAGCTTAAAATAAATAATAAAACCCCTAATTGTAGTAACAGTTAGGGGTTTCTTTTTTATAGTTTGTTTATCAAAAATGCCAATGAATATTTAGTGATATTATTTCAAAAATTCTACATTCCAAATTTTTTCTGCTTTTCGGCCAATGAGCCAAAACGAGGCTGCAAGTACAGAAAAGAATAAAGCTTTATGCCAGCTATCCCAGAAATATTCAAAATATCGGGTGTATAAATTGATGAACAAAAAAGTAATTCCAAATTCTCTGGCAATATCATCGTTGTATTTTAAGCCAAATGCAGTGCTTGCAATACAAACCGTGGCAGATATTAAAGCCCAGTAGAACAGGCTTAATTGCCTGACTGAATACCACTCTTCTAAACTTGCAAAGTTGCCAAAAACAGATAAAGCCCAAAGTGCAATAAAAAGGTAAACCATTCCAGCTATGTAGGTAACTTGAAAGAAATTTTTTGTTTTAGTATTTACTTTCATCAGAAAAGAAGCTGCCGTTAAAATCACTCCAAATACTACGAATCGAAGTGGATAATTCATGCCAAGAAAATAATAGTTCCAGCGGCTTAAATAGCCGGTTTCCGTACCAAACCAAGCACCAAGAGAAATGAGGGCAAAAATCCAAATCAATCTTGAATTAAAAATATAGCCTAAAATACCATAAATGAAAACTGAAATTAAAATCAGAATGGAGAAGTTTCCTGAGCCATTATCTAAAGACTTGCCGAAATAAGCAATGGCGTTTGCGGTTAAGAGAATGGCAGAAAATACAATAGCTTCGTTGCTAAATTTTAAGTGCCCAAGATTTTTCTTCCGTCGAAAACCCAAAATATAAAGCCAGGCAGCCAAACCACCTGATACAATTGCAATAACAATATTTGGCGTGTTATAAACCTGCTTTAAGTAATTAAGAATGGTGTTATCTATCAATAAAGAACCTAAAGCAATAAAACCGCAAGCTAATGCAACCCAAAATGCATATTGTGCTAAACGAAGCCAATCGAAATTTTTGGCCTCATAACTTTTACGTAGCTTAGTACTTGTTTCTTCGTTAATCAAGCCATCGTTTTGCCACTGCTCAATTATATCATCAAGAAATTCGCTCTTTTCTCTGTCTACTTTCATAAGTTAGGTTATAAACGAAGATAACTTTTTTAGTCGGAAGTGAGAAAGACCGAGGCGTGGGAATATGGCTTAAAACTTCTAAAGCCCCACCTCAGATTTTAAATTACTTCCTTAATTTTTTTATTATTCCCTACAATCCAGATTACATCACCATTATCAAAAACAAAATCAGATGAAGGATTTAGAATTCTATCAGCTCCGCGTTCTATACCCACAATTAATGCTTGTGCTTTCTCTCTAATTCCAGCGTTTCGAATACTTAAACCATATACAGGAGATTCGACATTTACTACTATCTTTTGCAAAGTCATTTCCTTATCTGGAAAACTTTTCTCTGATTCCGTTTCAGGTAAATCAACTTCCAAGATTGCTTTTACCATTGCAAGCTGATCATCTGCGCCAATAAGTAATAATTTATCAGTTGGATATAAACGTTCTTCTCTGCCAGGAGTTGGAATGGAGTTTCTGCCGCGTTCAATCATAGCAATGTTAACACCGTACTTTTCTCTAATCATTAACTCAGTTAGCGTTTTTCCAACCACTTCCGATTCTGGAGAAACCGTAAGTTCTGTTAAATGTGTATCCCAAGGTAAAATATCTGGTGTCTGATTTTCACGGGCATTTAAATTGAGCATAAATCTACGTTCCAGTTTATCATAAAACGACTGAAGTTTTCGAGAGAAAATTATCATTCCGAAAACAATTAATCCAAGCGCAATTCCAGCGGCAACCCAAGTATCGAAAAATTCATACATCAGGAAGCCAACGAAGAAGATACCCAGGGCAACTCTGAAAGCTTCAATGGCAATTAATGGCCCACGCGTGTATTTTTTGTTAAGCCAAAGATGCGAGTAGGCCGTTCTTTGTATTCTGCGAATTGATAATGCCCATAAGAAAGGAGCCATTAATATAAATGAAACGACCAAACTAATCACCATTGATTTTATCCCGTTTACAACATTTTCTGCAATGAATGGCTGTATGTATCTGGATGCCAGAAAAATTACGGCAACGATAATAACAGAATGTATAATGGTATTGAATGCATAACTGCGGAGTAAAATTTTCCAGTCACTTAATGTCGTTATTCCTGCTGTACTGCTGCTGTATCGCTCAATCCCGTCTAACCATTTTTTTGGTAATATTCGCGTAAGAAAATTATAAAATGGTTCGGAAAGCTTTATAAGGTAGGGTGTTGTAAAAGTAGTTATTGCCGAAGCCGCTACCGCGATTGGGTATAGAAATTCACTCGTTACTTTTAGCGTTAAGCCTAAGGTTGCAATGATAAAAGAGAATTCGCCAATTTGCGCTAAACTCATACCAGTTTGCACTGATGTTTTTAAAGGCTGGCCCGATAATAATGCACCCATAGAAGAGCTGAATAATTTCCCTAATATGGTTGCAAGTGTTACCACAACGATTGGCAGTGCATAATCTAGCAAAATACTCGGATCAATTAACATACCCACCGAAACGAAGAAAACTGCAGCAAATAAATCTTTAACGGATTTGGTTAAGTGTTCTATTTTTTCTGCCTGTGTTGTTTCTGCTAAAATAGAACCCATTATGAATGCGCCTAAAGCAGGAGAGAAGCCAACTTTTACAGCCAGTAAAACCATTATTAAACAAAGTGCTAATGAAACAACGAGCATGGTTTCGTCGTTCATTAACTTTCTGGTGGCCTTTAAGAAACTTGGAATTAAAAATATACCTCCCAAAAACCAAAGCACCAGAAAAAATGCAAGCTTTAGTATAGAAATTAGCATTTCACTTCCTGCAAATTGCTGACTAACAGCTACTGTTGAAAGTAAAACCAGAAGCAATATAGCGACCAAATCTTCAACAATAAGTACCCCGAAAACCAAGCCTGCAAATTTCTTATGTTTTACACCTAATTCTTCGAATGCCCTTATGATAATTGTTGTCGAGGATACAGAAAGGATACCACCAAGGAAAATACTGTCCATAGTTTTCCAGCCCATTAACTTACCAGCTGCAAAGCCAATAAGCAGCATAAAAACAACTTCTACAACGGCAGTAATTGATGCTGAACCACCAACTTTAACAAGTTTTTTAAAACTGAATTCAAGGCCGAGGCTGAATAGGAGGAATATAACTCCAATTTCGCCCCAAATATTTATACTTTTTGTATCGGTAACCGAAGGAAAGAAATCAAGATGCGGTCCAACCATCAGGCCAGCTAGAATATAGCCTAAAACCAATGGTTGTTTTATTTTTTTGAATATAAGTGTTGTTATTCCTGCTGCTGCAAGAATTAATCCTAAATCGGCAATTAGATCTGGTAAATGCATGTGTAAAACTGAGTATTGAGTAATTAAAATTTTTCAGTCAGGTTTTAAAAGCCTAACATTTGGAAAAATCTGCATCGCTGCAGTTAAAAATTAAATTACTTACCAAAAAACATGTTTTGGATAGAGCATTTTAAACAGGCACCAATAGCTAAATCTTATTGTATTGATTATAACTTTGGTATTGTTGATTTTATTTGCTGAGAGAAAAAATGCCAAAACAGCGAACAGAATAAAACAACTTGTTACTGTTTTTAGCTTTGAAATTGTAATAAAGTCTTTCTCTAAACTTTCTTGATCTTGCTGAAGATGAAAGATAATTTTGGCATTCTTTTTACTCGAAACAAAGGTTTCTTTTAATTTGCTTTTTAAATTGGTTATTTCTTTTTTTGAGGTTGCATAACCAGAAAAAGAAATAGAAACCAGAAAAAAGAATATTATGTAAAAAAGCCTCATTGCCGCTAATATAGCGAAAATGAGGCTTTTTTGAAAGTTAAAAAAACTTTAAACTATTTTTCTCAGGAAGCAAAATAGTTTAAAGTGGCTTCTTTATCCTTTTGTAGCTGAACGGTGAGCGCTTCTAAACCTGTAAATTTAACGTCGTGACGTAGGAATTTTAAAAAATTCATTTTAATATCCTGTCCGTAAATTTCGCGGTTAAAATCAAAAATATTCACTTCGATATTTCTGGTCATGCCGTTTATGGTTGGGCGTTGACCAATGTAAGCCATTCCTTTAAAAGTTAAAGGTTTAAGATTAACAGTTGAATTTTCAGAAGTCGTTTTTGAATTTTCAACTATTAAATCTGAATTCATTTCTACCGTTACAGCATAAATTCCATCGCCAGGGATTAACTTGTAAGTTTCTTCGACAAAGATATTGGCAGTTGGAAAACCAATGGTCCGGCCAATTTTATCGCCTTTAATTACTCTGCCGAAAATAGAAAAAGGATAGCCTAAATAATCAGCTGCTAAGCTAACATCGCCAGCTAAAAGTGCCTGTCGGATTTTGGTAGAACTCACGGCAACATCGTGAATATCCTGCTCCATGATTTCTTCGACGGTGAAGCCAAAATGCAATCCTGCGGTTTTTAAATCGGCTAAATTCCCTGAGCGATCTTTACCAAAACGATGGTCGTAACCGATAATGATATGTTTGGTACCAATGTTATTTACCAAAGTATTTTTAATATAATCATCTGGTAGCTGGTTAGAAAAATCGCGGGTAAACGGCGTTATAATTAAATGATCGACACCCAGACTTTTTAAAATTTCTGCCTTTTCATTTATGGTGTTTATCATTTTTAAATCCTGGTTTTCAGGATCAATAATCATCCTTGGATGAGGGAAAAAAGTTAGGATTACACTTTCACCGCCAACTGTTTTGGCTTTTTCTACCAGTTGTTTAATTATTTTCTGATGTCCAAAGTGTACGCCATCGAAAGTGCCAATGGTTACAATGGCGTTATCGAGCTTAGTGAATTCGGATAGGTTGTGATATATTTTCAATGGAACAATCTTTTTTTTTACGATGGGTTTTGCATGAGGGATGGAAGCGGTATCATTTTTTGTTCATCCATATATAAGGTTAGGATGGCATAAACAAAAAATATTTAGCGTACAGCCCGACCCCTTGCGTAGCTTGGGGGCATGCCCAAATTTATTTTAATAATTTATTAATGTAAAGCATGGCGCTTAACCACACCACCTTTTAAATCGGCAATTTGTTGTTGTATAACAAAAGCATCTGCATCAATTTGTCTTATTGCAGTTTGCAGTTTGCTCATTTCTAATTTAGTAACAACTGTAAAAATAATATCGATATCTTTTTTCTCTCCGTAACCACCTTCTCCTTTATAAATGGTTACGCCACGTTTCATTTCCCCAATAATAAAGCCTTTTATAGCTTCCTGATGTTCGGAAATTATGGTTACGCCCGTGTATTGTTCTATGCCGTTTACAATAAAATCGATGGTGTAAGACGCGGATAAATAGGTTAAAATTGCATAAAGTGCCGTTTCTATATTTAGAAAATAAGCTGCAAATGCAAAAATGATGATGTTTAAAATTAAAATGATGTTTCCAACGGTAAGAATACTGTTCTTACTGATGTAGAGCGCTAAGACTTCTGTACCATCGATTACACAACCGCCACGCATGGCCAAGCCAATTCCACCGCCTAAAAATAAGCCCCCAAAAAAAGCAATTAATAACCGATCGTGTGTAATGGGTTGAAACGGGAAAATTATTAAAGCAATAGAAAGCGCTGCAATGGCAATTGCCGTTTTAATGGCGAAAGTTTTGCCAATTTGGCGATAACCCAAAATAACAAATGGAATATTTATAATAACGATTAGGTAAGATAAATTCCATTTGGTTAAGGTGCTTATTAAAAGTGAAATACCTGTGACCCCACCATCAATGAATTCGTTTGGCATTAAAAAGCTTTTTAAACCAAAACAAGCAGAGGTCACACCCGCTGCAATTAAAAGAATCTCTTTTATAAAACGGGTATTCTTGTTTCTGATGTTGTTCATACTTCGGTTTCTGCTTTAGCTTCTTCTTTCCTGCTACGAATATAATTAACAAGTTCTAAAACCTCAAACGCATCAGATAGCAAAAAACTACCGCTGCGGGTGCGGGTTAGTTTCGAAAGATAAGCACCGTTATTTAATGCCTTGCCGAAATCGGAAACTAAAGAACGAATGTACGTTCCCTTACTACAAACAATTCTAAAATCTATTTCTGGTAATTCTATTCTGGTAATTTCGAATTCTGGAACTGTTACAAAGCGCTTGCGCAATTCTACTTCTTCGCCTAAACGAGCTTTAACGTATAAACGTTCTCCATTTATTTTAACTGCAGAATGTGCTGGTGGATATTGTTCGATATCACCCGTAAATTGAGCAGTTGAAGCGTAAATTTGTTCATTGCTAATTTGGCTGATGTCGAAAGTTTTGTCAACCTCAGTTTCCATATCGAAAGATGGGGTAGTGGCACCTAAAACCATAGTGCCAGTATATTCTTTTTCTTCGGCCTGAAAGGTATCTATTCGCTTGGTAAGCTTGCCTGTGCAAATAATAAGCAGTCCTGTAGCCAGTGGATCTAACGTACCAGCGTGGCCAACTTTTAATTTTAGTGGTTTTAGAGAATTACGAATTTTACCAACCACATCAAAGGAAGTCCATTTGTATGGTTTGTTAATTAATAATAGTTCGCCTTCTGCGAAATTGAACTCTTTAAATTTTGAATTTTCTGTACTCACAAATCTTTTTTGCGCAAAGATACTGATTATATAATTTGCATACTGTGACCAGTAAGCAACAGGATTATAATTACCAGGCCAGCAATAATTCTGTACCAGCCAAACATTTTAAAGCCATGTTTATTTAAATAACCAATAAAGCTTTTAATGGCAAGTAAGGCAACAACAAAAGCAATAACATTACCAATAATTAAAAGATTAGTTTGCTCTGGCGTAATGGTGTGCCCTTCTTTATAAAAATCGTAAAGCTTTTTGGCTGTTGCTGCAAACATTGTGGGTACAGCTAAAAAGAATGAAAATTCTGCGGCAACTTTTCGGCTTAACTTCTGTGTCATACCACCAACAATAGTAGCTCCTGAGCGAGAAACACCAGGAATCATAGCTATACATTGAAAGAAACCAATTTTTAAAGCGGTAAGATAGCTAATATCTTCTTCCTCGTTTACGGTTGGGTTGTTAAACCATTTATCTACAAATAATAAAATAACACCACCAACTAAAAGTGAAATACCTACGGCCATCGGACTTTCTAAAAGCTCATCTATTTTCTTGCTTAATAACAGGCCAAATACTGCTGCTGGAATAAAAGCAACCAAAAGTTTAATGTAAAAATTTATCGATTTAAAAAACCTTTTGAAATACAAAACTACTACAGAAAGTATGGCGCCTAATTGAATCGCAATGGTAAATAGTTTAACAAAAGGATCACTTGCAATACCCATAAAAGATGAGGCAATAATCATATGTCCTGTACTTGATACAGGTAAAAACTCGGTTAATCCCTCAATAATTGCAAGGATAATGGCTTCGAAAGAATTCATGTTTTTTTAGAAGAGTAAAAACGAAGAAAACGCTTAGTTAAAAAAATAAGCGTTTTCCGATCGTTCTGTTAGGATGAAATTATTTTTTAAGAATGGCGTAAATACCGAAGGCAAAGCCTAAAAGCACAACTAATGGCGCTAATAAAGTTCTTCTGAAATCGTAAATATCGCCTGTGGTTCCCATCATCAAAATGAAACCGACTGCTACAATTGCGATACTAATTAACAGTAATTGATAGTTCTTTTTGGTAAAAACCAATTCGCTTTTAACTTCCTTTGTAATCGGACTTGTTTTTTTTTCTGCCATTATCTATAAAGATTGTAAGATTTTAAACGTAAATATCTGCTCACTGCAAACCATGTACTAATGCCTGTAATAAAAATACCAACAATTACTAAACCGATAAACACTAAACCGAACTCCCTGTAATTATTAAGTATAATAATTTCTGGAACTTCTTTACGAGCATAAATCAATGTTGCCAATAAAATAATAATTGCAATAAATGCGGCAATTAAACCATGTAATGCAGCAAATAATAAGAAAGGACGCCTAATAAAGTTTTTCGTTGCACCAACAAGCTGCATACTTTTAATTAAAAACCTTTGTGAGTAGATTGCTAATCTTATAGTGTTGTTAATCAGTGCTATAGAAATTACCAGCAACAGTGCTGCAAATGCTAAGATTACTAAGCCAATGGTATTTATGTTTTTATTTACCATATCGATTAAAGAACTCTGGTAAACTACCTCTTTAACAACTGGATTTTTAGCAATTTTTAATTTTAACGCATCTATGCCCTTGTTGTTGGCATAATCTGCTTTTAAATACACATCGAAAGTAGATGTTAACGGATTGTAACCTAAGAAATTAACAAAGTCTTCGCCTAAATCCTGAGTTAAATTTCTTGCTGCAAGCTCTTTATTTACATATTGAGTTTGTTTTACAGCAGCTTCCGAATTCAATTCTTTTTGGAAAGCTAAGATATCGGCTTCCTTCGCACCTTCGTCAACAATAATATTTAAAACGATATTTTCTTTAACGTAGTTAGATAGGTTTTTGGCATGTACAAGTACCAACCCAAGCAGTCCTAGCATTAATAAAACCAAAGCAATACTTATAATAGTAGAGATATATACGGTTTTGGTTTTCTTAGATGCATCACTTACTTCGAATTCTTCCATGTATTTTATTTTTGTTTCTGCGAAAATATAAATTATACCTGATAAACACCAATATTAGGCATTGTTAAATGAACATTAACGCCTAAACTGAATATTTAGTTTGCCATATAATTGGGTATTTAACTTACAGATTTTTATAAAACCGTACCAAATTTCGATAAATCACGTTAATTATAGAAACTGAAACTAAAAATCACCTAAATGAAAAAACAAGTTACAATTCTGAGCCTTTTCCTTATCGTTAGTGCTACATTATTTTCGTGCAAAAAAGATACAACATCTGTAAAGTCTCGTATTATTGGAAAATGGACTGTAAATAAAATCGTGGTAAGCGGAAATACAAACGAATTACTTAATGGTACCTTTAACTATACAGCCAATGATTATTTAGATTTTAAGGCAAATAATGATGACCAGGTAGAGCTGAGTTTAACAAATCAGCGTACAATCGGGAGTTTTGTTACCTCTTTAGGTAACGAATTTAACCTGGTTTTTCCCGAAGGAACTTCTTACTGTAACATATCAACACTTAGTGCAACGCAACTTCAATTTACAGCTAAAATCGATAAAACTAATATTGTTAAAGTTTACACCTTAACCCGATAAAAATCTTAATCCCCCGATTATTTGCTTTGCGCCATTGTTTTTTATAATCAATGGCGCATTTTTTTTGTAAAAATAATATGAAAAGGTTCTTTCAGTTTTTCATCGGAAGGTGCAGTCGGGCTGTACGCTAAATCTTTTTGTTATCGTAATCTCGATATTGTCGAAGGGATGAACAAAAAAGTATATCGCTTCCATCCCGTTTATAAACGTTGGCTTGTTCCCAAAATTAAAATACGAACAAAGTAAAAATCTGTGTTTCGTTGGTAAAAAAGCGATGAAAATTATGTTTCACTAAACCCCTTAATTTCCGTAATTTTGCCCCTTTAAAAAATTAAAACTTGCAATGGATTACCAATTCAAAGAAATAGAACAAAAGTGGCAGAAATTTTGGGCCGATAATCAAACATTTAAAGCCGAAGGTAACTCTGAAAAACCAAAATATTATGTGTTAGATATGTTTCCATATCCATCGGGAGCAGGTTTACACGTTGGTCATCCACTGGGTTACATTGCATCCGATATTTTTTCAAGATACAAGCGCCTTAAAGGTTTTAACGTTTTGCATCCAATGGGTTACGATTCTTTCGGTTTACCTGCAGAGCAATACGCTATACAAACGGGTCAACACCCAGCAATTACAACTGAAGCTAACATTGCAACTTACCGTCGTCAGTTAGATCAAATTGGTTTTTCTTTCGATTGGAGTCGCGAAGTTCGCACCAGTGAACCATCTTATTACAAATGGACGCAATGGATCTTCATGCAACTTTTTAACTCATGGTATAACATCGAAAACGATAAAGCAGAAGATATTTCTACCTTAATTGAGAAATTTAATGCATCGGGTTCTGCAGATGTGAAAGCGGTTTGCGATGAAGATGTGAAATCATTTTTACCAAGCGATTGGGCAACTTTTACCGAAGAAGAAAAACAAGAGGAATTATTAAAATATCGTTTAACTTATCTACGCGAAAGTACAGTAAACTGGTGCCCAGCTTTAGGAACTGTTTTGGCTAACGATGAAATTAAGGATGGTTTTTCTGAGCGTGGTGGTTTCCCTGTTGAGCAAAAGAAAATGATGCAATGGAGCATGAGAATTACCGCTTATGCCGATCGGCTTTTACAAGGTTTAGATACCATCGACTGGCCAGAGCCAATAAAAGAAATGCAACGCAACTGGATAGGGAAGAGTGTTGGTGCGAGTGTAAAATTCCAGGTTGAAGGCAACGATAAACAAATTGAAGTTTTTACTACCCGCGTAGATACCATTTTTGGTGTATCTTATTTGGTTTTAGCACCAGAACACGAATGGGTTGCCGAACTAACAACAGCAGAACAAAAACAAGATATACAGAATTACATCTCTCAAACTAAAAAGAAATCGGAATTAGACCGCATGGCGGATACAAAAACCGTTTCTGGAGCATTTACTGGTACTTATGTAATTAATCCTGTTAGTGGCGAACGCGTTCAACTGTGGATTGCCGATTACGTACTTGCAGGTTATGGAACAGGAGCGGTAATGGGTGTACCTAGTGGCGATCAACGCGATTGGTTATTTGCAACGCATTTCAATTTACCAATTATCCAGATTTTGGATGCTCAGCGAGAAATCGAAACACAAGCAGATCCAACCAAAGAGGGTAAATATATTAACTCTGGTTTTATCAATGGATTAACTTATAAAGAAGCTGTTCCGTTTTTAAATAACTGGTTAGAAGAAAAGAAAGCTGGCAAAGCTAAAGTTAACTTCCGCCAACGCGACGCGATTTTCGGTCGACAACGTTATTGGGGAGAACCAATTCCAGTTTACTTTAAAGATGGTTTGCCATATTTGGTAAAAGAAGAAGAATTGCCTCTAATCTTACCAGAAATTGATAAGTATTTACCAACTGAAACTGGAGAACCACCTTTGGCAAGAGCCGAAAACTGGACACCAAAAGATGGCGACCATTACGAATTAAGCACAATGCCAGGTTGGGCTGGAAGTAGTTGGTACTGGTACCGTTATATGGATGCGAATAATAATAATGATTTTGCATCAAAAGAAGCTATTGAGTACTGGCAAGCAGTAGATTTATATATTGGTGGCTCTGAACACGCAACTGGTCACTTATTATACAGCCGTTTCTGGAATAAATTTTTGAAGGATTTAGGTTACACTAAAGAAGAAGAACCTTTCAAAAAATTGATTAACCAGGGGATGATTCAGGGTAGGAGTAATTTCGTTTATCGTATTAATGATGAAAACGGAAAGCCTACGAATACTTATGTTTCGGCTGGATTAAGAAAAAATTATAAAACTACAGCTTTGCATGTTGATGTAAACATTGTAGAAAACGATACGCTTGATTTAAATAAATTCAAAACCTGGAGAGAAGAATATTCAAACGCTGAATTTATTCTTGAAGGTGGAAAATACATCTGTGGTGTTGAAGTAGAAAAAATGTCGAAATCAAAATTCAACGTGGTTAATCCAGATGATTTGATTGAGCGTTATGGAGCAGACACATTACGTATGTACGAAATGTTCTTAGGTCCCTTGGAGCAGAGCAAACCTTGGAGTACCAATGGTATCGAAGGTGTGTTCAAGTTCTTGCGTAAATTCTGGAGGTTATTCCATAACGAAGCCTGGGAATTCACCGTTTCTGATGCAGAACCAACAAAAGCAGAACTAAAATCATTGCACAAAATCATCAAAAAAGTTCAGGATGATATTGAGCGTTTCTCGTTCAATACTTCTGTTTCCAGTTTCATGATTGCCGTTAACGAATTAACGGATTTAAAATCAAACAAACGCAGTATTTTACAAGATATGGTGGTGATTTTATCGCCTTACGCACCACACATTTGCGAAGAACTTTGGATTCAGTTAGGTAACGAAGCAGGATCCTTATCTTATGCAGAATTTCCAATTTTTAATCCCGAACATTTGGTCGAAGATGAATTTGCATATCCAGTTTCTGTAAATGGTAAAATGAAAATGAACTTAAATTTGAGTTTAACTTTAGCGCAACCAGAAGTAGAAGCAATTTTATTGGCAAACGAGCAATTTCAAAAATTCTTGGATGCTAAAGCGCCTAAGAAAATCATCTTTGTAAAAGGAAAAATTATTAACGTAGTTATTTAATCTGAAAGGATAGATACCAAAGCGGAAAGCGCTTTACAGGATTTTATAAAAGAAACCCCCGAGTTACATATTCAGTAGCTTGGGGGTTTTGTTTTAGACATCTTTATTGATCGAAAACCTTACGGATCACTTTTTTGTTTTACCTAAAACCTTATCTTAGTTAAATGCAAACATTGCTTACTTCTACTCAAATGCGACTTGCCGATGAATTTACCATCGCATATAAGCCAATTGCTTCTATAGATTTAATGGAAACAGCGGCCAGGGCATTTGTTAAAGTTTTTCTGCGAAACGAATTCGATACCAACAAAAGCGTAGCTATTTTCTGTGGAAAAGGTAATAATGGTGGCGATGGTTTGGCAATTGCCCATCTTCTGCTTAATAACGGTTACGAAAATATTAAGGTTTATGTAATTAATTTCAGTAAAAAGAAAAGTGCCGATTTTGCCATAAACTTACAGCGATTAGATGAATCAAGATGTAAGAAAGTGGTAATTGATCGAGCTACTGATTTCAAAAATATTAAAGCAGATATAATTATTGATGCCATTTTGGGATCGGGCTTGAATAAGGCTTTGGAGGGTGAATACGCAGAATTAGTAAAGCAAATTAATAACCTTAATAAAAAAGTTTATTCGGTTGATGTACCCACAGGTTTTTTTGCAGAGGGTAGGTTAACTGCAGATTATAATGGTATAGTTGCCTATAAAACTATTTGTTTTCAAAGGCCAAAAATCAGCTTTTTTTTTCCTGAAAGTAAGTTGGCCACCAAAAGTTACGAAGTTGTTGAAATTGGATTAGATGAAGACTTTATTCAAAAACAGGAATCAGAATTTTATCTGGTTGAAAAAAAGGATATTGAAAAAATATTAAAACCAAGAGAAAATTTTAGCCATAAAGGCACTTATGGGCACGCATTAATTATTGCAGGTAATTCCAATACAATGGGTGCGGCTTTACTTTCGAGTATGGCTTGTTTACATACTGGAGCAGGTTTAACAACTGCATGTATCCCGCAAAGCGGATTAATTGCCCTAAATGCAACTTTGCCAGAAGTTATGGCTTTACCCAGAGATGAGTACACTCGAATAGAAAATCCCACAAAATATCAAGCGATTGCTATTGGACCAGGTTTAGGTATTTCGGCAGAGCATGAACGATTACTGGAGAGCTTATTTGCAGCAAATTTGCCTTTAATTATTGATGCTGATGCCTTAAATATTTTATCTGAAAGGCCAGACTTGATTGAGAAAATTCCTGAACAATCTATTTTAACCCCACACATGAAAGAGTTTGATAGATTATTTGGCGAACATTCGAACTGGTGGGATCGGTTACAAACAGCAAAAAACCAATCGGTAAGACTAAAAATAGTTATGGTCCTTAAAAATCAGTACACCTTCGTTTGTAGTCCAAATGGTAAAGTTTACATCAATCCAACTGGTAACCCTGCAATGGCGCAAGGTGGAATGGGCGATGTTTTAACTGGTGTAATCGCAGCATTTGTTGCACAAAAATATTCTTCGTTGAATGCTGCAATCCTAGCTTGCTTCGTGCATGGGCAAACAGGCGACCAATTAGCTGATGATAAATTTGTGGTAACTGCTTCGCAAGTGGCCAAAGAAATTTCTGGAGTGATTAAGACAATGGTGCCTTAATTTTAAGGTGATTAGGACAAAAATTTGGAATCATCAAAATGAATCGATTTTTGCAAATGATATTTATGTTTTGATCTTTAAAAAGGCATCAAAATAAAAAATCCTGATCGTTTTAATTATCAGGATTTGTATTTTAAAGTCTTGTATATTTTAAACGCCACCCATTACGGTTAGTTTTTCCATTGTTGGATTAACACTTCCTCCCATAGGCTCCAATGTTACTGCAAAGGCTTGTGCTTCTTGTATGGTTTGCATTTTCAAGAGAGCCTCGTTCGATGTTGAATCTGCCTTACCAAAAACACCCAAACTAACTGGTTTACCATTTACCAAAGCCCAAAGTTGATATTCGTGCTCTGCATCGGCTTTTGGTAAATCCATAGCCACATAGTTAATTAAAACACTTTTATCCTTTTTGTTCCAATAAACATTCATTTTAGATTTAGGGCTAATTGCCTGGCCTTGCATCCTAATAGTTGCCCATTCTTTGCTATCTGCCATTTCAGCCATATTATTCAAACCCTTATTATCATATTCTAATTTGCTAACTACACCAGCAAATTTCTGCTTATCAAGATTTAAACTTGCAATCTGCGAATGCGCATCATTTAACTTGTTATAAGTAATAAATAAAGCTGCAACACTCATCACTAATAAGGCTACACAAGCAACCAAAGCATAACGTAAAGTTCTTACTTTACCGTCACTTCCATCTAAGCGTATAATTTTAGGCTCTTCTGTATAAACAGGTTGGTTAGAAACAACTTCTTCCTGTTCCTCAAGATCACTAAAACCTAACTTTTCAAATAATCTTGTTTCTACATCTGCAGATGGTTCTACAGCATTTTGCATAGCATATTGCTCCATAGCCTGCTCAATTGCATCTATTTCAGCTCTTACCTCTGGGTAGCGAGCAGCCATTTCTTCGACCTGCAACGTCTCTTCAGATGATAAATCACCTAAAACGTACAACTCAAGTACTCCAGATTCGATATATGCTTTTAAATTTTCCACGCTCAATTAAAGTTCCTTCTCAATTCTATAATAGCCAGTCGAATTCGGGTTTTAACCGTTCCTAAAGGCAAATCTAATTTCTCTGCGGCTTCTACATGCGTAAAGCCCTTGTAATAAACTAAATCTAGAACCGACTGTAAGTCTGGTTTAAGGTTTTGTACAAGTTGTTTAACACCAAGTATATCGGGGTTAAAAGTTACCTTGTTTTGTTCATCAACGAAACTTACGTTATTTTCTATATCTTGGTTTTTGAGTGAGTTCTTGAAATCTTTCGATCGAAGTTTATCAATTGAAAGATTACGGGCAATATTCATCATCCAGGTAAATAAACGACCTTTAGTATTATCATACTGCGATGCAGATTGCCATATTTTTACAAAAGTTTCTTGTAAAACATCTTCAGCCAACTCTGTATGTGTTATAATTCGAGAGATAACACCATATAAAGCAGACGAATACATGCTATATAACGTTTTTAATACCGCTTGATCTTTCGATTGCAATGCTAAAACGAGTTCAGGCTCTGTTAAGGTTGATTTTTTTAATGCAGTCACTATTGGTTACTAAGATACAATACTCAACAACAAAACCAAAAAAATGTTTTAGCGATACATTCTTAATTGGAGTTCGAATTTTTGTAAAATGAAAAAATACTTAATTTTCTATTATAGAATAAAGAAATTTATGCAATTCCTTCAATCGGGAAAAGATGTTTTTCTGCATGATACGATGAACGAACCAATGGCCCGCTTTCTACATATTTTAATCCTTTAGCCAAACCAACTTCTTTATACATTGCAAAAGTATCTGGATGGATCCAATCTACAACAGGATGGTGATTGCGTGTAGGTTGTAAATACTGACCTAAAGTTAAAATGTGAACGCCATTGGCAACCAAATCATCCATTGCTTCGAAAATATCTTCTTCGGTTTCGCCTAAGCCAAGCATAATACCTGTTTTAGTTCTCAAACCAAATTCTGAAATCCTTTTCAAAGCCTCTAAACTTCTATCATACTTTGCCTGAATTCTAACTTGTCTGGTTAAGCGTTTAACCGTTTCCATGTTATGAGAAACCACCTCTGGTCTTTCATCTAGCACCCTGTATAAATTATCCCACTGACCTTTAAAATCAGGAATTAAAGTTTCTAAAGTTGTAATCGGACTTTCTCTGCGGATTGCTTGCAAAGTTTCAGCCCAAATAATCGAACCACCATCTTTTAAATCATCACGATCTACCGAAGTAATTACACAATGTTTTACACCCATCAATCTTACCGAATCTGCTATCCGATTAGGCTCATCAACATCTACAGCTAATGGGCGACCAGTTGCTACTGCACAAAACGAGCAACTACGTGTACAAATGTTGCCTAAAATCATGAAAGTTGCTGTACCTGCACCCCAACATTCGCCCATATTCGGACAATTTCCACTCTCGCAAATGGTATGAAGTTTATGTGTATCAACTAAACTGCGAACTTGCGCATACTCTTTTCCAACAGGCAATTTTACACGTAACCAATCTGGTTTACGCTTAACTTCAGTTACAGCAGGTACTACAGGTAAATCAATCATGATGCAAAGTTAAGGATTAGGATTGAAATGTTGTAACGATGAAATGTTTGAAGGTTGTAATAATAACGATTGCTACAAAAAAAATGACTTGGAAAGATACTGAAAGAGGAAATATTGAAGGTTCGGTCCGTTTTTACGCTGTACCTCCGATAAAGTCTGTGCAAACTAGCAAGCTAACAACAAAAAAAGCTTGTTCAAAGGCTTAAATCGGGGTATGCCGCTTCAATACGGTTTAACTGGCACAAGCTAGTACACTAATTTAAGTGTTCTTACCAAACTGATTTTGCTTTTTTTAACAACTCACTTCCTTTTTTTGTGATTTCGTTTTTGCCATTTTCAATCGTAGAGGGTTGAGTATATCGGCTTACAGAATTCGACATTACTTTAAATTTATTAATACCAGCAAAAATTTCTTTTGTATGCGGAACATTATTTTCTTGCATAACTTTCTCCCAATCAATTTTTGCTAAAACCGAAATCATATATTTCGATACTAATTTAGCCATAAAAGCTTTATCGTAAACACCTTTCAAAGCCTCGTCAGATTCTCTTTCTTTCACATAATCTATTGTTTGTTGAATCGCTTCGCGTTCATTATCCGAAAACGATGGACTTGTTATTAGTTTTTCTAATGCTGGTATTGCCTTTTCAGGATTTTCTCTTTTTAGGTTTAAATAAGCGTCAACAATCCAAACCAACTCATTTTGAAGGCCAAGTTTGTTCATATCCTTTACAAACAAATCAAAATCTTCTAACGAACGCTCTTCATCAATCTTTCGATCCATCCGCATTCGATCGAAACCTCTAAACAGATAATTCATTCCATGAAATGCAGTGTGCGTTTGCTCATCGCTTAAATTTCTCCAGCCAAAAAAAGCTTTTGTGTAGGGTAGCGGAATTTTCTCGTTTTTATCTAACCATTTAATGTTACGAGATAGTCCATCTTCAGAAAGATAAAATAGATTATTTCCAAAAAACAAAAAACCACGAACAAACTCCAGCAAAGTTTTAATTTCTGAGTCTTTTAAAAGTTCTGGTTGAGTTTTGGAACATTCGTATAAGGCAAAGGGTTGGCCTAAATCTCTGGTGGTTAAAACTTCCATACTTAAAATGGCATGTTCTATATTTTGATAACGAACTTTTTCTTTTGGGTCAACAGTTTTTAAATCTATTTTCGGAGCACCGTAAAGCACATTAAAACCTTCAATTATTCCAGGGAAAACATCTTCGTCAGTTTCTTTTACTAAATTTTTAACTTTTCTATAGTCACTATAAAGCTGCAAGGCCTCAACAACTGAAATACTTTTTTTATTAGTATCTAACTGATGCATTGTCGCTAAAATATTTTGAGTTTTTGATGAAAATTTTTGGTATTCAGCCATGTTTGTGTCTAAAACAGCATTTGAACGAACGGCGATTTTAGCGAATTTGTAGAAAATAATTTTATCGTAATTGATATTTTCTTCAAGTTTTAGCTTGTCGAGCGCCAGTAAAACTTCGTCTGTTTTTTCGTTCGAACAGGCCGAAAATAAAATCGCACAGATCAATAAAACTAAATTTTTCATCTTTAAAACATAATTAATGAAGCAAAGGCTCCAAGCTATAATTAATAAAAATATACTTTTTGAGTGGGATGTTTTTGTTAGATGATTATTCGTTGCTAATATCTAATTTTTTGCAGTACTTATTCTATTATTCGTTGCAAATAGCCTGTTGTTCTATTAATCCAGTTCTAAAAAAAGGTGCAATAATTACTAAACTCAATGTTTCCAATATCATCTTAATGAAGATTTAATAATTTCAACTTAAAATTTGACCTTTTGGATTAGATTTTGCTAATTAGTTTTATCGGAATTAAACAAAAATACATTTTTTAGCAATTTTTTAGTTTTCATATGCGAAAATTCGTTTCATGTTTAAAATCATTCTAAATTTGTAACTCCTTTGATATAAGATGACAAAAAAGAAAAAGACAGTTGGTAAAACTGACGCAGATGTAATTTTAATTGGTGCTGGGATAATGAGTGCAACCCTCGGCGTTTTACTTAAAGAATTAGAACCAAATTTAAGCATAGAAATTTACGAACGCCTTGATATTGCAGCAGCAGAAAGTTCTGATGCATGGAATAACGCAGGTACAGGACACTCTGCTTTTTGTGAACTAAATTACACCCCCGAGAAAAAAGATGGAACAGTAGAAACAACGAAGGCGGTACAAATTGCCGAACATTTCGAGGTTTCCAAACAGTTTTGGGCTTATCTAATCGAAAAAGGATTGATCTCAAATCCTGAAAATTTTATCAGGAAAATCCCCCATATGAGTTTTGTTTGGGGTAAAAAGAATTCAGAATATCTTAAAAAACGTTTTGAGGCATTAACTAAATGTGATTTGTTTAGCGATATGCAATTTACAGAAGATGCAGAAACCATAAATACCTGGGCGCCATTAATTATGGAAGGCCGTAAAAAAGGCGAAAAGGTTGCTGCAACAAAAATGGATTTGGGGACGGATGTAAATTTTGGTTCGCTAACTCGCGATATGTTTAATTATTTAAAGGAACAAAGCAATGTTAGTCTCTTTTTTAATCACGAAATTCGTGATTTGAAAAAAAATAAAGATGGCAACTGGATTATAAAAGTTAAAGATTTAGAAAGCGGCGATAAACGTAAAAGAGTAGCCAAATTTGTTTTCATTGGTGCTGGTGGCGGCTCTCTTCCGTTGTTAGAGAAATCAGATATTCCCGAAGGAAAAGGTTTTGGTGGTTTCCCAGTAAGCGGGCAATGGTTAAAATGTACAAACGAAGAAATTATTGCCAAACACCATGCGAAGGTTTATGGTAAGGCTTCAGTTGGTGCGCCGCCAATGTCTGTACCTCATTTGGATACCAGAATGATTAACGGTAAACAAGCTTTGCTATTCGGACCATACGCTGGTTTTTCTACCAAATTTTTAAAAAATGGTTCATTTTTAGATTTACCTAAATCGATCAAGTTTAATAACATTCGCCCGATGATTTCGGCTGGACTTCATAATCTTGATTTAACAAAATATCTGATTGAACAAGTTAGACAATCGCCAGAAGATAGATTAGAGGCGTTGAAAGAATATTTACCAAAAGCCGAATTAAAAGATTGGGAATTGGAATATGCTGGTCAGCGTGTGCAGGTTATTAAAAAGGACGAGAAAAAAGGCGGTATTTTAGAATTCGGAACAGAAGTTGTAAGTGCAGGAGATGGTTCGATTGCCGCTTTATTAGGCGCTTCGCCTGGTGCTTCTACTGCCGTTTCGATTATGATTGAGCTATTAAACCGTTGTTTTGAAGCAGATTTAGCTACACCAGAATGGCAGGCAAAAATTAAAGAAATGATTCCAACTTATGGAAAAGCTTTAGCACAGGATGCAGAACTTTGTAAAGCAACCAGAAGCAGAACATCTAAAATATTAAAAATAGAAAAAGATTAATATTTATTTCAGTTATAAAAGGAAAGGTCATGATTCTCATCATGACCTTTCCTTCTTAACCGTATTTTTTATTAAGCAGCAATTACTTCAGCAACTTCTTCTGCAGAAATATCACTATGTGATGATTCTAAAACACAATCGCCATTTTTGATTAATAAAATTTGAGGTGATTGATGTGCTACCTGAAAAATTTCTGCAATTCGATTCGAAATATCGCGATAGCTGATTAAATCTAAAAAGTACAATTTTGTATCAGCTGGAATAACATCCCAGTCAAATTCAAAATTTTTTTTCGCCATCAAACTAATTGAACAACGTGTACTGTGCTTAAAAATAAGACTAAAACCATCTGCGTTTTTAATCTCATCAAGCTGTTCTATTGAAGTTAAGTTAACCCAAGCCATGATTTTATAAAATTGTTTTATAGGTAACATAAACAAAAATATAAAGTTCTGTAAATGACCTAAAAATGAAAATTCTTTGTTTGAAGATTTTAGTTTCTTCTACGTTTACCTTCAGGATACGAGCTGTACGCTGGGCAAAGTTTAGAAGAGCAAGACTCTAAAATTGTAATGGTGCAAAACACCGCCAATAACAAAATGGCTACTTTTTTCATTCAGATTTTGATTTTAAAGTCCTAATGTACAAATAATTATTAATACGCAATATTAAATGTTCGCAGAAAAATCGGCCATTTTAATTGCTGTAATCGCTGCTTCATCTCCTTTATTGCCATGTTTACCACCAGCACGGTCTTGAGCCTGTTCCAAATTATTAGTAGTTAAAACGCCAAAAATAACTGGTTTACTATATTTAATGCCAACATTTGTAACACCTTGAGCAACAGCATCACAAATAAAATCGAAATGTTTTGTATCGCCTTGAATTACGCAACCTAAACATATTACTGCATCAATATCACTTCTCTTGCTCAGCAAAATTTCGGCTCCACCTGTTAATTCAAAACTTCCAGGTACGGGCAAAGAAACAATATTATCAGCTAAAACCCCGTTTTCTAAAAGCGTTTTTAAAGCACCATTATATAAGGCACCTGTAATTTCCGCATTCCATTCGGCCACAATAATTCCGAATTTATAGTTTGCCCCATTAGGAACCGTTGTGTGAGAAAAATCAGATAGATTTTTTAATTGACTTGACATATGGCAAAGATACTGCTATGTACCGAATGTTAAAAGAGGATAATGTTTAAATGTTGTAAGTTTATCAAACCAACTGTATGTTTCCATAAGTGGCGCCAATTGGTATAATTTTTTCTCCAATCCAAATTTGGCTGCGGTCGAATTTATATATTTTACTTTTTGCAACAATAAAAGCCCTGTGGCAACGAATAAAATCAGCTTTGGGCAATAGTTCTGCCAAATCATTTATGGTAATTCTCGAACTTAACAACTTATCCGTTAGTTGAATTTGCGTATAATTTCCAGAAGCTTCGATATACAGGATATCATTCAACTCAACCTTAATCTGTTCGTAGCCATCTTTAACAAAAATATATTCCGATTTAGCATCTTGTTTATTATTTCTGAAGTTAAAGAGTTCATTTGCTTTATTGCAAGCTTTTAAAAATCGCGAAAGCGAAAAAGGTTTTAAAAGATAATCAACAGCATCGAGCTCGAAACTTTGTACAGCGTGTTCGGTATAAGCAGTTGTAAAAATCACCATCGGTGGGTTACTTAAACTTTTCAAAAAATCAATTCCGCTAATATCTGGCATTTTTATGTCGAGAAATATTAAATCAACCTTGTTGTGCTGTAAATAAGTAATTGCCTCAAAAGCGTTTGTAAAAGCTGCATTTAATTCAACAAAAGGCACTTTCGATGCGTGAGACCGAATAATATCTAAGGCTATGGGTTCATCATCTATCGCGATTGCAATCATTTTTAAAGATACTATTAGATTTATACTCTTTTAAATTTCCTTTCTAAAATTGTTTTTCAGAAGCGCAAAGTTTGTAATTCTTGGCAGATTATGGTCCCGCCAATAATACAATCTTTTGGTTAAAGTTTTCTGCTGAATTAAAGTTCTGCTGCCAAAAGTATTTCCATTTATGTAGGGGCTATTGCACAATGTTTTTTTGCTTTCGGCCAATCACGCCATTATTTATAAAACCGACTAAATCAAATAGTTCAAATTGTGATACAAACGATATCTGGAACTATTTCTGTTTTATTATTTCTATCAATTTCTCAAGTTGATAATCTTCCTTCAAGAAAATCTGGTTTAAGCTTCTTTCAATAACAATATCAGGTTCTGTACCAATGCCATCCAATATTTTTCCTTTTTTTTGAAAAGATACCATTGTACTTATTTTTCCACGTAATCCTGAATTTGGTAATTAAAAATTTTCGCTATTTCCACTCGAACCATCAGTATTAACCCCAACTATTTTGATATTGGGTAATCCTTTAAATACAGAAACAAGAACGGAAGCAGCACTAAAAGTCCTTTCGTTGGCCAGTATATAAATAGGCTTATTGTAATGAAATTTATTTTTGGTTAACTTCTTACCAGTAAGTATATAATAATGGTATTGGCTAAATTTCTTACTGTCCAAATCGTACATTGGTTTAAATGAAACCATAAACTTGTCGATTGCTTCCTGTTCTTTATAACCTAATTCGTCTTTCGAAAATAAAAACCTACTATGTAAACCTTTTTTTAATTCTTCGCTTAGCGGTAATTTTGCTCGTTGTTTTGTTGCGTTAACAACATAAATAGAGTCGGGATGGATAAAGTAGCCTGCTAATTCTTGAATTAAATCACGAGTTCCGCCACCATTATCTCTTACATCTATAATTAGAGCATCACTTTGCTTTGCCCTGGTCATAAAATTATCTAAGTATTCAAAAAATACAGGACAACTCTCTTTCTCGATCATGTCAGAAATTTTGATGTATCCTATACTGTTCTCCAGCGTAAAAAACTTTTCTATGATTGATTTATCGTTGAATTGTTCTTCTTTTAAACCAAATGCATTATTGTAAAATCGCTCGTCCCAATACTTTGCTTTTTGTTTTGCTTTTACTAACTCCATAATTACTTCTTTATCAATACCTTCATCATTAGTCAGTTTTAATGAAATTGGATTTGGTAATTCTAAGCCTAAAGTGTTAAAAATCAATTCAATATCTCTTAACTCTCTAACTGCATTAGTAAAATATGAAGCTTTTGGTGCGAGTATTTCTGCGGGAAGAACCTGCGATAGTAACTTTTCTATCGGTATATTATTAATAGATTTAAGATAAGGGAATTCTGAATTCCAAAATTGATATTGTTTTTTTTCTGCTATATAGTTAACAACCAAGATTTTGCTCTGGTATGGCGAGAATGCAATCGGAAAATAAAGAGAATCACGTAATTCATAATCCTTTATGTAAGCATGTCTATCTCCAATTTTCCCTACGGTTTTAGATAAAAACAATCCAAAATCATATTTAGTAAATTGCTTTTTATCTAATTTCTCTAAAAATTCCTCAAAATCTTTTTGGTATTTGTATCCGTTCAATCCCTGGTACGAAGATTTGTTTTGAAGCACTTCGTTAAGTAAGGCCAAGTCGTTTTTAATATCACTTTTCGTTAAATATTCTATTTCGTTTTGAGCATAGCAAGACCATGAGAATATTGTTGCTAAAATTAATATTATGTGTGTTTTCATTACCAGAAGGTGCTTTCATTCAAGGTTAAAGGCCTAATCTAATCCAGTTGTATGGTTAAATGAACAAAGAATTCTTTAGCGCTTTCGCGGATAATTAAGTCGTGTTTGCCATGGTAAAGGTGTAACAAACGTTGCCTTACATTTTCTAAACCGATGCCACTTTTTAATTTTTCAGGATCGTTATCGGCCTTTAAGTGAATGCTATTGTGTACATCGAAGTACAGCGTTTTTTCTTTAGTTTGAAGTGTAATTTTAATATGCGATGCTTGTTGCAAGCTAATTCCATGCTTAAAAGCATTTTCTACAAATGGAATAAGCAACATTGGTGTAATTTGCAGGTTGTTTAACTGCTCGTCTATTTGTGTTTCAATTTTTATATCGGCAGAGCGTGATGTACGAAGCTTCTGTAAATCGATGTAATTATTTAGATATTCTACTTCTCTGGTTAGTGAAATTTTATCCTGCATATTTTCATGCAACATAAAACGCATCATATCGCCAAGTTTTTGTATGCCTTCGCCTGTTCTTTCTGCATTTTCTTGCAACGCTGTACCAAATAAGGTGTTTAATGCATTAAATAAAAAATGCGGATTAATTTGCGATTGCAAAAAGCTAAGACTTGCATCTGATTTAACTAATTTGGTTTTTAGTGCTGTAATTTCTGTGCTACTGGCAAGCCTGTGTTTATAAAGATACCAGGATAAAGGCACGCTAATAATTAATTGGGTTGGCATGTGGAACATGCAAACAACAAAAAACATTTCTATTCGCCACACAAATAGGGTTGATATTAATCCCAATGGAACAGCTAATAAGATGGATATAAAAAATATTTGCCAGAAATAAACTTTGAAGGGCTTTCCCTCAGCCTGATTTTCTGGCAGAAGTTTATAAATAGAATATATAACAATGCCAATCGTCGAAAAAATAACTAAAGTCCAGCAAATGCTAATTTCAATTCCCGACCTGGTTGTGATCCATAAAAGTAAACCTACAAACCAAAAGGCAAGACCGAAACCTACGTCAACCTTAATTTGAGTATTGCGATCGGTACTTTTATCTTTATTGTCGCTTAAAAAACTTGCAAAAGCTTTTAGTAAGCCATAAGCCGAAATAATAACAATAGACCAAATGCTGTAAACAAAACCTTTAAAAAACAAATCGTTATAACCGTCTTGTAAATCATCATTCTGAACCAAAATGTAAGCTTCGCTGTAAGTTTTGCAAACACTAAAAACTAAGCCACCAAATAAAAATAAACCCAAAAGTAAAAAGCTATTGGCCACAACATTTTGCTTTTTAATAAATGCAGGGATTATGCAAAAGTTTATGGCTAAAAAACTAAGGTATAAAATCGAAAAACGGAAAATTTCGGGGATTAAGTAGTTAGAAATGTAAGAAAATTCTAACTGTTGAGCTTTAAAACTATGACTTGGGCGCCCTCCATTATCTGCACCAGAAATTATTAAAATTATAATTAAAACGTAGAGGCAAGTTGAAACCCAGAATTCTATCTTTTGTAAATCTTTATTGTTCATTTTGTTTAGTTTGATACTGCAATTTTACTTAGCCGCCACTAAATTATCTTTAAAATGTGATGGATGCTTAAATAAATGTGACGAATTACAGTATGGCTGGATATTTTCGAAGATTTAGGTTCATCACATAATTATAAATTATGCTCTTATTCAAGATTCAATTAATCAAAATTCAAAACGACTGCTTACATTTGAATCGAAAAACAAATGCTTAAAAATTTATACATACAATAATCAAAATGACAGTTTACGGAATTCCAAATTGCAATACAGTTAAAAAATCTATCGATTGGTTAAAAGCAAATCAAATAGATTACGAGTTTCACGATTTTAAGAAAAAAGGAATTACTGCACAGAAACTGAATGAATGGTGTAAAGTTTTCGGTTGGGAAACTGTTTTAAACCGTAAGGGTTTAACCTGGAAAAAATTATCGAAAGAGGAGCAATCTGCTATCGATAATCAGGAGAAGGCGATTGCTTATATGATTGAAAATACAAGCGCTATTAAACGCCCGATTGTAGAAAAAAATGGTCAGGCTATTTTAATTTCTTTCGATGAAAACCGTTATGCTGAAACACTTGGCTAATCTTGTTGTTTTAATGTTAAACTTTGTTAAATGATGCTTTTCGCATTTAAACTAATCTATTTTTGAATATGTATAAGCTGATCATAATTTTATTACTTGCCCTTCCTTTCGGAGCGCTTGCTCAAACGGTAACTACTGGTGCCGTTTATGATTTTTCGAAAAAATCAACCTCATTACCTGGTGTTACTGTAAGAAATTTAAGCAGCAAAAAAATAACCAGTACTAACGCTGCTGGGAAATTTACAATCGGTGCAAATAATGGCGATTTACTAGAGTTTTCGCTGGTGGGCTATCGTACAGATACGCTTTATTTAACCAATCTTTTGGGAAAAACGGTTTACATGGTTGACAGAGTTAATGCCTTGAATGATGTGAACATTCAAGGGGTAAAAATGAATAAATCAATTACTTCTCCCGATCCGATGGCTGAAAAATATAGTTTATTGAATACTGGTGGCAATTTGGACCGTAAAAAAATGACGGATAAAGTTGGAGGCTTGAATTTAAATCTAGGCTATGGTAAATATAGAAGACAGCAAAGAAAAGAAGCCGAATTGGAAGAACGAGATAAATATTTAGCGGAGATAGATAATAATTTTAACGAAAAAACAATTAATAACCTTATTAAGTTGGAAGGAGAGGATCTTAAAAACTTCATGATCATTTACCGTCCTTCTTTTTTGAAAATACAAGAAGAAAGGCCATTTAGATATTCTTTTTACATTGTTCAAAGCTATCATGCCTGGTTAAAACTTTCTCCGAAAGAAAGAAAGCTGCAAGATTTACCTGCTTTAAAAAAGACAAATTAATTATAATTTTTTAGGCGCTTAACTGTTTGTAAAGTAACATTATAAGCACAAATAAATCTGCACGGGCTTATTTTTTATATTTGCCGCCGAATAAAAACTTCAACATGAATATCAGAATAAACAAACTAATCGCTTTGTGCTTGGTTGGTTGTGCATTTGCATTTACTGCTTCAGCACAGCAAGCGGCAACAACAGCTACGGCACCACTTGCAACCAATTATAGCTCATCAGAAGCATTTGGACCATTATTTTACACGCAAAATGGTAACGAATTTCGTTCAGCAAACGGCGCTCCAGGTGCTAAATACTGGCAAAATAGGGTAGATTATAATATTACCGCGAGCTTAGATGAAACTAAAAATACGGTTAGCGGAACAGTAACCATCACTTATAAAAATAATAGCCCTGATAAACTACCTTACTTATGGTTGCAATTAGATCAAAACACATTTAAGGAAAATTCTCGTGGTGCTCAAATTACGCCAAGCCGTAGTCGTTACGGTGCGCAAGGCGAAAAATTTGATGGTGGTTATAAAATTAACAACATCAGCGTATCGCAAAAAGCGGCTGCAGTTAAATTTACATCAATTGTAGAAGATACACGTATGCAAATCCGTTTAAACCAGCCGATGGCAGCCAATGGCGATGTTGTAACCGTAAAAATGGATTATTCATATATTGTACCTAAAGAAGGCTCGGATAGAACAGGTCACTTAACTACTCAAAATGGTGAAATTTTCGCCATTGCACAATGGTTTCCACGTATGTGCGTGTACGATGATGTTTTAGGATGGAATACTTTACCTTATTGGGGTGGTGGAGAGTTTTATTGCGAGTATGGCGATATTACTTACGCAATTACGGCACCTGCAACACATATTGTGATGGGTTCTGGTGAATTGTTAAATCCGCAGGAAGTTTTTACGGCCGAGCAATTGAAAAGATGGAATGCTGCAAAACTAAGTGATGCAACCGTTCATATCCGTTCGGCAGAAGAAGTTACAGATCCTAAATCTCGTCCTGCAAAAGATAAATTAACCTGGAAATTTAAAATTGCAAACGCCAGGGATGCGGCTTGGGCTTCATCAAAATCTTTTGTTTTGGATGCAGCAAAAATAAATTTCCCAAGTGGAAGAAAAGGTTTAGCCGTTTCTGCTCAACCAATCGAAAGCAATGGTAAAGATGGTTATGGCAGAGGTGTAGAATATGTAAAATCGACAATAGAATATTATTCAACAAAATGGTTCGAATATCCTTATCCAATGGCTGTAAATGTTGCTACTAATGTTGGTGGAATGGAATATCCAGGTATTGTTTTTTGTGGATGGAAAGCTAAAAATGGTTCTGCATGGGGTGTAATCGATCATGAATTTGGCCACAGTTGGTTCCCAATGATCGTTGGTTCAAACGAGCGTAAATATGGTTGGATGGATGAAGGTTTTAATACTTTTATCAATGGTTTATCTGGTCAGAATTTTAACAATGGCGAATATAAACCACGCATAACCGATATGAACCGTGTAGGCAAATCAGCAATTGGCAATCCTGCTTTAGACAATATTATGCTAATGCCAGATGGTATGCAAGAAAGAAATATTGGTGTTAACTTATACAGTAAGCCAGGATGGGGTTTAAATATTTTAAGAGATCAGATTTTGGGCGAAGACAGATTCGATTATGCTTTCCGTCAATACATTAAAAACTGGGCCTTTAAACATCCAACGCCTTTCGATTTTTTCCGTTCGATGGAAAATGGTGCAGGTGAAGATTTAGCATGGTTCTGGAGAAGCTGGTTTATAAATAACTGGAAAATGGATCAGGCCGTTGCAGGTGTTGAAGCGGTAAAAGTTGATGGAAACATTTCAAGCTATAACATCAGAGTTAACAATCTTGAAAAAATGCCAATGCCAATTATCCTTCAAGTTAAGACGAAAAGCGGTAAAACCGATATCGTAAAAGTTCCTGTTGATGTGTGGATGAAAAACGCAACCTGGTTGGTGCGTTATCCTACAACCGAAGAAGTAGTTTCGGTAGTTTTAGATCCAAATAAAGTATTACCGGATTCTAATCCTGATAATAATACCTGGACAGCTCCAGCAAATTAATTGAATTATAATTACATTGAAAAGTCCTTAATCGGTTAGATTAGGGACTTTTTTAGTTACAGTATGGTTTCGTTTATTTTTAATGTGTTTTTGGAGTGAGAATTAGATTATCCTATCGCTCATAATTAATCTGCTATAATTTGTTGTTAAAATTACTCAGCAATAGGTAAGTTGAAATAAAACTTGCTGCCTTCTCCAATTGCACTTTGTACTCCGATTTTTCCATCTTCGGCTTCGATAAAATCTTTAGAAATTGCCAAACCTAAACCCGAACCCGATTTGTTTTGCCCATCTGTTGGTACTTGGAAATACCTTTCGAACAATCGTTTTTGGTATTTTTCATCAATACCTTTTCCAAAATCCTGAACTGAAAACTGAACAAATTTATCTTGCTGAACAACATTAATTTTTACTGTCGATTTTTCTGAGCTGTAGCGTAAAGCATTTGATAGAAAATTAACTAGTACCCAAGCGGTTTTCTGAATATCAGCATTAACCTTCGGTAGATTTTTATCGCAATTTAATTCAAGCTGAATTGATTTCTGTTCTGCCTGAAACTTAACCGCATCTATTGCGTATTGTACAATATCTTCGGGTTTAGTAATGGCGAAAGTAAGTTTTAAATTCCCAGTTTCCACCTGAGATAAATCGAGCAACTCGCTGGTAATTTTTAAAAGTCTGTCGCTATCTTCTTTAATGTGCGTTAACAGCTGACTTTGCTCTTCATTCATATTGCCAACCCGTTCATCACTTAAGAGTTTTAAACTCATTTTTATCGATGAAAGAGGCGTTTTTAATTCGTGGGAAACGGTTGCAATGAAGTTAGTTTTCGCCTCATCCAACTCCTTAAACTGCGTAATGTTTTTTAATACATAAACACTTCCAGCCGATTTTGAAGATTCGAATAAAGTTTTGTCTTCAAGTGTTTCGTAATTCGGAATGATGATTTCACGATTCTCCAACAAAAAGTACGATTCCTTCTCGTCAGCATAAATTTTGAGCGTTTTATCTTCCGTTTCTGGTTCGATAATTCTATTTAAAAGCTCATTCTTTTTTATCAATTCTTTAACATTCTGTCCGATAACTTTCTCATCGTCGAGATTCATCAGCTTTGCTGCCAAATGATTTAAAAACAGAATTTCGCCCTTCTCATTTAAACCAATAATGGCGTCTTGCATTTGTGCAATAATGGCTTCAATTCGCAATTTCTCGGACTTTATTTTAGATAAATTACTGTTTTCCCATTCATTTAATTTAACAACCATTCCATTAAAAGAAGTCGCAAGTTCAGTAAACTCATCATCGTTTTCAAAGTTTAGCCTTTGCTTGTAGTTTTTCTTGCTGATTTGTTTAATGGCTGAACTGAATTCGGCTAGTGGGTTAGCTACAAAACCTGGAAAATTAACAATGAACGTAAACAAGATCATAAAACTAAGGGTGGCGGCAATCATGATGTATAAATTTGCTCTTCCTGATGCTTCATTCGCCATTTCATTTTTGGAGTAAATGGCTTTCATGTTGACTTCTTCAATGTTTTGAAGCGAAGAGCGAACACTTTTAATGTCGGTTTCTCTAATCGCCTTTGCAGATGAATTTTGAAGTGCTCGATAAGCTATTTCAAGTTGCTGAAAGGCTGCCTTTTCTCCAGTTTCGGTTAGGTTTTGTGCTTCGTTTTTTAAGTTTAGCTCAAAAATTTTTGCCGTTTCTGCGTTTAACGGAAATGAATTTTCATCAACCACGTTTCGCATGGCTGAAACATATTTCAACGATTTGTAATTATCTTTCAGAATAACTTTCGATTTGTCTGAAAGTTCATTCAAAAAGAAGAGCGCAATTAGGCCGAAAGATAGGACGATTATAAAGAGAAACCCGAATCCGAGGCGGAGCTTGGTTTTTATTTTCATGATGATGTTGTGTTAGAATTGTTGTCAAATTGAGCTTGTCGAAATGTTCTTCGGCAAGCTCATGATGACATGTTGAAATTACGATAGTATTACCAAATCGATTTCTTTTGCGGCTAAATTACGCAACAATTGATTAAAAATTGCCGTTCGCATAATCACTTGAAAAATAGTTAAATGCGGCTTGCCGATACAAATGGTTGTAATTTCTTTTTCTGTTGCCATGTTAATAATGGTTTGGGTAATTTGATTGCTTTTAACTTTAATGAGCTCGGCACCTAATTCGGTTGCTAGCTTGAAGTGATTAATCAAATGTCGTTGTTTATCGAGCTTTATTTTATCGAAACTTTCGGCATCACTTTGTACATATAAAACAATCCACGGAGAGCGATAATACGATGCCAATCGGGCAGTTTTTCTAATCACAACGCCTGCGGTTTCAACATTGGATGATATACATGCTAAAAACCTTTCTGGACGTAATTTGATGGATTTCGGTATCTCTGTCTGGATTTTTCGCTCCACTTGATGCACAACTTCCTTCAAAGCCAATTCCCTTAATTGCAGAATTTTATCCGCCTGAAAGAAGTTTTGTAAAGCCCTTTCAATTTTTGTCCTATCGTATATTTTTCCTTCCTTCAATCGGGTTACCAATTCATCGGCTGTTAAATCGATGTTTACAATTTCATCGGCAATTTCAAGAATTTTATCTGGAATCCGTTCGGTAACCTTAATGCCTGTAATGTGTTCAATTTCTTCGTTTATGCTTTCTAAATGCTGAATGTTAACGGCCGATATCACACTAATTCCAGCCTCCAATAAATCAAAAACATCTTGCCAACGCTTCTCATTTTTACTGCCTTCGACATTGGTATGTGCCAATTCATCAACCACGACGATTTCGGGATGGCGATTTAAAATGCTTTGCAAATCCATTTCATCAATTTCCTTACCTCGGTAGAAAATATTTTTTCGTGAAATTAAAGGTAAACCAGCAACCAACGCTTCAGTTTCTGCTCTTTTGTGGGTTTCTACATAACCAATGCAAATATCGATTCCGTTACGCAAAAGCGCATGAGATTCTTGCAGCATGCGGTAGGTTTTGCCCACGCCAGCGCTCATCCCAATGTAGATTTTGAGTTTTCCTCGCCTCGATTTTTTAATGAGATTGAGGAAGTTTTTAACTGAATCGTCTTTCATGTTATATATAAAATGGATGATGTAGTAAGTAAAATGTAAGATGGATGATGGAACTTTGCACATCATCCATTTGACATCTTCCCTTATCCATCAATTAAAACGCTACCGCTATACTTGCTGTTAAAGATGTATTCGCATTCACTGCGCTATTTTCTCTTGTAAAAATTTTATCCTTGCTATCATATGTTTTACCTTCTAAACGGATAATTGCGTTTGAAATTGGCGAATAATCAAGGTTTAAGGAATAGCCTTTTGTTTTGAAACCATTTGGCGTTCCTGTTGAAATAAAAATACCATTTTTATCTTCATAATATTCGAATCTACCAGCAACGGCCCATTTCGGAGCGAACTTATATTGAGCAATTGCGACAGGTGATAGAATTTCATTTTTCTCGCTGCTGCCTTTAACTTTTTGCTGCGTTCCATAATCGAAACCAAGGGTTATACCAAATTCGTTTGTGAGTTGAAATACACCATAAATATTGTGGTATAATCGGTTCACGCGTACAGAATCTGCACCTTCAGTTCCTAAATAATTGCTGTAATTTACCGTGATTTTATCAGTTGGTTTCCAGGCTAATTGTAAACCGCCAGCGGGTTTGTTATTGCCATCTACACGGGTAATTCTTTGCCATCCATTTAGGTAGAGTAGGGTCGCTGTTAATTTTCCATCTTTTGTACCGTAGGTAATTTTTGCTCCAGATTCATAATATGGTGTATTTTCTGATGCGATATTTCGTGTTAATACCCAGCAATCTTTAGAAATTGCCCCTTCAAAACCAATGTGCGATGAAAAAATACCAGCATCTATCCAAAGATTTTCTGTTTTGGAAAGTTTAACACCTGCATTTGCTTCAAAAATATTCTTTAAAACGCCAGGTTCAGCGGCTAAGTTCGCGTTGGCATAAGTTCCAGCCATTACAGCCAAATTCGCACGGATTGAACCACTATCATAAGCTGCTTTGATGAAACCTAAATTTAAGTTTACTTCGTTCGCACGGTTGTGAGAATAAATAAAGCCTGGGCGATTATGGTCAGCGGATTTATTGAAATCGTAGCCGTAATAAGTTTCTAAATAACCAGAGAATTTTACTTTTGGCTCTTCTTGAGCGAATGCGGTTAAGCTTGCTGTTAATGTTGTTATAATTGTGATTAGTTTTTTCATGATGTTATTAATGTTTGTTATTCTGAGGAACAAAGAATCTGCAAACGATTATTAGTACTAGGTTTTCTGTATAAACTTCGGTTAGGACGGTGTCATTGTGAGGCACCAAGCAACCCTACAACGATCGCTATAATACCAACAGCATTAAGACTGCTTCATACCTCGCAGTGACGACTTATCGAATTACAAATTATCAAGTGCTAAATTCAGTTTCAATACATTTACTGATGATGGTCCAAATAAACCCATTAATGGTTTTAAAGTATTCATCGCTACTAATTCTTTAACTTTCTGTTCGTTAATTTTACGGGCTTTTGCCACTCTTGTAATTTGAATTGCCGCACCTTGCTCAGAAATATTTGGGTCTAAGCCACTTCCTGAAGCGGTAACCATATCGGCAGGAATTTCAGATTTTTTTAACCCTGGGTTGTATTTCAAAAGTGTATCAATTCTCGATTGAACCTCTTTTAGATAATCTGGATTGGATGGGCCTTTGTTAGAGCCAGCAGAACCTGCTGCATTGTAGCCAACGGCCGATGGACGACCCCAGAAATATTCAGGTTTGTTGAACGATTGACCTAATAATTCGTAGCCGACGGTTTTTCCGTTTATATTGATTTTTTCTCCACCACCTTCTCCGTTAGAAAGTTTGCTTGCTAATGCGATGCTAATAGGGTAGATGATGCATAATAGTACGATTAAAACTAAGGTTAAGCGTATCGATTGTATGATGTATTTTTTCATGATGATATTTTAATTTTGTCATTCTGAGCCTGTCGAAGAATCTTAATTTGCTTTTCAACAGGCTCAACCTGACATTTAAGTCTATGAAGGATTTATTCTTCCCATTTTTTCATTCTGAGCTTGTCGAAGAACCTATTCATATTTCGATAACTCAATTTGAGGTTCATTTAAACAAACAACCCAATTACTAAATCAATTAATTTGATGCCGATAAATGGAGCGACAACACCTCCGATGCCATAAATAAATAAGTTTCTACGTAGTAAAGCAGTAGCGCCAATCGGTTTATAAGCCACACCTTTTAACGCCAGCGGAATCAAAATGGGAATGATAATCGCATTGAAAATAACCGCAGACATAATTGCACTTTCTGGCGTATGTAAACCCATAATATTTAAAGTTTGCAAAGCTGGAATAGATGCAATAAACAATGCAGGAACGATTGCGAAATACTTAGCCACATCATTCGCGATGGAGAAAGTAGTAAGCGTACCACGGGTAATTAAAAGTTGCTTCCCGATTTCTACAATCTCAATTAATTTGGTTGGGTCGTTATCCAAATCAACCATGTTGCCTGCCTCTTTTGCAGCCTGCGTTCCGCTGTTCATAGCCACGCCAACATCTGCCTGGGCAAGTGCAGGGGCATCATTTGTCCCATCGCCCATCATGGCAACCAGTTTTCCTAAAGCCTGCTCATCTTTAATGTAATTCATTTTATCCTCAGGTTTTGCTTCGGCGATAAAATCATCTACACCTGCTTTTTCGGCAATGTATTTAGCGGTTAAAGGATTATCGCCAGTTACCATTACAGTTTTTACACCCATTTTTCTTAAGCGTTCGAACCGTTCGCTAATACCTGGTTTAATAATATCCTGTAACTCGATCACGCCTAGAGCTTTTTCATTTTCTGAAACCACTAAAGGTGTTCCGCCATTCGTTGCAATGGATTTTACAAGGTCTGCAATATCTGATGGGAAAATATTTCCAGCTTTTTCAACGATATTTCTGATGGAATCAAAAGCACCTTTCCTAATGCGCCTTCCATCGGCCGTATCCAATCCGCTCGAACGGGTTTCAGCTGTAAATTTGATAAATGTGGAACCTTGTGGCGTTCCTGAATTTTTGAAACCTTGTTCAGACGCTAATTCAATAATTGATTTTCCTTCTGGCGTTTCATCCGCTAAAGAACTCAACACGCAAGCATCGGTAAAATCTTTAATAATTACGCCTGCGGTGGGGTAGAAGTTGGTTGCCTTACGGTTTCCGATGGTTATCGTTCCAGTTTTATCCAAAAGTAAAACATCAATATCGCCAGCAGTTTCTACCGCCTTACCCGATTTGGTAATCACGTTTGCTCTTAAAGCTCGGTCCATTCCAGCGATACCAATGGCCGATAATAAACCGCCAATAGTTGTCGGGATTAAACAAACGAAAAGTGAAATTAAAGCCGCGATGGTAATCGGTGTGTTGGCGTAATCAGCAAATGGTTTCAACGTAACGCAAACGATAATGAAAACCAAAGTAAAACTGGCTAAAAGGATGGTTAGAGCAATTTCGTTAGGTGTTTTTTGACGAGAAGCCCCTTCAACCAAAGCAATCATTTTATCTAAAAAGCTTTCGCCAGGAGCAGTACTCACTTGCACTTTTATCTCATCTGATAAAACTTTTGTTCCGCCAGTTACCGAAGATTTATCGCCACCAGATTCGCGAATGACTGGAGCAGATTCGCCCGTAATCGCCGATTCATCTATGGTTGCAATACCTTCGACAATCTCTCCATCTGTTGGAATGGTATCACCAGTTTCGCAAACAAAAACATCGCCTTTTTTTAATTGATTTGACGAACGGATTTCAATCGTTCCATTAGCTAAAAGTAGTTTCGCAGGCGTTTCTTCTCTCGTTTTACGTAAACTATCTGCTTGCGCTTTACCTCTTGCTTCGGCTATTGCTTCTGCGAAATTGGCAAACAAAACCGTTAACAAAAGCACTAAAAAGATGAAGAAATTATACAACGGAGAACCTTGCCCGCTGTTGCTAAAAGAGTACACGGTAACGTAAGCCATTACCAAAGTACCAATTTCAACGGTAAACATTACAGGGTTGCGAACCATTACCCGTGGGTCGAGTTTGATGAAAGATTGTTTTAATGCAGTTTGCACCAAAGCGGGTTCGAATAATTTATTATTGGGTTTCATTTCTATTTTTAATTAAGTGATTTCACAGATTAAAATGATTTCACAGATTTTTATCTTGCAATTTGTCATGCTGAGCTTGTCGAAGCACCGAATCATTTCGACAGGCTCAATGTGACAGCTGTATCTATTTGAGCATTGAAAAGTATTCCGCCAGCGGCCCCAAAGCCAACGCTGGAAAGTACGATAGTGCATTAAGTACTAAAATCACAGCAAAAGTCATGAGTGCAAAGGTTTTGGTATCCGTTTTTAAGGTTCCTGCAGACTCTGGAATGAATTTTTTAGCTCCTAATAAACCTGCAATAGCAACCGGACCAATGATTGGCAAGAAGCGACCTAAGAAAATAATCACACCGGTAAGCACATTCCAGAATACATTGTTATCGCCTAAACCTTCAAAGCCAGAGCCATTGTTCGCATTTGAAGAAGTGACTTCGTAAAGCATTTCTGAAAAACCATGGAAACCAGGATTATTTAACCAGTTTTTAGGTTGGGTAGCCCAGGCTGCATCGCCATGATTGGTAAATACATAACTTGCAATAGCCGTTCCCGCTAAAATTAAAAACGGACTTAACAAAGTGATAATGGCGGCGATTTTAATTTCCCTGGCTTCAACCTTATGACCTAAAAACTCAGGCGTTCTGCCCACCATTAAGCCCGAAATAAATACAGCGATAATCAGATAGATGAAATAATTTAATAAACCAACGCCGCAACCGCCGTAAATGGCGTTTATCATCATGGCCAATAATTGCCATAAGCCTGTTAATGGCATGGTGCTATCATGCATTCCGTTTACCGAACCTGTAGAAATTACTGTGGTTAATGTACTCCAGTATGCTGTGGCAGCTGGTCCGAGGCGTACTTCTTTACCTTCCATTGCACCAGTAGTTTGCGATATGCCCATTTTGGCCAAAGCAGGATTCCCACCTAATTCTGAAGTTAACGTCGGAATCATCAGCATAAATAAACCGATTGTCATTACCCCGAATATTGTCCAGGCTAATTTCCTTCTACGGATGAAATACCCGAAAGCAATAACCATCGCCATTGGAATAATGGTTTGCGCAATGATTTCAACCATGTTGGTCAAGTAACTTGGGTTTTCGAATGGATGAGCAGAATTTGCACCAAAATACCCACCACCATTCGTTCCCAAGTGTTTTATAGCAATCATTTGTGCTGCAGGGCCTCGAGAAACATTTACGGTATCACCTTGAAGAGAAATAAATTGGTCTTTCGCATCATAACTGGCTGGCGTACCACTAAAAGTTAAAATCAATGCGACAATAATTGATAAAGGCAACAACAAACGAGTCATTGCTTTTACAAAAAACTCCCAGAAGTTGCCCAACTGTGTAGCTGTTTTATCTCTGAAAGCTTTAAAAAACACCACAGCTGCTGCAATACCTGTTGCTGCGCTCACAAATTGCAGAAACATGAGTACAAATTGCAACGTTAAATAACTCACGCCGCTCTCGCCCGAGTAATGTTGCAAGTTGCAATTGGCAACAAAGCTAATGATGGTGTTAAAAGCTAGGTCTGGTGTCATTCCAGGGTTTCCGTCAGGATTTAAAGGCAACTTATCCTGAAAGATCAATACAAAAAAGCCATAAATCAACCATAAAATATTGATGGTTAACAAAGCTTTTAAATGTTGTTTCCAGTTCATCTGTTCTTTAATGTTGATGCCTGAAAGTTTATAAATTACTTTCTCAAGCGGTTTTAAAAAGTCAGTCCAAACTTTTTCCCCTGCAAAAACCTTTGCCAAATATTTACCCAAAGGGATGGCGATGATTAAGGTGAGCAGGAATGTGGCGATAATGCCTGTTAATTCAGTGTTCATTTTTTTTGTTTTTTACAAATGATTGTCGTTGTGCTTAATGTTTCGACAAGCTCAACATGACAACTGCGTTAAAATTTTTCTGGTTTAATCAACACGTAAATCATATAGATAAATACGGCGATTGCGATGATTAATAGTGCTAACATTTTTTTTAGATTTTTTCGAACCAATCGATAGATCGGTAAGTTGCCCAACAGAGCAGGATTAGGATTAGAAACAGGATTATGATCATAACTTATTGATTTATGAAATGCCTATTGCCAACTCTTGTGCCGATGAAAATTTGGTTTTCGTAAAATATTGTTTTACAGTGTTTTGATTGGTTTCTAGTGCTGAATCAAAATTTTGGACAAAAAAAAACCTTTCCATTTTGGAAAGGTTTTTATCGTTTTGGGATGATGTGCTAAATGGTATTCGAAAAGTTGGGCGGCTTTTCTTTTCGCCTTAAGTTTTGGTCTTTCAGCTTTAATCTTTATTCTTTTCTGCTTCTTTAAAACTTCCCTTTCTGATTTAACAATTCAAAATACTTATCTAAATTAACCCCTAAAGATTTTTCAAAAGAAGCTTTGAAATCGGCAGGTGTAGGGTGTTTGTTTTTCCATTCACTAAAATATGCCTGAAATGCTTTATCAAACTTTTCCTGACCAATCTGTGATTCTAGGATATAAAGCCATAAAGCGGTCTTAGCATAAGAAATCAAACCATATTCTTCTGAAGTTTTAAAATCAGCAGCTGGAATATCGATAGCCGATTCCATTGGAACATTAGTTAAAGCACCGTAAATACTAGCCAAAAACTTATCTGCTGGTAATTCTTTAATTTTCGCTGGAATGGCATCACCAAAAATAGAATTCGATCTGTATTTTTCAGCTTCGTATCTAAACTGGTAAAAAGTATTAAAACCTTCATCTTGCCATGTATGCATTCTTTCGTTATTACCCAACATACTCATAAACCAATTGTGACCAACTTCATGTGTAATTACGCCATCTAAAGTTTCTTTTTTTGCATCTGGACTTGTAATCAACGTAATCGTTGGATATTCCATACCGCCACTCGAATTATTTTTAGGTCCTTCAATAGCCTGTACAACTGGGTATTCGTACTCGCCAATCCACTGACTATACTTCTTCGTCGCATCTTTTATGTAATCAATGCTGTTTACCCAAAGCGTATTTTTTTTGTTGTGATAATAACTAAAAGCATCAACCACTTTTCCTGAAGCCAGCTTTACCGTATCGTATTGAATAACCAAATCTTTATCAGCAAACCAAGCAAAATCAGGTACATTATTTATCGAATAAGTTAATTTTTTAGTGTCAGATTTATTTACTGGAGCATACAGCGTAGGTTTACCTGCTCTCGTTGATGTATTTTTTGCGCCAATGGTTTTGTATGCACGAAGTTCATCAGCATTTTGCAAAACGCCCGTTGCACCAACAACGTAAGAAGATGGAAGCGTGATGTTCACTTTATAATCTGCATATTCGCTGTAAAACTCGCCCATGTCCAAGTATGGAAATTCATGCCAGCCGTCTTTATCAAAAACGGCTGGTTTCGGGTACCATTGAGTAACCATAAATTCGGTTTCAGCATAGCCAGAACGAGAAAAATAACTAGGAAGTTTCACATTAAAATCAGTCGAAATCGTGATAGAGTCGCCAGGTTTTAAAGCCGTTGGAAGTAGAACTTTCACAATATCAATATATTGAGGATTCGGGTGAGCTTCTGTTTTAGCAGTTTTGCCATCAACCTTAAAATTTAAACCATCAATACTTCCATACGCAACATTTTTAAGTTTTTCCTTACGGGAAGTATCATTTCTAATCTGCTGAAATAATGCCGTCGATTCGTTTTTGTAGGCGTTTGGCCAGATGTGAAACCAGATAAATTCTAAACTTGATGGGGAATTATTCTTATAAACAATCGTTTCAGCACCTTTAAGTGATTTGTCTTTATCGTTTAAAGTGACATCAATATTATAAGTTAAGTGCTGTTGAAAATAATTTTGCTGTGCAAAAATTGAAATTGAAATAAGGGATAGTAAAATGGTTAGAAAACTCTTCTGCATATTTAATTTTTCTGTAAAATAATTATTTCGCCTAATTGGCATTATATTTAAACGGATTTTTTAAGATTAAATTTCTGTAATTCCGTATTCCTCTATTTTTCGGTAGAGCGTTGTCAAGCCAATTCCCAATAATCTAGAAGTTTCAGTCTTGTTGCCTTTAGTATGAATTAAAACCTTTTGAATGTGTTGTTTTTCAACTTGCTGAAGATTGTAATTATTTTCTAAAGGTGTAAACTCGAAAAATTCTGGTGGCAAAGCCGATTTACTCAACTGATTTCCATCTGATAAAATAACCAAACGCTCAATTACATTTTTAAGCTCACGGATATTGCCTTTCCAATGATGTGCAGTTAAAATCGATAATATATTGTCATCAATTTTAAGTGCTGATCGGTTTACCTTATCAGAAAATTCTTTTAGATAATGTTTTGCCAAAGCTGGAATATCACCTTTTCTATCGCGGAGGGGAGGTAAAATAATGCTAAAAACCGAAAGTCTGTAATACAAATCAGAACGGAACTTTCCGCTAGTTGCATCAGCTTTTAAATCTTTATTTGTAGCGGCCAAAATACGCACATTAACCTGTTGTGTCTGGGTGTCGCCAACTTTAATAAAACTCTGATTTTCTAAAACCCGCAACAGTTTTGCCTGTAAATCGAGATTCATTTCCCCAATTTCATCCAAAAATAAAGTGCCGCCGTTCGCTTCCTCCAGTAATCCTTTTTTATCTTTATTGGCGCCAGTAAATGCGCCAGCCTTGTAACCAAAAAGCTCACTTTCTAATAATTCAGGACTAAAACCACTGCAATTTAAGGCTACAAAAGGCTTCAACGCCCTAGGACTTTCATAATGAATGGATTGTGCAAAAACCTCTTTTCCTGTTCCAGTTTCGCCTAAAAGTAAAACTGTGGTATCGGTTTGGCTTACTCTTTTAGCTAAATCTATCGCTTCTTTTAGAGCTTTTGATTGGCCGATAATGGTGCTGAAACTATGTTTGCCCGTAATTTTATGTTCTAAATCGAAAACTCTTTGTTGCAGGTTGGCTTTTTCCATTGCCTTGTAAAGCAGCGGAATAATTTTATCGTTATCATCGCCCTTAACCAAGTAATCGAAAGCACCGTTTTTAATGGCTAAAACACCATCTGCAATCGTTCCGTAAGCGGTAAGGTTAATAATTTCTACAAATGGCTTAATAGCTTTAATGTCTTTAACCATGGCGACGCCATTTACATCGGGCAATTTTACATCACTAATTACCAGACTAACGTCATTATTTTTAAGAAGTTTAATCCCTTCTTTACCTGTATTGGCCTGTAATGTTTTAAATCCTTCAAGCTCTATAATCCTCGAAAGTAAACTGCAAATCTTCTTTTCATCATCAATGATGAGTACAATCCCATTCATAGGTTTTAATTATCACGCAATATTAAGGATAAAAATTTCTAAAAATAAAAAGGAAAGTCAATGCCTGTTGCCGATGTTCATCATTAACCACTCTTCAAACTTTAAAAGCTTTTCATAATGAAAATTAGATTTCCAATATGAAAGTGTTTTTTAAACTAAATAATGATTTACATTTTTTCTTTATCCTTCTTAAGGTGTTTCAAAGCGTTTTTAGGTATAAAATTTTGCTGCAGGCATTTGGTTTGATATACTGCTGCCGAAATTTTATAAAAATGAATAATCAATTAATATTTGTTCGCATTGCAACTGCTGAAGATGCAGGTTATGCAGATGAGATTATAAAGGAAACAGAAAGTTCGGCGATTGCCCGTGGTTCTGGAATTTCTAAAAGAAGCATTGAGTCGGTAGTTGAAAAGATGATTAACGGTAAAGCTGTTATTGCCTTAACATCCTCGGCCGAATGGGTTGGCTTCTCTTATCTCGAAACTTGGGAAAATGGCAGTTTCGTGTCAAATTCTGGACTTATCGTAGCGCCTAAATTCAGAAATTCTGGCGTTGCAAAATGCATTAAAAATCGCGTTTTTCGATTGTCTCGCCGCATTTATCCGAAGGCAAAAATATTCAGTATCACCTCTGGCACTGCAATTATGAAAATGAATAGTGCGCTGGGTTTTGAACCCGTAACCTTTGAAGAGATTACCCATGATTTCAAATTCTGGGATGGCTGCAAAAGCTGTATTAACTATGATATTCTTCAACGCAAGAAAAATTGTAACTGCTTGTGCACTGCTATGCTTTACAATCCCGAAAACCATCGCCAGGAAGATTCAGCTATCCAAAAAAATGAAAAGTTTAATTCAGACGCCTCATTACAAACCTTAAACTAAAAAAAATGAATACCATAACCGAAAAACAAGGCTTAAAATACCCAGATTTGAACCAACTATACAACGAAGCAATATCGCTTTTAAGTAAACTAATCTCTTTACCATCTCTTAGTGGAGCCGAGGAAGAAACAGCAGCTGAAATTGAAAATTTCTTTATAAATCATAGCATTAACACCATTCGTAAACACAATAATATTTGGTGCTACAATAAATTTTATTCAGCTGCAAAGCCCACCATATTATTAAATTCCCATCATGATACTGTTAAGCCGAATGAACAATATACCTTAAATCCATTCGTACCGATTATCGAAAATGAGAAGATTTATGGTCTAGGAAGTAATGATGCTGGTGCATCTTTGGTTTCGTTAATAGCTGTTTTTACATATTTCTGCCAACGGGAAGACTTACCATTTAATCTTTGTTTAGCTGCCACCGCTGAGGAAGAAAATTCGGGAGAGCATGGTATAAAAAGTATTATGAACGATTTCGAACCAATTGCTTTTGCAATTGTTGGAGAGCCTACAGGGATGCAAATGGCCATTGCAGAGAAGGGCTCGATGGTAATTGATTGCATTTCTAAAGGGCGTTCTGGTCATGCAGCCAGAGAAGAAGGCGATAATGCGATATATAAAGCGATAAAGGATATTGAATGGTTTTCGCACTATAATTTTCCAATAGAGGATAATTTGCCTCAACCCGTAAAAATGACGGTTACACAGATTAATGCAGGTTTACAGCATAATATTGTTCCAGGCGAATGTAGTTTTACTGTTGATATCAGATTCGACCATAATTATACGCCAAGGGAAATTTTGAATACCATTATTAATCACACCATGTGCACATTTAACGTCCGAGCGAATATTTTAAGCCCATCAAATATTGATTTATTGCATCCATTGGTGGTTAGCGGCTTAAGTTTGGGCAGGAAAACCTACCTTTCGCCAACAAGTTCCGACCAGGGTTGGTTAGATATGCCTTCTGTAAAAATGGGCCCTGGCGAATCTGCCCGGTCACATACGGCTAATGAATTTGTTTTGATTGAAGAAATTGAAGAAGGAATTACCATCTACATTCGTTTGTTAGAATCTGTTTTTAACAAAACGACATAATTTATGTACCTTTTTCGTTTCCGAACGCTTGAAATAAAACCTTTTTAAGCATATTTGATGCAACAAAGCAAATAGTATGTTTAAAGTAATTAGTGCCATTCTTACGTTTGGCTTTTTTTCTATTGCAAGTTCAGCTCAACAGGTTAGACCAGCAAAATCTTCAGAAATTTATCGTGACTTAAAAACGCTTAAACATATCCCAAAAGTTCTATATCTGGCTGCTCATCCAGATGATGAGAATACGGGCTTACTTTCTTGGTTAATAAACGAGCAAAATGTAGAAACTGGGTATTTATCTTTAACAAGAGGTGATGGGGGACAAAATCTTTTAGGTACGGAGCAAGGCGCAGCTTTAGGTTTAATCAGAACTCACGAACTTTTAGAGGCGAGAAAACTTGATGGTGCACAGCAATTTTTTACCCGTGCAATAGATTTTGGCTTTTCTAAAAATACAGACGATACTTTTAAACAGTGGGATGCAGATAGTATAACTGCTGATGTAGTTTGGGTGATCAGAAAATTCCGTCCTGATGTGATTATTTGTCGTTTTCCACCAACTGCTGCGGCTGGGCATGGGCAACACGCTGCATCTGCAGTAGTGGCCGAAAAAGCTTTTAAGTTGGCGGGTGATAGAAATGCTTTTCCAAGCCAGTTAAAATATGTTGATGTTTGGCAACCTAAAAGATTACTTTGGAACACCTTTAGATTTGGTGCTACAAATACCACATCAGAAAGCCAGTTAAAGGTAAATGTTGGCCAATATGATGCTCAATTAGGAATGGGCTATGGCGAATTGGCGGGTTTAAGCAGAAGCTTACATAAAAGTCAGGGTGCAGGAACGCAGTCTGTAGCGGGTTTAAGAACAGAGTATTTTTCTCCCGTATTTGGCGATGTGGCTAAGATATCTTTGTTTGATAGAATTCCAATGAATTGGTCGGATAAAGGGATAGGCGATATTGATGAATTGATTGATATTGTGCTCTTATCTTTCGATTACAATCATCCTGATAAGAGTTTACATAGTTTGTTAATGCTCCGCAAAAGAATAGCTGCGCTGCAAGATGTAAACTTGAGAAAAGATAAACTTGCAGCCATTGATAAAATTATTTTAAGCTGCACAGGTTTTATGGGGGAGGTTGTTACCAACCAAGCTGAAGCCATTGCTGGTAACAGTTATAATTTCCGCCTGAACGTGATTTCAAGGTCATCCGAACCTGTAATACTAGAACAAGTAAACTGGATTAATCAAACCGATAATTTGAATAGAAGAGCTTCTGGCGATTCTTTGTTAACGATAGAACGTAAAATTCAAATCCCTGCAAATTCATCAATAACGGAGCCTTACTGGCTAGAGAAACAAGCTAAAAATGCGGCTACTTTTAGTGTAGCCAACGATACTTTAATTGGTTTAGCTGAAAATGAATCTGCGCTTAATGTTTCCTTGTTGCTTAAAATTGAAAACGAGAAATTTACAGTTAAGTTGCCACTTTCTTTTAAGAAACTAGACCCAGTAAAAGGAGATGTGGTAGAGCAACTTAGAATTGTACCAGCATTAGATTTAAGCTTTATAGAGCCTGTTTATTTTGCTAAAGAAAAAGAGGCATTGTCGGTTACAATGCGTTTAAAAGCCAACAAAAATATTAATTATGGTAAAGTGAGTTTCAAAATCGGTAATACCGAAATCAAATCCTTTACTGGAATTAACCTGGCTGAAAATACAGTAACCATTAAAAGTTTTCTGATACCTGCTGAAGATTTAGCCAAAATAAAAACTAGTCAAAATAAATTAGAAGCGGTTTTTTCATCAGAAAGCAATGAGTTTAACAAAGGACAAGTATTAATTCAATACCCACATTTACCATCATTACAATATTTTGTACCAGCGACAACCTGGTTAATAAAAGGTGATGTAAAAGTATTGGCTAAAAGAATTGGCTATATTCAAGGTGCTGGAGATTTAATTCCCGGATTTTTAAGACAGGCAGGTTTGCAAGTTGATGTTTTGAATGAAGCTGACATTTTAAATCCGACCAAATTGGCTTCTTACGATGCTGTTGTAACTGGCGTTCGTGTAATCAATACCGAAAAGAGAATCAAAAACTGGCAAACGGCTTTAAAAACTTACGTAGAAAATGGCGGTACTATTGTTATGCAATACAACACCACGCAAGATATGGCTTTGCAGGATTTTGGAATTTACCCTTTCAACATCGGTGGCAAAAGGGTTACCGAAGAAAATGCTACAGTTAAATTTTTAGTGCCAAATCACAAACTTTTAAACTATCCAAATAAAATTACAGCCGAAGATTTTAGTAATTGGGTGCAGGAACGCGGCGCTTATTTTCCAGATAAATGGGATGATCAATACGAGCCACTTTTTGAAATGAATGATGCAGGAGAAGAACCGCTCAAAGGCTCAACATTATACGCGAAATACGGAAAAGGTAATTTTATTTATACGCCATTAGCATTTTTCCGTCAATTACCAGCGGGTAATGTAGGTGCGGCAAGGTTGTTTTTTAACTTCATATCGGCTGGCAAATAAATGAAAAATCAGCTCAAAAATTGGAACACCTGGTACGTTTTACTTGCGTTGGCTTTACTATTTCAAATCGTGTTTTATTACCTGTTTACTAAATTTTGGGCATGAGTAATATCGATTGGTTTGTTCTCGTTTTCACCCTTTTTGCTGTTGTTGCTTACGGCGTTTTTATTGGCCGCGGGCAAAAAAGCAATGAATCTTATTTAAAAGCAGATAGCAAAATGCCATGGTACATTGTACTGTTGGGCATTATGGCTACGCAAGCTAGTGCAATTACCTTTCTATCGGCGCCTGGGCAGGCTTATACCGACGGTATGCGTTTCGTACAGTACTATTTTGGTTTGCCGTTGGCGATGATTGTAATTTGCATAACCTTTATTCCAATATTTCAGCGATTAAACGTTTATACTGCTTATGAATATCTGGAAAATCGTTTCGATAAGAAAACAAGAGTGCTCACGTCCCTGCTTTTCCTTTTTTCTCGTGGATTGTCGACTGGAATTAGCATTTATGCACCAAGTATTATTTTATCAAGTGTTTTAAACTGGAACATTTATTTAACTAATATTTTAACTGGCGGAATACTTTTAATTTATACCTACGTAGGTGGGGCTAAAGCCATTGCACATACGCAAAAGCTGCAGTTTTTAATAATTTTAGGAACTATGGCCTTTGCAGGTTATCTGCTCGTTCAAAATATGCCAAACGGAATTGGTTTTAAAGATGCCTTATACCTTGCAGGAAAATCTGGAAAGCTAAATGTAATCACTACAAATTTCGATTGGAAAGATAAATACAATATTTGGAGTGGAATATTTGGTGGTTTTTTTCTGGCGCTTTCTTACTTCGGAACAGACCAAAGTCAGGTGGGGAGATACATTACCGCCAAAGATAATACCAATGCCAAAATGGGGTTGTTGCTAAACGGTTTGGTTAAAATACCGATGCAGTTTGCCATCCTTTTAATTGGAGCATTACTTTTTGCATTTTTCTCGCTAAAACCAGCCCCAATTTACTTTAACGAACGTTCTTATCAATATTTAAAAGAAACCAAGCCAGCGCAGGCGGCTGTTTTCGAACAGGAACACCAGGCTTTGCAACTAAGATTTAATAAAGAATCCAAAGAAATTCTGGCAAAAAAAGAAAATCATTCATCTTCATTAAATCAATCAATAGAAAGTTTTAAAGCCACACAAAAAGAAGTTGCGGCATTGCATGGCAAAGTAGAGGAGGCGATTAATAGTTCAAATTACAATGCCGAAAAAACCGATACCAATTACATTTTTCTCTATTTTGTTAAAAATACACTTCCCGTTGGGATGATTGGTTTACTTTTCGCGGTCATATTTTTGGCCAGTTGGGGCTCTATTTCTGCGGCCTTAAATTCGTTGGCATCGAGTTCTTTAAAGGATGTTCATTTAATTTTCAATAAGAATAAACCCGATGATGAACTCGAACTTAGATATAGCAGACTACATACACTTGCCTGGGGAATTTTCTCTATTGCAGTTGCTATGTTTGCTACGCAAATGGGTTCGCTTATCGAAGCTGTAAATGTTTTAGGTTCTTTATTTTATGGGCCAATTTTAGGTATTTTTCTGGTTGCTTTCTATTTTAAAAAAATAAAGGGACCAAATGTTTTTATTTCAGCCATACTATCAGAAATAGCTGTTATTACCGTTTATAAATTGGATATCGTTTCATTCCTTTGGCTAAACATTATTGGCGCAGTTGCAGTAATAATTTTTTCGACAATTGGATTATTATTTTATCCTGCTAAAGAATTAGATTCGTAAGATTTAAACAACAAATTCAAATAAGAAATAATACTATGAGAACAATTACAAAATCTATTGCATTGCTATTTACAGCAGTTACAATTTCGGTAAGTGCTTTTGCACAGGATGCTAAAAAACCTGCTGCTCCACCTGCAAGTCCAGCGGCAACAGCGACTGGCAAAGTTAAAGATGCAACAATCACAATTGCTTACAGCAGCCCATCAGTAAAAGGACGTAAAATTTGGGGTGGACTTGAAAAATACGATGCAGTTTGGCGTGCAGGAGCAAATGAAGCAACAACTTTCGAAACAGATAAAAACATTACTGTTCAAGGTAAAGCTTTACCAGCAGGTAAATACAGTTTTTTCTTAATCCCAAAAGAAAGTGGAACGTGGACTGCTATTTTTAACAAAGAACCAAAACAGTGGGGTGCTTACAAATATGAAGAGGCTAAAGATGCTTTACGTGTAGATGTAAAAGTTAAACCTTTAAAGGCAACGCAAGAAACTTTAGTTTATAGAGTTAATAAAGGTGGTTTTACAATGGATTGGGATAAAGTTTCAGTTCCAATAGCTATAAAATAATTTCAATTCTTTTGAAAGGAAAATCCCGATTTATCGGGATTTTTTTTTGCCTGAATTTTTCCCCAATTTCTATGGCGTAATTTTTTATGATTTTATTGGTTTTCTTAAAAGTAAAGGCTAAATCGATACTATAAACTATAAAATTGTAAATTCTGAGTAAAAAACTATTTTTCTTTCAATAACAAAAACCTTATTTAATTAACCGTGTTATTTAATTGTATAAAACATTAAGTCATGGCACCTTTGAAAATAGAGCAAATCGAGAATGATACGCTAACTCACAAAAACAATTTAGAAACGGAAGAACATCTACCTTTGGAAATGCATCCTGAAGCTTACAAGGTTAAGGGGCCTTTACCAGAAAAAATGAAATCTGTTTCTGCTTCATTGCGTAATTATGCGCACGGCCTGTATGGTTTACTATAGTAAATCTTAGCTCGGTTTTGATTTGAGATAGCAGACCATCAATGAATAGTATTTAGCCACCATGAATTTTCATGGTGGTTTTTTTGTGATTTTTCGAAATACACGTAATAATCATTATGCCAGATACTTAAGTCAATTTGCGTGTTTTTGAGTATAGGAATTATCGCAGTTATTTACGCATGTATGTTCCTTTGTATCAATAAAACCAAGCTAATTAATTGTAAATGTTATTAGGGATTGCTCTAAAATATTCCACTTGGTGCAGGGAGAAAGTAAGGTAGAGCGTGGAATGTATTAGGGCAATAATTAAAATATTCAAAACTGGTAAAAACTAATGATTAAAATGTCTGCTTATTCTGAAAATGAAGGAACACGTTATTATGGTAATGCTACAAACGTTTACATTAAAGTAAAAGAAGCGGAGATTTTAATACCGAATTTATTTATTCAAAAAAGTAAAGAATCAAATCACAGTTTCAAAATTTTGGGATTAGAACAATTTGCCGATAGTAATTTAAACATTTTTTCGTTTGGGTAAAGAAGTTTACAAAGCAAGAAAATGTTAAAATAACTGGACTCCAGAGGGACTTGAAGAAGGTAATTATTATTTTATTGATGATCGAAGAAACGATAAATTGCGATTGGAAAACTTATAAAGGCTATATAACCCAAGTATCAGCATAGAAATACCAGATACGGTTTACCCTTCTAAATTTAGCAGAGATTTTTTAAACTTCTTCCTCGGTAATTAAAGGTTCTAAATCTTTAAGTTCGTTATCGGTAAATAATCTAGAATCAATAAAAAAGCCAACATCCAGTGTCGATTCTAAAGAAAAACTTGCGGCTCTACCTTCCATCGCATCTAAGGTAAGTTGGGTGTGTTTCCAATACTCAAATTGATCGCCTGCCATATAAAACTTACAACCTTCTATTTCGCCGATACAAACATCATTCGAGCCAATTAGAAAACCACCTTTTTCGAAACAGTGCGGATAAGAGCCTTCGCAACAACCACCACTTTGATGAAACATTAATGGTCCGTATTCAGTCTGAAGTTTTTTTATAACCTCAGCTGCTTTTTCAGTTACTAATATTCTTTTAGTCATGTTTTTTAAATTTAAATATTTAAAGTAGGATATCACAATCGTGATATCCCTAATAAACCCAAACCTAAAAGAAACCTAATTTATTTTTATCGTAAGAAATTAACATGTTTTTAGTACTGCGATAATGGTCTAACATCATTTTATGATTCTCACGGCCAAAGCCAGATTTTTTGTAACCACCGAACGGTGCATGTGCAGGATAGGCGTGGTATTGGTTAACCCAAACACGGCCCGCCTGAATCGCTCTTGGAACTTGATAAAGCTCGTGTGCATCTCTGGTCCAAACACCTGCACCTAAACCATACAGCGTATCATTTGCGATTTCTATTGCTTCATTAACAGTTTTAAAAGTAGTTACACAAACAACAGGCCCAAAAATTTCTTCTTGGAAAACCCTCATTTTGTTGTGCCCTTTTAAAATGGTTGGTTCGATGTAATAGCCAGTAGATAAATCACCTTCCAGTTTATTTGCTTCGCCACCAACTAATACTTCTGCGCCTTCTTCTTTGCCTATTTTTAAGTAAGAAAGTATTTTTTGATACTGCTCGTTCGAAGTTTGTGCACCCATCATCCCTGTTCTATCTAAGGGATGTAGGGTTTTAATAGCTTTAGTGCGCTCAATTACTTTAGCAATAAATTTATCGTAAATACTCTCCTGGATTAGTAAACGAGAAGGGCATGTACAAATTTCGCCTTGATTTAAAGCAAACATTACAGCACCTTCTACGGCTTTGTCAAAAAATTCATCATCCGCATCGGCAACAGATTCAAAGAAAATATTCGGCGATTTACCGCCCAGTTCCATTGTAGAAGGAATAATATTTTCTGCTGCATATTGCATAATTAATCTCCCCGATGTTGTACTTCCAGTAAAGGCAACTTTCGAAATTCTTGATGAAGTAGCTAAAGGCTTACCCACTTCGATACCATAGCCGTTAACAATATTTAGCACACCTGGAGGCAATAAATCGCCTATTAATTCCATTAAAATAATAATTGACACTGGAGTTTGCTCTGCGGGTTTTACAACGGTACAGCAGCCAGCAGCCAGGGCAGGCGCAATTTTCCAGGTTGCCATAAGTAAAGGAAAATTCCATGGTATAATTTGAGCGACTACACCGATTGGTTCGTGTAAAGCAATACTTACGGTATGCTCGTCATGTTCAGAAATACTTCCCTCATCGCCTCTTATTACGCCAGCAAAATACCTGAAGTGATCAACAACTAAAGGTAAGTCAGCAGCTAATGTTTCGCGGACAGCTTTTCCGTTATCAATCGTTTCTACCGTTGCTAAATATTCTAAATTATCTTCGATTTTTTGAGCGATTTTTAATAAGATGTTACTGCGGTAAGTAGGTGCACTTTTGCTCCAGGTTTTGAAAGCCTCATGTGCGGCATCGAGTGCAAGCTCTACATCTTCTTTGCTTGATCGGGCAGCTTTTGTGAATACTTTTCCATCGATGGGAGAAATGTTATCGAAGTAAACTCCCTTTACTGGCGCTACAAATTTACCGCCTATAAAATTATCGTAATGGGTTTTAAAGCTGGGTTTGCTTATTAAATTTTCCATGATTATGAGATTTGGTTAATACAAACCTAAGCCCAAAGCCCAGCCGATAGATAGTGAAATCGTAGCAAGTGATAGCATTATTGTTTCAGACTTTGTAACCTTGTTGAAATAGACTTATATTTGAATATCAAGTAAATAATCTAACCAGATTGATATGCAACATATATTAGATACCGTTAGCTTAAGCAAAACGGAAAGTTTACAAACGCTTGTTGAAAACAGAACATCTTATACTTTAGAACGCTGTGAATTAAACGTTTTTGAAACTTATACCCGTTCTTATATGGTTCCATTAACTTTTAACGATTTTGTAATTACAAGTATGCTTAGGGGTAAAAAGGTTATGCATTTGTTTGATAAGCAAGGCTTTGAATATAATCCAGGTCAAACCGTAATTGTTCCTGCATCGGTTACAATGAAAATAGATTTTCCAGAAGCAACAGATCAAAATCCAACACAATGCATTGCGTTAGCTATTGATCAGGATCAGATAAAAAAAACAATAAATTATTTAAACGAGTTTTTTCCGAAAGAAGGAACGGTAGATAAATGGGTGCTGAATTATGATCAATACCATTTTCAAAATAATCAGGAAATTGCCTATCTGATTAACAAGGTTGTTAAAATTTGTTCGGAGAAATCGGTTGAGAAAGATGTGCTAGCCGATTTAACATTAAAAGAATTGCTGGTTAGGATTATGCAGAGCCAGAATTTATATGCGTTGAATAATGCGCCCGATAATATTAACCAAAATCCAATGGCTTATATTATCGATTACATTAAATCAAATCTGAATGAAAAAATAAATATTGATGGTTTAACCGATAAGGCTTGTATGAGCCGTGCAACTTTTTATCGACTTTTTAAGAGAGAGCTGGGTATTAGTCCGAACGATTTTATTTTAACAGAAAAGATTAGCAAAGCCAAAGAATTGCTTGCAAACCCAGCAGCTAAAATTACTTCGGTGAGTTATGAACTGGGTTTTAGCGATGCAAATTATTTTATTCGAGCATTTAAAAAACTCGAAGGCGTTACACCAGGAACTTATCAAGCTAAAATTCTAAGTTCTGTTTTACACTAATTCAAAAATTGAAATGTCTTTTTCTATTCCGTTAATAATGATAGAAATTTGGTGTTTGCCCAAGTAGAACTTTCTGGTTGTTATCAATACAAATTTCTGTTTACGGTTAACATTAATTTTCGTTCCTGGTGGATAAGGTCTTTCAGAAATTTTAAATACTTTTTTAGCAAGTTGGCCATTTTGTTTCATATAATAAATGGCATATTCTAATCTTACTTTTTGCTCAGTTTCGTTTGTGTTTTCAATAGAAAAGGAAAACTCTAAATTCGCTCCGATTTTAACTTCTGGTGTTAAAACCTTAAAATCTGATAAGTGAATTCCCTTATCATCTAAACCATAATGTTTTAAAATTTCTGCGTGACCTTGTTTTAAAAGGGTTCGACTGCCATGTTTTACAATTGCATCGGTTTCTTTGCTCAATCCCGACCATCGGCTTGCTAGATCCAAAATTATTGAAGGGTGGTCTTTCGCAATATCGTTAATACTATTTGCTACACTTCTTCTTACATATTCAGAGTCATCACACTTTAGGTTTTCTAATATTGGCAGTATTGATGATGGATCTTTCTTTAAAAACGGAATTCCCATTGCCCAAGGTAAGCGTGGTCGGCTTCCTTCGCTGGCCAATCTCCTGACTTTGTGGTTTTCGTGTTTCGACCATTTCTGCATTTCGCTAATCATATCCAGTTCGTATTTTAAAATAAAAGGACGAACCGCGAACTCACAGCTGGTGAATTGTGTAGTGAATTCCAACGCCTTAACCGAATTTTTAAAATCGTTTAAACCATAGGTTTCGATGTAATCGGGAATGAACATATAAGGCAAAGAATCTTCGCCAATTCTTTCCATTCTTAACTGTGCAATTATTTTTTCAACCAGTTTTACGCTTTCTGCATAATCGGCAGGCATAAAATTATTTAAAACTCTTGTTGTATGCTTCATTCTTTCCTTTAGTTCCTTCGCATCAAATTCCGGAACATAAATTAGTCTGATGAATTTTTGTTGGTCAAAAGCAGGAATAGTTTTCGCTAAAACTGACGATAATTTGTCGTAAAATAAAGGAGAATAAAGATCTTTTAGAAGGTGACTCATACATCAAAATTGAAACACAAATTAAATGATAATTTTTAGCGCTTAATAAAAAGCTTTTGCACATTTTGATTACGATTCAGATTACTGATATTTGCCTTATGCAGAACTTAAAAATAGGGTGGATTGGTCTTGGTAAAATGGGCATTCCGATGGCAGAACAATTAATTAACGCAGGATATGCACTTAGTGTTTACAACCGAAGTAAAGATAAAGAAGCCAGTTTAAAGGCAAAGGGTGTAGAAGTTGCCTCAACGCCATCATCTTTATTAGCCGAATGCGATTTGATATTTCTAATGGTGTCTGACGATGAAGCTGTAAAACAGATTTTTACTGCTGAAAATGGATTGTTTGCCAATGAATCTACAGGGAAAATCATCGTTAATATGAGTACGGTTTCGCCAGGTATTAGTAAAGAAATGGCCGCTTTGTGCGAAAGGAAAGGAAATGCTTATCTCGATGCGCCCGTATCGGGAAGTGTTAAGCAAGCTGAAACTGGTACATTGGTAATTATGGTTGGTGGTGAAGAAAATGCCTTTGAAAAAGTAAAACCTGTTTTTGAGAAATTAGGTAAGCTTTCGATGCGGGTAGGGGATAATGGCGCAGGAAATAGCGCAAAACTGGCGATAAACTCTTTATTGGCGCTGCATGCACAGGGTTTAGCCGAAACTGTTCTTTTTGCACAGGCTAATCAAATTAATACCGAAGATTTATTAACCCTGATTGGCAACAGTGCAATAGGTAATATTTTTGGTAAAATTAAAGGCGATGCCATTGTTGCAGATAATTATTCAGCAGCATTTGCGCTTAAACATATTGTAAAAGATTTAAAATTAGCTAAAGCAGAAGGGCTTTCTGCCCCGTTGGCCGATGCAGCTTTAGCCACATTTCAAAATGCCGAAAATAAATATGGCAATGAAGATATTATAGCGGTTTTAAAAGCTTTAAAAGAAAAATAAGAGCATTTAACGACACATTTTAACAATACATCGATTCATTAGAAATTGCTAAGCATAAAGTTTTTTACTTAGTACTAGTAAATCGATGTATTATGAAAAATATGTTCGCAACACTTTTGTGTCATCACGAATATCAAGATGTTTTTTCAACTAAAATTATCAAATTTAGTATCTTAAAGTATGCTTATTTCAACAAGTATGTTTGCCTTAAATGTGGAAAAGAAAAGTATGTTCCAGCTAAGGAGCAAGAATTTTTTACACTTTAATACCAGCGATCGAAAGTTAGAATCTACATTTTCATTAATGCAGGGTATATTCTAAAGAAAATCTGACCGCCAATTGGGTTCTTTCCGTAAAGCGGGTTTAATGCATTGTTAGTGTTGTATAATGAAGCCTGAGCACCAAGAGCTCCTTTAAATTTTTTCAGATTTAATACATCGTAATTTAAGCCGAGAGTTAATGCATTTACGCCAAAAAGGTTAGTGCCGTAAATATTCTCGTTTAAATTTAATTCCTCAGTCGATTTCTGAACCCATTCATACCGACTATAAACCGAAAGTTTTTTTACGCGATAAGCTGCCTCGAGCAAAGCTGCATTTTCGCCTTCATAGCCTTTGGTTTTATTTAATCCCCACAAAACTGTAGCATTAAAATTTTGCTCATCGCCAAGCGGTAAGGCATAAATTGCCGAAGCAATGGTTCGCTCTAGGTTTTCGTTTGAATGTAAACTTTCTGGGCTTTTAATCCATCCATGAGAAACCTGTAACGCCCAGTTTTTATTTGGATTATAAGATAATCGAGCAGAATAAGAATCAAATCTTGGTTTATCAAAGTCGAAACGGTTTTCATCAGGCTCTCTACCAGTAAATGATGAAGCTTCGACCTTAAATTTGTCATATCTGAAGCCAATGGTTGCCACACCAAAGGTAATGTGTGTCCCGTCATTCCAGTGGTGCGAAATAGGTGCATCTGGATTAGCCAAAGCCGAAGGACGGTGCATAAAAGCTACCGAACCCAAAGCAGGCTCGCCTGGGTAACCTAGGTAGAAAGTAAGATCAGTTTTTTTAGAAAAGGAATAAGTATAGGCAACCGAAAGTTCGGAAAATAGATCATGAGGATGTTGTCGGTCGACCAAAGGATTTCCTTTCCAGCTTTCGCCAGTTTGAAAAAGTAGGGGATAACCGTTTCCGCCTTCAGTAAAACGATCTAAAGATAACATGGCGCCAAAATGAAATAGTCCTTTTTCGCCAACTTTACGTTGCCCCATAGCCATAAACCAGTTCGGGGCATCAAATTTTTCGCCACCTCTACTGCCTTTACTGCCGATATCCTGCTTGGTGTAACGTAATGCAACGTTTCCATGTAACATGTACATCCACTTTTTTGAATGAAGCATTAAGCCATACATTGGAGCAGCATCGGGCAACCACGAGGTGCCAGAACCATTTCTGCTCATAGGAAGATTTAAAGAGTAAGCATGACTCATCGGGGTGACCGTGTTCATGTTGTGCATCGAATGGTCTGTGCTTTTTACTGTGGTATCAGCTTTGCTTTTTAAGGTATCTTTTTGCGCAGACATGTGCATTTCATGTTGCGCTTTTGCTAGGTAAGAGTTACCTAGCAACAGTAAGCTTAACAATTTTAGTTTCAAATTCATCAGTTTAAATTCATTTGTGTAGTGCAAAATTAGCTTCGTTTTTTTTACAAACGTTATATGATTACAGAAATGATTTATAAGATTTTTACGAAATAAAGCGGTTTAATTTTACTATTTCATCAATTCATTATAAGTTTTTTAAAAAAAAATAATCATAATATTTGTTTCGTACGAAAACTATCGTACCTTTGGTTCATGAAAAGTATTAAATCCGAAAATAATTTGCCCGAACCAACTAAAGCCGAGCTAGAAATTCTACAGGTTTTATGGGAATTCGGACCATCTACTGTTCGCTTCGTTAATGACAAATTAAACGAGCAACGTGAGGTAAATTATACTTCTACCTTAAAACAAATGCAAATCCTTACTGAAAAAGGAATTTTAAAACGCGACGAAAGCCAGATGAAACACATCTATATACCAGTAGAAGCCGAGTCGAAAACTAAAGATCAATTACTTGATAGGTTTGTTAACACGCTTTACAAAGGATCGGCCTCATCCTTAGTAATGCAATTATTGGGTAACCAAAAAACTTCGAAAGAAGATATTGAAGAAATAAAAAGATTACTAGATAAGCTAGAAAATTAAAAATATAAATCCTTAAACGAACCACATTATGGAATTTAATTTAACAAGATTTTTGGCTTCAAACTGGCTTCATGCTTTCGGGGCAACCTTATTTCACTCATTATGGCTGGGTATATTGTTATCGCTATTAGTTGCGGTAATTATGTTTTCTACCCGTAAAGCAGCTGCTTCATTAAGATATAATCTATTAACTGGTAGTTTACTTTTATTCGTTATAGCAACAACAGTTATTTTTTGTAAATCTTTAGGGCTTCATGATGGTGCAACAGATACAAACTTAATTGTAGCAACTGCCAATGAGCCTGCCCAAATATCTCCATCGGTAGCTGTTTTGCATGATAACATGCTTTCTGGCGTAAATAATTTATTAGCAGTTTGGAATGCCTACGCAGCGCAAATTGTACTGGTTTGGTTTTTAATAATCTGCGCTAAAAGTATTCAGCTTTTTGTTGGCTTAAATGGTGTTTATCATCTCCGTAGTACTAAAGTATATGCGGCAGGTAACCGATGGGATGAAAAAATAGGTGTACTGGCAAACAGGATGGGTGTTAAACAAACCGTAAGCTTATTGCAATCAGGTATTGCTCAGGTGCCAATGGCAGTTGGTTACTTTAAGCCGCTGGTTTTAATTCCTTTGGGTTTGTTAAATGGTTTATCCGATTCGGAGGTTGAAGCCATTCTTTGCCACGAACTGGCACATATCAAACGAAGAGATTATCTTATAAACTTACTCCAGAGCTTTGTTGAAATTGTGTTCTTTTTCAATCCAGCGGTGTTATGGGTTTCAAAATTAATTAGAAATGAACGAGAAAACTGTTGCGATGATTTAGCCGTTTTGCATATGGATGATAAAAGGAATTATGTAAAAGCTCTAATTACCTGTCAGGAATTTCAGTTAAACCCACCAAGATTTGCAATGGCTATAACGGGGAAAAAAAACCATCTTTTTCAGCGCATCAGCCGTATGTTATTCGATACTAAAACCACTTTAAATAAAATGGAAAAAACAATATTAACTATCGCACTGGTATCTGTTGTAATAGGTTCTGCCGCATTTAAAAACGTTACTGAATCAAATAGAAAGCCTATTTCAATTACATCAGCCATATTACAAGAACAAAACTTTCAGGATACACTAAAAAAGAAGGCGGCGATACAAAAAGCCAAAAAAGAAAAAAGTGTAGCCAAAAAAGATGTTAATATAGATCAGCTAAGCATGGAGGATGAGATAAATTTAAAGCAAGAGCAACAAGCTAATGCAATTAAGGCTGAAATGGATGCTAAAGAACAAGACGAGAGGTATAAACAAGAACAAAAAAGATACGATGCTGATCAGAAACGCTATAACGCTGACCAGGTTAGATACAAAAACGAACAAAAGCGATATAACGCTGAACAGAAACGTTATGAATTAGAGGCTAAAAAATATCAGGCAGAATCTGATAAATATCAACAGCAGGCAAAACGGTACAATGCAAACGAAAACTATAGTAACGACGCCAATAGGAATTTTAATACTCTTCCACCAACAACACCTATTCCACCTGTACCTTTGAGTCCTGTAACCGCAACACCAATGGATCCAATAACGCCGATAACGCCTGTTATTCCAATTAATGCATCTTTGACAGTTTTAAATCCTGTTCATGTAGCGCTACCGCCTGCCATATCTATTCCAAAATCTAATAATCAAAATCGAAGCAATTCTAAAACTACAAGTAAAACAGGTACACAAAGAACGGTTGAATCGGTAACCAGTACCGATGCCGACGAGCATGATTATAAAAATATAATTAAAGATTTGCTTAAAGATGGAATTATCAAAAATGATAAAAAACTATCTTACAAACTCGATAAAAACAGTTTAATAATCAACGATGTCAGGCAAAACGAAAGCTATCATCAAAAGTATAAAAACAAATATTTGCAAAGAGAGAATACCGCTTTACTTTACAAGTATGAAACTAATTCGAACTAAGTAAAGCTGGCTTAATCTAAAATTCTTTCTCGAATTTATGAAATCAAAAAAACTGGCTTTTTTAGCCTTATGGATATGTATTGCCTTTAATTTCGCTCAGGCACAGCAGCCTGGAACAAAAATTTACGGTCGAATTTTAGATCATGCTACCAATAAATTAGAATTTGCCACAGTTGCCCTTTATAACTCTAAAGATTCCACTCTACTAAAAACAAGTTTTAGCGAAGCTGATGGAAGCTTTAGTTTCAATGGAATTAATTATGGCAAATACCAGTTGCGTATTTCATCAATGGGTTATTCTGTTTATAGAAGTCAGCTTATCGATTTAAGTGCTTCAAATTCTGAGGTAAATTTGAACAATATTAAGCTTATTGGAACGGAAACCAATCTAAATGAAGTTAATGTAAGTGGTAAAAAAGCTTTCGTGGAGCAAAAAATCGATAGAATGGTGGTTAATGTTGATGCACTTATATCGAATGCAGGAACCACGGCTTTAGATGTGCTTTCTAAATCACCAGGTGTAAATGTCGATCAAAATGGAGCAATTAGTCTTAAGGGTAAAAGTGGTGTGAATATATTTATTGATGATAAACCAACTTATCTTTCTGGTTCAGATTTAGAAAGCTACCTGCGTTCGCTCCCATCTTCCTCATTAGAACAAATTGAATTGATGACAAATCCTCCTGCCAAATATGATGCAGCTGGAAACGCGGGTGTAATTAATATTAAAACCAAAAAGAACAAAGTAGCAGGCTTTAATGGCGGGATTAACATAGGCATTAACCAGGGCCAGTTAACGCGTTCGAATAACAGCGCCAATTTTAACTACCGCAAAAACAAAATAAATGTATTTGGTAATTTAAGCTACAACCTTAACAACAGCTTTACCGATTTAGATTTAAACCGAACATATAAAAATGCCGATAATTCGCCTAAATATTTCTTTAACCAAAACTCCTATTTCAGAAGGCATGGAAATACCTTTAATGCCAAAGCAGGTGTAGATTTTTATCAAAATGAAAAAACAACCTGGGGTTTTGTATTTACTGGCATGAGCCGTGTTTCAGAACAGGTAAATAATAATACCAGTAATTTGCTAAATGCCGTAAAGCAACCCGATTCTATAATTAAAGCTATAAATACTGATAACATCAACTATAAAAATGCGGCCTTTAATTTAAATTACAGGCATAAATTTGGAAAAGAAGCTGGAGATATTACATTCGATGCCGATTATTTAACCTATAAAAATCAAACCGATCAACATTATTTTAACTATAGCTATTTTCCGAATATGCACCTTAAGTCGGAGGATTTACTGACAGGCGATTTACCTTCGAATATTGATATTTATACTGCTAAAACTGATTATACAAAACCGATTAACAAATTTTGGAAACTCGAAGCGGGATTAAAAACCAGTTATACCAAAACCAATAATGGAGCAAATTACCTTTATACGGCAAACAATAAAACTGTTGTCGATTACGATAAAACCAACCAGTTTGTATATAAGGAAAACATAAACGCCGCTTATATCAATATGAGCATGGAAGGTAAAAAACTATCTTTACAGGCGGGGCTAAGGTTCGAAACTACAGTTTCCGACGGGCACCAACTTGGCAATTTAGTTAAACCCGATTCTGCTTTTAAACGAACTTATAATGGCTTCTTTCCCACCGTTTATCTTTCTTATAAATTAGATACTGCTGCTAACAATCAAGTTGGTTTAAATTATGGCCGCCGTATAGATAGACCTTATTATCAGGATTTAAACCCATTTTATTCTCCGTTAGATAAGTTTACTAATTATGTTGGTAATCCATTTTTGCGGCCTGCCTTTACCCAAAGTGTAGAGCTTTCTCATACTTTTAAAAGTAAAGTTACTACAACACTTGGCTACAGCTGGATAAAGGATGATGTAAGCGAAACCATTGAAATAATTAACGGAACTTATTATAGCAGGCCTGCTAATATTGGTAAGGGAACTGTTAAAAATATTTCAGTAAATGCCGATTTAAACTTAAGCAAATGGTTAAGCACGCATATATACATGGAGTTTGCTAGCATTGTATCTAAAACTGATTTTTACACTGGTTATCTCGTTACCCGCGGAAGTTATTTCCGAACCAACCCAAATCTTCAGTTTAAAATAAGTCCAACCTGGAATGCCGAAGCTAATTTTCGCTACCAAACTAAATTCTCTAGTGTACAATTTCTAATTGGAGAAGTACACGAGTTCGGTGCAGCCCTACAGAAAAAACTATCTACAAAAAGCACCTTAAAACTATCGGCTTCTGATGTTTTTCGTAATAGGGTATTTGTTGGCGTGATTAATAATCTTGCGGCAACCGAAGCAAATTGGACAAACCGCCAAGATTCGAGAAGTTTTATTTTAAGCTATAGTTATCGTTTTGGTAAAGCTTTTTCTACCCCTGCAAAACACGAATCTTCTGGTGCCGATGCAGAGAAGAATAGAGTGAAGAATTAAATGGTAGATAAACAATTAAATGCTTCAGTTAAACCAATTTGTTTTTGATTTTGCTACCTATTAATTTTACAATGCTAAAAGTTTCGCCCATTAAGGTTTTAAAACTAAATTTATACTGATGTTTTGTTGGTTTAATCCAAAATTTTAAAGCTGTTAAGTAATATTTTACTCCGTTTGATAAACTATTGCCTGCGAAATAAAGTTTTGAAACCATAAGCATATGTTTAGCAAACGTTTTTGGTCCACAGTATGATAATATTTCAGCCTGATAATTTTTGAATAAAAATACCCACCCTTTAGCAACATTAAGATTATGGTTTGTCATAGAGTTTTCAGCACCATGAATTACAGAAAGTTGCTTTTTGATAACTTTAAATGAAAATTCTTTTGCAAGCCTGAAGCAAAAATCATCATCTTGACAAATGGTATATCTCACATCAAAATTTCCAACTTTATTTACTGCAGTTTTTTTTGCAGTAATAGTGATCATTGACGATAAATAGCCTTGGTTTAGTACATCTGCATACTTATTCTGACCTTCCAATTCCCAAACGGGGCCATTAACCAAATTAGTATAGGCAAAACCAATTTCTGGGAATTCTGAATATACCATCGCCATTTCCATTAAATAACTTGGCTCCCAAGTATCATCGCTATCTAGAAATGCTAAGTAATCATATTTGGCTGCTTGAACACCAGCATTTAACGAAAAATTTTGCCCTCCATTTTTCTCATTTTTAATTATTTTTATTCGAGGGTCGTTTATGCTTTCAATTACAGCAACACTATTGTCACTAGAGGCATCATCAACAACAATGATTTCATAATTTGAAAATGTTTGGTTAAGAATGCTGTTGATAGAACGTGTAATTTCTTTTTCACGATTATAACAGGTTATAACGCAGCTAAATTTAATGAAGTCTGAGAGCATTTAATGGGGATATCTAATTTTTATTAATGTTATAATCTTTCAAACAGCTTTTTTTGCAAGTTTTTAAAATTTATTTTAAAAGACGTTTAAAGTAACGAAGATAATATTTTTCTGAATTTCTTTTTAACTTAATATCAGCAAATTAATGATACTCATAAAAAAGAAATTTGCTAACAAAAATCTAGACTTTTTTGTAGAGTTTGCTTCATAAGTAAACGGTTTTTGGTATTATTTAGTAACTAATAAATTAATGATTCTGTAATAAGGAACACATCAGGCCAAGTTAGAATATCTTAGATATGTAAAATGGTTATTTGGTCTGAAATGAATTCTTTAATAAGAATCAAATGACAGCTTTATAAGATACCTAATTTCTCCTCGAATTCTTCTCTTTAACCTTCCTATCTAATAAGCCGTTTATTTTAAGTAAATTTGGAAAAATCACAATAAGGTCGCATTCTCCCGACCAAAAAATTAAATCTGATAGGGCGGCAAACAGCTTGCTTTTTTAACACAGGATTTTCTTTAAAAATCAGGATTAAACAAAAGCATGGGCTATAAATTCGAAGCCTGTGGTTAATTATCATTATGGAAAATCAAACAATAGAATTTCAGGCAAAAATGTATGCATTTGCTTTAAACAGCGCAACGAAAGAACACGGCTTCAAAAAAGATGAAAACTGGAAATTGACGATAGCCAATGCGCAAGAGAAAGCAGAAATTGAGCAAAAGTATTACCCTACAGTTTCTACACAAATCGAAGCTGCGTTTTTAATTAAATTATCAGAAATGGTTAAGGTTGTATTAAATCGTACGCCTGCTTTCGCTGCAGAACCAATTAACGATTTAGGCATAAAACACGATAACTCGGAATATATTATTGCTTACAATCCAATTAGGGTTCATCGTTAAAAAAGATGAACCTTCTAGTTTCCTTCGTTTCTTAATATTTGTAGTGGTGGTTTGTTTAAAATACTTCTACTGCTTAATACGCCTGTAATTACAACCAATAAAACCACGCTGCCAAATAACAGAAGCGTTGGTAAAAGTGGTGGAACAAATGAAGCATCAAAACTAAATCTGGCCAAAGCCCAGCTGCCACTTAAAGCAAGTATTAATCCAGCAGCTGCGGCGAAAAGTCCTAAGAAAAAGTATTCTATTGCATTTATAGCCAGAATCTGACTTCGGCTGGCACCCATCGTTCGTAGTAAAATACTTTCCTTAATGCGTTGGTTTTTACTCGTTAACACAGCCGATATTAAAACAATCCATCCAGTTATCATACTAAAGCCAGCCATAAACTGAATTACAAAGCTTATCTTTCCAAGTAACTCATCCAGAAGTTTTAATACAAGCCCCAAATCAATAACCGAAATATTTGGAAATTTACGAACCACAGCACCCTGAAAACTTGCTGATGTTTCGCTGTTTGGTACTCTCGTCATTAAAACATGAAATTGAGGTGCCTGCTCTAAAACACCAGATGGAAAAACGACCCTGAAATTGGTTTGCATCCTGCTCCAGTTTACCTCACGCAAACTGCCTACAACGGTAGGCAAAAGCATTCCTTGTACATTAAAAACAATCTTGTCATTCAGTTTTACCTTAATGCTTCTGGCGAAATTCTGATCCAGTGAAATGTAGACAACCTCGTTAGTACCACTTACTTTATTAATCCATTTACCATCAACAATTTTCTCTGCTGCGGTTAAAGTATCCTGATAAGTTGCACGGATTTCATTTCTAAAAGCCCTTTTATTTGTACTATCAGCGCCCGCTTTTTTGCCATTAATTTCCTCAATACGCATGGTAATTACTGGAACCTGATTCATCAGCGGTAACTTGTAAGATTTAGCAAGATTGTTAACCTCATTTTTTTGAGTGCCTTGAATATCAAATAAAACCATATTTGGCTGGCTCGAACCAGAAGAAAGTGTTACCCGTTTAATCAGGATGCCCTGCACAAAAAACAATGTACAGATAAATGCAGTAGATAAACCAATAGAAACCGTTAGCATTAATGTTTGATTATTGGGGCGGTATAAATTTGCAAAACCCTGACGCCACAAATAACTCAATGAAGCAGGCATTAACTTGCGTACCAAAAACATTAATATGCCAGAGAAAGCCATTAACAGTAGAAATGCTATAAAAATTCCTGCGGTAAAAGCCAAGGCTTGTATCCATCCCCTCATTTGAAGGTAAGTAAAGCCAACAATGAAAACCACCATCAACAAAAAAACTAACCCTTTAAGTAAGTCGAATTTTTTATTGCTATTTCCTTCAAAGGTGGCCCGAATAGCATTAAGCGGAGAAATTCTTCTAACCGAAAGTAAAGAAGGTAATGCAAACAATACCGAGATAACCAGACCCAATAACAATCCCTGCCCAATAGCCGACCACGAAATTTGCATCGTAATTTCAATAGGAAGAAAATCCTTTAAAACTATCGGTAATAGAAACTGGATTAAAGTGCCTAGAACGGAACCGATTACAGCTGCAATCAGTCCGATAAAGGAAACCTGTATCAGATAAATTAAAAAGGCATCCCAAGCTTTTAAGCCCATGCAGCGTAGGGTTGCAATCGCCCCAAGTTTTTCTTGTATATAAACATGAATCGCACTGCCTACACCTACGCAACCAAGTAATAAAGCAATAAAACCAGTAAGCGCTAAAAAGCGGTTTAAATCTCTAAAAGAACGTCCTGTTTGCTCTTTGCGATCAGCAACCGTATCTAAATCCAAGCCTTCCTGATCTAGTTTAGGTTGAAGTTTTTTTACAGCCGCTTCCAAACCCGCAGGATTGTTGAACTTGTAATAATATTTGTAATTAATGCGACTTCCTGCTTTAACCAAACCTGTTCTATCGAGATACTTTAATGGAATATATACAATGGGTGCAACGCTCGATGAGATGCCTGTTTGGCCTGGTGCTTTGTCTAAAACACCAGCGATTTTAAAGCTTAAATCGCCAACCTTAATCGAATCGCCAGTTTTTGCATTAAATTGAAGCATTAAAGTTTTATCAACTAGAGCTTCTCTGCCACTAAAGAAACTTTTCGCCGCAGAAGTGGGAGTGGTTTCAACAGAACCATAGAAAGGATAATTTCCTTCAAGTGCCTTCATTTGTACTAAACGACTTCCGCCACCTTTTACAAAATAAACCATCGAAGCAAAAGTGTTTTCAGTAGCTCGTTCATCGCCAATGGTTTTAAGCATTTTTAGTCGCTCATTACTAACTGCTTTCCTGCTTTCTACAATTAAATCGGCACCAGTAAGTTCTTTAGCCTGCTTATCAATATCCCTTTGTAAATTATCTTTAAAAGAATAAACCGCAACTAAAGCGGCTATACCTAAAATGATGGAGGATATAAATAAAAGCAAGCGAGAGCGGTTTTTACGACTATCCCGCCAGGCCATTTTAAAAAGCCACGAAAGTGGAACACTTTGCTTAGGCACAGAACTTCTAAACATAACTTGGATTTTCGTCAGCGATAATTAAGCCGCCTTTCATTTTAATAACACGACTGGTTCTGGCTGCCAACTCAGGGTCGTGGGTTACAATTACTAAAGTAGTACCTGCATCCTTATTTAAATCGAAAAGCAATTTGATAATCTTTTCACTGGTTTCAGCATCAAGGTTTCCTGTAGGCTCATCAGCAAATAAAAGGGTAGGTGTATTAGAAAATGCCCTCGCTAACGAAACTCTCTGCTGCTCGCCACCAGATAATTGTACAGGATAGTGATGACCTCTATCTGCCAAACCCACTTTATCTAACAATTCCATCGCATGTGCTCTTATATTTTTAGCTCCTCTCAACTCAAGTGGAACCATTACATTTTCTAAAGCAGTTAAAGTTGGTAATAACTGGAAGTTCTGAAAAATGAAGCCCACATAACGGTTTCTAACTGCTGCACGCTCGTCTTCTGATAAATGATCTAAAACAATACCATTAAGTTCAACTGTGCCCGAACTTGCTCGGTCTAAACCTGCACACAAACCAAGTAAAGTGGTTTTTCCACTCCCCGAAGGGCCTGTTATGGCCAAGGTAGAACCCGATGAAACAGAGAAGTTAATGTTATTTAAAACAGTTAACTCGCGACCTGCACTTTGATATATTTTACTTACATTTCGAATGTTTAGTATGCTTTCCAATGGCTAAATAATTTAATTTTTTAGGTAATTTGCATTAAAACATAATGCAGCCTTATCCGTTAAAGATAATGGCTTTTTGATTTTAAGAGATAGAAAATATAGATATGTTACGAAAACGCTTGATGGCTTTAATTGTTTTGACAGGAATATTACAAGCCTGCTCTAATTCAGGTAATAAGAATAAACAAGGGGGTGCAGATACTGCAAACACAACAATAGCACAAAGCACTAAGACAGTAAAAAATATCCTCTTTTTTGGTACAAGCTTAACGGCTGGTTATGGTTTAGATCCAAGCGAAGCTTATCCTGCATTAGTTCAAAATCGAATTGATTCTTTAAAATTACCTTATAAGGTAATTAACGGTGGTTTGAGTGGCGAAACATCAGCCGCAGGAAAAGGCAGAATAGATTGGTTGCTGAAGCAAAAAGTAGATATTTTCGTGCTCGAATTAGGTTCTAACGATGGCCTTAGAGGTGTGCCCGTTGCCGAAACTATTAAAAATCTGCAAAGTATTATTGATAGTGTAAAGGCTAAATATCCAGATGTTAAAATGATTATGGCTGGTATGCAAATGCCGCCAAGTATGGGTGCTAAATACGCTGCCGACTTTAAAAATATGTTTCCAGAACTGGCAAAAAAGAATAATATGGCGTTAATTCCGTTTCTTTTAGATAAGGTTGGAGGCATTCCAAAGCTCAACCAGGCCGATGGTATTCACCCAACTGCCGAAGGCGATAAAATTCTAGCAGAAAATGTATGGGCAGTTCTAAAGCCTTTGTTATAAACTATTCTATAACCCTGTAAGTTTTATGCCTTCTCAACTGATATTATTTTAATCTAAATAAGCTTCAATTAAATGTTGTTTACGCAAGCATAGGGTTACAAATGTGTTCTTCCTCCTGAACAAATATGGCTTTGTATCGGTAAGCTTTGTACAAAACACGTATCCACACTAAAAAGTAAGGAAAGCTAAGCATGGATAACATAATGCGATGGCTCTTCGAAAATTCTGGAAAGAAAAGTAAAGGGAAATCGCAGGCTGTAATCAATAAAACTGGAAGCAGGATGTTTTTAAGCAATTTGTTTTTCTCTAGCACATACCAGATTCCGACACCCGCTATAGATATAATGAAAGTACAATCTTCTGCACCAGTGCTAAATAATACTGGAAATAATAAAGCAGAAGAAAGAATTAGAAGCTGAAACCTTTTCTTTTGATAAAACTTATAATTGATATAGGGAATGAGAAACATTAAAGCCCCAATAGCAATGCAAATAGAGTTCGTTAAATTTTGTGTTCTAAAAATCTCTCTGAAAAAGCCCATAATAGACATATCTATACCAACGCCAGAAACATTTGTTGCATTTTTTTCCGTTAAGGAAGCGAACCAATCAAAATAGGATTCTGTTACAAAAAGGGGAGAAGAGAAAAGCATTGGTAGAGTGAAAAATACCAGTGCCCAAAAAAGTGAATATAAGATATAACGAGGCTTATCTTTACAAAAAAAGAAAAATGCTAAACCAACAATGCCATACAGTTTAACGAAAACGCCCAGTACCATAAACATGGCTGAAAAGAATCCCTTCGACTTATTCAACTGAGTATAATTTAAAATAATTAATGCGCCTGCAGCAGCATTAAACTGTTGGTTTAACATCGATTCGATTAAACAAGGGATGGCGATGTAGCAAAAAATTAGACGATCTTTTTGACTTACAGGTAAGGTTTGAACGGCTTTAAATAAAAAAACACAATTAAAAAGATTCCAGAAAAGTAAGCCAATAGAATTGGGCAGTGCTGCAAAAGGAGCAATAATTAAACTGAATATAGGGCCATAATGATTTGCATCTTCATGAAAATCGGGATAGGCTGCATAAAAAGATTGCTGATGCAGGAGGTTTCTGAAAGTGTTTTCAAAAATCAGGTAATTATTTAATCGATTGGTAATCCACGAGTCAATTACAAATATTAAAGTTACACAGATCCATAATATAAATACAAAGCGCGTATCTTCGTAAAACTTTGGGGCAAAAGGATTAGTTTGGTTAGTCACAATAACGGGATGAATTGTAATATTATTATTACACAATAATAGGCCAAAAATTTAATATTCCAAATTTTGGAAATAAATTCTTTACTAAATTCTCATTCTTTTAAGTTGTAATATTTTTACCTCCAAATTTGGATTAGTGATTATATTTGTTGGCTAAATTTAAGATCCTTTGTCAGTTAATCGTTGCAACATTAACCTATTTCGAAACTTCAATTTCTTAATCACAATCAAAAGTTATAAATTGGCAAACGCTCCCCTCAGAAAAAATAATTTATGACTTCTACGACAAATCACATTCGTCCTATGCCGACAAATGAAGCAGAGCGATTACTTGAATTATCGGAATTCGATCCCGACTTTACCGACCTCCAGAGTGATTTTGAAAATATTACAAGATTAGCGGCAAAAATTTCAGGGAGTAATATTTCGTTAGTTAACCTTATCGATTCCTTTACGCAGTGGTCAGTTTCAAATTATGGTTTGGAATTAGATCAAATGCCAAGGGAAGAATCTATCTGTCAATACACTATTGCTGGAAACGATCATTTCGAAATTAGCGATCTCTCTCTAGACGATCGTTCTAAAGACTTTTTTTACGTTGGAAACCCACTAAACCTCAGGTATTATTTCGGTGTACCGCTTAGAACGCCAGGGGGACATAACATTGGAGCACTTTGTGTTTTAGATCAAACAGCAAAAACGTTAACTGCTGATAAAATTGAGCTTTTGAAGTTGTTAGCAAAGGAGGTTGTCGATAAGTTAATCAACCTAAAACTTTTACAAAAAATAAGGCTTGAGCTCGATGAAGCTAAAAAGAATCAGCGGAAAGCAGCTCATGATATTCGCGGACCCCTGTCAGGCGTTACTGGAATTATAGATATTGTTCGTAGAAATGGAGATAAAAATCGATTTGAAGATTTAATGGATTACGTTTTTATGATAGATAAAAGCGCGAAGACTGTTCTTGAACTTACTGAAGAAATTTTATTGCAAGACAAGGTTATTGCAGGAGATGCTTTTGATATCACTATTTTTAAAGATAAGCTAGAAAAATTATATATGCCTCAGGCCAAGGCAAAAAATATTTTCTTTAAAGTCACCATGGGTTCAATGCATCAAGATGTTACTTTCTCTAAGGAAAAATTAATGCAGATTGCAGGAAACCTGATCTCAAATGCTATAAAATTTAGTTCTGATTATGGAACGGTTACTGTAAAGCTAATGCTTGAAATTCCTGATAGACAAATGTTTTTGAAAATTAATGTTTCGGACAACGGGAATGGTTTGAAACAAGCCGCCATTGATAAAATTATGATGGGCGAGCTTGAATCTTCTAATGGGACTTTTGGAGAACGAGGTTATGGTTTAGGCTTGCCAATGGTAATTGGCGATGTTAAAAGCTTAAAAGGCCAAATGGAAATTACATCCGAAGAGGGTTGGGGTACGAACTTTGAAATTACGATACCTCTATATTAATTTAAGCTTTTAAACAAATTGGTTAATCAATAGAACGCCTAATAAGCCAAGCACAGAAACAATACTTTCCATCATAGTCCAGGTTTTAAAAGTTTGCTTTAAGCTAAGGCCGAAGTACTCTTTGAACATCCAGAAACCTGTGTCGTTAACATGAGAAAACATTAAACTGCCCGCTCCAACGGATAAAACCATTAATTCTGGCGATGCGCCAACTCCAATAAGGGGTAGAACAATTCCCGATGCCGTTAAAGCGGCAACCGTTGCTGAACCTAATGTTACCCGAAGCGAGGCTGTAATAAGCCACGCTAGGAAAAGAGGCGATAAGCTTAATCCTGCGGTAAGCGCCTTAACGGTTTCACCAACGCCACTATCGACCAAAATTTGTTTAAAAGCGCCACCAGCTGCAATAATCAAGATAATCATTGCAATACTTTTTACGCCTTCAATACACGAATCCATTGTTTTTTCAATGGTCTTATCTTGAACGAAAATGGTAATGACAACCGCAAGTAAAAGTGCTGCTGTTGGATCGGCAAGGAAGGTAAAAATGGGTTTTAAAGCATAAGGATTAGTGAAAGCTGTGCCAATGGTACCTGCCACAATTAACAGAACAGGTAATAGTGCAGTGAAAAAGCTTTTTCCTGCAGTAGGCAAATGCTCTTCTTCAGATAAAGTAAATCCAGTATTAGATATTGAAATTTCTCGTTTTATAATTAATCGGGGGAAATAAACGCCAGCAATAATTGCGATTGGAATACTTAAGCCCAATCCGTAAATCAATGTTTTTCCAATATTCGCATGAAAAATTGCAGCTAAGGCTACAGGACCAGGATGAGGAGGTAAAAAACCATGTGTGACCGATAACGCGGCAGCCATAGGTATACCGATATATAACTTTGGTAAACCTGTGGCCGAAGCAATTGCAAATACGAGTGGTATTAAAACCACAAATCCTGCATTGTAAAAAAGTGGGATACCAACCAACAAGCCAGTTAAAAGTACTGCCCATTGAATGTTTTTCTGCCCGAATAGTTTAATCAGAATAAACACAATTTTTTTGGCCGAACCACTGTCTTCAATTAGTTTTCCCATCATTGCGCCTAATGCCAAAACCATTACCATACTACCTAAGGTATTGCCAATGCCATTACTTACCGCAGTCATTACTTTTGCTACAGGCATGCCTAAAAACAAGCCCGTAATAACGGCAACCAAAAGCAGTGCAATCATTGGATTAAGCTTTTTAATAATCAGAATAAAAAGCAAAAGAATGCCAGCAAGCACAATTAATAAAGACATAATTACAAGTTGAGGTGATAAAGCTGATGCATCGTTTCTTTGAGATTACTGTACAGCTGTTTAAATATGGGGAAATTTCTTTGGTAAATTTGATGATTGCTCAACTTTGGCGAAATGATTTCGGCTGTTGTGTTTGTGGAAGATGGATATTGGTGACTAAGGCCAGTTGCTTTTGCTGCAAGATAAGCAGCGCCAACTGCGGAGGCATCCTCCTCTAAAACGAGTACAATGGGCTTACCCGTTATATCAGCCAAAATTTGCATCCATATTTTTGAATGCACAAAACCACCACTAACATTTATCTGTGTAATCGTTTCAGTGTGCTCTTCAACAGCTTTCATAACATCATTAAGAGCATAACAAATCCCCTCAATAACGGCTCTGGCCAAATGCTTTTGATTATGTTGCAAGTTAAGTCCAAAAAAGGTGCCGCAACTTTCACTATCCCACAAAGGCGCACGCTCGCCAGTTAAATAAGGCAAAAAAATTAAACCCTTACTACCCGCTTCAGTGCCTTTTACATCTACAAAAAGCTGTTCATAGTTTTCGCTTTTAAGCTCTGGCTTATTAAAAATGTTTCTTAGAAGCCATTGTAATGCTATACCGCCATTATTAACTGGCCCTCCGCATATAAAGGTTTTTTCGTCAAGAATGTAATTAAAGGTCATTCCATCAGGATTAAATATTGGATTTGGGCTTGCCAAACGCAAAGCTCCGCTGGTACCAATGGTAATTGCTGCAATACCTTTTGCTGTAGCATCGCTGCCTAAATTTGCTAAACACCCATCGCTTGCACCAATTACAAACGTGCTATTTAAATTATTAAGCGATTTTTTTGAAGCATCGATCAATGCCGAACTTTGATAACTTGTTTGAACGGGTATCGATAAGTTTTCAGCAGTAATGCCTGCAAGTATCAAAGAATCTGTATTCCAGGATAAACTATGAATATTGAATAAACCTGTGGCAGATGCAATAGAATGATCTATTTTAAATGTTCCAAATAATTTGAACCAGATGTATTCTTTTATCGAGATAAATTTCGAGCTTTTATGGAATAATTCTGTATCGTGTTTTTTGAGCCAAATGAGTTTGGTGATCGGCGACATGGAATGTATTGGCGTTCCAGTTGCCTGGTAAATAAGCTTTCCTTTTTCTGATGCTAAAAGATTTTTGGCTTCTTCCGTACTTCTGTTGTCGGCCCAGGTCATCATTGGGGCTAAAGGATTTCCTGCTTCATCTACAAGTATTAAACTATGCATGGCAGAACTTAAACCAATGCTTAAAGGGTCGGCATTTAATTTATACTTTAATTCGTTTAAGCACTTGATAAAAGAATCCCAAATTAATTCAGGATTTTGTTCGCTATAACCTGGTTTTGTAGTTTCCGTCGGATAGTAAAACTGGCTTACTGCTATCGGTTGATACTGTAAATTTAATGCAACGGCCTTTGTGCTGCCTGTTCCAATATCAACGCCGATTAAATATTTCATGCAATAGGTTTAAATTGCAATTTAGGCTTTTGAGTAGAAAAACGAAATATTATTTATGACAAGGCTAACGGTTTACAAGTGGGTCAATGCGATAAGTATCTCTGCCCAACTTTCTCAACATTCGATAATGAGAACTTAGTGCATCGCCAAAAGTTTTATTTTCGATGTATGGTAAATTATATCTTAAAGCAGTTGCTTTTACAATTTTAGCGATAGCTGGATAATGTATATGGCAGACTTTAGGAAAAAGATGATGTTCAATTTGTCTATTTAAACCTCCGCAAAAGAATGCGGCTATTTTACTGCTTCCTGCAAAATTTGCAGTCGTTCTCAACTGATGTTCTGCCCATGCTTCTTCAATATTACCCTGTTCATTTGGCTGTGGGAAATCAGTACCCTCTACCACATGTGCCAGTTGAAAAACCAACCCAAGTATAAGGCCTTGAGAAAGCTGCATAACTAAAAAACCTAATAGAAATTGCCACCATGGAATATCAATTACAAAAATTGGCAAGACAAGAAACAAAAAGTAGTAAATGGCTTTATTAAAAAAGAGGTTGAAATAAGCAGATTTCGAGTGATTATTCTTATGCTCTCCAATCTTCTTTTGGAAAAACTTTTTATAATCCTTGCGGAAAACCCAGGAAAGCATAGCAAAACTATAAAGAACAAAAGCATAAAAATGCTGGTAACGCTGAACTTTGTTAACAGTTTCCAATGGGGAAAAGCGAATCAAACCAGGAGCAACATCAATATCTTCATCATGCCCTGCAATATTGGTATAAGTGTGATGGACAATGTTATGGCAAATATTCCATACATAAGGACTTGCACCTAAAAGGTTAAAAACATAACTAAAGCCGCTATTTACAGTATTATTTTGGGATAAAGATTTATGTATGGCATCATGACAGATATTAAATCCTACAAATGCACCGAATGCCCCAAGTAAAGATGCTAAGATTAACAAAATAGGCCAGCTAAACCCAGATAAAAGAATTACAAAATATAAAGCGATATAAATCGATAAAAAAAAGGCTATTTTTAGCCACATGGCAAAATTGGCATGGGTAGAAATTTTCTCTGTTAAAAAATAATCATCAACCTCGCCACGTACTGCAGCATAGAATCCAGATCGGCCTGCGTTGCAGAATTTTAGTTTTTTGCTCATACTTTATTCATCTGTTGGAAGAAACTGTTAATTTACAGATACTCTAGCGCAGATGCATTTAAGTATAGATACGGTAAAACCCAAATATAGGATTTAAAAACTGACTTTTAAATGATATTTCTGTTAAGCAATGTTAAAATTATCCAGTTGTAATTTTCCGCTTTGCCTTCTTAGCCTCCAAATTTTCATTTGTAAGTAAGGTTGCTATTAATTCAAATTTTTCTGGCTGAGCGGCGTATTCATCAAGCATGATTTCCCATTTTTTTAATTCTGCCTGTGCGTGTTCAACTTCTGATTTTAATGATTCAATTTTACTTTGCAATAATTTGCTAATGTTTTGATTTGCCATACTGCAAAATTAAAGTGTTTTCCCTCGCGTTTTAAACGCTTTTTGTTATAAAATTGTAACTGCTTAGTTAACAGTTAGAAAAAATAATGGATTATTCGTTTTGCATGGATATTGCGATCATCAACTAATAGTATACAACCGAGATAACAAAGAATTGCTTATCTAAATGGCATTCCGTCAAAAGTGAAGTAAATTAAATTGGGCGCAAACATTCGTAAAAAAAAAGTGTTTTCATAGTAAATATTAAATATAAAACTATGGAAACTCAAGAAAACATCGTGCAGGTTTTAAATGATCTAATCGAGATTAATAATGATAGAGCAGATGGATTTGACCGTGCATCCTCAGACCTTCAGCCTGAAAATATTGATCTTAAGGCAATATTTGAAAAATTTGCTTCTGATAGCAGAGAAAATTCGATACAACTCGCTGGCTTAGTTGGCAAAAATGGTGATAGTCCAGATGATGGCAACACTATACTTGGTACCCTTCATAGAGCTTGGATTGATGTTAAAGCCAGTTTCGGCGGAAACGATCGACACAGTATATTAGCGGAGTGTGAACGCGGGGAAGACGCAATCAAAAAAGCGTATAGAGATGCATTGCAGCACAATGATCTTGGAACTGAAGTGAGAGAAGTTTTATTGAAACAACAGGATGGTGTAAGCACTGGTCATGATACGATTAAAGCATTAAGAGACGCACAAAAAGCGATTTAAGATAGAATGAATTTTTAAATAAAAAGCCTGTTTCATGGATAAATCTATGAAATAGGCTTTTTATTTAAATGATTTTAACAGTGAAATAAATATTCTTTTACTCGCTTTTAAAATGAATAGCTATAAGCTATCACTGAGTAAAAATCCTTGATTAGTTTTTATTACAAGTCTTTCCTTTCGAGATTATACGTATGGCAGGAATAGTCAATGTATTTCAGCATGGACTATGCTTAAATCCAATATGGAGAAACTAAAAGTCCAAATCTTTGTATTTAATTCATGCTAAAGTTAACATGAATCAATATATCCTAATACTAATGCTGATCGGCTTGGCATCCTTCAGCATGTCCTGGATGCCAAAAATATCTTCCTATACCAGGATTTCTTATTCCGTATTTTACGTTTTAATTGGAGTCATAGTATATAGCTTGTTCCCAAAAGAACTTCCTGACCCTTTGCCCGCACATCATCCAGAAATTAGTCTGCATTTGACCGAGCTTGTAGTAATCATATCCTTGATGGGTGCAGGTATCAAAATTGACAGACCCTTTTCCATAAAAAGCTGGAGTATTCCACTTAAACTGGTTACGATCACCATGATTTTGAGTATAGCTTTTAGCGTTTTTATCGGCTATTATTTTTTAAGTTTGGGATTAGCGTCTGCAATTCTTTTAGGGGCATGTTTAGCACCAACTGATCCAGTATTGGCTGCAGATGTTCAGGTAGCGCCGCCAAATGAAACAATTAAATCTGAAACAAGATTTTCATTAACTGCAGAGGCTGGTTTGAATGATGGCATGGCCTTTCCGTTTGTCTGGCTTGCTGTTACTGTAGGGCTTGTTACTACTAGTAGTGCGCACGGATTAATTGGTCAATGGTTAACCTTTGATGTGGTATACCGCATTATACTCGGTCTGATTTCTGGCTATCTTCTAGGAAGGTTTATAGGATTTATTATTTTCAAACTGTCAAACAAATATGAACTCCTGCAAACACGTGATGGACTAGTCGCGATTTCTGCCACATTGGTTGTTTATAGCATTACAGAATTGATGAGTGGCTACGGATTTATAGCTGTTTTTATTTGTGCAATATCACTTCGTCATTATGAAAAAGGAAATGCTTACCATACCGAGTTACATTCCTTCAGTGATCAGATTGAACGGATGCTGGTTAGCGTGTTATTGATCTTGTTTGGTGGAATGCTCGCTAGGGGTATTTTAGCACCTTTGGATTGGAAAATGGCTGGTTTTGTACTAGTTTTTATGTTTTTCATCCGACCTGTTTCAGGCCTTTTGACCCTGGGTGCTACAAAAATTTCTTTTCATGAAAAACTTGGAATAAGCTTTTTTGGCATAAGGGGTGTAGGGACTGTTTTTTACTTATCTTTCGCTTTCAGTGAATTTGATTTCAAATATCAGGATAGAATTTGGGCGATAGGTGCTTTCGCGATTTTATTGTCCATTATCATCCATGGATTCACAGCAACCAGGGTGATGAAAAAACTAACCAAGACTTAAGACATTCTGTGGCTGTTTTGTTTATAAAATCAGCAATAACCTATTCAATAATTATTTGTTGCGATGTTTTAGGTTTTTAATTTCAGGGTGGATCTATTTCCTCAACTTGATCCTTCCGTATAAATTAATATGAACGCCGAGTTCAGATATTTTGAATTTCTCATGTGACCAATTGATCATTTTTTTGATGGTTTAATTATCTCAAAATTTTGAAAGATTCAAGCAGTATAAGTTCCGCTTCTGATTGAGCAGACATTTATCGCTGACTAGCTAACGGTATACGGAAGGAAAAAATTTTTTTCAATTATTTAAACGCAGTTTTACAGCTTAAAAAGTAGTCCTAACATTTAAGTTTAGCAATCTCGATGCAAATTCAGAATTGTTTAAACTGCTGCTCGATTGTTATCAGACTAAATTGCTTATCGTGACAAGGCGATATTTCTGCATTAGAGAAAAAAAACCTCTATCTATACTAATCTTAATAGAATTCCCAGTGGATGGGTTTGTTAATTCAGTATATAAAACTATCGCATTGATGACCGACTAGAATTCAATAACAGCTCTATAAGATAATATCTAAAGCAATAATGATCTTCATTTGTTAATGACTTCATGAAGCAGTCAATAGATATACAAGCGGCCATTTTGCGTATAGCAAAGAAGCGTGGCAGTCAAAAAAGTACCTGTCCATCTGAAATTGCTCGTATGCTCTTTCCGAATGATTGGCGAAACCATATGAAAGATGTGGTCAATGAAGCTATACAGTTGCATCATAATGGACGTGTGGTCATAACTCAAAAAAGCAAACCAGTTGATATCGATCGAATCAAAGGGCCTGTTCGCATTAAGTTACTTTAACATTGACTTATCATCGATATGCATAAAATATTATCTTCTTTCATCATAAGCCTATTGCAATGCAACAAGTGAAAAATTTTTCATTTTTATTGAAGTTATTATGTCTTTAAATTTATGGGTCATTAAAGGTGACTCCAAGTACGCCTGATAAACGGCGTATTTTGTGTCATAGAAAGAAGTGAAGAAATTAATCTTTTCAGACAGATACAATGGGGATAAGGCGACCTCACTGAACCTTGTTTTAACTCTCTTGTAATATGCGATATTAGATTTAGGGATCTTGCGTCGACAGTTTATAGTTGATACGGCTTTAATGGCAAGGTAAAACAATTTAAGGCATATATGTTCATTTTTAGGATTGAAAATATATGTTAGGCCTTAGCCATAAACGCCATCAAAAGTCGTTGAATAATAATGTTAAATCCAGAGCAGGTTAATAGCATGAAAGCTTTAAATGATTAGTTTAAATAATCAAAACTAAACCTAGTCGAATTGTGTTGAATAGACAAAGATTTGAAGATATGGGGTTTATTAAAAATGCAATCATTGGTATTGCGCTGTATGAGGGAATAAAGTATTTAACAAAAAAAAATGCGCTCGGCATTTCAAAGTTAGATCAAATTAAAGAACAGGCTCCTGAATGGTTGGATAAAGCTAAGGAAGTGACTGCAGATATTAAGGATGGAAGAATTCCTCAAGTATAATATGTAATGAGTACCCGCGAAAGTGAATATTAACTCTTAAGCATTAATAGCTGTTCTAAGATAGCTAAAGGTAGATTGGGCTTTTTTGAAATGCTGAATCCCTGAGCAACTGCATATTTGCTGCGAAATCGAGGTAATAGTGGGCAGGTGTTATACACCTAGTCTTTAAGTGTAGGGGCTGGTTTTTTTTGAGGATTATGTGCTCGCAAATTAACTTAACTTATTGTAACTTGAGGGAGGTAACGGCGCACAAACATAACTAGCCAAGATAGCCTAAATAAAATCTCTTCACCTGCACTACTGTTTTATCCATCCAAATCGCTCTTCATCAAGACTTATTAAATGAAAGCCATCGAAACTTCCTAACAAGTTGACAATACTGGCTTGCTGTAAATTCATTTTTACTGCAGCAAGGGTATCAGGCTCATCATAGAGTTTGAGTTGTTTTGCTGAAAGTTTAAGCCTACTAATAGGATTGGAAACTGAAATTAAATTGCTACTGTTTACAAATCCAACGGCTCCATTAGGTAAAATGACTCTATATCCGTTTCCTGATGCTGCACTTATTTTAACAATTGTTCCTTTTGGTAAATCACGATTAGAATTCTGAGCAGATGTCCCTTTTAAAATCTGATCTGATTTGGTTCTTAAGGTTTTATTTAAATTAGATATTGGCGCTGAAATGTTAGCAGGTACTTTAAGATCAGGATTTATGAATGGAAAAGGGTCAATTGCACCGCTGGATGTGTAAATGCCAAAGTGTAAATGAGTTGGTGTAGATTTTGCATTGCCAGTATTGCCCATTAATCCAAGTGTCTCACCCGCTAAAAACTCCTGCCCTTCAATTGCAATCTGCTCGTCCAGGTGTGCATAATACAACGTGTAATCTTTCCCTTTTGGTTTAAACCAAATTACCTTTCCACCAAGGTTATTTTCATTTACACGCGTTACCCGCCCATCACTGGTTGCAAGCACCGGGCTTCTGAAGGAACCAAAAATATCCACCCCCTCATGCTTACGTATATTGTTATCTCTTCCGTCGCCCCAAAAACTCTTAATATTTTTACCTCCTGTTTTAGTGGGGAACCCTAATGAAGGGCCTGAAGTGATCTCCAACGTATATCCCCAGCTTTGAAGCAATTCAGGTTGTATCCTTAAAAGATAAGCGCCCGAATCTCTTGTATCCAGTTCCAGAACAGAACCCAGCGTGTCAGCTGATGCAATATGATTTAAAATCTTGGAGTCTTTTATTTCCCAAACATCCAGGTAAATAGGTGATGTGTTTGCTGACTTTTTATCTAACGAAATTGATATTTTCTGACCTTTTACAGCCGCAAATTTGTAAAAATGAGATGGTGTTTTATCTTCTGGGAAATAACCTGTTTCTTTATATGGAATGCTAATATTGAGTGCCTTGTCGTTGCTGGTTAGGGATGAATTTATCCAGGATAATCCAAGACTAGATCTATCCAGGCCAGCTGCTATCAATTTTCTTTGATAAATTTCATGTGGAGATGATGGTTTAAACAGATTCATTGAGCCCGATTTACAGGAGTAAAGTATGGTTGTAGAAAGGCATATAGCTAGTATGGAATTTGTCTTCATGTTTTTTTAAAAAAAGTGTGTAGAAAAGGAAGTTTACAGGGCGATCTGATTACCATTAAACTAGTGCTTTTAAGGGAACAACATAAATCTAAAATTGTTGTTTTGTAATTAATCTGATAACAAAATGTGAAATCTCCAACGGATTATTCGTTTCCCGCCTACCAGCCTCTACATGCTTTTATCAGTATTGGGTCTTCTTAATCCTTTGTACTTGCAATAAGGTATCTGCAGGTCTTGGTCACCTTAACCACAGCTGCTGCTACAAACAGAAATAAAGTGGGTGAGATGATAAACTACACTGGATTTTTTGGTGATCACTATTCGTTAAGTTAAATATCAAAAAGTCGAGGAAGAACACATTTGACCACTTTGTAAATCTCCAAGTTGCAGGCTACTTAGAATAGTACAGATGAAAAAAACCATTAAAGAAGATATGCTGTTGTTTGATATATGGAACTGAAGGTGATTGAATAATTTGTGGCTAATGCGCATCATTTTTTTTGTTCATAGTTGAACTATTTTTTGTCTGAGTGGTGTTGGATTTTATATTTGAACTAAATAAAATGGAAATTGAATTATTGCGCAATTGGGTTAGGGAACAGCACGAAGGCCAAATTATTCCTAAGAACGGTTATCCTTATTTTACTCACCTCTCCGCTGTTGCAGCTCTAGCAGGGGGAGTGGTTCGGTTGGGCGGTGAAATTGGTTTATGCCACGATCTCTTAGAGGATACTGAAATAACTGCTGGAACATTAAATGAGGTGCTTTTGTCATTTGGGTATTCTCAGACAGATTCAGAAATCATTACAACTTGCGTTGTAGAACTTACGGATGTTTATACAGTTTCTGCTTTTGGCGAATTGAAAAAAAACGAGCGAAAGCAGCTTGAAGCTAAAAGGTTGATAACGATCAGCAGTAGGGCGCAGACCGTCAAATACGCAGATTTGATTGATAATATTGGCTGGGTTTTAACCTTTGATAAGCAGGCAGCAAAAAAATATCTGAAGAAGAAATTAACCCTCCTTAAAGATCTAAACAAAGGGGACCGATGGTTGTGGCTAATGGCAATGAAATTAATTGAGGACAACCTATAATGTCAAATTTATCGCCGCAAATCAATATTGAAATGCTGATTAATACTATTTGCTGATCGTCCATAGGTTTTAAAAAAATAATTAGGTGCCCATTGATATAACAAAATATGACTAAAAATATTGGAATCGTCTGGGGCTGGAAATTGATAAGCACCGGCTATTCTCCTTTAGTCCTAATTTTTTACTGTTGTTAGTTTACTAGAGTATATACCCTTTGCAAAAAAAAAAAGCAAGACAGCACTAATGGTTTTTATTTTCGCCTTTTGACTTCAGTCTATCTAAGTCCTCTTTAATACGAAATTTTTGTTTTTTAGCCGTTTTTTAACAGTACTCCCTGACCTTTGCGAATACTTTCCAAAAGTGAGTGTAGTTCTTTCCTTATCGTCAAAGGAAGGGCATTGATTTCCTTGTCCTGACTGAAATGCCTTCCTAAATCCATTTCGCTTTCACTTGCCCTGATCACATACTTTCTGTTTTTATAGATCGTAATGATCTTTATTCTTTTGTAGCCATTTTCATCTTTACTTCCATAAACAATGATTGGGTCAATTCGATTGTCTCCATCTAAATCTTTAAATGAGCAGTACTTGGTCCAAAACCAGATATTGGTTTCCTCATTTTCGATTCTTCTCTCATCTTTTATGGACCAGTGGATGAGGTTTCCGCCATGGTCTGCGCGAAAGGCTAAAGCTTCAATGCTATTATTTGTAGTGTCCTTATTTTTAATGCTTGAAATTTTTTCCAGCAAGGCTATTCGGTAGTATCCGCTAGCATCACTTAACTCATAAACCATAAAGATTTCCTTTGGATTAATCTCAAGTTGTTTAGCTATTTGCGCATGTTCGGATTTCATCATTCGCTTACTACTTTGGGAAAAGCTTAAAAAAGGCGAAAAGGCTAGGAGAAGGGATATAAGGATTAGATGATTAAACCATCTGTATTTGGTAGTTCTCATTGCTGGGTTAGGTAAATTGTCTTAATTGGAAGTTATTAGCTAGGATGAATCCTTGTTTACTGTCGAGCAAATTTAAATTTTCCACGTCCAGTTCCAGAGTTAATTTGAAGATAATTCTTGCATACCCTTTTAGTGAAAACTTAAGTGATAAATAAGCTATATCTCAGACTTTTTGGATATTGGTGCCAAAATCACATGAGTTCCTTGCTGGAGCTGTATTTTCTCAATTTTTGCGGATTAAAAAGGAAGGTCAATGAAGAAAAATGCCCTTTAGACTGTTATCGAATTACTATGGGAAATTGGTAAAACTAAAAGCATTGGTAACTGCAATCGAAACTGATGGAGCAAAGTTTTATGATGCTGGGAATGCTGCGGCTGGTAATAGAGTACGCAAAGCTATGCAAGCGCTAAAAGTTTTAGCTCAGGATATCCTTGCTGAGGTTATTGAAAAGAAAAACTCAGCAAAATAAAAGGAAACTGAATTAAAAGTCATTTTAGCCATTGCAACTTTTGGTCGTGGCCTTTTGCATTGCCGCAGCCAGTAATGAGGGAAGAAATGACATTAGATGATTTTTTAATCTAATCGCTCGAGATACAATTTTTGACGATAATTGTTGTTTGAGCAGTGATTTGCTAATAAGACAGGACCAAATATTTTATTTAGCCCAGTCATTAGCAATAATTTATGGTTGGTGTCTAACCTCTTATCAGCTGTTTGGATAAGACTTTTTTCTTATAACTTTCCAAAAAGGTATTGACCATACCAGAGAAAAGCATTTTTTTCTGGCGGGCATTGCCAATGAAGTCTTGGTATCTCACAATGGCCTGTTTTAAAGTAAATTCTTTTTTTAAATCCTTTTCCATAATCTCTCCTGATTTTAAACGATACGATGACCTAAATTTGACGATTTTGCCTTTGGGGCTAAAATCTGATGGCGATATTTTCTTGGTACAGATGTGTTGTTTTTTTACCTGTATATTTACTTGAAAATAAGTGCTTTATACTAATAACAACGGAAATCTAACCTTTTTGTTTTAAAGTATGATGAATATTAGTTTCATCTTGGACCATAGCTCCAGGATGTACACTTGCATAATTTTGTTACGTAGTTGTTAAGCCAATAAACATAGAACTCCTTCTTCCATCTGACCAGATTCTTACCTATTTCAGACATAAAGTTATGTTTGGTATTCTACAGGATATCTGAAAAGGGCGAAGCTGAAATTTTATGTTTCATACAGTGTTTAACTTATTGTATTCTTTTTCCCATATGCCCATCTTTCTGCCTTTGTTTCCTCTAAAATGCTTTGGTTTAAATACAGGAATATTCGCTTGGGAAGGTTCGCTTTTATTTACCTGTTTGAGAATATGTCCAAGGTAAGATCAGTCGCATTTATGGCATAAAAGAATCTCAAGCTGTTGGATAATACCCTGCAATCCATTTTGGATTGCAGGGTATTATTTAATTTTGAACCTGGAGCGGGGCGAAATGGTTGAATTTGTTTTATTTTTTGCCTGGCACTAGTAGAATGGCATCTGCAGTTATGCTTGCATCTGCACCTTTAGTAGAAAGCTCAACGTAAGCATTTTTTTCTGCATGAAAGTCATAGTGACCTAGCGATACCCACTCTCCTGAAGTCTGGCCAACAACGTTCACCTTTGCATCTTCAATTTGCACTTCATTTTCTTTTTTACCATCAAATACTTTAATACGTGTTGTAGATGAAGCTTGTTTCTGTTTGGGATAATAGATGAATAGCTCATATTTTCCTGTCTTGGTTATGGTAGGTTTGTACCTTAGGGTAGCTGTCTGATTATCCTTGGGGTCAGCTATATAATAGTCTGGTCCATAACCGCCATGGGTTTGGACTTGCCATTTTCCGCTTTTAAGAACCTGCTTTGCATCATTATTATCTACTATAATTTCGCGCTGGCGGCCATCCATTAAAGGATTGGCTTTTAATGCTGCTTGTACTTTCGCAACATCAATTTGCTGTACATCAAGATTTTGGTTAATAGCTTCCACAGCTGCAAGTGCGGCTGATTGTGCCAGCACCATAAACACAGGTTCCATTCTGATTGAACCGTAAGCAATATGGCTGGCTGAGAGACAAACTGGAACTAAAAGATTAGCCGCTTGCTGCCGTTTTGGCGTAATCGCCCTGTAGGAAATCGGGTAGGGGCCAAAGCCGCCTTCTTCCACATTCCCTTCATTTTTAACCATTCCATCTACCACCAGACGGTCACAATTGTGGGAATCCATTGTATAGGCGGCCATACCCACGCCATCATCAACTTTTTCTCTTCCCTGGCAATGATGTTGGGTCATGACTAGCTGACCAATCATTCTTCTAGCCTCCCGCACATAAAGCTGATGAGACCAGTTATTATTGTCAGTGTATTCATCTTTGGGATAACCCCATTTACTCATTTCTTTTCTGATGTGCTCAGGTATCCTTTGATCGTGTCCTACAAAATAAAGTAAGCCTTTTGTATAGTCTACATGTGCATTCCAGATTTGTGCCCTTTGTTTATAGTCCGCATCAGGATAAGCCCAGTTCATACCAATCATATCGGTTGAAAAGCCGTTACGGTTGTTGATATCAGTTTTACCATTAGGCATCCCACTCCAGATAAATACATCCTGAAGGGATTTCCAACTTCTTTTTTCCATTTGTCTTAAAAGCAGTTCATACCAGTCTGGATTATAATTTATTGGTTTGGTGATCTGAATCTGATTATTTGGATCACTGCTTAGACAGATGCGGAAATTATAGGCCTGTACTTTTTTATCACCCGTACCTGCAGGCGCGAGGCTACTTTGAGTAATTCCCCAGATCAAGCCGCTTTTTTTATCTCCCTTGATACGGTAGGGATCAATGTTTTCAGGAAGTTGGTGACCGTTTTTTAGCTGAACACCATTAAAGCTCTCCTGATATGTGCTGTTCGACTCCCGGCCGACTGTATAGGAAACGCCAGATTTCGCCATCAGATCACCCTCATAGGAACAGTCTATGAAAACCTTTCCAGCAATAGTGCTGCCTTTAGCATTTGAATCGAAAGAGTTTTCGAGCCTGATCTCCCTAATCTGGTTTCCATCTTTTATTGCACTAGTAATCCGAGACTGATATAGCACCTCTATTTTTGCGCTTTTAATGTAATTTTGAAAGATTTCTTCAGCAACGTGGGGTTCAAATATCCACTGCTCGAATTTCCCATAATGGGCACCAACCTTTCGGTAAAAATCAAGCGCCAATCCACTGATTGCATATTTGTTGCCGATATCGGTTAATCCCAGTCCCCCTGAACTCATCCCGCCCAAGTGTTTGCCTGGCTCAATCAAGATTACACTTTTATGGAGCTTAGCAGCGGTATATGCTGCAATTACGCCAGCAGAGGTTCCGCCGTAGATGACCAGGTCGTAATTTGATCTGCCGGGTTTTTGAGCATGTGTTTTTTGAATTCCTGCCACTACAAACAGCAACAGGAAAAAGCTTGTTATCTTCTTCATTAGTAACCTGGATTTTGAATTAGTTTAGGATTCGTTACAGTCTCGATATTGGGGATTGGCCAAAGGTAATCCCGGCTTTTATTAAAGCTGCGAACTTCGATTACCCTTAAGTCAGCCCGGTTGGGAACAGCCGTATAATCTGCTAGCCCATTTTCATCCAGTTGAGGTGCTGCAGCAACCAAGCCTCTTTGTACCCTACCATAAAAGTTTCCACTCATTGCCTTTTCGGCAATTTTCCATCTCCTAAGATCCGTCAGTCTAAAGCCCTCCATGGCAAGCTCATAGAGACGTTCTTTATGAATAAGGCTTCGGAATTCAGCAATGCTTTTGCCTGCGGTGATCGAAGGCATGTTAACGCTTTGCCTGTTTCGGATCAAATTAACTGCATCATACGCCGATTGATCCAACTGACCGAGTTCGTTTTTGGCTTCAGCATAGATCAGCAAAATTTCTGCATATCGGATCTGAATCACGTTAATTTCCGAATTTGTGCGGTCGACTTTGTCCTCTAAATCGACATATTTTCGCCAGCAATAGCCCGTGAAAGTTGCAAATGCATTAATTGCGTCTTGATTATCTACGCGAGTTGCTGGCACGGTGTTGTAATTCCAGCATTTAAGGCTGTCTCTATGGGTCTCAAACTGATAATTGAAAAATACAGATCCGGGAAGGGCAATAGTAAAAGCTAATCTTGGATCACGATTTTTATAAGGGTCTTTTGGATCAAAAAGTGGAGACCTATCAATATTCAGGCCATCTGTGCATGGATACGCGTCAACTAATGACTGTGAAGGTACTTTGTTTGCAAATCCCTGCCCATTTCTCGATAATAAGTTATTAGGAGTTGAATGCGTTTTAGTTCGGGAGGCTTTCAGGTACTGGAATGCCCAGATGATTTCATTTGAATTTTGCCCGGCGTAATTAAACAGGGCTCCGTAATTGTTGTGCAAACTATATACCTTAAGGTCTATAACCGCCTTTGAAGCTTCCGCTGCCTGAGCCCAAAGCCCGTTATTTAGTGCGGTTCTGGCTTTTATGCCGAGCGCGGCACCACGGCTGGCCCTTCCCACGTCAGCACCAGAGTAGCTTAATGGTAAATCCAGAGCTGATTCGCTGAGTTCTTTAAGTATGAATTCGACGATTGTGGCTTTCGGCGTCTTAATTACCTGGCTTTCTTCCAGACTCAACATTCGGGTTACCAGCGGTACATCACCGAAATAGTCTACAAGGTTGCTGTAAGTGAAAGCACGCAGAAAGCGGGCTTCAGCCCTAGAGCGGGCAAAAATAGAGGGACTTGAAGAAGCTTTAACCTTTTCAATATTATCAAGTACGAAGTTGCATTTCGAAATGACTTTGTAGCTTTCTGTCCAAATGGTTAAAGAATAACCGTTATTGCTGTCGTGATCTCCTTTGCCTAGGCTTTGCAATGGGCTGTTATTGCGGTCCCATCCTATATCTGTACCATCGTCAACAGAAAGATTAAGCGGCATTGCATCAATAGAGGAATAACCAGCCGCATGGTAGATGCCGTTTACAGCTAGAATGAGTTCATCCTGATTAACAAAAAATGTTTCATCTGAAGGCCCGGATAGGGGATTCTTTTCCAGATAATCCTTTTGGCAGGCTGGTAAGACCAAAGTCAAAAGGGCAATAAGGCAATAGTATATTTTAGTTTTCATCTGATTTTATTTTAGTTTAAAAACTTGCTTCAAGTCCGAATGTATAAACTTTCACCTGTGGGTAAACGCTCACCGCACCAACTGGCATCTCCACATCGAAGCCGTTCCAGAAATTGGTAGCAGAGGCAAGATTAGATGCATTGGCAAATACCCGAAATCGGTTAAGCCCGACTTTTTTAGAAATATTTGTGGGTAGGGTATATCCGATCTGCACATTTTTTACCCGGAGGTAGGAAGCATCCTTTAGATAAAAAGTTGACACCTGCTCATTATTGGATTCACCGAAAGCGAGTCTTGGAAAACTGGCATTAGGATTTGCTGGCGTCCAGCGGTCTTTATTGTCTTCCCGAATGGTACCTCCAATCGCACCTCCTACATTAAATGGCAGGATGCCTGGCCCAGTCAGATAGCCATCTGCTTTTCCTACTCCCTGAAGTAGCACATAAAGGTCAAATCCCTTGAAAGATGCACTTATGATTGAAGAAAAGGTATACCGTGGTACTGTGCTGCCTATAATTACCTTGTCTGCTTCATTGATCAGGTTATCTCCGTTTTGATCCTTGTATCGGATATCGCCCGCTTTAACCGTTCCAAACTGCCGGGCATGGGCCGCCACTTCCTGATCGCTCTGGAATAGACCTTCCGCCTGGTAGCCGAAAATAGATGCAATAGGATATCCCTCACGGTTCACAGTCAGTCCGGTTTGGTTGATGCCGCGCATATCGATCACAGTGTTTTTGACATCCGATAAGTTGAAGGTCACATTATAATTGAAATCCTTTACCGCTCCTTTATAAGCCAGCGCCAGCTCCCATCCATTATTGTCTACCACACCTGCATTCTGATAAGGCTTAAAAAGTCCTAATATCAATGGTACATCAAGTTGCAATAAGATATCACGGGTTCTTCTTCGGTAGTAATCCGCACTTAAGCTAAGGTTTTTGAAAAGTGTTAAATCCAAGCCTATATTTTTTTCTTCTGTCGTTTCCCACGAAATGTTACGGTTGGAAAGTGCGTTGAGTGCAGCCGTGTTTACAATCTGTTTACCCAAAGCGGTGGAGGCCAGCACAAGGGCAGTTACCGAGGGATAGGTGCCGATGTTTTGATTCCCCAGTCTACCCCAGGAGAAACGAAATTTAGCTTCATTAAGAAAGCCTTTTAACCCGGACATAAATTGCTCTTCAGAGATACGCCATCCAGCGGATGCAGATGGGAAGAAACCGTATTTGTTGCCTTCAGCGAATCTGGAGGAACCATCATAACGGGCATTTAGTTCCAAAAGATATTTGCTGTCATAGCTGTAATTTAACCTTGAAAAAAGCGATTGTAAAGCCCATTCTTCAGCAGTACCTGTAGCGCGTTGGTTTACCGCCGACCCGCCATTTAGTACAGGGTACTCGGGAAGGATATAGGTGTCACGGTAGGCGTTCGTACTTTCCATGTAGAAATCTTCACGGCTGGCTCCCACCATAAACTTAAAGCTGTGTTCTTTAAGATTTTTACTGGCCGTGACAGTAGCACGCATATTATTGAAAAACGACTCGCTGTAGGACTGGGTAAGGGAACTTAAGGCGGGCGTTAGAAAGCTCGGACTTCCGTTAGGCAGATAAGATTGTATCGCCTTTCTGAAGTTGTTTCCCGAGGAGAGGGCATATTTCGGAGAATAAGCCACTTCAGCCTCCAGCCATTCCACAGGCTTATAATTTACAACAGCATTTATGCTGCCGAAAGGCGCTCTGGTGCGGTTTGTGCCGCCATCTTTACTTGCAGATATTGGGTTGGATCCATTCCAGCCCACGCCCCACTGCCCAGCCTCAGTAATACCGATCTGGTTCGCGGGAATACCGTTCATCCATTGAAAAATTTCCGCCGAAGAAGCTGCTGGGTCAGTAGTGATCGCATTCACGAATTGAAGGTCAATACGGGCCTTGAGCTTATCGGAAAAAGTGATGTCCGCGTTATTTCGAATCGTAAATCTTTTAAACCCAGAATTCTCAATAATTCCTTTCTGATCAAAGTATCCAAAAGAGCCGAGTAACCTGACTTTCTGGGTACCGCCTTGTATAGTTAGGAAATGACTTTGCTGTAATCCTGAACCAGTAAGGGTTTCCTTTTGCCAGTCAGTATTGGGATATAAGTCCGAATTTCTGCCAGCTTGCTGAATGTAGTTATTAATCAGCGCTTGACCGTAAAGCGGAGTTCTGCCTGTATTGGAATAAGCTTCGTTGATGAGCAACATATAATCAAGCGCATCCACTTGTTTGGGCATATTTGTTGCGCTTTGCTTTCCTATATAGTTATTATATGAAATCCCGATCTGGTCAGCCTTAGCCCGTTTGGTGGTTATCAAAATAACCCCGTTTGCGGCTCTTGAACCGTAAATGGAAGAGGAAGCCGCGTCTTTTAATACCGATATGGATTCAATCAGGTTGGGGTCAATGTTATTCATGGAACCTTCAATTCCATCAATCATCACTAATGGGTTAGCATCGCTTAATGTGCCGATACCGCGGATGCGTATACTACCGCCATCTCCCCCAGGTCTGCCAGAGCTTTGTTTGACCGTTACACCTGGCGCCATGCCTTGCAGTGCAGCCGAAGTTTGTCCCATAGGCCTTGCTGCCAGGTCTTTTCCAGATACCTGTGATACTGCTCCAGTCAGGTTTACCTTCTTCTGGGTGCCATAACCCACTACAATTACTTCATTCAGGTTTGAATCTTCGGCTTTCAAGCTTACATTAATGTTTAGCTGGTCAGTAACTTGTATTTCCTGGGCGGCAAAGCCCACATAAGAAAAAACCAAAATTGATCCTTTTGGGGCTGTGATCGCGTAAAGCCCATTTTCATCTGTGAGGGTGGCTTGAGCGGTACCTTTTATTTTAACGCCCACACCAGGTATTCCCGATCCGGTCTCATCGATTACTCTTCCTTTGACTTGCTCTTGGCGTTTCTCGCCCTGAGCTTTGAGTGGTCCTGATTCAATTGGTGTCTTAAGGGCTGGACTTTTTTTCTCGAGTACAATATATTTTTCTTTAATCAGCCATTCCACACCCCGCCCTTTTAACACGACTTGCATCACCTCGCCCAATTCGGCATTGGTGAAATCAACGGAGATTTTCTCCGCGTCATCCAATAATTTATTGCTGTAAAAGACCGTTAACCCCGTTTGTGTTTTAATGGTTTTAAATACACTGGCCAGGGTAAGGTTTTGTCCTTTTATATTGACTTTGTAGGGTGGTTGTGTTCTCCCATAGGCTGGTGAGAGTAAATGAAGTACGAAGATAACTGGCAGCATTGACCGGCCAAGTCGGGTAATTTTTCTAAGCATACATTAAAGGTTTATATTGGTTATACCTAAAGGATGCAATGAGAGCAAAAATGGGTGAAGACTTTTTTGAAAAAAAAAATTATTTAAAAGTGAGTACACCATTTTTCAGCTCTGATTTAATCCCTGAGGAGAGCTGAAGATTAGAAACAACAACCGAAAGCGGAAGCGTGCGGTCAATCTCGCCAGTGAAAGTTAGACCTGCAACATGTGCATTTTCCAAGTTCACTTTGACATTAAACAATCGGCTGATAACTGGTGCGATCTCTTGAATGGATTTATTATGAAAAAAGTAAGTGCCCTTCATCCAACCGAGCACTTCGGAGGCATCAAATTCGCGGACAGTGAATTGATTATTTCTTTCTAATGTGGCTTCCTGACCTGCTTTAAGTGTCAGCGAGATCTGATCTTTTTTAGCTGATACAGATCCTTCCACTAGCGCGGTAGCGAAGGAGGCAACGTTATAGGCATTTACATTAAAGCTTGTTCCATGAACCTGTATGTCTGCATAGTCGGTGTGCACAATGAATTCATGTTTAGCATCTTTGGCTACCTGGAAGTAAGCTTCTCCCTTTAAATAGACTTCTCTTTTGTTCGAGCTAAAGCTTGATGGAAAGCGTATACTCGAAGCTGCATTCAGCCATACTTGGGTTCCGTCGGACAGTTTTAATTTGTAGTCCTTGGCAGAAGGTACAACGAGTGTCGCCCACTGTATCGCTCCTGCATTGGAGGCCGAGTAACTGAGCTGTTTTGCCGCTGAAGTGAAGCTTGTCTCCCCAATGTTTACCGCCCCATTGCCTGCAATTTCGATGCGCGTCCCCTCATCCGTTTTTAGATAAACCTGCCCGATGGGCATTTTATCTTCTTCAATCGAATCTTTTTGGTTGTGAGCCAGAAAATACCAGCTTAGAGGCAACACCATTAGGAGTACAGCCGCCGCTACGCTGATTCGTTTGACCCATATCCTGATGCTTGTTGTTGACTGCGGGTTTAACCGATTTTTAGTATTTTGCCAAGCCTGTTGCTGATTGAGGTTTTCCAAAAACTGACTGGCTGTAGGGCGGCTCATCTTTGCGCTAATATCCGCCCAGGCTTGGCGCACTTCTGGGTCAAGGCTCATAGCATCTTCTATAACAAGGTTATCTTGCTCACTGATTGTTCCAGCAATTTTTTCAAACAAAAGTGCTTCTATATGTTCCTTGTTCAATATCATTGGTATTTATTAGAGTCCTTTTTTCTAAATGGGGTGAACGATTTTATAAGATTTTTTTTACTTTATCCCTTAAGCTGCCCATTGCGAGTTTTAAATGGGTTTTTATGGAATTCACAGAAAGTCCCATTTCCTGTGCGGCCTCCTTGTATTTCTTATCTTCCAAGTACACTAAACGAAAAACCCGCTGCCTTTGGATCGGGAGTTCGTTGAAGATGAGTTCAAGATCTGACTGCAGTATTAGTGGTATTTCAGCTTCAGTATCTAAATTGGATTCCTGCTCGACCAAGGTAGTGTAAGCATTAAGCCGTTTATCCGCTACTTTTCGGCTTCTTATATTCATCATACATTGGTTATGAACTGCGCCAAAAAGGTAGGCTTTAAGCGATGTTCTTACTTCCAGATCAGGCATTTTTTGCCATAGGGTCACAAAAAGATTTTGAACCACGTCTTCTGCTTCCATTTCATCTTCGAGTATGTAATAGGCTTTGGCAACAAGCATTTTATAGAATTTTTTGAACAGCAGTTCATAAGCGTGCTGATTGCCACTTTTTAATTCGTCGAAAAGGATTTGGTCAGTGTGCTCCATTATATAAATAATGTAGATTAGCGTTAGGCTAAATATAGTAGATTTTTGTTGAATGCAAAATTCAGGTTGGAGGCTTGCTATAAAGTTGTTACTATGAAAGAAGTAATTAGACAATTGATTTAGTGTTCTAAATTTATTTTCCGTTACGAAATCCTCACCTAAAGCACGGCATAATACGTTATTAATGTTATTGACTAAGAAGTGATGAAGATCATTTATTTTATCCACTGCTTATGCCATCTTTGAATGTAAATATTTTGGCTAAATTCCTTTATGCGTTGATAACAGAGTTATTGATTAACCGAACTGTTATTAACGGTGAAATTTAAATACATTAACCATGTTAGGAGAATTAAATAAAAGAGAGTTGCTTGATTTGATCGAGAATCAGGTTATTGGTAGGTTAGGTTGCCATGCAGATGGAGAAACCTACATAGTTCCTGTTAATTATGTTTACCGGGATAATATGATCTATTTACATTCTGGAATGGGCAAAAAGATAGAAATGATGCGGGCCAACCCTAGAGTATGTTTTCAGATAGATGAAATTAAAGACACCTTCCGGTGGAAAAGTGCTATTCTGCAAGGTAATTTTATTGAATTGAGTGGGGAGGAAAGACAGCAGGCTATGCAAGGGATTATACATCGTATTATGCCGCTGACTGATCGACCTTCAGAAGAACCTTCTCACGGGATTAAACCTGAATTGCAAGATGATATTGTGGTATGTAAAATAGAGCTCACCGATATTAGCGGTAGATGTGAAACTCATGAGGAATACGATTGATAGGAGGAGGTGAATAAGCTAAATCAGGCAATGGTTAGGGCTCTAGATACAAATTGTCTATTCTTTAAAGACTCTTCGCTAGTAAGTGCATATTCAAAATTATAAGGTTAGGAATGCCATTAATATAGTTTTTCCAATTTCAACGTGTCTGGATTTGAGGTATAATTCGGTTTTTTGTCATTAGCAACCTAAACTGGTGAAAATCTAAATGGAAAAAGATTTTACGCCTGTTAGCTTCTATTTCCCGTTTGTAAATTATATTTAAAATATTTTAGAGGTGAAGTTATCATTAATCCCCCAATAATATCATTGTAGAAGAACCGATAAAACAGGCTAACTGCTAAAGCCTACATCGCCTTCTATTTGGGCGGTTTATATCATTGAGTTTATCGAGTATTTTTTTATAATCTCCGAACTATATATGGTAAATATAACAGGTTTTTATCCGCATACTGGAGTATAATTTAACGATAATATGCGGAGATTAGGTGGTTTAATCTGCGCAGGGTCTGAGATTATTTGTTATGAAGTTAATCTCTGATAAATGGTGATTTACTTATCATCGTTAAGCTATAGTTGCCAAAATTTTCATAACCTTTGACTGGGAATCTCAGCAATGGTGTTTCTTCAAAACCTTTGGTGAAAACCTATAAGTGTTATAATAATTGAAGCTCCCGGGCAACAAAAGGGCCCGCGTGGTACGCAGGCTTAAATCTTAAAAAAGATGGACGGCAATCTATTATTCTTTTATATCAATTGCTGCATCACCCGAGCTTTAATGTTAGCGAATACGCTAATGATATTTTTGAATTTGAAAGTTCAGAAAAAGTCCCAGGAATCATTGTAGGGCGTAACTTTATTCAATTAGTGAAATAAATACGGAATATAAAGGTACCGGGATCTTGAAAATTAACTGCATATTAACGAGCAAAATCAAATGGTGCTTTCCCTAATAACATCGGAATATAATGCATAAAAATCCCAGGAGCCTGAGGATATTTTCTCTCGTCAAAAATGATGGCTCTTTTGCTTGTCAAATCAGTTTAAACTGATTCGATCTTATTAAGAATGGGCTGGCGATAGCTTAATAATCATTAAATTTGGATAATGGATGAACTAGTAAAGAATGACTCTATACCAACAAAAATAAATTTTTTGTAAAATATTGATTGTCTTTGGTTTATTGGTTTTGCGAAATGGTTTAAATAAATGGCTAGTAAAACTAACGGTTAAATAATTAATTTCAGCTTTAATTCAATTTATTACCTTTTTGTTAGCATTCAGCAACGCTTAATAAATCAGAGGAGAGAAATATTTCCTCTGTATCTAATTATGGACTGGGTGTATTCATTTTTTTAAATTAAAATATGCCGAAATTAATTAATTTTAATTCTCTTCTTTCCCAAGCTAAAAATGGCAAGGCAAACTTTTGGTCAGCACTCATTGGCAGCCCCAATCAGTTTTCTTTAGAAAGTAGGGTTTTTCATTCGGTAAGTATTGGCCTAATAGGGGCATCGATGATTTATGCGCCCTATAATTTAATTGCTGGGTTATATGTAGGGTCTATTTCTGCTATCTTACTTAGCCTATTCTTCATTTATCAGTATTATTATTCCAGATTCAAATATAAACCACACAACAACACCATTTTCGGGATAGTGGGATTGTTGGTTTTTGGAATAAATTATTTTGCAATTGCTGGTATTAACGGATCAACGGACTTAATCTGGCCAGCCTATTTATTGGTTTTACTAGTTATCTCCCCTTATAAACAGCATCTGAAGTGGTTGGTCATATATTTATCATGGTTTTTTGCTTTGCACGCTATTGGGTACCACTATCCAGAATTGATAAAATACCCTTTTACTACAGGTAAGGGGTAATTTGTTGATCGAATGACTGCTTTTCCTTTGCCAGTATTCGTAATTTATATCATAGTGAGGTTCCTTAGACGCAATTATGACTTAGAGCGCATGGATGCTCAGCAAAAGACCATTGCATTAGAAAGTAACAAAGAGCAAATTTTGCGACAAAAAGACGAGTTGGAACAGCGCAATTTGGAGAAAGACAATTTGATGGCTATAATATCCCATGACATAAGGGCGCCATTGGTCGGTATACAAAGTTATCTTAGACTGTTAAATAAAAACGTATTGGGTGCTGAACAGCGACATTCGATTGAGAAATCTTTGGAATTCGCCACCAGCCATACCATCACTATGCTTTCTAATTTGTTGAACTGGTCTAAATCTCAGATGGGTGGATCGGTTGTGCACCACGAGGTGGTAAATTTGCAGGAAGTGCTCAAAAGTACCATAGAAATGGCACAAGTTTATGCGATGAATAAAAAAATTGTATTATCTAGCGATATCCCTATTAATTTAATGGTAGTGGCCGATGTTGATATGCTGCAGATTGTTGTGCGTAACCTAGTCAATAATGCGGTGAAATTTACGGCAAACGGTGGTATCATCAATGTAACTGCTCATATCTTCAACGGTGAATGTCAAATCACAGTAATTGATAGTGGCAGAGGGATTGCGGTGGACGATCAGGAAAATATCTTTTCGATTATGGCATCTCCTACTTATGGTACAAATAATGAGAAGGGAGTTGGACTTGGCTTAGTTTTATGTAAGGAGTTTACTGAACGTATGGGTGGTAAAATTGGATTTGAAAGTATTTTAAACGAAGGCTCTAAATTTTTCATTTCTGTGCCTTTGGCTGAGTGAATGTGATCGCAAATAGATCGAGAGTTTGATAGTCAAAATACTCAGCTCTTATCAGATTTTGATGTCTTGTAATTAAAGTTTAGCCCAATTATTCGGCATAAGCTCATAAAGCTTATTTGCTTGCGTGATGGGGTTCTTTCCAGGAGATCGGTAAGCCATGCCAAAGGATTTGGAAAAACCAGCGTGTATTGACCCTACCTCAATGGTATTAAAAGTATTGTAAAGTTTTGCTTGCCTGTATGTTAGTGAAATGGCGCGAAGGAGTCAAACGAATGGGTTTGTCCAGTGGAAATAGATTTCAATTAAAATTACATAAAGTAAATGTGGTATTAAAATATTGGGAGACTTTGCGTAAAAATCAGGTAATAATCGGAAAAAATCCGTTTTTTGGATAAACATCTTTCAATTATTTTGTTTTAAAATTTGTGTTTAATCGGAAAAATTCCGATTTTAGATTCTAAATTTAACAAAAATGGATTTTAGAAATTCCGTCAAAGCTTTTGCCAACGCGCCTTTAAATAGATTAGTTATACTGGACGTGCTAAAGAATTACAAAAGACCTAATGATAAAATTAGTGAATTAATAAAAAATGGTGATCTGATTCAGTTAAAAAAAGGTTTATATGTTCCTGGGGTCAACCTAGACTTGACGAGTCCGGAACTTTTCGTGATCGCAAATCATTTGTGGGGACCCAGTTACATATCACTTGAGTCTGCGATGTCATACTGGGGGCTAATCCCTGAGCGGGTCTATGAAGTTAGCTCGATTACAATCAAACTTTCAAAAAAGTACCAAACACCAGCGGGGAGATTTAGCTATCGCTCTATGCCTTTCCCATACTATAGTTTCGGAACCTTAAGTGTAGAGCTGTCTCCTGGACAGGTTGCAATTATCGCAACACCAGAAAAAGCGTTGTGTGATAAAATAATCACTACCTCAGGACTCATTTTAAGAAGTACGGCTCAAACGCTTGATTTTTTGCTGGATGATCTTAGAATAGATCCGGCATTACTTCAAAAGTTTAATCTTAGAGAGCTCAGCTTATGGATTAAGGATGCGCCCAAAAATGAGAGTTTAAGAATACTGGTTAAAACACTTGAGAAGATATGATTAAAGAATGGATTGCAGAGTACAATCCGCAAAATACGGATGAAGTACTTTCAGCACTACGAGAAATTATGCAGGAAGTTGCCTTAGCGGGGCTTTCGAGAACCAATTTTTTCGAGAAGGCGGCCTTTTATGGTGGAACGGCCCTGCGTATATTTTACGGATTGGACCGATTTTCTGAAGACCTGGATTTTTCATTATTGGAAGTGGACCCGGATTTTTCTCTTGAACCCTTTTTTGATGCTATTCTAACTGAATTTGAATCCATTGGAATGAAAGTTAGCATAAGGGAAAAGGACAAAAAGCAAAAAACAAATATTGATTCGGCTTTTCTGAAATCTGAAACAGAATGGAAAGAACTGGTACTGGAGGATATTGTAAAGCAGGCGGGCATAAAATCGACGAATAGGTCTATGAAGATTAAAATAGAAGTGGATCGTAAACCGCCTATGGGATTTACGACGGAAATGAAATTGCTAACGCGGCCGTTCTCCTTTTATGTGAGGTGTTTTGATAGACCAAGTTTATTCGCTGGAAAAATGCATGCACTTTTATTCCGTAAATGGATAAACAGAGTTAAAGGTAGAGACTGGTATGATTTGGAGTGGTATATAAAAAAGGGAATTCCGCTTGACCTGAATCATTTTGCAAATCGTGCTAAAGATACTGGCGATTGGAAGGAGGATGAACTAAAGGAAAAAGACGTGATGCACATGTTAAAAGAGAAGTTTAGCACTGTCTCATTTGAAAATGTAAAGAAAGATGTTAGTCCATTTATAAAAGATGACAAGGTGCTGGAAATTTGGAGTGAGCAATACTTTAAGGATCTATTGGATAGCATGAAATTTCAATAGATAGCGCTGAATTTATATTTTAATTTTGGCAAGGGCAATCAACATATAGGATTTATCGAATTCCATGCTGGAAGGAATTTGTTGATATACCATCTGCAATATATTATTGTCTGCTAATTCAAGTCATTGTATTCAGTTGCATATAGTGTTTTTTAGTCTTTCATTAGTAGTGTCCTAAGTTTTCACTTGGTATTTGCCTCGCATAACAATGTGGCGAAAGGCGAGGGAATGTGCTGTCTAAATATTGACATTTTGTAAACCTTTTTCGCTGAACTTTTTTGCAGCCTCAAGTTTTAGGGCCTTATTATGTAAAGCAAGTTATAGTATGCGGCTATTAAACGGCCTTGCTTTGGTGTTATGGGTTGTTTAACTTGGCTAAAACCTAGGTTCATTGTGTATGGCTTATTCTGGAATCTTCATGAAGATCATCACAATTAGGCTGATAATTTTTGAGAGAAATGATCTTTCCTCTATCATTTTAACCTTAATTGCTATTAGCTTATTCATAATTGGCAAGTACAGTGACGGCTGGGGGTTTATGTTTTATATAAGTATTGAAATTACGCTTTATGGGCTTGCTTATTTTTTTGTACACGATATTTTTATCCATCAGCGATTTAAGTTGTTCATGCGTAGAGACAACTTTTACTTCCCAGCATTGAGGAAAGCCCATAAAGTTTACCGCAAACATAGGGGTAAGCAAAAGGCGAATGTTTTGGTATGTTATTCGTGCCCTTAAAGTATTTTAAAGATACAATTAAAGGTAATGCTAATATTCTTTCAATTTCTCAATAGTTAATCAACCAGTTCAATTTTAAAATAACCAGCAGTAAGGGAAAACTTGATTTCAATGTATTTCTAACGTAATGGCAGTGATGTTGTCTTCAAACTTTCATTAGCCCTATGAATGATCACTGCTTTACAAATACCTTTTATATCTGTTTCAAAAGCGATTCCTGCCATGCTATCGTAAATTACTAATACCCTACCTCTATCAGTAATATCTGTAAGCTTTGTAACACTATATTTCTGTTTTATTAGTTCCAAAGTAGAAGAAACCCCTATACCTTCCTCCGTTTTAAGTTCAGGTGAAGTCACACGAACTTGCTGAATTTTAGCAGCAGGATTGTCTCCTGTGTCTCGAACTGTGAAAATTGATGTTGCATATGATTCTTGATCATGGTTTTTGTACCAGATTGAGACGGATTTTTGCATGGATGCATCGCCAGCATCAGCTTTGCCTAATTCTGCATAAACTTCTTTTGCATCTTGCCCTAGCTTAACTCTGCCAGCAGAGATTCCTGGCAATAATAATAGTTCCTGATTAACGGCAGTCTTTTTATCTGAAGAAATAGATAGACTGCCCTTACTTGATAAATGTTCTTGGGTTGGACTCTTTTCACCACCGCTTGAGCAGGCACTTAGTACAATCAGTACTGAGATAGTAAGAATAACTTTTTTAAATCTTTTCATAATTATCAATTTTGATTGGGATGGACATTTATCAGCAGTAACCAGTTAAATAAACTTATTAAATTACCCATCATACTCAAACCCATTTTATTGTGGGCATATATTAGCTACATTATACTATTAAGTTTTAAATGTTTCCCATGCCAGCTATCAGTTGATTGAACCACTAATACAATCAATTTTGCCAAATTCTGGCAATGACTCTTCATTTTAAAGGGACTACTACAGCGTAAATTTTGTAGCTTATTCAGGAGCTGGTAAACTTTTGCTAGGTTGATTATTAGTTATGGTAATCGAAATTTACCTCGAAGCTACTCATTCCTAAGCATGGTTATTTATAAGGGTTATTTCTTTATCACCAAACTTAAATGAAATTCGATTTAGGTCAGCTTAAGGCAAACAGTTCTCCGTTTTTGTGTAGGCAATACCATTATCATAAGTTATCGCAGTAGGTTTTACGAAAACAACCTTACTGCCTGCGTCTTTGACTTCGCCGCTTCCCTCTACAAAACCTGTCCGGGTTTTTTTGAATATTACCTCACGCACCGATGTGCTGCCCTCAGCCTGAAAAGTATAATCTCCCTTCAAGATTTCCCCATCAAAACTTCCCTTAAAAGCGCCCTTGGAATCATCCTTTTCTGCAAAATTATATATTAAAGATCCCTCTACGTCACTTTTATCAACGCTAGTGATTGCAAGTTGGAAAGTATCCTTATTGACTGTATACAGGTAGCATCCTTTTATAGAAGTTTCTGTGCTGTCAGCGGCGGGTACATTGCTTAAAGCTGTTTCTTTTTTTGATTGCGTACAACTGTAAAATCCAGTTAACAATAAGGTTAAGGCGAATAAGTTTTGTTTAGTGCTCATATTTATTTTTTCCTTGTTCATACAAATATGGTTCCAATATCGATGAATCTTCATATAAACAAATTTACCATTGTGATTCCACGTAGTTCTTATATCTTCCTTAGAATCTGATATTCTTGATTTTTTAGTTAATGCTTATCTGTTTTCATTTTTTTGAGTGAGATTATTACGCTGACAAGTACAAATTGATCGCCTAACGCTACTATTCTGAAACATTAATCTGCACATTAATAATTACTCGGATTACTTTTGAAAAAGTACATGTCTGGTATGCAGTTTCAACTAAACCGTGACCTATGATTGTTTTCGTATGGTTAAAATGAAATCTATTAATAAGCTAAGGATAATATGCGGAGATTAAGTGGAGTAATCTCCGCAAGCTCTGAGATTATTGGTTATTAAAAAGAAGCAGACGTGAATTTGAGCTCCTTTCAGAGTGAGGCTTCAAACATCTAGCTTTTTTGCTGGTCCAGTGGCCATTACTGGGTAGATTTGAATTTTTTTTACCCGATTTGCTGGAATGGCTAAAGTTGCAAATTACCTTAAATAGTAAGATATGGTTCGTTTTTTAAATAATTTTTCTCTTCACCTTTTTTATAAGAAGGTTAACAGTTGAAAAAGCAGTATGCGTTAAACAGTATTTTTTTTACGAAAAAATCTATTGAAGCATTTTCTATTAGAAAGATATAAATTACCAAACCACGCTTTGACTGGCTAATTATCTTGTTAATTAAAACATTGCTTTTGCAGAATTGTTATTTTCTCCGACATCGATATGGAAAAAGAAGATAAACCAGATGAATTTTTGGGGAAGTTCAACGAATGTGAACAGCGTTTCAAAGCGATTTTCTCGCTTACCTCTGCGGCAACGAAAATTATTGACCCTAATCTTACCATCATAGAGGTAAATGATGCGTTTGTCGATCTGATTGGTTACGAAAGATCCGAGATATGCGGCACCAAAATCATGGAGTATGCCTGCGAGGAATATAAGGACGCATGGAAAGAGCTTCAGCAGGCCATGTGGATGCATGGCAAACGTGATTTCAAGATTGACGTATGCCTGAAGAGGAAGGATGGTACACTAGTCTGGGTCCACATTACAACTATACTGTTTACCGATTCCGGAAACAAATATGCGTATACCGTGCTCGATGATTTTACTTATCTTAAGGATTTTGAAGAGAGCCAGAAGCGGCTGAACATGTCGCTGGAATATTCCAAAATGGCGGTATGGGAGCTCGATCTGGATTCCGGCAAATTGATCCATACCGGAGACCTCGCCAATATTCTTGGCCGTTCCGAAGAAGGTGGGGATCTGCAGAAATCCGACTTGATCGACTGCTTTATCGATGGCGGTAATCAGGCGCTTGCCGAGCTCATAAATTCGGTAAGCCAGACTGGCCACTTGGAGTTTTCTGGACGGGTGGTCACCTCTGGCGTTGACAGCAAATGGGTTAATCTCCATGCAAAACTTGGCGAGGGGCCCACTCAGTCAAAAGTGCTGATGGGAACTGCAAAGGATATTTCCGCAGAAAAGCAGGCCGATCGTTACAAGGACGACTTTATCAGCATCGCAAGCCATGAACTCAAGACGCCTGTAACCGTGCTGAGCGGCACGCTCCAGCTTATGGAGCGTATATATCCGAGGGAAAACCCTAGGCTGTCCAAACTGATTGACCAGGCCAACCAGAGCATGAAAAAGATCAACGAGCTGATTGGAGATCTGCTCAATGCCAGCAAGATGAACGAAGGACAGCTTCATCTGCAGATGAGAAACTTCAATATTTCCCAGGCAGTCGAGGAGTGCTGTTCTCAGATTGACCGGGAAGGCAAGCACAGAATTATTGTAGAGGGAGACACCGCGCTCAATCTCTATGCGGATTCCGACCGCATCCAACAGGTTATCGTGAACTTTGTCAATAACGCCATTAAATATGCGCCCGATGCCAGGGACATTCGGATACGGGCAACAGATGAGGGCGAGAAGATTCGGGTTGCCGTGATCGATTCCGGCCCAGGGATCGACGAAGAGAAGTCCCTGCATTTATTTGACCGTTACTACCGGGTGGATTCAGAAGGAAGCCAGTATTCAGGACTCGGCCTTGGACTTTATATATCCTCGGAAATTATCAAAAAACATAAGGGTGAGATTGGAGTGGAGAGCAAACCTGGAGTGGGCAGTGAATTCTGGTTTACCATACCCAAATAAGGCAGGCTAGCTTGGTTTCCAATAGGTATATCGGCTATTGGAGCCGCTAGTGACTAGTTATATTACAGGATTCATCAGGGAGTAGCAGGGCAAAAAAAAACATCCGCTTGAGGCGGATGTTTTAACAATATATGAAGGTTTGTTCTTATCCTATCTTAACATTGATTGCATTAAGACCCTTACGGCCTTCTTCTACATCATAGCTTACCGAATCATTCTCGCGAATGTTGTCAAGTAGGCCAGATACGTGTACAAAAAGTTCTGCATCGCCATTAGCTGGTACGATAAATCCAAAACCTTTTGTCTCATTGAAAAATTTTACTGTTCCTTGTTGCATTATATTTTATTTAATTATCGACGAATACACAAAAAATTATTGAAATTCAAAGCCTTAGCACTTGCGTATGACAATTTTCCTTTATCGCTAACGATGCACTTACAGATTTTTTGGTTATTTGAAATGGTATAAAATACGACATTACCCGTGTAGGCTGTGTCTGCCCTGCCTTGAATATCAAGATCAGCCTGTATAACTACCTTGGTTGTTCCCCGTAAGTCTGAGATCGAGATCAGCTTTGCGCGGAGCCGTACCTTATCGTTTGCCACAACGGGCTGATTAAAACAGAACCCCTCAATGCCGTAGTTAACCTCCATCTTTACCTTCCTAATGTCGGCAATCTGCTTCCATAAGAAAGGAATGAGCGAAATGGTAAAATAAGGTTGTACGGTTGCTGAGGGCAATATTATGATCCTTTTCCGATTGGTACTGGCCATAGCTGTTTCCATATTGGGAAGAGGTGACCCCTGCGAACCTGTTTATTTGGTCCTGACCGATTTCATGCCATCCAGACTGGCCTATTTCAATGCCCAGAAACGCCTCATATTCTTTAAAACTATTGATTATGACCATTGAGTAATGTTGGTGTGGTAAATATATCCTTGCCCTTTACTGGTGTTGGCGGGCTCTGGAGCTCCAGAGCGGAAAGTTGGCCTGCATGTCTGCAGGTTGGCGTTTTGCTCCAGCCCTTGCTTATGTACATATATCCTTGCGTCCAGCTTCCGGAAGGCCTGCCTTCAGCAGCGAAATTTCTCTACCTAGCTCCTCCACAGGCAGTTCAAAAATGGATCCTTTTTCGTGAAGTCCGCTGGAGATGACCTCAAGATCATGGCTCTGGACCAGGGCGAGGGGAACCTCAACCCAGTTTCCGTTTTTTTCTGCAATTGCGCCTATGATCCTGTCGTTGAAAAGGATTGAATAGTGAGATTTCTCAGGTAGGACGGTAAAGGTGATCGAAGAATCGCCCCTGCAAATTTTGACATTGAATGGCTGCATTTCTTTTTAGTTAAGGTTTTTTCCATTACAACATTCTATCCTGGATTGTGTTTTTTTTATTTTGACCCTAAAGCCAGTTCCTGTTGGCTCCCCGAGTAAAACTTCCGGCAATGGGCTGCAAACCCTTCGCCCGCAAGCTCAAACCTTTTTTGGGTTCGGGAGTTCTCCGTAAAAAAAAACTGAGATTATGGAAGGCTTTAATCTAAATCGGCGGCACTTTTTTTATGACGAAAGCGGAGAGGTTACTTACGGGCACAGTGAGCTACAAGAGAGCTTTACTCTTAAGGGGCAGAATTCTCAAGACTGAGCCTGTTGTTTGGAGAGGATTACAGTAAGCTTTCTAGCTCGCGGGATTGGGGTTTTGCGGTATAGTTCGTACTTGATATACAGCAATGAGCGAGCGCCTAGGTTGCTGGATCCTGCCTTTCATTTTGAGGGCGGAGAAGCTTTCGCGCTCATCGATCTTCAGAAACAGGCTACCACGACACTAAATCCCAAAGACATAGAGGTCCCAGACGCGCTTGAACTGGAATTGGGTTATTTTTTGGATCTTCTTTCTAAAAAAAGAACGGTAATTAAAACCCTGCTAATGGACCAGCACCTTCTGCGAGGAATCGGAAACTCCTATGCGGATGAGATCCTATACCATGCCGGGATATCCCCCTTATCGATAGCCAGAGCCATCCACGAAAAAGAGGCGAGAAAGTTATTTAAAGGCATCAGCTCCGTCCTGAATGTGGCCATATCAAAAATAGCCAGGGAGAACGGAGATGAACTGAATGGAGAACTCCGGGACTTTATGCAGGTTCACGGAGCCACCATCAGGCAAACGCACAAGGGCGAGAAAGTTTTATCTGGCAAAATCGGCGGCAGAAAAATCTATTACACAGAAAACCAGGTCGTTTTTAAATGATTTCTTAACTGTGGCGATGCAATGAAACCAGTATAAAGAAAACCTTAACGGATCTGTTATGGTAGGCATAAATAGGCTAATCCGGTCCTACTGCTTTTGCGACACGACCGAAGAGCCCTCCAAAAATATACTTACTGTAATGGCCTTATATCCCTGCCTTCCAATTGCGCCAGGAGAAAGATTTCTCTAGAGATCAGGCCAGCATTTTCCTTCAGCTGATCGAGGTTACAGAATATCTTTTTTACCGGGATTTCAAGGCCGGCAATTTCCTGGTTGAGTTCCATTTCGATCATGCAGGTTTTTATTAAATCATGCGATCCTTTAAGCATATCGAAAGTGTTGAGGGCAAAAGCCAATCCAGTTCCAAGCGAAAATTTACCGTAGCAGGTTTTATTGCCAGATGCACAAAGTGAAACGTTTATCGTTAAAGCAGATTCCATCTCAAAATTCTTTTCGTTAGTCGTCCTATTGAATGTGTACCTATAAAAAATGCCGCTGATAGCGGCATCCTGAAATTGTTTAGCTGATCGCGATTTGTCTGGAAACTGCTTTTGCTTCCTCTTTTTTTGGGAGCGAAAGCAGGAGCACGCCATCTGTATAGCTTGCCTGAATCCGCTCTAGATCAGAAGTTTCGGGCAGCGAAAAAGCCCTGCTAAATGATGAATAGCTGAATTCTCGCCTGTTATAACTTTTTTCGCTTGCACTGTTTTCGCTTCGCTGCTCCGTAGAAATAATAAGGGTATCTTTTTCGACAGAAACCTTAAAATCTTCTTTTTTAAGACCAGGAGCGGCTACCTCAATGTGGTATTCTTCACTGGTCTCAGAAATATTGACAGGCGGAACGCTGTTCAGGCGGCGGTCTGAAAAATAGGTGTCGCCCAGGACGGATTCGAAAATGTCATTAAAGCCTGGCAATAATGAACTGTTTTTCTTTTCTGGATTAAATTTAACCAATGTCATAGTGTGTTCTCCTTTAATTTTTAAATGGACTATTAATTAATTAATTTTCTCTCAAACCCCAAAAGGTTTTGTAGAGTAGATAACAAGTGGCGTGCCAGCTATGCTCGGGCAAAGATTTAATTAGTTTTACTATAGGAACTCTGAAAAATTTTCAGAAATCCTGAATTTTTTTCAGCCTGTGACTGAAAGAATTACAGTTTGATGAAAGAAAATGATGTCGTCTCCCCGTGCGGATCAAGATAAAAATCACCGTAGAATGGCTCAGTGCGCAATGCTTGAAATTTCAAAAATAATTAAAGCAAATTCAAAAGCATTATCTAAGGAAGGGGCGTACAGCCGCTAGGCCTGGTCCTGAAAACTAGCTCAGAACTACTGAATTGGAGTTTGTCACAAACAAAATGATATAAATGGTGTTGAACTTTATTGAGATTCTCAAACAAATTATTAATTTCCCGGTTTAAAATATATTCTTGACTGTTTTATGAATGAATTTACAGGTAACCGTGATTTACAGGCTTCCTACGAAGATCGTTTAAAAGCGCTATTAACGGCAACCTCTGATGTAGTTTACACGCTGAGCCCCGACTGGGGGATCATGTATGAACTTGATGGCCGCGGTTTTCTTCAGGACGCCCTCAAGCCAACCCCTGATTGGAAAACAACAAATGTATATTCAGCAGATCTGGAAATGGTCAATACCGCTATCAGGCACGCTATTGCGACAAAAACAATTTTTCAGCTAGAGCACCGGGTGAATCGCGCAGACGGAAGCACCGGCTGGACCTTTTCACGTGCTGTGCCGATTCTGTCAGAAAATGGAGAGATAATAGAATGGTTTGGTATGGCCTCAGATATCACCGAGCGAAAGTTGGCGGAAGAATCCTTAAAGGAATCTAGGGAAATACTTGAACAGCAAAAACGCACCTATGAAACCATAACTTCAGGGACACCGGACCTGATGTATGTTTTCGATCTGGATTACCGCTTTACTTATGCTAACCGCGCCTTACTTGAAATGTGGGGGAAAACCTGGGACGAAGCTGTAGGCAAAGGGCTTCTTGAGAACGGTTATGAGCAGTGGCATGCAGAGATGCACCAGCGTGAAATCGATAGCATAAAAGCAACCGGAAAACCCATACGCGGCGAGGTCTCTTTTCCCCATGCAACGCTGGGAAAGAGGATTTATGATTATATTCTAAATCCCGTATTTGACGAGCATGGCGAGGTAATTGCGGTTTCGGGTACAACAAGAGATGTTACCGAGCGGGACCAATGGGCACAGAAATTAAGACAAAGCGCTGAAGAGCTTCAGGAAATGAATGAAGAATTTGCCGCTGTTAATGAGGAGCTCAGCGCGTCCAATGAGCAGATACTTGCTGTAAATGAGAGTCTATCGCAGGCCAACGCAGATATGCTTGTAGCCCAGCAGACCATACTGGAGGGAAAACTAGCTTTAAGTCAGGCAATTGAGGCCGCCAATTTTGGAACCTGGTACATTCATTCCCAGACCAGGGAATTCATTACCGATGCGCGTTTGAAAGAACTTTTGGGATATTATCCTGACGAACCGCTGTCCATTGAGCAGGCCGTTGCACAGATAACCGAGGAATACCGGGAATTTGTATCGAATAAACTAGAAAACGCAATCTATAATAACGGCGATTATGATGTAAGCTATCCGGTGATAGGCTTGCATGACGGGCGATTGAGATGGTTGAGAGCGATAGGCAATCTTATGGCCGATGCATCTGGCACTTTCTCCTCTTTTACAGGCGTGGTGATGGATATCACAGAACAAAAGATGGAAGAAATCAGGAAGAATGATTTTATGGGGATGGTCAGCCATGAGCTGAAGACCCCATTGACCTCACTCCTGGGATATCTTCAGCTGCTGAACTTGCGGTCGGAAAATCATGCCGATGAAACTGGTCTACGGGCCATTTCACAGTCAATAAAACAGACCAAGCGAATGACTGACATGATCAATGGATTTCTGGATTTTTCAAGATTGGATGCGGCGAAAATTATTGTACATCATGCACCCTTTGATATTGCTGATCTGATCCATGAAGCAAAGGAGGAAACCCTGATGCTCTACAGTACACATAGATTTATCTTTAAGCCAGTCGAACATCAGCTTGTTAATGCCGACCGGGTAAAACTCGGACAGGTAATCGCAAACCTGATTGGTAATGCGGTCAAATATTCGAGGCCTGGATCGGTCATACAGGTATCGTGCATCACAAGCAATGGAAAGGTTAAGGTGAGTGTCAAGGACGAGGGTGTCGGCATGAAGCAGGAAGAACTCACAAAAATTTTTGATCGGTTTTACCGGGTAGAGACCAATAACCTCATTGCAGGATTTGGGATCGGGCTCTATGTTTCGTCTGAAATTGTAAAGTTGCATAAAGGGGAGATATGGGCCGAAAGCGAGATCGGAAAAGGGTCTGTTTTTAATTTTACCTTTCCTGTATCATTCTAACTGCACATTTTAAGGTATAAATTTGTTTATTATATTAAGCGTACATTCGCCTATCACACATGATTTCAAAACCTCCACTTCCTGATAATGAGCTTGCGAGGCTATCCTCTCTGCAGGAATATGGATTAATGGATAGCGGAGAAGATAAGGAATTTGATGACATCGCGAGCATTGCCTCGGCAGTTTGTGGCATTCCAATTTCCCTGATTACTTTTATTGATGAGAAACGTCAATATTTTAAGTCACATATCGGGACGGATTTTACCGAGAATCTGCGTGAACTTTCCTTTTGTACGCATGCAATAGCTTCGGGAGAAGAGATCATGATCGTTCCCGATGCCAGGGTTGATGAAAGATTCAATAATAATCCTATGGTTACCGGCCCCACAGCTCTCGTATTTTATGCCGGGGTTCCTCTTATAAATCAGAGTGGCTTTGCAATGGGAACCATCTGCGTGCTGGATCAAAAAACACATATACTTAATGCCCAACAGGTTTCTGCTTTGAAATCTTTGGCTCGCCAGGTAGTGGATAAAATCGAGTTGCGAAGAAACAACTTGGAACTTCTGAAAAGTAATCAGGAGCTTTTGAATTCCAATGTTCTAATCCAGAAATTTGCCTCCATGGCCGCCCACGATATCAAAAATCCGCTTACGGGCATGCTTCTTACTTCCCAACTCTTGAAATCCACCATTGGGACGCTCGGAGACGAAAGGGCAAACAAGCTGTTAGAGGTTAACATTTCTTCAACCAAATCTCTTTTGTCGCTAGTAGATGAGATGCTAGAGTATTCCAAGGCCCCTGAATTACTTATTGCAAGGAAGCAACAAATTATGGTCTCCGGCCTTTTCGAAAGATTGAAAAATCTTGTTCCTATGCCACTTGGCTTTTCGCTCCAGTTCTTTTCCTCCTGCGCCGAGATTTACCACTCAAGTATTGCCATGGAGCAGATTCTGCTCAACCTGCTTACCAATGCAGTCCGTTATAATGATAAAGAAATCGGGCTAATAAAGGTCAGCATCCGTGAAGATGAGCACGCAGTCGTTTTGGAAGTCGAAGATAATGGAAACGGTATCCGCCCCGAATTCCAGGCGAAAATATTTGAGGCTAATTTTGTGGGCGCATCAGCCGACAGGTTTAGCAATTCGGGCACCGGTATCGGCCTATCTACGGTTAAGGATCTTATAACAAGGCTGGAAGGAAAGATTTTTTTGGAATCAAGTCCTGGAGAAGGTTCTGTTTTTATTGTACAACTACCAAAATACAGTACACAGCTCAGCTAAATGAGCCTGCCTAGCTTCCATTTAAAACCTTTTTTCTGTAATAACTAGACTCTCAATACCCAAATGCAAATATTTTTCAGTTCAATTTTAAGTTGCCTACAGGGCTGTAATTTGCTATTGAAAAAACGAAACAAATCCAGTGTAGGAAGAGATGACTGTTATATACACCCAAAACTAAGGCAGTCAATTCAAAAACAGTAATGGCTCTGTGGGCCGGACTTGCAGCGAGAGTTGCACTAGGCTTATTATTCCCCTGGAGAGCAGTGAGGATACCGTCGACAAACTTTCCAAAAGTCTAAATAATGGGTCGACACCAGGTATTTCTCATATCTAATAAATAGTTTCAGAAAATCTAAGTTTCTTTTCTTGATAAGATAAGGGAGACCTGGTTCAAACAGGTTAAAAAAGGTTACTAAAGATATTTCTTTATTGGTTACATTTAGTTAATGAAGATGATCAATAGCCTCATAAATATTTTTTGGACCATAATAGGTTTTTTACCCGTAATTTATTTTTGGTATACGCAATGGAGTAAGGTTGCTCTTGTCATGGGTCTGGGGATCAGCTTATCGCTGGCAATGCTGCCGATCAGGTTTTTTCAAATTGGGCTAAGCCGCCAGAATTTGGAAAAAATGGGAATACATTTAGTGGGTTACCTGGTTCAAGACGGAAAGTTTATTAATAGGTTGACACGAAAAAAAGACTTAAATAACAAGTTCGTACATCTTCATAAGAGGGAAGGCTTTAACCGTCGTTCACTAATGTATGAGCGCTATCATTTATGCTGTTTCTTTTTTTTCTTGATTAGCTTATTGCTGGCTTTATTTGCACAAAATTTCATGCTTTCCACTTTTTTACTTATTGCAAATATCCTATATAATATATTACCAATATTGTTGCAGCAATACTATCGCTTAAGAGTGCAGGATATTAAAAAGTCAAGACCATACAATCCGGGACATTAGCTTTTAGCATACTCTGACTTGTTTTGAATTTTTATTGGCGAAAATTGCAAGCCGACACGCCTTACCTATTTAGGAAATGTATAAAAGCGACGAGGCATACGCCCTACATAACAAAATTAGACACCGGTATTTTGTTAACACATTTTTGATATTACATCAAAACGATGGGTCAATCATAACATTGTTGAATAAAACTTTTAAGAGTATTTCCGCCCAACAATGATGTGTAAATAGACGTCCCTAAGTAAGAAAATCTGTGTATCACATCAATTGATTTTTTTAGGAAAATTTAGATAGTAGGTAACTTGGGGCAGAACGTTTAGATTACCTTTTTACCACAGTCTCCTCAATAACAACACAGTTTGCAGATTACAATTAAAATGTGCTTGGAAACACTGAAAGAAGCTTTAAATTACACTTTCATGATTGAGATAGAGTGACTTCAGAGTGTTAAATATTGTGCTACCAAATAGAACGGTCTTCTAGCAATAGGGCGGGGATAGATTGAACATTTTAATTTACAAAATGACAGCACGGTCGCTATTGTTTATAATTCATCGTTAAGTGAAGTATAAATACCAGAACTTTTTATACTGGATGTTGTTGTAAGATAGCTAAGAATTATTTATGGATCTATTGCTAACGCCGCCTGCAGAACTAAATTTTGACATGTGCCCATCCTTGGGGCTACGCCTGTCGGTTATCGTTCCAGCTAAAAACGAGGAGCTTCTTATAACCAGTACCCTGGAGGCTTTGAGGCTCCAAACTGATGATGCGGGCCGGCCAATTGACCCGAATATCTATGAGATTCTTGTACTAGCAAACAACTGTACAGATAATACATATCAACTTTGCCTCGAGTATAAAAACAAATATCCGAATTTTAGGATAGCCGTTAAAAGCATAGACATACCACAGGCATTTGCTCATATCGGGACTGTCCGCAGGCTCCTTATGGATGCCGCATGCAAGCGACTTCTGGATACGGCTGGACATAGGGGAATCATCGTTTCCACAGACGCTGATAGTGAGGTCGATTCCACCTGGATTTTCCACATTCTAATGGAGATGGATAAGGGTGTAGATGTGGTTGGTGGCAGGATATTGCCCAGGAATACCCCCAAGTTATCCCGTTTGCACCATTTGAGGGACGTGAAATATCGTTTCTTGACTTCTCGATTGGAATCAGAACTCGATCCATGCAGGAATAACCCTTGGCCTCGGCATTTTCAATGTTATGGGCCGAGTCTAGCCGTTACATGTGAACTCTACGAGCGAGCTGGTCGCCTGCCTGTAATACCTTTTCTAGAGGACGAAGAATTCAGAAAAGCCCTGAAGAGGGTGGATGCGAGAATAAGGCATTCGCCTAAGGTAAAAATCTTTACTTCTTCTAGATTTGATGGCAGGGTTGATTTTGGCTTTTCCGTTCAGCTCAAGCAATGGAGCGATATGACCCTTACCCGTCAGGAGCAAATGGTGGAGAGCCTTGAAAGCGTTAGTATGAAAATCAGAATAAAGGTTTGCCTGCGCCAGGCATATAAGGCCCTCCTTTCAGGTCGGCCGATAGATATGGGAACCATAGCTGAACATATAAATATGTGCCATTCTGAACTTATCGAGCTGATGAGGCAAAACGTTTATTTTGAATCTTTTTGGGAAAAAGTTGAAGGACATGTGGCAATCTATTGTCCAGAGCTCAATAGTGTTCGCCCCATTTCCCAGGCCATAAGTGAATTTCACTCTTACTTTGCCGCGCGGCCCAGGCCGCAACAACACCATCAATTTTCCACAGTTCTGAACTCATCAACCCTCTAGTATGACGATTTCCGTTCTTACAATTGTGCAGGGTAGAGCTCAGGCACTCAACAACCTGATAAAAGGGCTTGGGTTGAGCTCTTTGATGCCTGATGAACTCATCATTGTTTTGATGAATGAACAATCCCGCCCTTTACCAGCCTCACCATTTAAAATTAGCCAGGTACCGATGTACAGCAGTTCACGAATGCCACTGGCTGCGGCTAGAAATCTCGCTGCAAAGATGGCATCGGGAGAGCGGCTTGTTTTTTTAGATGTGGACTGTATTCCCTCTTCCACACTGATCAAGTCTTACATGTCCCTTCCAAGTGCAGGTTTTCTTCTGAATGGTGGGATTAGATATTTAGGGAGGGATAGTATAAGTGAATTAACTGATTTTGAGGACTTATATTTACTTAGCTCCCCAGACACGATCAGGGGCGAGCTGGATGATCTTCCACACAAACTTTTCTGGTCATTAAACTTTTCATGCAGCGCCGATGATTACCACAGAATAGGGGGTTTTGATGAGGCATATAAGGGATACGGCGCAGAGGATACCGACTTCGCATTTAAGGCAAGGGAGAAAGGTATTGAAATGGCTTTGGTCAATGATTGTGCCTATCATCAATACCATGAAAGTTTTTCGCCTCCGCTCAACCATTTCCTGGACATTCTTTCAAACGCAAAATTGTTCTATGATAAATGGGGCTGCTGGCCGATGGAAGGATGGCTTTCCAAATTTGCGCAAATGGGTCTTATAGAATTTAAAGCAGATAAAATAATCACCGTTAGATTGCCTTCGGAAGCTGAACTCGCAGGCTGTAAAAAGTATCAATGACCGAAAATCTTGCATGCCTGGTCAGTAATGGCTGCTACCATTGCTTTTATTGCTCCTGGATTGATAATTCCATCCCAGTCCACATTTTCCTGCTGAAGTAATTTAATAAGGAAAGGCCAATCTTGTTTATCGAACTCCTTAATACCGATTATACGGATTCCCTTACGATTGGAAATAGCCTCAGCTTTTTGCTCTTGTTCGCAAAAGGGCCGATCCTCGGGCACTCCAATAAATCTCCGACCAAGTGCTGCCACCTCCATAACAGTATTGTGGCCTGTATTTCCAATTATTATCTCGCAGGAAAGCAAAAGTTCAGAAGGATTTTCCACTGCTCCATGCCAACTTATATTAGCTAGTGTGCTTTCTGATTTATCAAGTCCGATTACATGGAAGTTGCATTTCGTAAGCTGCCTGGCAATCTTTATGATTGTTTCCCCTTTTATTGAACTTCCTCCCTTGCCGATCATGACAGCAATACTATTTTTTTTGTATTCCCGCTCAGGGATATTATCAAACCTGGAAAAACCGCCTGCAAAAATTGTTTTATGAAACATTGGGGTTTCCTTGACCATATACATTGCCTGATTAAACGGGGCAAGTATCAACTCTGCACTTTGGTAAGCCATCTGATGAGCTATATCATCCCTGATCCCATGCTGCATGATCACAACGGTTGGGACCCCGCACAGGCGGGCGAACAGAGTTACCTCAACCGAAACATCTACCACCAACAACATTGGATAATTTACTTTGAATAACTCTGCAAGTATAGCCGCCCGAGCTCTTATTCCCTTAATTCCCAAAGGCGCATAATGAAATGCCGCTGGCGGATCGCTTTTGGCTAGTGGGCCCTCATCTTCCTCAAGAGTATCCATTGGCAAATGGACAAGTGAGGCATTTTCAATGCCGAGAATGTCCCGATCCTTAAGATTGCTGCCTATAAGTAAGACCCTTCGATCCTTTATCGCTGCGGCAAGTTGCAAGGCTCTCATCCGGTGACCTGAGCCATGGTGATGAACATAAATTCCGATTGCTGCCTTCATTACCTTTTTTGTAAGATGTCTATTCGGTAATCATCATATCTTGAACTGTGAATAGATGTCAAGTCCGAATCCAGAAAACAATTATGGACCTGGTCGCCAGTTAGGGGATAGTCGGCAACAAAGTGAATCCAGTGCACCAAAACCAGAATCCCCTTCTCTTTAAGGGAGCCAAGAATGCGCTTTCTGCAGTTTCGTAAATCATTCCATGAAAGGTAATACCCCACCTCACTCAAGATAATCAGGTCAAAGCTTTCTGCAGGATAATCTTCTGGTATCGCCCCGAGCCTAAACTCCACGGCATGATTATTTTTTAACCGATTTTTTGCGACCGACAGTGCGGTCTCACTTATGTCCATTGCAATCAGCTTCACACAATGCTCTGAGAGCATAGCGGTAAGCACTCCAATTGAACATCCTACCTCCAGTGCGGATGTGTAGCGGTTCGGCGGTATTTTTGAAATAGTATTCCGATATTTATCCCGCTCATACGTACTGGTTTCAAATCCCCATGGGTCTTGGTCGGAGCTATAAATTTCTTCAAAATACGCGCTGGAAAGACTATCCTCTGGATTTAATTTTTTACGCTTTAAAAAATACTCATGCTGCTGTATAAAGTTTCCAATTACCTTGTCGGTAAGTATAAATCCATCTGGATCATCATCAATCAGCTGTGTTGTCTGGGAACGGTGTGCATATATGCAGAGTTGTTTGGTTTTCAGGTACGGGGTGATATCAAGGGACTCAAGCTCACCTGTCTTTAACAGTGTCAAATCCTCCAGGCCTGCATTTTCATAAAGCCAGATGGGATACTCTAGAATTATAGGCCTTAGGATGTGTGCAATTTCCAGAGCCGAAATTAGCAGTTGAAATGTTGCCCTATGATCACAATGAGGATCCAATTCGTATGGGACAAGGAGAAGATCGGGACTTAGATTAATCAGGTCCCTTCTGAGTCTGTCCCTAAGGTCACTAAATCCCTTCTCACCTTTGGTAGGCATTCTCGCATCCGGGGCATCATAGTGAATAAGTTCCTTGTCGCTTAGTCCAAGTATTTCCATAGCATTTATTATTTCACGCAGCCTAAGAGCTGCGAGGCGATCTGCAGGATATTTTTTTGAGTTCGGATGAGACATGCTGCCGTCGGTGGTGAGAATCACGGTCAATTTCGTTCCCATTTCCTTGAGCATTGCCATTAGCCCTGCGCAGCCAAGTGATTCATCATCTGCATGCGGGACTAGCACGACACAGCTTTTTATAGACCTCAGTAATTGTTTGTCCATTGGTACTGCCGTGGACCAAAAGAGATTCTTGTCTAACGCGCTATGCATGGATTGCCGCTGGGTTGTTGAGGTAAAATGATCCTACGTTAACCCTGGTTGCATCAGGTGCTGGCTGGCGTAGATAAAAACTCAGGTCTCGAAAAAATAATCCCAATGGTGATGGCTCCATAAGGCCCCTAGCACCGACACATCGGTTGCTTTCCTCCATGATCTGTAGGCATGTATCTTCGATCACAACCCGTGTCATGTTCGCAAATGCGATCAGTTGTTCAGACATATCGTCCTCTTCGACCCATTCATCATAATGTTCTGCTGCCTGTTCAAGAATAAGCTTTCCAGACATCAAAAGTGATACTATCTTAGCTATCCGAACCCTTTGGAAAGGGTCTTCAGTACGCTTCAGAACTCTCAGGTAATCGATTGTTTCCTCGCATATGCATTCGGCTCCCCCAAGTTGTACCGCCGCAAACCTGATCGCCCCTCCACTGAAATAGGGCTGGTTGAGGTATATTCCAGGGTCTCCAATCAGTTCGCTCCCAATAAGCTGATAGCCACTAAAATCAACGGTATAGCTGCCTGAAGCTTTCATGCCTAGCGGCTTCCAACTTTCTATATATATATTTGAACGTTCTATTTTCGCCATTTCGAGAACTGCCATTTGCCAGCCATCCCTTTGGGCTGTAGATATATTTCCTGTAATAAGTGCCCGGTCCACAAGCAATGCTCCCGAGCAGAATGTTTTCATACCCGTCACCTGAAGGCCGCTATTAGTTTCAATAAAGTTTAGTCCTAGGTTATCCTGAGTGTTCCAAATTCCAAATAGGTATCCGTGCTCTTTCACTTCATTATAATACCTGGCCCGCTGCTCCTCTGAGCCATATAGATGAATGAGGTATAGTGTATTGATGTGTCCCTCGTAAATTCTTCCCACTGAAAGATTGGCCTTTCCTACATTTTTTAATAATCTAATCAAAGCCACCATATTTTTTCCCTTAAAATCCAAGGGTTTTCCTGGAAGCACTATCTCAAGGGCTCCACTCTCCCTGAGCCAGCCAATTTCCACTTGCGGTCCCATTGGATCTTTTTCACAAATTAATGCCCTTTTGGAAATCTTTCCCAATGCCGTTAATATCTTTCCATGATCGTCTGTTCGATCACGTTTCCCCGCTAAGTAAGTTATCATAAAGCGTATTTAAATGTTTTCCTGCCTGAAGTTACTCCAAGCATCTGTTCATATTTTTCTGTCATTTGACTATTGCTGAATTTACATACCGCATGTGCTCTCACCTTTCTTCTATCCAGTTTTTGGGCCTGACTAATGGCGCAAGACAAGGCAATTATGTCTCCTTTCTTAACCAAAACCCCTGTATCTTTTGTTAACAGTTCTGGCAATGCACCTGCCTGAAATCCTGCTACTGGGGTGCCGCATGCCATCGCCTCAGCGACCACCAATCCGAATGGTTCCTCCCAGCAAGGAGTGACTAGGCAAACACTAGCCTCACCTATTTGCTTATTGAGCTCCTCATGCTCTATCAGTCCAAGGAGCTGGATGTCTTTTCCCAATAAGGGTAATATCTTGGTCTGATAGTATTTTCTATCTGCAATGCCACCAGCCACCCTCAAGGGCAGTCCAGCATTTCTTGCCGCAAGAATGGCCAAGTGCAGGCCCTTATCAGGATGGATTCTCCCGAACCAGATCGCATACGCTGGGCTACTTGGAGCTGCATAAAATTTCCAACTTTCAATATCAATGCCATTTAGTATAACAGGACAGTCTTTAATCAATTCAGACCAGTTATTAGCGCTTTGGTTAGATACCGTTACGTATTTTATAACGGGGAAACTCCGCTCCCTGGTAATGGCAAGGTTCAATTCATAGAACGGCGGCGTATGTAATGCTGTAAGCATCGGAGTGCTTATTGTGTTGGCCATCGTGATTGGGATATAATGGAGACTGTTGTTGAAGATCACATCAAGGTTGTAGTCATCGATCTGGGTCATCAACTTAAAATAAGCATGATGCTCGGCGATATATTCAGACGGAAGGTCCTTATGTTTTCTTCTAAGACCAGAATTGGTGTCGTAATGTTCGTCTGAAATAATGGGAAAAAGAGGTAGCTGGGGGTCTGAGGAATCGCTAGCGAAAAGCAAGACTTCATGACCTAGATTCTGGAGTGCCTGTGTAATCTGAAAGGTAAACGCTTCAAGACCCCCTTTGAACGGTTGGCGAATTGGATGTTTCAGATGGGAAATAATTCCTATTTTCATAAGGAGAGGTAAAAGGGTAAGTTCTATTTAAAGACAAGATGGGCGGGAAGAAAGTTTTAAATAATTCAAATACTGAGCCGTTACTATGCTTAAGATGGATTTTGATCCTGATTTGTTATTTTTCTATGTATGGTACCTTATCATCCGTTTAAAAGGTATATAAAGCACTGTACTTATGCCTTTATAATTTAAGCTCAAAATTGTTATGTCAGTTATTACAATTCCCTCATGAATTAAATGGTCAGCTAAGTTGAGATTGTTTTGGGTATGTGCTTTATTTAGCTTTTTTAAAACATTGTTTTCAAGGCCTGACGCTCATAAACTCATTCCATTATTCAAATTATAATTTAGGTTTTCGATAATGAGTTTTAGATAATTTGAATGGAATAGTGGCTAAACGTAAGTTAAGTATTGGAACAAATAATTCGTGAAGTCTCCTTTACCTCTTTATAAAATTCCCTCAAAAAATTAAATAGAAATTTCATATCAATAGCGTCGTTCTATCAAGGATGGTTGTACCCTCCAAATTATGTACCAGCTAAACGGTGTTTATTCATAGTTGCGAAAAAAGCACACGCTAAAGGGATTTACAGTTTTGCGTGCATAATTGCTATGGGAGTTATCCATTGTAAGGGGATCAACTTAAAAATAGTCGGTTACGTCGTATTCTTGATCCCGATTTTCTGTGCGAATTGCAATCGTATAGAAGAGATTTTTTCTCGTCAGCTATTTCTTTTGAGATGCATTCTAACTGGGTTTTGTGACTCATATTATATTATTTACTGCAAAATAAATATGCATGCTACACTACTATAGGGGGGATAAGCGCTCATAATCTATACAAACTAAATGCGTTATGTAGTTTACTGGCATGACGGCTCCTAGTTTTTAAAGTTGAGGCAAATACTGGTTAGGTCATTGAAAAAAAACGCAGCTATTCCATTTGCCAAACTTATAATGGTTTACTAGTTATCAGGCTAGCTTTGCATTCAGCAAATGTGGTTTGTCCACGCTTCTACGGGTTCAGCTGCCTTGCAATTTTTCTCAATAGCATGTGGATGTCAAAGGGCTTGGTTACATATTCTTCAGCCGTACAAGCACGGGTCATTTGTGGCAGATCTGCATGTGCACTCATCATTAGTATAGGGATGTTTTTTGTTGCCTCATCTGATTTTAAAAGTTGACAGACTTCCAGACCATTCCCGTCAGGAAGCATCACATCCAGGATAAATAAGTCTGGACTAGAACCCTTTCTTGAGAAGAAGTCATGTACTTTGCTGTAGGATTCAACCTTGTACCCCTCTTCTAAAAGCAGTATCTCTATGATCTCTATAATGCCAGGTTCATCCTCCAGTACGCAAATGTTTTTCCCCATAATAAAAATAAAATTTCGTTTGAATAATCACTGGGAGATATTACCCTTTTTCCTCCTCAAGATCCTTACCTCCGCCCGCCTCATACCTTTTCTCTCCAAGCTCATCTTCGTGGACAATGAGTGAATTCGGCGTAGCGGAGGATGGGTTACTTCCAGTGCCTGATGTCTTTGGAATGGAGACTATTTCATTATTATTATTCTCTTCAGTGGACTGGAGAACTTGCTTATTTCCTAAAGCAGCCTGAGCCATTTTCTCTTGGTCCGTTAAGCCTTGTGATTGTTGCTTTTTAGTTTCTATGTTAGCCATAACTTCTTGTGTTTGTCTTAGTCAACAATATGAACAATTTAAAGTTTGACATATTTGAAATATTGATAGTCATCATATTGAATTAATACAACATTAAGCCATTCGATGTTGATCGATCGTCTTTAACTCAAGTCCATACGGCCAATGTTTGTCGACAGTGGTTATGAGTTTATGGGCGTTTTTTTGCTTTGATAATTGACCAGATTTCCATAATTAGAAGTCATCCTAAAAATCTGCTTATCACGGATTATTAATCATAAAGTTCTTTTTGGGGAGTTTGGCCCAGTTTTTTGCAGGAGAGGCACCATTTGTTTTCCTTCCTGGTGTATGCGACAATCTATTTGACATATGCCATGCGTGAAGGGGGTGGTAAATATTGAGCAAACATTCATCAGAGCGATCGACGAACATTGTTTAAAGAAAAATCATAACACTTTTATTACCCACCCAAAGTAAGCAAAATTATCCATGCTGATTCCTTTAAGAAACGCATGCCATATGCTCACCTACTCAAGTTAGGCTCGCGCAAAAATAATTACGTTTGTATTATATATCTTACAACTTATAGGTGTTTTTGTAAAATTTGGGTCTGTTTTTGTTTTAAGCTGAATATGAAACAATTAACTATCACCCTGATTCTCGTATCGATCGTTTTCTGTGGTTGTAAAAAGAAATTCTGTGGAAAAATCTCTATGATCAGCTCGGAAACTTCTACCGTGGATGGGGAGCCGTTATATAAAATATACTTGGAGAGTGGCGAAGTCGTGCAGATGAGAAGTCGAGGGAATTACCAGGTCGGGGAAGGATATTGCAATGATTAATGAACAAAATGAAGATTTCACATTAGGCCATAGAATATTTAAAATACGATCCCACAAATTCAGAGAACTCCTCAATGCGATCGAACTTAATTTAAGTCAGGATTCTATTACCCTCTTCACAATAATCGAAAAATTACCTAAGGAGGTTGGAGCGATCTTTATCGAAAAATCAGCATTGGAAACAGCTTATGAGGAATTTATGAAGAAGGCAGAGGATTCTGAATAATTGCTGGTATTTGGTTGTCAGAATGTTTAGTACAACAATTTCTCGCTCATTCCCGATGTCTCCATTTACCTAAAAAAGTCTGGCTAATACGTAGCTCATCAGCTACTTCTTTTACAGATCCCTTGGTGTAAGAAAACTCTATAGCCATTTTTCTAAAGGATTCATCGAACACTCATTTGGACATATAATCAAATTTAAAAGTTTTTTTCTTACTCTGAGGACGAAAGTCCTCTAGCTAAATGTAGCAACTCCACCACCTGATTTACTTATGTGATTAAAAATTCAGCCATCGGTTTGAATATCTTTTGTCAATAAGGGAAAATCCAATGCACGCCCGTTGCGAATTAAGCTGTTATTTAAGTCTTCTCCGGGTTCCGCGTACGCTTTCGAGCGTCTCCGCTCTTACCCTTTTGTGTAATAATTATACGTGTTGTATGTAAGTGGTTGTAGATTAGTTATGTGATTTGGAGACACAACAGCTCAACAAACTAAGATCTGTATATCTTCAGATATTTTTTGAGTCCAAGTCTAGCCTGGCGGATATAGGTTTTAACAGTGCCTATGGGAAGCTTCAATTCAGCCGCTATTTCATCATATTTATATCCTTCGAAATACTTTTTGAAAGGAACAATATATTCCGGCTTGATAGAAGCCATTGCCTTATTGATGTCTTCCATTGCAAATGTACTCTCTCCTGTGTTTTTTGTGGCACTTATCGCCAATTGTCCACTGGTAAGTTCATCATCCACCATAACAAGGGCCTTGCGTTTTGTTGCCCTGTTGAAATCATTGATATAGGTATTTTTCATGATAACATATAACCATCCTTTAACATTAGTACCTTTGTCAAAGGTATCTGCAAATCGAAGTCCCTTGATCAATGTTTCCTGCAAAAGGTCTTTGGCATCATCTTCATCTCGGGTGAATTTCAAAGCGTGCGACATTAACTGATCAGCGTGAGCGCAAATCTCAGATGTGAATTTGGTGTGGTTCATAATTCTTATCTTTTTTGTTAAAGTTCAGTCTGGATTTTTCTGTATTTAAATTAAACAGATCGACACAATTTTGGTTTCGTATTCACGGAAAACAGGTAGAACTCCTTACTTTCAAGTATTAACAGCTGTAAAGTACGTAAGGGTTGGATAAAAGAATATTTTATCTCCTTTTTGATAAACATATGAAATACAGTATTTGGCGAATATTGCTGTTTTCATCTTCTCACTACATAAGAAATTTATAAGTATTACAGTGGCCAAGTTGATGGCGGTACAATGCGTTATGGTTGTTGATGGTCGAAGCAAAATTACATCTTAAGGCTTGTTGGCATTCCATTCCATAAAGCTGGCTGCGATCGTATTGAAGATTTTCATATTGGCTTAATTGTTAATCACTTTTTTTGGTGCCTTTTTATAAAATTTTCAGGTGAATTAATGTTATCATGTTTGATTAACCGCTAAGTGATGGTGAAAATGTTCGATTGATATTTACTTCATTTCACTTTTTAATATTTGATTAACAGATTCAATAAACTTTTCAAATGGTATGGGTTTGACTAAAAATTTATCTGCATGGACGCTGAAAGCATCTAATGCATACTCTGGATGGCCAGTTATCAATATGATGAATTTAACCACATCACGAAATATCTTTGCTATATCTAATCCAGAGATAGGCATATTGATATCTAAAAATAGGAAATCAATCTTTTCGAGATTTTTTATTTCAGTAACGGCTACACTTGGACTCAGATAACTCTTGACTAAGGTCAACTTAGGCGTCAGAGATATATATTCTTTCAAAATGTTGATGGAGCTAAAGTCATCATCAATTATAATGCATCGATATTTTTTATCTGAATGTTTCATATATATTATACGCTTAAAATGTTATAAATGTTTGGATCACAACATTTTGGAATTTAAATGTAGTCCGTTTACAGGGAAATTGAGGTTCTTTTGAGGAATGAATAAGTTGTTTATAAGAAAATCAAGTCAGCTAGACGATTTAGAAATAATTTCTTGTAATTGCAAAGAGCATTTACCCCTCACTTTTTATAGACCGCAATGCTGATTTAATTCGGCTAGAAAACCAGATTACCAGTTATATGGGCCGAATTATCCGTGGGGACGGAAAAATAGCTGGCTACCGCGAGCTTTGGAACCAAGTTTGGATAATGGATGCTCGGTTCCAACCTCTATTGGCTTAAGTTGCCAAACTAATTTGTTTATTTAATACCTGACGCCAAGTTCATAACGTGCAGGCAAGAGAATCTTGCAAAAATGTTCTCTAAAGAAACTATAGATTCATTCTTCGCTCCCCCTCGTTAAGGTTAGGCGCTGTCGACCAGATTTAAAGTTAAAAAAATTAAACAACTAACATGTTTTTTGATTAAACGACAGTTTTCTCCGTTTCAACGAATACTTACCTAGTACTTGCATATAGATAAATATGTTTGTTTCATCAAATCAACTATTAACCACCTTTTGATTTAAAATCAAAAATTATGAAAACAACAAAGCTCAAGTTAAATGGTTATCGAAACAGGAAAGGCATTCAAGAGAAAGAGAGTGACGCAAAACGCGCAGTTGTAAAACCGATTCAACTCCTCCAAAACATAGGTCGGATATTTGGATGGATCACCCACGATAAATCGGAAAACCTAAGCTTTACTCAAGCTGCACTTAGGGCATCTGCTGTGATATCAATGCCTCTGATTTTATCTGCAATTGACTGGTCGTTCCATATCGATATTTTGATTTTTATTATACCAGTAATGTTTTATTTTGAAGTAACAGCCTTTACGATGTATTGTCCAATAAAGGCGATTTTTACTAATTATAAACTGCCTAAGCAGTATAATTAATAGGAGATCAAATGGAATCGGTAGTCGTACGGTTTTCTCCTGAAAAACAAACAGATACTTTAAGATTGTTAATAAATCAAAGATCATGAAAGTAACAATAGTTGGAGGTTCGATTGGGAGCCTTGTCACCGGATTATCAATGCTCAAAAGGGGTTTTGATGTAAACATATTCGAGCGGTCGCCATCCGAGATGCAAGGCAGGGGAGCAGGCCTTGTAATACAACCAGGACTCAAGGATTTTATCGTAGACAATGGGCTTTCTACTGAAAACCTTTTTGGCATATCTGCCGATGAAAGACAGATTTTAAATTTTCATGGCGATGTGATTTCCAGATATAATAACGAGGGATCCTTTTCTTCCTGGAGTCACCTTTGGAAACAGTTAAAGAATTTCTTTCCCGATGAACGTTACCACTATGGTAATAAAATGGAATCGTTCAAACAAGTTGGGGAACAGGTTTTTGCAACCTTTGATACGGGATGAATCGAGCAGTCTGATCTGCTGGTAGGCGCCGATGGCTATAATTCCCAGACCAGAAGTCAATTTCTTCCGCAGATAAAGCCTGTGTACGCTGGCTATATAGCCTACCGAGGCCTAATCGATGAAAAGGATCTCAGCGACAGCGAAATAAATTTCTTCGATAGACGATTTACCTTTTTTCCTTATGAGCACTCACATTTGCTTTCTTATCTGGTTCCAGGACGGAATGGAGAAGTCCATAAGGGTCATCGCAGGCTGAACTGGGTATGGTTCGTAAACAAGTCTAAGTCAGAGTTGCAATTGGTAATGACTGATAAGAACGGCATAAAACGAGACTTTAGTATGCCCTCGGGTTATATTAGTGAACAAAGCAGAAGCGAACTTCATATCCGGGCTAAAAGAGAGCTGCCCGCTGTATTAGCCGACCGTGTATTGCAAACTACCGATCCATTTGTACAGGCTATAATTGATATGGAAGTCCCAAGGATGTATGACGGTCGTGTTGCACTCATTGGCGATGCAGCCTTCCTGCTCCGACCACATACCGCCGCTGGTACAGTAAAGGCATACGAGGATGGAGTCTCACTTTCAGCAGCGCTGTCTAATAAAATATCCATTGAGCAGGCCCTTGGTCATTGGAACCAGGTGCAGATGGATTATGCAAAAAAAACTGGTGCATTATGGAAAAGTGCTTGCTGCACAAAGTGGTTTAGGGTATCTTAGATAAACTTTAGCATCACACATAGATGAACGTTTATCCTTTTGGAAATGATTATCGCAGGTTATAATAATGGTTGCACTTAGAGATTTACCATCAGAAGGTATTCCGATTTTAAAATATAGAAACCCATCGAAGTATTTCTGGAAGGGTTTGTTATCGATTGCTTATATCGGTTTGAAGGTGAATCCGAAACAGATGATAAGACAAATCGTAAACGCGATTTCCTTTAATGGCCATACCAACAATGGAATGCTCGTGGGTGGATTTGAGCATTCTGCCGATGCACAGCAACTCATTGTTGCCCCCTTGATGTTTTAATTATTAATTCGATAAAAAAATACAATGAACAAGCTCAGACTTTACGGCAAGCCAGACTCCCCGGAAATTTACCCCATAAGGGATTTTTTAAGAAGAAGTGTTGTCGATTTCGACCTTATCGATATATCAAATGATTTAGGTTCGGGCGAGGGGATCCCCCGTTTTGATAACCCCATTAAACTTCCCGTTGTGGAGTTTCCCGATGGAAGAATTATCGTTGATCCCACACTCGAGCAGATTGCTACCTGTCTTGGATGGATCACACAACCCAGGTATTCTGAATACGATGTTTCGATATTTGGAGCAGGACCTGCCGGATTGAGCGCTGCGGTTTATGCGGCCTCCGAGGGTTTGAAGACTATTCTCATTGAACGAGAGGCAATTGGCGGACAGGCGGGCACAAGTTCCTTAATAGAAAACTACCTGGGTTTTCCCGAAGGTATATCCGGAGCCAATCTTGCCGAAAGAGCCAGGCAACAGGCCTTAAAGTTTGGGGTAGAGATAATGATATTGAAAGAGGGTATAAAGGGTATTTTTTATGGCAATCGCATACATGCAACATTATCCAGTGGAGAAGAACTTGTAGCCAAGGCCAATATTTGTGCTACGGGTGTCGAATATAAACGACTAGACCTTGATGGTGAGGAGCGGTTTTTTCATAAGGGCGTGTACTACGGTGCTGGGGCAAGCGAAGCATTCTTCTGTCAGGATAAGGATATTTATATCGTTGGAGGCGGAAACTCAGCAGGACAAGCAGCAGTTTACTTTTCCGGATTTGCAAAGTGCGTGTTCATGGTGATCAGGAAAGGGACCCTATCCGATACACTGTCTGACTACCTTGTACAAAGAATTGCTAAGATCGATAATATCACTGTACTATATCATTCACAGGTAGATGCACTTGAAGGTGATGACTACCTGCAAAGAATAAAGATTTTGGACAGTCAAAAAGGTGAGGAGCGCTGGTGTGATACCGCTAAGCTGTTCATCTGCATCGGGGGAAAACCGAACACCGAATGGGCATCCCAAACGGCAATCTGTAGAGATAAGAATGGTTATCTTTATACCGGTAATGACCTGGTCAGCCTCGAGTCGTATAAAAACTGCTGGCAGCTCGACCGTTTGCCTTATGGTTTGGAAACGAGTGTTCCAGGTTCATTTGCCGCAGGAGACGTAAGAGTCAATTCAGTAAAGCGTGTCGCCTCCGCAGTTGGTGAAGGAGCAATGGCCGTAACTCAGGTTCATCAATATTTATCAAAATTATGATTATGGAAAATACCAATACCTGCAATGAAATAATTGCAATCAAAGAATTAAAACTGGCGCAAGTTGATGTCTGTGAGCAATGTGTAAAGATGGGCACCCAATGGGTTCATCTCCGTACCTGCCAAAGCTGTGGCCATACGCTGTGTTGTGACTCCTCACCAGAGCAGCATATGTCCCATCACTGCAGATCATCTGGCCATCCGGTGGTTATCTCGTCCGAGCCAGGGGAAAGATGGCTGTATTGTTATGTGCATGACCTGGTTCAGGAGTATTAAAATAACCCAATTCAACGATCTGTTTTGCCGATTCATCGAAAGCAAATTCACTCTTCGTAAATTCATGAGGATCTTTGGGCAAGAAAGAAAGCAATACTGCTTAAAAAAAATCATAAATCATGAAAAAAGCTAACATTGGAATTACCGAAAAAAACACAGATGCCGTGGCTGTCGAGTTGTCTAAATTACTGGCTGACGAATTTTTGCTATACACTAAAACCAGAAATGCGCATTGGAATGTTACTGGAGATAATTTCCATGCCAACCACATCTTCTTTGAAAACCAATACAAACAGTTGGATGAGATAATTGATAGCGTGGCAGAACGCATGCGCAAGATCGGCCATTTCGCTCCTGCTACAATGAGGTTCTACCTTGAACTTGCTCACCTAACAGAATATAGCGAGAGAACAAATGATGGGCTGGGTTATATGAAGGATTTACTGGAAGACCATGAAAGTATCATCGAATTCCTGAGGGGAAATATTACGCCCTTTGCTGAGAAATTCAAAGATTACGGCACGAGCGATTTTATTACTGGGTTAATGGAGACGCACGAGGAGATGGCATGGATGATCCGTTCTTATTTCAGATAATATGTTTTCGGCCGCTTCAGAAAATAAATAAGAGTAGTTATATTTGTTCATCACCAATTTAACTACTCTTATGAAAGCGCTCATAGTTGATGACAATGATATTGCAAGGACAACCCTGGCCCACCTTGCCAGACAGATTCCAAACCTTACGATAGTAAATGAATATTGCAATGCAATGGACGCTTATAACCATCTTCAGTCCTCGCAGATAGATCTGCTTTTTCTTGATATTGAAATGCCCGAGATGACTGGTATTGAATTGACCCGGAATCTTTTTGGAAAAGATATCATGATCATATTTACCTCGAGTAAAAAAGAGTATGCATTAGAGGCCTTCGAGCTGAATATAGCAGACTATCTTCTCAAGCCCTTTACCCAGTCGCGATTTTTACAGGCCGTGGGCAAGGCGAAGGCGATATTTGATAGTAGGCAGGAAAATTTACAGTTTTCGAAGGATGAGTTTTTATTCGTCAGGGATTCAAATGTTACCCGGCGGTTGAAGTTGGATGATATCTGTTATGCCGAAGCTATGGGCGATTACGTAAAGTTCTTTACCAAAGATAAAATGTATGCCATTCATGGCACCATGAAAGCCGCCGAGGAACGCCTGTTAAAAGACAAATTCCTTAGGGTTCATCGGTCTTATATCGTGGCGGTAGGTAAGATAGATACTTTGCAGGATGGTGGAATTATAATCAACGGAACATTTATTCCTGTTGCCGATCCTTATCGAAAGGCACTCAATTCCAGGATGAACGTTTTTTGATCGCTAAGGGCCCTGCACTTTAAGGTTCTGCTGAATATGGGATGGCACTCCCGATTAATATTTTATATCTAAGTTATGATCAATATTTCCACGGTTATGGGCAATAAACGCTTTGCTTATCTAATTGTGCTCACCTTTATTGCCGATTCGATATTATTGATCGGCGTACAACTGAACTCAGCGAAAAATACCACTGAGCTTATCAAGAACAATAATGCCCTTTTGCATGAACTGAGATCCAGTAATCATTTGCGGGAGATTGATCGTGATATTTTAGGTGTAGAAGCTCGAATACGGGCATCAATTGCAACAAACGACACCACCCATCTGGAGGGCGTTGACAAAAAAATAAGCCAGATCGAAAATTTCCTGGATTCCCTTTCCCGGGATAACACTGATGTGAAAGAAGAAGAACTCATCCGCAGGCTCAGTAGTCTGGCAATGGATAAGGAAATCATTAAGAATAAGTTATTGCATAGATATGCTATAATGGGAAATATGGATGATCAAACCTCGATTGCCAATCCCCGTGCCAGACAGATTTCAAATGAGATTACCTCCATCACTGCCAGGATTTATCAGAGCAGGCAATTGCGTATGAATGAGCTGAGCCGGTTAAGCGAGGAAATGGGAAGAAAATCCCGTCTGTATGATATTTATCTGATGATTTTGTTGGTGGCAAGTGGTGCGATAATCGGTTATCATATCATTCGCCAGTTTCGCAGACAGCATTTGCTAATCAAAGAATTGGATCTCGCTGAAAAGCAAGCATCTATAGCGGTACAGACCAAAGAAAATTTCCTGGCCAACATGAGTCACGAGATAAGGACGCCTTTAAGCGGCATACTTGGTTTTACAAATTTATTGCAAAAACGATCGCTGGATGAGACCTCTGCAGAATTTGTATCCGCAATCCAGCAGTCTGGCGAGAACTTGATCACCATCGTAAACGACATTCTCGATCTCTCTAAAATTGAAGCGGGTATGATGCGTATTACTCCGGGAATATTTAGCATCAATGGATTGATAAATTCTGTTGAAACTCTTTTCTCGGAGCGTGTTAAGGAAAAAGGGTTGAGTATTACCAGTACCGTTGACCCCGCTATTCCAGATACCTTAAAGGGAGATGCGACACGGCTCACCCAAATTCTGGTAAACCTTATTGGCAATGCCATTAAGTTTACCCAGCAGGGTGAGATTAATATAGCGGTGTATAGCAAGTCCCGGACAGACAGTAAGATCACACTTGGTTTTGATATCACCGATTCCGGAATTGGGATTGAAAAGGAAAAACTCGCCGAGGTGTTTGAACGATTTAATCAGGGGGAGGATTCTACAACGAGAAATTATGGCGGAACTGGCCTGGGTTTATCGATTGTCAAAAATTTAATCCAGTTGCAAAATGGAGATATCAAGGTTCGCAGTGAACAGGGCAAGGGAAGTACTTTCAGCTTTTTCATTCCCTATGATATTTCCGAACAGCAACTCAACACACCTCTTTCGATACCCGCAAACTATTACAGGGATAAATCCAAAAAGGCCTTACGCATTCTGGTAGTGGATGATAATGCCATTAACCAAAGTTTGATGAATCATCTATTACTACAATGGAACATAGATTTTAATATCGTATCCAATGGTATGGAAGCGGTTGAAAAGCTTGGTAATAAGGTTTACGATCTGATATTAATGGATTTGCAAATGCCTCAAATGGATGGCTATGCGGCGACTCAGCACATACGGGAAGTAATGAAGTTGGACATTCCGATCATTGCGATGACAGCACATGCATTAGCTGGAGAACGGGAAAAATGTTTGAGCAGGGGGATGAACGAGTATATATCCAAGCCTATCAAAGAGCAGGAACTATTTGATCTGATCTCCCAATTTGGTCTAGGAGAGGAACAGAAAGACGTTGCAAATGAACTCCAGAACTCCCAATTTCAATACCTGGATCTTACCTATATGCGTTCCCTTAGTGCGGGAGATACAGGTTTTGAAAAAACAGTAACCGAGCAATTTATCTTCAATCTACCTACCCATTTATCTGAACTGAAGAGCGCTTATGAAAATAATGATTTTGCACTGGTCAGACTAATTGCACATGATCTGAAGACCACTGTCTCGATTATGGGTTTTTTACCTCTTGTTGAAGAACGCTTAGATCTTCTGGAAACTGCGACTCAAAAGAGTATAGAATTAAATAAAGTCCTGGATGAATTGAGTGATCTATTCGCGATAGCCTTAAATGAGGCAAAAACAGTCTTACAAAAATTTTAACCTTAAAAAATGAACTTATTCTCACCGCTAAACCTTCGGGATCTTACCTTAAAAAATAGAATAGTCGTATCGCCAATGCAGCAATATAGCGCTAAAGACGGAATACCTGGCCATTGGCATCTGGTGCACTTGGGCAGTCGGGCAGTGGGTGGAGCAGGGCTAATCATAACCGAATGCACCGCTGTTTCTCCCGATGGTCTTGCAACTTTAAGTGATGTAGGGATATGGAATGATGAACAAATGGCAGGCTGGAAAACAATTGTAAATTTTGTTCATGAACAAGATTCCAAAATTGGTATCCAACTGTGGCATTCAGGGGGAAAAGGAAGTCTCTCCCATCCGAATATGGGCATGAAACCGCTTTCCCATCAGGAAGGGGGGTGGGCGGTTAAATCTTGCTCTGCAACGGTAATGAATGGCGTAACTCCTCAGGAATTGACTGTTGGTGAAATTCTGGAGCTGCAAACCAAGTTTGTGGAAGCGGCACTTCGTTCGGTTGAAGCAGGATTTGATACCATTGAACTACACGCTGGTCACGGATATTTGTTCCATCAGTTTTATTCTGCACTTATCAATAAGAGGACGGATAAATATGGAGGTTCTCTGGAGAACAGAATTCGCTTTTTGGTTGAGACTGTTCAGGCGGTAAGAAACGCGATGCCACAGGGAATGCCGCTTTTAGTAAGGATTTCTGCAGTAGATTATGTGGACGGGCCTGATGGATGGAAGTTGGATGATAGTATAGTGCTTTCAGAAATTCTGAAGGAAAATGGAGTCGATTTTATTACAGCTTCAGGTGGAGGATTTACAAATGTTAGCAAAGACAAGGTTCACCCGGGTTATCAGGTACCGTTTGCCACGGCCATAAAAGAGAAAGTTGGGGTGATGACAGGTGCAGTGGGCATGATTACGGACGCCGTGCAGGCAAACGATATCATAGCTAATGGATATGCCGATCTGACCATTATTGCCAGAGCACACTTGCGGGATCCTTATTTTGCAATCCACTCAGCGAAAGAACTGGATATCGAAACCGCTATTCCATGGCAATATAAAAGAGGTTTTTAATTAATAGGATAATTGTATGGACGAACAAGGGGCATCTGTTGTTATTGCCCATCACATTTTGGAGGGTAAACAGAAAGAATATGAGAAATGGCTGGATGAAATCGTACCCATGTCGAAACATTCTCGCGGGTTTATCGATCTGCAGATTGTAAGGCCTATTCCCAATATAACATTTGTTTATACCGTGATCATTCGATACGATACTATCGACAATCTAAAAAAATGGATGGAATCACCAGACAGGGAGGCGCTAATTGAAAAGGCAAGTCCCTTTTTCAGAAAACACGATAGATATCAGGTAAAATCCGGGCTGGATTTTCTTTTCAATACAGAGAATGAGGGTACAAAGGTTCCCCTCCGCTGGAAACAGTATTTGGTAACCTGGTCTGCCATCTTCCCGCTAAGCATATTGATTCCGTTAGTGATTTTCCCCATTCTCCACGGCACTCATTTTTATACTAATCATTATTTTGATGCGCTGATTAGCTCAGGGGTTATCGTCTTTCTAATGGTTTATGTTGTTATGCCCAATTATACCAGGCTCATAAGAAAATGGCTTTATAAATAACAGCTGTTTTTATATTCACAATTCATTTTTTACCTCATCATCGAATCACCGCACCAAAATGCGGTGATTTCGCGTTTATCCATGCTGTATTTAAAAAAGGGTTATTGGTTCCGCCTTGAACAAATGATATTATCTATTGTATTTTTCCCTCTATCGACTGGTTATGCCTTTTCATCGAAAGTTGGATCAATACCCCGTCACTCCTCTATAGATTTACAGTACGAAAACAAAACAATCACTTGTCAAAACAAAAAACATAGTTATGAATCCATCAGCATTAAGTTTCAAGTACGAATTAGAAAAAAAAGAACCACGTACCAATGACGGTGGGACTACCCGAGGTGCTTCGGTTAAGGATTTTCCTTCATCAATTGGTATCGCAGGGGTATCAATGAGATTACAGCCAGGAAGCATGAGGGAGCTTCACTGGCATGCCAATGCCGCTGAATGGGCATACATGATTTCAGGGACAGTTCGTACCACGATTATCCATCCGGATGGCAACAGTTATGTCGATAATTTCGAACCGGGAGATGTGTGGTATTTTCCAAAAGGTTATGGACATTCTATACAGGCCACTGGAAATGAGGAATGCCATTTCATTTTGATTTTCGACAATGGCAATTTTTCTGAAGACCATACCTTCAGTGTTACCGATTTTGTTTCCTGTATGCCCCCGGAAATTGTTGCACAAAATTTAGGGCTAAGCGTTGAAGAAGTAGCGGGCCTACCTAAAAAGGAAGCCTATTTTGCAGCTGGAATTGTTCCTGATGAATTATCCCGGAATGCTGCTGCAAGGCCTGGAGAATCTGATATTGAACTGGTCAGTCTGCACAGATACCCCTTACATTCGCAACAGCCCAGAATAGTTCCAGGTGGCGGACTTCAGAGACTGGTGACCTGCAAGGAATTTCCAATCAGCACCACCATGTCCGGATCAATTATAGAGTTGCTGCCTGGGGCAATGAGGGAGATGCACTGGCACCCAAATGCCGATGAATGGCAGTATTATATTTCTGGAAAAGCAGAAATGTCTGTATTTCTGGCAGAGGCCACTGTGGTTACCGAACAGTTTAACGCTGGTGATGTGGGTTATGTACCGATGGGTGCAGGGCACTATATTAAAAATACCGGCGATACGGTCTGTAAGATACTCATAGGATTCAATAGCGGAGTTTACCAGTCAATAGATCTTAGTGTATGGCTGGCAGGTAACCCTAAAGACGTGGTAACCACAAACTTTAACTTGAAACCAGGAGAGGTTGAAAAACTCCCTACAAACAAGATTTTTATTCAACCCAAATAGTAACCTATTCATTTATTAATCCATTAGCCCATTATTATGATTACTATAAACATTAAAAAAGTAGCATGCATTGCCTTATTTGCATCAATGCTCATTTCAGCACCACAATTATCGTTTGCGCAGACAACGATACAAACAGTAGCTGTAAATACGTCGAAAATCTGGGGAAAAGTGGATGGCATCGTCATCGAAGGAATGGTGCAAGGGCCTTCAACTGAAACTACACAATTGCAAATCGCATGTGTTTTTGAATATACTGAAGGTGATATTTTTAACTCGCCACCCGCTTTGCCCGAAGCCGTTAATGGAATGGTTCATCTGGATAAAAGTTTAAATGGACTCATCACAGACCTTAGAAAATCAGGAAAATTTGAAGGCCATTCGTTACAAACGCTATTAATTACTGCAGGAACCATTAGCGCAAAAAAATTGCTGCTCATCGGACTTGGCGATCGTGACAAATTTACACCCCAAATAATGCAGCAGGTTGCAACTGTCGGTATGGAAGAAGCTTTGCGCCTTGGAGTTACAGAATATGCCTTTGCCTCTGATCTGAAAGATGCCGGGATAGATTCACCAACCGCAGAAGTTGCAGGTTACGGTGTTACTGGAGCAATCAACGCCTACCGTACCCATATTTATTTGAAGGGAAAAAAGATGTCAAACTTCAAACCAATAAGGAAAATAACTTTACTAGCTGGACCTTCCTTCTTCACTACCGCTGGCGAAGGAATTACAAAAGCAATTGCAGCTTTTAAAAATTAAAATTGTTCATCAGCCCGAATAACTAATCGTCCAATTTCTTCAAAATGGAACAGTCAATAATTCCCACATTAGGCGTACCCGCTTCCTCTGACTCCATGAGGATTCAGGAGCGGTTCGCCATATTGCTTGCCCTGATTGCAGGATACATAGATGCAACCGGGCTCATTAAATGGAAAACTTATGTATCCTTTATGAGTGGGAACACGACACAACTTGGCGCCGCACTGGCTAAAGGCAATTCAGGAATTATCTTCACATCACTAACTGCAATAGCGTCTTTTGTCCTGGGAGTTTATGCAGGTACCTGCCTGTCCTTGTGGAAAAGAAACCGAAGGAAAAGTTTACCTTTTTTTATTGTTTCAGGATTACTGGCTTTTTATACAATATCTACTTTTTACCACACCATCAACGTTGGCCAATCCATAGGGATCATTACTTTTTCAATGGGAATTATGAATACGATCGTAACTTCAGTAGGCAACCAAAAGGTAAACACGGATTTTGTTACAGGTACATTGAATAGCTTGGCTAAAAATACAGCCATATGGAGTATGACCACGAGCGAAATTGAAAGAAAAATAAGCAAATCCAGCTCGATTCTTTTATTGCTTTTGTGGGCGGGATTTTTATCAGGTGCAGCTGGCGCTACTTTTCTGTTTCCCTTTTTAGCAAACTGGACGCTTCTTCTTCCCGCATCTTTGTTGCTCTTCAGTTCAGTTATTATCCCAACCCAATTATTAAATACCAAACCTTTAGTAAAACAAAATAATTATGTCACTAAAACCAGCGGTTAGTAATACTGACCATGCACAAGGCAATTTAAATGCCGATCTTGTTATTGTAGAATACGGAGATTACCAATGCCCATATTGTGGCGCCGCTTATCCTGTCCTTAAAGAATTAATAAGCCAATTTGGAAGCCAGATTAAATTCGTGTTCAGGAATTTTCCATTATCTGAGATGCACGAGTATGCAAGAGCTGCGGCACTGGCCGCGGAAGCAGCAGCTTTGCAAAATAAATTTTGGGAAATGCACGATGCCATTTACGAAAATCAGCGGAATTTGAATGAACATCTGCTGATGGAATTGGCAGTAGAATTGAAACTGAACATCCCTCAATTCAAGAGCGACCTGGAAAGCGCCCAACTGAAAGACAAAATTGATGAAGATTTTGCAAGTGGAATTGTAAGCGGAGTGAACGGAACCCCATCCTTTTATGTTAATGGCAAAAAGTTTGATGGCAGTGCTGAAGATTTATTTCAACTATTTGATGCAGATAAAGAATAGCCCAATCAAATTGAAAGCAATTCAAATTAAGCTATGAAGATAATTTTATCATAGGGTAAGATTTATAAACTTTCACCAAACTACTTTTGATAAAGAATAAAATAAAACCTTCAATAAATAAATGATTTACTAAACTAAAAACTTAAAACTATGAGTACGCTAAAATTAAAAGACGGAACAGAGATTTTTTACAAAGATCAAGGGCAGGGACCAACTTTAATGTTTCACCATGGATGGCCATTATCATCAGACGATTGGGACGCACAAGTTATTTTTTTCCTTCAACGAGGCTTTAGGGTGATAACACATGATAGAAGAGGCCACGGCCGGTCAAGTCAGGATATTTATGGTCATGATATTGAAACTTATGCTGCTGATGCCGCGGAACTCGTCGATTTTCTTGGTTTGCAGGACGTTATTCACATCGGGCATTCCACAGGTGGTGGTGAGGTGATCCGTTATGTTAATAAATATGCTAATGGCAGAGCGAAAAAAGCAGTCTTAATCAGTGCAGTTCCGCCGATTATGGTGCAAAGTGACAGCAACCCGGATGGCGTACCGATGTCCGTTTTTGATGGTATCAGAGATCAAACGCTTAACAACAGGCAGCAGTTTTATATCGATTTAACTTTTCCATTCTACGGATACAATAGGGAGGGTGCAGTTTTGAAAGAAGGTGTACAAAGAAACTGGTGGAGACAGGGAATGATGGGTGGCATAGTGGCTCACTATGATGGCATAAAGGCTTTTTCTGAAACTGATTTCAGAGAAGATTTGAAAGCCGTTGATATTTCAGTATTGGTATTGCATGGTGAAGACGATCAAATTGTTCCTTTTCAAAATGCCGGCGTTAAGTCTGCTAAACTGCTAAAAAACGGTAAATTGATTACCTATCCTGGATTTCCTCATGGTATGCCAACTACGGAAGCCGCAACCATCAATAAAGATATTCTGGAATTTATTAGATCTTAGACTTTTTTTTAAAAGATTAACTATATAACTAAATAAAAACCTTTCCGACACCAAATAACTATGCAGATCATACGGGGCATAAGGCATTTTGATTGTCTTTGCCCCTTTTTCATTGATTTTAACTCCGCATATTTGCATGATGCTAAGATATAAACTTTACTGCTGCTGGAAATGATAATGATTAGGCATTCATTACGAATAAAGGGTGTAATAAAATTCTTAAGGCTAGGCAATTAGGTTGTCAGGTTATCAGCTAATTCACCTTTCATCCTGAAAATTGTACCTCACTTCACCTTCAGAATATAGCCTAATCCGTAAACATTTTCGATGCTCACCTGAGCTGAGGCTCTGAACAGTCGCCTTAGCCTGGAGATGAACACTTCCAGGCTTTTGCCGTTAAAATAATCATCATTTCCCCATAGGGCAATTAAGAGGTCTTTCTTCTTCACCACCTGGTTGATATGTGCTGAGAGGTGATCAAGCACCTCGGCTTCACGCACAGTTAGCGACATTTCTTCTCCATCTGGTAAAACTAAAAACAGTTGATCTTTTTGGTAGGTGATGTCGCCAAAACTAACATTACCCGCCACCTGTGTTTTAGGAATTACCGAAGTATTGGCGAATTTATTGACAATGTTCCCGATGCGGAGGATGAGTTCTTCAATTTCAAATGGCTTGGAAATATAATCAATGGCGCCAATTTTTAGTCCCCTCAACCGGTCATGCTTTTCATTGTGCGCCGTTAAAAAGAAAAAAGGCTGGTTGGGATTTAGCTTTACAATTTCTGTACTCAAATCAAAACCATTCATATCGGGGAGTTGAATATCAATAATCATCAGTTTATTATCAAGTTGATGCTCTCGGTAATACGCTAATGTATCGGCTGCAGATTGAAACCAGCGCACGCTAAATCCTTTGAGTTTCAGGTATTCTGAAATCACATTACCTAAGTCTGTTTCATCTTCAATGATGATAATGTCGTATCTCATGCTGGTTTCAGTTTGTAGTGCTATTAGAATAGACGGATTTCTTCGCAATGTATACCATAAATTCTGTTCCAGAACCAATGTCCGATTTTAGCTCGATACGCCAGCCATGTAAATCTACTGATTGCTTCACGTAGTACAAGCCCAAACCTAATCCAGGTATGTTTTTATCCCGTTCTTGCCGAAAAAACTTATCAAAAAGTTTAGATCTGCTGGCTTTTTCAATCCCTTTCCCGTTATCTTTAATGTGCAGAACGAAATCATCACTTTCTTCACCGATGAAGATAGCCGTTTTTTTAATTGCACTTCGGTTGTGTTTAAATGAATTATCGAGCATATTTTGTAGCATCGTAGTAAACATAAAAGGATCAATCATTAATAAAATTTCGCTGTGATGCGGATCAAAAGTAAGGAAATGAGGTTCAGGAACTTTGATTTTAAAATCATTTACAATGGCTAGAACGGCATAATTCAAGTCCGTTTCCTCCAGATTAATTTTGTTGTTAATTTCCGAAATCTCCAGCATTTGATTGATGTGTGAATGCAAACGCAGGGCCTGTCGCTCTACAATATTTACTAACGTTTTTACACGGTTTCGGTCGTTTAATATCTCCTCTTCATGCAGACTCTTGCTGGCCACTAAAATGGTGGTAACCGGAGTGTTAAATTCGTGTTTAATGCTGTTAAGAAAATCTGATTTTACCTCTGCTTCTTTCTTTTGGCGCATCCAGTTGATATAGGTGTAATAATTAATCGCTACAATGATTGCAATACACAAGGCCACCAGCAGAAAGGTGGGAAGCATTTCCATTGCAACTTTTAATGGCCTGCCTGGGGCATCAACAAACAAATTGAAGGTAATGCGGTAATCGTACATTAATGTTCCGCTAACCGAAAGGTGGGTGACCCGGTTTTGTAAATTTGGAAAGGCGAGGGTTCCATCGATAATTGCACCAAAGGGATTGGCAGAGGGAAGCAGGGTTTGATTATTACTTTTATGGTTAAAAAGGAAAACGTTTCCCTTGTTTTTATTGAAATTAATCTCAATGGATTCGAGGGTGAGCAGGTACTGCAGTTTAGGATCTAAGCCATTCCTTTTAACAATAGATTTAAAGATACTATCCATTGAACTTTGCGCCTTGAGGTGGAGGATTAGGGTATCGCTAACCTTTGCGGCCAGCGCTTTGAAGTTTCTATCGTTACTCTCATATGCGGATTTTAGCCCTGGCATATTTCTCGATAAGATGCTGTCGATGATCCTTCCGCCGCCCTGATAAAGCTTATCATCAGGAATGCTGCGGCCATATTCGTCGTTTATTAGGGTCTTATCTTGTATCCTGTAATCTCTGTCGCGAAGTACGTAAGTATTGTAAGTTAATCTCAGCTGAACAAAAAGCAATATGAGAAAGCTTATCAATACGACGGATTTATATAGGCGATCTTTCATATTTACCACTAAAAATAGCGCTAATATTCCAAAATCTCATGCTGTTAAGCTTTTGTTAGGCTTTTGTTAGGTTTCCGTTTGATAAATAATTGACCGATCTGCGTTAGCTTTGATCATCATAAATAACCAAAATAGCGCCTTACATCATTCAAATTAATTTTAATACAAGATGAACATTAGAAAATTAGCAGTGCTTCTCCTTGTCGTTGGGAGCCTGATCTCACGTCTGCAGGTTTCTGCCCAACAAAACGCGGACAGAAAATTAACAGATTTACAGCAGGATTTTGTTGATTTAGGTTTCGGGATGTTTATCCACTATGGGATGCCAACGTTTATGGATCAGGACTGGTCTGATCCGGATGCAGCGCTATCCTTATTTCAATCGCCAAAGCTTGATGCAGATCAATGGGCAAAAGCAGCGAAGTCGGCCAATATGACTTACGGTTGTTTAACGACCAAACACCACAGCGGTTTTCCAATCTGGAATACCAAAACAACAAGCTACAATGTAATGAATACCCCGCTAAAACGCGACGTTGTTAAGGAGTATGCTGATGCATTTCGTAAGAATGGTTTGAAAGTAATGTTATATTATTCGATTTTGGATACGCACAATGGCATTCGCCCAAATCAGATTACTTCGGCGCATATTAAGCTGATTAAGGATCAGATCACGGAATTACTGACTAACTATGGTAAAATTACCGCTTTGATTATCGATGGATGGGATGCACCATGGTCAAGAATTTCTTATGACGATGTTCCCTTCGAGGATATTTATTATCTCATTAAATCGTTGCAGCCTAATTGTTTGGTGATGGATTTGAATGCGGCAAAATATCCCACTGAAGCATTGTTCTATACAGATATCAAATCATATGAACAGGGTGCAGGTCAGTTTATCTCCAAAGAAAGCAATAAGCTCCCCGCTTTGGCTTGTTTACCCTTACAGCAAAACTGGTTCTGGAAAACATCATTCCCGACTACTCCGGTTAAAAACGTAAATGAACTGGTGAACAAATTTATTATTCCTTATAATGGCGCTTACTGTAATTTTATATTAAATGTGGCACCGAATAAAAATGGTTTGATTGATGATAATGCACTTGCTGCACTTAAAGAAATTGGAAAACTTTATAACCGATCTTCTAATCCATTAAAGTTACCACCATACCCCGCTCCAATTATTTCTAGCAATATTGCAAAGCATGTAGTGAGCAATAGCAGTTGGAGCGACGACATGAATTTAATGGATTTTGCAAATGATGATAGTTTCAGGTCGAGCTGGTCATCCAATCCGCAGGTAAAAGCACCTTGGTATGAAGTGAAGTTTGAGAAAGCGGTGCCCTGCAATATGGTTGTCATCACAGCAGGTAATTCTTCTGGCGCTAAATATAGCCTTGAATATTTCACCGATGGAAAATGGATGCCGCTTAAAGCACACCCATCAGGAGAGAAAAAGGTTAGTATTTTCAGGTTTGAAAGGATCTGGTGCGAGAATATCAGGGTTAAACTATCTGATTTCAAAGAAGCACCTGCGATAGCCGAGTTCGGGGTTTATAATGAAAGGAACTAGGGTTTGTTAATATATTGAACGGAATGATCAGTACGATCATTCCATTTTTGAGTTCGTCAGGCATGGCAATCGGTTATAGGGTTAGAGTTCCGTTGTGCTTTAAAGCATCCACGACCAAATGCATGCTTTTAAAACGATGATAATAGGCCGATCTCTGGGGTATGATAGGCATCCCCAGTGAACCACTTACTGGTGCTTATTTTGAAATGGTAGGTGGAGATTTCGCTTATAATGATCAAGTCATTCGGAGTTTAAGATTAATGCGTTTCGGTCTAAAATGGCCACCCTAATAAATTGATACTAAGTTACTAGAAGTATGCTATGGAATTTTTTAAGCTGGTCAATCCGCCACGGAATCTATTGATCAGTGACTCCGAAATCTGCATCTATTTAAAGGCGCGTTTGTAAAAGTTTCGACTGAATTTCTAAAATCTATATTTGTGATACTTAACATATAAAATCGGAATTTTTCCGATTAAACACAGATTGTAAACCAATATAATTTGAATGATATTGATCAAAAAAAGGTCTTCAGCCACCGCTACAAGCTTCGCTTTGGGATCCCAGGATTGGCATTGGTAATCTCTTCGATCTTGGCCACACTCGCAAACCCCGACAGGTCAGCCAAAATCTTATTTGCTATTGTGCTTTTCGCTCCAAATAGACCAGGATTTGGCACAATCAGGCTCATCGCGCCAGAATCGGATAAAATGGCGCAATACGGAGGGACTTGGTCTTGGACTCTATATTCTAATGAGATTGCGCTGGCTCATTGGGGCTATATATCCGTGTAAAATCAGATGACAAGGTGACCTCTTTGATAATCAGATTGCCTGTTTTACCCTAAGAATTAACAGAATTCCCAAACCATTTCGAACCAAAAATTGTTAGTGCATTTAATATATCAGTCAAGGCGGCCCAGACGTGTTGACCAGGTTTGGATTATACACATAATAATATACTTTTTTCGGAAACTTAGGCCATGCGCTTCGGTTAATATTGAGACAATAAAATAAAATAAAAGTGACTAATTTTACACAAGGCAAGCTGGTCTATTCCAGTGAAACAAAGGAACGGGATTTTGATCTCCTTACAAAAGCGATTGATGCATCTCTTTCTGGTATCATCATCACTGATAATAGCCAGCCAGACAATCCGATCATTTACTGTAATGCTGCTTTCGAAAAAATGACTGGTTATCAGCGGAAAGAAATCATAGGCCATAATTGTCGTTTTTTGCAAAACGATGATCGCGGCCAGGAAGCAAGGTTAGTGCTTCGGCGTGCGGTAGACGAAGGAGGAGAGTGCACTGTTGACATCCGTAACTATAAAAAGGGCGGTGAGCTTTTCTGGAATGAACTTTACATGTCGCCAATTAAGGATGAAAAAGGAAATGTGACCCATTTTATCGGAGTACAAAATGATGTGACGCGAAGAAAGGAACTCGAACAGCAACTGAGGATGAAGCAGAGCCAAATGGAAAAGCAGATTTCCGACCGCACTAGAAGCCTTCAAGAGAGCGAAGCTTTTCTTTCCAGTATTATTTCTACAGTTCGGGAAAGTCTGTTGGTGCTTGATCCAGACTTTACAGTGGTTAGTGCAAACTCTCATTTTTTGAAAACTTTCAAAGTAAGTCAAGAAGAAACGAATGGTAAATTACTATACGAGCTGGGTAATCATCAGTGGGACATCAAAAAACTTAGGGAATTGCTAACCGAGATATTACCAACTAACAATCCTGTTGAAGATTTTGAGGTGGAACATGATTTTCCTCATATTGGAAAAAAACTGATGTTGCTGAACGCTTACAGGGTCGAGCTTGAGGGACAGTTTAAAGATCAAATCCTTTTGGCGATCGAGGATATCACCGATAGACGGGAGATTGAACGTAGAAAAGACGATTTTCTCTCAATTGCTAGCCATGAGTTGAAAACCCCATTGACAACAATTAAAGGATATGTACAGGCATTGGAGCGAACGGTTCCCAAAGAATCGAGCGATAAATTCAAGACAATTCTGAACAAAACAGCTATGCATGTGAATAAGCTGAATAATCTGATTACTGAGCTGCTGGATGTTTCACGGATTCAAACTGGAAATCTGGAACTGCACAAAACTGAATTTGACTTCGACAAATTAGTGGAGGAGACCATCGAAGGTTTGCAGAATGCAGCCCATCACCATAAAATTTCAATTGAAGGTAAAAGTAAAGCGATGGTTTCAGCGGATGAATCTCACATCGTTCAAGTGCTTAATAATCTGATCTCCAATGCGATTAAATATGCGCCTGACTCACCGCGAATTTTGGTTTATGTGTCTGCAGTCAGTGAATATGTTAAAGTTTCTGTAACCGATTATGGAATGGGCATCAGCCTCGAGGATCAGAAACGACTTTTTGAAAGGTTCTTCAGGGCTGGAGAGATTCAGCAGCGTTTTCCTGGAATGGGAATTGGCTTATATATTTGTGACCAGATTATTAAAAACCATGGTGGAACGCTATGGGTACAAAGTGAAAAGGGAAAAGGCTCAACATTCAATTTTACATTACCAATAAATGCCAATACAAATGAATAACAAAAAAATACTGATCTGTGATGATGACGAGGGTATTCTCGACATGTTGGGGTTGATTCTGGAGGAGACAGGATACGATATCGTTACTGAGCAGAATAGTTTGAATGTTAACCAACTGATTGAAATTGAATCACCTGATCTCATCATTCTTGATCTGTGGATGCCTGTTCTTTCAGGTGACCAGGTTTTAAGAGGTTTGCGTAAAAATCCGAATACAGAAAACTTGCCGGTAATTGTAATATCTGCAAGCAGGGATGGACAGGTTATTGCAGAGCAAGCAGGAGCTTCTGATTATTTGGCAAAACCTTTCGACTTTGATGAACTTATCGATAAGATCAAGAGTCAATTGAACTAGCTAAACCAAATGATTTTGAAAACAAATGAAATAAATCATTCATAACTTTATATTCCAATCTGCTATCATTGTGGCTCGTTTAACTTTTATAATCTCTTTCGGTATTAATGTCGATGTTTACTAATTCGAATTGGATTGTTGCCACATCGTTTATACGTTTGGTTATCAATTTTTTAGCGCCATAACCGCCTTCCAGTAAGTTCAGTTCATCAAAATACTATCTAACGAACAATGCTGGCGTGCCTATGGTTTCGGTATAACCACTGGCAATGATATTTTTAGCAGTTTTAAACTGCTGGTCCTGCAATGAGTAAAAAATATCAGCAGTAATAAATGGTTAATAGATAACGGTTATAATTACGTTTTCTATTTATGGTTCGAGGACAATCATTTTTTTAAGGCCTACCTTAATGCTAGCTGACATACCATCCTGCCAGTCATAGTTAATGATATGATTGATGTTCAGTTCTTTAATTGCTACGAGAATTTCATCACCGTAAGCACCAAAACCAGGACAATAGGGGCGAATGAAGTTTGTTCTGTCGTTGCTATGGTTTTTTCTAAAAGTGTATTTCCTTCAAAAACAAGTAGTTGTTTAGCTTTTCCCAATCTGCTAGAATTGCCGGCTGCCAATATCATCATTCCTGTTTTCATGATATAGATTTTGCAAGGTCATGAATAGCGTGTTTTTTCTCTTTTAGCGATGATGGTGTTCCCCAGCTCAAAGAAGACTTAATTTCGGCAATAATCGAAATTGCAATTTCTTCTGCCGTCTTTGCGCCAATATCCAATGCCGTTGGCCCATAAACACGCGAGCGATTAGCTTCCGTATTCATATCAAGCTCATCCAGCATTCGTAAAAGTTTTTTCTTCGGTCCCAATGCGCCGATAAGGTACATCAGTTTGCAAAAGTAAACCCAGAAGTTCGGTATCATAGTTGTAGTTATGTGTCATCAAAACTATCGCAGTTTGTGTATCTATATTAAGATGAGGCAATAATTGAGCAGGCTTTGTAACTAGAATTTTGGCATTTGGAAACCTTTGAAGGGTTGCATGGGTTGGTCTGCCATCCGCAATTGTTACTTGCCAACCCAATAAACTCGCAATGTTAGCAAATGGTTGTGCATCGTTACCGGCTCCAGCAATAATCACAGCAATAGGAGGTTTAATAAATTCTATAAAACCATCAATCAGCTTGTTTTCAATCTTATAGTTCTTAAGTGCGGATTTCTCATTAGCCAATACTTCCTGCGCATCGGCTAAAATTTCTGATGCTATTGATGTTGGAAGGTTACCTGATGGATTTTCACTTTTTATGGTGGATCTTGTTCCAAGTTGGGTTTTAGTATTTAAAGAAAACAACGCCACAATTACGACATTTTCCCTTTCTCCGTTAATTGTATCTAAAATTTTGATTGGATTATTTTTAGCTAAACCATCAATCGGTTCGAAAAGAATATGCACAATGCCATTACAGCCCAACTGCACACCAAATTTCGCACCATCCTCATCTGTTGTGTCATAAGTTACCAGTCTATTTTCTTGCTGGTGTATAGCTGAAATTGCCTTTTTCAATGCATCTCCTTTTAAACAACCACCACTAATCGCTCCGGTAAAGCAGTCCATCTTCAGTATCAATATGCGTGCCCCAGGTCTTCGGTATGACGAACCTTCGACCCTAACCACTGTTGCCAACACGGCCCTTTGGCCTGCTGTATCGCTTGATAATAAGCTGCTATAATATCGTTGATTTCTTTCATTGCCTTTTACTATCAGAAGTTTGCCAAATTCATTTCTAATGGTTTAAAGAAACCCTACACAGCTTTTAGATCAAAAGGAAGCTTGCGGATCCGTTTGCCGGTGAGATCGAATATCGCATTGGTAAGTGCTGGAGCGAAAGCTGGAAGCCCCGGTTCTCCAACACCACCAGCATCGGCATCATTTTCCATAATGTGCACTTCTATGGGAGGAATGTCCGTAATCCGCGGCATTTTATAATCATAAAAATTTCGCTGCTGCACTAGTCCATCGCTGAAGGTAATCTCATGAAGGGTCGCAGCTCCCAATGCCATCACAATGCTCCCTTCCACCTGTGCTTTAATAATATCCGGATTTACATACCATCCACAGTCCATTACTGCCCATACCTGATCAATCCTGATTTTTCCATTACCATCTTTGGATACCTTTACGATCTGCCCGACAGTGCTAGCAAAACATTCGGTAATGGCCACGCCAAATCCCTCATTCTTCTTTCTTTTTTTCCAGCCAGACACCTCTTCCATTCTATCGATCAGTTTTTGGCTGCGTTCATCCTTCAGATTCTCCCTTCTTAACGCCAGTGGATCTTTACCAGCTTTTAAAGCAAGTTCATCCATAAAACTTTCATAAGCAAAGCCATTGGTCGATGCATAAACCGAGCGCCACCACATTGTTGGCATAGGTGTTTCAAATTGAACCTCAGCAAAACTTATATTTTTGATGCTTTCATAATAGGGCTTCAAAAATCCTTCAGAGGTACTACCATTAGCCCTGTTCGACTTGGTTGCCCTCATCCAGTGGTCGTTATTCTGTCCGCACATGCGGAACTTTAGCGCTGTTACCGTCCCATTTTCTACTGCCCCCTGGCAACGGTAAGAAATACCTGGCCTATGCGGACCTTGTGTGATATCATCTTCCCTGGACCAGATTACCTGGATTGGAACCCCCATTTCCCGAGAAATGATCGCTGCCTCGTGCGGATAGTCCATGAATGCCTTCCTTCCAAAGCCACCGCCAAGAAAAGTCATATTGACTATAATTTTTTCCCTTGGCATCTTTAGTTCTACACTGAGGTAGTCCTGGACCATATCGGGGGCCTGGATCGGTCCCCAAATTTCCAGTTTGTCAGCCTGATAGTGTGCAACGCAATTCACTGGTTCTATTGGAGTGTGCGATTGATAGGGCGTTTGATAAACTACATCAAGCGCATTTGCGCTTTGTGCTATTGTCTCATCCGGGTTTCCCTGTTTGCTAAGGAAAAGACCTTCACTGGTTTTAAGCATTTCCATTTGTCTGCTGTAGATTAGCGGAGTGCTGATGTGTTCAAATCCAGTATCGTCCCATTCTACCTTCAGCGCTTTTTTACCCTGCATGGCTGCCCAGGTAGAGGTGGCGACTACGACCACGCCTTCGCGATAGGTTTTGAAAACCAGCATTTTTACCTTAAAGATCTTTTTTACGCCTGGCACCTTCATTGCAACGGTATCATCAAAGCTTTTTACAGTTCCGCGAAGTCTGGGGTTACGCTCCACTACTGCATACAGCATCCCCGGCAACGTTTTATCGATTCCAAATATAGCCGTTCCATTGGTCTTCATTGGAGTATCCAACCTTTTGAGCGGTTTACGGATGAGTTTATATTCGGAAGTTTTTTTGAGTACCACGTCCTTTGGAGCCGGCAGTTTTGTAGCTTCTTCCACAAGTTCCCCGTAGTGGAATTTCCTATTTGTGGGTTTGTGGAAAACGTGACCGGATTGGGCATAGCATTCCGCTTGTGGAACAGCCCATTTTGTTGCCGCAACAGAAATCAGCATTACCCTTGCCGTGGCGCTAAGCTTGAGCAGGTTTTTGTAGCTGCTTCGAATAGTTGAGCTTCCACCGGTAATCTGATTTCCATATTTTTTATGCCCTATTGCCGAGGCAACGTCTATATCTTTCAGATCCACTTCCAGTTCTTCGGCAATGATCTGGGGCACTGACTGATAAGAGCCCTGGCCCATTTCTGCACGGTGGTTGAATAGAGTAACCTTTCCGTTAATATTGATATGGATCCATGGGTTCATCTCGAAGTCAGCGGCAGCTGTACCGCTGGTATTGACGATTGCCGCTTCCTCAGCGCTTGACGGGAAATAAAATCCCAGACATAGCGCCGTGCCGGCAAGGCCTGCTACCCTTAAAAAATCCCGTCTTGATACTTCGCTGTTGCTCATTTTATCTGTTTTTTTAGGTTGACTTTATTTCTTTGGTGCGTATGCTCCTGTATTGAGCCAGATCAGCCACTGTTTTTTAAATTCTGCATGAGATAACGGAGGAAGCGTTCGCCCATCTCCTGGAGCCCAGCCCCATTTCACCAAATCATCGTCAGCGTGTGCTATCAACATTTTCATGTTTTTATTCCCGTTCTGTGTAGGATCAACAAGCTGCTTGGCCAATTGACGTGCGGTTTTCCCTTGGAATACCATTTTCATGTTCGCAGGGGGCAGGTGCCAATTAGGATTTCCGGGAGGAGCATGTAGTCCCTTGGTATTTTCCGGCTGGTGGCAGTTCGTACATTTCATCGCTAGCAAGCCTTTTCCTTCAACGCCCCTTTTGGGGAACATGTCGTGCAGGTGGCTGTCGTCACCCTGAAGTGGGATATCGCCGGAGGGGTGACAGTTCATGCAACGCGGGCTCATCAGGACACGGTAAACCTGCTGAAATGCCTTTACCGATGCGATGCTGTCCTTGTTCAGGGGTGTTTTTGTTTGCGCTACAGATTGTGGTTCGTTTTCAAAACCGAAGGCCATGCAAATTACCAGTGCGCCAAGAATGAATGATACCACTAGGATCCTAGTGCCTTTAATACCATCTACGAATTTTCGTTCCATTATACGCCTCCTTTTTTTTGCATTTCTGCAGCCATGTGTATTGCCTGTCGGATGCGCGGATAAGTACCACAACGGCATAAATTTCCTGCCATTGCATTGTCTATATCTTCATCTGTAGGGTTTGGTTTTTCTTTCAGCAGAACGGCGGCGGACATGATCTGACCGGAATGGCAATAGCCACATTGTGGTACGCTTACTTCGTTCCATGCAAGCTGGAGTGGATGGTCGTTGTTTTCTGACAGTCCCTCGATCGTTGTTATCTGTTTTCCCTGGGCCCTTTTGAGTTTGGTGACGCAGGATCTTACGGCTTCACCTTCGAGATGGACGACACAGGCGCCACACTGGGCAACGCCACATCCATATTTCGTGCCCGTAAGTCCAATAAGGTCACGAATGGCCCATAAGAGTGGCATCTCGGGATCCGCATCTATTTCATGGGCTTTTTGGTTAATGTTAAGTTTGATCATATAATTGGTCTTTGTTTAGGGTCTCCCAGTGGGATTTATCAGGTCTTTAATATCGTTTATAGGCAAAATATTATATCACTCCAGTCATTTTAGTCTTGTGGTTAATTCAACGTCCTATACTCATTTGGTGTCAGTCCTGTTTTTTGCTTGAATAGCCTGGTGAAATGCTGCTGATACCTGAAGCCGAGCTCAAAGGCTATTTCATTTAATTTTTTTGAGCTGTCGAAAAGTTGCGCTTTGGCCTGTTCGATCATCTTTGACTGGATGTAATCCAAGGCGGTATTGCCTGTTTCCTTTTTGATCAGGTCGCCGAAATAGTTGGGCGATAGGTGCAACTGGCCTGCGCAGTAGGCCACACTAGGCAATCCTAGCTGAGCGCCCTTTCCTGATCGGAAATAGTCCGTTAACAGGTTCTCAAAACGAACAAGAATATCCTTGTTTTCATTGCTGCGGGTAATAAACTGACGGTCATAAAAACGAATGCAGTAGTTTAGCAACAGTTCGATATTTGAAACGATCAGCGTCTTGCTGTGCTTATCGATGTTCTGTTCTATTTCGGAGGAAATTTTTAGCAGTGATTCTATGATTATTTTTTTCTCCTTTTTTGAAAGGTGAAGGGCCTCGTTCACTTCATATGAAAAGAAGTTGTAGTCTTTAATTATTCTGCCTAAATGGGTTCCCTTCAACAGATCGGGATGAAAGACAAGACCGTAGCCGGAAGGCGTTACCGGAACGCCTCCGCTGTATATGCCATAGACCTGTCCGGGCTGGATAAACACCATGGTTCCATCCTCATAGTCATAGGTCTGGCAGCCATAGGTCATATTGCCACATTTTATGTTCTTGAAGAATACGGCATACACACCCATGTAGTGTTTATAATGAATAATCGTTGGAACCTCATTGAAATTTACCACACTAACCAAAGGGTGAAGGGTGTCCACGCCAGCATACTCATTATACTGGCGAACCGTGTCTAATCTTTTAACATCTCCCATGTCCTTTAACATTATACCGAATTTAACGAAATGAATCTGGATTGGCGAATGTTTACCCATAATCAGTAAAAATGGTAAATAAAAGAGTATTATGTGTAAAAATGAAACCGCACACGAATGGCCCGAGTTAGGAATAAAGTCTGTCTGCTGAGCCGGTGATTAATATCCTTTTCATTTGAATGAGTTGTACATCAAATATGTTAATCTGCTACAACTGGCCATTATAGCCCAATCTCTACCCAATCGCTAAGAAACCTAATTTGTAACTTCATATTCGCTCCCGGTATTCCTTAGGCGTTACGCCAAGCAATTTTTTTACATAGCGGGTAAAGAACGAGCGGCTCGAAAAATCCATTTGATCTGCAATTTCTGAGATATTCAGCTGCTTGTTTTGTAACAGAATAATAATCCGTTCCTTTGCGTTACGATGTATCCATTCTGAGGCGGTAATCCGGGTATTGGCCTTGCAAATGTAATTGAGGTACTTGGGGGTGATATTCAGCTTTTCGCTATAAAACCGAACCTCCCGCTCCCTCATACAATTTTCTCTCACCAATTGTACGAACTGCTCATACAAGGTACCACTTTGCAAACTTCGTTTTTTTCTGTCGAGCTCGTCCTCAAAAATGTGCCACATCTCCAATAGGAAAATCTGCATTTGAAGTTTAAGTGCTTCCTTATAAAACCGATGGCCTGTTTCCTGCGACATATCATACAGCAACTGAAAATTTTTCAGGATCTTCTCCTTATCTTTTTCATCCGGATGCAAGATCGGATATTCCTTGGAATGTATAATGCTGTCTATGCTCGCCGTGGCACTGGGCAAACTTGCGGTAAGCAGCTCGCTGTCGACAAACAAGACCGTTGCCTTAAAATTTCTTGAAAAAGACAGGTCTGATACATTGATACCCGCCAGCCAAAAAATAAATTCGCCCTTTTGACTTTGATATTGCTGGTCATTAAAGACAAATTTCACGCTACCGCGCTGACAATACATATGGGTATGAAACCGGATATTAAAATCCGCTGGGAATTCACTTGCCGATACTGCTTTGCAGAGCATAACTTTTTGATTTGCTGCCATATTAGGTAAAAATAAAACAATTAATTAATAATAAGTAATATTTGACATTACTTGCGAAATAAATGTAACAGAAGACCTTTGAAATCCTTTTATCTTTGTTGAAAATAAAAAATCAGGTCAATGAGCACAGAGAACATTTTCGAGAGGTTACGCAATGGAGAAACCATTTCACCGAACGATCCAGAAGCATACAGAATGCGGGAAGAATCGTTTGCGACCAAGAAACTTTTGGTCCAAATGAATAGCACCCCAGATCCAGATGAAATAAGAAACTATTTAAGCCAAATAACGCATACGGAAATTGATGAAAGTGTTGTGGTATTTACGCCTTTGCACATCAATTACGGAAAGCACACGAAAATTGGTAAAAATGTCTTCATCAATTTCGATTGTGTTTTTTTGGATCTGGGCGGAATTACCATTGAGGACAATGTATTTATTGCTCCGAAAGTGAGCCTGTTATCCGAAGCTCATCCAACCTCACCAGAAGACCGACATTCGCTAGTTCCAAAAGCCATACATATCAAAAAAAATGCTTGGATCGGTGCGGGTACAATCATACTTCCGGGAGTTACCATTGGAGAAAATGCCGTGGTTGCCGCTGGAGCAGTTGTTTCGAGAGACGTTGCCCCAAATACAATTGTCGGAGGAGTTCCGGCAAAATTCATCAAAAACATTTAAACATGAAAAAATTATTTTTAATTACGCTAACAGCTGTGCTTTTGTATGGTACAGCAGACGCACAATCCACTTCAAATCCGGTAAAGATGAAAGAAATATCAGCTAAAGAATATACCACGTTTGAGGTAAGTGACAAGGTCACCCTGTATGCGGTTAGTTTCAAAAACCAATATAACCTGCAGGTCGCGGGACATCTTTTCATTCCCAACGACATGGATAGGAAAGCAAAGAACGCAGCCATGGTCGTGGGCCACCCGATGGGCGCAGTAAAGGAACAGAGTGCAGATGTGTATGCCTCGAATATGGCGGACAGGGGCTTTATAGCCTTGGCAATCGATCTTTCTTTTTGGGGCGAAAGTGAAGGTTCACCACGCAATGCCGTACTTCCGGATATGTATGCCGAAGATTTCAGTGCTGCTGTGGATTTCCTTGGTACCCGAGAATTTGTTGACAGGGAGCGGATAGGTGTGCTAGGTGTATGTGGAAGTGGGAGCTTTGTGATCAGTGCGGCCAAGATCGACCCAAGGATGAAGGCAATTGCAACGGTGAGCATGTACGACATGGGCTCGGCCAACCGCAAACGCACTTAACCATTCGCAGAGCCTTGAACAAAGGAAAAAAAATCAGGCTGAAGCGGTAGAGCAACGATATGCCGAATTTTTGGGTGGCGAGACTAAATATACGGGAGGCACTACCCACGAGCTAAATGCAAACACCGATCCGATACAGCGCGAGTTCTTTGAATTCTATCGCACGCCAAGAGGGGAATATACACCTAAAGGTGGCTCGCCGAAAACGACCACACATCCTACCTTAAGCAGTAATACAAAGTTCAATAACTTTTATCCGTTCAACGACATTGAAACGATTTCTCCCCGTCCGATGTTGTTCATTACCGGAGACAAGGCCCACTCAAGGGAATTCAGCGAAGATGCATACAAGCGTGCAGGGCAGCCAAAAGAACTGGTCATTGTTCCAAATGCCGGCCATGTTGACCTTTACGACAAGACCGACCTGATTCCGTTCGACAAGTTGGAGGCCTTTTTCACCAAACAACTGAAAGACCAGAATTAGTCAGATCCAATATTAGAACATATGAAAGTATTAACAATAACCGCAATTGCTACATTGATGCTTTTTAGTATTACTGGAAGAGCCCAAAGCAATAAAAAGGCGGATCAAAAGCCAAATTTTATTTTTCCGAAAGGCACGCTTGGGCTTGCAGAAAATTTCGCGGGGAAGGCCTGGAACATAGGTCTGGTAGAAAATGATTCAATTTATAACACCGTTGTCGGTAACGTATATTTCGAGCCTGGTGCGAGAAGCAACTGGCACAAACATCCCTCGGGCCAAATCCTGATCATCACCGATGGTATTGGATACCACCAGATTAAAGGTCAGTCAAAACAATTCCTTAAAAAAGGAGATATTGTAAAATGCCCGCCCAATGTAGAGCACTGGCATGGGGCAAGTCCCGATACGGGAATGCTACAGATGTACGTAATTCCCAAAACAGAAAAGGGGATTGTGACTTGGCTAAAGAAAGTTACTGATGAAGAATATGTTAAAGATTAAACATCTGTAGATAGAAAGTTTGCTTCTAAGCCCCATAGGTATTGTAAGCGCAACAACACTCAGAAAAAACCATTAACAAAATTATAAAATCATGGAAAATAATATAAAGGATAAAGTAGTTGTCATCACTGGTGCAAGTAGTGGAATGGGCGAAGCGGCTGCAAGGCACCTAGCCCTGCTTGGGGCAACAGTAGTATTGGGGGCCAGAAGAGCTGAAAGGATCGGGCGTCTGGCACTCGAGATTATCAACAGTGGTGGAAAAGCGTTGGCGGTAGCCGTAGATGTAACTAATCGGGACGATGTAAGAAGACTAGTTGATTCGGCGGTGAAAGACTTTGGTCGGGTGGATGTGATCCTGAATAATGCCGGCATCATGCCGTTGTCCCCAATGGACCGGCTTAATGCGGACGAATGGGATAAGATGATCGATGTGAACATCAAAGGAGTGCTCAATGGGGTTGCCGCCGTACGCCCTTATATGAAGGAGCAAAAATCAGGTCAGATCATCAATACTTCTTCTGTCGCAGGGCATAAAATTTTCACTGGTTCGGCTGTTTATTCAGCAACTAAATTTGCCGTTCGTGCCTTGACAGAAGGATTACGGATGGAGCTAAAGCCATATAATATCCGAACAACGATCGTTTGTCCGGGTGCCGTAAAAACTGAGCTGTTGGAGCATATCACCGAGAAGGATATCCAACAGGCAAATCAAGATTATGTGGGATCAGTTGGCATCAGCCCGGATTCCTTTGGCCGTGTGGTTGCCTTTGCGATCAGCCAGCCAGAAGATGTAGATATCAATGAAATTATCTTCCGTCCAACATCCCAAGAACTGTAAGATGAAACATTTAATTCTAACCCTTATGATACTAATTTTCTTATCTTTAAGTATGTCAAGCTGTGGGAAAGAAAACAGTCAAGAAATAACATCAGAGAATGGAAATAATATTGGAGACCCGAATAATAGAACAGGAAGTAAAATGAAGATAACGATAGGCACCGCCGTGTTTACAGCCACATTGAATACCAATACCGCGGGAAATGCCTTCAAGGCCAAACTGCCACTTACCTTGAATATGACCGAGCTGAATGACAATGAAAAATATTTCGATCTTTCTGCAGCATTGCCGGCAAATGCCTCAAACGCTGGAGCGATTCAAACCGGAGACTTGTTGCTGTACGGTTCTAATACGTTGGTTCTTTTTTATAAAACGTTTTCTACTTCCTATAATTATACAAGGATTGCAAAAGTGGATAACCCTACTTGCCTTTCTGCAGCATTGGGTTCTGGCAATGTAACAGTAAAATTTGAACTGCAATAGCTTAGATCATTAAACAAATCTTTTAAATTTTACAATAATGGAGACAAGAGAAATATTCCCATTGGGCGAACCATTATCTAAGGATTGGTTTATAGGAAAAGCATATTTATATCCACTAGTTGCAAGGGACAACAATAATGGTTTTTCCGCTGGTACCGTGACCTTTGAACCTGGGGCAAGAACCAATTGGCATACCCATCCAAAAGGACAGGTACTGATTGTTATTGAAGGCAACGGTTTTTATCAGGAACAAGGCAAAATTGCACAGCCGATAAAAAAAGGTGATGTGGTAAATATTCCAGAAAATGTGATACACTGGCATGGGGCATCGGCTCTTGGCAAAATGGTTCACATCGCCATTACCAATTACAGTGGTGATGAAAATGTGACCTGGCTCAAACCAGTAACAGACGAGGAATTTTATGAAGTAAATCAATAACATTATGGAAAAGCATAGCATTATCAAATTGGTGATTTGCCTGACCTTAATCATAAGCTGTAAAACAATTAACGCACAAATTGAAACTGGCACCAGTGGTCCGTTAAGTCAGCCACAAAAAAGTCTGGTGGCTATATCATCACTTACCGCGACGGGTGATATGGCAAACCTTAAGGTACAGTTAAACACTGCACTTGATGCAGGGCTTACCGTCAATGAAATCAAGGAAGTTTTGGTACAACTTTATGCCTATTGCGGTTTTCCCAGAAGCCTGAATGCGATTAATGTTTATATGAAGGTAATCGAAGAGCGGAAATCCAGAGGCATCAGTGATAAAGAGGGAAAGAAAATTAATTTAGAGCGCAGTTCGGGCGACAATTATGAACGGGGAAGAAAGGTTCTGGAAACGCTAACAAGTATGCCCCAAGCTAAGCCTGCACCAGGATTTGGTGAATTCGCTCCAAGGATTGATGCCTTTTTGAAGGAACATTTATTTGCCGATGTTTTCCAGAGTGATGTGCTGACCTATCAGCAAAGAGAACTGGTAACTATTTCTGCCCTGGCTGCGATGCAGGGTGTGGAGTCGCAATTACAGTCCCACGTTAAATTTGGAATGAATACTGGGATTACGCTAACGCAGTTGGCAGAAATTGCAAAATTGATAGAGAAGCATGTTAGCAGAACACAGGCAAATTCACTGAGAAATGTCTTATCGATTACTACCACGCCAATTGTCGATGAGGATATGATGGTACGTATTTCTGAAATTGAAATCTTGCCAGAGTACCTGCAGGAATATAACGCTATCTTAAAAGAAGAAGCGTCAGCTTCTGTAAAGCTAGAGCCCGGTGTGATTGCAATTTTTCCAATGTTCCAAAAAGAAACAGTCACCGAGATTAGAATAATTGAGATTTATGCTAACAGAGCTGCATATCAATCGCATCTTAATACCCAGCACTTCCTACATTACAAGACTGCAACGCTAAAAATGGTCAAAACATTAAAACTGGTAGATATGGTAAGCATGGATAAGCAAACCATGCAGGAAATTTTCAAAAAATTAAATTAATTGTGCGATGGGTATAAAATAAGGATTGTTAAACAGAAGCTTGTTGCCATACAGTGCGCAAACCAATTTGGTTGACCCCATTGCCACAACTTTTAATTATTTGTAAGTGCTTTTAAAATAGTGTGTTATAACAAATCTATTATTGGCGAGACCGGGTCAATTGACCGCGGTTTGCCCACGCTGGTTCCGTTTTCAGTGACGCCCCATTTCGCTTCAAGCTGCTTACCTTTAGAAATGGTGGTATACCTATTTTAATTTATAGATAAAAAAACGATTTCCATCATAGAATGGAGATTTCGCTTGTAGTGACCATGTCATTTCGGAATTTAAGTTCAATGCGTTTTTGCCTAAAATGACTACCTTAATACTAAGTTGCTAGAAGTATGCTATGGGATTTTTTAACCCAGTCAATTCGCTAGGGAATCTGTTGGTCAGTGAATCCGAAATCTCCATACTAATCATGATTCTTCCCCAATGCTTTAATTATTGGTTTTTCGAAATCAACCCACTTCTGATACCCCTTATCGTTCAAATGCACGCCGTCTTTAGTCAATTCCTGTATTAATTCACCGTTTGAATCTATAAATTGACCATAGAAATCAATGACCTCATAAAATCCCTTAAGCTCATTTTTTTTAATCATTTTATTTACCGAAAGAATATCCTTTTTCATGTATGTTCTTCGAGTGGGTAAAAGTGTACGTACATAAATTTTCGTATTTGCGGATCTATGATGAATTATTTTGGAGATTTTCAATATGTTCTTACCTACATATTCGGGTGAAGGAACAATTTTGTCATATTTTAGATCAGGATTATCCTCTTGGTGATGGAGGCTAAAAAGATCATTGATTCCAATTAGTATAAATACAGCTCTAGGTTTAAAGTAGGTAATTTCTCTTAAACGTTTCATTACCCCGTCAGTAAGATCTCCGGCAATCCCTCTGTTGCGGATATGTTCTATATCGAATTTCCTACTCCAATCCAACCCTCCTTCGGTAATACTGTTGCCAAGAAACACCACTTCTCCAAACTCTAAGGATTCATTTTTAAACTCCTGGATGCGCTTGGTGTAGTGTTTTTGTGCCCAATTGTTATGGTAACGAGATATATTTTTTTTTGTTGGAAATAGTCCTGTCAGTTCTTTTGTTGAATGCAGAGATGATTGCCCAAAAGACGTAATACTTAACACAATAAATAATAAAGCAATTAATATTTTTTTCATCGTTCCCAATTTAATAAATTGTTTAAAGGTTGAATCTCGAGGGATTTGATATAACAATTTAAGAATATTATTTGAATTGCTGCGGTTGATATCAAACCATTAAGCCTTTTAAATGGTTACTATAGCAATTGATTGCAGTCTTAAGCTATAACGTATTGTATTCTAGTTATAGTCAAATCACAGTTAGTTGCAAATAATTTTAATCATTTCCTCACCCATATTCAAAATCTAAATGCTAGCAACGGAAATAAACTTTAACAATGTATTTTTGAATGAACTCGATTGGTCACTGGCAGTGGAAATTACAATCAGAACAATTATAATGTTTTCTTTTGTTTTGATTTTTCTGCGCTCATCAGGAAAAAAAGGTGTCAGACAGTTGAGTATATTTGAAGTGGCAATAATCATTGCACTTGGTTCTGCTGCGGGTGACCCTATGCTTAATAGGGAGTCTGCTATCTTTCCTTCCTTGTTGGTCTTTATTGTGATTCTAGGAATTTATAGGTTGATAACTTACTTAGCTTCCAGAAGTCAGCGTATTGAAAATATATTGGAAGGTGAACCCATTTACATAATCGAAGACGGTATGTTTTCTTTAAAAGAGGAGGGAGATTCAAATTTTGCCCAGGATGAATTCTTCGCAGAGATGCGTGCCAAAAGCATTGAGCATCTTGGACAGGTTAGAACCGCTGTGCTTGAGTCAAATGGTCAAATAAGCTTCCTTTATTTTGATGTAGAGCAAACAAAGCCTGGAATGCCGGTATTTCCAAAACCTTTTGGAACCAGATCAAAAACCATTTCTAATAGAGGCCTTTATGCCTGCACGCATTGCGGGCAAGTGCTTGATCTCTGCGTTGGTCAAATTTGCAATAGGTGTCATAAAGATGAATGGGTTTGTACCATTAGCACGCCTAGGATTGCATAATATTAATATGTTGTCTGGCTTATCACTGCTGTAATCTCATGATGAAATACTTGTTTTCAAATGCATGTTTTTTTGCTCTACATTGTAGACTTGGCTTTCCGCTATATCTTTTCTCTAAAAGGATGCAAGATCAATCCCTGAATGGGGAGTTATTGATGATGATAAAATAAGTAGAAGTTTTCTGGTATAAGTATCATTGTATGGATCAATTGAAACACCCTGCTGTTAATAAAGGGTCTGGCTGCTGATTGGAACATATCTATGATACAGCTGCTATAGCTTCTGCATTTATTATTTATTTACTTTAGTGATTTGCTCAAATTCTTCTGCCAATGAGCCATTAAGAAAATAAGCTGAGCCTCTTTCTGTTAAACAAATGTTCGATCTGCTCAAAACTGCTTACCGGGGACAGGCGCGTACTAATGACCTTAAAGCATATATCGGACAAACGATTAAGCTCGTTGGCCACTATGTCTACGAGAAAACGGTGCACACCAAAAACAATAAAAAAATGTGGTTCGGTACTTTTCTGTATCCAGATGGTAATTTTTTTGACACCACCCATTTTCCGAATAATACGCCATCTTATCCCTTTAGGGGCCCTGGCTGTTATTTGATTTCAGGACGACTGGTTGAAGATTTCGGTTTTCCCAGCATTGAAGTTTTCCAGTTCGCTAAATTGCCCATTCTTTCCAATCCGGTAATGGATTAACCAAAACAAAAGGTGAAAAATACTGGTTTTACATCAATAATTATAATGGAAAAACTTATTAACATATTAAAGGAGCAGCTGGCAGCACATCACGTAACAGACATCCTTCAAACCGGGCCGAGGGCGCTTGATATTGTTGTTTCAACCCAGGAGGATATTCGGGGAATCAAAAAAATGTCTGAACTCATTCACGATGACAGCGAAATTAGAATTAAAGGCATATCTATAAATTTTGTTGACCGGTATGGAACGCGTTTCGGGGGAATATAACGGCAGTATGGTTGCAAGCTCCAAAATAGTGACACTGGACTATGTGTTTAATGAAAATGACCAGATCAAAGCTTACCAGCTTGTCCGCTTCGCAACTGGAGAACCCTGGCTGGTATTGGAGGATGGTTTGCTTTTGTGCACGATTGAAAAAAAGGAAAACATCTGGCTGGAAACCACCCCATCCGATATTGATCGGGAGTTATTGCGACAGATTGGCGTATTTATAGATAAGCAGCATTTTAATTTTCTTCCTGATAAAATCAAAACCCATTGGGATGATGCTGTGCAGGAGGTAATTATGCAAAGCGACAGTGAATACCTGGTAGTCTGTAAAGAAAATATCGAATTTAACTACTTTAAAAATGTTTTTTCTGCCTTCATCGCTGAACTCATCGAAGATGACTGGTCAGTGGAGTTTAAGGTTTACAATTCCAGTTTCAACGATGAATTCATAGTCAGGGTTTTCTAGGATAATGAAGGCATAAAAGTGACGGTAATAAATAACTTTTGCTCGTTGTTTGTGGAGAACGGATCTCGGGCTGGTTTAAGTTCGCCAGAAAATCCAAAACCAATTTAAATCTGTAATGTTATATAATTAACCTAGAAAAAAACATTATGGCAAGAGGAACTAAAGTTGAAAGAAACTCCGTGTCCAACCAGGACCACGAGATTAACTATGAAGCAAAGAAGCTTGATGTAAAACCTGCTAAAGTCAAAGATGCAAAGCAGGATGCGGGGAACCAGCGAAAAGCAATTGAGAAAAAGGTAAAGTAGTGCTAAGCCCCCATTTCAACGGGGCTTTTTCATAGCTCATGAAAATAGCAACCTACAACATAAACGGTGTGAACGGACGCATCGAAACTTTGCTGAAATGGCTTGAGATGTCCGCTCCGGACATCGTCTGCCTACAGGAATTGAAGTGCGAGGATAAGTCTTTTCCAATTGCTAAAATCAAGCAGGCTGGCTATCACGCAGTCTGGCATGGCCAAAAGTCCTGGAACGGGGTGGCGGTTTTGTCCAGAAAAGAAATTAAAGAATTAAGAAATGACCTCCCGGGGGAAGACCCGGAGTTCACGCACAGCCGCTATTTAGAAGTGTTTACTTTCGAGATGGTTGTGGGGTGTATTTACCTGCCGTTTGGTAATCCATTGCCAGGAGAAAAATATGAATATAAAAAGCGCTGGTTTTCACGCCTTGTTGCGCACGCTAATACATTGATCGCTACCGGTCTTCCGGTAATCCTCGTTGGTGACTATAATGTAATGCCAACCGAACGGGATACCTACAAACCTGAAAAATATAAAAACGACGCTCTTTTCCGGCCTGAAATAAGGGAACATTTCCAATCACTTCTGGACCAGGGATGGACGGATGCCATCCGGACACTTCACCCTGATGAACGCATCTATACATATTGGGATTACCTGCGAAAAGCCTGGGAGCGAAACGCAGGACTTCGCCTGGATCACTTTTTGCTTAGTACAGACCTTGCTGAAAAACTAAAAGCAGGAAATGTGGATAAGCAGGTACGAGGATGGGAGGGTGCAAGCGATCACGCCCCGGTCTGGGTTGAACTTGCTGCTAAACCCCTAAAGAAGAATCTTAAAAAGTCTGGCGCAAAACGGGCACTAAAAAGCACATCCATTGCTGACTTCCCTCAGGCAGTTCAGGACTTAATTCAGGGCGGAGCGCAAATGCCAATGCCAGAAGGAATCAGGCCGATGAAAGCCACTTTGGTTGATAAACCTTTTGATGAACCTGGATGGTTGTATGAAATCAAATGGGACGGCTACCGCGCTGTTTCTTATATCCAGAAACAACAAGCCAGGATATATTCGCGAAATAACCTGGAGTTCACGCAGTTCGATGCCATCAGCGATGCACTCCGTGTTTTACCGTTCAATGCGATTCTTGATGGCGAAATCGTTGCCGTGAAAGGCGATGGTACATCGGATTTTGGTGCCCTGCAGAACTGGAAAAATACCAGGAAAGCCCAGCTCCAATACTACATTTTTGATATCCTTTACCTTGAAGGGCACTCATTGCTGGAACTAAACCTGACCCAGCGCAGGGAAATTCTGGAAGCCATCCTGCCATCCGATGATCAAACCCTTAAACTCAGCAAAGCCTATGAAACAAGCGGGATCGATTTTTTTGATGCCGCCAGAAGACTGAAGCTTGAAGGTATTATTGCCAAACGCGCCGATGGTTATTACTCATCTGACAGCCGCTCGCGGGAATGGCTAAAGATTAAAGCGAAAAGACGCCAGGAGGTTGTCATCGGAGGCTACACCAGAAATGAAGGCACCGATAAATATTTTAGTGCCCTGGCCATTGGTGTATATAATGCTGAAGGCAATTTGCATTACATCGGCAAAGTAGGCACGGGCTTCGATGCCGCCATGCAGAAGACACTCATGGGTAAATTTGAAAAACTCGTTACTAAGCGTTGTCCTTTTGAAACCATCCCGGATGTAGATGAACCCTCGCAATTTCGGCCACAGCGGCTTGGCGCGAAACCAACCTGGTTAAAACCAGTACTGGTATGCGAAATAGAGTTTGCGGAAATAACCAGGGATGGAAAGGTTCGACAAGCATCTTTCAAAGGGCTAAGGGAAGACAAAAAAACAAATGAGGTTATTCTAGAAGTTGAAAAGGATACGCAAAGTATCATCCAAGAAGTTAACCTTGATCACGGGCTGAGCGAAAACTCTACCTTGACTTCCGTGCAGGAATTGCCAAAAACATCAAAAAATAAAACGCTTAAAGTTAGCAAGTTGCTTATCGAAGGTAATGGTGAAACCATAGAAAAGAAAATAGACGGACATAACCTGAAATTTACGAACTTAAATAAATTCTACTGGCCGGAGGATAAAGTAACTAAGCGTGATATGTTTAATTACTATGATGCCATTGCACCGCTGATGCTTCCTTACTTGAAAGACCGGCCAATGTCACTCAACCGGTTTCCAGGAGGAATTCACACCCAGAGTTTCTATCAGAAAGATGTGAAGGAAATAGCCCCGGACTGGGCTCATACCATGCCTCATACTAATGAGAAAGGCGAAGAGAAAAGTTACCTTCTTGGTGAGGGTAAGGCTACTTTGCTGTGGATGGCGAGCCTTGGCTGTATTGAAATAAATCCCTGGTTTTCCAGGGTCACTGCGCCTGACAATCCGGATTATTGCGTTATTGATTTAGATCCTGATAAAAACACCTTTGACCAGGTTATCCAGGCGGCGCAGGTGACGCGTCAGATTCTCTCTGATATTGGGGTTACTGGTTATGCTAAAACCTCGGGTTCAACAGGAATCCATATTTACATACCTTTGGGGGCTAAGTATACTTATGAACAAAGCCAGTTATTTGCCAGACTCATCGTGCGCCAGGTTAACCGCGAATTACCAAAGTTTACGACACTCGAACGAAGCATAAATAAGCGTGGCGGCAAAATGTATCTCGATTTTCTGCAGAACAGGCCTGGAGCGACAATCGCGGGCGTGTATTCGCTAAGGCCAAAACCTGGTGCGACCGTATCTATGCCGCTGGACTGGGATGAAGTTAAGCAGGGACTTAAAATGAAAGACTTTACAATTTTTAACGCCATAGGCAGGCTCAAAGAAACCGGGGACCTGTTTTCAGGAGTTCTCGGTACAGGCCTTGATATGCAAGAGATTATCAGAAAGGCCCAGGGAAAATTCAGCTAGTGCTGGAATCATCTTTTTTTTGAAAAACTCCTTAATTGCTTTTTTGCTTTGTTAACCCTTTGATTGAATAAGCTGAAGCTAATGACCCTTCTCACCAAAATACTTTTATCCTAATATCCCGTTAATTAATGACTTATAAAAATTAAAGATTATTGTAACAGGGTCTGTCGACAGGTTGGTTCGTCCAGATACACATCAGAATTTGCTTGTTAGCATAAGTTGAAATACATTGGTTCTGGTATCCATTTCGACTTCCTTTTGATACCAGTAAAGATAACCAAAATCCATGTCTAAGCTTTTGCTGAAGCGAAAACCAATACCGATGCTTGATCTGTTTTGGTCGAAAATGCTGTTGTTAACCTTTTCCCTGTTGTGCACGTTCAGGAATACCTCATTTTGGATTTTGGCGTAAATTCCTTTTGAAAACCCTGGATGGGCCATCAGTGGGATTTGCGCACTGAGGAATGCTCTAGCTCTTTGCGAGAAGTTTACCACTTCTTTTTTCCTGACAAAACGCTGCTCAAGGCGGAATCTGGCGTTAATTTCAACCTTTCCAAGTTCAGAATTGAACAGATACTGTTCGAACATCCTATGTTCAGGTGAATAGCTGAAAATGTCCTCATCGTACGTCCAGTCGGCTTTGTAGGCATAACCGAGAGCTGCTGAATGCTTACTGGAAAAATTATAGCTTAGCGCCCCTCGCAACAGCAGTGTATTTACGTACTCAAATTCGTCTGCGGATCGAACCTGCACATCGGAAAGAAAATCATATTTTTCACTGATCTTTTTTGTTGTGCTCAGAAAAAGCCAGCCCTTGCTCTCCCTTTGTTGTGCTTTTAAGGCAGTTATTAAGAAAAGAGAAAAAGCTATTGTCAAAATCAGATTTTTGATCGCCATAAATATTCTTAAATTAAAAGGACCGTTTGATAAAAATAGGCGTGATTGATTAGAGGGCTTGATTCTGGATCATAAGGATTTTGACTTATTTATAGCATTGGGTTGTTGCATAAAAAAGGAAGTTATAGGAACTGAGTGTCGCAAAACTATTTTGCCGTAAGGTTTTAATATTTATCTTTTATTAACTTTTAGTAGCTCATGAAAGTGTTCCTAGCAGATAGGTCATTATTACGTCCCATTAAGCTGCAAGGCTAACATTATTTAAGCCTTGCAACGTGTTAAGTTCTTATCGATACCGTCGCGTTTGTCTATAGAAGCCCCATGCTTTTGTTAAACTATAATTATTAAGGCTTTAAAGGCTTATAAACAACCTTCTGAATAGCGAAACTTTTAACAGGAACCTGATTGCTGTCTAGTAGCTGGTTGAACTGCGCATTCATCACCCAAATATCCTTTCCGTTTTGTGTTGCGGTGGAAGGATAAGTGAAACGATCAGTTGATAGGGTAGCGGCAGCAACCCTGGCGGTCTTCCATCCATCTGTCGATTGTAACTGGTAAATTTTATCGCTACCACCATTAACCACCATATTCAAGGTGTTTTTATCTGTCAGCAACAATCCGTCTGCACCTAGAAAAAACTGGTCAATTTCAACTTTTGAAACGTTTTTGGGATTCTTAATATCAATTTTGAAAAGCTGGCCTTTAGAGCTGTTATCAACAATAAGAAAGCCTTCAGGATGAAATACAATTCCGTTGAGACCAACTCCTTCGGTTTTGAAAAGTTCATCCTTCGCAAATACTGTGGCCTTTCCATCTGGAGAAACCCTGTAAACTGCTCCTGCGAAGCTGTCTGTGATATAAGCGTTGTTCTGTAAATCGAAAGCGATGTCGTTAGGAAAATGCTTTCCTGGGAGAAGTCCTGAGAGGTCTATATCTGAAAGTTTCTTGCCTGATGATAAATCGAAAGAAAGTAGCCTGGCCATCTTGGTGCGGGTAGCGGGATTGGTAAACTTACTGTAATTGGCATCACCAGCACAGGCGAAAAGCCGTTTCTTGTCTGGATGGATTTTAAGGCCATAGGTAGATTTTAGGGTGGTATCTCCATGGAAAATAGTATAGGCTCCCTGAGGAGTTACCTTCCCGATATTTCCCAGCCTTGCCGAAGAAACGTAATACACGTTTGCCGATTGATCAAAGACAATTCCTTCGGGATAGCTTTCCAGGGCTTCGAATTCTATCCGTGGGCTGGGTTCAGGTTTTATTGCAGCAATGCCTGCTATGCAAGCCAGGCCCATTGCGATATAGGTTATTTTTCTCATTTTAATTCATTTTTTTAACTGCATAAATATTTCCGGAAGCATCATCAGAAATGTAGACGATTCCATCTTTTGTTACGGTGATACTAGCAGGCCTTCCAAATCGGGAGTCACCTTGTAAAAAACCAGAGAGAAAATCCTCTGCTTTTACTGCCTTACCGTTTTCGAAATGGATCCGCTGAACTTTAAAGCCTACTGGCTTTTCCGCATTCCATGAACCATGCCAGGCAACAAGCCCATCTCCAGCCCAATCCTGGGGAATATTAGATGCTCCCCTGAAAAAAGTAAAGCCGATTGGCGCCATATGTGCGGTAAGCTCAAGTACAGAAGGTTCCGTATTCTTAACCACCTCTTCTTTGGTATTTCCAGCAGGATCTTCGCGACTTTTATCCACTTCCCTTTTTCCATAGGCATATGGAAATCCATAATCGGCGCCTTGCTTGATTTGATTAACTTCTTCAGGGGGCCATTCACTTCCTTTTGCATCACCACCATTATCAATCCCCCATAGTTCTTTAGTCTGTGGATGCCAGTCAAAACCAATGGTATTTCGCAGTCCGCTGGCATACAGTTTTCTACTCCAGTTTTTTGGATCTACCTGAAGAATTACTGCTGTTTCTTTATCACTTTCCTTACAGTCGTTGCATAAGGAACCAACGCTGATATAGAGCATGCCATCGGGTCCAAAATCCATCGTACGGTTAGGGTGCTGACCGCCATCTGGCAGATCTTTAATCAAAGTTTCTTTACCGTAAATATTCAGCGTACCATCGGGTTTAACAGGGTATCGCCTGACTTCATTGCTGTTGCACAGGTACATCCAGTTATCTTTCATGGTAATTCCATGCACACCTTTAAACTCGGATACGACCGTGATCAGATTTTCAAACTTGGCATCTTTATTTTTATCCTCCAGTAAAAGGACATCGCCGCCATCTCTTCTGGTTACATAAACATTTCCTGCAGGACTGGTATACAACATGCGTGGCTTGCCTAATCCAGCGGCAGCAAGGGTAACCTGCCATCCTGAGGGGGCTTTTAATAAGTTGACCATTTCAGGCTTAAACTCAAGAACCTGTGCATATTTGGTCACCGATATCGATTTGGTAACATCTTTTGGCGGCAGACCACGTTGGGCCTGTACTCCAAAGGCGACGGACATTGCCGTGCCAAGGAGGATAAAGTGTAAATTTTTGCTTTTCATTTTCCGGCTATTTCCCTGATAACACTTCCTTTTGACGATAGGTTTTGCTTAATGAGAAAAAATATGAAGGATAGAGATTAGTAGTAAACACACAGATATGTTACTCAGGAACATATAACGCCGAAAGACAAACCTGAAGCGCTATACTTTGGAAGTTTTTCCCATGTTTTTAAAAGATGAGGTACTGAACCTTATGGATTTTCCAGACACCTTTACTTGTTTGTGAAAAAGCATACAGTGGAGCTGCGTTGCGTTTATCATTATCGGTATCTACTACATTTTTATACTGGTTCCATCCGCTTGATACGGATCAAATCACGGAGGTCGGAGCATACCGGTTACCGTTGTGAATTGTAGATTGACATAGGGTTACCCAAAGATCCGATTTTGCATCTCTCCAGGTTCGCCAGTAATCCGCAGAATCCCGAATCAAAAAGTTTCAAGCAAATAATTCCTCGGCAAAAAAAAGAGATGCCGTGTAGTGCTAGTGAAGCGCCTTCAACTGCATCTCAGCTTATTATATTTTTCTTCTTTGGCCTTCAACTAATTATTTGTTGTTATAGCAAATCTGCATTATTGGAAATTGCAGAACAATTCCTATCTTTCCGCAATAATCCTGCTGGATGTAAAGTCTAAAAACCTGAACAATTCATCAAAAAATGTCATCTAATACACTGAAATTGCTACAAAAACAAAAGAAAAACATCCTTGAGATCTGGATGAAAAATCAACTCTCTGACGACGGTCTTCGGGAAGACCTGATCAGTAACGAAGATCTCCGGGAACAGTCGGAAGAATTGGTTGCCGCGCTAGTAACCAATTTATCAGGAAACGACTTGGAAGATCTGGATGGCGACAGCTGGAGCTCAGTTATCGAGATTCTTGGCGGCATTGCCATCACCCGGGCACGTCAGGGGTTTTCTCCGCGTGAGACCGGACGATTTGTTCATAGTCTGAAAGAAGCAATTCTTGAGGTTTTACAGGAACAAATCAAGGATCCAAAGCAGCTTTTTGATGAAAGCATGAAAATAAACAGGGTAATGGACAATCTGAGCATTGTCACCTTTGAAACCTTCATCAAAGGCCGCGAAGAGGTTATCCTGAGACAGACAGATGAAATCGCTGAGATTTCAACTCCAGTAATCAGGGTATGGGATGGTATTTTGGCCTTGCCAATCATTGGCACGTTAGATAGTTCACGTACCCAGATTGTAATGGAAAATCTCTTACAGGAGATCGTTGAAACTGGTTCAAGTATCGCAATTCTGGATATCTCGGGCGTGCCTGCGGTTGACTCGCTGGTTGCACAGCATCTGATCAAAACAGTGAGTGCCACCAGGCTTATGGGCGCGGAATGCATAATCAGCGGTATACGCCCTGAAATTGCGCAGACGGTTGTTCACCTGGGAATCGACCTTTCCAATATCATTACCAAGGCGAGTCTGGCAAGTGCGCTGGCTTACGCGTTCAAGGTTTTGCGTTTAGAGGTGCGCAAAACGAATTCTGTAAATAAAATTAATAACTTATAAGATGGATAAAATTCCTATTCTCCGGATGGGAAGTTTTCTTCTCGTAACCATTCAGGTTGATCTGTATGACCGTCTAGCCCTCGATCTGGAGGCTGACCTAGTACAAATGGTCAACAAGACCAGTTCGAGAGGGGTACTGATTGATATATCCGCGGTTTCGATTGTCGACTCCTTTATGGGGCGCATTATCGGAAATATCGCCAGCATGTCCAAAATTTTGGATGCAGAAACTGTCGTTGTGGGCATGCAGCCCGCTGTGGCAATAACCCTGATTGAGCTAGGCCTCCCGCTTAAGGGTGTACATACCGCTTTGGATGTCGAGAAGGGTATGAATTTGTTGAAGTCTATGATTGGTTCCGATATCGGAGACGAAGAAGAAACCGATGATGATAATTTCGCTGAGTAAGGATAATATTCAGGTTCAAAAAGAACAGGATGTGGTACTTTTACGAAACCGCACTCGAGAGGTTGCGCTTAAAATCAAGATGGGCCTGGTAAACCAGACCAAGCTGATTACTGCTGCGAGCGAGCTGCTGCGCAATATGCTTCGGTACGGTGGCGGGGGAGAATGTCTTGTTGAAATCGTAACTCGCGGCCGGGACACGGGGGTGAGACTGACCTTTTCGGATAAAGGCCCTGGAATTCCCGACATCAGCGCCGCTATGAGGGATGGATTCTCAACAGGGAAGAGTCTGGGGCTCGGGCTTCCTGGAGCAAAGCGGCTAAGCAACGAATTCGATTTAAAAAGTAAGCCGGGAGAGGGCACTGTAGTGATGATAATTAAATGGGCAAATGGTTGATGCAACGCATATAAGCCTTCAGGCGGGTGATAGAAGTTATTTTTCACTTTTAAAAAAAGAAATCCATCAGCGCCTGATCAAAATTGGTATGGATAGTGCCAGGATTGCGGAAGTTGATATTGTTGCCGCAGAAATGACGAGCAATCTTTTCAAGTATGCCGATGGTGGGGAAATCCTATTCGGCGTTTTCAGTGAGAGTGGAATACCTTATGTAGAGCTTATCTGCATCGATAAGGGCCCGGGGATGAAAAACCCTGCAAGAATGATGCAGGACGGTATGTCAACTGGTAAAACCCTCGGCGCGGGTCTGGGAAGCATTCAACGCTTATCAGATACATTCGATATATATTCCATACCGGAATGGGGTACCATCCTGCTCAGTAGAATTTATGTCGGTAAAAAACCAGTCGTTAAAAAAGGGATGGTCATCCGGCCGTTAGTAATCAGTAAGCCTGGTGAAAAGGTAAGCGGTGACGGGTTCTCATACCGCGTAACGGGAAAGGATTTCAAGCTGTTTTTAGGAGATGGCTTAGGGCATGGTCCGGATGCGAATTTCGCCGTAAACGAAGCCGTTAAGGCTTTTAGGGTTTTTCCTGATGCCAGCCCGGTAGAAACGCTTCGTTTTATGCATACCTCGATCAGAAAAACACGCGGCCTTGTAGCCAACATGACGACTTATAACAGCGAGCGCGGAGAATGGTCTTCGGCAGGGATAGGCAATATCGCAGCCAAATGGATAGGACCAGTTAATTCCAAAAACCATATGTCTTATAATGGGATAGTTGGCCACAATATCCCTACAACTATGAACGATCAGATCTTCAGCATCTCCGATTATAATCAGTTGGTATTGTGTTCGGACGGAATCAGAACGAGATGGGAGACATCAAAATACCCTGGGATTCTCAAGCATGATCCCTCTATTCTGGCATCGGCAATCTATAAAGACCATGCAAGACAAACAGATGATATGTCGGTGGTAGTTATAAAAATCGTTTAACATGAGAGAAATTATCGGTATCACACTCGAAAATGAAATGGATCTGGTGCTTGCGCATAAACGGTCCATGCAGATCGGTGAGCAGCTTGGGCTGACCGTTGCGACCAGAACGACGCTGGCAACAGCGGTTTCTGAGGTTGCTCGGACGGTGATCGATTTTACCAACGAGGGCAGATTAAGTATACATATATCAGGCAAGTTTCCACGGTTTGCAATAAATGCAGGCATCACATTCGAATCCGACCAGGTTTTCAGGGAAACGGACGAGGGGTTTTTTTACGCTAAAAAGCTAATGCCTGATTTCAATTTCGATGCAAATGGGCAGATTTACTCCATTACGATGTCGCTAAGCCTGCCGCGTTCCTCCAAGGTGGATGAACGTAAAATATCGCTCCTTCAGGAGTACTTTAAAAGTGCAGCCCCCCTGAATTCATATGAGGAGATCAAAAATAAAAACAGCAAGCTCAGTCAGCTGACCCAGGCGCAGGAGCAGGAGATCAAACTGGGACGTGAACTTGATGAGAAAAAAAATGAATTCATCTCGGTTGCCAGTCATGAACTAAAAACTCCGATTACTGTCATTAAGGCTTATACACAAATGCTTAAGCTATTGAAGGGTCAGTATTCTGATAAAGTTGGTGAGGTTGTCGAGAAACTGGAAATTCAGACCGGCAAACTTGCCAGGTTAACCTTTCAGTTAATGGATGTTTCTAAGATTGAAAACGGCAGTCTTCAGTATGACCTGGCAGAAATAAAGCTTAATTCATTTTTGAAAGAGACTGTATTGATGCTGATGAATGTTCATGCTAATAATAAAATTAGTCTTGAGCTTGGTGAGGAGTGTTCGGTTATGGCTGATCCGTTGCGGCTTGAACAGGTATTGAGCAATTTAATAGGCAATGCTGCAAAATATTCCGATAGGAATTCGCATATCGGCGTCACCGCATTTTTATCAAAAGAAGGTAATAGCGTTACCATCCAGATTTCAGACTCTGGAATGGGTATGTCGAAAGACAGTTTAGAAAGGATATTCGAAAAATTTTACCGGGCGGAAGATATTGTTTCCTCGCACCCGGGTCTTGGAATGGGTTTGTATATTACCTCTAAAATAGTCTCTGATCATGGTGGGAAAATCTGGGTGGAGAGTGAAATGGGTACAGGCTCAAAGTTCTATTTTACATTACCGCTCGCATTAGCTGTCGATTATCACCAGCGATAGCAAGTTCAGGCCGATCTTATTCCTTAGGCTTTAATTATAGTTGATATTGTCAGCATAATAACCGGAGTTTTCCAAAGTAATAAACCTACCAAGGCTCGGCATGAAAAGAGAGACCAGCCAAGATTTGGGGTTGATTGGGTATTTACAGTTAAATAAGCTTAAACAGGACTTATTCCGATATACTGCCGTCAAAAAATCTTCTTATTTAAATAAATGCTTTGCTGGTCGATCAGGTAAGCTGTTGATCAGTGTCATGAGGCGCAACAAGAATCTTTAGTAAGGACCTCAAGCTTAATTTTCTATTTTAATAGCTTGATCGTTTTTTCATCTGGCGCTCCATTAAAATATTTATCCAGCACAAGTTGAAACACGCTGTCCACATTTTTTATCTGCGCAAAAAGGGTCATGCATGAATGCAGTTTCAAATCGTCCGGAGAGCCAAAAATTTCCGTTGCTGAATTGGTCCTGATTTGCAATAAAACATTGGAAATTTCTAAAAGGTTTGGCCCGAGTACAGGATGGGCATAGTAGGCTTCTGCTTCCTTTAAATCCTGAATGCCATACAGGATTGCGGTATCACTGCTGCCAAGACCTTTAAGTTCGGGAAATATGTACCACATCCAGTGGGTTTCCTTTTTTGAATGCTTAATCTCTTCCAGTGCACGCTGGTAAGTTAGGTTATGTGGCGCCAGAAAACGGTAAACATCCCTACTCCTCATATTTGTACTTTTACTTGAATGGCATAAATATAAAATTTTTATTTGCATAAAAGATTGCTCAAAAACTTATTCCACTTGAATTTTTATGGGCTACAAGAAATACCCATGGAACCCTTTCAATTTAAGATGTTGATCTGGTTATAGATTTAACATTCTGAGACGGGCTATAACGCATATTGGCTAAAACAATTAGCAGCTCAAGTACCCTTTGAACCTAAAAGGGATTAGTTTGCAATTTTTTTGGGTAATTCAATCATAATCCCCTTTTTTTGCGGCACTGGTCTTAGATTGTTTCAACATATGACAAGCTGTTGAAACCGGATTAGATCCCTGTGCATCAAAGCAAAATGAAAGATGGATATGTTTGGAAATTGGTCATATTAAAATGATCTACATGGAGAGATTCTATGATGTGCAAACAATCTAAACTTTAGCAAAATATTTATGTTCTTCAAATACATCAATAAGGAAAAAGATATGAGAATTTTAAAATTAACATTGATTGCCTGTGCCTTTTTATTTTTAAGTGCCTGCAACAACAATACTGAAGAAAAAAATCGTCAATCAGAAGTGAACACAGATACAATTGATACCACTGCAACCGGTAATCAGAAAATGAGAGATAGCACTCACATTGATTCATCAACAAGGACATTGCCCCCGAATAAATAAATGAACAAAGCCCTCGTTTTTTTGACGGGGGCTTTTGCGCTCTAGGTGTTTCAGGTTACTTATTTAAAGTGTAATGACTATAGTAGTTAACGATGCAGTGATCAATATTTATTTGGCGAGTGCTTTGGGATTGTATTCTAATTCTGATTTTATTTCTCGTTCTGCAAATACGTTGGGAATGATTCCTTTTGCCAAATCTTCTATTATGTCCTCCCACGCATTAACCCGGTCAGCGAGTATTAACGGAATCCAGTGCGTATACCTGTCTTCGCTGTGTTTAAATGCATACTGCCTAATTATCCCGCTAAGCCCTGAGGGCGGAACGGTATTTCCAAAGACCCCGCTGTACTCAGGGCGGTCATTTGATTTTAAAACTTCAACATCAACCTTTTGCTGAGGTGATCTTTCGTAGTCGCTCCTTTTGTGGTCATCGCCTGTATAGTTTTTCATGGGATAAGTGGGTTCGTTATCCGTATCGATCCATTCCCCATCCCGGGATTTTTTTATAATTTGGGTCTTCAGTTATTAAATATGACCTACGCTTTCCGCTATTGCGATTTTAATTCCGAAAGTTGACTTTCAGTTTGACCAACTAAAAATATGGTAGCAACCTGGGCGCTTTCTGATGGTTCATGAAAAAAAAGTATCAGCCCAAAGGAAAGATGTGCTACTACAGAAGTTATTTTGCTACGGGTGAAAAGTTCGATAAATCAAAGTTGTTTTAATAATTTAAAATGATATGATCGCTGCAAGTTACTCCTAGAATTATAGTAGTAAAACTATTGCTGATAATTAATGTTCTCTATTCGCAGGTGTGAGAAGCTTGCATCAATCTGTTTTGATTGAGAGCGTTAACTAAAGTTATCTTGGTGGATGCCAACAGTAAAAAGGTAAGCATTTATTTGTTTACCTTTTTTATTTTTTTATAAAACCATACGAAATTCTTTGAGTTGTATCATCAGCAATTGAAACTGGTTAGGTGGTGCTGTACAAGCAGGTAAATATGTATAACAATAATGAATTTCTGCTCTTCTGTGAAGAGAATATTGAATCAAATCATTGGATGTTCTAAAGGTGTGGTTTTAAAAATGTTTTTCAGCTTTTTTCACTGAACGGTTCGAAGAGGAGTGGTCCGTGGACTTTAAGATATACAATGCTGGTTTTTCCGATAAATTCTTGATCAAAGTTTTTTAGGCTGACAGAGGCATAGATGGTCCTCAGCAAAAAACAGCTTATTGAAAAATGATGTTTAACGGGTCCAAGTGAAATTCAGCTATTGTTCAAAAAAAATCAAAGAACCTGATAATAGATATGTCTGCTGTTTTTAAAAAGCTTGGAAAAAAAAATTCAACATCAACTCGTTCATTATCCAAAACTTAAAGCCGCATTCTAATGTTAACACAGTAACTATGAAAGAGATTCAAACCATTCAATTAAGCCAGAAAACAAAAGCAATTATCATCGGTGCTATAACCGCCTTTGCGCTGACTGCTTCATATTTGGTCAATAAAAGAAAACATAAAAATAAAAATAAACCAGTCGCAAAAATATTCAATAACGATAACCTGACTATGGAAAGATATGTATTCAAAATCCCGACTGATCATGGCGAGATCGAAGCGGTGATCGAACAGGGTGGTGAATGCTATGCAGTCCATTTAAACGGGGATTATATCGGAAACATGTGGCAGGATGAAGATAGGGGTATGCTGTGGAACACCCATGATAACGGGCTAAAGCCTTACTTATCGGAAATTGCCGCAAATCTTTCTGAAGCCTTTTCGAGAAAGGGCTTTCCATCTATTCTTAAAGGTACATACAATGAGATTCTAGACACCAACTGGAAGACCAGCGAAACCCTGGAGGTGGTGATTGCCGCGGATACCGATATGGAAGTATTCAGCACATTTTTAAAAGACGAGGTATTGAACCTGGTCACTTTTGAAGAGCACCTTGATTTGATGGTTAAAAAAGAAGGCGAGGATTATTTTGTCTTGGTGGGCATAAATTAATAGATAGACTAAATCACTCGAAATGAAAAAACATAATGTTAACCCCAATTACGAAGGTGTTCCGGATCCGGAGGAAATCAGAGAGCGTTACCCCATAGAAAATGATTCCGATGCTTTAGAGCCTTTTGATGATCGCTCCGAACACCGCGAAATCAATTCCCAAGATCCGGATGAAATACACTATTGGACCCAGCAGTTCCAGATTACTGAAGAGCAACTTCATGATGCCATTGCATTGAATGGTACTTCTGTTCGGGCAATTAAGAAATACTTAAGCGTATAACCATGGCCGAGCTACCGGATTTGAGCGTTTTCGCGGGCATCCTTAACAAAAGGTTTAAGGGCAAGACCTTAAGAAAAATTGAAATAAAACATTCGGGTAAACTAAATGTGAGCACTAACGAATTGGAGGAGAATCTGGTCAACCACAGGTTGGTTACAGTTGCCAGATCTGGTAAAACCCTTCAGTTTGACTTCGGAAAAGATAAAATACTTGGTCTGCACCTTATGCTGCGCGGAGAGGTTAAGAGCATTAATGAGCAGGAGCCGATTCCCAAATATACCATATTTGCTTTTCATTTTTCAGGGGGAGAGGGATTCGCCGTAACTGATACCTTAAAGCAGGCAACCCCAACGCTAAATCCAGCTGAGAATAATGTTCCTGACGCACTTAATATTACCCGAAATGAATTTTTTGATTTACTGAAAAGAAGAAAGAAAACGATTAAAGAAGTTCTCATGGATCAGAAAGCCCTTCGTGGGATTGGAAATTCTTATGGTGATGAAATTTTGTGGCATGCTAAAATCTCTCCTTTTTCTGTTTCCAGTAAAATTCCTGAAGCGGCAGCTTTAAGACTCTATAAATCCATTACCAAAGTTTTAAATCAGGCCATCGAAGATATCACAAAAGAAAATGGAGATGAGCTTACCGGAGAACTCCGTGACTTTTTGAAAATCCATGGTGCCCATCTTAAACTGTCTCCAACAGGTGAGAAAATAAAATCCGAAAAAATAGGCGGGAGATTAGCATACTTTACCGATGAGCAGGAGTTATTTATTTGATAGAGGACAGACGGATTAAAATAGGATCGTAGTTATACCGATTAGAATGCCTCCTGAGTTATACAAAGGAACTATTTAAGCTTACCCCTGGATTTATCCTGGTAATAGGCCAGTACACGCTGGGTAAAATTTTCTCCTTTTACCCGCAGTTCAGCGGTTTCTTTTTCATATCGCTCGAGCTTGCTTTCCAGGAGCTTATGGTAAGCGGTAATACCTGCGCGCGGATCACGAATACTGATGTTTTCCAAAAGGCTCCGGATGTTGAAATTTGTATCGGTATGATTTGAATACTTCTCATGAAACTCCTCTGGGGTGTACCAGGTATGGTTTAATTTATTATAGAGCCAGCAGTTGGATCGCCTGGCTTCCGCTACAATGGCCATACTCGTAAAACCAGAAGGTTGTTTATCCTTATGGCTTAACTGGTGGGTTCGGTCAACTGTTTTCATCTAGCAATCAGTTGACAAATTTCCTCAAAAATCAAATTATGTATCTCACTTCCGTCCACACGGTGGTATTCGCCATCCCGCTTTTCAATGAAGCCCGCAAAACTACTGTTTATCACGATCCTGTGTAAATCTTTCGCACCGTCAACGGCATTCATTACAATTAAATCCCGTCCGATATTGAGTATCAGTTGATTTTTCTTTCCTTTATACATAATGCAAATTTTACTAAATATTTTAGTAATTGCAAATGTTTTTAGTCACATGTTCCTGTTAACATTTCATAATTTTCCTTGATTTGTGCGACTAACGAATCTCAAGACGTTATCTTTCGGAACCACTTGGCTAAGCTGTCCCTTGTCACAGCTGTGCTTTAAACAAGATTCGTTAATTAATTTTGTACTTGCAAACCTAGGTACAGTATTAATTGTTCGCTGCTCTGGGTGTGCCTTAGAATCTGTATGGGACCTAAATCCAATGCTATCCTTTTTCTGTTATCACCCTGTTTAGCAAAGGGTTCCCAAAGACTTCCCTGGATGCCAAATGTCATACCTTGAAATGCTGCAATGTCTTTTTTATAGCGGGAAAAAGCCTGCCATTCCAGAAATGATATTTTTTCACGTTAACAATATTATTCCCTGCTTTTTTTGAGCTGAGGAATGTCTGGTTAATTATATTATTTCTGTGATGTTCATAATCAAATCATGATAAATTTTATACTGGGTCGGCTACTGCCTCCAGCTGATCCGAACGGTCTCATTTCCCAGAATAAATGCTTCCAGATCCTGTTTTCGGTCAACAGACTGATGTAACTTAACTAAAGGGGACTGAATGGTGAATTTCAAGTCTGGTTTTTCAGATGAACTATCCAATGGGGTAATGCGCAGGCGATAGGATAACCTTTGATCTCCCTGAAGATGGAACATAACCGAACGCTCGCTTTTTCTGATGCCCGAAATCGTGCAGTCGGAAAATATTAAAAACGGCTTGCCGGTGATGCGTATAAAATGGCGGGGCAATATTCCAAACGCATTGCCCGCTCCATAGACTTCCTGCCCGACAGCGCCACTCTTTTCATTTCCGTCATGTATATCCTCCAGTGCTATCCAAAGGTTCGGATCGACCTCACCCGTCTTTACCTCATCTGAGATCATGTCGCGAGGGAGCATTGGAGGATAATAATAAGGTGCCCTGTGTACAAGGTAGCGGATAAATTCACTGCAGAGAAGCCTCACACTTGGCAGGATCTCCATGCCTTCTGCATGATTGAGAAAATCATGCAAGGCGCAGAATACCTCCTGTTCTTCATATGCCGCGGTATAAGGAGCATCGCTCAATGGGAACAGCGCAAAGAAAGTCGGGATATTCTTGCCATAGCCATAATTACAGTCCCATAGCTGGACGTTTTCAAAGATTGAAGCAAGGGCTCTGTAACTTAATGAAAGATAAAGCTCGTTACCGGTAAGTTTAAAAAGCCGGAGCAGTGCACCGGCAGCAAACGCGGTATTATTAGCCTGGTACATGATTTTGTATCCGACATTCCCAAGTTTTTTTGCAGCGGTCTCGGCCTCCTGTAAATATTTTTTCTCGCCTGTCAGCTCATAGGCCTGAAGCATTACATGGGCGTACAGCCCGGCCACATCCTGTTCGCCTCCTTCACCAGGCTTGGTTTCGGCCTTTATGATCTCCAAGGTATCCATCTTATAGAATACTGGCCATTGGTATTGGAATTTGTGTGCCACATTTATAGCAAATCCGAGGGAATTCAGAAAAAGTTTTTCTGCGGTTTTATCTCCGTCCAGGGCTAGTCTTGACAGGTTTAAAAGCGGGTGGTGCAGATACCAGGAGTCCATCACCAACGGCATTTTCTGTTCCTCTTCACCTTGCAGCTGGTCTTCGGCATCGGGGTGCCATCTTAGCAAAGTCTTCAGTTTCTGGCTATAGAATGCAGGAAGGCCCTCCTTTATAGTATCCATCACCTTCAGGGATTTGCCACTCCATTTCGAGTAATCAACAAGCGGAAGCAGTACCGCCAACTGTACCATGATCTCGGGAGGCGTTTGGTAATCGCTCACATATGCATTGAGGTAACTGTTACCTCCGACCATAGACCAGCAGCCCGGGTTTTGAATAAGATCCTTAAGCCCTTTTTCCAGGATTTCCGGCCAGTGCAGGTAACGTGTCTGCGGCCTTTGGATGTTAAGATATACCTCTGCCAATAAATCCAGATAATCTTGTGCCTGATCCCGACTCTTGGTATTGCCGGTCCTGAAAGCAACGGTTGCATCTGAAATGACAACTTCTTTGCGGGCAGCCAAAGGTTGTAGATCACTTGTTGGCAATGATAAGCCGATTTCCGGAAGCATTCCGCCAACAATACCGGATAAGGAGGTGCCGGTCTGTTGGGCAAAATCTGAAAGGGCGGTGAGGTTTTGGAAATATAGGATACGCAGGTCTCTTTCCGGGATTGAAAAATACAACAGTCCAGATCTCGTTCCCACCTGCGCTGCATGGATTTCCCCCATCGATTTTATGGTTCCCTTTATCCCGGTAGTGAGAATGTCTCTTGGCCAGAATGGGAAGAAAGTATCCGTAGCCGGGTTAAGGGTACAGGAATATTTTAATAGGGTAAATTCCCCCTGTGAAAAAGAAATCTTGATATTAAATACGCCTATCGCGTTTTTGATCTTTATTGTATATCCACCGTTTTTCCTTTTGATTGCGGGCGTGCCAGTCATGACGCCTGGAGCATAATAGGCCCTAAAATAAACGGGCCGGTTATCGCTGTAAGAAACCGAGGTCCAAATTGAATCCACTGTCTGAAAAATATCGAAGCTGAGCTCGCCTAAGTTTTCCGAGTGGAGAAAGTTACTATTCTTAAACTGGGCCATAGCAGTTAGGGCCCATGGTGATAATCCTTTCATACCAGTCAATTTTTCTGTTAAACTATTCCCGTCGACAACATTATTTTTGCGACCATTGTTTTCTGCTATCTGTTATTTTGCAGACTATTTATATGTTAATACTTTTTCTAAAGGTACATGTTACTTTGTTTGCCATAATGGGCATTAAGGCACGGAGTGATTATGACTTTTGTTGACCTCTTAGCGGTTAACTGTCGAAATGCTTAAAATATGGCCGGAAAGCCATAACAATCTTTTTCCAAAACTTTTGAGTTCAATAATCTTCGAAAAGTATGAAAGGGTTACCACTTCATCCGAAGGCAATGGTGTCTGCCTTTATTTATTGAAAGAAATGCTGGAAAGGTCAGGAGGTAAAACAGCAGCTAAGAGTGTCTCTAGGACTGGATCTGAGTTCAGCATATTCTAAAACTTAATTTCAGACCAGTTCATTAGATTGAATAACCAATTGGGTTATAAGTTCAAATCGTCGTAAAGCCTATTAACTTCCTTAAGCTCTGAGACTGGAGTTAATGCGCATATAGAAAAAAAGGACCCGTTTTTCTGGGTCCCTTCTGTTATATTTAGCCGTTGTGTTATTCTTCTGCTGCTGCCTGGTTTACAAAACTCACGGCGCATTCGGTCAGGGCCACATCGGTAGCTTTTTCATTTTCCAATGTCTGTCCCAGTAAATCGGCTACATCAGTTCTGTCCATGTTTTCTGCAAATACCTTTAGGGTACCGTACGTTGCGATTTCATAGTGCTCTACTTTCTGTGCCGCAAGGATTAGTCCTGCGTCACGGATCATGGTTCCTGAATCGGTATCAGAAATAATCCCATCTGCCTCCTCTAAAAGTCCCGCCATCGCATCGCATTTTTTTGCGGCAGGTTTTTCCTCTAAAAGGGCAAAAACCTGTTCCAACGTATCTATATGGGTTTGAGTTTCCTGGGTATGTTTCTCAAATGCGGCCGCAAGCTCCGGGCTTGTTGAAGCTTTTTTCATTTTTGGAAGCGCTTTAACCAGATGCTTTTCTGCCCAGTAAATATCCTTTAATTCATCAACAAAGAATTCATGGAATTCGCTAGGCTCCATCTTAGCGTTTTTCGCCGTAGTTTTTTTTGATGTTGTGCTGGCAGTGGTCTTTGCCGTGCCTGCTTTTGCTGTAGTTGCCATAGTTTCTATTGTTTTTAATCTTTACACCGTTACAACCAATCGTGGTAAACATTGTTTGTGATTACTAAAAAATAGGTGATTTTCGTTTTAGTATACCCGTATTTATCTGTTTATGTGGTAAATACCTAATTTTTGGCCTAAGCTTAAAAAAGAAAACAATTGGCAGGCTAACAGGATTCTATAAAGAAAGGATGTATGGAAAAAGATGATCTTATACCGAGTCAGAAGGTTGGTCAGCAGAGCAATGCCATCAAGGAGAAAAAATTTTCTTCAATCCTGGAAGCAAAACAATTTTTTGTACGGGCTTCCGCCCGCCTTTTAGAAATAAACCATTGGCAGAGCATTTCTGCAACTGAAGCGAGCCATTTCCAGCTATTCGATGACCGTGGTTCTGAGATCGAGAGAATTGCAGCGGAAGGTGACTTTATCCGAATAGATATATTAGGTACAGGCGCTCTACAAGGGCATGGATATGACTGGGTCAGAATTGAAAGTATGGAGTATTATTCTAACGAAGAAACTGATATTGATTTCACCATTTTTGTAGCACGTCCAAGCCGTGTACCAGGTCAAAAGGGTGGTTCAATAGCAAATTTTTTTTCTCCATGCGCAACTTCTACTTTTCTTGTTTTCCGGCAAGGTAATATCCTAACCGCAGAGGTGCATGGGCGCAACGAAGTGCGGAACCTTCAGCCCGACGATATTTTCGGTGAGGCACGCAACCTGATGATAAACGTGGGAAGTGAGGTGGGGATGTCTTTTATTCGATGGAACCTTCTGGTTTCTGGAGTCCTTTCCTAACAAATAGTAGTAAATGGGCACCATCGCTATTAGCGGAACGCTATTTTTGTGAAATAACTGATTATTTGTGATAATAGAATGCCTGTTATGGATAGGATCGAAATGGTGAAGGTTCAAGGGAAAATCATTCAAATGTGTACCCAGTTCGGCTATCCTATTTCAGCGCTTCTAAGAGTGATCTGCCATGGTTAAAAGAAGAATAAATTGGTTTTTATGGTAACTTAAGAGCCGAGAAACTAACGATAGCGGAACTGTTTTATTTGGCGTTCGCATTCCCACCAATCCCTTGCAGATATAATTTTTGAATAGGTGAGCATTTAAGTCTATATTCGATACAATTATTAATCATAAAATTATGGACCAAGGGAGAGTTAAAATGTATAATAGTGAAAAAGGCTTTGGCTTTATTACCCCTGATGGCAATGGTGAAGATTTATTTGTTCATGTCACAGGGCTTCTGGTGCGGGATTTAAAGCCAGGCGATATCGTAGAATATAATACGGAGAATGGCAAGAAAGGTTTGATGGCAGTCAATGTGAAGAAGTTATAAGTCCAAATGATTATTCTTTCCCAGTGAATGCCAACGACTGCAGCAACATCTAATTGATTTCAGATTTTTCAGAATTACAAACTTTAGTTTGCTTTAATTTTCAACATTATGTGCCGGGAAGTTTAAATACAGCATTACCTCCCTTTATTATCATTACCTAATCTTTTTGGGCGGAAGCGCCCTGGCTGTGACTTCGTACAATGTTTTTCTCCCGCTTGCGTATCGTTTCCAGCCGGAACTCTTCCCAGCCTGTAAAGCCGACAAATTGCGCAAGACTGTTAAGTACAAACAGTGAATGGTGCGCTGCTGGTAAAAAACCAAAAAATCGCTTTAAGGTGCTCTCAGAAATATAGTTTTTGTTTCGGTTAAAAATTTGAATAGAAACAGCTCTACAGTCCTGAACTTCTACATGCTGTATCTGGCATTCCAAGAGCACTCGATTTCTTAGCTGATGATAAATATCTGGTTCTTCCATGAGCGTAACGGTTTTATCGCAATGAGTAACTTCATTTAAATCATCCTCGATTTAACATAAATTTAAATCGTGAAATTTTCAAAATCAATTATTCATTGTGACAATTTTGTTATGTTCAGTAATCAATATAGAAATAAAACTAAATTAATCTAATCGCATAGCGATTAGTTGTAAAAGTTTATATTTTTCATTTTGTCTTGTGAATGGAGATTTCGCTTGTAGTGATCAAGTCATTTCGGATTTAAGATCAATGTGTTCTGGTCTAAAATGACGACCTTAATACATTGATACTAAGTTACTAGAAGTATGCTATGGAATTTTTTAACCCAGTCAATTCGCTAGGGAATCTGTTGGTTAGTGAACTCGTAATCTCCATACTATTCATGATTCTTCCCCAATGATTTAATTATTGGTTTTTCGAAATCAACCCACTTCTGATACCCCTTATCGTTCAAATGCACGCCGTCTTTAGTCAATTCCTGTATCAATTCACCGTTTGAATCTATAAATTGACCGTAGAAATCAATGACCTCATAAAATCCCTTAAGCTCGTTTTTTTTAATCATTTTATTTACCGAAAGAATATCCTTTTGTAGGTATATTCTTCGAGTGGGCAAAAGTGTCCGTACAAAAATTTTAGTATTTGGCGATCTATGATGAATTATTTTGGTGATTTTCAATATGTTATTGCCTACATATTCGGGTGAAGGAACAATTTTGTCATATTTTAGATCAGGATTATCCTCTTGGTGATGGAGGCTAAAAAGATCATTAATCCCAATTAATATAAATACAGCTCTTGGTTTAAAGTAGGTAATTTCTTTTAAACGTTTCATTACCCCGTCAGTAAGATCTCCGGCAATCCCCCTGTTGCGGATATGATCTATACCGAATTTCCTACTCCAATCCAACCCTCCTTCGGTAATACTGTTGCCAATAAACACGACTTCTCCAAGCTCTAAGGGTTCTTTTTTAAACTCCTGGATGCGCTTGGTGTAGTGGTTTTGTGCCCAATTGTTATGGTAACGAGATATATTTTTTTTTGTTGGAAATAGTCCTGCCAGTTCTTTTGTTGAATGCAGAGATGATTGCCCAAAAGACTTAATACTTAATACAATCAAAAATAAAGCAATTAATATTTTTTTCATCGTTCCCAATTTAATAAATTATTTAACGGTTGAATCTACATTAATTGAGATTTTTAGACTTATGCAATTATAGTTTCTTTTCCAGCATTCGAGTAGCTAAATGATGGCAAATAGAGAAAATTGGGCGAATTATTTCTTAGCTGAATTCTTCGTGGGGATTAGGTATGCAGACACGCAAATATTTTGTTTTGTTTAAAAACCAATTGATTATTTCTTTGTTAGAGTGTAGCATATGCTGTTAAAAAAGAAAATTCCATTCAGTTATATATTCAAAAAGGTAAGCGTGGAGCTGTTGTACGTACTCATCATTGGTCTTGCCGTTTATTACCTTACCTCGGCTTTCCGTGATCTTATTCCAGAAATGCCCTTAGGAATACCTGCTTTCCTGGGAACAGCAATATCTGTAATACTTTCCTTTAAGCTGAACCAATCCTACGACCGGTGGTGGGAAGCAAGAAAGATTTGGGGTAGTATTGTGAACGACAGCAGAACGTTTGTGCTCCAGTTACAGTCATTCATTTACCCAGTTGATCAGGATGCAATAAGAATAATTTCATTCAGACACATCGCCTGGTGCCATAGCCTGAGCCGAGCACTTCGTGGAAAAGATGGTGCAGCACATCTGGGGGAATATTTAAGTGAGCAGGAGGTGTTGAAGATTCAAGAGCACAATAATAAGCATTTGGCTATCCTTCAGTTAAATACGCTCCATATCGCCAAGCTACGAGAGGAAGATAAGCTCAACGTTTTCAGCCATGTTCAGCTGAATAATACTTTGGTTAATTTTTCCAATGCCATGGGCATGGCCGAACGCATCAAATCCACTGTGTTTCCAGTAACTTACAGATATTTCCTTCATCTGGCGATCTATCTTTTCATAATTACTTTATCTATCTCTCTAAGAGATATTGAAAGCTATTTTGAAATTCCGCTGTTAATGGTCATTTCTGCGGCATTTTTTCTTCTGGAAAAAACAGCCAGTCATATGGAAAATCCATTTAGCGATCTGCCAACTGATACCGCGATGACTTCAATATGTAATACCATCGAAATAAACTTAAAGCAACTGTTGGGAGAAGAAAAGATCCCTGATGTTCTAACCACTGATACCTTTTATATTATGTAAGGTATGTAGGCATCGAGGTTTTCTTAATTGGAGAGCAACGGGAACGCGAAGTGATTTCTCATATCTTGATGGATCATCGGTTATCTTGCCATCCAGCCTTCAAAATAATGTAATTTTAGTATACCACCCAATACTTGGTTCTTTTCCTGGAATCTATGTGGTTTTTCTAACACCGTTTATTCAGCCCAACTCAGAAAAAACTTTTTAGATTCTAAGCCTATTGCCACGTTGATCAGGAAAGGTAAGCCAGGGTACCGCGGATCGCTGTCCTGCGTTAAGGACTGAAAAACAAATAAATAAGGCTTGGTTGAATCCGCACCATGTTTCCCCAGAATAGGGGCTTAAAATTGAATTTTAACTATTATACCTTTGCGTGGAAAAACCAATTAATTTAACCCCGTCGCATAAATTTTCTGTTATTTTTAAATTTATGATAAATAGATTGATATTAAGGTACTGCAAGGATGCTATGGAATTTTTTAAGCCGGTCAATTCACTACGGATCTGTTGGTCACTAAATCCGAAATCTCTAGTTAGATAAGTTGGGATTTAGTTGTAGCAACTTATATGAACAATAAATACCCCCTGCGTTGTGCTGGGGGTATTGATGGAATTCTGTGATGTTTCTTTAGTTTAATTACAGCAAGGTTGTACATCAAACTATCATGAGCGGATTGACCTGGTCCCCTTCATTTCGAGAGACACTGTCGTATTTTGATTAGGTCTTTCATTGTGCTATTCATAGCTTAAATTCAGATGGAAGAACAAAATTTGGAAATCATTCACAGATAGAGCGCGTTAATTTAGCATTAGAGCTTGTAGCCTGTTATATTTTTATTTCCGTCTTTTAAGAAAACCAAATTATCGGTGTCGTCTGCGATATAATCAGGTTTCTTATCATTCAAAATCACCTTTCCTTCAATCTTGCCTGTATCTTTGTTAATCCTAACCAGTCCATAACCATTATCTTGGCCGTTTTCGACATGTGTCAATATTGTCTTATAATTTAAGGCATCCTGGGATGCTGTGAACCTTCTTTTCATGTCTGAAAGTGCCGCACTTCCCAAATTCGACCAGCGGTCGGATGCTGCCATATTGCTATTATAAGAAGTAGTGTTGGGTCCTGATAAACCTGCTTGAAAACCATGTGAAGCCGAATTTCCTGCCGATACGGCAATTGCAGTAACATTTAGGATTTTGTTTGCTAAGCTGGTGCCTGGCGCTTTTTGATAAATGTTATATATCAGGTTTCCCTCCCAGTCAAATAATGCCATATTTTGTGATGAGCTTACTAAAACTCCTTTGTCGCGTAGCTCAATTGCATCAGGCGATTCATCCCCTCCAAATTTTAGGCTTTTACTGATTGCCTTGTATTCTCCCGAATCATTATTCATTGCGTAAAGCTGATTGTCAGCATAGAAGTAGCTCTTGTTACCTTTGTCTATTCCTATCCCACCTTTTTTATAGCTCAGCGATTTCTGCCATAAATCTTTTCCGGTATTGGGATCCTGAATATTTAGCTCTCTATCGGTTCTGTAAATCAAGCCAGCATCAATTTGCTTAATGTCCATGATGTATCCAGAAACCTTCATATCTGATTTGGCCGAGGTGTTTCCCGAGCTGATATTAATAATGTTGATGTAATTATTACCAGACTCTTTAGCGGAAGCAACGGCCAGGTTATTGCCTTTAAGCTTTAAAGCGGTGATCCTGCCCCTCAGACTGACAGGCTTCCATTTTTGAACACCTGTTTTATAGTCCAGCAGCATTAGTTCAGCCCGTTTGTCGTCTGTCGCGATCAAAAAACCTCGCTCATCGTATAGTACCTGTGATATCGGGTCGGAAAACTTTACTGTCTGCCAAACGGCGACTCCGGTATTAGTGTCAAATGCTGACATTTGCTGATTTGAATAGTAGTAAACCAAATTTGGCTGGTTATCTAAAATCAGGAACTTACCATAGGCAGCGTCAGCAAGTGCAGCGGCGCCATCTTTCATACTCCCGCCCATTGCGCCTACTTTGCCCGCTGAATTTGCTGTCCCAGCAGCACTTCCCACTGCACCTAGGCCAGGAACTTTTGCTAATCCACCGAGTGATTTCATCAGGCCACCCTTTTTCTCATCAGCTTTAGTGCTTTCCTTTTCTTCAACCTCTTCGACCTCCTCTGTGGCTAAAGTTCCCTCATCTGTACTGGTCTTGAAATCAGCCTTCCAGATGACACTGCCAGAGGAAACATCAATTTTGTACAACCTTTTATTTGTAGCCAGAAGCATCGCATTTGTTCCCTGCGCTAATGGCTTTGCGACCATAACTTCAGCATTGCTATCAAAAACCTTACTCAAGACCCATTTTTTCTCACCGCTTGCCGCATCAATAAAAACTAGCGATGGCTGATTGTTTAAGTATCCTGAAAATAGAATACCACCCAAGGAAGGCACAGTATAACGTTTATTAACCATTTTCATTCCCAGTTCGGCAGTATTGGCAATGATTTTTCCAGAAGAAACATCCAAAATAACTTGTTGCATATTGAACATACTTCCCGTGACAATAGCAATGAAAGGAGATCCAATAATTGGATTATAATTTGTCTTGGTGATGTTTTTCAAAAATTCATGTTTCCACGCAACCTTTCCCGTTGAGGGTTCTACACCAATTAATCCTTGGTTTGTTCCTGCTATGATCTTACCTGTAGGGCTAAGCCTGAACCAATCGATGCTGCCTTCGGTTTGCATCTCCCAAGCCTTGCCTGCTGCGTGAATATCGCTGGCTGGCCTCTCATTAGACTCTGACTCGATTGGCGTTGATTCTTTTATTGCAGAGGCTGCAGGGTTTTCTTGTTGCGGTTTGTCTTTTTTGCCTACAAGATTTTTTAGTTTCCCAAACTGAGCATAGGCGGGTAAAGTCATGCTCAATATGCATGCACTAAGGATGTAAAGTTTTTTCATTTTACGCTATATTTTGATTTTCGTGTTTAATAATTTCTGTTGATTCAGCTAGCCGGCTTTAGGCTTTTAAGGCTTATTTAAACTTTCAAAGAATACAAATTTTTTGTTCCGGTATGCTAGGTTCCCACAGGGTTGGGCCTCAATCTTTGTGAAACATCTAATTCTGCTTTCATTTTGGATACCGCGATTTGCAAAATCAGGTAGCTTAAGGGAAAGCTCGTCTGAATGCCTGAAAAAAATGTCTAGATTTTAAGTATTTCAGATGCTTAGCGCTCAAACATTATTTGTAAAACTCATAGGTATAGGAGCTATACAAATACCCATACTTATAAGCTTTAGCTTTTTCTGGTTTGATTTTTAGTTTTTTACCTATCTCATTATAGGCGTCTTCCTCAGTTGCATTTTTTAAGAAAGTATTACTGATATAGCTATAATTTTTATAGATTTCTTTGCTCATCACTTCCTTAACCAAGTGTTCTATTACTTTTTCCTCACTTATGTCTGCTGACATCCGAACCTTTGAACCCGCATAAATCAGAGCTTTGTCCCCTTTTCCAAACCACAAGATCATGTAGCCTTTATTTATCATGTTTTCTTTTTTTAATGCTCTGGCAGATTTTCCTTCCGAAAGTTTCAATACTAATTCTGGCGACATTCCGGCATCGAAACTTACACGCTTTATATTAGCGTTATAATCGTACCTGGTTTCAGTAATGTCCGTATTAGAAGGGTCTAAATCTGCTGCCAAATCAAGGAGGTAGCAAATCGTCAAGTCGGATTCACTTCTTGTGGTTTTAGCCTTTTTGAGTAGGATCAGCGAGAGGTCTTTTTTTAGATCGCCAGTGTAGGTGATATTGGCCTCTTTTTCTTTATTTTTCAAAAGTAGGGTTTGGGCAGCATCGCTGTTGCCTTGTCTTATCATGTAATAATTTTTAATCAGACTGGCTGTGTTGATATAGTGTTCGTATGTATAGTTTTCCAATAATACGCTACGTGCCTTTTCTAAATTTCCTGCAAGAAAGTAAGCATAACTCTGGTTAATCGATGCATCGCCATCATAAAGCCTCGCCGGCAAATCGGTGAAGCAGCGAACTGCGTTGGCGTAGTCTCCCCCTAATATGGATACTTCTCCCCAATACATATACACATACCTCATATCTGGCTTGTTGGAAATAGCGCTTTGCTGTATATAGTAATATTGCCTTGCAGCGTTGTCGTAATCGTATAAATAGGTTCTATAAATATAGGCTAGCTTGTCCCTCAACTTGGGGTCGTCACTTATTTTTATCGCTTCTTGCATTGCATCTACTGCTGATTTCCATTCTTTTTTCTCCCGGTAGTCAGCTGTCTGTTTGATATAGTTATCGAACTGCTGTTGCTTGTATGGCACCAGCACTGGAAGTTCAATGATTTTTGGTGCATAACGGCCATTCATACGCATCGCATCATAGTAGTCAAATCCCGCTTGTTCTGCAAGGGATATAAGCTTATAATAGTTCGCTTCTGTTTTGACCACATCGGCGCTTAATATGTTAAATCTCCTTTCTTTTTCCTCCCATGCATCCGAACGCGCTTTTTCTTTATTATTATAATAATCCATTTTTCTCTGGTGATCGCTTACATATATGCTGCTTCCAGAAGAGGGAGAATTTGTAGGTAGTGTTGTACCAATGGTCGATGTTTTCTTATTGGGAAGGTTGTTTTCGTATACCCGCTTAAGGTGTTCTTCGTTTTCTTTATTTGCCTTTTGTCTTTTTTCGTATTCAGGTTGTGCATAGGCCAATTGGCTTAGCAGGCTAATAAAAATTAAGGTTAGTAACTTGAGGTATTTTGGTGCCTGTTTCATATCGCGGATTCTTCCTTATTTAAACCATCTGACTTAAAAGTGATTGTTGAGATATTAACTCGTTTTAACCAGAGAAAAGCTTTTCAGGACAAAAAGAATCATTAGCGAAAATATTACTAAAAAATAGGGCAGACAATGGGCTGTTCAGCCCAATTATCATTCCTTGTGAATGAACGATTGTTTGAAGTCCATTAACATCGAAATCTCAAAAACTGGAGATAGGCTGTCTGTTATAATTTTTAGCTGTTGAGAATTACTTAATAAGGCAACTTCCTATTAAACTTAACATCAAATTATTGCCTGGCAAAATATGTCATGGCAAATCGACAAAAGAGCAACCCTCGATACAGGTTCAGCACATTTTATATTAGTCCGTTTTTACGGGCATTTTCCAACAATTCAATACGGTTATGTGCCTGCAGTTTTTGATAAATATTCTCGATGTGCCTTTTAACGGTGAATGGAGAAATAAACAAGTTTCCAGCAATTATTTTATTGGAAAAGCCTTTTGTTAACTGAATGAGAATTTCGTTTTCTCTTTCTGATAGGCTGATGTTACTGGCAGGACTACTGATTTTGGGAGAGTTGGTGTTTTTTAGAAATTGCAGGGTTTTCAAAGCAATAGAAGGGGACATCACCGCTCCGCCGTTAAGCGTATCTGAGATCGCTTCATATATTTTATCTGCTTTTGTATCTTTTAAAATGTAGCTGTCCGATCCGGCTTTGATGGCCTCGAAGATATATTCGTCGTCATCATAAATCGTTATCATCATTATTTTAACATGTGGGTGTTGCTGTTTGATTTTTTCGGTAGCCTCAATCCCGTTCATTAGCGGCATTTCTATGTCCATCATGATCAAATCAACGGCATCGTTTTCTGCCAGGCGTGCCAACATCTCAAGCCCATTTGATGTGGTGTAAATAATGGAAATATCGGAGTAGGCAGCGAGTTTTTCCTCTAGTGCTTTGCGGGAGTACAAATGGTCTTCAGCGATAGCTATATTTATCATTTACAATTCAATTTGTATGGTATAATCCGTGCCTGTTCCGGCAGAGGTTTTTAAATTAATATTTCCACGAATCTCCATAATTCTACTATGGATATTCATAAGACCAAATGATTTATTTTTTTCACTTTCGTAGTCGAAGCCTTGGCCATTGTCAGTAATGTTAATCTTTAAATTTTTAGCGTTTTGCTCCACATTAATTTTGATTTCCGAGGCCTGGGCATATTTGATGGCGTTGTTTACGATCTCCTGTATTGTCCTGAAAATATTGACAGCCTGCTTAGAATTAAGATTCAAATTTTCCGATACTTCGAAGTTTAAACTAAAAACTAACTCTTCTTTCACTTCCGAAGCATTCTTGATGAAATTGAGGATTTTGGCTTTTAAATCATTAAGATTTATTTCTTTTGTATTGAGCACCCATAAAGTATTTTTGAGTTCCGAAATTGAATCTTCGCAAAACCCTGACAACCTTTGGATTTTGCTGTCGAAGTTTTCAAGCTTGGATGAGGAATCTTTTAAACCATCAAGTATAGAACTCATAAAAGTGAGATGTGCCCCCATACTGTCGTGGAGTTCTCTTGAAATTTCAAGCCGCTGATGCTGAATTTGATTTTGGTGGGCTACACCCGAGATTATAAACTGATATTCAAACTCTTTATACATCATCATGCTTCGGATTGCTACAAGTAGGTAAACCAACAGCATAAAAATGGGCATTGCTATCAGATCGATATTGAGCTGGCTGATGCTGAATCCATTGGTCATCACTAGCATCAGTATCAGGAAAACAAAGACGTTTGCGAACATGTATAATATGAATTCCTTTGCCCAGTCTAATTTTATTTTAAATGCGAGAGATGGATTATCGTTTGATTCATACTGGCATGTCTTGATAAAAAGAAAAGCCTTTACACAGTAGATCAATGTTAGGACAAGCGTGAGCAGGTTATTAATTTCATTTAGCAGATGATTACCTGAGAGGATCTTCATATAAACTTTTTGCTGTATGACGTCCTCAGCCAGGGCAAGATAAATACCATAACCTAGTGATATCATCCCTGGAAAAAGGCTGATCCAAAACCCCTTTTTAACCTGACTCCCCAATAATTTTTTAACATAATAATAAATAAGGGGACCAAACAGAAGAGGAAAGAAGAACCCCATGATTCCGTAAGCAACCATTTTGTAATTTCCCCAGTGAAAAACCACCAGATTGATTAGGCAGATGAAGATCACGACAAAGAAAATAAGAAAGAAAGCCAAACGCACTTTCAGTTCTTCCCTTCTGCTTAGTAGCGTCGGCAAGGCCAGAAAAAGTAAAATAATACAAACTGAAATATTCAAGTACAGAACAAAAGGTTCTTTATAGAGCATAAGGCTTGATCAATTTATAATACTGCAATATATAAAAATCATCCAATAAGAATTAATATGCAAAGCTAATCTAGGCCTGTTACCATATTTTTACAAGCGCTTATTATATATACTGCACTCGCAAAATGCAGGACTGTATTATCGGTGATGGGTTGTTTTGAATTGAATTACAAAATCCAAAGAGCCGGTTATTGCAGCCATTAAATGGATAACAACATTAAAAAGTAAAGGATAATAAGATCATTGGAGATTCTTGGTACTAATCCTATCCTAACTGCTTAAGCTAGCCAGCAATAGAATCAGAAAAAAATCATTAATGCAGGCAGCGCGATAGACACTAATTTGTTATATTAGAACTTCAATGAGCTAATGACTACAAATGAGAAAAACAACCACGAAGCCTTATCCTTCTGGGGACGAGCAGGCGAGAATTTCTGCATTACATCGCTATAAGATTCTGAATACTCCAGCTGAATCTGAATTTGATAATCTTGCTGTTATGGCTACTGAGTCTTTCAAACTGCCAATATGCATTATATCCTTTGCTGGAGAAGATGAAGTTTTCTATAAAGCAAATGTGGGTTTTAAGGGGCGTGACTTTGAGCCCTTGAAAGGGAGTTTTGGTGGCCAGATTATCCAGCCTGGAGAGGTGTTTGTGCTTCGTGATATTCCAGAGCATAAAGATTTTTTCTATAACCTGAATGATGTCAGATTTTTTGCAGCTGCTCCTTTAGTTTCTGCCAACGGCTGTAGCATTGGGAACTTCATGGTAATGGGGAATGTTTCAACTGAATTTGATGCCCACAAGCAGCTCATGCTTCAGCATTTCGCAAAAATGGCGATGGATTTGCTGGAGTACAGGCTGGCGCTTTGGGAAGCTAAGGCGCTAAAGGAGTTAAATCAATCTCTGATGACATCGAATGAAAGCCTATTGGCGCAGAATGAATGGGTAAGCGGTTACCAGGAACAAGTTGTTCAGGCTAATGCGGTATTGGAAGGCGTTCTGGAAAGTTATGAACTATTATTTAAATATTCACCCATTGCCATTGGAATATGTTCCTGTCAAGATAAAATCATCTGGCAGGCAAATGATGCACTGGCTGAAATCTTCGGAAAAGGTCGTGTTTTGCCTGGGGCGAATCTGGAAAGCCTGTTCGGTCGGATTAATGGCAAAAGTATATGTAGTGTATTCGATGAGATTCATCCAGATACACCTTCTTTTCTTCTAAAAGGCGCTAAGTTGCAGATTAAAGCTACAGATGGAAATAAGAATATTTATGTTGATCTCGCTTTGCAGTTTGTTGGTCGGATGGGCGATGAGTCTCAGAATATCATGTTTATATTATCTGATGTGACCGAGCAGGTGATTTTAGGGCAAATCAATAATGAGGCAAATCTGGTATTGATGAGTGCGATTGAAGACACTGGCATGGGCTATACAATTGTAGAATTCGAAAACGGTGAGATGAGCTGCAATGTTCAGTTTAAGAATAATTATGGCTATTCTGCCCACGAAGGCCTGAATTACCCTGATATTTTTAAAGCCATGCTGCCAGAGTACAGACAAGTGATCAAGAATGCTGTTAACGAGGCTATTGAGAGCAAAGGCATTTATCGTGCAGAATACGAGGTAAAATGGCGAGATGGTTCTATTCACCGTATTCGTGCATATGGAAAACCTATGTATGATGCCGATGGAAAAGCTACTCATATTATTGGCCTGAACAAAATCGTACATTAGCTCATGGATATTTTCGCTTAGAAACGGCAATCTCCTTAGGAAGGATCTCGAGTAATACTGTCTAATACTTTTCGAATTTTTAGCAGCATTGGTCTTTTAATTATTAAACTTTGATTTCGATAAAATGCCAGGTAAACCGTAAATGCACTTCAAAGCTTAAATACTGTTTTTAGCTATTTGGTGCTGAAACCTGTTGATCAGGGAATTTTAAATTTGGACGTTCCATTGCACCGCTATTTTTCCTACCAAACGTCGCTGACCGTAAATGGCATTGGGGTGGGCATAAATTTTCCAGTCAGATGGGGAGAGCACCAGCAAAGTATAATCTGGGTGAACTTTAAATTTCTTTTCAAAATAGACCTCAGCTTTGGCAACGTTATCTAAAATTTTTACTGCCCGTTCTTTTGCATTTGAACTAAAATATACCGTTTGTTTTACCCCATCCATTTTTTGAAGACCATTATACGTCTGGGAAAAAACTATTTTAGTAAATAACAAAAGGGCCAAAAGGATGATATTCTTTTTCATGGTTATTGAGTTAATGTCTCGTTAATGCTAGGTAAAAGTTCTTACATGTTTGAGTATGAAAAAAAAGCCTATATAGTTTCCTAGCAGGTTGGTTACTCAGGTTTAAATACTTAAGATCTTATTTTCATGTCAGAATAACTTCTGTAGTACCGACTCTTTCCTTTGGGCTGATACTTCTACTTCCGAACCATCAGAAAGTTCCAAAGTACCCCCATCTCCTTTACGGTATTTAACCACATAAGATAAATTGATAATCATCGAACGACTGATACGGGCAAAAAACTCATCGTCTAATATGCTTTCGAATTCTTTTAAGGTTTTGGAAACCACTATTTTTTTACAGCCTGCCAATATAAATACACTATAATTGCTCATAGCTTCGACCCTGATAATTTGGGTCTTATCTACAACATATATGCCTTCGGCAGTATTTAATGCTAACCGGTTACTGTTGATTTTTTCCTTTTTTAAAGATTTGTAGTTAGATTTTTCTGCCACACGTTTTCTTAACCTGGTAATTGCAGTTTTCAGTTCTTCCTCATCAACTGGCTTTAGCAAATAATCTACAGCGCTTAACCGGAGTGCCTCAAGAGTATAGCTATCATATGCGGTAGTAAATATTACCTCAAAATCGAAGCTGCCCAAACGCTCTAAAAATTGAAAGCCATTTATTCCAGGCATTTCAACATCCAAAAAAAGCACGTCTGGTCTAAGGTCAATAAGCGCGTTTAGCGCCTTAGAAGGCTCATTGAAAATGCCAACAACCTGTAACTCGTCTTCAAAAAATCCTAGTTTCTGGCTAAGCAGTTTGCTCCCTTTAACCTCATCATCTAATATTGCTGCTTTTAGCATGTTTTTTTTATTAAATTTCGTTTATTAATTTGGGCTAAACAAATAATATTAAGCTGTTGCTGCTCATATGACATTTAAAACAGTGACAGCTTTGAGTTTATTATCCCAATTTCTGTGAAAATAATTCACTCTAAAAAGTAAAGCCTAAATAGTCATGCATGTGGTCAAAAAATCTATGCTGATTTAATTTTTCATAACGGACCTATTATTAATTCACGGGGTCTAACCAGGTTTATTAAAAGATATAGAGATGCCTTACGAACTGTCTTTTTTCGCTAGATAAAATTATCTGGCTAGTAATAATGTTATAGACCCTTAATTCTAATTGGTTTTTTGTTTGTTTTAGGAGGGATAGGTTGAGGATTAAGAATTACTTTATCTTTTGGATGAACTTTTACAGGCCCCAATTTTTGATCAGGAATTTTATCGGCAAGGGGTTGCTGTAAACTAATATGAGTAGAAGGCTTTTGATTTAGGGCTGTGTTATGTATTGCGCCTGGACTAATACGGTTGATTATAGTGTGCCAAAATAAAGATTTTTGCCCCATATACGCCTGGTAAACATTTAGCCGATAATTAGTTTTTCCTTCAACCATTTTTTTACCAGGTATATGGTAGGGTTTTGGTTCGATATATAGATTTTTAATGCTCCATTTACCGCCACTTCCAATATTTACCGCCAGCGTTCTTTTATTTCCGTATCTTTTTTCGTCGCCTTCCATGCTGTAAGCCATCATGATTTCGGCCTTCACCGATGCCGTAACTTTATTCGGCCAAACGGCGCCTGGTATTTCAGAGAATGGAACACCCACTATATCAAAGGGAAAGCTTACTGTCACTTGCGCGCCTGTTGGAACACCTACCACCTGTGGTATGGTGAGTTGTTGAGCAAAGCCTAGGTGGCTTAAACTCATAAAAACGATTTGCAAAAAGTATTTTTTCATGAGAGATATTGTTTAACTGTTTATGAAATGCATGTTTAAATTGACTATGGCTTTATCTCTGTAAAACTGTGTTTAGCTATAGTAGTGCCGTCACCTAGTTGCCCTGAGCTATTTAAGCCCGTAGCCCAAACTGTATTGTCATTTTTTAAAATTAAAGTATGTTGGTGGGTCGTTTTAACTTCCTTTACATCGGTCATCACTTGTTTAAATGTTTTGACATTGGTAGTGGTAGCGTCACCAATTTGGCCAGCAACATTAAAACCGGCAGCCCACAATGTATTGTCCGTTTTTAGCACCATGGTATGAGCATCTCCGGAACTTACCGCTTTTACATTGGTCATGATTTGTTTTGCTACATGGGCAGTAAGCTGAGTATTGTCACCAAATTGGTAAATCTCACCATTCCCAAGGCCCCAAAGTGTTTTGTCAGTTTTTAGAATTATGGCATTGTTTGTACTGGCACTGACCGACTGCACGTCTATCATAATTTGTTTAAAAGTTATTACTTTATCATTGTTGTAGCCCCCGAATTGGTAAGAATCATTATCTCCAGCCACTAATAAGCTGTTATCTGTACGTAAAATGTACGTGCTAAAATTAGCTGCTAAAACACTTTTCACATTTACCATTATTTGGATAGGTAGTTTTACCGAGCTAGTTGTGCCATTGCCAAATTGACCATAATTGTTGTTTCCCATTGCCCAAAGTGTATTGTCTGATTTTAATATCAATGAATGGTAAGCCCCTGCGGCAACAGACTTTACATCCGCCATAATTTGTTGAGGCGTTTTTGCAGTGATAGTGGTACCATCACCCAATTGACCAAAAGTATTATTGCCTGTTGTCCAAAGTGTTTTATCATTCTTTACAATTAAAGTGTGTTCGGCGCCAGCACTTACCATCTCCACATTGTCCATAATCTTTTTTGCTTTAGTCACATTGGTTGTTGTGCCATCGCCCAGCTGTCCAAAATTATTGGCTCCGGTTGCCCATAAAGTACCATCGGCTTTCAAGAAAAAACTGTTCAAATTTCCTGCAAAAATTTTTACAACCGTATTTAGATCTTTATGCTGAGATTTATCTTTTTTACATGACATAAAGCCTAAAAGCAATAAAAGCACAGGTAAGATTTTAAAATTTTTCATAATGATTAAGTTTCGAATTATTGTTTTGTGAACTCGCCTATTGCTACTTCTCCGTTAGCATAATTTCTTGTTCCATAAAGTTTTCCATCAATCATTATTAAAAGTGTTCTCATATTATTGATATAGCTAGAAGCACCAATATTTTTAATAGATGTATATTGGTTATTTGGAACAGGCAAATTAAATGAAGCCTCTGCAAAATGCCTATCTGTAAATTTGAAGGTTGAAGCTTGAAGCAGGAGGCTTCCAGGCTTTTTCCAGCTGCCAGAATACGTATTACCATCAAGCTGATTGCCTTTTGGTATTTTAATTAATTGACAACTATAGGGTTGATTTTTATTAGAATAGGAGATGATTTTTTGATTTTCAATTGTGAACTCGCTTTGAACAGTCGCTCCCTGGTAAATTCTTAAAACACCATCATTATAACTATAGGTAGGCCCCGCAAGAAACCCTAAGGAAGTGTACCAAATAGCTTTGCCCTGTAATTCGAATGTAGTAATGACATGATCATTATCTGCAACACCTAAGCCTTTTTCTACCAGTACATACGCTGTAATATCAAATGGCTCTTCTACAGTTTCTGACGCTACCTTTTCTTTCTTACATGCCATAAAGCTCAGCAGCAATAATAGCAAGGATAGCATTTTTAAATTTTTCATGATTGTAGATTTATTTACAATCAAAAAAACGAGTTTAATACTTCCCAATTTTTGAGAATGAGTGAATAGCTAATTTTAATGAGTGAACAAGGTTTTGGGTTAGCGAAGAGAAAATGTATGTTAAAAACTTAGAGGTTATATGAACGTAAAATCGAAGTACATTTTGTTTTAGCAACCAATAATGCTGTTTAGAAAACTTTAAACTTAATTACAATTCTATACAAAACTTCTCGGTTTAGCACATCAATGGTTGCCATAAATAGTAGCAATGAAAAGAGTAATAGAACCCGGCCGACAGCTCTATACCAGTTTTCATGGTATTAATCAAAGGGGAGAGCTATCTGAACCAAGCCGCCCTGGATACTGCTTTTCAAAAAAAATGAACTACTCATAATTAGAAATTGATGAAAAGCCATTCGTAAACTTCCCCAAATGGCTTTCTGTGAATATTTTAATATTACAAGCCCTTAGTTTTAACGAGTTTCTTGTCTGTTTTTGGTGGGATTGGTTGGGGATTAAGAATTACTTTATCTTTTGGATGGACTTTCATCGGTCCTAATTTTTCCCCTGGTATTTTACGGATCTGTACATCGTTGCGATGAATATTGGCATACCACATTGCTGAACGCTTGCCAGCAAAAGACTGATAAACGGATAGGAGGTAGTTAGTTTTTTCATGTATTACATCCTTATTTGGTATGGAGTATGGTGTTGGTGATACCGTAAGACCGGTTATGGTCCAGCTGCCCACTTTTTCTGAAGGATTTACGAATTTAACTGTTTTATTGGTATATTTCGTAGCATCTCCTTTCATATAGTAGGTGATTTGTAACTCGGCTACAACACTGGAATTAGGGTACCAAACGCTGCCCGGAATTTGCGAAAAGGGAACTCCGTTTATCGTAAAAGGGAAAGTTACATTCATTGTAGCTGCGCTAGGATACCCTTCTACTTGCGGATAGGTGAGTTGCTGAGCGTAACCTATATAACTCAAGCTCATTAAAACGATATACAAAATGAATTTTTTCATGGTTGATATTTTAAAGCTTTAGTTCTTTGAACAGAAATCTGTATTTATCCGCTTCATCTCCTAATTGGCCGTAAACATTATAGCCGGTAAGCCAAACTGAATGGTCTGTTTTTAAGATGATGGAATGGTCTACTCCTGCAGCTATGCTTTTTACATTGTCAGTTACCAATTGAGGTGAGTTAATCTTTGTCATGGTGCCTACACTTAGCTGACCGGCCCTGTTATCTCCGGTAGCCCAAAGTGTATTGTCTGTTTTTAGAATTAAAGTATGGTGCGCCATCGAACTCATCGCAGCTACATTTGTCATCATTTGTTTTGGGGTACTAATATTGTCATAAGTTCCGTCTCCTAATTTTCCGTTAGGATTAGCACCAACCACCCAAAGTGTATTATCATCCTTTAAAATCAGACTGGCATCGATACTTGCATTTATGGCTTTTACACCAGACATAATGAATTTAGGTGTTTTAGAACTGGTGGTGCTCCCATCGGCAAATTTTCCGTATTCGTTAATGCCGGTTGCCCAAAGTGTATTGTCTGTTTTTAAAATTAAAGCGTAATTATACTCTGCGCTTACGGCTAACACATCTGTCATAATTTGTTTGGGTGTTTTAATCATTTGGGTAGTACCATCCCCTAGTTCGCCGTAGTGGTTGTGGCCCATAGCCCAAAGTGTGCCGTCGGTTTTTATTGCAAATGTTTCGTTAATCGAGGTACTTATCGCCTTTACCTCCGTCATAATTTGCTTTGGGATTGTCGAAGGTTGGATGGTATTATCACCCAATTGTCCGCCGGAATTATTGCCTACTCCCCAAAGCGTTTTATCGGTTTTTAAAATCATGGTATGTGCACCTCCAGAACTTACGGCAGAAACATTACTCATCACCTTTTTTGGCCTGGTTATCTGGTTGGTAGTGCCATCAGCCAATTGCCCATGATCGTTCCTGCCAGTTGCCCATAGGCTGTTATCAGCTTTTATAAACATAGAAAGTTGTGCCCCGGCGTAAACGCTTATAACGCTGTTATTTTTCCCGGCATCATTATTTTCATTATCTTTTTTGCATGCCATAAAGCTCAATAGCAATAAGAGTAGTGATGTGATTTTTAATGTTTTCATTTTGAAATGTTTAAATAAAAAGTGCATCAAGCTTATTGCATCATAAAAGTGCCCCATACATTAATTGGATATGCCCTGCGGCCTCCCTCAAGCTTGTTGTTCATCATTATAAATAAGGTGATGCTATTCGCTTCTTGTTTTTTAACTGCGAGGTTATTGATAAGGGTATAATTGGCTTCATTTTGTTGATTATTAGTGATTTCTGTGTATTTAGTTCCCATGAAATTAATTTGTGTTGAATGAACTGTGCCATTCCAATTCCCTTTAAATGCTTTACCATCAAATTGGTTGGTAGCAGGTATTTTTACCATCTCGTATGTGTTAATTATGAGTGGTCCATTGTAAGATTTAATTTGACCATTTTCGGTCACAAAAAAACCTACAAGTTCATTATCGAAATTGAATTTAAAAACCCCATTAACGTAAGTGTAGCTTCCATTGGTGACACTGTAATGGGTAAGTGTTGCTTTACCATCTCCTTCTAAAGTTATAATATATGGATAGCCACCACTTAATTTTCCAATAATGGCTTGTTTAGTAATGTCAAAGGCTTCTGGCAAAGGGTCTTTCTTTTTACAGCTCAACATTATTGTTAACAATAATACGGGTAGCATTTTCAGTATGTTTTTCATGATTAGGATTTGGAGTTACTGTTTAGTGAAAGTGCCCCTTACTCTATTTGAATTATTATTATTGCCGTAGTCGGTTCGATACCCTTCCAAATTTCCCTCTGATAATACCCAAAGTGTGAACACATCATTGGTCACATCTCTTTTATAAGCCGCTATATTTTTAATGAGCTCGTAGGTTTTGTCTGGTACTGGTAAATTAATAGAAGCTTCACTAAAATGAGTGTCAGTAAATTTTAAACTGGCAACAACCGTCAATAAACTTCCTTCAGATTTCCATCCACCTGAGTAAATATTTCCATTAAACGGATTGTCTGAAGGTATTTTAATCAATTTGTATGATCTGCTTGCTACATCATCTGTCGTTGATTTAATAGTGTTATTTTCGACCTTCAATTCGTTATCAGGCCTTCCGCCATAAAATAATTTCAAAATACCTTTATCATAACTATAGGTATAACCCTTATCAGGAATGGCCCCGATTTCCGTAAATATGACACACTTACCTTGCGCTTCGAAAGTCCTTAACCGAATATTATCTATCCAACCGTTACTTCTAGTTTCTTTTATGATCAGAACATATTGTCTTATATCAAAAGACTCTTCTGCCGCCACTGGAGTAAAATTATCCTTTTTACAAGATGTAAAGCTTAAAGACAATAATAGTAGTGCTGTTATTTTTAATATATTTTTCATGGGTTTTTGATTAAGCTGATTTTTTCTAAAATGCGCTAATGGCCTTATTTGCAATTATTTAATTTCTAAGTTTAAAATTCACAGTTATGATTTGTTATACTCTTGAAGCACACCAAATCGGTTTTATAATCAGTGCCAGCCTATTTAACCACCTGTATATTTTATTGCAACATATAATGTGTTACCTTTTTCTACGAGCATTACCTGCTTGTTAATTTCTTTCCATTGGGGAACTGAAACACCCATTAATATTCCAGTGTTCTCCTTCCAGCCCAAGCCATTTAGGTATTGACAAGGCTTTGAAAATTCTGGGCCTACGTAGGGATTAGCTACTGGGATATAAGTCCTCGGAGGTAAAAAAATGGTTGTATAATTTAGCCTATCCTGTATATCCCAATTTATTTTGGCTTCAGCTGCTTCTTTTTTAACATCAAAGATTATGTAGTCATTGGTTTCGAACGATATATTCTCAAATGCTGGAGCATCTGCTTTTCTGAATATATCGGCATAAAGCAGTCCTTGACTAGCAGATGTTTTGTCGATAAATTGATAGGACTTCATGTTAAGCCGACCTTGGGCATTCTTTTCTAAGTCGAAATGATATACATAGTTACCAGTGCCATCTGGATCGAAACTAAAACCATTTTTTGTTGCCTTTATCTCTTTTGTATATAAATAACCATCTCCCTGAAAATTAGCCTTAATCACATTCCCCTCTAAAACGAAATAAATAAGTCCTATGCGGTTGTTAGATTCTTTATTTTCAACCACAATATAGTATGGAGAGAGTTCATTGGTGTTGAATATTTGTTCTTCAACGTTTTTAGGTTGAGCCTCTTTTTTACAAGACGCAAACGCCAATACAATAGAAAATATGAGAAGCGTTCTGGTAATGACGGTTTTAAATTTCTTCATGATTCAAGTTTTATAAATTGATTGTAAACAATACTATTGCAACCAAAACACCATTTTGTTATACATCAGATTGGTCCACTCGACACCACAGTGGCTGCTGCAACTATTATCTGTTATCCCCTCACTTCTAGCTTTGACAGGAGAATTAGCTGGAATTTGATCGTAAAGCGCCTTGCCATTAAAGTTTCCTTCGTTATTGCCGATACAGTTAATTGTAAAAATCGGGACTTTAAAATTTTGAGCGTTCCATGTTCCGCTTCCGCCACACGCGCCTAAAACTCCTTTGGTATAACTAAGTGTTGTGTTTGCAGAAATGTCTGAAAACAACATGAACGAAGTATAGGAGAAACCACCGACTACAGATTTATTTTTATCGATGCCATACTTACCAGAAATACCGACAATGGCCTTGTTAAAATCTTCGCCCATTAATTTGGCCCTGCTATTCCAGTCGGAGCCTGCTGCTGGTTTTTGATATTTTACGATTGCTGCAGCATAACCGTTTGCGGCCGCTTTTTCGCACAAAGCAGTCTCACTTGCGCCATTAATTGCGCCTTCTAAAGGATTATTTTCGTCGTTACCGCTACCCACAACCAAAATCCCTTTAAACATTGTTGTATTTAAATCCACAAAAATCTTGTAGGTAATACCGTTTACGGTTTCAGTGACCTGTTTAATATTTCCTTTAATTACTTCTTTTTCTTCGGTAGGCGTTTTATTTTTTTTACACGAGAATGCTGTGATGATGATACATATAGCAATAATTACTTTTTTCATAGTTCTGGGTTTTATGTTGCTAATTGATTTGCTTACTCAAACTTAACACGCATCTGGAAGGTATTTTTAAAGGATGATTGAACACTGCTTTTTAACGCGTAGAGACTATGATGAGATGAGCGAACAAATACCTTTTTCTTATGGAGCTTTAGTGAATACGCCGTATGTGAAAATTTCTGAACTTCCACCTATCAGGTTTTTTTTATGGCAGGTGACCTCCAATTTTCCATCAATTAATACAATATCATACTCTGCATAATTGGCTGCTGATGCATCTGGTGTGTTACTTGTAGCTGCACTATTCGCAATCAATTTATAATTGCCAGAAAATGGATATATCGCACCAGATTTCTCATCGTAGGTATCAGGATGGAACGTAAACACCGAAAATGTTTTGGCTATATTGTTCCAATTGCCTTGATAGGAGGCTCCGTTAAGCTGATTTTTGGCTGCTTTTTTTTGGAGACTGTATGTGCTAAATGGATAGCGTTTCAACACATCTTCGTAAGCAGTAATTGCGTTGTTTTCTAAAGTAAAAACCATTGTGCCATCAATTCTAATTTTGCCGCCTTTAATAGTAAATGGTTTACCGCTTTCTCTTAATAGCGATGCTTTTCCATACTCATCAAAATTAATGATATATGGTATTTGAACCGTTTGGCCGTTGGAGAGCTGCGCAGGTCTCCTGCCGATGATGTAATAATCTGCCAGGTCGATTTGTCCTTCATCTTTATTATCTGTTTCCACATCATCCTTCTTGCAGGAAGCAAATAGTGCGACGCAAAGTATTATCCCATATTGAAGGGTGTATTTTAGAGATTTCATCAGTATATATTTAGATTATTAATTATGAGTGGTCTTAGGAGTAAAAGCTAGTTGGCATTCCACAATATTTTTAGGATACGCCTGTTCGCATAATTGCTCATAGTGTAGCCCTTCTCGGCTTTTATGCCAGCTATTCCGCCAAGCCTAAAGGTTACTTCAGGTGTACAAGCCCCATTATAATATACAAAGGCTTTCGCGCAATCTTTACAGTTAACCAATTTTGGATCTACTTGGTGCTCGAAGCCATATAGAATCTTTTCTTTAATGCGCACCTGCACAATTTTTTTAACACCTGCCTTTTTTAGCGAATCTGAGTTCGTAATAATTTTGGTGATACATGCTGCAATTGGTTCCTGCTTTTCGCCATAGCGAATATTATGAAAACCAGACTTACCGAAATCTGCTACTGTATAACCATCTGCCACGAACCCGCTTGGGCCCCTGGTGTTCATAAAATAAGCTACTGTGTTACAGTTGGCATCATAGTAAACTATCCCTCTTTCACAATGGATGCATTCCCTTTTACTTGTAATAGCAAATTCATAAACCGTTCTATTCCCGCTAAGCTGTAAAACCCGCTCAAAGCTTTTAGTGGTAAGATCTGTTTTGCTGTTGAGCTTTTGGATACATTTTGATAAGTTTTGTGCAGGGCTAATACTGCTAAACCATAGCAGTAATATTTTAAGGATAAACAAATTTTTCATAATAGATAGTAGGTTAGATAAATGAATTTTGACTATTTGGTTCCTAATTCTGTGGCTTTGCAGGCATCTTAAGGGTTTCCATCAACATTGTTAATTTTGGCGAGGCAAAATATTCGATGTTTTTAGTCTGATAAGTATAAGTTCCCCAAACCTGGTTAACAAAAGCAAATATTCTTCGGTCGACTGTTTTACTATCAAATCTTACTTCTATCAGCGGACTTTGCCACACACCATTTGCGTCTGCTTTAGCACTAAAATGCTGTTGTTGATGTTTAGGCGTACTTACAACCAAAATTGGTTTTCCGTTAGCGCTTTTTGGTAATCTATATATCGGAGTAACAAACATATTAATAACCGTATTTGGCTCAGCCTTACCTACCAAAACAAAAGGGCCGTCTACTGTTGAACCGGCGGCAGGCGATGTGATGATAGGCTTAATTTTGCCCTCCATCGGATCTGCCGATTTGTCTTTGGTTAATTTTTTACCCACTTGAGCATCCGCATTAATACTAGAAATAATTAAAAGACAAACCGCGATAACGGTATTTGACAAGTTTTGAAGGTTACTTTTCATATGATATATTTTTAATGAATTTCGATTTGCTTAACCAAACTTATGAGCTCTACCCATACGGTTTTCAGCTGATGATTGAAGTGGGTTATTTAATGAGTGAAGTAATCCTTAGCATTAGGGAAGAAGAGGAATTATTCGTAGAAGAATTTTTATATTTGGAAAGCTTAGTTATCCTGTTGACAATCAGTAAAAAAAAAGCAGATCTTAACGAAGCGATCACATACAAGTCCATTAAAACAACAGATGTATTTTAAACAAAAACTACTGATCTATATATTTATTTTGATTTGTTGGATGGTAAGTCCTTATACTGCTTTAGCGCAATCTAAAAAAATTGATTCACTCAATATTCTACTAAAAGAGCATTCAAATGAAGGCAATGCAAGAGGATTAGTTTTATATGATTTAGCAGTTGTGAAGATGAGGACTGATATAGGTAAATCTTTCGAACATGTTGAGGAAATTATTTCATTTCAGGATAAAATCACCAAGAAAAACATAGTTGCAAATGCTTACAGAGTGAAAGCCATATTGCAGTATTTTACTTCTAAACTTCCTGAAGCATTAGAATCACTAAATTATGCGTTGAAAATAGATAACGCACTAAAAAATAATACTGGAATTGGAAAAGATCTATCCACTATTGGTCTGATATATATGGCACAATCTAAATTTCCAGAAGCATTAAGGTCTTATTTAGCGGCATTAGCAAAATTTGATACCAAAAAAGATGAGCTTGATATAGCAGCCACCAATTCAAATATCGGAACTGTGTATAACGAAATGGGCAACCTAACTCAAGCCATGGATAATTATCAAAAATCTTATATAATACATAAAAAACACAGAAACTATATTAACCAGGTTAATTCACTCACTAATATAGCCACTGTTCATTTTAAGAAGAATGATTTAAATGAGGCTATTAAATATAGCAAATTGTCTTTAAAATTAGCGGATTCAATAGCAGACTTAGGAGCCATTGCCAGAGAAAGCGGTAATTTATCAGGATATTATGCTAACCAAATGAAACCAGGTTTATCGCTAACCTATGGCTTAAAGGCTATTGAACTAAACAAAAAATTAAACAATGAAAGAAGTCTTGGTTTTAATTATATTAATGTATCATCAGCGCATTATAAAAATAGCAATTATCAACAAGCCAAATTATATGGCCTGAATGCATTAAACATTGGTGAAAAGCTGAATATAAATGAAATAAAGAGAGATGCAAGCTTAGCTTTAAGTGAAGTATACGAATCTTTAAAAAATCCAGATAGTTCACTATTTTACCATAAACAGTTTTTTAAGTTTGCAGACAGCATTGGTAGCAACAAAAAGAAAACTGAAATTACCCGGATGGGAATACAGTACGAATTTGATAAAAAAGAACTGTCGTACCAGCAAAAACAATTGTTAGTCGATGAGCAATTGAAACAACAAAAATTGCAATTGGCATTAAATCATGCAGAATTGCAAAAGGGTTTGCAGTTTAGAGATCTTCAGGCTATTCAACTACAAAATGAAAAGTTACGATCTGATGAAAAAGAAAAACAGCTTTTAATAGCAAGAAATAATGAAAAGTTGCAAGCGAGCAGAGTAAACGAACTTTCACAGCAACAAAAATTAAACAAGTTAGAATTAAAACAATTGTGGCTATACGGAGCTTTAGCGCTGGTTATTTTAATGTCAGTGTTGATTTACCTTTTAAACCTATACCGGATTAGACGATTAAAGTTCAAGAACGAACTTCAAGAGCACCAATACCAATTATCTGAAAGCGAGCTAAGGGCAATCAGATCGCAAATGAACCCACACTTCATATTCAATGTCCTCAATTCAATTGAAGCCTATGTAATGGACAACGAGAAAAGGAAAGCTTCCAGATTAATACAAAAATTTGCCGCATTAAGCAGACTGATTCTAGAAAATTCGACCAAGAGTTTAGTAAGCGGAGATAAAGAATGGAAAGCATTAATGTTATATACTGAACTGGAAGCCATGCGTTATGATGGTGCTTTCACCTATACATTTCTTGTAGCTGATGATATCCAGTTAAAAACCTTAAAACTCCCTCCCATGTTGATCCAGCCGTTGATTGAAAACGCCATTTTACACGGATTAATTACAGATCCAAAAGCTGATGCTCATCTAGCTGTAACCATTAATAAAAAGGAAGATAAAATTTATATTACTGTGGAAGATAACGGCGTAGGAATTGAGCACAGCGCAAATAAAATTACTATTGGTAGCGTTAAAGAAATGTCTTTGGGACTAACTTCTATCCAGGAAAGGGTTGATATGATTAATAAACAGCAATCTAGAAGGCAGGCCAGTTTTGCTGTCAAGACCGGTGTAAATAATAGAGGAACCATTGCCATTATATGTTTGCCATTTTTAACAGGAGTTTAAACCATACAACCAACAAATATTGACGCCTGGTTAATAAATTTATTAAAGAAAATTTTTATAGATTTTTCGCAGAATGACCCGACCGATACCCTGGCAGTGACCTATTCGGTAAGACCGGCAAAGGCGCCATTTGTTTCAGCACCCATTGACTGGGGGGATTGGACTTAAGCCTGAAACCATCTGATATTTCCATCTCTAACATGGCCGAAAAGCTTGCCGGTAAAGGGGATCTATGACGCAATCTGTACGATCCGAAAACTAGAAAGAAAAATAATCTGTTAATCAAGCAAATCCTTATGCATTGACTATGGATGAGTAATTTTTCACCAAACGTCCCGTTTTGTAGTATTGATTGTTTCAATCACATACTGCATAGCAGGATCATTGGGATCCGGGTGCCGAAGACCTTCAAGCAAATGATCGTTCCAATCCACCAAGGCATCTTCGGGAGTTGCCCCACACTCGGAAATACCGCTTTTTGGATCCGGCCTGCATAAACCAATTCAATTGACACCCTTTCCCAATATTGATTTATGGATAGATTGGCTGTAAACGAGTCGATTGTAAATTAATTATTTTTGGTGAAATGGGGGCAAGGCTTCCTGGTTTGTCCACCGAGTTCATTGTTGATTATTACAATCCAGCATCATAGCTTAGCAATTTCTCAATATTATGACGTTTTTCGGCTTCCAGGAATGAGCTGGATTTGCCTCTGCTCGCCACAGCAAATATTGGAATCTATTATAGTCAGATGGACGGTCAGGGCAAATGGAGCAATCCTGAGCCATTCAAATATAACAGCACAAAAGCATTTTCTGTTGGAGAACCATACATTTCAGCTGACGGGCAGACCCTATATTTTGTTTCTGATATGCCTGGTGGAAAAGGAGGGACAGATATTTATGTCACCCAGAAAGGAAAAAACGGGGAATGGGAAAAGCCCGCTAATCTGGAACTGATCAATACTGAAGGCAATGAAAGAAGTCCGATGTTGGCCAAAGACAATAAGTTCTATTTCAGTTCTGACGGCTTTACCGGAATGGGAGGTCTGGACATTTTTGCCTCCAACTACGTTTCCGGCACGTATTCCACTCCAGTAAACATGAGATATCCAGTCAATTCGGGAAGTGATGATTTCGCATACTTCCCTCTAAATGAGAATCAGGGCTACCTTTCCTCCAACAGGGCTGGTGGAGTTGGAAGTGATGACATTTATAGCTGGTCGAAAAAAGAACTAAGCAATTTACTGCTTACTGGAACCTTATTGAATAAAACAAATGGACACCCAATAGCTGGTGGACTGGTTTCTTTAAGCAAAGAAGGGAAAGCTGTTCTAAATGTACAAACAGATGAAAGGGGTGTTTTCAAATTCAGTATTGAGCCGTCCTCAGACTATAAATTGACGGGGGAAAAAACAGATTTCCGGGCAGATATGGCGCAGGTATCTACTAAGGGCCTTTCTGAAAGAGTACTTAGCAAAGACCTGCATCTGGAACCAATTGAGCTTAACCGAGAGATTAAAATTGAAAATATTTACTATGATTTTGATAAATCAAACATTCGTAATGATGCAGCCATTGAACTTAATAAACTCGTCCAGGTGCTTGAGGACAACCCGACCATGTGGATCGAACTTGGTTCGCACACGGATTCCAGAGGAAATAACCAGTACAACCAATGGCTTTCTCAAAGCAGGGCAAACGCTGCAGTTCAGTATATCATAGATAAGGGAATATCAAAAAACAGAATTTCTGCCAAAGGTTATGGTGAGTCCAAACTGCTGAACCGCTGCTCAAATGGTGCACAGTGCTCGGAGCAAGAACATCAATTAAACCGTCGAACAGAATTTAAGATTGTAAAATATTAATTAACAAAAATGATGGGCATACTGTGGTGAAAGTACTGGATCGACCATTACTATTGGTTTTCTATAAGGTATCAGCACCTTAATAATACTGGGTTATATATGTAACGCAATAAAATGTGATACTGGTTTTAAGATATGCGAAGCTCTAGGAGCATCGTGTGGGATGAGCGGCACATTAATTTGTGCCCTCTTTTTTTATCTTTTTGGTTTACAAACTTTCTCTTCGCGAATATCCTGTAGTGTTTTTTTTGAAGAAATCAATCAATAAACTTTGGATGCGCCTTTTTAGGCCCGTGGATTGATCAATATAATTAAGAACCAGCTGGCTCGACAAATTCTACAGTTATCAGCGTAGCAATTTCAAATTGGGGTGAGCCAGAACTCCGTTTGACTGTATCCATAAAACATTGATAAAGGTTTCTGCTTTCACGCAATATAATAATTCTAATAGCTAGCGTGTTATTTCGACTTTTCGATGTAGTCTTCCCAATCCTTAAATCCGCAAAACTGCGCAAGACTGTTTGTGCAAAACGCTGATAGCAATCGGCTTTTTCCTACAAAAATCGTGTGTATTGTTCGTTCGGATAAGTAATTCTTTGTCTTTAAAAATATTCCCTCCGAAATTAGTTTACAGTGCTCAGGCTGAACTTCTGCCAGATTAAATTTGTTCGCAATGATGAGCTTAATCTGTGCAAATTGTTCAGTATTTTCCATTCCGTTAAAATCTGAGTACGTTTGACTAATTTAGTGCGGAATTATGTTCCGAAAGTTTCACCTGAATTTAGTATTTTAATTTGAAAAATGAAAGTGGCAGTGAGATTTTATTAGGCACTGTTTGCAGGCGGAGGAGTGCGAATCTGGTCAAACTGTTGCAATCTAACCACTATTTAATATGAACAAAAAGATTTTGTTTTTGGATGACGACCCAATTGCCCTATACCACTATGAGACAGTTTTCAAAGAGGCTGGTTACAGTGTTAGGTGTATTGAAATGGCCGATGCAGTCTACAAAGCTATTGAAAGTTTTACGCCAGACCTGATTGTTTTGGACATAAGGCTGAGCGACGGTGACGGTAGGAAAATTTGTGACGAAATAAAAATAAGGCCAGCAACAATGAACGTTCCAGTAATCTTGCTCACCGCGTTGTCACATGCGGAAATTAGCAAATTAGAATGTGCCGCCGATGCTATTTTTGGTAAATCGTTTAATTCGGATAACCTGCTCCTTACGGTCGCAGACCTTATAAAATAGTAGTTTATACAACAGAGTTGTCCAGTAGGCGAGCATTCATTGAGCAATATATTGTCAGGCAGGAAAGTATATGGTTTTTGGAATTCCAATAGCTTATTAATGAATACAAATTAATATTTTTATTCAGGTTTAATTTTTGACCCCTAAAAATAATCAAAGCAACAGTACTTAAATCAAGACTTACAAGGTTATTCAACATGCGGGGTAGCTTTTTGGAATTCCTTATTACGGTCTTATCGGAACACATCTGGCTAATACTTTAAATGCTATCGCGTGCTAGCAGTGAACCTTATGGATCTTGGCATTGCAGTGGCTGGTATACCGCTCTTGAGTTGGGTGCATGGCTGAAGAGGCCACTCTGGACAGTCGCTTAAGAATTAGCACCACCGTCGACGACTTACGAATTTGGGTAAACTCAAACCTTTAGCTGTTTTACAGTTTTAATCGATACCTTAGCCGTTATTCTGGATACTTTAGACTTAATTGGTAGCGACTATAACAAAAAGATACTTTGCTCTTACTTTGAATGCTGATGAACAGCAGGAAATTTTTAAAAAGTCATCCTTTGAGCTCCTATTGCTTTTCCAAAAACGTACAAAAAAAGCGATAACACTAATCGATTGCCTGCTTGTACATTTTCAACCTGCGGGTCAGTTGTTTTCTTGCTTCATGAATTCTGGTTTTAACGGTACCCAGCGGAATACCGATCTCTAGGGCAATTTCTTCATATTTATATCCTTCGACATACCTCACAAATGGGATCTGCAGCATTTGCGGAAGGGAATTTATTGCACCCCTGATGTCGCCCAATATAAAGCTGCTTTCACCAGCGTTTCTTGACGCGCTCTGTAAAAGGTTGGATGAGCTTATCTCCTCCTGCTGTGTCATCAACCCCTTTTTTCTGCTCTTTTTGCGGTAATTGTTAATGAAAGTATTTCTCATTATAGTGTATAGCCAACCCTTAACATTTGTTCCCTCTTCAAACCTGTGCAGGAACCTGACCGCTTTCATCATAGTGTCCTGCATCAGATCATTTGCATCATCTTCATCTTTCGTAAATTTGAGCGCAAAGTTGCGCAACTCGTTATCATATTGTGTTAACAATAGCGTGAACTGATTAGTGGTCATAGTTTTTTCAATTTGGATAGATATCAAATTAATATCAAGAACGATACCACACTTTCGCTTTACATTGATACTACATCCGCATATCAGCAAATTGATGTACAGAAGAAGATGTCAATCCCATCTCCTTGATTGCGCAAGCGGGGTCAGAAAACTTTTGTAAAGCTTTGAGTTTGTATCATACCTAAAATGGAAGTTTAATGCCTTCTTCCATGTCAATCGTTTACTTTATAACATCTGGGTACATCATCTTATAATAATGCATTACAGTTATACCCTTCGGGTCCATGCTGTTTGCCATTCGCGTTGTTTTTTTTACAAAAATGAAATTAGTGCTGAAAAAATTTTTGCCGCTCTGATCTGTAGAAATGCCCTGGTAGGTAAAAAGCCAAGCATTGATCTGCGGAATGTCCCAAAAGAAAGATTTTCCGCTTCCTTCGGTGGTGCTCTGTTGATAGATCGGGTAGGTTTTCTTTAGGTAGGTTATAATAGCTTTTGTTTCTTCCTGATTAACACAGCTGTAGTGAAATCCCAGGTAATTATTTTTGTCTTTTGAAGTTACAAATATTGAGAGATTATTGTAATCGGCCAAATTTCCATTTAGATAGGCATAAGTGGTCAATTTGGTATCTCCGATTGCATATCCATCCAACTCTTGGGTGGTGAGTGTTACGAGGCCAAGGTTAGGATCCACGTCTTTCTTTAGTTCTTTGTCCCGGAGCGTGAACATTGAAAGGTCCAAGTCGAACTTTACCGTAAGTAGGTCTGTTTTTGTTTGCGGCTTACAAGATATGATAATCATGCAAATTATAATTGATAAGAAAAGTTTCATGGTCTAATTTCAGTTGAGCCGTTCGTTGATGTTCCTGACTTTTACCCCGGGCATTTTCGCAAAGATATCCTGCATGTACTTTTTGTGGTTGGCACCGGCAATCACGACCACTTTCTTTGCACCTTTTGCCTTAGCCCGTTTTACAACGTTATCGCACATCCCCTTGTTGCGCATGATCCACCAGTGGATCTTCGAGGTCATCTCTTCTATCGGAAAGTCTTTCAGCTGGTAAATCTCGGGCAGGTAAAAGTCGCCGGAGGCGGCAATCTGGGAAGCTTCTTCGGTATTGAGCCATTCGGTCACGTTGTTTGAGGTTTTTTCGATGTTATCATATTTTTTAAATCCGAAATTGATTTTTTCAAGGTAGGGTTTAACCTGTTTTGCCAGCGATGAGGTACTGTCCTTTCTTATTTTATCGAATCTGGAATCAAAGGCAGCCCAGGACGCATTCCAATTCAGGTCGTAGTCCTGGCAGTCCATGGCCATAAGTTCGCTTATACCAAGCTTCCGCATCGTGGGAAATGCGATCAGCGCATATTCGGAAGTTTGGAGCCTTCTCATGCTGCGCCCCACGCTGTCGAGTTTTGGGCTGAGCAGTCCATCAACATATTGTTGTAGATTCGCATCGGGATTGTTTCTCAGATGGTCATAACCTGCCCATACTGATAGTGGCCATTGGCCACATCCTGATAGAGGTAGTAGGCGTGGGCAAGTTCCACCTTTGTTTTATAATCTCTTGGTTCTAATCTGGCCAGCTTTTTCAGGCTGTCGATTTTTTTTGACAGGGATTCTGGCCTGATCGGACGGTTTTTGGTAAGCATCTCCAGTCGCCTGCTATTGGCCGCCTTGCACCAATATTCCATCACAAGCCGCTCGTCTTCCCTGGAAAGGAACTCCCCGAAAAATGCGTTCGGCCTGAACTTCACTCTTTATGGTGCGAACTCAAATTTGATTTTATTTCGGCTGGAGAACTAGTAGCCATCGTATTAATTCTCGTTAACACTGATCGTATACTAAAACAAGGTCCTCCGTTATTTCCCCCAATAGTAAGAAGTCGCCTCATTTGGGTGGGCAATAACCTATTTCTGAACTAATCGGCATTTAACCCATACATTGAAATGAAGATAAAAATTACCAGCAACACGATAACAGTCACTATATATCAAGTTAACTCCTTTGAGATCTAATTGGTGGTTTATAAGAGGCGTAAATACAATCAATGAATATGATATAAATGCGATTTATGTTTTGTACTGTAGCTTAATAGCCTAGAGTCAAAGGCCTTTCACTCTTCCCATGGTGAATCCCTGATTGCATGGCATAAGTTCCATGTTTGGTAATGTGGCATCATACATGCACAGATATCGGCATTCATGTTTCCAATAGTAGTATGTGGCTTATGTCCAAAGCCATCAAAGAAAGTGCGGATCATATTTTGTTTTAAGGCTAACCTGGGAAATGCATTCAGTATTTGCCTCCGTTCTATTTCCGATATATCGCCATAGCCTCTTCCCACCACATCGAGCGCAGTGGCATAATTCAGCATTGCTACCTCGGCCTCTTTGTATTCCGCTATCCCGGGAGAGGTATGGAGGGCTATAGCATCCCAGACCAGCTGCAAAGATGCATCAGCCATCCCATGGCTTTTTAAGAAATCTCTTGCAGCGTTTGCACCGTCAACTTCAAATCTCTTATCAGTACTGCTGTAGTGTGGCATTAGTCCCAGATCATGGAAAGCCGAACAAACAAAATATAGTTCCGGATCATATTTAATTTTTTTGCGATCTGCATTCATTGCTCCAAAAATGAAAGTACGCAGCGAGTGGTTGTACAACAATTCAGTGCCATGTTCGATAAGTAGTTCGGTAGCCTGTTTCGCCACTGCACTATCGGGAATTCTTATTCCCGCAACAATTTTTCCAATTTCTAATTTCATAGGTTTCTAAATATTAAATTGATATAATTAAAGTGATACCGTTATTGTTGTTATGCTGATCCGGTTGAGAAAGTTAATGTGACAGATACAGATAATTAAATCTGCGATCTCCTCCTCGCTGAAATGTACTTTCAGCTCATCATAGCACGCATCTGTTACACTTTCTATGGATATATGTGTTATTTGCTCAACCAATTGAAGGGCACTTATTTCTGCTTTATTGAATAGCGGGCTCTCCTGCCAGGCAGAAAGCGCGAATTTAGGGCGGTTGGTTTCGCCATTCTTTAGTGCTGCCTGGCTGTGGTAGTCAATACAAAATGCACATTTATTAATCTATGAGGCGCGGAATTTAATAATCTTGGAAAACGCTTCTGGCAACTGAGGATGCATAAATACGTTTTTTCAACTCCAGCTATATGTTCCCAGTATATCGGTTCGATCTGCCATACATCCATGAGGTGTTTAATGATATTCAACATTGTTTCATTTTTTTAATTATTCAAAATTAGCTAATGTCCTCTAAGCATTTCTTAAACCAGATTAAGAAATGAGACCATTGTAGATAAACGTTTCCCCAAAGTTTTCTTCCGCTTCGGGGAGATGATGTAAAGATCAGGCTCGTTTGTTTGCAATAGATTTATCTTGTGAAATAAGGTTTTCCCTCAGAAAATAAGCGTTCTGACCTTATGGGCAATCCCTATGCGAAAACCTGCCTATTCATTCCATGGTGAGTGCAGGATGCAATCACAAAAATTCTTGCGATGGAAATTCGGTATCATGTAGGCGCAAACGTCAGCTTTGATATTTCCAAAGGTAGTTTCCGTTTTATGTTCAAAACCACTGAAGAAAGTAGGAATGATATTTTTTTTGAAATCGTTTCTTGGAAACGCCCGGATGATCTCTTGCCTGTTGACCTCACTTAAGTTTTCATAGCCTTCACCCATAACGTCCAAACCTACGCCTGAATACATAAGAGCTACTTCAGGCTCCTTATGTTCTGCAACACCAATGGTTGTATGCAGGGCAATCGTGTCCCAAACAAGCTGCAACTGATCTTTTGGTAAACCATGCCCCTCCAGGAATTTTCGGGCCGCATTAGCTCCATCAACTTCAAAACGAAGATCAGGGCTGCTGTAATGGGGGGTAAGTCCCAGGTCGTGGAATACCGATGCCACATACAGTAATTCTGCATCATATTGCATATTGCTGCGCTTACCATTTAATGATGAAAATAGGAACACTCTTACCGAATGGTTATAGATAAACGGTGTACCATATTCGAGAAGAAGTTCAGTCGCCTGATTGGCGATGGTGCTGTCCGGAATGTTTATTCCAGCTACTGATTTAAATTTATTTACAGACATGATCTTGATATTTTTATCAAAATTACACGTGCAGGATCATCCACTCATGCCAAAAAATGCCTTTGAGCTGTCAATATTTACCATTGTTAATTTTTTTGAAATATTTGCAAGTAATCGGCGAAGCGGTTGCACTTTAGCATTTTCAGTTACCAATCCCTATGAAAGCGGACCGGTACTCACTGGGGCTGGCAGATGCATTTTTTTTAAAGAAATGGCTAAACTGCTCAGGCGTTGCAAAATTCAGTTTATATGCAATTTGCTTCATTGTATCTGAGGTAAACTGAAGGTCTCGTTTAGCCTCTGCCATAAGCTGTCCATTTATAATTTCTTTGGCTCCTTTTCCTGAGCAGCGTTTACAAAGCTCAGAAAGTCGTCTAGAAGTAATATTCAGCTGGGTGCTGTAATCTGAAACTTCATGCCTCGAATGATAACCGACGCTGACCAGTTCCAGAAATTTACGGTAAAGTTGTTTTTCGAAATTGTCATAAGCATATGCCAATAGCAAATTGATGTTGGCTATCTTAATCATTATGATCTTTAGGTATGCAGCCATTGCATCTAATTTATTGATATAGGCTGGCTGTATGTACTCGGAATATATCGATGAGAATAAATTGAATAATTCCTTCATCTCCTTATCCTGTAGCAGAATTCGTTGGTTGTCTGCAGCATTATTAAAGAGCATCGCTTTACAGTTATTCGCACTGGAAGGTGAACGTTCCCAAAAACAGTCACCAAAGGATATCACCATGCCTGAAAGCCCATTCCCCTGGGTTAGGCCGAAGATCTGCCCTTTCGAAATGAGATAAAGCTGATATTCTCCCATCAGAAATTTATTTTCATCAATCAGAATTGTTCCCTGGCCTTTTTCGACGAGTATCATTCGATGATACTTTAATCTATAAGTTTCTTGGGAGTGCTTATCAGATAGAATGCCTATAGAAAATGAGTCATTTATTTCTGATTCAAGGCGGGGCATGTTATTTCGCAACATACTTTTCATCACAATTATCAAATTATAATACATTTATTCGGATCCAGCCCAAGTTTGCGGCTAAAGTTGAACTATGACAAATCTACTAATTTCCTTAATCTGTTTCAGACCTTTTCCGCTTTTTCGACTATGCACTAGGATACAGAGGGGAGCGCTTCCATCTCTGAATGAGAAGTTTAAATTCCATTGGACTTCTGAGCTATTTCTACCATTACAGGCTAATAGAAAAACCTAAGGAGGTAAATGAATCTTGCTTTAAGCAGATGGTTGAAATTATACATTTAGGAAATAATATCCCTTCCAAAATGCATCCTTTTCCCGGGTGCATGCGAGACTTTTTTATTTGATTTAGCATTCCATGTTGGGCCACAATCCGAATGCGCTTCTGCTACAGGCGCCCGGGTGCACCTAATGGATGTTTATTCGAGCGGGGCAAATATTAGAGTTGAAAACGAAGCGTCGTTTTGTTCCGGGCTGCTTAATAGCTGCCCGGAAATATCAAAGGAGTCCGAGAAGCCCGTTCATTGGTACAATCTTGGTAAGCTCTCTGATTTCGCCTATTACTGGCGCTGGCCTGGATTTTGTATTTTCCGGGATAATGCTAATTATCCTGGGCGACCTTTCTGCAACCTGACCGCTGTTCCTATGATTATAAATACCCTCGCCAGTTTTGGACCTTACTATCTGTAGATAGCCCTTTTCCTTTTCTATACTTTCTGCCAATCTTTCCATCTTTTTCAGTTTTAAATAAAAACATCTTACATGCTTGCTTGGTTTGGTTTCTTTGTTTTTTTGCTACGCGGCTACTTGTGAATTTGATGTATAGAAAACAAATAGCGCAACTTCCGGTTTTGAGGATAAAGGCGAGGCGTTAAAATCTGAGAGACATATGATCGTGAACTACACCCAAAATGGCTGGTAGTTAATTAACCAGTGATCCCAGGGACTGCTCGCTGCGCAGATCTGTGCGGTGTGGAAACATCCTAAGCGGCCAAAGCGCTGGGTAGATATCCTGATCGCGACGGCTGAACACGATGATGTATTCAATGAACTGGAAACCGGACCGCTGGTCAATCCAACAGGAGGACCAGTCGATTTCAAGATGAATGTCTTCGATCAAAGCCTTTCCCAGCAGCTCATCGGCCGTGCTGAGATGAAGGGCAGCTTCATTGCGCTCCTGATCTTCCGGCAGATCGCCTTTACCCATGGAGGAGAACCCCGCGCAAAACCATTTCTTGCCAAGCTCAAAAAAAAGGAAAGTGCTTGGCTAAAAATAGTAGGAGTTTCCAAAAAGGAGGTCGATTCCGCCTATGAGCTACTCGAGTTCTGCGACGCGCTATCCCTTTTGATCTGCCAGGACCGCGTTCCCCCGCAGGGAAGAAAGGTAGAGATTAGCACCGGGCCGACAGGAAAATTGTACGGGCTCTATTGCAGCGAAGGATGTCTAACAATATCCCCCTGGCCGTTCGAGAACGATACTTTTACGGTTGCCTATGAGTTGCGGCAACTGCGCTGGCTAACCTATAAGAACGATGCAGACTTCCGGAATGCCATGAAAAAAGCGAAACCAATCCAGATACTGCTTAAATTCAAAAAACAATAGTTCGCCCAAGTTAAACTTTTCTATCTGGGTAACTGTTTAAAAGAAAACTAACCGAATGAGAAACTATTTTATATGTGCCGTTTTCTGTTTATTCGGCCTTAATGCACTTGGGCAAAACAAATATTCCTACTCCATTTTCAAGCCTGTGCCACGGGATAGCTTGCGGGAAATGGAAACCGACCGGCCAGATGTTAGTGAAAGTCCCAAGACCGTAGATGCAGGTCATTTTCAGATTGAGACTGATCTGTTCCGTTTTCAACGGCAAAAAAAGGAACAGGGGAAAACAGATGAGTATCTTTTTAATCAGATGAATATCAAGCTGGGACTGACCAGATCAACAGCCGTCCAGTTGAATTTTGGAAGCTATGCGGTTAACAAAGATTTTGACAATGAGGGCCAGGTGCAAAGAAGCAGTGGATTTGGCGACCTTACCCTGCGGGTGAAACAAAACCTGCTGGGAAACGATAGGGGAAAGTTTGCTGTCGCCGTGCTGCCTTACCTCAAGTTTCCGACTTCCAGGGCAGAGGTACAAAGGGAATATGAGGGCGGAATCATCATTCCCATGAGCATTAAAGTCGGCGATGAATGGAAGCTGGGCATGCAGGTGGAGGCGGATCGGCTGAAGGATGAAGAAGGTAGGGGGCACCACAACGAGCTCCTTCAGACATTAACCCTTTCCCATTCCCTTAACAAGAAACTGGAGGCTATCGTCGAAACCTATTACACTTATGAAATCAAGGCAGCGCACTTCGAAAATTTTTTGAATGCTTCCCTGCAGGTTGAACTGGCCAGGGATATACTTTTAGATGGCGGACTGAACTATGGCCTCCAGCATGAGGCGCGGAAAAGTTACTTCGTCGGGCTGTCCATCCGGCTTTAACCTTACAAAACCAGGAATGATCATGGAAAATAAAAATAAAAACGAAAATCAATTTGCGGGGGATTCTGCACCTGAAATCGATGAGGCTGCAAGACGGCTCAACGAACAAATTCTTTGGGAAAACACAGTCAACGGATCCTATAAGGAAGAAGAGGATGCAAACCAGGATGGACCCTCTGGTGGTCAATAGGTAAGATGTTCTGAAACTGTCGGGCCTGCGGTCTTTTCATTTGACCGCAGGCCTTGCTCTGAAAGTAATCGAGTGACTATTTATGCTTTATCATTTTGGAATTTTATCTCCGGAGATATTGACTCTCCCAAGTGCTTCCCTTGGAGGGCCTGTGATCACGCATCCATCTGTAGCAAACCGCCCGCCATGGCATGGGCAGTCCCAGCTCTTCTCGCTTGGGTTCCAGCCCACAATACAGCCGGCATGGGTGCATACCGGATCAAGTGCGGTAACCTTTCCAGTGCTATCCTTATAAAGCGCCAGCTTTTTGCCATCAAATGAGGCAATTTTTCCCTCGCCATTCGCTAAGCCGTTGAGCGTATCCAGTACCGCTCCGCCAAATCTGTCGGCTATGAAATGATAAGCGACATCTGCATTTTCTTTCACAAATTCGCTGAAGCCTGAGACAGGCTTTATTCTCGAGGGCGAAAGGACTTTCGCTAGTGCATGTTCCTTTTTTAAAATCAGGCTAGTGATAATTTCTCCCGACAAGCTTCCGAAGATCATGCCATTTCCATTGAAACCAGTTGCGACATAGGTGCAATCATCCATTCCGGGCATTTGGCCAATATAGGGAAGACCGTCTACCGGAACGTAGTATTGAGAGGACCAGCGGAATTTTATTTCAGTGATCTCAAAAATTTCCCTCGCATATTTTTCCAGATATGTAAAGGCTTGCTCCGGATCATCGTGGCCCGTCTTGTGGTCGGCGCCGCCTACCAGTAAATAGTTTTTCCCGTCTAGCTCATGGCTCCTGAAATAGTGGTAAGGCTCCTGCATATCATAGGAGAGGCATTTTGGATAATTTCCGTCTTTAAGTTCAGCTGCAATCACATAACTTCGGTATGGTGCATTACGGAGGGACAGGATGTTTATTCCTGGTGGAATGTGCGTAGCCCAAACCAGGTTCTTTGCCTTGATTTCTCCATTATCGTGAACGGCATGGTGGATCCCGTCTCTGAGTTCTGTAGCAGTTACCATGATCCCTTCGGAGATCTTTCCGCCAAGTTTTGTAAATCCATCAGCAAGACCGGCGATGTATTTTAGTGGATGAAACTGCGCCTGTTCCTTAAATCGAAGGGAATGCTGGAAATCAATTGGAAGGCCGTTTTCATTAGATTCAGAGACAGCGGTTCCCGCCGCCTGAGCAGAAGTGAGTATTTCACGGAGTTGCCGGGTTTCCTCCTCATTCTGTGAAAAAAGGTAGCCGTCCTTAAATTCAAAATCCGCATCTATTTGAAGTTCATCTATGTTGGCCTTGATCTTTTCTATCATCCTCTTGGAAGCATCAGCCAGCATACTAGAAACACCCTTTCCAAAGTCACTGTCGATTTCCGGATAGGTGGCATCCAGAAAGGTATTCAGGTGAGCGCTTGTTCCTCCCGTAGTTCCAAAGCCCAGATTGTGGGACTCGGCCAGCATACATTTTTTTCCTTCTCGTTGAAGGTCAAGCGCCGTAGTCAGCCCGGTAATGCCGCCGCCTATAATCAGCACATCATAGATTTCACTGGCATCGCTTATCCCATTTGCCAAAGCTCTTTTGCTTACCTGCCATAGGCTTATATTTTTCCCGTCGCGGGGATTTATTGTATTATTTTCCATATGTTCCAATAAAAAAAGTCAATCAGGAGTCTTAAGCGATTCCTTGACTTGCTGATAACCGTTGATTCAAAAGTTCAAGTGCTTTGTCATTTCCCTGCATCGCGGCAAGGTCGGCAGCACTCTGTCCACGGATATCGGTGGTGCTGGGATCTGCCCCGCTTCGAAGCAGCAACTCAAATACTTCATTGCGTCCAAACATCGCAGCAAACATCAGGGCCGTTTCGCCGTTTCCATGCTGAAGGTCCAAGTTGGCCTGGCGGGAAATCAATAGTTCCACGATCGGAAGATAGCCCTTGAAGCTTGCGCCCATCAATGCTGTGTTTCCGCCGCTATCCCCTTCATCGATATTTGCTCCGCTGTCAAGTAAAAGCCTGGCCGTTTCTAACCTGTTATTATAACAGGCGATGATGAGCGGGGTGTAACCTTTTTCGTCCCGAAAGTTTATGTCAGCTCCTCTTTTGATGAGCTCCCTGATTACTTCGTTTTCGCCCTGTCTGGCAGCCGGTATAATGAGCTGATCGATATTTTCCATAAGTTTTTGTTCTGTGAGCCTAAATTATAATTCTGGATAATATGATGTTTTTTATAAATGCCGGGATTGAAAAAGGCTCCCTTAAGGAGCCCATTGATCTTATTCTGAAACGGCCTGTGCATTAACTGCTCCGACCGCAATTTCGGTCAGGGCAACATCGGTTGCCTTTTCGTTTTCAAGTGTCTGGCTGAGCAGATCGGCTATGTCATCGCGGCCCATGTTCTGCGCAAATACCCTTAATGTACCATATGTGGCGATCTCGTAATGCTCGACCTTCTGCGCTGCAAGGATAAGTCCCGCATCGCGGATCATCGTTCCTTTATCCGTGTCAGAAATGATTCCGTTTGCCTCTTCCAGCAATCCCGCCATTGCATCGCATTTTTTGGCTGTGGCTTTCTCTTCTAAAAGTTCGAATACCTGCTCAAGGGTGGTAATGTGCTGTTCGGTCTCTGCTGTGTGTTTGTCAAAGGCCGCAGCAAGTTCGGGACTGGTAGAAGCTTTTTTCATCTTAGGAAGTGCCTTTGCCAGGTGTTTTTCCGCCCAGTAAATATCCTTAAGCTCGTCTACAAAGAATTCATGGAATTCTGTATCCTCCATCTTGCCCGCTTTTGGAGCTGTTTTTTTTGCCACTGGTTTCGCGGCGGTTTTCGTAGTTGCCATATTGTTTAATTTTCTAAAGGTTTACCCCCAATAACCCTTTAACCTGCGGTTTGGTTTTTGAATTTTAAATTTCTTGGGTATTTTAAAAGATTGGCAATTGAGGAGGTATACCATTTTATTTGCCCGTTTCCAGATCCGGTGCATCAACGGGCTTAGATTCAGGGGATCCTTTCTGCCTTAGGAATATGGTGAGGACGACGATCGAGGCTACCGAGAGAAACTCGCTCTGCCAGTTCTGAAAGGTTTCAAACCAGAAGTTTGCCTCACCTAAATACTCTAACATACTTTCTACAGATTTGCCCTTTAGTACAAGCTCTACGTTGTTGTCTTGCCAGCTTCCGTAAAAATGTAGTCCCCAGCATACCAGGAACAGGATTCCAAATGTAATTGAAAGTGAATGGCTATAAAGTTTCAGCGCCAACCCACCTTTTCTCACCGGCCATGGGGCCTGGGCAGAAGGTCTCGGCTTGCGGTCAACCTCTTCGGGCTCATCTAGTTTTTTGGACTCCGCAGAGCCGATCTGGCGAAGCGAGATGGTTAGTAGCACATATAGGGCCATCTGCAAAAATTCGCTTTCGAAATTCTCAAAGGTAGCTGATATGAAATGCCCGCTGCAAAGATAGGTGCCCAGACCAAGGGCACTAGCGCCCAGATCCTGCAGCTCGGAATTGTGTTCATGCCAGCCAGTGATTGCCTGCGCGAATAGAGTTATAAGAAAGATGCTTATGAAAAACACAGATAGCCCGTTTCGGTATAGCCATGTTTTTTTTGGATATTTTTTGTTTGTTGCCATTATGGTTGTTCGTTAAGGTTCAGGTGTTGTTTCATCAGAACGGCTGTTCGTTCTATGGTTTGGGAAACAATTTTCTCCCGGTCACCGGAAAAATTCATCCGTTCAGAAAACAGGTGCGTGCCACCTTTGAGGGCGTAGACGAACATCGTGCCCACTGGCTTTTCTCCCGTTTCGCTCCCCCCAGGGCAGGTCAGCCCGGTTATGCCGATATGGATATCAGCCGGGATAAGATGGATAAGTCCCTCGGTGATTTCCCTTGTTACTTCCATAGATTCAGGCGTATATTTTTCTATAAGTTCGTGGTCCACCTTTAAAAGACTTTCTTTAATACAAGCATCGTAGCAGGCTATACCCCCTTTAAGAAAATCTCCGGCATCATCAATAAGGGAAAATTCTGCGCTCAAGCGACCAGCTGTAGCGCTTTCGGCAAAGGCCAGGGTCATCCCGCTTTCAATAAGTAGATGGCCTACCTGTTTTAATGTATCGCTAACCATAACTGCAGTTTTTATTATAAAAAGATTGCTTTATAAACATCAATTTCCGTGTTCTGGTTTTGCCAGGCTTTTGATATTTGGGGATGCCCTCAGCTGGAATCTTTTCAGCTCAAAACTCCGAATTCAAAATTTCAGGAATCTTGAAGCCATGTCCGCAATACAAGGTTATGCGTCAACCAAATAAAAAAACACGTTCTTGACCTATTACTCAATACCATGGAAACTAGTCTAAAAACTCAAAAACTCAAAACTAGCTCATCCAAACCGACTGAATTGCCAGAGGACACAGATTATTGAGGCATCGCCGGAAGTGCCAGAATAAATGCAACATCACCTGCAAAGCATTGTCATTCGTATACCGACCGATGAATTCGACCAGTATTGCTGCTGATGACAAGCGCATCCAGGTAGATGAGAGTTTCCTGACCGCGCCTTGTGTTTTATCTGATGCCGTTTATCTACTAGGCGAAAAAAATAGTTCGGCTGCGTTGGAAGCCGACGCCGAACATTTCCTTAACGAAGTCTTCAAACACTGCAAAGGCATTGCGTTGGATGCCTCCCGCTATCCAGGTCATTGAGGCAACTATTTTTTTAAAAAACTGACCGCAGAATATACTGAGGAAAGTGTGCTTCGCGAAGGAATCCTGATTGTGGATCAACATTCCGACCTGTCGGCCTTATTTCCCAAGATGATTGCCATGCGTGCATTCCGGGACCGTGGGGTTACAAAAAAATCCCAACTTAGGAGGCTTTTTTGCGGTTAAGCTAAAGCCAGAGAACCTTGCTCTGGCTTTCTTATTTTAAAAAAAATAGATATATTAAACTATGCTTGATTACAATACCTAGAGGGAAAAAATTCTTTCTTTTTAACGAATTATAACGGGCTTTTAGTCAATTCTATCGTCTTAAGTAGTGTGAAATCTTTAATCCCGAACGGAGGGTGAAATTAAGCCGAGCAGAGAACTGTTTTGGAAACATGATGGAAATGTTGGTGCTGGAAAAAGCGCAATGGGCGGCAATCAGTTTTCGATCAGGAAAATCTTCCGGAGGTGCCATGCTGGTTCACAAAAAGATCTCCATTTATGGACTAGGCCAATGCTTTTGGAATTATCCATCAGAAGCGACATTATCAACGGTTTTTAAATAAATAGCTAAAAAAAATCGCTAATAGTCAAACAGGTAGGATTCAAAGCTGTACCATCATATGGGATGCCTTAAAGGGTTTCATGTTAACTACAAAAACACCTATATGCTTATTTAAGTTTTTGATAAACTTACATCGGCAGGTTATTGATGATACAGCTCTTTAAAAGTTACGGATTAGATTTGCGCATAGTATCTCTTCTAAGCGTATCACGTTTAAGGGTATCACGCTTGGTGGTGTCTTTTTTTCCAGGCCTTTGTTTGCTCTTCGTAGTTCTAGCCTTTTCGGTTTTTTTTCCAGTTGTGTCCTGGCGGGTCTGCGCAAAGGATGCCAAACTGATTGTACAGGCAAGCATCATGATCATAAATTTTTTCATAGGAATAAGGTTTTTTATATTGAGATTAACAATTATTTTTTTGTAAAAGTTTAGGGTTTTTGTTTTTTTTTTAAAGTTGTTGTCGATAGAGTATAAAGCTTGATTCTGACCATATTGACTGCGATTTATTTTTTCTCAAACTTTCAACATTTTCCCATTGTTTTATACAGGTTAGCTACTTCCATTAATTTTGCTTATAAAACGAAATGAAAACGACGAAAAAAATGTATTTTTATTTACTGTTAGCTGTTGGATCGATCTTGTATAGTTGTAAGCACGATCAGGCAGAATTTGAAATGCACGATTACGAGTTTACAGACTCGGTCTATCCAGAAATGATGTATCAGCACCAGCTAAACCTTGAACTCCAAAATCTGCCATCCCGCAACGAAATTAGCAACTTTGGTTACAAGAGACAGAAGGATAATAAGGTTTACCTTGATGAATTAATGGAAAATACCACGCTGCAAAATAAAGCTCCACTTACAGATGAGCATCTTAGAAAGATACTGCTTTTACGTCGTCAAACTCCAGTTGATCTCCAATATCTGCAATCTCTCCTTATCGAGTCGGATCAAAAAATGATTGGTTACCATGTTAAGGCCTCCGGCGCTTTGGGATTAATAAATGCAAATCTCAGGGAGTGGTCGCAAACGAAACTAAAATATCTTACTGCCGACCTGAACGACATCCAGCATTTAATAAAGTAATGTTGATTTAATCACTAGACCGTTACCATCCAGTCGGTATTAAGTCGTTGATTAATAATTTTTTTATGGATGACACTCACTCTGCATGGAAAAAAACCAATTTAGATTCTGAGAAACTTAACATTTTTTCGTTAAGCACCTCGACCGCATGTACGGTACCAAACTGCTTATGGTATCAGGATTACCGAGTATTGATAAGGTAGGATTCGGTGACTTTGAGCATGCATTGAAGACTTGCTCGGTGGTGTTAAGAAATAGATCGAGGGAATGGAAGTTGTTATTTTGAATGCTGAGGATCAAACGGAAGCATTCATAGCATGAGAACAACCCGACATTTGTAATAGCCTGGTGTCTTAGTATCGAAAAATCATCACATATTATTATTCCTACTCCATGCTTTTTTTTCTTCCATAAACCTGAATACCTGCCAAAAGCGATTGTTCGCTTCTGGACAGGGACTGTTCATTATCGGACAACAAGGACTCTGAAATTATAATAAATAGGCGATAAATACGTGCTAAACGGATAATTTTAATTTGGAATAGAATTGGTATCGGTTGTATTAATAAAATATTTGCCATGTTTGAATTAAACCTAAAAATCGCATTTCGAAATCTCTGGAAAGATAAAACGATATCTCTGGTTAATATAATCGGTTTAGCAACCGGCCTGGCGGCATGTGTGTTACTTCTTTTGTATGCTAATTACGAATTGAGCTATGATCGCCAAGGTAAGGAGTCGAGTAAGGTTTATCAGGTGATGACCAATTTTCAGGATGCGAAAGGAAAGATAACTAGTACGGGAGGATCACCAGGAGATGGAATTGCTGAAGCCATTCGCGAAAAAATACCCCAAGTTCAAAAGATTGCGAGGGTTGGCGGCGGAGACAGATCTGTAATTTCTACAAAGCAAAAATTATTCAAAAGAAAAGATTTTTTTGCCGATCCACAGATTCTGGAAATTTTTCAATATGATTTTATTGTCGGCAATCCTAAAACTGCACTGAATTCTCCTGATGGTATTATCCTAACCTCCGAGACTGCTAAACTCCTGTTTGGAACTGTTGATGTGTTAGGAAGGGCAGTGAAATATAAGAATTCAAAAGAATTGAAAGTTACAGGAGTAATCAAAGATCTTCCAAAAAATATGTCCCTTAGATTTGATTACCTCATGTCGTGGGAGTTCTTCAAAAGTATAAATGATTATGTTAGAAATCCTAGTTGGGGAAATTTCAACTTTTTGGCATTTGCTAAAGTAGATAATCCGAGAAGTATTGACATTATCAATTCCAGCGTTAAAAGACTTTTCAATGAAAACTACAAAGATCAAAAAGCTGAAAATTTTCTTTTCCCTTTTTCCGACATGCATTTACACGGTGAGTTCTCAGGTGGCAAAAGTATTGGAGGTGCAATCGAAAGAGTCTACCTGTTTATAGGACTAGGTTTAGGTATCTTGCTTATCGCCTGTATCAATTTCATGAACCTGGCAACTGCAAGGTCAGCCCGTCGAGCCAAAGAAGTCGGGATTAAAAAGACGATTGGCGCAACCAGATTTTCTCTAATAGTCCAGTTCTTAATGGAAGCCTTTCTGCTCACTATTCTCTCCGTCCTTATCGCAATTATTATAGTAGAAACTACTTTACCATTATTCAATAATCTATTGGAAGTAGGAGTAGAAATTCCATATTCCAGTTGGGGATATTGGATAGGCATTCTCATTGTGACTATATTTACAGGCGGAATTTCGGGAGCTTATCCTGCAATTTATCTTTCTGCATTTAATCCCCAAAGTGCGGTAGTAAACAAAAATGGCCGCTCCGGTTTTTTTTCGGTAAATTTCAGACAACTGTTAGTTGTTGTTCAATTTTCCTTCGCAATAGTCCTTCTAATCGCTACACTAGTTATTTACAGGCAATTGCAGTATATAAAAAATAGACCGATTGGGTATTCAACAAATTTACTTGCCGAAATCCCTCAGGATTACCAATTCCTCACTAGGTTCGAGCTGCTTAAATCACAGCTTATCAAATCCGGGGCTGCAATTTCCGTTAATCAATCCTCGCAAAGTATGACCGGAGTGAGCAACTGGTTCTATGGCCTAAAATGGCCGCATATGGAAGAGAAAGGGAAAGAGATTGTGTTTAACCGTCTGCAAACCCAATATGATTTACTGAAAACTACAGGCATAGAATTAATTCAGGGACGGGATTTCTCAAAGGACTTTGCCTCCGATACCGCTGGAGTTATGCTCAGCCAGAAGGCCATAAATATGATGCAGCTTAAAAACCCAATAGGGAAAAACATTGACCTTTTCGGTCAACAGCTTAAAGTTATTGGAGTATTTAAGGACTTTATTTGGGACTCCCCATACCACTCCGGCCGTCCGATGATTATTAACTTTAGTAAAAATGAAGGAGGAAATATTAACCTGAGATTGAATCCAAAGAACAGTTTGAGTCATAATGTTGAGCTGATTGCTGGAGTAGCTAAAAACATTGACCAGAATTACCCATTGGAGCTTGCCTTTGTCGACGACCTTTTATCCCAGAAACTTCAGTCTGAAAAAGTATTGGGATTGCTAGCCAATGTATTTGGTGGTATCGCAATTTTAATCTCTTGCCTTGGCCTGTATTCCTTGGTGAGCTATAGTGCAGAACAACGCACAAAAGAATTTGGTGTACGAAGAGTACTTGGCGCTTCAGTTGCCAGTATCATTCAGTTATTGTCATTTTCATTTTTGAAAATGGTTCTCATCGCTGCCATAATTAGTGTGCCAATTGCATATTTTTTGATGAAAAAATGGTTGAACGGTTTCGAATTTCATGTGGGACTGTCAGTTTCAATATTTATAATCTCGATATTCATAGCCGTTTTCATAGCATTTATAACTGTGTTTTTTCAAGCTTACAAAGCTGCTGTGGCAAATCCCGTCAGCGCATTGAAATATGAATAATTGATAAAGTATCTGGTCCTTCAAACCTAAATAGTTCGATTTCTAAGCACATTAATGTGGCATTTTTTTTAAAAAATTCTTTAAATATTCCCTCTACAAGTAATAGACGATGGATATAAAAATTCAATCCGACGGAGAGAAAAGAATTGTTATTGTGACAAAAAATAATCCTTTTACCTTAAAGTTATTGCAATCTTTCTTTGAGGTACAAGACAATTTGGAAGATAATATCAAGATTAAATATGAAGATGTTGACCAAATTCCAATGATATGCAGGTTGCTTGTTGAGGAAAACATCGATATTTTACAAATATTCATTCAGACTAGTTGATATTGTAAATACCTAATAAGTTTCGTTTTTTGAGACGGTTTTGTACGTATAAGAGGATCGTTGAGAGGATAACATCAACGTCTTAATGTCCATCAACATGGTCTATTCAAGTACCTTTAATATGTTGTTAATGGAATTATAAAGCAAAATGATCTGTTTAAGTGTTTCAAGTCTAACATTCTTTAAACTTACCCAAGCTACCGGTACGCTAGGTTGGGTAAGTTTAGTTTTGAGTCTATTTTCGGCTAAAAAGCCCAAAATTATATTTAAATCCAATAGCATAATAAGTATTACTATTTGCGTTGGTTCCCTTTGTGAAGAGTTCGATATTGTCACCTTTTTTCAGTGGTATTTGATACCCAAGACCATAAGCCTGGTAGAATCCATTTGAAGCATTGGTGCCATAATTGTAGCTGGAACCTGTACCCATGTATTGATGGTTAATTGTTGAATAAGCATCTTGATAGCCAAAATCTGCTGACAGGTAAAATTTACCAATGTAATATTTGGCCCCTGCGTAGAATGCATTTTGCAATAGTTTAGAATTTATAGCTTGCTTACCACCATTATTCCCGTCGTAAATGGCAGGATTATCTTTTTGCGTATAAGCAATATTCAACCCTGCAGTAAGCCCCCAATGTTTATTTAGCCTAAATTCATATCCAACCTCAGCTCCATAAATGGGAGCTCTGATTGTGGAGTTTAAACCAATAAAGGGAGCAACATAAACAGAATGTTTAACTAGTGAATCTTGAGCCAATGTTTTGGTTGCACCTAGTGCACCAAATGCTGTAATTAAAAGTATAATCCTTATTTTCATAGCCGAAACTACTAAGCACTTGTCTTATAACGTAATCGTTAACCCTTTTTAACTTTATTTACACTAATTAACATCTTCAGAAGATGATTAATAGTCGATTGAAACGAAGTTCGACACTCAAAAAGAAATTCAAGTGATCAGATATTTTCGTTTTCATATACGAAATATTCACAATCGTAAATTCGTCAGTCTATCAGAATTTACATACATTTTATAACATCTAAAGACAGCTTGTCTGTTCGTTCAATATCGAACATCTTATGTTCAATAATGGACAATAGACGCTCAATAAATAACAATTGTGTGGTTATTGCAAACTTTCAGAGCAGTTAAAACATTGGCATACTAAATGACCACTTTTTATAAATTTACATCTATGAAGAAATATATACTTGTTTTGTTTGTTGGTTTTACGTTTTTGTTTTCGTGTTCTTCGCAAAGAGGGTCGGTCCATTCCAAACCATTGTCATTACAGGATAGCCTGAATATGGTATCCGATAGTATTAGAGTTGAGGGCATAACAATACACAACTTGTTTAAAAGCCAAATTTTGGCTCATCGTGAGGTTGGCAAATTTGATAGCACAATGATTTTACAAAATGTTTACCTGCCTCACAAGCAGTTATGGGACAGTTGTTATGGGATCATCTTTGGACCCGATAATGCATTCAAGTTTAATAATTCCACTGGGATGATAAAATGGAATAAAACGCTGTATCCGGAAAACAAATCTCTTTTCGACACTAAGGCTAAAGCGCTGTTGGCAATGAATTTAGATTCCGTTCTCAAGTTAAATTTAACAAAGTTCAACAAAATGGTTGGCTACAAACCCACAGCGATTATTAGTATATTGTTTACACCAGTTCAGGGCATCGGTTTTGGGGGATGTAGTGCAGAGCAATTTGCACTTGAGCTGAATTATGAAAATAATGATCTGGATTACACGATCAATAAAGGAATACCACATGAACTCAATCACCTGGCCTATGAACCAAATAGAATGAAAGACCCCAAACATCAAACTGCATTAGCACAAACAATTGACGAAGGCTTTGCCTGTTATTTTACCTGGGCGTTTTTTGATGGAACTATTCCGAAATATGAAGCGGTTGAGAACATGTCTGAAGGCGAATGGCAATGGTACATTTCACATGAAAGGGAGATATTCCAAAAGGTTAAGATATATTTTGATGAAACAGCAGAAAATCCATTACTAAAGAATAATAAATTCAAATTATTCCCGGATGCTCCCAAGACTCTTTTTTATTGGCTCGGATTTAGAATAATTGAAGCTTATGTGAAAAATCATGGCAAAGATTCATGGAAAGAGCTATATAAATTAACAAGTGATGAGATCTATAAAGGTAGCGGATATGCAGACAATCTTCGCCAATAATAAGTTAATAATGATTTCTTAACTTAAACCTATAAATACGGAAAGCACAATCAGAATTAAATTACTCTTTTTGGACAGAGAGTTCTTTATCTAAGATAACATAAGCACTTTTTAGTTAAGCTAAAATCCAATAGTTTTGAAATAAGGAGCCGTTAAACTGTTCGTTTTCTGAGACGAAATTTACATTATAGATTTTTAATCCTATCTAAAATCCACCGTCTAAATTAAATTATAAGTGATATAAATTTTCAGTTAAACCAAGCTTGGTTTAACTGAAATTGATTTCCGCACACAATGTTCCAATATTGAAATACTTTTACCTTGGTTACCTATTTTACTTTTGAGCGTAAAAATAAACAAACGCAAAACACGATTTTACGCACAATCTTGTTCTGATCTTGAGCATAATGGTTAAAATATAAAGAAATTTGATTATCACTTCTTGATCAGGTGCAGGTTGCCCAAAATATTTACCTCGTCTGATACCATCAGTTTCCCTGCTGTAGTGAGACCTTTCCAGGTCAGTCCGAATTCTTCACGGGATATTATTCCCCTTACCGTAAGACCTGCACGCTTTTTCCCATCCAGACCAACGGAAATTCCTCCAAATTCACCCTGTAGCAGAATAAGTTTGGAAATACCGCCGATAGTCAGCTTCCCCCTCAGCAAGTAATCTCTTCGGTAAACGGAAAAATGTGAAGGATGGTCCAGTCCTTGCTTCTCGAAAAATATACCCTCGAATTCGATCACCGGACTTTCCTCGGCATCAAAAAGGTCTTTCGATTTCAGGTGCTCATCACGTGGCTCATAACCAGTGGTAAGGGAGTTGACATCAACCCTTACAAGTAGATCGGTAACCTGCCCAAAATCGCTTCCGGTGGTTGTCAGATCTACACTAAAGTTTCTGATGTAACCACTCAGTGTACTTATCATCAGATACTTTACATTGAACATAAGCTCGCTGTGTATAGGATCTAATTCCCAATAACTTTTTAGTTCATTTTGATTATCGTTGTTCATGAATTTAGGGTTAGTTATAAATAAGTTAATTTATAGTGATTTATCTTGACTGATCCGAGTCCCGGGGTTGGGTTAAATGACCGATTTGTGTATCGGCCGAGGATCCGCAGACCTGTGCCAGTATCGCCCGCACCCTTTCCAAGAGACCAGGTGACCTGAACAGCCCAGTCACCGTTAGGGTAAGTTTTCCATTAAAGGTGGCTACGCCAACGGTTCTAGCCGCAAGATGTGGTGTAAGTACCATCGGCCCCCATAGATGGAGAAGTTTTAGAGGACCAAATCTGCTTTCAAATGCCAGTTCGCCAAGATTGGTCAACATAACTTCATGTTCGGTACCTGCAGCTAGGGCCTGCAGGATTGTTTCCAGGCTTAAATTGTTATTGAAAAGCTGTTGTGATGATATAGTATCATGCTCTATCCATTCTGCTGTTTGGGCAGTAGCTACACTCGCCCGTACCTCTCGGGCAAGATCCCAAAATTTATTTCCAGAAAGGCCATTGTAGGCAGATGTAATGATATTGATCAACAGGCTAAAATCATCACCCATATTTAGCGTTCTGCGTGCTGAAACTGGATGCATGATCCTTATAGGTCTTTCCCCCGTTTGTTCATTTACCAGAGCTACAACCAGTGCGGCACCCAGTGTCCCGTGCACCGTGGTCTGCTCCAATCTAGATCTGCTGATAATATCATTTGTCTCCACTTCTGAAAACTTTTGATATGCTATTGATGTCTTTTCCCTCGGCAATGGTTTTTCGATACTGTGATGTTCAGTGAATATCTGCGCCTGGTTATCAAAAACGTTAAGGCCGATTACCCCATCAAGAGATGGAAGTGGTGACAAATTGCCAATACTTTGTCCAGAGATTACATTCAATATATCCCTGATAACAAGTGCTACTGACATACCGTCGGAAATGGAATGGTTAGCGACAAATATAAAAACCGTTTTACCTGGTTGCTGTACAAGCACAGTCCTTACCAGTGGAGCTACGGACAGATCAATTGCCTCATTGAGTTCCCCTTCTACGATGGCCGCCCAATCCTCACCAAGTCCCGTACGGATAATCCTCAGTGGTATCCTGCAATCGCCAATACTCTCAAATGCCGTTGAGTGATATTCGTTTCCGGATATTCGCACGGAAAGGTTGGGATGCCTGAGCTGTACAGTGTCAATAGCTGCCCGCCATGCACCCTCAGATGCGTTGCCAAGCAGTTCGGCAGCAACGGCAAAATGTGTACTACTTTTTTGATCCAATGCCCAGAAAACCTTTTCGTTTGTTCCGAGGGGCCTATTATTTGGATTTTTCATAATGATGAATTTGAAATTAAATTGAACTCTGTGTTGCTTTACTGATGATGCGCTGATCCCTTGCCCGCACAAATTTGTGGGCAAGGGCAGGCCCATACCTGTCATTTCCAACAGGGTAACAAATCGGCAAATTCCGATTGTTTGTTTGATAGAACGTGTTTGTTTACCTTCCGACCATCCGCTTTCTTATCCTGCTGAGCGAGGGCGCCTTGATGCCAAGGTAGGATGCCAGATGGTAGAGTGGAACGGTATTGAATATTTCAGGATGGATGTCGATCATATCCTGATAGCGCTCTTCGGCCGACTTGAAAAGAAATCCTTCGGTATTGGCCATCAGCTGATGGAAGGCCGTTTCTGCAATATATCTTCCAAACCTTTCCCATTGGTGTGAAGAGCTGTACAACTTGTTCAGGTTATCGATATGGATGTACAATATCAATGACTGATCTACCGAGGCAGTATAATAGTTACATGGCTTTTGGCTCAGGAAACTCGTGTAGGAAGCGACAAACTTGTTTTGGGAAAAGAAAAGCATATTCTTTTCATCGCTGGTCTCTTCATCTATTCGGTAGATCCGGAACACCCCACTGAGAATAAACCCGAGATGTTTGCAAACGTTATGGTATTCATTATAGAATTCGCCTTTTTTATACGCTTTCAAAGTCCAGTAAGGCAATGAAAGATCAAAAGATTCGCTGTCCATATTTACTACAGCAGCCATCTCATTTCTTAATAAGCTAATCTCTTCCATATTATAAGTTTGATATATTTCGGTTGGTTTAAAAACAGGCCCAAACCAGATATGCTTGATGATAACGTTACTTTGCTTCCCTAATCAATATAGCTGCAACCTCTTTGGGCATTGATAGAAATGGTGTGTGTCCACTTTTCAATTGATGGGTTTTTATCCCATGAACCTTGCCCACCATATACTGCTGTGTTGCATAGCTTATCGCATGGTCATTTGTGGCATAGATGTACACTTTCGCTATTGCTCCAAAGTTAGCTTCACTCAGCTTTACCGGTGTTACAAATGGGATCAATGGATCTGCCTTTACACCAGCTGAAAATTTATCCTGAACATCTTTCGATGCGTCTGCAGCAAAAATATCTACCGCACCTGCTGTTGCTATACCCGCAGAAGCTTTTTCCTGATCGATGTGTAGGTGTTTTCCTACATGGCTACCTTCATCCTTTTTTGCGATATCAAGCAGGCTTTGTCCATTGGTTGGCAAATAGGCCGTTAAATAGATCAGCTTCTTGATGCTTCCGGGCATGTCTTCGGCTACCTGACTGATCACTACACCAGCCATGCTATGTCCAACCAAGGTAATATTTTTTTGGTCGCCAATCGCTTTTTTTACCGCATCTACATAAGAATTTAGTGTGATGGAGGTAAATAGCGTATTGTCGCTACCATGGCCTGGCAGATTTACCGTTACCACATTATAACCTTTGGCGTTCAAATTTGGAGTTACCTGATTCCATGCGGATGCATCTGACCAGGCGCCATGTACCAATACGATTGTTGGTTTGTTAAGATTTTGTGCCGACACGCCCATTCCGAACAGGCCTGCGATCATTGTTAATGCTAATTTCTTCATTGTTTTAATTTTTTAAGGGCCAAATCATTTTGACATCACAAACATACCCGTAACGCTAATCAATAATATTCACCCAGGTTAATATCGTTCACTTGCCAAAAAAATATTTGTGGTGTTATAAATTTATATACAGGGCTCTCAATATATCCCGTGCCTCTTTCATCGGCTCTTTTGCCTGCATAACAAGATGGAGCCCCTTGTCGCGAAGTTCTGGAAGGGTGGCTTTGTCAGTTTTTTGGAGCAGCCTTATCAGATCTTCCCTGTTATGGTCGGTGCAGTAAACCGGGCTTCCGGGCTGCTGGCGCCAAGATTCGGAAAGTGTTCCCGCATCCACACCATCAAAACCTAGGGTACAGATCAGTTCGATCAGCTCACTTTTGCTATCACTATCGTCTCCAGAGATGGGCAGGGCAATCCTATTGGGTGTACCAGCCTCTGTACCAAGATCGGCCAACGATGATAAACCGATGCTGTTGAATGCCTTTAGGACTGGTCTACGTAGAAGCCCTGATACCCATTGACTTTCTGGGATACCATCCTCGAGTTCACTAATTTTCCCATCCCTTAGCGGATAATAGTTGCCGGTGTCCACTACCACAAGATTTTCCCTGCAGTTTGCCATAAGATCTGGCGGCAGGCTTTCTATACTCTTTTGGGGAATGGAAATGATCAAAAATTCAACATCTACAACAGCATCCCTAAAGTCAACTGCTTCCACACCTATTTCTTGGGCGAGCGCAGATAATGACTCAGCTCCCCTTGAATTTGCTATCTTGACCCGATGGCCAAGTGCACTCATTTTTTTTGCCAGAGTAGAGCCGATCTGACCAGCTCCTATAATACCTATTCTTTTCATGTTAACTATAATTATTTGAGCAGCAAAAATAGTGTACATTTAACCCATAATTGAGCGTAGTAACCTTTAGGATAGTGAAGCATGAAAACACCCGATTGCGATTTGGATCATAGGCAGTGCATAAACCAGTATTTTCCGCTCAGGGATTCGATAGAGGTATTGGGGCCAAAGTGGAGGATACAGATCCTAATTGCCGTAAGATATGGGCATATTAACTTTACAACTATCCAACAGGCACTTTCACCCATATCTTCAAGGGTGTTGTCACGTGAACTTAAAATTCTTGAAGAGAACGCGCTAATCAAGAGGGAGGTATCGGAGGACTATCCAGTTTCAATAAAGTACAGATGGACGGAGCATACCGAAACGATATCGCCCATACTGGAAATGCTACAGGATTGGGGCAAGTTACACAGGGCACGCTTGTTCAAACAAATATAGTATTACAACGAGGCCTTTTGGACGGGGTCATTGTGGCAATGGGATTATCATTAAAATAAAAATATGGGTGGCGAAACTGATTTATCGATCTTATTAAAGACAATGAAGCCCATATTGAATGATGGTATCTATTCATTCCATTGCGTTGAATCATTGAATTCGATAAAAATCCCCCTTGGGGAAATAGTCATGTTTTTTGGGGAAAGAGAGGCCATTACCCTAATAGTATCAGAACAGACTGCCAACAAGTACAATTTAAGCCGTGAAAATAGTTTTTCATGGATTACTTTGTCAGTGCACTCCTCATTGGAAGCTGTTGGCCTGACAGCCGCTTTCTCCACTGCATTGGCCAAGGTAAATATCAGTTGTAATGTTGTTTCGGGCTATTACCATGATCATATTTTTGTAGCTTACAGTGATACGGAAGGCGCTATGTCGGAGCTCAACCGTTTTACTGTTTGATTCGAATTAGTATTTGTTCGTTTTTTGAGACAGTTTATAATCTACAATAATTCTCTTATGCACCAATATCATCCTTTAGTTTGTAGGCTCATTCTAAGTTGACTATCGAAGAGAGCGTCCTTTTTGGGAGCCTCACATTAATGATTGGAATTTTCACAAAAAACTTGGATATTACCATTAAAAGTAATTTCACATTATGAAAGCATTGCCAGCGAAAACTTTTGTTCCAATAGAGAAGAATTCTTTCGGTATTTGCATCTGGTGCGAGCAAAAAAGACTTTTTAACAAGGCTCATATAATCCCTAAGTCGCTATTAACCAAAAATCATCCCCATAATTATCTTAATAATAGCGTTTGCCATGTTTGTAATTCATTTTTCGGGAAATTTGAACAATGGTTGAGTAAAAATTCGTTACTCAGAATTTATAAAGATGATAAGTGGCGCAAATCAGGGAAGAAATCCACAATAGACAGCTTACCGATTCTATTATATGAGCCTGAATTACATGAATGGCTGGTTATACATTCTCGAACTGGAGCGTTGCCATTATCACAACTGATTCTAACAAATAGGGGAACCCTAGCTCTGTTTCATAGTAGTATGGGCCACGAATTGGATATAATCATTCAAGCAGTTAAAAATAAAATCTTTTTGTCTGACGTAAAACAAGATTTTCCAGATAATTTTTCTCCTAGAGCTATTTTTAATAATGATCGAGTGATTTTACTGGGAAACAGTGAAAATGATATTCAAAGATTTCTTAAACAAGTAGATACAAATGCTATTTACAATGAAAATAAAGATGACTTAAATGGTTATACAGTATCATTTTTAGGCGAAAATCAGGTCGGTGCTGAAAAGCAGCTTCAGTTATTTTCTAAATGGTCAAGGGAAATTTGGACTATTTACGCTACTAAGATTGGTTATGAATTTTTAGCATTAGTTTATGGTGCAGATTTTGTTCTAGACGATAATTTTCAGCGTCTTAGACATTGGGTTCTTGACCATAAATTATCTGAAATTAGCGATAGTGTTGAATTCGCTTTACGAAACCCTGCGTTTTCCTTTCCATTTCAAAATGATGAATATGAGTTGGAGGTTGAGAGCAACTCTGTGACAACCAAACCCAACAAGATACTTGATCCAGGCCAGGATATCTTAGTTCTAATAAACAATTTTGAGAAGACGGTGGATTTAGAAGTTAGAATTGGATGGTTGCCACCCGTCAAAATAATCTTGAATGGCGATATTTTTGATGAACCAACTATAACTTCGGTATCTTATCAATTTGAGCAGTCGGAGTTAACATTTAGTAAAGTTTGTCCTTTCGAAGAAAAAACACATTTATTGCTGCTAAAGGATGTCAATGAAGGTTTTTTTGAAAAGTACAGCAGGTTTTTAGTGAAATTTAACCGATACACTGAAAGTTGAAGTCTACTTTCTTGTTTTTGATCTGACTGGACATTGAATTCTACAGCGTGTAAACTTTTCACTTTGGTCTGAACAATCTGACTTTCAAAGCTTCGTTTTTTGAGACACCTTCTCTCCTGATAATTTTTCAACAATCCACATATTTAAGATAGGCGTAGAGTATTGATTACTGCATTGATGACGAAAGGATATGTATTTAATGCGCGGCTGCAATCACCCACCGAATGAGGTTTGCGTCCCTCGGGAGTAACTTTAGAATTTTGCGCGGAGAAAAAGTTAAGTATATCAGTTGGGAGTCCCATGTATTTTAATTTAAACTATTAATGCATTGTTATTGAATATTGAGTGTATAAAAAAAAGCAGTCCAATCGGACTGCTCTATTTTTATTCTGTGTTAACTGCTTTAGTTCTATTTTTTACGTTTTCCAATGGCGTCCAGTTCTGCCATAAAGGTGTCGGCATCCCGCTGGTTTCTGATCACTTTAGTCAGGTTGTCAGAACTTACCCAGTTATTCACTTTAATGTGGTTGGAATGGCTTTTGGCCTTCTGCGCATATTGCTGTAATTTTTGTTCAATCCGCTGATTCATATACAAATATAATTATTTTAATTTTATTTATTTTATTATTGTTTTTTTTTGAACATATAATATCTGTAAAGATCGTGCCAACTTCGCTCATAATTGAAAGCCTCTGGTCTTGGTTTGGGTAATAGGTTGTCATGCTCATCTTTTTCATACTCCCAATTTCTAAATACTCTAACATACCAGTCTACACCTATAGCCTCAAAATATTCTTCCAAGTAGTCTTTATTGTTAATGTACATTTTGTGGTATACTGCTGCCCTGCGGTCATCTGAACCGTCTATGCCGAGGGTGAGCTCAGGGTTTTTATTTAAAAAGACGTATGCATGGAATAAGATGGTTGAGAACATTTTATTATAATCCTGATGGGCAAGGCTAATGTTGTCATCAAATTCTCCATTGCCATCAGGCGGGCCAAAACCCAGATTATAAATGCGGGGTATTCCGATATCCTGATAAGTGGATATCTTAATCAAAAGTTCCGCCTGAGTTCCATCTCTTTGTGGGGATGGAAATATCATTTGTTTCAAATCTTCTGATACGGTTAGCGGCTCGTACGTGTCTTCAAAATTAATTTTAATCTTCATAAAAATATAATGCGACCTTAGCATTTAGGTTTTGGCCTTTAAATTCGGAATAAAAAATAAGATTTTAAGCCATTTCTGGGGATTTCAGGGATAGTAGACACCGGATTTCAATCCAAACTGTGCACCCGGCTTTAGTCCCTGGATCCAGGGAAATTTGATTCAATCTGTACCAAAGATAAAAGTTCATCCGAACTTTCAGCGTTCAGTTTTTTGAACATGGCAATCTACTCTGCCGGGTTTCCCAAATAGCTTTTAGTTCCCTGAATCCCTTTAACGGCTTCCATTCGTCATTCAGAAACTATCCAAACCTGAAAAAACGGTCCATTAAAACTATATCACCCAGAACAACCTACTCTTTCTTTTTTAGCCAATTTTAAAGCATCTACAGCGCGTTTTGTTGTTCAGACGATAGAAGATTCCGGAAGCCTTAGAACCAAGTTTAAAAACGCTAAAAATCAGCCGACTGCACACTTTAAGCGGTAATCAGTGCACATTTTGGAGCGAAATAAGTGGTCATTTTAGATAGGAATGAGTGACCATTTTTGGGATAATCCCCACATCAGCTGCATGGCGGTAATAAAACATGCAGATCACCCTGCCGCGAAAGTTGCTCAGGATTTTTACTCTACCCGCATTAACTTGGATAAAAAACGAAGTGTCAAGATGAGCATGATCAGTAGTAGCGTAGCCGTTACTGGACAAAGATTTCGAATTTTTTCTTGGCTGATTTGCAGGAGTTGGCGAAAGTTGCCAACTATTTCAAATCTTTAAATCATTATTAATTGGTTTTAGCATTAGATTTTTTAGTTGCTTATGTGCACAAACCAATTTATTTGACCCCTTGCACAAATTTTAACTATTTGTAAGTGCTTTGAAAATAGTATGTTATAAAATATTTGTTATTGGCGAGAGGGGGGGCAATCTACTCCGGTTTCCATTTTGAGCATTGAGCTTACCGAAAAACATATCTCTGGAAGGACGATTACACTCAAGCTCAAATATGGAAATGTTTTAAAGGCAGATACATTTTTAGTTTGTTTGTTTATTTCATAGTTTTCGGCGATGATCGCCGAAAAGTTATGGTTTTATAAATAAATTTGCTTGTCTATATTTGAGTTTTCGGCGATTCATCGCCGAAAACTTATTAATTGATAAACATGCCCATAGATTCTCAAAGACGTAAAGATGTATTCCGGCTTGTTCCTGAAGGTTTTCTTGTGACTAGAAACTGGCTACAGTCTCATGATTTAAGCAGCCATGCGATAGATAACTTACTTAAAAGCAACCAGGTGACTACGGTCAAAAATGGCGTATACAAGCGCGAAGGCTCGATTGTCGAATGGGCGGATGTTGTTTACTTTTTACAAAGACAAGAGAGGACTGATCTCACTATAGGTGGAATCACCGCTTTAGAACTTCAAAAGCTAGCCCACTATCTTTCCTTATCCAGCAGACGGTCAGTTCATTTATATGGCAAAGATCAGTTGCCTTCCTGGATAAATAGGGTAACCGATTATGCCTCGTTTCAAAAACATAATGTTGGTCATCTCCTGGGGCACATCGTAACAGATGATTTACAAGAGCGGCTATATCAGTTTACCAAAACCTTTATCTGGAAGAAAACCAATGAGGGAATAAGAATATCAATACCCGAAAGGGCGATATTAGAGGTGCTCAACCAGGTCCCAGCACAAATATCGTTTGAACATGCAGATGAATTAATGCAGGGTTTAAATACACTTTCTCCCCGTGCGCTGCAGCAGCTTTTAGAATTGTTCGATAACTTTAAAGTGCGTCGCTTATTCTTCTATTTAGCCGAAAGACAAAATCATCCATGGTTAGCTAAACTTGATACAACCAAAATAAACTTTGGCTCCGGAAACAGGATGATCGTTAAAGGGGGGCGCTTAAACAAGAAATATCAGATTACTGTACTGGAAAGTTATTAGTAAAAAGGAAGAGTACGCCGAACAAGTTAGGCTGTTAGTTCGCCTATTGCCCATTATAGATAAAGAGGAATGTTTTGCCCTGAAGGGTGGAACTGCAATCAATCTTTTTTACAGGCCATTTCCCAGATTATCGGTAGATATTGACCTTTTGTATCTTCCTATGGATGACCGGCAAACTGCATGGGATAATATTTTAGCTGCATTTGAGCGAATATCTATTGAAATCAAAGCATCCGTTCCAGGTGTTCACATTCAGAATACGACCCACCATCAACAAAATTCGCTAAGGCTTATTGTAAGTTTGGGTGATGTTAAGGTGAAAATCGAGCTATCTCCGGTGATACGGGGCAGTGTATTTGCTGCTAAAAAGATGGAAGTACATGAAACAGTCGAAAAGGAATTTGGTTATGCGGAAATACTTGTTACATCTCATCCCGATCTATATGCAGGGAAGCTTTGTGCAGCCCTGGACAGGCAATATCCAAGGGGTCTGTTCGATGTGATGCAACTTTACCACAACGAGGGTCTCACCGATGATCTTCGTAAGACATTCCTGATATTCTTGGTCAGTCATTTTAGACCTATGTCTGAATTGCTCAATCCTAATAGGAAAGATATATCTGCTATTTATGAAAATGAATTTGTACAGATGGCGGAAGTCGATGTCTCATTGGAAGAACTTCTGGAAACGCGTGAAAGATTAATCCACGACATCAATACCAACATGACTGAAAATGAAAGGCAATTTTTGCTATCGGTTAAAAATAAGCTCCATACTTCTCTCTTTTAGAAATGGAAAACCCCGATCTGATTGCAGACCTGCCTTCGGTCAAATGGAGGTTAATTAATCTGGCAAAAATGTCCCCAGGAAAGCATGCAAAAGCTTTTAAGGATCTTCATGATGTATTGTATCCTAATACATAATCCCGCTGAATTATAAGTGGTGAATATTCATCATTTTAGTATAAACCGCTAACTCCATAGCGGTTTTTTTTTATCCAAATTTTCAGCAATAAGTTCACCTGAACGGATAAGCCAGAGTAGATTGACTCCATATCCCCGAAAACGGAATTTTTGTAAGTTCTGCTGGCCTGTAAGTCAGTGGATTGGTGGAAAGGGGTCAACTTAATTGGTTTGTCCTAATGCAGTATGCTGATCTTTAGATTTTTAAAGTCGAAAATGAGACACCAGCACTTTTCGATGATGGATTGAATTACACACTTTTGAAGATTTTAACTTAACTTTCCAAAATATCTTTTAATTTAAATGAAAAAATATTTTATAGTATTATTCGCGCTCATTAATCTTTTTTACGTGTATACTTCTTTTGCGCAGGATAGTTTGATCACGAAACTTGCAAAGGTTAATGTTTTGTCTTTTTTGCCCGAAGGAAATTCATTTTCTGGTCTAGGATGGTCCAAGATTATGGAAATGGTAAAGGGGAGTAATGATGTGCTTATTGGGGAAGATCACTTCACAGCTGAAATCCCTTACTTTACTTCTGCATTAGCAACACAGGTTAAATTTGATAATTTCTTTTGTGAAATTGATCCTTTTACGGCCAGGATTTTACAAAAGAAAATTGAAAGTCTAACTAAGGCTGAATTAGAAAATTATTTAAATAAATATGGAAATACTTTTTCATTCTACGCTTTCACTTCTGAATTCGACCTGCTTAGACAGCTGACTCAATCAAATACCCAGATACATGGGACTGATCAGATAATGGTAATTGGCGATAGAGTGATATGTAATGAGCTTCAGAAGATGACCAAGAATAAAAAAGCTAAAGAAATATATACTACGATAGCAAATAATTCGAAACTATACTTTGAAAATTTTTTAAAGGATCCAAGTAAGCCTTTTTATCTTTTAACAGACGATTTCGGGAAAAAGTTAAATGAACTTTCTTTGCTAACACTAAGTCCCGAAGAGGGTCGAATAATTGATGCTTTGAAGCAAAGCATCCAAATATATAAAACCCGTAACCATCATTTGAGGATTCAACTGATGAAAAATCAACTTATGCAAGAATATACTAGCTGGGCAGACAAGAGAAATCTTTTTAAATATGGTGCGAATCACTTAGCAAAAGGCGAAAGTTTGATGGAGATCTACGATCTTGGAAACTTAATAAACAATGTTGATGATAGCCAGTACAAAAATTCCTTACACATTATGATACTAGGTACCTCTGGAACGCAGGCATCGCCATTTCAAGGACATCCTGCGTCAAAAATCGATGAAAATAGCAGCTTACTTAAGATGTTAAAACCAATAACAAGTGCAGCGCAGGGGGATCAATGGCAGTGTTATGACATGATTCCACTTAGAAACGCCCTGGAGCAGGGAAAGATTACTCTTTCTGATTCTAAGCTATCCAGGGTAATTAAAGGTTATGATTTATTGGTAGTCATTCCGAAGGTTACCGCATCAAAAATTGCCGAAAATTGAAAATTTATCGTGCCCTGTAAGGGCTTATTCATTGACAAACGACAACTATTTTTTATTATCAAAAAACACCCATAATATAGATAAATAGTAATAAGAATTTTCGAGTTACTTCTTCAAGCTCTATAGTGCCTATGCCGATGTAAAATGACCCCACCCGCCAAAAATAATTTATTATGACGTCTTCGTTCTAAAGGCTCGATATTTTAATTGTAATTAGTGAGGTAACAAATCCTACCTTATGCTCTTCGCTGACATTCATTTGTTCTATAGTGCTACTATTTTCTTTAATGGCTTAACACACACAGTGTATTATTGTCCGCAACAAGAAGTTCTTGCATAAACCCTCCATGGCCTTTGCACTCCATTCAAAAAGGTTGCTCTAATAGCTTGCATTTCAGATTTATTCGGACAGAATAAGCTTCCATTTTATAAACAGATGACGGGGCGACAAGGAGATCATTTAACAATCCCCTTGCACATTTAGCTCACCGTTTTGGCGTTTTCCTCGTCGCATGCAGAAATCAAAAAGTCTGGTCGTTCGCCTCAAAATGACCTTTAATTGTACAAAAACAAACCATTTCTGAACAAAACAATACCATTCTGCATTTTGCTGATGATTACTTTTGCCTTGTATAGGAGTTAAAAGCCAATACAACTGTAGCGCACAAATAGTAGTTACAGTTTGTCTAACCAAATCATTATGAAAATTAGTTTTTCCAGCTTAAAACATCAGCTTACTGCAGCAACTTTTAAAATCGTTTTGTCTCTTTTTTTTCTACTATTATCAACGTGGGTTGTTGCCCAGAAAAAGAGAAAGTTTAATAACATTGACAATAAATCGTACCAACTTGTTAAACCTGGTTACAATAGCAACACTGTACTTCAAAATCCGCTAAATGGCTGGGTAATGTATGCATCGAGAAACGCGGACGTTTCATATTGGGACACCACCTTTTTTGTTCCGGAGTTAGGGAAGAAAATTAAGCCAATTGATTATGCTTCGGCATGTTATGTAAGAACGAGTTGGGCATCATTAAACCCATCAGAAAACGTTTATGCCTGGAATGATCCAAATTCTAAAATTGCCAAGCTGATCCGGGGTGCTCAAGATAGAGGATTACCTATTGCTTTTCGTATCGTTGTTGATGGACGCGATCAGGGAGCCAATACACCAGCTTTTGTTTACTCGGCGGGCGCAAAATTTTATTTAGAGAATAAAACAAATCCGGATAGGAAAACACCATATCCCCAGGATCCTGTTTTCAGAAAATATTACTCGAAGTTTATTGAAGCGTTTGCCAAAGAATATAATGATCCTGAAAAAACATCCTTTATTGATGCCTACGGACTTGGTAAATGGGGCGAAGCGCACAATGTAGTATATCAGGATCAGGGTAAATCCTCCGATTCTGTTAGAACTGAGCAATATAAGGAAGAAGTACTGGATTGGGTTACCGATTTATACACCCGCAACTTTACCAAGGTTCCGCTAATCATTAATTATCATCGGCTAATTGGTCATCCGGAAAGCTGGGCAGCAGCAAATCCAAACAGCCGGAGATTGTTAGAAAAGGCCATTAACAAAGGTTACAGTTTAAGGCATGATGCATTTGGTATGACCGGATATTATCAGCAATGGGAGAAAGATTTTGCGAAATCATGGAATTTCAAACGACCAATTATCATGGAAGGCGGCTGGATCGTTTCAGGAGCGCATCGCTATTGGATAGATCCGAGTAATCAATATCGGGAAGGCCACGATGAAGATGTTAGAAAAGGAGAATATGAAGCATCGGCTGAGGCAAAAGTGAACATGATGGACTTCCGGGCCGGCGGTGAAACCGCATCCTGGTTTACAAAGGCATTTCCTTATGTTCAAAAATTCGTCTCGCAGGGTGGATATCGATTGTATCCCGATGAAATAAGTCTTCCTGTTGAGTTGAGTTCCGGAGATACTGTTAACATTTCCCATCGCTGGAAAAATATGGGCTGGGGCTATTGCCCGAATAATATTCCGCAGTGGAATTATAAATACAAAGTGGCTTTTGCTTTACTTAACGATCGTGATGAGGTAGTGAAGCTTTACGTAGACTCAAAAAGTGAACCATCAAACTGGATCAAAGATAAGCCGATTAAATACGATTTTAACCAGCATGTCCAGGTCCCTTCCGGAAAATATACCTGGGCGATAGCAATTGTTGATATAACGAAAAATAATTATCCTGGAATCAAACTGGCCATTAAGGATAAAGCCACTAAAACTGGCTGGAACAAATTAAGTCAGGTTATCATTAAGTAGAATTTCAAAAAAATGGCGTGATCAATATGCTGAAAATAGGTTATAAATACATCATTACATTGCTGCTGTCGACTTTAGCTTTACCTCTTTACGCGTTGAATGAGACAACTTACAGTCGATTGGAAAAAGATACGCTGGCAGTTGGGAACAAATGGATAGAAAGGAAGTTTCTTTGGAACAAGGGCAACCTGATCACTTACAGTTTAACCGACAAAGCCACGAAACAAATCTGGCTGAACAGATTAACAAGTCCTGATTTGCAGCTTACGAAAGATGAGTCAACAAATGGAACATATACATCGAAAGAGGTGAAGGAAACGGCCATTCATGCCAAGTATTTAGCCGTCGAAATCAAAGTTTCGCTGGGTACTTTATCTGTTAAAAGGGTTTATCGGATTTATGAGGACAGTCCTGTAATTGCCTGCGATATTTATTTAAAAGGTAGTACGAATCTAGCCTCAGATTCCAGGACGATTAATGCCGCGGATCGGAAAAACATTGAGTTTACTGAAGATATGAAGTCGCAGCAGATGACGGCTATTTTAGATCAAATCAAACTGGATGGCTTTCACTGGCAAACCAAAATCGTTGAATTTTTTGATGTGACAGACTGGAATAACAACCTGATTCAGGAAAGGCATATCATTCCTTACCGCAAAACGAATTACAGAGGGAATTTATTGGTAGCGCACAACAGCGAAAATAATAAAGGCTTTTTCTTTTTGAAGGAAGCTCCGACATCAAGTGTACAGTTGGCTTATCAAGGTTACGATTTTACTACCGATTTCGGTCATTTTACTTTAACCGGATTGGGATTGACTGCTAACGATATTAAAGCTGAGGAATGGACCAAAGCATATAGCAGCGTAATCGGGGTGTATAGTGGCGGCGAACTGCAGCAATTAACCGCCTTGCGCCGTTATCAAAAAAATATCCGCAAACTATTGCCTCAGCGGGATGAAATGGTGATGATGAACACCTGGGGCGATCGAAGTCAGGATGCAAAGGTGAATGAAAAGTTTAGTTTACTGGAGGTAGAAAAAGCAGCCGAATTAGGGATTTCACACTTTCAGATTGATGATGGCTGGCAGATCGGTAAAAGTCCGAATTCAGCTGTAGCAAAAGGATCTTTTAAAAACATTTGGGATAACCCTGATTACTGGAAACCAGATCCTGGAAAGTATCCAAATGGTTTACATCCAATCGTAAAAAGGGGAAAAGAATTAGGTGTAGAAATCTGTCTGTGGTTCAATCCGAGTGTGCAAAATGACTATGCAGATTGGCAGAAAGATGTGAACGCTTTGGTAAGTCTATATAAAACATACGGCATCCGTACATTTAAAATTGACGGTTTGGCTATTCCCACCAAACAATCAGAAATCAATCTCCGCAGGTTATTTGATGGCGTGCTGGAGCAAACCAATAACAAAGCTGTATTCAATTTAGATGCTACCGCCGGTAGGAGGGCAGGCTATTACACTTTTAATGAGTACGGCAATGTATTCTTAGAAAACCGCTATACCGACTGGCAGAATTACTATCCCTATTGGACTTTAAGAAATTTATGGCAGCTAGCTAAATATGTGCCAGCCGAGAAATTGCAGATCGAATTTTTGAATAAATGGAGAAATACTGATCAGTATGGCAAAGATATTTTTGCGCCAGATAATCATTCTTTCGAGTACTTATTCGCTACTACGATGGCAGGACAACCTTTGGCATGGTTCGAGGGGACAGGTTTACCAGCTGAAGCGCTAAAAATCAAAGATTTGATCAAAGCTTACCGAAAAATACAGCACGATTTCCATTCGGGAATCATTTTGCCAATTGGCGATGAACCTTCTGGAAGGTCCTGGACGGGCTTTCAATCCTTGCAAGGAAAGGAAGGTTACTTCATTTTTTACAGGGAAAATACCGCCGAAGCAGTTGGGGCCGTAAAAACCTGGTTTCCTGCCGGAACCAATGTTAAATGCACACCCGTTTTAGGGAACGGAAAGGCTATCGACACCACCATTGCAAAAAACGGAACAATTGAAGTTACACTTCCAAAAATAAACAACTTCGTGATGTACCGCTACGAAATCACCAATTGAGACTATATATGAGAATTATCCTGATCACATTTTTACTAGCCCTTACCATCAGCTCTTGGGGACAAAAAAAGTACCAGTTAAGATCCCCCGATGGGAAATTAATAGCCGCTATTTCTCTGAATGAAAGGATTAGCTATGCCATTACCCATCAGGGAGATACTATTTTAAAACCCTCCATCTTGAACATGACCTTAGAAAATGGCATGACCTGGGGGAAAGGTTCGCAACTAAAAAGAGCCAAAACGATTACATCCCATCAACAGATTAATGCGCTGTTTTATAAAAGAAACCAGATTGATGACCATTATAACGAGCTGGTTTTAAGTTTCAAAGAGAACTTTAACCTCGTTTTCAGAGCTTATAATGAAGGTATCGCATATCGGTTTGTATCGACCAGCAATGAGGCAATAACAATAAAAAAAGAGGAGGCTATTTTCAATTTTTCAAAAGATTTCAATGCCTATGTTCCCTATGTAAAAGGAAAATTTAAGGATATCGAAAGCCAGTATTTCAATTCTTTTGAGAATGAATATACTTATACGCCATTGAGTAAAATGAGTGCGGACAAACTTGCTTTTTCGCCTTTGGTGGTGAGCGTAGATCATGGTAAAAAGGTTTGCTTAGCAGAAGCAGATCTGGAGAGCTATCCAGGCATGTTTCTAACTAACGCTAACGGTTCAAACTCCTTACAATCAAATTTTGCACCTTATCCAACAGCAACCCGGCAAGGCGGACATAATGAGTTGCAGCAATTGGTTACGGCTCACCAACCTTATCTGGCCAAAAGTAAAGCTAAAGCTCAGTTTCCCTGGCGTATTGTAATCGTTTCTATCAGCGATAAACAGCTGGCAGATAACGATATGGTTTACAAACTGGCAGCGCCATCAAGACTGGCAGATGCCTCCTGGCTTAAACCCGGTAAAGTAGCATGGGAATGGTGGAACCACTGGGGTCTCTCGAATGTAGATTTCGAAGCAGGTATTAACACCAACACCTATCAGGCTTATATCGATTTCGCCGCTAAAAATGGAATTGAATATGTGATTTTGGATGAAGGCTGGGCAGTAGATAAAAAAGCCGATTTGTTTCAGGTTGTGCCCGAAATAGACTTAAAAAAGCTGATTGCTCATGCAAAAGCTAAAAATGTAGGCATCATTTTATGGGCCGGTTATTATGCTTTCGAAAGAGATCTAGAAAAAGTGTGTAAGCACTATTCAGAAATGGGCGTAAAGGGTTTCAAGATTGATTTCATGGATCGTGACGACCAGCAAATGATCGATTTCCATTACCGTGCGGCAGCAGTTGCAGCTAAATACAAATTGATGCTGGATTTTCATGGCACATATAAGCCTACAGGCATCAACAGAACCTATCCAAATGTGATCAATTTTGAAGCAGTTCATGGTTTGGAACAAATGAAATGGACTGGATCAGAGTTAGATCAGGTAACTTATGATGTTACTTTTCCATTTATTAGAATGGTGGCCGGGCCAGTTGACTACACGCAAGGTGCAATGCGTAATGCCACTAAAAGAACCCATCGTGGGATCAATGATGAACCGATGAGTCAGGGCACCCGTTGCCGTCAGCTCGCACAATATGTCATTTTCGAATCGCCGTTAAATATGCTTTGCGATAGCCCTACCAATTACGAAAAAGAGCAGGAGAGTACGGATTTTATTACGGCAATTCCAACGGTTTGGGACCAGACGGTGGCGCTGGAGGGTGAGATCGGGAAGTACATCGCCATTGCTCGTGAAAAAGCAGATCATTGGTATGTAGGTGCAATGACCAACTGGGATGACCGCAAGCTTGATATAGATTTATCATTCCTTGGAGAAGGGAACTACGTTGCAGAGGTATATAGAGACGGCGTTAATGCCAATCGGATCGCCTCTGATTATAAAAAAGAAACCATCACTATTCCTGCTAATCGTAAAATGAGCATTTCTATGGCTAAAGGAGGCGGTGTAGCCATGAAAATTTCTAAGAAATAATATACAATGATGAAGCCGAGAACCTTTTATTTAGCATTATCTTTCTTTTTAAATTTGATTTTTTCGAATTCCATGGCACAACAAACCATGACCAACGTTTATGGAAGAAATGTGCAATCTTTAAATGGAAAATGGGATGCGATTATTGATTTATACGACCAGGGGAGAAAAAACAAAATCTTCCTCAATAAAAAGCCTGAAACCAAAATTGATTTTTATGAATATTCTTTTGATAACGGACTTCGTTTAAATGTACCATCGGATTGGAATAGCCAATTGCCCGAACTTAAATACTACGAAGGCACCATTTGGTACGCTCGTCGTTTTGATGTTGCAAAGGCAGTTGACAATCGTTCATTCCTGTATTTTGGAGCGGTAAGTTATCGTTGCAGAATTTATCTGAACGGTAAAGAAATTGGTCAACATGAAGGTGGTTTTACGCCTTTTCAAATTGAAGTGACTGATGCTATAAAAGAAAAAGATAACTTTTTAGCGGTCGAAGTTAATAATACGCGTCAGGTAAATGCTATTCCGGCCATGGCTTTCGATTGGTGGAATTACGGTGGGATTACCCGTGACGTGTTTTTGGTAAGCACACCAAAAGTATTCATTGAAGATTATTTCATCCAGCTGGATAAAATCAAAGCCGATAAAATTAATGCCAGTGTAAAGATTTCTGAGAAGGTTAGCCAATCGGTCACCGTCGAAATTCCTGAATTGAAGTTAAAGCAAACACTTAAAACAGATGCAAACGGCGAAGTAAAGACTGCATTTGTATCGAAGAAAATAAAGCGGTGGTCGCCAGGCTCACCTACTTTGTACCAGGTTAAAGTTTCCAGTAAGAGCGATCAGGTAGAAGAGCAAATCGGTTTCCGTAATGTTTGGGTAAAAGGAGAGGAGATCTATCTGAATGATCAACCTGTTTTCTTAAAATCCATTTCCTTTCATGAAGAAATTCCGCAACGTAAAGGTCGTGCTTTTTCCGAAGCAGATGCAGTAATGTTATTATCAGAAGCCAAAGCTTTAGGTTGTAATATGATCCGTTTGGCGCACTATCCACAGAATGAATACATCGTCAGGCTTGCCGAGAAAATGGGTTTTTTGTTATGGGAAGAAATTCCAATTTGGCAGGGGATCGATTTTAAAAACGAGGTAACCAAAGAAAAAGCCGGCGAAATGATGCGTGAAATGATTATGCGGGATAAAAATCGTGTCGCTTTAACGTTTTGGGGCGTAGCCAACGAAACGCAGCCGTCGGCACCTCGTAACGCTTTTATTAAATCACTAATTGACATTACCAAATCGATTGATACTACGAGATTGATAACAGCGGCTTCTGATCTGGTTCGTTTTAATAAGGATAAACAGGTTTTTGTAATGGATGATCCTTTTATCAAAGAATTGGATGTTGTGGCCATCAATAAATACATGGGCTGGTACCATCCATGGCCGGTTACGCCAGACAAGGCAATTTGGGATGTGGCTAAAGGTCAGCCCCTAATAATTTCTGAATTTGGTGGAGAAGCACTATACGGAAAAACTGGCTATGCAGATGTAGTGAGCTCGTGGAGCGAAGATTACCAGGCAACCCTGTACAGAATGAATTTGGAAATGTTTAAACATATCCCAAATTTACGGGGCACTTCGCCATGGGTGCTTTTTGATTTCCGTTCACCATTCCGTTTTCATCCAACTAACCAGGAAGATTGGAACAGAAAAGGTTTGGTCTCTGACCAGGGCTACCGAAAGAAAGCCTGGTACTTAATGAAGGAATATTACGATAGTAAATAGAAAAACCGTCATTGCGAGGAGGAACGACGAAGCAATCTCTATGGCGTGATGACTTAATTATAATGAATTAAAAACCAGAATATACACACAGATGAACACATATAAAAACCTAATACGCTTACTGTTATTACTTTTTTTGATGCAGGCTTACACACTAAAAGCGCAAACTGCATCCATAGATTTATCTGGTAAGTGGAGATTTCAAACCGATGTAATGGATTTCCGCAGAGGATCTCTTTCTCCCAGATATAACCACATTTTACAAGAAGAAATCGATCTTCCAGGCATTACCGACGATTATAAAATTGGCTACAAAGTGCCATACCAATACATCGATCGCTTGACAAGAAAATACGAGTACATGGGGCCGGCTTGGTACCAACGCGACATCGAAATTCCTGCAGCCTGGAAAGGGAAGAAGATTTTTGTGTATTTTGAACGTACGCACTGGTTAAGTTCAGTTTATGTTGATACCAAAGAGGTTAGTGCCATTGATTATGTCAGTGTGCCACACAACCACGATTTAACCAATTTCGTTAAACCAGGAAAAACCCATCGGATTACCGTTTGTATTGATAACAGGTTTCAATACAAGACCCATAAGTGGAACCATGCCCATACCGAATTTACCCAGATTAACTGGAACGGTATTCTGGGAGAAATGAAGCTGCTAGCGATTGATCCGGTATATGTTGAAGACCTTCAGGTATATCCAGATATTGCAAGCCGCTCGGTAAAAGTACGCTTACAGGTCAATAACGAAACTAAAAAGCAATTTAAAGGCAAGGCTTCCTTCATCATAAATGGTAAAAATTACAACTTGAAAAGTGAAGTTGCAACAGTGAGCAAAGACTCGGTAACTTTTGTAGAAGCCAATATTCCAATGGGTAAAAATGCCAAACTTTGGGATGAGTTTAACCCGAATGTTTATGAGATTACCTGTCAGTTAAACACTTCTGATGGAAAAATAAACTATCAGCATGAAAAAGCGACCACGTTTGGATTACGGGAAGTAAAACAAGGCAAAAATCATGTTGTGATGAACAACCGTCCCTTGCATTTGCGAGGCAACGTAGAGAATGCGGTTTTTCCAAAAACCGGTCATGTGCCGGTTGATGATGCTTCCTGGGAGCGGATCATGTTATTAATGAAAGATTACGGAATGAACCACCTGCGTTTCCATTCCTGGTGCCCGCCAAAAGCGGCTTTTCGCATGGCGGATAAACATGGGATTTATTTTGAAGTGGAAATGCCGATGTGGGGCAAGGATGCGGAACCTGATGAAAACAGGTACAACTTCTTTCGCAGGGAAATCAAAGCAATTTTGAAAGAATATGGTAACCATCCGTCATTTGTGTTGTATTGCAACGGGAACGAAATCACCGGGAATTTCGATTTTATTGAAGAGCTGACGGCCGAAGGAATCAAGTTAGATCCCCGCCATTTATATAGTGGTTCTACCGCTCGTACGCGGGTAAAATCCGATCAGTATTATGTTTCGCAGCAAACTAATAAAGGTCCGGTAAAGGTTTACGAAGGTTTACCGAATACAAATTGGGATAGGAGCATTGAGTCTGATGTTGATGTACCGGTAATTTCTCACGAGTCTGGACAACGCTGTGTGTATCCAAACTTCGAAGAGATCAAAAAATATGGGAATAGCCCGGTAGAAGCCCGAAATTTTGAGGTGTTCAGAGATATGCTGCAGAAAAATGGCATGTTAGATCAGGCCAATGACTTCTTTCGTGCTTCCGGCGCATTAACGGTTTTAGAGTATAAAGCTGTCATTGAGGCATTGTTGCGTTCATCTAAATCTGCTGGTTTTCAATTATTGTCAATTAACGATTTTCCTGGACAAGGTTATGCGCCAGTCGGTATCTTAGATCCATTCTGGGATAGCAAAGGTTTAGTTACGCCGGAAAAGTTCAGAGCGTTTTGTGCGCCGACAGTGGCTTTGTTGCGTTACGAAAAAAGTAGCTTTTTTAATTCTGAAACGTTTTCAGGTAAAGCTGAAGTTTATAATTATAGTAATGCCACCTTAAAAAATGCAAAGTTAAAATGGTGGTTGACTGATGAGAGTGGCAAAGTATTGCAAAAAGGAAACCTAAAAAGCCAGACTATTGCAAATAATAGTGTTTCGCCGGTCGGTGAATTTTCGATCCCGTTAAAAGGTATCTCCGTTTCGCAAAAGCTAAAGGTACATTTATCAGTTAACGACCAGATTGAAAACAGCTGGGACATTTGGGTTTATCCAGGCCATCAAAATCTGACGCAGTCAACGGATCAGGTTTTGTACACCACTGTTTATGACGATGCTGCTAGAAAACAATTATCACAGGGTAAGTCGGTGGTTCTTTATCCTGCTCCCGAAAATGTAAAAGGACGTAAATCAATGTTCCATAACCATTTCTGGAATCCCATCATGTTTGCCTGGGCACCTATGACAATTGGAAATTTGGTGCACAATAAACAGCCGGTGTTTAACGACTTTACCACCTCATACCATACCGACTGGCAATGGTGGGATATCCTGAACAACGCCAAAGTAATTGAAATGCAAGGCGCTCCGGAAAAACTTCGTCCATTTATCCAGGTGATTGATAGTTACGATAATAACCAGAAATTGGGTATCGGTTTCGAAGCTAAAGTAAACGGCGGAAAATTGTTGGTCTTAGCGGTAGATACGAAGAAGGATATGGATAAACGTCCGGCAACACAGCAACTATTGTACAGTATAGATCATTATGTAAAAAGCGATAAATTTTCGCCGCAGGTTTCTGTGGAAGAAACTTTTATCCAATCATTTTTAACAAACTAATAATGGAACGCGATGTGGAAAAAAATAGCTTTAGGGCTAACGTTAATAGGTAGCCAGGCTTTAATGGCTCAGGAAATCTTATTTAACAAAAAAGCCTCACTGAATCAGGCTTATCAAAAGGCAGTGGAGGCAGAAAATTTGTTGCCAATAAATGATTTGAACATGGAGTTCGGATACGTTTTATATCAAGCCGAAATCACCACCCAGGCAGAAAGTGAAGATTTAGAACTGGAAAACGTTCGTGATTATGCTGCTGTTTATGTAGATGGAAAGTTGCTAGGAAGGTTAACCGATAACCATAAGGTAATCGATATCAAAACTACTCCTGGCAAATATTTACTGCAAATTTATGTCGAAAACATCGGTAGAATTACCTATGGTCCAGAAAATACAGACAACTTGAAAGGCTTGTTTGGAGAGGTTACTTTAGCTGGAAATAATGTCGCAAAGTGGAAAATGATCCCGTTGACGATCAAAAAGTATCCGGTTAAAGACCTTGTATTTGAAGACCGTAAAGAAACCTCTGTTCCTGGATTTTATAAAGGAAATTTCAAAATTGAAGAGCTGAAAAAGACTTACCTGGATATTACCGGATGGGGAATGGGAGAAGTATGGGCAAACCAAAAATACATAGGTTCTTACTGGGAAGAGGAAAAACAACAATCCATCTTAATTCCACTAGAAGATTTGGTGAGAGGAGAAAACGAAATTGTAGTTTTCGAGCTCAAAAACAATCAGCAAAGGACAATGAAATTATCACAAATTCCTGTTTTTAAATAGAAATGATGAAGAAGACAATTTTAGCGCTGGTGCTTACTTCGGTCGCGTTATTTTCGGGCTATAAAGAAGATAAACCGGTTTATAAGGATGCCAGACAACCTATCGGGAAGCGAATAGAAGATTTGATTACGCGGATGACCCTGGAAGAAAAAGTGATGCAACTGAACCAGTATACCCTGGGCAGAAACGACAATACGAACAATATGGGCGATCCGGTGAAGGGTATTCCCGCGGAAATTGGCTCACTCATATATTTTGGCAGCAATGCTAATTTACGAAACGCCGTACAAAAGAAAGCAATAGAACAAAGCCGTTTGGGTATTCCCATTATTTTCGGTTACGATGTTATCCATGGTTTCAGAACCATCTATCCGATTTCTTTAGGTCAGGCTTGTTCATGGAATCCGGCATTGGTCGAAAAAGCTTGCGGTGTAGCAGCGCAGGAAGCTCGGATGTCGGGTATAGACTGGACTTTTTCACCCATGATTGACGTGGCCAGAGATGGGCGTTGGGGCCGTGTTGCCGAAGGTTATGGTGAAGATACTTATACGAATGCTGTTTTTACTGTTGCTTCGGTTAAAGGTTATCAGGGTAAAGATTTATCGGGCGATAAAAACGTTGCCGCTTGCCTGAAACACTACATTGGTTATGGTGCTTCGGAGGCCGGCCGCGATTACGTGTATTCAGAAATTTCCAACCAAACGCTTTGGGATACATACATGTTACCCTATGAGGAAGGCGTGAAGGCTGGTGCAGCTACTTTGATGAGTTCGTTCAACGATATCAGCGGAACCCCAGGTTCGGCTAACTATTATACCTTAACCGAGGTATTGAAACAGCGTTGGAAACACGATGGTTTTGTAGTTTCGGACTGGGGTTCTATAGAACAGCTTCGTCCGCAGGGCGTAGCAGCCGACAAAAAAGAGGCAGCTTTAAAAGCATTTACGGCAGGGGTAGAGATGGATATGATGAACCGAAGTTATGATAGCTATTTAGGCGAACTGGTTAAAGAAGGGAAAGTGTCTCAGGAATTATTGAACGATGCCGTAAGGCGTGTGCTGAGCGTGAAATTTAAACTGGGATTATTTGATCGCCCGTACACGACAGCGATTACCGAAAAACAAAGGTTTTATCGCCCAGAGAGTTTAAAAATTGCAGAACAACTGGCTGAAGAGTCAATCGTTTTGCTAAAAAATAAGGATAAAATATTACCACTAAATAAAATCTCAAAAATTGCATTGATCGGTCCGATGGCAAAAAGCCAGGGGAACTTGTTAGGTTCCTGGGCCGCTCAAGGCAAACCAGATAATGTGATTAGCATCCATGATGCCCTGCAGGTAGAATATAAAGGCAAAGCCGAGGTTTCTTATGCTTTGGGCGCTGATTTTGATGGGCATGATAAGAATGGTTTTGCGGAAGCAATTGCCTTAGCTTCGAAATCTGACGTAGTTGTATTGTGTTTAGGTGAAAAGAAAGAATGGAGCGGAGAAAATGCTTCGCGTTCAACCATCGCTTTACCACAAATACAGGAAGAATTGGCGATGGAGCTTAAGAAATTGGGCAAGCCGATCATTTTGGTGTTGTCTACCGGTCGTCCGTTGGAGTTGAACAGGCTGGAACCACTTGCCGATGCAATTTTAACGATGTGGCAACCGGGAACACCGGGCGGTAAGCCATTATCGGCCGTATTGTCTGGTCGTGTGAATCCTTCTGGGAAATTGGCGATGACTTTTCCCTTTTCAACAGGTCAAATCCCGATTTATTACAACCACAGGCAGAGTGCCCGTCCGCAACAAGGAAAATATCAAGACATCCAAAGTACACCTTTATATGAATTTGCACACGGTTTGAGCTACACCACTTTCGAATACGGTGAGTTGAAAGTCTCATCAGCCCAAATAAAACGCGGCGAAAAATTAACAGTAGAAATTCCGGTTAAAAATACAGGAGACAGGGACGGTATTGAGACTGTGCATTGGTTTATTCAAGATCCGGTTTCCAGCATTTCGCGTCCGGTCAGGGAGTTAAAGCATTTTGAAAAACAATTGCTGAAAAGGGGCGAAACGAAAACCTTTAAATTTGAAGTGGATTTACAACGTGATCTGAGTTTTGTGAATGGGGATGGTAAGCGATTTTTGGAAACTGGCGATTATAACATCATCGTTAAAAATAAGAAAATTAAAATAGAAATCGTAGATTAACGCTCTTTAATCAAGATTTTGCTTTAAATTCTTTGTCCCTTCTTTGTCAGTCTGCGCTTCCGGAAGTATCGCGTAAGATGGTTGAAAGTTGCTTTATTTAGCATGTTGCAGAAAGTTCAGACTGGTAAAGTGTAATCGGAAATTGAGCAGTTTTAATAATTTAATGATCAACAGCAATCATTGCAAATGAAAAAATACATCCTTTTTGCTTGTTTTTTTACGCTGCTTTTTCAAAGTGTCTTCGCAATTGATATCTCCAAATATCGATTTCATGTAATGCCGGAAACTTCCTACTACGGTGGGATACAGAGTATTGCAAAAGATAGTTTGGGAAGGATTTGGTATACAGGACCTGATGCACTTTTCATGTACGATGGCAGTAGTTTTTATCAATTAAACGATATCGTTTTTGCCATTCAACCCAAACTTAAGTGGGGGTATGGCTCAGTAATCAGAGATAAAAAAGGCAGTCTTTTTGTAAGTACGGGACATGGCTTATTAAAATTCGATTATCAAAAATTCGCATTCAATGTAGTAGTTAGCGGCAGAATACGGTCAGTTTGTCTACACGATGATGGTAAGTTGTATGTTTTATCGGGCGATACACTGAAACGCTATGATGATAAAACGAAAAAAACAGATATTTTTCCGCTTCCTAAAAATCAGTCGTTTAATAACCTTATCAGCATAAAAGGAACTATATTTCTTACCCGGGATGCAGTAGTGCAAAAGGTAGATATGGACAGGAAAAGATTGGTGCCATTTGCCAATTTTGGGGCGGTTAACAACGCCGTTAATGATGGTTTAGGCTATCGCGGTTTGTATTATTTTCTTACGCAGAGAGGGGGGATTTATGTTACTGATGAAGCCGGGAATCTGAAGCAAAAAATTCCGGTGGTTGTGGCGGGCAGTCAATCTATGCTTTCAAAAAAGCTTTACATAGATCAAACAGGAATAATATGGGTGGCTACGCAGGCGGGCTTGTTTGTTTACGATCCGGTAGCGGGAATAAGCAATTATCTGCGCATGAACCTAAACGACGCTTTTTCACTGCCAACAAACTCTATCTGGACGATTTATGCTGATCCAGAGCAGGGTGCGTGGATAGGAACCTATGGTGGGAAGATTGCCTATTGTTCGCTCTATGATTCGCGGGTGCGGTACTTCAATCCAAGTCCCGGTGGTCTCAACCATCCCATTGTAAGTAGCTTTCAGGAAGATCATTTGGGTAACATCTGGATTGGTACCGAAGGTGGTGGATTAAACTATTGGAATAGACAAACCGATGCCTTTAATCATTACCTGAAATCGCAGGGCAATTCGCCAAACTCCAATATGATCAAGCGTTTAAAGTTTGATCAAACCAATAAACAACTCGCTATTTCGGCCTACAGCGGAGGCATAGGATATCACGATATGAATAGCAAGTGGTTCAGCAGCCTGGATTTGTTTTCTCCGGAAAGTAAACAGCCATTAACCGTTTACGATTTTGTTCGTGATCATGATGGAACTTGGTGGATGAGTGATCCGGACCGGTCTTTTTTTTACAGAAAGAAGCAAAACGGCCCCGTTGAGTTAGTGCGGGTAACGGGTACCGATGGCAAGGTACTGAGTTCAGAAGTAGAAGCTGTATTTATTAACAAGCAAAATCAACTTTGTTTAGTTACCCATCAGGGCTTTTTTATTGTCGATCCAAGCAACCTTAAAGTAATAAAACATTACTTGATTAAAGATCTTTCTTATGCCGCAAATTATTTGTGTAGCTATGTTGAGGCTTCGAACGGTGATTTTTGGTTTGGAACACTGGGCCGGGGTGTAAATGTCCTCAAAAAGGATGGAACATACCTAAATTATGGACCGGTAAATGGTTTGGCTGCCAAAATGGTTTTCGCCATTTTGGAAGATGAGGCCTCGAAGAACATGTGGTTAAGCACCAACGATGGTTTGTATTTGTATGACAATAAAACCAGGGTGTTTGATAAAGCCAGGTTTTATCAGGAAAACAGCTGCGGCTCTTTCTACATCCGCTCTGCCTATAAAACAAGCAAAGGCGAAATGTTATTCGGTGGGACCAATGGTTTCATGATGTTTGATCCTGCTTTCCTGAACAAAAATCCGCAGAAGCCGAAGGTGTTTTTCACAGGGTTTTTAGTGAATAACAATTTGGTAACGGCACACTCAGAAAATTCTCCTTTAGAACAAGATATCGCCAGTCTTTCTAATCAAAAAGAAGATAGAATAAGACTTTCGAGCAGCCAATCAAATGTAGAAATCAGGTTTTCGGCCGACAGCTATTTATCTGCCGATAAAAACCAGTTTGCCTACCGCATGAAGGGTTTAGGAGAGAGGTGGCAAACCAGTCATGCTAACCAAAAATCGGTACAGTTTCTCAATCTGCCTAGCGGAGATTACACTTTCGAAATTAAGGCTTCTAACAACGATGGACTTTGGGGCGATGAAATTTCGAGGTTGTATATTCATGTAGATCCCCCGTTTTTTCTTTCATGGTGGGCCTATTTTTTCTATTTTATCGTAGTGGCTTCTTTGCTCTTTTTTATTGCCAGATATTATACCAATAAGAAGGTTTTTCAGGAAAGGTTAGCGTTAGAAGCTTTGAAAGAGCGAAATATGCAGGAATTAAGTCAGGCTCGTACAGATTTTTTTACCAATATTTCGCATGATTTGAAAACGCCTCTAACCCTGGTGATTCAGCCATTGAAGCAGTTAAAGGAAACATTGGCCGCCAATGACAATGCGGTGGCTTATATGGGTTTGATTGAGAAAAATGTATCCCGAATCCAAAGGATGATTAGCCAGTTGCTGCGTTTCCGCGAAATTGAAAGTCAGAAAATTACGCTTAATCCGCAAACCGGAGATTTCATCAACTTTGTTAAAGACCTTTTTGGATTATTTGAGCTCTATGCGAACAAGAAAGAAATTGAAACCAATATTGCTGGACATAAGGATAACCTGTTGGTTGCCTTTGATTACGATGTGATCGAGAAAATCCTGACCAACTTATTTTCCAATGCGTTAAAATATACGCCAAATAAAGGTTATGTTGGTGTTCGGATTTATAGCTCAACCGATGAGGAAAAAGAACGTTTGGCGGTAAAATTAGATGAACAGGAAATTGAATATGTTTCAATTGAGGTCTTAAATAGTGGTGATGGATTTTCGGAAGAACAGATTGCAACGCTTTTCACTTCCTTTAATCGCTTATCATCACGCCGGCCAACTTTTGAAGAAAGTTCCGGGTTGGGTTTAGCGATTGTGAAAGAATTGGTTGAGGTGTTGAACGGAAAAATCTGGATGATAAATAAAACAGATAAAATCTCGTTCACGATTATGCTCCCACTCAAAAAACAGGCTGGTAGCGGAGATATGCAATCTACGGTTTATGATTACACCATTTCGGAGATCGACGATATAGTGATGCAAGATACTGAAGAACCGCAAAATGGTGTCACTGGATTTAGAAAAGCTGATAATATTTTGCTGATTGAAGATGATCCGCAATTGCGTGCATATTTAGAACAACGCCTCGCAGAAAAGTACAACGTGTACACCGCAAGTGATGGCGCAGAGGGAATGACAAAGGCAGAAAAAATCTATCCTCAATTGATTATTACAGACTTGATTATGCCGAACAAAAACGGCCTGGATGTTTGCCGCAGTTTAAGGCAGAATTTCAAAACCAGTCACATTCCGATTATCATGATTTCGGGGAATGGAGATGATAACCAGAATAAAATCAAGGCATTGGAATACGGTGCGAGTGTATTTATTGATAAACCTTTTGATGTCGATTATCTGTTGCAGCAAACAGAAACCATTCTTAAAAATCAGCAGGAGCTGAAAGAAAAGTACAGTAAACGGATTCAGGTAGATCCTTCAAATGTGACAGTGACCTCAATGGATGAGGAGTTACTAAGAAAGGCAATGAAGGTAATTGAAGAGAATATTGCTAACGCTAATTATTCTGTAGAAGATTTCGTATCGGATATGAATGTAGGTAGAACGATCCTGTATCAGAAAATCAATGACATTGTAGGCATGTCGATTAAGGAGTTTATTCTGAATATCCGCCTGAAAAGAAGTGCCTATCTGCTCAAAAAATCAGATCTGACAGTGGCAGAGGTAGCGTATGAAACAGGTTTCAACAATGCAAAATACTTTAGTGTTTGTTTTAAAAAGCAGTTCGATTTAAGTCCTTCAGAATTTAAAAAGAAAACGGCTGGTAGTACGAAGAAATAGTATTTCTAGGCGATATTCAAACGTCGAAGTCATTTCCTCGGTCATACTTCGTCATCCTCGTGGATGCAAGGATCTTAAAGCATGAAATCGCGTTAAAATATTAGCTTATTCCTTGCATTAAGATCCCAGACTTATTCCGTGATGAAGTTATTGTTGGCGGAAGAAGTGAAACCTTTAGCAGTGCAAAACCTCCAAAATTCCTTTCTAAAGTACAAAAGCGAACCATTTATGTACAAAAGTGAACCTTCTTGATGGAGTGTTTATTTAGTTTTGAGCATACCAAATATTCAAACCTAAAATCAATGAACACAAAAGTAACACACATCCCGCTGCTCTTGCTGATAGCCTTAATCACTGTTGGCCAGGTCAGGGCGCAGTCGCTTAAAAATGTAATCGATCAAGCTTTTAAAACTGCGGAGCAACAAAGCCTGTTGATGGCTAAAAAGTATGAAAATCAGCCAGGCAGGTTGCCTAAATCTTTTGAAGGCGGTAAAGATACATCGTCAGACTCAAGATGGTGGTGCAGTGGTTTTTTCCCCGGCTCGCTCTGGTATTTGTACGAGAACAATAAAAATACCGAATTGCTTAAGTACGCTAAATTATTTACAGATAGGGTAGAACGTGAAAAATACACCACCGACAACCATGATGTTGGCTTCATGCTGTACTGCAGTTTCGGCAATGGCTTGCGCATAACCGGCGAAGAACATTATAAGGAAGTGTTATTGACCGGAGCAAAATCCTTAGCTACCCGATTTGATCCTCAAGTGGGATTAATTCGTTCTTGGGACCATAACACCGCAATTTGGCAGTATCCAGTCATTATTGATAACCTTATGAACTTGGAGCTGATGTTGTGGGCAGCTAAAAATTCCGGAGACGATAGCTTTAGAAAAATCGCGGTTTCACATGCAGATAAAACCATGATTCATCATTTTCGTCCGGACTACAGTTCTCATCACGTAGTTTCTTACGATAAAAAAACCGGCTTGCCGCATAGAAAACAAACACATCAGGGTGCCGCAGATGAATCTGCCTGGAGCCGAGGACAATCATGGGGTTTGTACGGTTATACTTATTTATATCGGGAAACTAAGGATCAACGTTATCTCGAGCAAGCTAAAAATATTGCCAATTTCTTAATCAATCATCCTCAGATGCCAAAGGATTTTATTCCTTACTGGGATTACAATGCGCCGCAAATTCCAAATACCACTCGCGATGCTTCTGCGGCAACGGTGATGGCTTCGGCATTAATTGAACTGAGCGATTTTGTAGATGCTGATTTGAAGAAGAAATACATGAAAGTGGTCGATACCCAGATTAGAACGCTGGCATCTGATGAATACACCGCTAAGCCAGGCGAAAACGGTGATTTCATCTTAAAACACAGTACCGGCGCCTTTCCTTTCAAGTCAGAAGTTGATGCACCTTTAACCTATGCAGATTACTATTATCTCGAAGCATTAGCAAGACTTAAAAAAAGGCTTTAAAATACCATAAAAACAGTAATCTTGTGTCCGAAATTCAAAATCACTATATATTCATTGCCATGGCGATCTCTAGGAAAGCGTTATTCACAGGTTGTATTTTATTGTGCAGCGTCAATTTTTTGTCAGCGAAACAAAACTGTAAAATGGAGGATATTGTTATCAGTCCGAACCATTATAAAACAGGGACACAATCAGCACGCATACAGAAGGCCATAAACGAAGCGAAGAAAACCACCGGAAAAGTTGTAATCCCCAGGTATGATGTGGTTACAAAAATGGATGTCTGGTTGATAGATGAAGCTATTTTATTGCCGTCAGATTTTGAATTGGAACTTAATAACTGCAAAATCAAACTATCAGATCGATGCAGAGATAACTTCATCCGTTCTGCAAATTCAGGTTTGGGAATAACGACTGTAACACCTTCAAATAACATAAGGGTAATAGGCGTAGGGAATGTATTGCTAGAAGGCGCAGCTCATCCACGTGCTACGGGAGATCATAACAAAACATTATCGCTCAATCCCAAGGGTTTCAGTCAATCTTTTGGTACTGATGCCGGCAAACCAAATGAAAACCAGAAAGGTGGCTGGAGGAACCATGCTATCATTTTTGCACATGTAGATGGATTTGAAATTAGCGGCATCACATTAAAAGATTATCATGGGCATGGTTTAGTCTTAGAACGGAGTACCAATGGTGCAGTTAAAAATATCACTTTTGATGTAAAGCAGGCGGTAAATATAAACGGAACAGCGCAGCAAATCCTTAATCAGGATGGTATGGGAGTGCGTTTTGGTTGTAGGAACATTATCATCTCTAATATCAGAGGGAAAAGTGGTGACGATTTTATAAATATCGGTTTAACAGACACAGGTGTGCCAGCAGGCAAAGAAAACGTAAATGTGGTAAGCGGATCCGTTTACACGGGCGATAAGGATAATATTTCCAATATCTACCTTCAAAGCTGGCAGGATTTCTACTCGCTATCCCATCGGGCTATTCGTATAATGCCTGCAGGTAAATTAAGAATCAGCAATGTATTTATCGAAAATATGATCATTAGTCCTTTATCCAAAAAAGGATTGGAAGTTGAATTTGCAGAGAATATCAAAGGGTTATTCGTGAGAAATCTGGTGAGTAATTTTCAAATACAAGCCAAAGGAATTTCGGATGCTGGTTTTAGAGATATCTTTTATATAGGAGAGGGTACTCCGATAAATGTACGGCCAAGCGAAAATGTAGCGATCGATAATGTGAAAAATATCAGGAAATAAAAACTTTCGAAAAAAGTACTTTTTTTGAGATGCAAAAATCAAAAAGTGCTTTTAATTGCTGTTTTGTACAAAACCAAACCATTTTCGTACAAAAGTGAACCCTAGGAGTTGCTGATGTGCTATAGATTTGTGATAACAAAATCAATAAACCCTAACCAAATATGAAAACTACTTACCTACCACACTCGGCATTTGCCGATACACCGCTAAATGCCGAAAAAATAAAAAAAGCTCTACACCATTTTTTAATTACAACGCAGTCTTTTGCCTGATTGGAGGTGGAAGAAAATAAGCCGGAATCAATCATTAAAATGCTGGTAATAATTTAGGAGACGCCTCATTTTTAACGAGCACTTTATTATTAATCAGATAACAAAATGAGTATTTAAACATCCTGAGAGATGATTCATTTTAAAATAAATTGCTAACCATATATAAAACTAGATGATAAAAAAGCTACATACCAAGTTTACGGGTTGGTTATTAGTTGTTATTTTATCCTGGGGTAGTATAAATTCACTTTATGCCAAGCCAATCGAAATAACGCTCAATAACAATGTTAAGCCAGAAACCAAACAATTTAAAGAAATTGTAGGTACAGTAAAAGACGAGAAAAATCTTCCCATACCCGGAGCAAGTGTTAAAATTAAGGGTACAACTATCGGCGTTCAAACCGATTTGGATGGAAGATTTAAAATTAACGCAGATCAGGGTCAAATCCTTGTTTTCTCCTTCATCGGCTCTGAAAGTAAGGAAGTAATAGTAGGCAGTTCTACAACTATCAATGTAATCTTGCCTGCGACCAGTAGTACCTTGAGTGAAGTAGTGGTTAACGGATATTCAACACAAAGACGATCCGCTGTAACGGCGGCAATTAGCACAGTGTCGGGTCAGGATTTACTTAAAGCTCCGGTAACAAATGTTAATAACGCATTGGCAGGTCGCGTGCCAGGTTTGGTCGTTCAGCAAACTTCTGGTCGTCCAGGCATAAACTCTGCAGCACTATACATTCGTGGACAGGTTTCGCCAACAGCAACAGCTTTGATCATTGTTGACGGGGTGGAAAGAACTTCGTTTGGTGATATCGATGCCAATGAAATTGAAAGTATTAACATATTAAAAGATGCTTCTTCTACCGCATTATATGGTTTGAAAGGCGCCAATGGTGTATTCGTTGTCACCACTAAACGGGGCATTGAAGGACCTGCCAGGGTTACACTTTCCAGTAACGTAGGATTTGTTAGTCCAACATCGCGTCCAGAAATTTTAAATGCCTATGAAAGTGCATTACTATTAACCGAGGGGCAAATAAATGTGGGCGATCCGAGAACATTTACAGATGAGGATTTAGCAACATTTAAATCAGGTGCCGGAAATCCTTTGCTGTATCCTAACGTGATGTGGTACAATGAATTGGTTAAGAAAAACTGGATGCAGAACCAACAGAATGTAACAGTTTCCGGTGGTAGCGAAAAAGTGAAATATTTTACCTCTTTCAGTCATTTGAATGAGGAAGGAAATTTCAAAGAATTTAAAACACCATTGGATTATTCAACCTCGCCAAGTTACAGCCGTTACAATTTCAGGGCCCGTGTAAGTATCGATCTGACTAAAACGACCAACTTTGAAGTGAATTTGGCTGGTAGAAATGAACATCGCTACAGTCCGGCCGGGATGAGTGAGTACAATGATCCGGCAGGGGTGGTAAGCAACGGTATTGAAGGCCTGGTGGGCAGGGCTTTAAAAATGCCAACCTGGGCAGCTCCTTTCTTTAAGGAATATATTAATTCTGATGATCCAAAAATTATTGCATTGGATGGTAATTACAATCACATTGTAAATTATGGTTTGGGCGGCGTTAACTCGGTCAATCCCTACGCATTACTAACCTATGGTGGATATGCTTTTACGGATAATAATGTTGCAGAATCAATTTTTACACTCAAGCAGAATCTTGATTTTCTAACCAAAGGTTTAAGCTTCAAGGCACAATTTGGTTACGATGCCACCCAGCTTTCCGGAAAGCTGCAAAGAGGTAGCACCGGATATTTAGACTTGAACCGTACAACGTTAGAGCTTACACCGGTAGGGGGAACCTACAATGACTTTTTTGGTGCGCCGGCCTACTCAAGAAGTGGCTTTACCAAAACCAATTTACAGTTGTTTTTAACCTATGGCAGAACATTTGGCAAGCATAATTTAAGTGCAAACTTAATCGGTCAGCGAGAGTTGCAGGGCTCTGCAGCAGCGGCAGCTCCTTATGCTAATCAAGGCGTAATTTCAGAAGCAACCTATAATTACGCGAATAAATACTTTGTAACAGCCAGTGCAACTTATAATGGCTCTGAAAACTATGCCAAAGGTTATCGCTATGGTTTGTTTCCCGCGGCAACGGTAGGCTACAATCTAGCTAATGAGGAATTCATGAAAAAGCTATCCTGGATGAGTATGTTCAAAATTCGCGGATCAATCGGACGGGTGGGAATACCAAGTCCGGGCACCAGTCGTTTTTATTATCAAAACAGGTTTGGAGCAGGTGGAAACGCCGTTTTTGGAAATCCTAACAGTAATTTTAGTGCACCCACCTATATCCAGTCGCAATATGGAAACCCCTTCATTACTTTTGAAATTTCCACCAAGCGAAATTTAGGTCTTGATTTAGCTTTTTTTAAAGATAAGCTGAATATAACTGCCGATTTGTTTGATGACAAACGATCTGATATTCTTTCTACACGGTCAGCAACAAGCTTTGCTACTTATGGCGCAACAGTTCCAAGTACAAACTACGGTGTAAATTACAATCACGGTTATGAACTTTCGGTTAACTATAGAGATAAGGTGAAAGATCTGACTTACGCCATTACCGGAAACTTAAGTTTTGCCCGTAACCAGAGAAGCGTATTGGATGAAGCACCTGGACTTGCTGAAAATTTAAGGACATCAGGAAAACCAATCGGAACATTCTTCGGCTACCATGTGCTGGGTTTTTATGCTGATCAGCAAGACATTGATAGCAGCCCTAAAAATAAAATTACGGCTTACCCATCTATTCCCGGCGATTTTAAATATCAGGATATTAATAACGACGGCATTATTAACAATCAGGATGTCATGGCCATTGGCCATCCAAACATTCCGGAGTATAACGCCAGTTTAAATTTGCAATTGGGATATAAAGGCTTTCAGTTAGCGGTATTATTTAATGGCGTAACTAATGTAAGTTCAAATGTGGTTTTCCAGAGCGGAGGCACAAATCAGTTTTATGTACCGATGTTAGACCGATGGAGTCCTACCAACACAAATGCCAGCTGGCCTGTCATTCGTCCGGGATTAAATGCAAATCCAAACGAAAGTTTGAACGATTTCACACTTCAGGATGCCTCCTACATCAAGCTTAGAAATGTGCAGCTCAGCTACACTTTACCCAAGCAATGGCTTTCCCGGTTAAAAGTGAATAGCTTAACCGTTTTTGTAAGCGGGCAGAATCTAAAAACGTGGACAAACTTTTACGGTATCGATCCTGAAAATAGTTTGTCAGGCAATGCATATGCTTCATCAATTGCAACTATTCCTACTACTAAAGTGGTTAACCTTGGTCTCAATTTATCATTTTAATTAACGAAATCATGAAAAAAATCATAAGTCTCTTGTTATTGATTACCATAACAGCCAGCTATTCCTGTAAAAAAGATTTCCTGCAAAGAGATGTAGGTCTTCAAAGTGATTTGGAAGAGGTTTTTAAAGATCCGTTGCTCGCTTCCCGATTTGGAGATTTTACCTACACACTCTCTATAACAGATTATGGCCGCTTAAGCGGATATAAAGGAATGACCTCTCAGTTTACCGATGAATCCATTGCCAACAATGGCCAGATTGAGGTTGCAGCGATGAATACCGGACAGTTTCTTGATCCCGGAGCCTCTGATGTTACCGGTATTTATTCGCAAATGTACAAAGGTATCCGCAATGCGAATTTAATGCTTTCCAATATGGGCAGAACCCCATGGACTGACTTGTACAATCCTAATTATATCAGAGGAGAGCAATTATATCTAAGAGCGTATTATTATTTTGAGCTATTGAGACGTTTTGGCGGAGTGGTGCTGTTAACAGAAGCACAGGATTTTACAGAAGCATCGACCGACTTAAGCAGGGCTAGCTATGCAGAAACACTTGCCTTGATACTCAATGATATCGAAGAATCGATCAAGCTTCTACCCCTTACCAATGCTGACTGGCCTAATCCGGCGGCGCAATCTAACCGGGCTACCGGCGCAGCAGCTATGGCCTTAAAAGCAAGGGCGTTATTGTTTGATGCCAGTCCCCTTAATAATCCTGGCGGCGATGTGAGCAAATGGAAAAAAGCCTCAGCTGCATCAAAAGCCATTATGGATTTAAACAAGTTTTCGCTGGAAGCTAATTATGCAAATGTGCTTACCGTAGCCAACTCCAGTGAATACATCAGAATCTGGCCAAGAGGCGGAAGAGGCTTTATCGGTACTTACCTGAGCGATTTTTTAATTCCTACCAGTTATGGCGGAGCTCAATCTAACCTTTCACCACTTCAAAACCATGTGGATTTATATGAAATGTCAAACGGAAAACCAATTACTGACCCTACATCTGGCTATAATCCACAAAATCCCTATCTAAACAGAGATCCACGCTTTTATGTCAATATTTTATATAATAATGTAACCTGGCAGGGGAGACCCGTGCAAACCTGGCAAAGTGAACCCAATGCACAAGGGATTGTTACCTATGGCACTGATATTAGTTCTGCAACGTCTATAACTAAAACCAGCTATTATTTAAAACGACTGTGGCCTGAAACGTCTCGCTCTGGTTCAACCGCATCAGCTTTGTTAAATTATGTTTTTTATAGATATGCAGAGGTGCTGTTAAATTACGCCGAAGCTTTAAATGAAGAAAGTGGTCCGACAGCTGATGTTTATAATGCTGTAAATGCGATCCGTTTAAGAGCCAAAATGCCTGCTTTACCTGGTGGCTTAACACAAGCGCAGATGCGTGAGCGGATCAGGAACGAGAGAGCTGTTGAATTTGCTTTTGAAGATATGAGATGGTGGGACATTCTGCGATGGAAAAAGGGCGCTGAAATTGTGGCTCAGCCTATAAAAGGAATGAAAGTGATTAAAAATGCAAATGGAACTTTTACTTACAACGTAGTTGAGCTGCCCGCTTTTAGTAAGGTATTTAACGATCAAATGTATCTATATCCGATACCGCGTTCTGAAATGAATAAAACCAGTGGGGCTTTAAAGCAAAATCCAGGTTGGTAATGCTCAATTACATATTTAAACGACAAGAAATGACTAAATATATTAAAAGTTTGGGCTTGTTTTGGGTTACGGTATGCGCTATCTGCGTCACGGCTTCGGCTCAAAGCAATAATCAAACTGATCCAACAAAAAATCGCAGTGCGAATGTAAACCGCGTTGCCCCGACAGATTTAAATGATTCAACAAATAAACTGATTGAAATTCCTTTCGGAACAAGAAGCAGAGAAGAATTGAATTATGCGGTAAGCGCTTTACGTTCCACTCAGCTTACGCAGGTTCCGATTAGTAACTTATCGGGTCTGCTCGCCGGCAGATTGAGTGGTTTTCTCTTCAGGTGGACTGGTAATCAGCCGGGAGGAGGAAATGTCTCTTACCAGATTCGTGGAAGATCATCCTACGCACAAGGATCTACACCAACCTTTTTAGTGGATGGGATAGAACGCGATTTTGAGGATATGGATATCACAGAGATTGAGAGTGTAACGGTATTGAAAGATGCTGCTGCTTTGAATTTTTATGGTTTAAATGGAGGCAATGGCGCTATTTTGGTAACCACTAAACGTGGAAAAATAGGCCAAAGTTTAATTACTGTAGATGCCCAAGGTGGATTTCAGTCTGCCAGTAACATCATTAAGCCATTAAATTCTTATGATTTCGCCACACTTTATAACCAGGGTTTAACCAATGTTGGTCAGGCTCCGGCATACAATTCTGCTGCTTTGGATGGGTACAAAAATCACACCGACCCATATTTGTATCCTGATAATAATTATGTTGACAGGTTCATTAAAAAACAGGCGCCAACACAACGCTATGCCGTAACGTTTAGTGGCGGTAATAAGCGGGTACGCTATTTTAGTGCGGTAAGTTACCTTAACCAGCAAGGTCTTTTCAGGGAGACAAAAACGCCAAATTACAATTCAAACTATGGTTATAAACGCTACAATTTCAGAATTAATTTAGATTATGATGTAACTAAAACGTTAACGCTCTCTTTATTAGCTGGTGTGAGAAGCGAGGTGAGAAATGACGTAGGCGATGGTACAAGTACGGTTTTAAATAATTTATACAACTTACCGCCAAACGCATTTCCCATTTTAAATGCCGATGGCACTTATGGTGGTACCTCACTGTTTCAAAACAATCCTTTAGGACAGTTACAGGCAACGGGTTTTTCCAGAACCACAACCAATATTTTATTGGCCAGTATCATGGCCGATCAAAAGCTTGATTTTATTACCAAAGGTTTATCTGCTAATTTACTCTTTTCTTACGACGGTTACGGCAATTATGGCGATGGTTTATCAGAAAATTATGCGGTATTTAATCAAACAGTGACTCCCGCCCAGACGTATCGTACCTCCGCGGTAATCGCCTATCGTACAGCGGCTTTTCAAACCAATACCAAGAATAATGAGCTTTGGTTTGGTTTGGATTATAAACGCAGCTTTGGCGCACATCAGATGAATGCCAGCGTGAAAGCACAGCAATATGTAAGTGCCGCGGTGGACAGAATTGATTATCGTTCGAGGATGTTAGTAGGAAGGCTCGACTATAGCTTCATGCAACGGTACATGCTTGGGTTTACAGGAAGCTATTCGGGTTCGGAAAACTATGCACCTAAACGTCGATTTGGTTTCTTTCCGGCAGTTTCAGCTGGTTGGTTGCTTTCAAAAGAAGATTTTTTGAAAGATTCTGAGCTAATTAGTTACTGGAAGTTAAGAGCTTCATATGGCAGATCAGGCAATATCGGCCCGACTTATGACAGCGGTGGCAACATTGTAAGGCTTCCTTATCGTACCTTATTCACCAGGGATGCCGGTCCGTTTTTAGGCTCCACCTTTTCGACTTCAACAACAGCACGTTTGGTTAGTCCTGCAGGAAATCTATTAACTACCTGGGAAAAAGTTGATCGTTTGAACATCGGAACAGATGTTGATTTCTTCAAAGGTGCTTTTTCGTTTTCAGTTGATTATTTTAATGAAAAACGTACAGACATTTTAGGCCCGCCTAATTTACCCGGAATTGTTGGGATCGCCATCGCTCAGGTAAATTCAGGTAAAGTAAGCAGCAAAGGGTTTGATTTAAGCGGAACTTTCCATAAAAAAATTGGTGATGTTTTACTTAGCGCCAATGCTAATTTTACCTATGCCAAAAATATTATAATTGAAAGAACAGAAAATACTTTGTCTAATCAATCAACCATTGGACACTACATTGGCGGCGGAAATTACTATATAGCGGACGGTATTTTTCAAAACCAGGCTGAAATTAATGCCAGTCCGAAGCAGACTTTGGCCAGCTTAGTTGTTCCCGGCGATATCAGGTACAGAGACGTTAATAATGATAATATCATTGATGCCAATGATGCTGTCGCTAGCGATTATACCGATATCCCCAAAATGTACTATGGATTTGGGCTTAATATCAGATATAAGCAGTTTGATTTGGGCGTCCAGTTTCAGGGCGTGGAAGGTCGAACGGTTGATGTTTCTGATATTGTATATGCCGGACCTAACGGATTAAATCAGTTGCGTTTGGAAAGCTGGACACCATCTAATGCAGCAATGGCGCAATATCCGCGTATTGGCATTACCGATAATGGAAACAATACAGCCAATTCTACTTTTTGGTTACGTTCAGGAGATTTTATAAAACTGAGATCTGCAGAATTTGGCTATTCTACACCAGAAAGACTTAATCAAAGGCTGCGCTTTGCAGGTGCCAGAATATTTGTTAGTGGTAATAATCTCTTTGCCATTTCATCACTTAACAAGTTGGGTATAGATCCTGAAACACCAAATGCAGGTCGTTTCTCTTCTTATCCTTACGTTAAAACATTCGCAATAGGTATTAATATTAAATTTTAATTGAGATGAAGACGAAATTATTTTGTGCACAAATCCTTTTTGGCTTTTTGCTAATCTGTTTTAGCGCTTGTAAAAAGGATTTCTTTACGCCATCATATAGTGAAGGACCTGTAATTGAAGAGGCTATCTGGAATACCGACCGGAGAGTAAGAGAATACCTGAATAACGGCTATAATTATATGCTGGCAAGGTATAATGTTGATGGCTCCGGCGCATTAATGGCGAGTGGAAGCGATGAGGCGGTGAACTCAAACCTGAACAGTAACATCAACATTTTTAACAATGGTAACTGGAGCAGTTTTAGAACCTTTGATGAACAATATACTAACCTTTATAACGGTTTGTGGGTGGTGAATACGTTTTTAGAAAGGTCGCCAACGGCAGTTATTTTTCCGGCCAGTGATTTGCGTGGATTAAGAGGAGAAGCTTTCTTTCTTCGCGGACTATTTCATTACGAGCTTTTTAAAAGATACGGAGGTGTTGTATTGGCAACACGTTCATTTTCTCCAACGGAAAACCTTAACATTCCGAGAAATACTGCTGATGAAGTCGTACAACAAATTGTAAAGGATTGTGACTCTGCGATTAACCAAATTCCGGCAGCTTCCACCAAAGATTGGGATGCTGCGAATTACGGAAGAGCAACAAAGGCTGCGGGAATGGCATTGAAAGCGAAAACGCTTCTAGTGTACGCAAGCCCGCTGTACAATCCAAGCAATAATCTAGAGCGTTGGCAAAATGCTGCGAAAGCGGCAAAGGATCTGATTGATTTAAACAAGCATAGCTTGTTAAGTAATGCTTTATTTCCAGGTTTGTGGGATTACACCGCCACCGCGACAACCTATAACAACGAAGTTATATTTGCAACGCCTGCTAGTAATACCAATGCTATTGAATCTAATAATGCACCAATTAGCTTTACAGGTGGATTAGGAAGAACCAACCCGACACAAAATTTAGTTGATGCTTTCGAAATGACAAACGGTAAACCTATAACTGACCCTACATCTGGTTATGATTCGCAAAATCCTTACACCGGTAGAGATCCCCGGTTAAGTCAATTTATCGTTTACAACGGAGCAACCTTTAAAACAGGAAGTTTGAGTCGTGCCGTAGAAACTTACGAAGGCGGCCGCGATAATGTGCCGTCTAATATCAATAACACCAAATCCGGCTATTACTTAAGAAAATTTTTAAGTGGGAATTCGACATACAACATTACTGGGACAACTAGTGTGCGCAGACCATGGGTACTTTTTAGATATGCTGAAGTGTTATTAATGTTTGCCGAGGCTACAAATGAATTCTCAGGTCCTAATGCAGATGTTTACAATGCTATCAATGCGGTTAGGAATCGTGCCGGAATGCCTTCACTTTCGGGATTAACGCAATCCCAAATGCGTGAACGAATTAAAAATGAAAGAAGAGTTGAGTTTTGTTTTGAAGAGCAACGCTTTTTTGATGTTCGCCGTTGGAAGGAAGGAGAAAAATACTTTAACGGTGAAGTTAAAGGAATGAAAATTTCTAAAATAGGAAGCGCGTTGGCTTACACACCGTTTGTAGTTGAAAACAGGATATTTACAAATAAGAATTATTGGTATCCCTTCCAGCAAAGCGAACTGAGCAAAGCCAGTAAACTCGTTCAAAATCCAGGATATTAACTTTGTGCGACTACAAATGTGAAATAGAAATCAAAATTTGTAGTCGCTATTCATACCCCAAATGAAGCTTCATTTCTTTCAGATTTAAAATGAATAAAATACAATCTATCCAAAAGACGCTGATTAAACTTAGGGCACAAATAGCCCAAGCACTAATCCTGATGCACTTATTTCTGTTTCTATCTTCCAGATCACATGCGCAAAAAACAGATAAATTTATGGGTGAAACAGTCAATTATGATGAGGAGGCTGTGCCCGCATATACACTCCCTGATGTTTTAATGACTGGGATTGGAAAGAAAGTCAACAGTAGTAAAAAGTGGGAAGCAGAGCGTAGAGCTGAAATATTGTCCCTTTTCGAAGAAAATATTTATGGTAAAATGCCTCCACTTCTGGATAGCCTTAAGTTTACGATTTCCAATATTGATTCTAATGCAATGAATGGAAAGGCACTTTTAAAAGAAATTCAAATTACGGTATGGCGCAAAGGAAATTTTTTAAGCTTCCCGCTTGTACTTTTTATTCCTAACCAGCGAAACAAACCAGCGCCGGCATTCTTACTTATTAACAATCGCAGTAAAAAAAATACTGATCCCACCCGGTTGGAAAAAAGTACGTTCTGGCCTGCAGAAATAATCATTGATAGTGGCTACGCCATCGCTGCATTTCACAACGCAGATGTAACTCCAGACGGAAAACACAGCTATCAAAAAGGTTTATTAGAAAAAATATTCCCGGAAGAGATACAGAAGCCTGACGGGATTAAAGCCATTGGCGCCTGGGCTTGGGCAGCCAGCAGGGTAATGGATTATTTTCAAACGGATAATGATATTGATTTTAATAAAGTTGCCATTGTGGGACATTCCCGCGGTGGTAAAACTGCATTATGGACTGCAGCTCAGGATCAACGTTTCGCCATGATATTGAGCAGTTGCTCCGGAAACACAGGCGCAGCGCTTGCTCGTCGGCGTTATGGCGAAACAGTGAGTTTAATTAACAAGCAATTTACGCACTGGTTTAATGACAATTATAAAAAATACAACAACCAGGTTGATTCTTTGCCTGTAGATCAGCACATGCTCATCGGATTGATCGCCCCTAGGCCTGTTTACTTGACCAATGCAACCGAAGATCGCTGGGCGGACCCGAAAGGTTCATTCCTGTCCCTGGTAAATGCCAAACCCGTTTATGATCTGTATAACAAGAAAACCATGCTTCCGGCATCATTTCCAGACACCAATATTCCGATTATTCGTTCTACCATCGGTTACCATTTTAGAGATGGCAAACACGACCTGAACGTTTACGACTGGACCAACTTTATCAAATTTGCAAACTTTAATTATCGGAGATGATCATCAAAAAGAATAAGATAGGGCGAAATAATTCAATCAGGTCGGATAGGGCAATCTCCCTCCGTTTAACGGCTCAGTTTTTTATTATTACGGTATTACTTTTTGCTGTGGCTACTGTTTCTGGTCAGCAAAAACCTTTGCGTTTATTTTTAATCGGTAATAGTTTTTCTCAAAACGCCAGCAAATTCCTTCCTGAAATTAGTGCATCAGGCGGTCATTCACTCGTTATTGGAAGAGCCGAACTGCCAGGCTGTGAACTAAAAAAACATTGGGAATTAGTTGCGATTAATAACTCAGATCCTGCGGATCCCAAGGGAAAGCCTTATGGCGGAAAATCTTTAAGGGAATTGTTATCAGCAGGGAACTGGGATGTGGTGACGATCCAGCAGTTTTCACTTCTCTCTGGTGATTCCTCAACCTATCAGCCTTATGCATTCAATCTCTATAAATTAATCAGACAACTGCAGCCAAATGCAGAAATTGTTGTTCATCAAACCTGGGCCTACCGTGCAGATGCAAGGAGCTTTGGCAAAATAATGGGAGAACGCCGGGCCGAAAACCAGAACGAGATGTGGGAAAAGTCCAGGGCAGCTTATCATCATCTGGCAAAAACATTTAAGCTACGCATAATACCCGTTGGAGATGCGATTCAAATGGTGAATATGAACATTAAATGGGGGTTTAAAAAGGATACAACATTCAATTATGAGACCGCGAAATTTCCTGATTTACCTAATCAAACCCACTCACTCAATATAGGCTACTATTATTCTAAAGATAAAAAAATAACCTTTGATCCTAACCATGCAAATGATGCAGGATGCTATTTAGCAGGATTGGTGTGGTATCAGTTTCTGTTTAAGGCTAATCCAAAACAGGTAAAATTTGTACCTAAAACTGTAGATCAGAAATTCGCATCGCTTTTACAAAAAACAGCAAAGGTTGTAAAGAACTGATTGGGAATAATTGGCCGAAATTTTGTTTTATTAATGGTGTAGCGGCCGCTATTAAAAATGGTAGCCGTTATTTGTTTTGTATTAATGCTTTTGAGAATATATATATTCTTTTCTGACGCCCCCCTTTTACTCTCAAGGTAAGGAAAATTTAAGATCAGTCAACTTAATCTCTCCTCAACCGAGCGGAAAAGGGGCGATAGGGAAAAAATTACTTAAATATGGATCCGAAAATTTTGATGCCGTAGAAACTCTTGATCGAAATACTGGCCTGCAGACAATCGAACCCTTTGACCCCAATCAGGTTGTTAAATTATTTATCTCAAATGTTCCTTCTAGTAGGAAACAAAGAACTAATATTTGAGCGTTTTGCTTGATTTTCTGCTCTCAATGTTCGTTGTGATCTGGATTGATCCGGATTCTTTCATTAGCTAAACGCGCCCCAATAGTTTTTTTGCTTTGTCAAATAGAAAAGCAGTTTGAAATAAGTTTTCATGTAAACTGGTTTAAGGTTACACTAATTAGCCTTACAGTCTAGAACGTTAAGCTGATGATTAACGCAATAGGCTATAAAACAGCCTGTTATTCACGATAGGTGAGTATTGGGGAATTGTGATATACTCCTAATACCTCACATTTAATTCGAGAGTAGATGAAAAATCTGAATTTTAGCTAAAACTAAAAAAGCCTTCAATCTATTGACTTGCAAGTTTTTACGTGGTTGTGATACCATCTTATGTGATCCCGCTGGGGTTCGAACCCAAGAACACTGCGCTGAAAGTGTTATACCCAGTCGGTTGCAAAAAATAAGTCGAAATCCGAAAGATATGGATAGACATTCTAATTTGTCGAACAAAATGGGTAAGTTTCAAAAATCTAAACCATAATTTGGAGTTAATTTACTTTTTCTTAAACTCCTCCATTTTACTCTCACTCCAATCACTTTTATGTAGCAATTCACGGATATCAACTCTTAGAAACTCCGCAATTTTATTTAAAGTTCCAAGTGTCGGTTGCTGTTTATTATTAACCCATCTCGATACAGTTGACTTTTTAACGTCCAAGAATTTAACTAAGTCTTTATTTCCCGCCTTTTTTTCTTTTAAAATCTCACCAATTCTATTAATCATAAATAATTAAATAAAAAGTTGCTTTTTTTAGTCAACTTTAGTATGTTTGCTATCAGTTATTTATAGCGACAAATAGAGTAAGGGTTTACCTTGCTTTTTACGATGTCACTCATGAACGAAAACCGTCAAACTTTCACATGAGCCGATCGTGAGTTCGCCGTATCTATTGAATTATTTTATCTTCGTGATATATTTTTCAATACGGCGGACTTCATGTTAGTCTTTTGTGAAACTTAAGCATTAGCTTAAGCGGTTCTTGACGGTACCACGTTCAAAAGCTTTGGGGTCCGCCGTTTTGATTTTTTATCAATTTGGTTTGCTTTCGGCTTTTGTTGAGTTCCCATCGTTTCACATAACCAAATTAACCGTTTATGAAAACGAAAGAATTAACCTCTATCATGTTTCACTCGAAGGAAGTGAAAGGTGTTTTTTCCCTTAAACTATTATTAAAGAACGTTATCTGTTCTCCAACATAATGTTATGAACTAAAAATTGCAGGCAAAAAAATAGCAAAGAAGGGTGGCTGTCATTGTGAGAGCACTTTTCACATCCCTAGTTTATTCTTTGATGTATTATTTGCCTGGGACCAGCCTTCATGGCTTATTTAGTCTCTTTGCATTAATTGGTTTTTCGCAATTGCCAAATTAAGCATCTTTTTACTAATTACCTATACGGTTGACCGTATCTGCACAATGTTTTTTGTGTGGAGGGGCTGGTTTTTGCCGTTTCTTAATCAATTAATTACTTATCTGTTGTCTTATCTGATGTGTATGGCTGTTTTCGTTTTTTTCTCTTTTGACAGGCTTTATGCGTTGAAGCCGAGGAACCCGGAGTGATGGGTTTACCCAGGGCAGGTCGATGTTGGAAATAGGTTCTTGATAATGCACCTGCCTTGTTTTTTCTTTAAAAAATTCTAAACTAACTAACATTCTGATGAAAAAAATATTTGAAAGCATCTTAATGGGATTGCTATGGCCTTTTTTGAAGGGATTTATTCTTTCGATTCTTATAGGTATTCTGCTTGCATTGCTGTTGCTGGCCAGTCCAGTATTCGGCCAGGGTATGGTCGTTGGACTAAAGGCAGGTGATAGTGTTCCTGTTGATGTACTGGATGAGCGCCGATTATCAATTGATCTCTCTTCGCCTATTGCTAGTGGAGTGCCGACTAAAAGCATTGCACTTTCTGATTTTAAGGGTAAACTGATTATTCTGGATTTCTGGGGCACCTGGTGTTCGTCGTGTCTAGCTAGATTTCCGAAGCTTAAAACTCTGCAGGATAAATATAGAGATGAACTGGCGATTATTGTTGTGAATAATGAGCCTTTGGTAAAGACTTATGGTTTGCTTTCTTCGAGGCTTAAGCAGCGTGGGGAGTTATTTTATAATATTGTTTTGGACACGAATATCACTGCGCTTTTTCCGCACCGGACAGTACCCCATTATGTATGGGTGGGAAAGGATGGAAAAGTGATGAGCGTATTGGGATCTGATGATATAACTGAAGAAAATATCAACGCGGCGCTTAAAAGTGGGGCACTTAACATTACTCAAAAAATAGATATTTCACCTGAGCCACCACTTTTTTCTTCTATTCATCTTCCAAAGGATAATCTGATAAAGTACAGTGTTTTTTCGCGTGGTGGATTTTCAGGGCTGCCAGCGGGACGGCGGAAACGTATGGATGGTTCAGGTAGGATTTGTCGCGGTAATTCTTTTTCCAACCATCCGATGGAAGCGATTTTAAAATCCATTGCGATCGAAATTTTGGTACCAGAGGGTTATAAATTTAGTGATTATAACCTGCTTTATGAGGGGCGTGATTTAGAACGCTTCCAGCAGCAGGTTTACAATTATGAGTTTATTGGTCCAGTGGAGAAGGCGGCGGATTTATATCCGCTGATGCTAAAAGACCTGAATGATTATAGCCCCTATGTGGCAGAAATTACTACGCGAAAAATGAAATGCCTTGGCCTTTTTAAACTTGGCGATGAGTTGGATGCCGACGGGTGGGGGAAATCTTCAGTCAAGAAAGATTCGCTTAAAGCAGGCTCTAAGCCAATTAAAAATGTGGATATCCTAGTCTCTCAACTTAATGGGAGTCGAAAGCTTGGGAAACTTGTGAGCAATGAGACTGGGGCTAATGACAAGGTGCATATCGTGATGGATATCCAACAGAGTTTCACCGAAATTAATGCTGAACTAAAAAAATATGGCTATTACCTAAAGCCAATGGAAAAGGAATTTCAGGTAATGGTAGTGCGAGATAAATAAATAATGCTCACAGATAAGATATAGTTTATGAAAATATTGATAATCACCATCTACATTTTGTCGATGGTCAGCTTTGCCAGTGCGCAAAGCAGGTTCTCCGGGCGGGCGGTAAATGCTACTGATAGCTCAAGGGCCGTAAAGGTGAGTATAACAATCTCCCGTTCGGGTGGATTGGACCGTATAATTGAAAGTGATTCAGATGGCCAGTTTTCATTTAGTATTCCTCCCGGAAAAGTAAAGGTTTTGGTTTCTGCTGAGGGATTTATTCCTTATGGACGTGATATGGTCTTACCCGTTTCTGCACCACTACTTTTTAAGATGATTCCATCTTCAATTGAATTGCAGGAATTTTCTTTCAATACGGGTTATCAGCTGGTGGATAAAACGCGTTCAACTGGATCTTTTTCGAAAATAGATAACGTTGTTTTGAATCAGCAAGTGGGCAAAAATTTACTGGACAGGCTCGAAGCTGTTGGCAGCGGCTTAAGTGTTGACAAGAGTACCAGTTCAACTGGCCGGTTTATGATCCGAGGTTTGAGTACCATACGGGGTCCAAGGGAGCCGTTGATTATTTTGGACGAAATGCCTTATGCGGGGGATTTTTCCAATATCAATCCTGATGATGTGGAGAACATCACGATTCTTAAGGATGCTGCTGCCGCTTCGATCTGGGGAACGAGGGCAGGGAATGGGGTGATAGTTATCACTACTAAGAAAGCGAAGATGAATAGTCCGCTCCAAGTCAGCTTTGATGCGAATGTGGCCATTCAGCAGCGTCCTGATCTTAAGTATGACAAACGCATTTCTTCTTCGGATTTTATCGACCTGGAAAGTTTTCTTTTTTCTAAGGGTTACTACACCAGTCAGTTGAATTCCAACCAAAAACCTGCACTTACCCCTTTTGCTGAATTACTGGTTTTGAATGCAGCAGGAGGGATCTCAACTGAGGAGTTGGAGTCGGAGCGAGTGAGGCTAGCGGGGTATGATGTTTATAATGATTTTGAGAAATACATTTATGAAAATGGTTTTCGTCAGCAGTATTCGCTTTCATTGTCTGCGGGTACCCAGAAGCATAGTTACATTTTATCTTCATCCTACACCAGGGGTTATAGTAATCTTGGCGCAGCGGATGAGCGCACGACAGCCCGTTTGGCCAGCAATTATAACCTGCTGAAAAATTTGCAGTTGTCATCGGCATTTACCTATACTGGCGGTAAAAATTTAGCTGGTAGACCAGGGCTTGGAGGTATCCTGAGCCGTACGGGCATTTACCCCTATGCCAGGTTTGCCGATGAGCAGGGAAACCCGCTGGCGATAACTAAGAATTACAGGCAGACTTTCCTGAATTCCCCAGCTACTGCTGCGCTGCTGGACTGGTCTTATTATCCTCTGCTGGATTATATGCAGGTAGAAAATAAAGCAAAATTAACAGATTTGCTGGCTAATTTTGACCTGAACTATAAATTTGCTTTTGGACTGAAGGCTTCTTTGAAATACAGCGTGGAAAGCCAGCGTTCTGAGTCTTCGGTATTGCAAGGGGCGGATTCCTATTTTTCAAGGAACCTGGTTAACAGCTTTACACAGATAAGTCCTGCGGGTGTGGTGAGCTATCCAGTTCCCCGGGGAGGTATTTATGATAGCGGGAATGTGGATTTAAATTCCTGGCAGTTCCGCCCTCAACTCAGTTATGACCGGTCATGGAAGGAACATAGGCTGAGCGTTATTGCGGGGATGGAATGGCGAAGGGCCGTGTCGAGCGGTCTTGCGGGCAGGCTTTATGGTTATGACAGCGATAAGCTTAGCTTCGGAGCCGCAGATTATACCAGAACTTATCCGAATTTTATCTCTGGTGATATGAGTTTTATTTCCAGCGGCAGTTCGGTATCAAAAACCAATGCATCCTTTTTCTCGGAATTCTTCAACCTGGGGTATACCTTCAGGGATACATATACTTTAAGTTTTAGTGCAAGGGCTGATGCTTCAAATGCTTTTGGAGTAGAAACCAATGATAAGTTTAAGCCCCTCTGGTCAGCTGGGCTGGCCTGGGAATTAACGAAGATGCCTTTCTTGAAGAGCAAAGTTGTTGACTTTTTAAAACTTAGGGTGACTTATGGATTAAGTGGAAATACGGATCCTTCTATGACCGCAGTTACCACGATCCGCTATTCAGGTAATTCCCAGTATACGCTAACGCCGTTTGCTCTAGTGGATAAATTTTCCAATCCATCGCTGCGATGGGAAACTGTACGAATGCTCAATGCGGGCCTAGACTTTAACCTGTTTTCTTCGAGGCTAAATGGTAGTGTTGAGGTTTACCGAAAAAATGCGGTAGATCTTTTCGGGGCGTTCCCAATCGATTACACCACGGGAGTCGGTTTTACCGTGACGCGTAATGTTGCCGCTATAAGTGGAAATGGTTTTGATCTCCAGCTGAATTCCAGAAACCTGAATGGTGCTTTCCAGTGGCAGACGATGCTGAATTTTTCCTCTGCAAGGGATAAGGTGAAAACTTATTACCTGGGCTCGGTCCAGGGCAGTAATTTTGTGCAGAGTGGTGCGGCAGTTTCAGGAATTGAAGGCCTGCCGGTGTATTCCATCTTTTCTTACAGGTTTGCAGGACTCGATCCGTTGACTGGAGATCCGCGCGGATATCTTGGCGGGGTGGTTAGTAAGGATTACAATAACCTTACCGGGGCATCCACCACGATTAATGATTTGTTTTACCACGGTTCGGCGCTGCCAGGGTATTTTGGGAATGTGATCAATACCTTCAGTTATGGCGGGATTTCGCTCTCAGTTGCATTGAGCTTTAAATTCGATTATTACTTCAGGCGGAAGGGGATTGAATATGCGAACCTTTTTACCAACTGGACAGCGAGTGCGGACTATGCTGCCAGGTGGCGCAAGACAGGGGATGAAGCATTTACCAATATTCCATCACTTATTTACCCAGTATCAAATGCCAGAGAGAATTTTTACCGGTTTTCGAGCGAACTGGTTGAGAAAGGGGATCACCTTAGGCTGCAGTATGTCAATATAGATTATAGATTTCCTGCTGGACTGGTAAAATACCTGAAGCTAAAATCTCTTTCTGTGTTTGTTAATGCATCAAACTTAGGGATAATCTATAGGGCGAATAAACTGGGGCTTGATCCTGATCTTAATAATACGGCAAACCCGCTTCCCCCTGGAAAAACATTTTCATTTGGCTTGAGAACCCAGTTATAATTAAATCTGATTGACATGAAAAAAATTCTTATTTACCTGGTAGGGGTCACCTTTGTGCTGATGATGCTACCAGGCTGCAAAAAATTTCTGGAGGAGAAACCTGATCAAAAATTGGTGGTGCCCTCCTCATTGGAAGACTTCGCGGCACTACTGAACAGTGCTAATGTTTTCAATAATGTGGATCTGGTCAGCCTTGAAATTAATTCGGATGATTATTTTCTAACGGATGCGGACCTGGCTTCGCTCACCAGTGAGCCTGATCGAAGGATGTACAGCCTCCAAAAAGATTTCCTTTTCTCGCCATCGACAAATGACTGGTTAGCAGTCTACAGGGCTATTTATTATGCCAATATTGTACTTGAAGGCCTTGAAGGCTCTGAGCTTAAACGCAACGCAGCATTTAATGAGTTGAAGGGAAGAGCCCTAGTTTTTCGCGCGAAATGTTTTCTGCAGGCGGTTTCGCTTTGGGGGAAAGCTTATAAACTTGCGGATGACCAGGATTTGGGAATCCCATTGAGGCTTAACAGCGACTTTAATCAACCTTCGGAAAGGGCGGGGCTAAAGGCTTGTTATGATAAGATTATTGAGGACTTAAATGCCGCAGTACCGCTCCTGAGGGATAAAAGTTTCCACCCATTTCAACCTGGAAAGGCTGCTGCCTATGGTCTTTTATCACGCGTCTATTTGTATATGGGTAGATACGCGGATTCTGAGTTAAATGCAGCACTATGCCTCAAAATTTTTCCTGACCTGCTCGATTACAACAGCGTGAATATTGCTGACCGGTATCCCTTTCCGCTTTATAATGTTGAGCAGGTATTTAATACATTTACACCTCCAGCGACCATTGTTGGTTCATCGCGTGCCAAAATTGTACCTGAACTTATCGGCAGCTACGGGGTGAATGATTTAAGGAAGGGACTTTATTATTTGATTACAGCTGGCGCTTATTATTTCAAGGGCACCTATCACCAGCCTGCACTTTTCTTTGGAATTGCAACAGATGAGATGTATCTAAATCTTGCGGAGTGTCAGGTACGGGCTGGGATGACCACTTTAGGGATGGAAACCTTGAATAAACTGCTTATCAAAAGATACAAGACGGGGACTTTCCAGCCAATGATTGCTACAAATGCGGCTGATGGGCTGGATAAGGTATTATTCGAAAGACGTAAGGAGCTGGTGATGCGGGGCCTTAGATGGATGGACATCAAACGGCTCAATGCAGAAGGGCAGGGTATCATTTTAACGCGAAACATAAACGGGGTTTCCTATAGCTTGAGCCCTAATGATAAAGCTTATGTAATGCCGATACCAGAAGATATTATTGCATTGACAGGTATGCCCCAAAATGAGCGTTAATCAAAACGGCAGCCACAATTTGCGGCTGCCGTTTTGATTTCCAATTTTAAAGCTGGGCACGTTTCTCTATAGGAGCGGCCATGACTTCTGTGTAGTTACCATGATAGTTTCCATCGATGTACGCCTCAAGTTCTTCGGGAGTGTCTACATCATCCGGGGTTACTAAAGAACAAGGCAACGCGGTACCTGAGTCACATGAAGTTGGCGGAGGCAGCAAATAGGAATATTTGGTTTCATCTGCGGCTTCTGTCACATTGTTACTTTGAAAATACCAGGTTCTGGAGAACTTCGATTTTTCAGTTGATTTAAAGGCACTGGTTACCAGTGTAAGGCTCAAGCCCAATATTAGGGAGGCATAGCCTAAATTTATTTTTTTAAACATGTTTTGTTCTGCTTTGTTGCTTTGAAAAAGCAGATGAAAAAGTTTGCTTATTATTCATTCCATTATCCTCATTCTCTAAGCCTTAATGTTTTTTGAGTTTTTAGTTTGTTGTTTTTTCTGGGGGCTTACGGGCCAGATTTTTACTTTCACTTTCTTGTCACCGCTCCTCCTTTCTCATTTTTGTATAGATAACTGCCTGTTAGGGCAAGGCCGAGGAAAGTTATATTTATCAACAGGTGCCCTCCCCAGCTTAAGCTGGATATTACACCACCACAAGCGCAAGGCATTTTTTCTCGCATGCCGAAGGCTGCAAGGGCTACATAAATGGTGAAAATGCTAAGCAATATGCTTGAGCTGATAAAACCAACCTTTCTCCATTTGTTTTTCAGGAGCATGATGGTAATAAGCAGTTCGGCGACTGGAATCAAAATCGATAGCGGCGTGATAAGTGACTGGTGAAAAAACTGGCGTTGCAGGGCCTGGATGAACTGCTGATGGGAAATGATTTTATCGAGGGCAGTATAGCTCCACAATAGTATAAGCAGACTCGCGAGGCGAATGTGGGTTTCTCTATCTGGAGTAAATATTGCCTGGATTGATTTTAGCCATTTCATACTCCGAAGTTGGCGCTAAGGATTGGTAGATCTTTAAGGCAATTGTCTAAAAATAAAGCTGGTTTTATGATTTGTATGGTGCAAATGTCTGTTTTAGTGCTTTTTCGCGCGCAGGCGGCTGTATGTTTTGATATCCATACCTAAAAAACTGGCGATATATTTTTGAGCAACGCATCTTTGAAGCGCTTTGTGTCTGCTCTGGAGGTAAGCAAAGCGTTCTTCTGCTTTGGTACCACTCAAACAGACTAGGTGCAATAGTAATTCTCCTATTGTATCAGACTGAATGCTTTGGTTTAAGAGGATGTATTCTGGGAAAACTCTGTATATGATGGGTAAATGCTGCGCGGATATGCCCTGAAGTATCGTGTCTTCCAGGAAATGAAAATACAAGGATCTACCTGAACGCTCTGCTATTCTGCCCTGAGGGATAAAAGCACCTTGTTGCCATATATAAACTGTGTTTTCTTCTCCTGATTGATCTTTGCTGGCAAAGAGTCTCACCATGCCTTCGTTAATTCTAAATGCACCTGAATGCACAAAGGTTTCTAGGAATATCCTGTCGTTTTTTTTGAAAAAATACTCAGTGAGTATTCCGTTGATGTAGGTTTTCAGACCTATAGACATCTGTCCATGTTCGATCATCGCCTGCAGATAGTGTTGCGTTTCCATAACGTTTTTTACGCAAAGAAAGTGGCATTTTAAACTTTGTCAAGTTGCTAAAACAGCAATCTCGAGCAACCAAGCAGGTTGCTGTTTTTTTAAGTAAAAAAGCGTTGAGTTGCAGGCAGGGCTAGATCGCAATTCATCCTGCTGAAAACAGCTATCCCTTATTTATAAGGTCTTAAGAAGTTAAAGTGCAACAACAGCCCTTGTTGATCTAATTCATTCTTTATCCGCGTCCTTCTTACTCTGATCAGTAAGGGTAGAAAAAACACTGAATTGTGATTGGGATAATGAAAAATTTTTCGGACTTAGTTTTTGTCATGTTTTACCCAGATCAGCTTTCCTGTATCATACCCGTCCCGTTTAGCCTTTTCTAAAAAGGCTTCTTGTGTCTTGCTGTCCATTTTTTGATTTCTGGAGAGTAGCCAGATGTATTTAGTGCTGCTTCCGTATATCAATGCATTCTGGTAGTCTTCATCGATAGACACAACATTGTAGCCTCCGTAGAATGGTCCGAAAAAGGATACCTTTAGTTTGGCTTCGGTTTTTGCGCCGATAAATTTAGCCTTGCCCTGGGCGGTGCTCCATTTATTTTTTTTATAGTTAAACCCTTTGTTTATCACTTTTATACTCCCGTCGGTGTTTAAATCGTACTCGGCTGTAGTGTTATCCATGTTCTTTTCAAAGGCATAATCAAACCTTGCGATTTCGTACCACTTGCCAAGGTATTTTTGGCTATTGAAGTTTTTGACAGCGATTACATTCTTTGATTTTACTGCGCATGACTGCAGCAAAAGAAGGGAGATTGCAGCTGTTCCCAGAGATAGATACAGGAATTTCTTTTTCATAATGATGGCGCTGCAAATCTTGTGCCCATAAAAACTTTTCATAGGATAGTTTCGCTTTTTTTATGAATTTTATTTGATGCTGGATTGCAGCCGGTGTATTATTACGGACTTTTTGTTTTTCTAAAAACTTCCAGAAAGCCAATGCTTGCGGATAAACCGATATCGCTTATTCAGTTGACCACCTAGATCGTTTCTTCCAAATCAGGTAGAATGGCTTGGGAAATGCAGATATTCAAATTGATTATGTTATACAAATTTTTATTTTATTCTGTACTTGGGATGTTAATATTTTTTCTGACCGATGATCAGCATCTGGGTGATTTTTTCCAGTACTTTATCCAGATCGGCTGCTGAATTGCCGTAGTAAGCGTTTTTGAAACTTTTTTCTGATATTTTGTCTGCATCTGGCGTACTGTAATGTTCCGATACATATTCATGAATGATTTTAGGTTTGTCTGCGATGATAATCCCGCAGGAAATTTGCAGATTTATAAAAATGGCCAGTTGTCTTACAGTCAGGTTTACCTGGAAGTGCTTAGTTTCTGGAGCCAGGTTTTCGCTCATTGTATTGATGCTTTTTAGATACTCAATTTCTGCATCTACCATTTGTGTAAGGGACTCATTTATTGAGGGGAGGTCTTTCTGGTAGTAAGTGGTTGTGATTAAAGTGGCTTGTTGTATCCGTTTTTTAAAATAGTACAAAAGTTCCAAGCGCGATGGAAGGGTGCTGGAATCTAAGGACTGCATTAAAAATTCACTGCAGAAATCATAAAAGGTCGTAGTATTGAAGTTTACTCTAATCAAAAAGATGATAAGTTCAAAGGTATCCCTAGGAGGACTTTGAGCGAATTGATCAGACAGGCTTTGAGTAAGCTTGTCCAAATAATTTAATTGGCCGTAGCATACTGGCGGACTAGAATGTGCGCTGGAGGGCATGAATCCAGAGAGTATTTCAATTAGCTTGGTTTGGACATTCGCCTGCATAAAGATGGTTTGCATGGTATTCCACTTTAACTTTAACCCCTCAATCCGCTCTTTCAGCCTTAATGCTGGCACAGCAGCCGTTTGATCTAAATATTCAGGATAAAATTCTTCCAGTTCATCAAATAAAGTTATGATGGCATCTAGTATTTCTTGATAGATTCTCTGTTGTGTTTTTGAATTAACGTTTCCTTTTTTTGCTTTTTCCATTTTTTTTAGCATCCAGATCAAACCATGCTGATGCTGATGAATGAACTTGGTAATGAGAGCTTGATCGCCAGTTAGTACATTGCGCCTGATGGCTGCAGAAATCCGCTGCTTTTCTGCTGGTATAGAGGTTTCGGTGATTTCTTCCTGCTTACCTTCCAGGCAGGCCTCTATAAGAGATTCTAAAACAAAGAGTTCATAGTTCATATTTTTGAGCTTCTTTTCTGCTTAAAATAATTTTCTATTTTCACTTTAACCTGGTTTGTGATGTTAAGCGCAGTTTGATTTTTTCAAAGCCTATTTGACTGATGTTGTAAACGTAGTTTTTGGCTTTAGTTTTTCTTGGCGATATTTGGCTTGCGCCACCATTTAGCGCGGGTTGCTGAATTGGCAACCCGCTGGCAACTTGACAGGAATTTGATTATTGCCTTGTTTTGCTCCTGCAAACGCTTGCTATTTTTAGCTGGGTTTGCGGGATAGGGCCAAATAATAATATGAACTTTCTGAAAGTTTAGTATTGTCCACCATCGCTTAGCTTTCCTATATATTTTTTCGAAAGGATTAAGCTGATGAACTCTCTCCATATTGATTTGCTTGGTTTAGTGTTAACCTCTTTTAAGCTTAGTGGCTATGAATAAACTTGACAAACTAATTGAAGTTTTAGAAAAAATTTATGAAATTATCCAACTCTTTTACAAAAATAACTACGGTCATCTTAGTCTTCCTGAGGATGAGCTTTTAGTCGTCAGGAGGTTAAAGATTATCTGGGCATAAGTGAGAGTACTTACAAGAGGAAGGTGAGAGATGGTAATCTCAAACCCCAGAGATTTCCAGGTGGGGACCGTTTTTATAAGAGTGAACTAAAAGGAGAGTTAAAGGAGAGTAAGAGAAAGGGCCGGATTTAAATTTCTTATTTGCCCTCCAATGATTTTATATTTACTTGTATAGCACGAATTTTTTAAAGGCGCCGTTATTGTGCAACATTCTTATTTGTTTTATGGATTTCAAAGTCCTGCAATGCCAGAGTATTAAATTCTTGCTCAGATTAAAAATTAAGCTATTTAAGGAATGCTATTCCTCCAAGTGAAATTCTTAAAAAAAGGAGCATGTAGATATTTCATTTGAGTATGAATCCCCATTATTTTGATCTGGAAATATTGAGTCAGCTTAACTAAAGATAGATAAAACTTTGGTTTATAGATATAGCACTAGTTATTAACCACCAGCTGAAATTGCAGAAACGCATTTGTGGATGAAAGCATTCAGGAGTCTTTTCAACTCCAGATATTACACCTTGAGCAAAGGACCGCGAATTTTGTATAGTCCGATAACCGCAAACAAAAATAGAGTAAATGTGGATAAGGTATCTAGTGGGCAATAAACTATTCCATAATCAACGAGAATTCCTGAGCCTCCCAGGCTTAGTAGGCCTACCGGGCATGAGTTAGGAGTTGGAGCATTTCTGATGAACTGGGCATGCTGAGTCGAACTTGTCGCACCAGGTGGGCAAGTTTCCGAGATGCCCCCGGTCCAACCATACAAAAAAGCAGGTGGAGTAGTATAAACTACCCCTCCACTTCTGCACCCCCTGTATACTTGCGCAGCGAGCTCTTCTGCGAGAAAGGATAAGAAAAACAAAATTAAAATTGTTTTAAGTCTCATAATTAACGCTTTAAGTTATGAGCGTTGCTTGAAATTAAGGTTAAAACAAAAGGGATAACGAATTATCGCATTCATTGTCTGTTCATTTTCGGATCATAACAGAGATTTGAAATGATTAAAATGAATAATACCCATTTGGATGAACTGGTATCCATTTAAATCATTATGCGGGTATGGAATTCCCACCAGTTCGGAAGAATACCTTTTACTGCAGTTCACGGATAACAGGTTAGGTAAAGAAGTAAATCTAACCCCAATTCTAGCACGGTCAGTTTTGGTTTCTCGCACTTTTACCAAAGCTCCACGGCATACGTTTTTCTTCAAATGTTCCCATTTGTCTTTTGATGCAAAAAGACCAATCGTAGATTTTAGTTGATAGTTTTATCTGGTAAGGCCGCTTACTCATAGATCCCATTAGCTCAAAATCCCAGGTATTATGGAGTAATCATTTGATGGGAATTTAAATGTTAAAATAACTTATGTTGATGAGTAGATTTTACGCTAATCAAAATTGCAGTTATCAATAAGGCGCTCTATTAGCTCACCTTTAGCTCACAAACCGTCCAATTTAGCTCAATTTAGACCAAAAATTCTTCCGAAAAAAAATCCAAGATAGGTTTGTCTCAATGAAACTAACAGTAGCTGTTTTTTTTGCTGCTACTTTCAGTATCGTTCTATCGGCATATCAGCAGAAAGGCCGAAGATCTTTGACATTTGGGAATGAAGCATTATTCCGTGAGGAACGGAAAATCCTGTGAAGCTGAGATGATTTCAATACGCGAAAGCGCAGGGGCAGGCGAGGGCCCGGTCTGTATGGACTGACGTGAGTAATTTCGAATTACCTTTTTTTTACGCATTTTTTAATTGCGTTTGGGTTAAGGTTGGAGGGGTCAATTGGCCCCTTTTTTTGTGCTGCTATATTTCGTCTTTCCCTGGCCCTTGCATTCAGAATGAAATTATAGTTATAGGCTTGGGAATATGGACGGGTGGCTTTGTTTCTTTATTGGCATGGCATGTTTAAATGCGAAAATCTTGGTTAGTCAGAGTTTGATTGCTTCCAAAAGATATGGACTATGTTGTCTGGTACTTGCATGGATATGTTTCAGTGTGGGATGAAAAAAGCAGGTAGAATCGAAATATAGATTTTAAAGTAAATAAATGAACGCTAATGCTCTTTTTTAGGAGCAATAATGTAGAAATTATTACTACACTTTTTTAGCAAAGTATTATTTGCGCGTGCTTTTTGGATGCGCAATTAGATTTGTTTAGCCAATTGCTTTCTTCCATCTGTTTAAATACAAAACACTTCAGTCCAGTACCCATAAAAGATAAAGCGTAAAATTTTTCAAAAGAGAACCCATTAAAGCAAAAGCTATCAGCTACGGACACTATCAACTCAAAATTATGGAAACCAAATTTGACCTCATAGCTATCCGGGAATCTACAGACCTGGTTAGTACTTTGAAATTGTTGGGCTACGAGCCACTGAGAAAAAGTGGAGGAGAATTATTCTATTTATCCATGCTCAGGGATAACGAATCTTCACCTTCGTTCTGCGTGAATGAGAAATCAGGCCTTTGGTATGACCATGGTATGGGTAAAGGGGGTTCGGTAATTGAGTTTGCACTTTCCTACTGGGCACATCTTTCTTTCAAGGATGCCATTAATGAACTGCTGAAAATTAGTGGTCAACCGCCAGGTGAAATCGTTAACAGACCTACACAAGTTAAGCAAACTTCACTTTTAATGCGGGAACCAAGCTACATTATCAGGGAGGTTAAACCGCTCGGCACAAATGCCTCAATCAGCGCTTATTTAAAATCGAGGGGCATTTTTGAAGTTGCTCAAGACTACTTAAAGGAACTTTATTACAGCATTAAACTTCAGGATAATACTAGAAAAGAAGTCTTTGCTGCTGCATGGCAGAATGAGCTAGATGGCTGGGAAGTGCGGAACATGAATTTCAAGGGATGTCTGGATAAAAAAGCGATGAGCTTTATTGCTGGAAGTGATTCTAAAATAAATCTCTTTGAGGGAATGATGGATTTTTTAACCTGGAAAAAACTCTTTCCCAGCGATCCTTCCTCCACCCTTATCCTCAATACGCTTTCCTTTTTAACTCCTGCCATAGAAAGAGCTAAAATTTATCCGTCGGTTGAAGTATTCTTTGATCACGACAAGGCAGGAAGAAAAGCAACGGTGGAAGCTTTGGCGAGCATGCCTCATGCAATTGATAGCTCTGCGATTTATACAGGTTACAACGATTTAAACGAAAAACTGCAGAACCTGTTATCTAAAGGCATACAACTTAACTCATCTGCCCAGGAGTCTAAAAAAGGTCCAATCCGATAATTTTACAACAGACTATGAAAACAGATAGAAAACTTAAACGCGCTAATATGGTGAAAGGCTATCTAGATGATAAAGAAATGCAAATGGTGACTAAGATTCGCCTCCAGTTAGGCATTACTATGTCAGATCTTTTGAGAAGCAGGTTACTCGATCCCCGTCTGCTCAACATCAATCCTTCAAAACTCTTGACACTTTTAAATGAGATTGGTTTGGAGATAACCAGTATTAATATAAAGCTAAAAACGTATTTTGAAGATTCCAAGGCTCAACAAGAGAGCGATTCCGCTTGCTCAATTGGGGGAATTATTGAAAGCTACATTCACCAGCAACATAGACTAGAGTTGCAAATACGAAAATTACTAATCAGAATAGAAAGAAGGGTGTAAATATGGACATTGTGGTTAAGCTTTTTACCACTTCTTTAGGATTTCCAGCGGTAGAGTACAACATGAATAAAGTTGAAATTGGAGATGCAGAACTTATGAGTTATAAAAATTTTGGGATTCTCCATGCATTCAGCAATCCAGTTGGTGCTGATTTTGAACATTATCTGGGGGCGGTTTCTTCATTAAACCGTAGAAGCTGGTATGCGCAGTTTCATGCTGTACTTTCAGCAAAAGGTAAAGCCGTTTCTAGCGAAAGTTTAAAAGAATTTGCTGAAAATTGGCTCATCGAGATGGGCTATTCCAAACAGCCTTATTTATTGTTTTTCCACTCAGATACTAAAAATAATCACGTGCATATCGTATCGACCAGCATCAAGCCACCAGGCCTTAAAATTTCTGATAGTTTTAACAGAGTAAGGGCAATGGATGCGGTAAATAAATTATTGGGTATTGATGTGGAAGCAGTTTTCAAGGCCGATGTTTCGCCGCTGCTTGGTTATAAATTTTCTTCCCTCCCGGAGTTTTCCAGCTTACTTCGTCAAAGAGGCTATGCTAGTTATACTAAAGTTAATTCGTTTTTTGTTCGCAAATATGGAAGAACACTTTTAAAAATGGGGGTGGAAAAGATGCAGCGCATGATCTTATCACCCGCGACTAACTCAGCGGTAATCGAGGATACCAGGCTTAAAATAAATTTAGCTTTGAACTTGAAGGATAATATCTGTGTTCCTATTTATCAGCCGCTCTCACACCAATTTGCCAACCGGTTAACTGGTTTTCGATCTGAGCTTTCAGATTATCTTAAAACTGATCATGCTCTTGAAATTATATATCATTTCAAAGAAAAAGAGATAACCGGATTTACTGCTATTGACCATAAAAGTCGCTTTGTTATCCAGGGCTCCCGGTTAATCGAACTTGGTAGGTTAATAGGAGAGAACACGCGCGGAATTTCTCAGGCTAAAAGCTATTCTAGATAATATCAATTCTTCTCTCTGGCAAAATTTCACTCACACGCGCGTGAAAAATTCCTTTTGCGCTTTTTACTAAAACATAATTTTATGATCATCTCAACTGGTAACCTAAAAGGCGGCTGTGGGTGTAGCAGTCTGCTTTTGCTTTTAGCCCATTACTTGGCTGGAGGCCCCAAAACGGTGTATCTAATTGATCTTAGTTTACAAGGTAGCTTAGATTTGCTTTACAGCCGCTCATTACTTTTAAAAGAACGGTTGCCATTTGAGTTTTTCCGCTCGGATATAGCTAAAGCACTTTTTTTAATTGGCAGGCTCGAAGAGGAAAATACCGTCATATTACTTGATCTCCCTAAAACATTTGGGGAAGAAAACCTGCAATCGGTAATTAAAAAAACCGACCGATTTATTATTCCCTTTCAGTATGAATTTACCTCGCTGCATGCGGCCACTGGCTTTTCTTTGCTGATCAAAAGATTCGCTAAGCACTCAAAATCCATCTTTTTGCCTAACATGAATAGAACGAATGAATGGGGCGAGGGACTTCTGGAAAATCAGGAAATGCTTCGCACGCTTGGATGGCTTTCAGCTGCAATGCCGCAAGTTCCGGCAATGATGAACCTTAGAAGTATGCACTTGCCACCAGCTTGTCTTTTTCAGCTTTCTCCCACACTGGAACTCCTTTGCAATCAATATTTATTAACCCTAAATCATAAATCATGAGCTGGACAAATTTCACCATCTACCTGGCGATAGCTTATTTCTTTTATTACGCCTTTAATTTGCTAATGGATTTCACCCTGAATGGAAGAAAAATCATACCAGGTGAACATTCAAACGCTGTTGGCGTGCATTATCAGGTCGAAAGTGATGAGCAGCCAATTGAAGTTTCGGCTGCAGAAGTGGTGGAGCATTCTGAACTTTCCACTCCGGAGTTTTTAAGTTCTGGAGCGATCGATAGCTCTGGGGCGCAGCGATTCGAGCAGCTTATGAAGGCGGCATCCCAGGAATTAATTGAATGCACCAAAAGAATGCTCTAAAAATGAAAACGATTTCTATTTTAATTCTGATGATGCTTTCCTGCACAGTCATCTACTGTAGTGCCCAGGTGCCCGGGCTTTCAGAATTTTCTCAGGCCAGCAGCCAAATCCGGCAATACTATTTTTCCTTTTCAGACTTAGCGATGGTTATTGGTGCAATTTCTGGTCTTCTGGGTGGTTTGAGAGTATATGCCAATTGGCAAGGTGGCCGCCATCATATCGACCGTCAGGTTGCCGGCTGGCTTTTCTCCTGCATTTTTTTAAGCCTTTGCGGAATATTTCTTCGCGGGGTATTCGGACTTTAAAATCAAAAACAATATGAAAAAACTAGCAAAAAAATTGATGCTCACCATAAGCGTGGGCATGCTATCTGGAGCCGCTTTTGGACAGGCTGGAGGCGGAACAACGGGAATCAATGCTGCAACTTCTACACTGACAAGCTACATCGATCCGGTTTCAACACTCACGCTTGCAATAGGGGCGGTAGTAGGGATAATCGGTGGTATCATGGTATATATCAAGTGGAACTCCGGTGATCGGGATATTAGCAAAGAAGTGATGAGCTGGGGAGGCTCGTGCATTTTTTTAGTTCTGGTATCGGTGGTAATTAAAGCCTTCTTTGGCGTGTAAGGATACTTATGGAACGCTATCCAATTTATAAAGGACTTGAACAGCCCCTGAGCTATCGTGGCTTTAAGGGAAAATTCATTGGTTGGGGAATCAGTTCGCTTATCGGCGGGCTTTTTTTAGGGGGCATAATTGGCGCTGCTTCTAATATGTATTTCGGACTTTTTATCAGTGTCTTATTTGGTGGTGGGGGCTTTTTCTTAACTCTCTACCGCCAGAAACTTGGGCTGTATAATAAAAAAAGAGAACTGGGATTATTTGTTCATCAAAACAGGTTACGGTTATGAGTGCTAAAATTTTTGAGCTGCCCTACATCGGCTATGACAGCTATCAGGGACTGGATTTACTCTACACCGCTAAAGGTGATTTTTCAGTGATCATTCAAATGACCAACGCTGTTACAGAGCTTTCTGCTGATGAAAGAGGCTACACCTTATATCATGAGCTGCTACTAAAAATTATAAAAATACTCGGAGAAGGCCATGTGCTGGTCAAGCAGGATGTTTTCTTGGCTAGCGAATACTCGGCTGCGAAAAGTGAAGACTATTTGCAAAAGGCATATGATGCGCACTTTATGGGCCGCAGAAAATGTAGCCTATTAACTTACCTCACCATAACGTGTAAGGTGGACCGATCCAGGTTTTATGTGCATAATGAAAAATCATTGATCAGCTTTAAAATTTTAGTGACCAAGGTTTTTGATATTCTCTCAGATGCCGCTTTAAGTCCCACGCTTTTAAATCGGGAAGAGATTGACCGCTATATCGGAAGGTTTTTGTCAATGGACTTTTCTTCGGTTAACATTAAAAGGAATAATTTTTCGGTGCTGGATAATCAAATTGATATCGGAAACTCTTCACTGAGGTGTATTTCGCTAATTGATACCGATAAAATGGAGCTGCCTGCCTATTTCAGTAGTTATCAGAAAAGAGAAGGCAGTAGTGGGTTGCGGGATTTTGCTACCGATAACCTTTCTTTTTTGCATCAAGTGCCCGCATTTGAATGCATGATTTATAATCAGGTGATATCCATTCCTGCCCAGCCCTCGATACTATCATCCCTTAGTTTAAAACAAAAACGACATGCAGGAATACCTGACGCGGCGAACCGGTTATGTGTGGAGGATATTTCAGCTTTGCTGGCAGAAGTAGCCAGAGACAACCAGCTGTTAATTCATGCACACTTTAATATTATTGTATCTGCAAGCAAAGAACACATTGGCGAGGCTTCCAATTTCATAGAGTCTTCGCTATTCTCTCTTGGAATCATTCCTTCCAGAAATGCCTATAACCAGCTGGAAATATTCAAAGCATCCCTTCCTGCTAATGCTACAGCATTAAAAAACTATGATCTGGTGTTAATGCCTAGCCGCGCTGCCATCTGTTTAATGTTCAAGGAGTGCTTTCAGAAAAGCGAAGAATCTAATTTTTTATTGCGTTTTACAGACCGCCACGGAATACCAATCTCTATTGACCTGGCGGATCTACCAATGCAAAGTGGACGGATCGCTAACCGGTCGAAATTCGTGCTTGGCGGCTCAGGCTCTGGTAAGTCATTTTTTATGAATAGCCTGGTCGAGCAATATTTGCTATACAATATGGATGTAGTAATTGTTGATACCGGGCATTCCTACAGCGGCCTTTGCAGTTATTACCAGGGCCGTTATCTAAGCTACTCCGAGCAGCATCCAATCACGATGAATCCATTTGCATTTTCAAGGTCAGAATACAATATTGAAAAGCGTGATTTTATAAAAACGCTGATATTCCTGCTTTTTAAAGGCGTTCATGGAGAAGTTTCAGCGGTGGAAGATACGGTGATTTCCGGGGTCATCTCCTCTTTCTATGCTTTGCACTTTTCAGCAGATAAGCCCTTAGCGTTAAACTTTGATACATTCTATCACTACTCGGTTAAGCGCATTAAAGAAATAGCTGAGCAGGATCACATTTCATTCGAACTCGATGATTACCGCTTTGTGCTGCGTAAATTCTGCAAGGGGGAAGAATTTGGGGATTTATTAAATCTCGCCACCGATGCATCCCTTTTAACCGAGAAACTCATTGTCTTTGAAATTGATTCCATAAGGGAGCACAAAGTGCTTTTTCCAATTGTCACCCTGATCATTATGGATGTTTTTCTGCAGAAAATGCGGCTGCGTCACGGCCAGCGAAAAGCGTTGATTTTGGAAGAAGCCTGGAAGGCGATCGCATCTGAGCTGATGGCCTCCTATCTGGTCTACATGTATAAAACGGTAAGAAAATTTTATGGCGAGACGATAGTGGTGACTCAGGAAATAGAGGATATTATTTCCAGTCCGACAGTGAAAAACAGCATCATCGCAAATTCTGATACCATCTGTTTGCTCGATCAGGGCAAGTTCCGGGACGATTACGGAAAAGTCGCTGCGCTGCTCTCGCTCAATGAGCAGGAACAAAAGAAAATCTTCACCATTAACCAGCTTGATAATAAGCGGGGAAGAGGCCGCTTCAAGGAAGTCTATATCAAGCGGGGAAGCAGCGGAGAGGTATATGGAGTAGAGGTTTCACTGCGGCAGTATATGACTTTTTCAACAGAGAAGCCTGAAAAGCTTGCACTGGAATATTATATAAGCCAGCATGGTGATTATAGAATCGCTTTAGATGCATTTATTAAAGATTTTGAACAATCCGGGACCGCGCTAAATCATTTTATTAACCAGGTCCTTTTAAAACAATCGTTATGAAAAATTTTTTGTTTACCTGCCTTTTTGTGGCTGTAATTGGCCCGAGTAGCTTCGCTCAAGTTTATATTGATCCAAGTACTTCTGCCGCTATGGCCTCGCAATCTGCAATGATTAATTCTCAGTTGAATACCTCTAATGATAAATTAACTCTATTAGCGCGCGCCCAGCTCTCTGTCAGCGGAGAACTTGCTATAGCAAACCAGCTGCAGAGCAGAATCTTCCGCGGCCTAACCACCGTGTCCGCTGCGGTTAGCTCACTGCTCTCGGTTAAAGATATTTATGAAATTACAGAAGATATATTGCGCGACGGTAGAAGGGCTGTGGAGGTCGCTTCCAGTAATCCAGCTCTTCTGCTTTTTGCGCAATCCGGTGCCGATGAATTTTATTCAAGAGCAATACGCTTATCCACCCAGGTCGGGAGTTTTGTATTACATTCTTCCAACGAAAACCTAATGGATTCAGGGGAACGTGCAAAGCTGTTAAACCATATCGTCACCGAACTATCCATCCTTAGGGGTGTAATTTATGGGATTTACCGAAGTATGTACTGGGCAAAGGTGAGGGGGTTCTGGAATTCGATAAATCCTTACTCAAAATATATCAATCTAGATAAGCGCATTGCCGAGGATGTTGTTTTTAAAAGCAAACTCTTAAAGCGATGAGATCTGTTACATTGTTGCTTATCGCGCTGCTATGTAGCATGGTTTGCTCGGCCCAAATCAATGTTGCTTTACTCCATCAGCTTATTGATAACAGTAAATCCGAACATTCCAGGCAGACTATGCTGCGAGATAAGCAAGGGGTTTCTAGCAGTGTTGAGCGTTTAAATGCCATTCAGGCGGGAAAGCTTAAAACCACTTACCAGGATTTAAGAAAGAAATTTTCTGCTTTAGGTATGGGGATCCAGGCGCTACAAATCACAAAGGAGGCGATACCGATACTTAATCAGATTTCTGCTGATCAAAGCGCCATTATCTCTCTTGCTCTAAGCAAACCTTCCCTGGTCCTGCTTTCGATAGAAACGCAGGCTGATTTAGTGGACCGCGCCCAGTTACTGCTGCGCTATATATATGGTCTTGCCTTATCTACTGGTGAACTCGGAGCGATGTCCAGGTCTGATCGGGCGATGCTGACAGATTTTGTTGTCAGCGAACTACGCGCGATTTCGCTGATGCTATCTGGATTGAAACGAAGTCTTCAGGCGCTGACTGCGATTGAAGCAAAGAAGGGCAGAGGACTGATGGATATGTTTGAGCGAGACAAACAGCTTTCAGAGGATATACTTTTAAAAGTGAAACAGTTAAAGCGAAAATAATATGAAAAAAATCTTCCTTTTAGCAACCTTTTTAGCTTTGCTCAATTACAGCTACGCCCAGCAGCTAATTTTTGATAGAGAACATTTTTCTATTGTCAATCAAAATGGCCTGGCCAGGCTATCTGGTGAACTGGCCCTGCAGTCTAGTTACAACCGGATCAAAGCGGACCTGGATGATATCGAAATAAATATCGGCTCGCTTATATTAACCGAGCAGCTAATTTTTAACTCGTTAACCCAAGTCAATCGGGGATTGAAATCTGGGCTAATGATTCAAGATATCTCCCAGTTGCTAAATGAGATTTATCAGCAGAGCAGTGAGCTGGTTTCTTATGCCTCTAGCAGGCCCGAGTTACTACTTTTTGCAGAGCGGTTTTCTAAGCAAATCAAAACCCGCGGGGTGAATTTATTAACCCAGGTATCTGATCATATCTTGGCTGAGAAAGCTGATCTTTTGATGAACGCGGAGAAAAGAGATGCACTGCTGAGAAAAATTGCACTCGAGCTTCGCCTCATTCGTTCACTGGTGTTTTCCATGCGAAAAAGTATGTTTTGGGCCGCTCAGCGCTCTCTAATCTCCCAGGTCAATCCATTTAAAGACTTTCTAAACATTGATAAAAGAATGGTTGATCAAATCATCAGCCGTTATAAAACTTTAAAAAAATGAAAATATTTATTTTATTTTTTAGTTGCCTGAGCATTTTTTCAGGCGCTAATGCGCAAAAAAGTGTTCACGATGAACACATCGTAAACCAACAGGAACGTATGGTTTTTAAATCCTGGGATGAAGATAAATTCACACCAACCTCTGGTTTTCTAGGGCTAAATCCCCTTTACTGGATAACCTGGGGACTGCACCCTAATTATCCGGACAATGATCTTCGGCCCTTAGGCCCACTTGGTCCGCAAAGCGCTAGGATCGCCTTGTCGGTGGCGATGGGCGCTGCTGAGCAAAATCATAAACTTTCTTCAGATAGCATCCGCCAAACTGCGCTCGCAAATCTCTCTACGCACGCTGCAGTTTTATCTGATGCTGATCCCCTATGGATCCTTTACTATTCTTCGGCACTTTCCCCGCTTAAAGCATCACCTGTAAACAGTTTGCAGGGACTCTCTAACAGGGAAATAAATTACCTGCAGCAGTCTGGATATGCCAGTTGGTATATCCAGCAACATGCTCAGCTTCAGCAGAGACTCGAAGTGGCCAGGGGAGCCAATATGGAGCGTGGTTCCAGAATTCTCTATTATCACCGGCTGCTTTTAGACTATCGAAAGCTTCAGGCTGGCTGGGAGGATAAAAAGCGATTGTCTAAATCCCTGCTACAAAATAAAGCGGTAAGGGAGAAGCTTTTAAATAGAAATAGCCCGATAAAAGCTGGGAAAATGAGCGATATCGAAATCGCGGATTATGTAATCAAAAATTCAAAACTATGAAACGCTATTTTACTTTAGGGCTGATCCAGCCCATTTTACAGGCCAGCGGGGTGACAGATTCCTTTAAGGATACCTTTAATTTCTTGCAGGGAAATGGCGTATATGAGGAAGGAACGATGCACTTTTTAAGGAATATGAAAGACACCATCTGGACGCATTATGATGTTTTCTTAGTCGATGCCCAGGCGATGTGTGCCATATTTATGCTGATTTTTTTCGCTTCCAGGAGTTACGGTATGATTTCAGGGGATAAAAAACTTGAAGTGATGCCACTGCTTAGGCCATTTGGTCTGGTGATGGTGATTTTATGGTGGCCAGCTTTTACTAAAGTGCTCGCCTTTCCCGGGGAGCTGATTGAAAACAGAACCGAAGCACTCTTTGACGGGAGTCAGGCCGAGATCAATAATCTGCGCTTAGAGCGTGCAAAGCTTATGGTGGATGTGGCTGATGAACTTTTTAAACTGCAGGCAAGTTCTGAAGTGGCCAAAACCGAAGCGGACACCTGGTATGAAAATGCATGGGAATCTGTTAAGAGTTCAGTTAAAGAGGGGTTTGCTGAGGTGTGGAACCCAGTAGTGGAAATGCGCAACCGTCTTCAGGTCGGCTTGCAACTACTAGCCAGTTCACTACTGGAAACCCTCGCGGTATGGTTACTTCGAATAAGCGTTTACGTGATTTTTATTGTTCAGATTATTTTTTCAACGATTCTGATCATACTTGGCCCATTCTCCGTTGCTGCAAGTATTCTGCCCTGGTTTCAGCGCTCTTTTACTGAATGGATTGCAAGATTTATCTCTGTTAGCCTGTATTCCGGTATAGCGTATCTGGTGATGTATGTCGCCTCGCTGTTTCAGCATTATGCCCTGCAAGCCGAAATTCAGCGCTATACCGAGCTGCTCAAAAATGATGGAGAAAGTATTCAAAAGCTCAGCTGGTTTGCCTCTAACGGGGTACTCTCTTTTGGCATGGTGATTATTGTTTTTATTATCGGGGCACTCACCATGTTCACCGTGCCGAGCATATCCACCTGGATTGTGAGCACTTCGGGGGTGAGTTCGGCGGCAAGCGCAATGGGTAGCGGCGCGAGCAAGATGACCAGTATGGCAACTGCAGCGGTAGGAGGGGTATAAAAATGATCGTAAAAAATATAGAAGCCAAGGTACGCCTGGCGACATTTTTATCTCTTTCAAGTTTTGTGCTGGCCCTACTGATCTCGCTCGGTTCAGCTTATTCTGCCTACAAGCAGATCAGTGATTCACGAAAATCCATTTACATCTTGCAAGATGGGATAAATCCCCTGCGCGCAAGCAGGACGGATTTAGAACTAAACCGCGGCGCAGAATACAGGGCTCATATTTCCAGGTTTCATTCCCTGTTTTTTTCGTTAATTCCTGATGAGCAATTTATCGAAGCGCAGATGCGGCAAGCGATGTACCTTGTAGATGAAAGCGGGGTCCAACAGTATAATAACTTAAAGGAACGCAGTTTTTTTAGCTCCGTACTTTCGTCTTCGGCTGTTTTGACCCTGCAGATGGATTCGATTTTTCTGGATGAAAAAAAGAGATATTTTAAGTACTACGCTACCCAGCGGATTGACCGAAAAAGTACGGTGACCATTCGCTCGCTGATTACTGAAGGATACCTACGGGACCTCCCGGCACGCTCCGAGCATAATCCCCACGGGGTGCTGATCACTTCCTGGAAGACCCTGGACAATACAGAACGCTCAAGCGTTGAGAAAAACCAATTCTAAAAAATCTTATCGATATGAAAATTCAAAATCACCCTTCGTCCTTACCGGCTAAGCAAATCGACCAGTTGCGGAGCTGCGCAGCAAAACTTAAAAATAATCTGCTGGCAAGTCCCCGGCTTAGCCTTGTGATTATGATGCTAATGATGATTTGCTCGGCGGTCATATGCTTTACGGTAAACAGGCGCCCGGAAGCAAAATCATCCGATTATTTCGCGAACCTTAAACTATCCTTGCCTAGTGAGGCTAAAGGAAACGCGGATGCGCTAATGGAAATTATTTCGATGCAAGCAGAGCTTAAAACCTTTTTAGATAAAAAAACGCCCAGCGTGCAGGATAGCCTTCGGATGGAAATGCTGCTGAGTAGAATTGAGGGACTCAATCAAAAATTGAAAGAACATGAAAAAAATTGATTTAAAAAACCCGCGATATGTATTGCCGATAATCTGCCTGCCTTTCCTGCTAATTTTATTCCATGTTTACCGCTTAAGTGCTGGAAAGATGGACCACTCACCATTAAAGCAGGACGGGCTTAAAACAGAAATTTCCGCTGCATCCGCTCAGGTTACCGGTAAAGGAATTGAAGATAAGCTGGAAGCCTTTAAACAGCGTTATAAAAAATCAGACGGATATTCCGCAGTTGGTGCTCTGGATATCTCTGAGGCTTCGGCTGAGCAATCCTCTTCAGCTTATAATGCTAAAGAAAAGCGGATCCTTGACTCTATTAGTCAATCGCTAAAAAGTGCTGGTCAGAAATCCTTAGCTAACAGAAGCATTTCATCACCGAATTTCTATCAGCAATCTGACAGAAGACAAATAGCAGCAGATAGAAGTGAAGATCAGCAGTTAAAGGAGCTGCTATCAAAATTTGCTGATCATAATAAAAATCCGCCCATAAAACAAACCGACCCGATGGCCATATTTCGCGCGCAGATGGTTATAGTGGATAGCATGAATAAAGCTGCGAGTTCGCCTTTAAAGCCATCAAGTAAGTCTTTTTCCAACCAGTCTAATAACTCACAAAAAACTCTAATCCCAGAGCCGCTCCCCGTCACTGGTTTAAGCGCTGTATCTCGGGATTCTTCTACTATAATCGCCAAAGGGCAACAGAGGGAATTCATCCAGGGCATGATTGATCAGACCCTTGTTGGTTACGCCGGATCCAGAGTAACCATTAAGCTACTCAGCGAAGTTAGGGTGGGAGGGGCTTTGCTTAAAAAAGGCACTTTACTTTATGCGCTGATCAGCGGTTTTGCTCCGCAAAGGGTATTGCTTAATATTTCTTCCATTGCTTTTAATGGGGAGATACTACCCGTGAATTTAGAGGTTTATGATCTTGACGGAATCAAGGGGATTTATGTTCCAGCATCTTTATACCGCGAATTCAGCCGGGAGCTAGCCTCTAATGGGATAACCGGGATATCTGCCGAATCTTCGGGAGAGAAAAATGAGCAAATCATGAGCCTGATTGGCCGAGTGTTTCAATCCACCCAAGGCGCGGTAAATAAACTTATTCGCTCCAATAAAGCGAAAATTAACTATCCATCTAAAATTTACCTGTTGGATAAATCTTTAAATAAAACCAAAGCATCATTATGAAAAAACGAATTCAATTACTGCTCCTGCCGCTTTTAGTAGTTTTCCCCTGGTTAGCTATTCTAGCCGCAGAACTCCCGGTAATTTATATCAGTGCTCAAAGCGCGGTCCATTTCCGCTCGCCTGAACCAATCAAATACGTTGATTTACCTGGTAATAGTTTTACAGGCGATCTACCGCAGGAAAATCTGCTTCGACTTCGGCTTAAAGAACCAATGTCCGAACTAAAGAAAGTAGAATCTTTGGGAATTCTCACCATTACCGGCGAGCACTATTTTGCCCAGTATAAACTACTGGCGGCTGATGAATCGCAGGCTAGCGATAGTGAAGTAGAAATCCTGCCAACTCATATGCTGCCGCTTATCCCTGCCTTGCCTTCCCTATCCACCCCTCAAATCCATGCAAAAAGTATTGCGCTGATTTCTGCCAGGGAAAATAAAGCGCTTGCAATCCAGAAGAATCAGGGTGTAACCTTAAAACTCAATCAGCTCCGCTGCGTAGGTGAGCTTTTTTTCTTAGACCTTAGTTTTTTCAATGATTCCCAAGTTCGTTACGATATAGAAGACTTGAACTTTGTGGTCAGTGATAAAAAAATATCAAGGGCGAGTAATTTTCAGTCCTTTGAAATTAAGCCAAGGTTCATTTTGTCTTCACAGATGAGCTTTCATCGCACGGCAAGGAATATTTATGTGTTGCCAAAGATGAGCTTTTCAGCCGCTAAGTGGCTAAAAATAACCTTGAGCGAAAAACAACCTTCCTCAAGATCTGTCACCTTAGAGCTGAGCTACGGTGAACTGCTCTCAGCAGATGGTTTTTAGCTAATGCCTAGCCAAAACTGAGGCTTTCTCATGCAATTTGATCTAAGCTGAAGTGCTAATCTCCCCGATATCAATATAGCCAGCTGTGTAGCCTCAGCGTTCTCTACACCGTTTTAATTTTTTCTCTTATGGAAGAACGTGCCGAACTGCAGGGGCTACACCGCCTGCTGCAGTTTTTTATCTATCTTTTTCTTTTTCTGGATATTGCTTATTTTATTGCTATCCCTGGATTGGAATGTAAATCCACACGCCTCATGCAGGCAGCACTCACGGTGCATCAAGCTATGGGTAGAATAATTATTTACAGCTCACCTTTATACAGCAGACTTTTTATTTTAATACTGATCTGCCTGGCCTCAATTGGAACGCTCAGTAAAAAACAGCGCAGTATTTCGCTAAGAAGACAAATACTTTTTCCGCTTGCCATTGGTCTATTGCTGTTCTTTTTGGGTTTGATTTTTTTTACCTCAAAACCCATCAGCGTTTGTGGATTTATTTTAATTCCTTTCATCCCTTACACGCTGATGCTGTTAACAGGGGCGATTTTACTGCATAGCGCTATGGATAATGTTTCCAAAATCATCAGCACTAAATTCGGAAAGGACAAGTGGAACATGGAGGCGGAATCCTTTGAGCAGGAGACCAGCGTCTCTAAATCACCCCTAGCGGTAAGCATTCCCATGCTTTTTTATTATCGAAGGAGTATCAGAAAAGGCTTCATAAATATTGAAAATATTTTTCGAGGTACCCTGCTCATCGGCACACCAGGTTCTGGGAAATCTTTTGGTGTGGTGATGCCTTTTATCCGTCAGCTCATTGATAAACAGTTTTGCATCTGCCTGTATGATTTTAAGTTTCCTGATCTGGCTAGCCTGGCATACACCCGATATCTAAATGTTAAAAAATCTGGTCGGGCAAAGTTGGCTTTTCATGTGATTAACCTAAATAATATTGAGCTTTCAAGGCGAGTGAATGTGTTTAAAAGTGAATACATTCCTTCCCTGGCGGATGCTTCTGAAACCGCGGAAGCGCTGGTTGAAGCTTTAAAAAAGGGGGATAAGTCTGGAGGTAGCGATCAGTTTTTTACCCAGAGTGCCGTGAATTTTCTTTCTGCCTGCATTTACTTTTTCTCCAGGTATCAGTCCGGGCAATTCTCTACCCTTCCCCATGTGCTGGCCTTTTTAAATCATTCTTACCAGGAAATTTTTGATTGTTTAATGAGTAATCTGGAACTCTCCTCACTACTTTCCCCCTTTAAGAGCGCCTATCAGGCGAAAGCTTTTGATCAGCTTGAAGGGCAAGTGGGCACACTGAAAATCTTTATCTCTAGACTTGCAACGCTTGAAACGTTTTGGGTATTTTCAGCGGATGACTTTCCGCTAAAAATCAGTGACCCTGCCCATCCTTCGATACTGGTGCTGGCAAATGATCCTTCTACCCAAAATATCAATTCCGCCTGTTATTCAGTCGTATTGAACCGGTTAACCAGGCTCATTAATTCTAAAGGAAACCTGCCCAGCGCATTAATTTTAGATGAGTTGCCAACCATTTTTGTTCACCGAATTGAAAATTTGATCGCAACCGCACGGTCCAATAAAGTTGCCGTGCTGATGGGACTTCAGGAGCTCCCTCAGTTTCATCAGCATTATGGAAAGGAGGTAGCCAATACCATTTGCGCTGTGATAGGAAATGTATTATCCGGATCAGTGCGAGCTAAAGAGACTTTGGATTGGTTAGAAAAGCTATTTGGGAAGATCAAGCAGGAATCCGAGAGCATGTCGATTGACCGATCTAAAACTTCCATTTCGCTATCCGAACGTTTAGAAAATCTAATCCCATCTGGAAAAATTGCCTCACTTAACACTGGAGAGATGGTTGGCATTTTAGCCCGCGAACCACGAGCAGATTATTCTGGAAGCTTTTCTCCATCAGTGGTTAACTGTAAAATAAATCTTGATTTGTCTGCCATTGAAAAAGAAGAAGCGGACTATGCTCCGATGCCAAAATTCTATGATTTTGGAGATAACAAGCAGGCGGTACTCCTTGCAAATTTTAAAAAGATAAACGATGAAGTATCTGGAATAATTGCCCGCTTCCAAAAAACCCAATAAAAAAGAGAAAAATATTATGGAAAACTTTAATGGAATCGTCGCACTGGTTAAGGACCAGATCGATGAATATTTATCTGTGATGCGCATTGGCGTAATCACCTCAGTTGATGATAGCTCATTATTTGCTAACCTCACCTTTGCTGATTCAAGCTCAGGTAGGTTTGCAAGTAAGGAGGTAATGCTTTTAAAAGACAAAGCTGATTTATACACCTTTCTGCTATCCTCACCAGAAAAAATCCCACTTGGGGATTTTAAACTTCTTTTTCAGGTGAGCATGCTCCAGGATAGGGGAGATTCATCTTCTCTCATTTCTGCCTGTCAGCTACTAAAATCTTCTCCATCGGCGCTAGAGCTGGCAACAGATTCGCTCAGCCAACGCCTGGAATCCAGGCATACTGGGCATATAGTAAATACCCCCTCCAGGTGAGCCGCTCACTAAGCAGCTACATTTCTATATTTTTCCTTTGCTCATTCACCCCCTTAAATCTCAAGGCGCAGTTTAGCTTGCCGCTAAGCAAATTTCAAGTGATGAGTCACTTTGGTCCTCGCATTCACCCCATCACTGGATTAAAGCAGTTTCATTCCGGGACAGATCTTGCTGCCCGCTATGAGCCAGTGTATGCCATCCTTTCAGGAAGGGTCAATGCAACAGGCGAGGATGAGTTCCTAGGAAAATATGTGAAAATAGATCATGGAGGTGTGCAGAGCATCTATGGGCACTTATCATCGGTACTTATAGGCAAAGGCGAGCATGTAAATAGTAGAAAGGTCATTGCGATTTCCGGCAGTTCGGGCCGTTCCACTGGTCCTCACCTTCATCTTTCAATAAAAATCTCTGGAAAATTCTTTAACCCGCTGGCTGTGATAAAAGCACTGCTGGCCTTAAAACTAGAAAACCACATGGAAACATATTCAATAACTGAAAATGACAACCTCCCTCTTGCCGCAATCTTATCCTTGCTAGCTGAAAAAGGAAGCATCTCGCTTTCAGAAACTCAAGCCAGCGAGTATGGAGTAGCTCAGGCTGATAAGCTGCCAATTGAAGAGGAAGGAGGGAATGATGAATTCTAAAAATATTCCACTCTATCAGCAAGTAGCAAACATGCTGATAGAGCAGCTGGAAAAAGGTACCGCTCCATGGCTTAAGCCGTGGAGCGGCGGTGGAATTCCTCAGCTTCCTTTCAACGTGATCTCATCAAACCGTTATAGAGGCATAAATGTGATGAATCTTTTACTAAAGGGTCATCAAGATCCCAGGTGGCTGACCTTCAAGCAGGCCGAGTCTATTGAGGCCACAATCAACAGGGGAGAGAAAGGCACCCTAATTCAGTTTGTGAAAACACATCAGCAAAAGAATATGCGCGATGATAAGGGTCGTCTTGTTTTTGATGAGACCGGAAACCCGATGAGCGAGCGGCTGCTGTTAACCCGACCAATTGTTTCTTCAGCCTGGGTTTTCAACGCCGAGCAGGTCAGTGGTCTTCCCCCGTTAAAAAAGACTGAGCCGCTAGAAACGGCTTGGGATCCGCTATCCAGGGCAGAAAATCTACTTACTGCATCTGGCGCAGAAATTAATCATTGCTACATCGATAGCGCTTTTTATGATGTCCGTTATGATACCATAACGTTGCCTGAACGTTACCAGTTTTCTGCCGCAGATAAGTATTATGCCACAGTGCTTCATGAACTCGCGCACTGGACGGGACATCCGTCACGTCTGGATCGGGCTTCGCTATTAACTCAAGGCATGATTGCCTATAGTAAAGAAGAATTGCGCGCTGAAATTGCATCGATGATAATCGGAGCAGAAGTGGGCATCGGACATGACCCAGATCAGCATGCATCCTATGTGGATAGCTGGGTCTCTATACTAAAAGACACGCCGCTCGAAATTCATGCAGCGGCGGCAGATGCGGAGAAAATATTCGATTTTCTTATGGAAATCGAAAGAAAAAGATCAATCAATCTTTCTGAGGACGCCCAACCAATGCTCTCTAGTGGAAAACAGCTCAAATTTTTATCAACCGGAGATGAGATATTATATGAGGATAGCATTTACAGGGTTGAGGGACATTTAAAACAAGGACGACTTCGAATGTCGCAAATGCCCTCAGGAATTCAGTTTTCTCTCTCCAGTACTGACCCGCTTTATGCCGCTTTGCTGGCACAAAAGCTCCATCAGGCCCCAGCTCTTTCTGAAACTGTCGAGCCTAAAACAGAAAAAAACATTTATCAACCTTTAAAAAGATGAACTATGAAAACCCAATTTAACCTAAGTGAACTTCCTTTATCTCAATTTGAAGCGTTGGGAATCTATCGAGACAGGCAGCTTCTATTGGACCCAGATGAAATAAACACTTTACTTTCAGGCAGAAGGACGGCCCTTGTTCCCCTGCATGAACTCAAAGGCACAGATTTTACTATCGAAAGGCTGGATGCAAGGCTTTCCCTTCATCGGGAGGCTTCTGGAGCAGTAGAGCTGCTGATCCATCCGATCTATAACATTCCCCGCGCACACCCGCTGCTGAGCGAATACGAAATGCAGGAGTTAGTTTCTGGCTCTAAATCTTTCATCGGAAAATCGGTAGAAAGGGAAGAAGGTAAGGCTGTGATGTATAATATAGAATATGATGAAACCACGCGAGATTTTGTGGGCTATTATGTTTCCAAGGTGCAGCCACCAGAAAGGGTGAATGGTATGCTGCTTAGCGAAGAGGAAAAATCAGCCTTTCAGCGTGGCGATCTATTAGAGCTTTCGGATGGAACCAGACTGCAGCACCGTGCAACAGAGCCCAAGGGTATGCGCTCTGACCGGAAGGCACTAATACTTTCGGTGCTACTTGATGGCGGCATCAGCTACCTGTTACTGCGCGGCATTAATTCACTAGGGGTAGGAATTGAACAGAAAGATCACAACACACCAGCCTATAATGCAGCGCTTTCTGAAATGAAAGGAAAGGCTACTAAGCAGCGCGAATTCTCGACGCCTGAAATGCAGCTTCAACCGCAAGCCAGGGGAATTGGCAGGTAGAATAATAAGCAATTTATAAATATAAAAAACAAAAATTATGGATGATAAAAATTTTGAATATTTGAAAAAATCGCTTGATTATCTGGGTTTTGGAACACATTTGAATCAGCTGTTACTGGAAGGGATAAATAAACAAAGTAACTCTTTTTCCATCGGCTTTAATCAAAGGTATATACCATCGGAATTTAAGTTAAATCCCATTCAGGAGGTTGATAAAATGCATTTTGAGATTTATCTCAACAAGTCAAAGATCAGCGAAGTCTATTTTTTAACTTCTATGGAAGCAAAGCTCACCCGCTACAATAGTAATGATCCGATTCAAAAAACATTTGAGCTGGATAAGCAGAATAGAATATCTGCACTTCAGGCTTATAAACTTCTATGTGGCCAAAGCTTCCAGAAAGATATTTTTGTTCTGGATCTGGATGATCTACAAGAAAATAAAAACAAAAAAGTTGCAGTATGGCATAAGCTTGATCTTAAAGTCACAGATCGCGATGGAGAGCATCCGATGAAGTTATTTTTTCCAGAATACGGCTTTGATCTAAATAAGACCTTTGCCCGCTATCCGATTGCAGACATGCAGGATTCAGAAAAGCTGGATGCCGCAATAAAAGCATTAAAATTTGGTAATTTAATTTCGCTGAAAATGGAAATCGATGGAAAGGTAATACCAGTTTATCTATCTGCTGATCCGGAATATAAGTCCCTGAATGTGTACGATGAGCGTATGCAACCGATCAGACAAGATCGTATGTTTGCTGGCGGAGATATTCACCAAAATATTTCAGGGGAATTTTCTTCTCCTATAAACCATCAGGAGCAAAGCCAGGATAGCAGTGCAAAGATGAAAAGGTAATTTTGCCTATTCGCTTTTCTCTTTTCTAGAATGACCAGCTTCCCCTAAGTAGAGGCCAGTTTAACTCTTTTGACTAGAAATATTGCCTTGCAATTAGCTGCGTAAATCACATCATTAAATTGTATGAGTGGGCAAGCACATTTTCTTTCTATACCAATATTCTTCCTACTCTGATGTACATAAATAACATTCAAAATCAATTTTAAGGTACTTCAGTTTCAGAGGACTGCAATAGGAGTAAGTCACAGGCTTTAGCTATTTTTTTAGTTGACCTAGCGCTTAGGGTTGATAGTTAAAATGCTGTTAGCATTTATATTAAACAAAATCATTTTAATCGGGTTGTGTAAACAAAAAGAAACCACTATGTCTAATAAAAATATAAGCGATATTCAAAAATTTATTGAAACTTATGAACCTGCTAAATTTAAAACGTTATCCAGAGGAATCGAGGTTAGGGGAATTAAAGATATACACAGAGGAATCAGCTATGCTAATGAGGTCATTCAAAGATTAAGTCTGAGACTAACCGTAGCCCATAGCGCGGAAATGGCTATGTATGGAAGTTTTGAAGTATTGCACGTCTAACCCTCAATGATTACAGGAAAGATAATAATCTTTCCTGTAATCATTATCTATTCTTTTTCGCTGGTTTGAATGGCTTTATATGTTTTTCATCTCAAGTTTCACGGTACTTATGACTAGCTTTAGATTTATTTGCTTTCGGGTCAAATTTAGAAATTCTGATTTTCGAAATCCATTATAAATGTTTTCTTCCTGAATTCAGGCTGGATTGAATCTAGGAACAGTCCTCTAAAATCCCTTTCATTTCCTTTAAATAATTATAGGTAGATACTTAGAAAGTAATATTATATATTCCTTAGTAATCATAGGGTATGCTTATACCCTAAAATAATTTGAGCATAGTAAAGTTGTGTGCCAAAATATCAACTGTAATATAAGAGGAAAGATTAGCTACATCTCTTATCATATGATAAGATTTCCTTCAAACAAATCCTGTTTATTTATGGAAACTAACTTATGAAATAATGAGAAAAGGAAAAATTGCATCCATAGATGTTTCAACAAACAGCGGCATAATTGTTGATGAAAATGAGCAGGAAATATCTTTCCCCTTCAAAAGAGATAAATCTTTGATCATCTCGCAAAAAGTAAATTTCCAAATTAAGCTCACACCTGATGGCTTAGCGGCCACACAAGTGGAAATCTCCAAATAGATCATCAGAGTAGAGTTCTCTTAAAAACCAACACACTAAACAAAAATTTAAGCTCATTTAAATGGAGCATCCGCTTTCGAAAGTAAGTTGCTTCCACCAGCCTGCGCGTGAAAGCCTTTAGTCATTGTAATGTTAATCGTGATGGATAACCGCAATTAAGGATATCTGGAAAATGCCATTTTGAAGAAATCCCTCGAAAGTGTTAATTTTCAAGCGCTCCTCTCAAAACTGTAAGCTCAGAAGGATGCTAAGAGACCCTTTGAGTAAATATCCGTTTTAGAAACTTCTGTAATCTTTATTCAAGCTTGGTGAAGTTTGGTCTTTCGTCAATTGTACCATATATTAAAAAGGCCTAAACGAATATATATTAAAAGTTTCGGCTTAAATGTAATTGAAAATCCAAAACTATCCATAGTCTAAAAAAATAGAAGGTGTAGAGCGCTTTTAGATCATTTTAAAAAAACATTATCTTCAAAAGTTTGAATTTATTATATTTATAGTCAATATCTTAGCTGAAAAAAACTATGAAAAAACTAATGTTATTATTTTTAGTCATCTTGAGTATCGACTGCTGGGCACAAACCTCACAAGAAGAAATAAACAAAATCGTTATCAAGCAAGAGTCGGATTGGAACAAAAATGATATGCTTTCCTATGCCAACTCATTTACTGACGATGCAACTCTTATTAACTTTCTAGGCTTGTTCTGGAAAGGAAAAGGCGAGATTATTACCCAATTCAAGCTGATTAATGATTGTTGTATAAAACCAACCCAAATTAAGTTAGACATTGCTGATACACGTTTTATAAACAGCCAGACCGCAATTGTATATATCAAAGAAACTCTGATCGCAAAACAAGACTATGAGGTTCCTGGAAAAATCGTTAAAAAAGGGAACGTAGATCATAAAATGATTACCGCAGTATTTATTAAGCAAGAGAACATTTGGAAAATACTTTCTATGCAAGTCACCCAAATAGTACCACTTCCTCCTAGATAAAACATTTGCGGCTTGTTTAGTAGCTACTAATTCAACTAATAAGATATGGACTTTCTGAATAGTGAAGGTATCTATTCCGCAAATACTTTTTAAATTTTGATTTTATTTGCGTCGATCACGACGAAAAGAAAAAGTATCTAATAAATCAAATCTTCTTGGTCGTATCAGCGAGAAAATAAGATCTTATAGTATAAACAGATGTTGATTTTAAACTGAAGGTGGATTAAACAAGTCAAAATAGCGGAATTCAAAGTTAAAAAAAACTAAATCTCCATTCTCCTTTAACTCCTTAGCTAATTGTTTAACTAAAGTCGTCTTTCCAACTTGGCAAGGACCGATAAGAATAGTGCGTAGAGGTTTGATCCAAATGTACTTTTAACGATATAAGATAGTAACTAAAAATTATCCGATATTTTTGAGTTAGTTAAAGGAGTGGAGTAAGTTTTTTGTAATCCAAAATTCTTACTAATCTGGAAATGACGGGAGGGATGCATTTTTATTCTCTAATATTTTTATCTTAAAAACTATTAATGAGTTTTATCAGCGAGTATCCCTCAACAACTACTTCTAAGTGTTGTTGAGGGATATTTTGTTTTGGTACATTATAAACTGATATCTTCCTTTTTAGGATTTCGATGTAGACTTTTGAGGTGTGTTGCTAATTCTTTCTACTGAAAACATGCCATTGCCCTCAATTAAAAAGCAAAATAATCCAATCAGGACTGATAGTGAAAGCCAGAATTCAGCATAGGGGCGAAAAATCCCCCCTGACAGATTTACTAAAAAGGTGGCAACAAGAAGGATAGGTATATTAAGTAAGCAGAAAGTACGGGTGTGGGTGCCAATTGCTATCGCCAGCCCGCCAATGATGTGAAGCAGGATAATTAGGTGAGCAAGTATGCTGATGGAAACGGCGGTTCCTAACTGTTCTCCCCGCATCAAGGTGTTAAAAGCTTCCATGTTTGTCCAAAATGCTACGCCTTTCCAAATCAGTACAATACCTAAAGCAATTCTGAAAAAGTCTAACCAGGCAGGGTGATGACTATCGCCCCAGTCCTGAATTTTTTTAATTAAGCTCATATCCGTCTATATTTTGGTTATAAGCAATATACCTAAAAAAAATGAAAGGGCAAATCACTTTATATTTACCTACTTGCTTCAACTGTTTTCGATATTATTGATTTAGTTTAACCAAGCTAATGTGAGCAAGTTGCAGGGGGCTAAACATTCACTAATCTTTTGTTATTATTTGATGGTTTTGATACCTCAATTGCTGAGTCACAGTGCAAAGCCTTTTTTGGGACTGTTGACAATTGTCAATATTTTTTATAAAAATAAGCACGATTTAAAAACGAATATTTGTAATTTTGCAGGAAACCAATCATCCTACATCTTGCATCCCGTATTTTTATCAGTTGTTGGCTCCATTTTTATACTGGGCTTAGTTATTGTTAAACTATTCCTGTTTGGTCGTGAAAAGAGCTATTTAAATCTTTTATTGACCACCGCTATCGCAGGAATTATGTGGTATGCGTTAATTTACCTGCTAACCAATTCTGGGTATTTGACGCGCTACCCGTTTTTATTCAACAAGGGGTTGCCACTTTACTATTTAATCGGACCATGCTTTTATCTCTATATCAGGGGATCACTTAATCCAGCTCATTTGGCGTTCAAGAAAAACGATCTGCTCCATCTGATTATAATTATTCCGGCAATAATTTCTATCATTCCTTATACGATTGCCAGCCAAGCTCAACAGCAGTGGGTGGTGGATCAGGTCGCACGTGACGTTCGTTTTGCTTTCACAGATAGCAAATATATTGTGGGGGCCTGGCACTGGTTTGCCTTTCCACTTTCCGCTTTCATCTATACAGTGATGCAATTAAAGCTAACTGTTAACACCGCTAAACAAAAAAAACATGATCCAAAGGTGATCAGGTGGATTTATATGTTTACCGCTGTCTGCGGTAGCATTTTTCTGGGTATGATTGCTGTAAATTTAACAGTCTTGGGCAACCTAAATGATACCTATGCTATTTTGCATTCAAGCAAATTGGTTTTAAGCCTGTGTTTGTGTTTGCTTTTCCTGAGTGGTCTGTTTTTTATAAATCCAGCATTTCTTTACGGTTTCGTGCAGGCAAATACACTCGTGCCAAACGAAACACCAAAACGTAAGCGAAAATCCTTGGAAGAATTTGAAAGCATTCGGGTTAACATGTATGATAATACATTGGTCGTACGCGTTGAAAATTATATCAATAGAACAGAGGCCTTCAGAAAAACGGGCTTTACTATAAGCGAACTCGCTTCAGCGCTTGAAGTCCCTAACCATAAGCTATCCGATTTGTTTAATAATCACTATCAACTTAATTTTAATACCTATATTAATAATCTCCGGATTGAATACGTGAAAGGAAGATTGGAGTCAGGGGAGTGGAGACAGTTCACGCTCGAAGCGATAGCCCAGGATGCGGGTTTTTCATCCAGAAATACTTTTTTTCTTGCCTTTAAAAAAGTGATGGATACCACCCCATCAAATTATCTTGCAATGCTAAAACAGGCTTCTGTTGCCTGATTTAATGTATTGATTTTCAAAATCAGTACATCTTGCGTAAATGTGCGTACAATAAGAATGAAATAATTGGTGAATTTTTGCGCCGTGTAAATCCGCGGGAATGCTCTCTTTTTTTTTGGAGATGTTTACCATTGGGGTATAATTTCCCTAACACTGTAGACATTTTCTGATCAATGTGGAACAAACTTTTGGATGAGCTCAGAAAGCCAAACATCCCAATTGTTTATGAATAAACGTTTACTTCTACTTTTTGTTGTGCTGGTCATGCTATGGACCAAAAGTTCTGCACAATTTACCTTATCTGAAAATTTTAAAGGCAGCAATGCACCAGGAATCAAACTTGGTAATGATGCTGTACTAACTTCTGGTAATGCTGATGCAGTCAATCAAGGCTGGCTTCGGCTGACTAATGATGTTGGCGACCAGCGAGGTTATGCTTTCATCGATAAATCTTTCCCTTCAACACTAGGGGTATTGGTTGATTTCGAATATAAAACCTGGCACAATTCCAGCGAAGGTGCCGATGGAATTGTTGTTTTTCTTTTCAATGGTAACATCACACAAACAGATTTCAGAACGGGCGGAACTGGAGCAGGCTTAGGCTATGCGCCAAGGGGAGACCAAAGTCTTGCCGGATTGAAAGGCGCTTATCTAGGTATAGGTCTGGATGAATTCGGAAATTTCTCCTCAAATTTTGGTGCAGGAGCCCCCGCAAACACAGGCACCACATACACGGAGAATACCCCCAGTGCAGGGTTGACCTTAGGTCGGTTTCCAAACAGTATCACCCTTCGTGGTAGCGAATCCGATAAATACAGATTGCTGGCAAAGAGAACTTTACCAATAAGCGCAGGAAATACCGTTCAGTATACAACAGGGGGAACGACATCACGGCCCGCAGATGGCACTTTTTATAGAAGGGTTCAAATTGAGATTAAACCAAATGCAAATGGGCGCTATGACATCATCGTGCGATGGGCAACAACACCAGGAGGTGCCTTCACACAACTTTTCACCTATTCTTTAGTAGATCAGGGTGGGGTAAGCTATGCGCCGCCTTCAACACTAAAGCTTGGCTTTGTTTCAGCAACTGGTGGTTCTTTTAACAAGCATGAAATCCGAAACGTCCAGGTTACTACACCCGGAAACTTAAGGGTCAATAAACGTGCAGATAAGGACTTTTTAAGAACGGTATCTACGGGCGATGCTAACAAAGTAACTTATACCATTGATGTTAATAATGATACGCCTACAGCGGTAAATAATGTGCAGTTTAAAGATAGATTAACAGATGCTTCAGGTAATCTGATCAGCAATGCCGCATTCACCATTAACAGTATAACCCTATCAGGATTTAAAGCGGGAAGTTCAATACCACTTCCTACTACAAATGAGATTACAGGCTCATTGAATATGGATCCAAATACTACAGGTAAAGTAACTGTCATAGGAACCATTGGATCCATTCCTGCAGGGAATAACCTGGTCAACACGGTAAATATCGTGCCGACCGACATCACTGATTTAGATATTGACAATAACACTTTTGTTGTTAATACCCCTGTTCTTGCCGAAAATGTGGATCTCACGATCAGTAAAACATCCGCAAATCCATGTCTTTCAACAACTGGAAATACGTTTACAACAGTGGTATCCAATGTGGGTACGCTGGCAACGACTTCTGGAAATAGTATCGTTGTGACCAAAAGTTATCCTACGAGTTACACTTTTACTCCCGGCACCAATACGGGCTGGACAAGGACTGGTCCGGTGTTAACTGGCAGTAACAACGTATATACTTATACCTATACTGGTGGCGTTCTTAATTCTGGAGCAAGTTCTTCCCCTATAGTGTACACGGTTACTGCTCCAGCAGGATCGAGCACCTATGTGGATGATGTACAGGTAAAATACGTAAACTCAGGCGGCGCTAATATTGAAGTTGCAGCCAATCTTAACAATAATACTTCATCAAACACGCTTTCGACGGTGTCCGCAAAACCGGCGGTAACCACGCCAGTGACTTATTGCCTGAATGCTACAGCAACAGCGCTTTCTGCAACCGCTACCAATGGAAACACATTATTATGGTATAGAACCAAAGGGGGTGTATCATCTGTAAATGCGCCCGTTCCCTCAACCACTGCAGCTGGAAATACCAGCTATTTTGTAACCCAAACCAATGGAAGCTGCGAGAGTGACTATGCAGAGATTATAGTTACTGTACAGGCAACAGTAAACGCTGGTAGTATTGGGAGCAATCAAACGATCTGCAACGGCGCTTCAGTTACGCCCTTAACTTCTTCCTCTGCGGGAAGTGGAGGTACAACGGGTTCCACTACTGCCTACAGATGGGATAAATCTGTAGATAATGGGACAACCTGGACAAGTATCCCAGGTGCCGCTGGAACTACATATTCTCCTGGTGCACTTACGCAAACAACCCAATTTAGAAGGGTTTATATATCTACTTTAAATGGTGTTTCTTGTGAGGCGGCAACAAGTACAGTTACCATTACGGTACAAAATGTGGTCGGAGCAGGTTCCATCGGAGCAGATCAAACCATCTGTACAGGCACAATCCCAGCACCTTTGAGTTCAGTTACTGTTGGAACAGGATCGACAGGTTCGGTTATAACCTATAGATGGGAGAGCTCTGTTGATGGCACACAATGGAATGTGATAGCTGGCGCAACTGCTGCAAGCTATACTCCAACGGCTGCTTCAACAGCAACTACGCAGTTTAGAAGAGTTACAATTTCTACTCTTAACACTGTTGCTTGTTCTTCTATTCCCTCGAACGTCGTTACGGTAAGCGTTAACTTAAATCCAACTACTGCAATTGCAGGCTCAGATCTAGAACAGTTTAACTCAGGGGTATTTACCCTGCAAGGGAATGCACCGACTATAGGTTCAGGGAGTTGGTCAGTCATTACCGGAACAGCAACGATTGCAGATCCTGCTGATCGCAATACTACCGTTACCATTGCCCAGAATGCCTCGGCAACATTAAGGTGGACAATTAGTAATGGTCCTTGTGCATCTTCTAGTGATGATGTGCTAATCACCTACACGAAACGTTCGAATTTACAAATCACAAAAACTGTTGATAAAGTAAATCCAGTGGTAGGTGAGAACGTAACTTTTACATTAGTTGCTAAAAACAACGGGCCGAGTGATGCAAGCGCTGTAAAAGCTACCGATCTTTTAAAAGCTGGATATACTTTTGTAAGCAGTTCATCTGTAAATTACACCGCATCCAATGGAGAATGGTTGATTGGAACGCTTGCAAATGGCGCTTCTCAAACCCTTACCTTAATTGCCCGGGTTAATGCAAATGCAGCAACTGCTGATTATGCTAACACTGCAAGCATTATAGGGGCAGAAACAGATCCTGATCTAGCCAATAATACATCAACTTTAAATACAATTATCCCGATTCCTTCTGTTGATATCGAAGTAAACAAAACCGCAACTCCAAAACCAGCCATCGCTGGCCAGGCGCTCACCTATAGCATAACCCTAAAAAATAACGGTCCAAGTACAATTAGAACTTCGGATGTATTTACCCTTTCGGAAAACCTTCCGGCAGGATATACCGCAAATAATTTTACCCCTTCTTCCGGGACTTATAATTCATCTACTGGTAACTGGAGCGGTTTAGCTTTAGCTAGCGGTCAGCAGGCGACATTAACAATTACTGGAAATGTTGCCGGAGTCGCGACAGGAACTTTAACTAATACCGTTTCCATTGCGGTTCCATCTGGTATTTCAGATCCCAATATCAGCAACAACAGCAAAACGGATAATACAATCATTAGCAGGTTGGTTGATTTAGGAATTACCAAAACCTCTAATCCCAAACCAGTAATTGCTGGCAACAATTTAACATACACGATAACTTTAAGCAATAACGGGCCATCTGGTTTATTACCTGCTGATATAGTGAAAATCAATGAAAACTTCCCTGCAGGCTATACCGCTTCAACTTTCACCCCATCGACTGGCGTTTTCGATAAAAATACAGGAAACTGGACTGGTTTAACCTTATCTCAAGGCCAAACTGCAACGCTAACCATTATAGGGGTTGTAGCTGCAAATGCGAGTGGAACATTAAGCAATACAGCAAGTGTTGTCGCGCCATTAGGCACAACCGATAACAATAGCGTAAATAATAGTGCAACCGAAACTACGGCAGTAAGTCGTCAGATTGATTTTGAAATTACCAAAACTGCAACACCAAAACCAGCAGTTGCAGGTGAAACCCTTACCTATACCATCGCAGTAATCAACAAAGGCATTAGCTCGATGAATGCGACTGATGTTTTAAAAGTTGTTGATGCCTTACCAACCGGATTTACCGCTTCAAGTTACAACCCATCAAGCGGAACATACGATTCTGCAACAGGAAACTGGAATGGGTTAAGCTTAACCAGCGGACAAACAGCGAACTTGACTATTACTGGAAAAGTAGCAAGTGCTGCAACGGGATCTCTGTCAAATAGAGTTGTGTTGACTCCTCCGCAAGGAATAACCGATCCCATTACAAATAATAATGAAGCAACCGATATCACCTCGATTGTATCTAAACCCGTTTTGGCGATTACCAAATCCGGCGCCTCAGGTTTAACTGCAGGATCGGCGGTAAATTACACGCTTAAAATTGTAAACACTGGAAGTAGTGATGCGGTAAATGCCGCTATAAATGATGCTGTTCCAACAGGTGTCGAAAATGTAACCTGGACGGCCACGGCAAACGGAAGTGCAACTGTTGTTTCTGGAGCATCAGGAAGTGGAAATGCCGTTGCGCTGAAGGCCAATATTCCCTCGGGAAATGCAAATAACTTCATCTCGGTTAGCATCAACGGAACCTTAAATCCGGCAGCAACGGGAAGCGTAAACAATACGGCTTCTGTTACGCCATCTGAGCCACAAGGTTCTGGAAGCAATTCCGCTGTAAACTCTAATGTAACCAGCTCTTCAGGAATTGTAATTTCTAAGGCAGGCCCTTCATCTGCATCTGCAGGAGATGCCATTAGTTACAGAATCGAAGTTGGAAATAACGGACCAAGTAATGCAACTGCAGTTCAAATCTCGGATAACGTGCCGGCTGGTTTAACCAATGTAAGCTGGACTTCGCAAACACAAGGAGGCGCAAGCATTACAAGTGGAGTAACAGGCTCTGGAAATTCGATTAATTTGGTTGCCAATGTTCCAGCAGGCGCACAGCACAAAGTAATCTTGAATGTGAGCGGAACGATAAAACCAGATTTCAATGGCGCTTTAACCAATACAGCTGTGGCCGCGCCCGGGGAAACTGGCAGTACACCAGTAAGCGCGCAAGCGGTTACTAATATTAACAGTAAACCTTTATTTACCATAACAAAAAGCGGCCCGCCTACAGTTACAGCTGGCAATACGATTAGCTATACCATAACGGTTAGAAATACTGGACCTTCAAATAGTGCAAGTACAGTAATCACCGATAATATCCCGGCGGGAATAACAGGGGTAAGCTGGACAAGTACAGTCACTGATGGATCTGTTAACATTACAACAGGCGCAAACGGAACTGGAAATGCCTTAAGTTTAACAGGGGATTTCAATGCAAATAGTACCGTGCAAATTAATGTAACGGGACAAGTGAGCTCGAATCTATTGGGTAACATCGTTAACTCGGCTGTTGTAAAACCAGCTGAGGCTGGAGTTGTCCCAGTTACCTCGAACGAGGTGAATACATCTGTTAGTACAAAATCTGGTTTAACCATCGCTAAAAACGGCCCTTCATCTGTAGTTTCTGGAACAAATATTATCTATACCATTGAAGTTGGAAATACAGGGCCAAGTGATGCCCTTAATGCCTCGATTGCAGATTTAATTCCTTCCGAGATATTAAGTCCAAGCTGGACAAGCACAACCCAAGGCACTGCAAGGATATTAAGTGGTGGGACAGGAAGTGGTAATACCCTTCAAACAGTTGCAAATGTACCAGCTGGCGCAGCCAACAAAGTAATTATCACGATAATTGGAAAAGCAAGTCCGTCTTATAGCGGGAGCATTACCAATACTGCCAATGTTACTGCAACGGAGCTGAATAGCGCTTCTCCACAATCATCAGTAACCACCTCAATCAATAGAGTTCCTACAGTATCTATTACCAAAAACGGACCATCATCTGTAATTTCGGGTGCAAACATTAGCTATAGTATTGATGTGATAAATACCAGCACAGCTGATGCGCAAAATCTTGAAATCAAGGATTTGGTTTCAACTGAGATTAGTGGGGTAAGTTGGAACGCGGTTGCAGCAGGCTCTGCCAGCATAAATACTTCAGCGTCTGGAACTGGAAACAACATCACCTTGAACGGAAATATTCCTGCAGGTGCAGCAAACAAGATAACGCTGAACATTACTGGAAAAGTAAGTGCAGGCTACAGCGGAATTCTAGGTAATACCGCAACGGCAACTCCTGCAGAAACTGGTACGACCGTTAAATCATCATCGGTAAATACAGCGGTACAAAAAATACCAGTATTGGCGATTGAGAAAACAGGGCCAGAAAATATTAGCGCAGGTCAGAATATAAGCTATACCATAAAAGTTAAAAATACGGCAACAGCAAATGCAGATTTAGCTACAATCGCCGATAATGTTCCTGCAGATATTCAAAATGTAACCTGGGGAGCTACAACTAGCGGTTCGGCATCAATTAATGGCGCTGTAAATGGAACAGGGAACACCATTAGTCTGGTTGGAAATATTCCGGCAGGAAGTGGAAACGAGATTTCTATAACCATAAATGGGACGGTAAATCCCTCAGCCAATGCCAATTTAGTCAACGCCGCAACGGTAACACCTTCAGAAAATGGCGCATCAGCTAAAACTTCGAACACGATAACCACTCAGGTGAGTAAAACGCCTTCGGTTAGCTTAATTAAAACAGGACCAGCGAGCGCAAAAGCTGGAGAGAGGGTAACTTATATCATTGATGCAGTTAATGCAGGTCCATCTAATGCAACCAGTCTTGCTTTAGCGGATGTAGTACCAGCAACTTTGACCAACGTTTCCTGGACAGCGGTTGCTTCTGGAACTTCCACCCTTACTGCGACCTCGGGCAGTGGAAATGTTAGCTTAAACGGAAACTTGAATGTTGGCAATAGCAATAAAATCCAAATTAGAGTTAGCGGAACAATTCCTGCAAGTCAGTTAAATACTACAATTAACAATATCGCAACGGCAACTCCCGTAGAAACTGGAGTTACCGTTAATTCTAATGCAATCGCTACGGTAATTTCCAATAAGAGCAATATTTCTATTGTGAAATCTGCCCCAGTTTCGATAAATGCTGGAGAAGTAGTGAACTATACCTTATTGGTTAAAAATACCGGACCAAGTAATGCAATAGATGCTACAATTGCAGATGCCGTGCCTGCAGATATTCAAAATGTGAGCTGGACTGCCGTTTCTAGCGGAACAGCCAATATAACTTTTGGGGCAAGTGGAACTGGAAATGCGGTAAGCCTGAAAGCTAATCTTCCAGTGGGGGATGCAAATACGATTTTAGTTCAAATTACGGGTAAACTAAACCCTGCTTTTATAGGGACTTCGTTAACCAACACCGCAACGGTGACACCGTCTGAAAATGGAAACCCTGCTGTAAACTCTAACACAGCAACTACGGCAGTAAGTAAACAGGCGGATTTAAGAATTTCTAAAACCGGCCCGTCAAATCTTTTTGCCGGAGAACAGGCAACCTACACCATTACCGTAGAAAATCAAGGTCCTGGGGATGTTGTTGGTGCTAGCATCAGCGATTTGCTTCCTGCGGGTATAATCAATGCAAATTGGACCGTAGCTACACAAGGAGCTGCAGCAGCGAATGTTAACAGCGGAACAGGAAATCTAAATTTATCCGTATCGCTAAAAGCTGGAGGAACCGATAAGGTTGTTGTAACCTTAATTGGAACAGTAGATCCTGGTTATCTAACAGCGAGTTTGACCAATACCGCTACGGCAACTCCACCAACAGGCGTTACCGATCCAAGTGCAGCAAGTGCTTTTGTTACCACTACAATTGCGCGTAAAGCAAACGTTAGAATTGTAAAATCTGGTCCGGCAAATGCAAAGGCAGGAGAGCAAATTGATTATACATTAAAAATAACCAATCAAGGGCCGAGCAGAGCCATAGGAACGACAATTGTGGATAATTTGCCTGCAGGAATTCTGCCAGGCTCAATCACCTGGACGGCCACAGCAACTTCTGGCTCAACTGTTAGTACAACATCTGGAACAGGGAATGTAAACTTAACTGCAGATGTTGCCCCAACATCGGGGATTATCGAGGTAAAGGTTAAAGCCACAGTTAGTCCTTCTTTAGCTGATGGTGCCTCTATTTCTAATATAGCAACAGCTACAATTGGGGCAGGTATAACTGATCCTGAACCAGCAAATAATACCTCAACATTTCTTACGATAGTAGATAACGATCCGAACTTTACGATCGCAAAATCGGGTCCTGCTAATGCTAATGTTGGCGATCAGATTACCTATACCATTCTGGTTAAAAATACAGGTTCTGGAGATATAACTGATGCCTTTATTGTGGATAATGTTCCCGATGATGTTGAGGTATTAAACTGGAGCGCAACAGTAAATGGTGTGGCTTTAATTAAATCTGGGTCTGCCGCATCAGGTACCACAAACAATATCTATACTGTCGGTGATATTCCAACTGGAAACAATAGTATTCTAATCACCGTTAACGGAATTATTAAACAAAGCGCAGGCTCATCCTTTACCAATCGCGCGGAGGCAACCTCTGGAGTAGTGAAAGGGAGCTCAGTTACTACAAGCGTAAACCGTTCTACAGATATTGCGGTCATTAAAGCTGGTCCGCAAAGCGTTTCTGCGGGAGATAATATTACCTATACTGTAAATGTATACAACAATGGTTCGGTGGATATTAATGATCTTGTGCTTGCTGATAATGTAAACCCTTTGTTAACTGGGGTAAGCTGGTCAGCAACTGCAACGGGATCAGCAAGCGTAACCTCTACACCTAACGGCCTAGGCAATGCCATTGAATTAACTGGAAATATCGCTGGTGGACAAGGTAATTTTATCACTTTAACCATAAACGGAAAGGTTCCTTCAAACGCAGTTGTAGGGCCATTAACCAATACCGCAACGGTAACTTTGCCTGCAGGGGTTACGGATTACAATACAGCAAATAATTCTTCTTCGGTAAGTACAAATGTAATTAGTACGCCGACTTTAGTATTGCAAAAAACTGGTCCAAGTACAGCTTCTGCTGGCAACCAGATTACCTATAAAATCAAGGTGGAAAATACAGGGCCAAGTGATGCAATAGGGGTAAATGTTACCGATGCATTGCAGGCTGAATTAGTGGCAGCATCATGGACAGCCACAAACAATGGTACTTTGGCAACAATTACAGGTGCGGCAAGTGGAACTGGAAATGTGTCTACTGTTGCAAATATCCCCTCAGGTTCTTACCTATTAATAGATATTAACGCAACGATTAATCCTGATTTCTCTGGAACAATTCGAAATGCCGCGAGCGCTAAAATTGGAACGAGTCCTGCAGTTTTATCACCAGAGATTGCGACAGTGGTAACCAAGGTAACCAATTTGACTATTGCAAAATCAGCGCCATCAATTTTAAGCGCAGGTCAGCCAATTGTATATACAATTGAGGTTAGCAATAACGGACCGAGCAATGCTGTAGCTGCAGTACTGACCGATAATATTCCAGCATCGGTTGTCAATCCGAGCTGGTCTACCACAGCTTCAGGCGGCGCAGTAGTTACTGCAAACCCAACTGGAACTGGAAATACCTTGTCACAAACAGCAAACATTCCATCTGGCGGAAAAGTCTTTGTAACCATTAACGGAACCTTGGCATCAAGTGCAACTGGAAATATTGCTAATACCGCCACGATAACGCCATCGGAAACAGGAAATCTTCCTGTAATTTCCACTCCAGCAGTTACGGTTATAAAACAGTCACCCAACTTGCTATTGACCAAATCTGCACCAACGGTCTCATCTGGAGGAAGAGAGATTACCTACAGCCTTAAACTTACCAATAGCGGACCATCTGATGCGGTGGGGACAATTTTAACGGATGCTGTACCTAGCGATGTAGAGAACGTGAGCTGGATTAGCACTGTTGCAAACGGCGCAACGATAACTTCTGGAAGCACAGGGACTGGAAATAACGTTTCGCTAACTGTAAATGTACCAGTAAACGGAACAATTGATGTTACCATTAAAGGAACCATTAATCCACTGTTCAAAAATACATTGGTTAACATAGCAAATGCTTCTCCTTCTGAGCCTGGAGTTCCGCAAGCTCAGAGTACAACTTCTACTTTGGTAAGCCCATCTGTTGATATGGTTATTTCGAAAAGCGGACCAGCAAATGTGTCTGCAGGTGCAACGATAAACTATCAGGTAGTTGTTAGAAATAACGGGCCAAGTACCGCTTTAAATGCAATTATAGCAGATCTTGTTCCAGCAGAAATTAACAATGTGGAGTGGACCGCGACTGCAGAAGGTGCAACTACTATCTTATCTGCGCAGCAAGGTACTGGCAATAACATTTCAGTAAATGCAGATTTACCTTCAGCGGCTGGGGATCGTATTGTAATTGATATTAAAGGAATGGTTTCAGCAGCATTTAATGGTAACATTAGTAATTCCGCAAGTGTCACACCAGCAGAAACTGGAAATGCTTTAATTTCTACTCCGGTTATAACCGCGGTCAGCAGACAACCGATCATCAAAATTACCAAAGGTGGTCCAGCAATTTTAAGATCTGGCAACAAAATCAGTTATTTAATTAATGTAGTTAATGAAGGGACTGGCGATGCCCAGAACCTTGCCATAAGTGATACTGCACCAACTGCGCTTAATAACCTAAGTTGGACAGTTCAAAACCTGGGTACCGCAAGCGCTTCAACGGCAAGCGGAACCGGTGACATCAATATAACAGCAGATCTTCCGGCGGGGGCATCAAATGGAATTAATATCTATGTTACAGGAGAAATTCCAGAATTATTTGATGGAACTATCCTAAACACGGTCACCGCTCAACCTGCAGAAAGTGGAGCTTCCAGCTCAAGCTCGTCTGTATCTACAACCGTTTACCGCTCATCTTTAACCTTGGTTAAAACAGCCTTGAACCCGGTAAGCAAAGCAGGTGATGTGATAAATTACGAATTAAGCATAAACAATACAGGCACATCTGTTTTAACCGATTTGGTTATTGAAGATGCGGGCGCAGATGCTGGAAGCATTTCGCCCGCAACGATTGCCTCGCTCGCTGCAGGCAGTGTCGTGAAAGTAACGGCTAAACATACGCTTAGTCAGGCAGATGTAGATCGCGGAAATTTCAGTAACAGCGCAATAGTAATGGCTAAAGCTCCAGATGCATCTCAAGTGCGTGATGTTTCTGGTGGCACTGCAACTGATGATCTTCCGACGATTGTACAGATCACACCAATTCCAGGGGTTACTCTAGTTAAAACGGTTGTGGGTGCAATACCAAACCAAGCTGGTCAAAGCCTGAATTATAATTTAACGGTTAAAAATACAGGGAATGTTACTTTAAACAACTTAGTAGTAACAGATGCTAATGCGCTTGTTGCTGGAAGCCCGATTGCGCAGCTTGCGCCGGGGGTAAGCGCAACCATTACCGCTAGCCACCTTCTTACGCAATCGGATGTTGATGCTGGCACCTATTCCAACTCTGCAGAAGTAACTGCAAGTCCTGCGATTGGCTCAAACATTACAGATAAATCTGGAACGGACGAAAGTAATGATAACCCTACTGTGAGCGTAATTACGCCAAGTGGCGCAATGAGTTTAACCAAGGTGGCCAATAATACCGGCAGCAAGGCTGGAGATGTGATTAATTATACTTTAGTGGTTAAAAATATTGGAAACCTAACCTTAGCCAATGTTGTGGTGACTGATACTGGCGCGGATGCCGGCTCTATTTTACCAGCAAGTATTGCTGTCTTAGCACCGAATGCCGCTGTAACGATAACAGCCCAACATACCTTGACGCAGGCAGATGTTGATCAGGGTACTTACAGTAATCAAGCTTCGGTAGTTGCTAGCGATACAAAAGGAAATCAGGTTTCCAACGCTAAGTCTGATGATCCAGGTACCCCAGCGGTAGATGATGCAACGATAGTTACCATTACCCCAATTGGAGCAATAGCGTTAACAAAAGCTGCAGATAACGCTGGTAGTAAAGCTGGAGACGTCATCAGTTATACCATCGTGGCAACCAATACGGGTAATGTAACCCTAAATAATGTAGTCATTAGTGATACTGGCGCTGATGCGGGCTCAATTTTACCAGCAAATGTTACAAGTTTATCGCCAAATGCCAGCACAACATTTATCGCTAAGCATACTTTAACACAAAGTGAAATTGATAACGGGACATATAGCAATCAGGCTTCCGTTTCTGGAATGGATCCAAAAGGGACGATCATCACTGATCCAAAATCTGATGATCCTAATACCCCGACTTTAGACGATGCTACCGTAGTAAGCATTGCAGCAAATGGTGCAATGAGCTTAACAAAAGTTGCAGACAACACTGGCAGCAAGGCTGGAGATGTGATCAATTATACCATTGCGGTAAAAAATACCGGCAACGTAACTTTAAGTAATGTTGTGGTGAGTGATGCAGGAGCAGATAATGGGTCGATTACGCCAGCAAGCTTAGTAAGTTTAGCGCCAAATGCAACCGCTACAGTTACCGCTAAGCATACCTTGAGTCAAACTGAAGTGGATAACGGAAGTTACAGTAATCAGGCCTCTGTTTCCGGAACCGATCCTAAAGGAACGGTAATTGGAAATTTAAAATCTGATGATCCAAATACTCCAGTTCCAGGGGATGCAACAGTGATTGCCATTGCTGCTAATGGATCAATGAGCTTATCTAAAGTGGCCAATAATACAGGCAACAAAGCTGGCGATGTAATCAATTATACCATCTTGGTTAGAAATACTGGAAATGTAACTTTGAGCAATGTACTGGTAAGTGATAACGGGGCAGATGCTGGTTCGATAACGCCTAGTAGCATAACGAGTTTAGCGCCAAATGCAACTGCAACAGTTACCGCCAAACATACTTTAACGCAGGCGCAGGTAGACCAGGGTGTCTACAGCAACCAAGCTTCAGTAGGTGCCACAGATACCAAAGGGAATCAAGTTTCAAATTTGAAATCTGATGATCCAAATACTCTAGCTGTAGATGATGCTACCATAACCGCTATTGCTGCTAACGGATCGATGAGCTTAACTAAAGTAGCGAACAATACAGGAAGTAAAGCAGGGGATATAATCAACTACACTATCGTAGTCACCAACACTGGTAATATAACTTTAAGTAATATTATTGTGAGCGATGCGGGTGCTGATAGGGGTTCTGTCTTGCCAGCAAGTATTGCAACGCTAGCACCAAATGCTAGTGCATCAGTTACTGCTAAACATACTTTAACACAAAGTGAGATTGATAATGGAAGCTTTAGCAACCAGGCCTCAGTTTCTGGAAATAGTCCAAACGGAAGCGTAATCAGTAAGCAAAAATCTGATGATCCGAATACCACTCAGATTGATGATGCAACAACAACGCTAACGGTTTCCAGTCCTGCTATAACGATTGTTAAAACCGCAGTTTTAAGTACAGATGGAAATACAATTACCTACAGTTTCAATATCAAAAACACGGGTAATGTTACTGCATCAGGGGTAACCATCACGGATGCAAAAATTGGTTTGATTAGAAGGTTACCTGCAGCTTTAGCACCAGGAGCATCAATTGTCGAAACTGCTACTTATACCTTAACTCAGGCCGATAAAAATGCAAGATCAGTAAGCAACAGTGCAACTGTCGTAGCACAGGCGCCGAATGGACAGGCGTTTAGTGATATATCTGGAACTGCTGAAAATAATGATACACCAACGGTAACCCTTGTGCCAGAAAAAGGCTTAATCTCATTGGTGAAAACGGCAAGTTTTACAGGCAACAAAATCACTTATACATTCACTATCAAAAATGTAGGTAATGTTAGCTTAGATGTAATTCAGCTTACCGATGCCAAGTTAGGCTTAGTCAATAAAAGCATTGCAGTTGCAGGTGGATTATTACCTGGAGCCTCGGTAGTGGCTACAGAGGTGTATACATTAACTCAGGCCGATAAAGATCTGGGAAGTGTAAGCAACACAGCCTCTGTACAGGCAAGTGCACCATCTGGAATTATCGTTCAGGATGTATCTGGAACCGCGGATGGAAACAATACGCCAACAATTATTACTGTACCAAAATCACCAATAGCCTTTGATGACAAAGGTGAAACAAAAGCTAACAGTCCACTGGTTATTGATGTCCTTGGAAATGACGATCCTGGAAATTCAACCTTAGATAAGTTAACTATTGAGATTGTTTCCTCGCCAACACATGGAACTGTGAAAGTTAATGCTGACGGAACGATTACTTATACGCCAAATCCAGGATATACAGGAGCTGATTCATTCCAGTACCGCGTTAAAGATGCCTTTGGCTATTCTACCAACGTCGCGACTGTAACGCTTAATTCTAACTTTTTTGAAATAAAGGTTCCTAATTTATTTACACCGAATGGTGATGGAATTAATGATGTGTTTGAAATCAGAGGTTTAAATCAGTACGGCGAAAATCAGTTACAGATTGTAAACAGATGGGGCAATGAAGTTTTTCATGCAACCAATTATCAAAATAACTGGACAGGGGAGGGCTTAAACGAAGGTACATATTACTATCTGTTAAGAGTGAAAAGAATTGGAAGCAATGAATATGAAGTATTGAAAGGTTACATCACTTTAATAAGAGCGTTTAAAAAATAGGATGAATTTTAAGAGAAATCAGATGAGAGAATCTGGTTTCTCCTTTATTCAAAAAGATATAAGATGAAGAAACTAATATTTTTAATAGCCGGATTAATATTTTTACTAATTCAGCCTGCATCAGCACAACAGGATGCACAGTTTAGTCAGTATATGTTTAATGGCATTTACATTAACCCTGCTTACGCGGGTTATCGGGAACAGTTAAACTTGCACGCTTTTTACCGCAGTCAGTGGACAGGTATTGAGGGTGCACCAAAAACGATGTCACTGGCTGTAGATGCAATTGCAAATGATGGTAATGTTGGACTGGCATTTCAGGTCTCCAGTGATAAACTGGGAGCTCAGCGTAACCTGGCCGCATATGGCAGTTACGCCTATCGCATCCGAATGAATGCGGATGGTTCTTCCAGACTAGCTTTCGGCATCAGTGCAGGTATGGTACAACTGGGTATTGATGGCGCATTGCTTAACCCAAATGATCCGGAACCATTTCAGCCAGTAGGTATGCAAAGTACTATTGTTCCCGATGCAAGGGCTGGGGTTTATTATTCAGACAATCGTTTTTATGCTGGCTTTAGCGCTGATAATCTGGTTTCTCAATACATTGATATTGATCGCTACGCATTTATTCCACAGCCTAAACCTCATTATTACTTAACGGCAGGGATGCTAATCCCCTTATCTATGGATGTGCTGCTTAAACCATCTTTTTTGATCAAGGATGATCGAGGTGGGCCGACAAGTCTGGATTTGAATGCCTTTTTTATTTTGGCTGAAAAATTCTGGATCGGCGGCTCTTACCGCACTGGAGTAAAGCTGTATGATAAATCTTATCTGCAGAAAGAGCTCACAAAGGTAAATTCCGCAGTGGCTGCTTTACAGATTTTTCCATCCCAAACTTTAAGAGTGGGATACGCTTATGATTTTTCAATTGGTCCCTTGCAAGGTTACAGCAGTGGTACCCATGAAATTTCCGTTGGTTACTTCTTTAACCGTAAAAATGCCAGGATGCTAAGTCCAAGGTATTTTTAACCATTGAATAATATTTTAGATACTCGCGTTACTATGAAAAAAGGTTTACACATAATTCTCTCTACCCTGCTATTGCTTTTATGCACAGCTAGCCTTAAAGCACAGTATGTTTTAAAGGAAGCAGTCAGGCAATATGAATTATTTAATTACAGTAAGGCTGCAGATTTATTTGCACAAGCCTACAAGAAAAAGCCAACGCTTTATGCAGCAGAGCACCTTGCGGCAAGTTATAGTTTTATGAGGGACTTTCCGCAGGCTGAAAAGTGGTATAGCATTGCCGCAAAACTGCCTGGAAGTAAAACTGAAAACACCCTGAAGTATGCAAAAGCATTGCAGCAGAATTCAAAATATACGGAAGCAAAACAGCAATATGAAAACTATTTCCAACAGGATGAAAAATTCCCCGCTAATCTTAAAATCAATCTTCTCGCTTCCTGTGATTCTGCTCTGATTTGGATGGCTAATCCTAAAAAGGTAACGCTAGAAAATCAGCTTGAGTTGAATAGTATTTCCTCAGACTGGGCAGCTACAAATTACCAGGACGGAATTGTTTTTACTTCAGACCGGAAAAATGCCATGCTTAGCTCAAAAGGGATAAAACCTTTCTTGAAATTTGATGGGGCCAGATTGCCGGGCAGAAAACAATATGGCTGGACTGGGGAGGGTTATTTAAATTTATTCCTTAAGCAGTCTAACGATAGTGTCAGCTTATTCCCTTTAGAGCTACCTGAAGGCTACCATATCGGTCCTGCGAGTTTTACTAGTGATGGAAATAACATATTTTTTGCAGTAACCGAAATTCCTTCAGTTATTAAAGATAAGCTTACCACCATTAACATCGGTATCTATAGCTCGAGTAAAAATGCCGAAGGTAAATGGAGTAGGCCCATAGCTTTTCAGCACAATAAAATATCCGAATACAATTTGGGTGATCCTTTTATTTCAGCTGATGGAAACCGCCTATACTTTACTGCAGACATGCCTGGAGGACTGGGCGGCACGGATATTTATTATGCCGATAAAACAGGTCCTGAAACCTGGTCTGCACCGATAAATTTAAGAGCTATTAATAGCGAAGGCAATGAAAGAAGTCCGTTTGTAGATAGCAACGGGTCTTTCTATTTTTCTTCAGATGGCCGGATCGGAATGGGCGGATTAGATGTTTATGAATGGATCAAAAGCGATGGAGATTCTGGCGTAATACGTAATCTCCGCTATCCCTTAAATTCGGCTCAGGATGATTTTGCTTTCAGCCTAAATAATACAAGTACCCAAGGATATTTGTCTTCTAACCGCGCAGGCGGTAAGGGAAGCGATGACATTTATACTTTTGATAAACGGGCATTACTTGTCTTTAAGCTAAAGGGCAAAGTTTATGATAAAAACACTAACAAGCCGCTCAATGGTGCGATTTTAACTTTGGCCACTCTGAACGGAAAACCGACTAAGGTGGAAACAAACCAACAGGGTAGTTTTAGCTTCGATTTGGATGGTGATACAGATTATAGCCTCATTGCTGAAAAAACACCATATGCTGCAGCAAATACCAGTTTATCTACAAAGGGCTTAAACAAATCAGCTTCTATAGAAAGAGATCTGTTTCTAGAACTTGTTGGACCGGAGAAAACGATTAGAATTGAAAACATATACTATGATTTTGATCAATCGGTTATTCGCCCAGATGCAGCTATTGAACTGGATAAGCTCGTAAATATTCTTGAGGAAAATCCAGCAATTAAGATCGAACTTGGATCCCATACCGATAGTCGGGGCTCAGGTGCTTACAACCAGGTGCTCTCTCAAAAACGTGCTGAAGCAGCGGTTGCCTACATCATCTCCAGGGGAATTGATAAGGCCAGAATTCAGGCAAAGGGCTATGGTGAACAACTATTACTAAATCACTGCAAAAATGGGGTGAACTGCGGCCCAGATGAGCATCAGTTGAACCGTAGAACAGAATTTAAAATAATAGAACAGTAGAATGTGGGCTAATCTGTAAATAAAAAAATCCCCAGGCTGTTGCCCGATTTAGATGAACTTAAGTTCATATTTTCGGATCAGACAACCTGGGGCTTTTTGATGTTGTGAGAGCGCGTTAATTTAGGAGAAATATGAAATATATAGTAGTATCAACAGGCTAGTCTGAGTGACTTATTCCGGATTCTACTCAGGGTTTCTAAACGAATACCAAGATAACTGGAAAGATGGCGAAGAGGGATTCTATTTGTATCCATCGAACTATCCTCCAGTTTTAAATACCGGTCAATTGCGGAAGGTATTCTTGCCAATATTGATCTTTCAGATGCAGCATTTAACTGCTGTTCCAAAATTTTTCGACTTATCGGGTTTGCCTCAGGATAATGCTGGGCAAGAAAATCGATGTTTTCGTAAGGAATACAAATCAGTCTGCAGTCTTCTACCGCTTGAAGATATTCCTTAGAATGGTTAGATGATCCATTTGGCTGGCGAATAGCAGAGATAAGTTCATTTTCAAAACTAAACCATGTTGTGATGTCTTTTTGCCCTTCTCTTACAAATCCCCGCACCACTCCTTTAAGTACAAAGTAGATTGAATTATTATTATCGATAGGTGAGAGGATGAACTTATTTTTTTTAAAATGAATGATCTCACATTTTTCGACATGGTAATTGATGAATTCATTAGATAGGGTATGGAATTGACCAAGGAAATTTATTAAGGGTTGCATTAATAAACGATTTTCAGAATCTTTTGTCATGTGGTTCAGCAATGAGGATTTAGAGGACTATCTATTGAGATTTTAAAAATTATAAAACCCATCTCAAAATTACCTGTGATTCTTTGTAAACCTATCAAGAGTGCCAGAACTTAACCCCAACGATTCAACGGTTAGACCAAAAAGATGCTTTTCAAGGCCTTAACTTGTGCTTTTTTGAAAGTAATCAGTAGGTAATACGCCTTTTTCTTTTTTAAAGGCGTTGTAAAAAGTAGCTAAACTTTTGAAGCCTGATTCCTGCGCAATCGCCTCAATTGTAATTCTGCCGCTAACAATCGGGTATTGTTTTAAAAAATGCTGGACGCGGTAACCATTGATCCAGTCCCTGAAGTTTTTTCCAATTTCATTATTTAGCACGTAAGAGCAGTGATGAATGGGGATATTCAATTTAGTAGCCAAATCGATGATCTGTAAATCAGCTTTAAGATAAAGTTGGTCATTTTCCATGGCATCTTTAATCCTAATAATATAGGAGGAAAGCTGCTGTTCGGAGAGGTTATTTTTTTTTGGTGAAGAGTTTACTGCTTTTTCTCTAAATACTTTTGGTAGGTCAATAACCTGTCCTTCCGTTACTAATTGAAACGAAGCTATTTTTTTCCAATCTGCGGCCACTAACAAATAGCCATAAAACATATTGGGTTTGTGAAGCGCATAGAGTAAAATCCCGAGCAGAACTAAACAATTTATGGCAATAAAAGAGGTATGGTAAAGCGGAATATGGAGTGCTTTAATAGCAATTGGCAATAGTCCGATCACCTGAAAAAGTGTTGCTGCACCAAGTAAAAAAAATATCCAATCCTTACCAGGGTTATTGATATCTGTCTGCTTTCTGATCCCAGATTTATTTACAGCCAGCCAGCAAAGTGGTAAATAAATTATAATTAATATTGTTCTGCCCCAGCTATGAAAGTAATTAGGAAATAACCCGCTCTTGGTATTCAAACTATGATATCCGTTTTCTCCAAGCTGACTGGCAATTATATGCCAATCTAGTTTAGGTTGCCCTGTCCAGGGAAAAACGTGAATAGCGGCAATCAGGAATGGAATAAAATGAAGCCATTCCCATCTTTTTATTCCTTTTCTATTGTTTAAAAAACCCGTAACATATAAATAGAGACAGGCAGGCGCAATAAAATATATCGGTGTTAAGCTTTGAAAAAATATGGCTAACACTTTTTGATTACCACTTTTTATAATTATGGAAGTTAAAATCTGGCAGGCACGCGTAAGGAATAAAACTGAAAGCAAGATGTTATTTGCCTTATTCCCCTTATTTGAAAAAAAAAGGTGAGCTGAAAACAATAACAAAAAAAAGCAGGTCGTGCTAACCAAAAAATTCAGAAAATACATAAGCGTTGCTCACAAGGTACATTAGTTTTGTTAAACGATTGTAACTTGTCAATAAAGTTTTCGTGAAAAAAAATATTGATGAATTTCAGTAGGGATATGCGAAGATAGCAAAAAAAGCCTAATGATTTTAAATAGAAAAAGCCGCATTAGCGGCCTTAATTGAGGTGTGGTTTTTATTTTTTTATCTCACAATGATAATGTCTTCCAGAACCAGCATATCCATTTTCGTTCTTAAAAAACAATCCAGGGCTTCTTCTGGCGTATTAACAATAGGTTCGTTTTCGTTAAAAGAGGTATTTAATAAAATAGGGGTACCTGTAGCCTGATAAAAATGTTGTATTAGTTTATAATATTTTAAATTGTTTTCTGCCTCCACGGTTTGTAAACGCCCTGTTCCGTCGAGATGTGTAACCGCAGGAATTTCTGCTCTTTTATCTGCCCTAATTAAAAATACCTTTTCCATAAAAGGAACTTGATCATGCTGTTCGAAATAATCAGCAACAAATTCCTTTAAAACAGATGGCGCAAACGGGCGAAAAGATTCTCTTCTTTTGATTTTACTGTTAATTAATTGTTTAGCGAGTTCATTTCTGGGATCAGCAAGTATAGAACGATTTCCTAAAGCCCTTGGCCCAAATTCGGCCCTTCCCTGAAACCAGCCTATAACACCATTATTGGTTAAACAATCGGTTATAGTCTTATAGAAATCTGTTTCAACAGGTTTTTGATAGGAGATTTGCCTTTCCTGTAATAATTTCTCTATATAATCAGTGTTAAAACAACTTCCAAAGTAACCATTTAACATCGGTTGGTTTCTATTGTGATGGAGCAATTGATTATAAACCCATAACGCAGCACCAATAGCTGTTCCCGAATCATGCCCTGCAGGTGGAATGTAGATATTTTCGAATTTAGTATTTAACTTAATTTTACCATTTGCAACAGAGTTTTGTGCAACACCGCCCGCTATACAAATTGAATTAAGATTGGTGGTCTTTTGTAAGTGATTCAGAATGTGAAATATTGTATTTTCAGTTACTTTTTGCACACTTGCAGCAATATCTTTATGCTTCTGAGTAAGCGTTTCATCTGTTTTTCTTGAAGGGCCTAATAAATTAATAAGCTCCTTTGAAAATACAGATTCCATAGATGGTATCCCATCTTCCCAGGCCATTTGCACACCTTTTGTAGTATGGTTAAAATATTTAAGGTCGAGTTCAAATAAACCGTTCGACTTAAAATTAACTATTTTCTGAACTTCTTTTTCATAAATAGGTTTGCCGTAAGGAGCCAGCCCCATAACCTTATATTCATCGCCATAATGAGGAAAACCTAAGAACTGAGTCAACGCTGTATAAAATAACCCTAAAGAATGCGGATAATTTACAGAATCGATAACAGTGATTTTGTTATTCTTTCCAGTGGCCGTCATGGTGCTGGTAAAATCACCAAAACCATCAATACTTAAAATAACAGATTCTTCGAAAGGTGAGGCAAAAAAAGCACTCGCCAGGTGCGAACGGTGATGCTCAACATTATGAATGCGTGCTTTTAGTTCATTCGGTTTTAATCCAAAGTGGCTAATAAATTGTTCATCAATACTTTTCGCTTTTTGAAGATTTCTCATCCGATCGGCAATATTTTTAATACTCAATCTGTTTTTAACAGCCGTGAAAATTTTTTTACCAAAATTTGCCCTTGGATCTCTCGAAATGGCAATATGATCAACATCCCTTATATTTATTCCAGCTTCATCCAAACAGAATTGAATAGCCATTGAAGGAAAGCCAGCCCAGTGTTTTATCCGCCTGAAACGCTCTTCTTCTGATGCCGCAATAATTTCACCATTTTTATAAATGCAGGCCGCCGAATCGCCATGATAAGCGTTAATACCTAATATATACATATTTGGAGGTAGAGGAATTATTTATAGATGGGGAATAAATCGGCCGAAATTAAAAGATTATTAGTGTTTTTAATTTCAGATAAATGGAATGTTTAATTTTTTATTTTGGTGTTCTTTTTAATCCAGATGTACAGCATGATGAAAATGATGATGTAAACAATTACATTAAAAATTTCATGATGATATTCGAAGTAGTTTCTTTGCGATTGAAAAGTACCAAATAAGATACCCAGGCCCGCAATACGCAAAATGTTTAAAACGTAAATGCTGATGAGTCCGATAATAAGCATTTTAAAAGTCGACTTCCAGGATGCTGGAAAGGATAAAACAAATGCAACTAGGAAACTCATTACACCTAATCCCAGGCAAGAATAGTTAATTCGAAGTAATGGCCCCGAAACAACCATAACATCCATTTCATTGTAAATGGCATAAAAGCCAAAAAGCTTAGTAATCCAAACTGCAGGAATTATTAATGCCGTTTTTAACCCTTGTATATAATCAAAATGCTCGGCGATGTAAGCATTGTAATACTTCCCGCCAGGATTCATAACACTATTCATGAATAAGTTACCCTGACTAAATAAAATGTAGAGTACAAATAAGGCAATAATGAATTTTATGGCTTTTTTATCGGCCTGTTTCTTAGCTTCTTTTTGCTCGATTTCGTTCATAACCTGTTTGATTTTTTAAAGATATACTAATCTTTTTATTCATCCCAATCTTATTAAATTCTAATAATTTAAAGCTTCTTCTTCCCTGCAAAACATTCTATTTTACTATTCATTTACCCTAAACCCTATAGCTTATTGCGTTTCAATTCAGAAATCTTCTTATCAACCAATAACCTAAACCAAAGCCCCTGCAGGTAATGAAAACGAATGCCCGTTTTACCATCTAGGATACCCATTTTAAAAATCATCCGATAGCTAAAATATAAATATGGCCTTAAACCTAAGGGTAAATTTCTCCATTGCTTTTTAAACCAGGTCTTTTGTTCATCAGGATTTCCCCATAAATTGGCTTTAAGCGTTTGTGTTCGAAGCTTTTGTTCCAGCTCCACTTCCTCAACAGCAATTAGGTCGCTATAACGTTCGTGCTTAGCTTTCCAGAATGCAAGATTGCTTTCTTTTAAATTTTCTTCCAATAAATGCCCCTTTTTCCAGATAATGGTTTTACCACCTGGTATAAACCGATGATCCATATTTTCATTTAAATCTGAATAAGCCATTCCCGTTCTAAACATTTTTAACATATAGATGGGGTAGTAGCCCCCAAAGCGAATCCACTTACCTTGAAAGTAATTTTTACGATTAAAATAAATGCCACTAATCCCTTTATAGTCTTCATCCTCAAAATACTTGAGCAATTCAAAAAGCTCAGGACTGACAACTTGATCTGCATCCAATCCAATAGTCCATGGCGTACTAACCTGAAAGTTTTTTAAGGCAAAATCCCATTGGTTGGGATGATTTACAAAAGGATTGCTATTAACGACAGCATCAAAGCTTTTAGCAATCTCCAGTGTTTTATCCGTACTGCCACTATCTAAAATAAATATTTCGGCATCTAATTCTTTTATTGAATTCAATAGTCTAGGTAAATGAATCTCTTCATTGTAGGTGAGAATAATGAAACTAAAATTTTTATTCATGTACTTAAGGAAGTCACGCTGAGCGTAGTCGAAGAACAATTACTTAATCTTTGGCCATCTACACTAAGTATTCTGAGCTTAGATGAAGAATATCTTCATAAAACTCCAAATATCTCCCAACCAATGCCTCCTCATTAAAATCTTTTTCTATGATAAAAGGAGCGGTGCTGTTTATTTTTTGCCTTTTGGCGATGGCACCATAGGCTTCAGTAATTTTTTCAGCAATATCATTTGGTTCTAAACTACAAATCCAGCCAAGTTCGTTTACTGCAACATAATCCGCTAATCCAACCCGCTCGCTGATCAAAACAGGCGTACCCACACTTAAACTTTCGATAACCACATTGGCAAAATTTTCATTGTAGGAAGTAAGTACCAATAAACCATGTTCCGCCATTAATTTAAACTTTTCTTCATTGCCCACCTGACCAATCCATTTAACACGGTCACCTAGCTTCAGGCTTTCCACTTTCCGCTTTAAGCTTTTGATGTAATTTTCATTTCCACTGCCGGCAATGGTTAAGCAATAATCGAAATTAATTGTTGACAAGCCTTCAAGTAATAGTTCCAAACCTTTCTTTTCTTCAATGCGGGATAAAAACAAAAGTTTAAAAGTTAAGGTAGGTTCTGCACATTCAGCTTTAAGCTTTAAGCTTTCTACTTTTCGCTTATTTATCCCTTTAACATCAACCAGATTAGGAATTACAGCTATACTCTTTGGCGTTGTGATTTTAAGTATTTCCAGCTTTTCCTGCTCGCTTGTGGCATGAATATGAACATACTTTAAAAGGCCTTTCCCAATAAATTGATGAATAACCTTTTTTGAAAATGAATTTCTATTACTTTGTGTGTAATCATTAAGCATGCCCCTCGGCGATAAAATAACCGGAACTGTATACCATTTCGCCACCCAACAACTCAATACGGAAACCAGATTCCACCAGGCATGAATGTGAATCACAAGCTCATTCGCCTCCTTTGGAGATGTGCCAGTAAGGCGGGGTGGTTCCTGTCTCCGTTTGGAGCTTGGCGAGTGAGTTGGTATAGTTAAAGATGGAGGGTTTGTATGCTGATTTATTTTCTTTCTTAATGCCCATAACAAACCTGGCGAAAAATGACTATGGTCTTTCGTCCATCTTTTAAAATAAGTAACCTTAATACCATCGATTAAATGTGCTTTCCCGACCTCCACATCAAGTTCTTCCTTACCATTCGCGCGTGTCGTTAAAACTTCTAATTCGTTTTTCCCGCATTCACCATCCCTACTTTTACCATTTTGATTACTGTCACCATGAGTAATGTCACCCTGAGTAATGTCATCTTGAGCGGAGTCGAAGGATAGTATGCCCTCGCAGAGTTTAGCTACACTTTGTATAGGCCCGCCATAAATGTAGGCAGGTTTGTAGGAAGCGGTAATGTGAAGGGTTTTCAATTTTTTAAATAATTATCCAATCGCTTGATCACAAATTTGTTAAGAAAAAGGTAGATCACGAAAAAGCCGAAGAAGCTACCCACCAATTTATCAAGTGCAGTTTCAAATAAGTTAATTTGAAAAATGAATGGCACAAGAAATGCAAAGCCCCAGATTTTATTGTAAGATTTTAATAGTATAAATTTATAGGATAATCCGATTACGATACCCCATAATAATAGAGGGATTAACATACCAGGAAAACCAAAATCAATATAACTTTCTGTTACATAACCTAAACTTACGGAAGTTCCCGAACTAGCACCAGCAAATCCAACACCAGTATAAGTGATCGTTTTTTCCGTATCGTCTATCACTGCCTTTTCAGGAAATAAAATTCTCGGCATGAAAATCCTTTTTACCGCATCCAACCATAACCTTCCATGTTCATGTGGTCGGTTTAGTGGAACATACGAGGTTGATGCAGAGAAAATATCAATATAGGTTAAACGATCCAATAAATTGGTAATTCCATCTTCATACTTTAAGTTTCCAGTATTGCTTGTTAATTCATAAAGTTTCTGTAATGCATCAACTTTTGATACGATAACAATTTGGGCGCGTTCTCCACCCGATAAATATTTCCGATATTCTGGCTTTACATATTGCCAAACAATCATTAAATTAAATAGCAGAACAATCAACAAGCCAAATAGTGCGTAATTGACATATGTATACGTCCTTTTTACAAAAACATACAGCACTATAGCAACAATGAAAAAATCCTTAAATGAACTGAAATACCCTGTAAAACTGAAGATAATTTCACATATCAAAATAGTATAAAATAACTTTTTATTTTCATCAAAAACAAAATGGTAAGAAAAGAAGAAGAAGAAAATTGCCCACTTCAAATCTTGCACCTTAATAAAAAATTGTTGTAAACCTGGTAGGGCATGGGAAAAGATAACAAGAAATGGAGTTAAGAAAATTGCAGCAAGATAAAGTGTCACTATCTTTTTTAAATCATAATGCTCTAATTGCTTTTTAAACTCAAGGCGTTCCAGCTGAGGCAATTTGCGAATAATTATAAAAATGCCAATACACATAACATAGAGAGCGGACAGACTATAGTAATAAGCTTGATCTACGTTATGATAGTAAGTAAATAGATCGCTAAAATCCTTATATAAATAATCTGCGTAGAATATTTTCAAACAAACCTGCGACCATTGCATCATTAAAGCAAAGAACAGAATTGGTGGTTCACTCTTTCGCCATAATAATTTCGCAGCGAAAGGAACAAATAGAATTGCAAAAAATGTTGCTATTGGATTTATTGTAAAAAGAGATAATATTAATATTACCCCTATTGCAATTTTTAAGGTTCCTAATTTTATTGAATTATTGAACAACTTATCGATGGAGAAAGAGTGTAAAGACTCAAGGTGATTTCTGTTTAAAAGATTTGATGGAGCAATTTTAAAATCATTGCTAATCAAAGAGTAATGATTTCAAATGCAACGCCTGATTTCTAATGTCAAATTTAGCAGAAATTAGATTATAATTATTCTTTATTAACTTTTGAAAATCGAATTCTTGATTGATAATACTCTGCAGTTTATTTGCCAAATCAACGGAATCTCCCTTTTCAAAAAGCCAGCCGTTATAATTATGGTCTATTATTTCTTTAGGACCACCTTCATTTGAGGCAATTGTTGGGATATTTCTAATTCCTGCCTCAAGAATTCCCATACCGAAGGGTTCAATTGTAAGTGTAGGCAAAATGAGTACATTTATTGTATCATAAATATCATCTAAATTTTCTCTGAAGCCCATCCATTTAGTACAGTCTTCTAGGCCGTATATTTTGATTTTCTTTTTCAAAAAACTAACATACTCCTCTTCTCCTTGTCCAAATATTTTTAGAACAAAAGGAATATTTCTTTTGTTCAAAATTGCGATTGCCTCTAACACAACTTCATGCCCTTTATAGGCCGAAATTTTTCCAACGAGTCCGAAATTATAGTTGCTATGAAATGAATCATACTCACTCGCTTGGATAATCTGTGTCCCATTATATAAAATAACGACATTGGATTCTTGTATTCCGCAATTTATCAAATAATTTTTACACGTCCTGGAAACTGCGATAATTTTTTTAGTATTTTTTTCGATGCTCTTTAGTATATGTTTATTGAATAATGTTGAAGGCACATTCTCATGTATATGTAAAATATGCTTAATATTTAAAAAGTTTTGTAGCATGTAAATCGATCTGTAGGATGTATGGTAATAGGCGTTCGGCTGAAAAACAGAAATGATTTTTTTTATTTTTTTTAGTGCTTTCGGAAAGTTAATAAAAGTATCCATTGTCCATGATAATTTCCTAGGATAAATAAATCCTAATTTAACTCTTGTAAAAGGAATCTTTAAATCCTTTAATCTTTTTTCGAAATCACCATTTCCCCAGCCATTTGTAATACAATGAATTTGAATACCTATTTTAACAAATTCGTTTAAATAGCTTAAAGTTACAATCTCCTGCCCACCAATTAAATGACCTCCACAAAAAACCAGTAGTTTCTTAGTCATTTTTTAAGTACTTAAGCTGAAGTAAAATAACCTCCGTTTGTTTTTGAAATGTCCAACTAGCTATCAATGTTTTAGATGCTGCACCCATTTTAACTAATCTTTCTTTGTCTGATAATAATTCATCTAATTGCTTTGATAATCCTTTTGCATTATGGAACACTCCTCCATTGGTTTCACCAACTAAATCTATTCTGCAACCAACTTTATTGGAAACTAATACTGCCTTGCCAGCTGCCATTGCCTCATTAATAACCAAGCCCCAAGTTTCTGTTTCTGATGGCAAGCAGACTAAATCACAACTTTGATAAAGTACAGGCATTCGACTTTGATTCTGAAAATCCATAAAATGAATCCTTCCATTCGGTGATGAATTTTGTCCCCCTTTAGAGGGGGTAAGGGGAGGATTTGTTAAGGATTTTACCGCCCTTTTCAAACCTTCTTCCAACTCACCATTACCAACAAAAAGTAAATGAACATTTGGTTTATTCAGCTGTATAAAGCTCTCTAATAGTAAGCTAGGATTTTTCCTCCATTCTAATTTGCCTGCAAAAAGAATTAAAATATCACCGGCCGATACTCCAAGGTGTTTTCTGATTGAATTAGCTTCAATTGTTCTGTCTTCTGCAAAACGTTCATTGTCGATGGCGTGTGGCGCAAAAACTAATTCATTATCTTTTAAGCCAAATTCCTTAAAATATGCCTTGTTTGCGGTACCGACATAAAATGCCTTATCAACATAATTGTAAACCCAATTTAATAGAATCTTTCGGAGTAATTTTTTCCATAGATGATTTTTATCTAGTAATGTGCTATCACCACGAAACCATATAGGGATTTTGCCACTAAAATGACGAATAGCTTTTAAATGACTGTGATAAGCCCAGCCGTAAATCAAAAGGACACTTGGTTCAAATGCATTAATTTTCTCAATTATAGTTGGATTATAAATGCCCAAAAAGTGATGTGACCCAGGATCACTTGAAATATTCTCTAAAAATTCATGATCATATCCATCAAGTAATGGAATGTCCCAATTAATTTCTTTACCAAAAGCTTTGTCAAATTTTTGAAGGGCGCCAGTAATTCCCCATGTATAAAAAACTTTGATTATACATTCCTTGGCCAATAATTTAAAAACTGGAGCGTAATATTGGATTGGGTGTGTAACTATTATTGCAATTTTATTCAAGAGTGCTTTTGATTATTTCATCGAATAAGGTACATTGATGCTTAGTCATGACCTTAGCCTCATAGATATCGTTATTTTTTATTGGTAGATCGTCATTAATTTTTAATATAAAACTCTCGAACGCAAGATTTATTTGCTCTTGTACTTGCTTGATGTTACACATTGTTACACATTTATACTTTGAAAGTATTCTATTTGCTGGACTTTTTTCGTGAAGCAGGGAGAAAATTTGCTTGTCGCAACTTAATAAGTTCCATAGTTTTGAACCCAAATATGTTGGGTCATCTGAGCCAATCATAAATAATCCATCACTCATTTGGAGATGATTTATTGAATTATAAAATCCCAATCGATCAGTGTTTTCGATAATATACTTATTTATTCCTAACTCTATTGCTACAGGCTCAATCGTTTTTCTACCTTTACCTAATGGTGAGTAATCTGTGCCTAGGAAATAAAATTCAATGTTTTCTGCCAATTTTGCATTAGATTCAACCAAATTTTTAATAGCCAATAGCAATTTTTTGATACTTTGCTTCATGATAGATCCGGCAACACCCACATAAGTTATTTTTATTTTATAATTATTTTTGAAGTATACTGGAAAATTTGAATTGTTGTGTAATGCAATTTCAAAGTCAGTATTTGATGATGAAAATGGGATGATTGCATTAGGCAGGTTTGTGATTTGTGTGTATCTATTTTTAAGGTCATCTAAATAATTCTGATTTACCGAAATTAAAGCGGATACAGCTTTCATCGCTATTGGTTCCAAAAATTTATTTAATCTATAAGAGAACCAATACTTCGGAGGTTTTTCATAAGTAGGTTTATCTTTGTAATATTCTGTATGCCATGGATCTTGAATGTCGATTACAAAAGGTATTTTAAATTTCTTTTTCCAATATGTTCCGAGAATACATAAAGTAAATTCCGTCGTAGAAAAGTAGATTAAGTCAAAATGCTGTCTAGCTAGTAAGTTGTTCACAAAAACATAGTAGTTGTAGAAGCTTCTCAGTCCTAAATTTCCCAGTCCGATTTTGGAAGTTGTTTTTTTTGATAAAGCATTTATTTTATGAATTGTTAAGTTTAATGGAACGCAATCAAGTAGTAGTTTGTCTTGAGTAAGATCAATATATTGCTCCTTAACAGTTACAATATCTGCTTTCCATCCAAATTCCATGTAATAGGGGAGACTCATTCTAACTCTATGCATGTCTGGTGCATTTATGGGTGCAAAGTGAGGCGATATAATTAATACTTTTTTCAATTGGATAGAGTTTGATAAATCACAGATAGAAATTTGTTTTGTTCAAGTTCCCAATTAAATTGGTTCTTGGCTGCTTGATAAGCACATTTCTTTCCATTATTCAAATACGTTTTATTTTCTAAAAAGTAAAATATAATATTTGCAAGTTCATTAGCATTACCTATATCATATATTTCACTTATCCCAGGGTTTTCGGCTGTAAACGTTTCTTGAGCTTTCGTATTTGAAGCTATAATTTGCAAACCAGCAATTAGGTAAATGAAAAGTTTATTAGATAATGCTAAGTCATTATTAATGCAAAAAGCTGGTTCTAGAGCTAATCCAATATCGAAAGTTGATGCTAAATTAAATAATTGATCCTCTGATCTGGGATTTAAGTATTCTATTTTGAAATCTGCCATTTTGTTAAAATAGTTTCTTGTCAAACCTGAAATATTACCTAATAAACTTAACTTAATTTTCGAATTTTTAAGATTATTGATTGCAATAATAACGTCTTCAAGCCCTCTACCTTTACCTATTGTTTGAGAAAACCAAAAAAGATTAAGTTCATCGTTGTTATTTAAATTCAAACCCTGTTGATATTTGATTTCAAAAACGTTTTGAATAACGTTAGGTATTAAATTTGGATAAATCATATGGTATTCTTTGGCAATTAATTCGCTCGAAGTAGTGAAATAATTTAGGTGTTTAACGTAAAAATCCTCAATAAGAATTTTTGCTTGGACGTAAAAATCACTCAAGTTATCAGCAGATTCGTGTCTATGAAAGTCTTCAGCATCAAAGCCAAGTTTACCGTTATATTTTTTTGCAGCTTTATATGCAGCCGGAAGAGCACCTAAGTTATGAGCGATATATAAATCAGCTTCGTGTAGTTTAGCTTCAGAGGCTAAAAACTTACTGCAACGGCCTATTGCTAATTCAGCAATATATTTGTTAATAGGTATCTTTCTAGCAAGCATTATAATCATTCTGTATCTAAATCTGGAAAAGAAATATAATAACTTATTGGATGTAGGGCTGCCTCCAACTTGTATGACTTTCCAGAAATTATTTTTTAAGATTTCTCGATCTGCAATAGTGGCCCAGTCTGTTAAAAATTGATGTATTATTGTAACATTACAACCTCTTATAGATAGTGCTTTCGCTTCCTTGACAAGGCGCGGATTTGCACTCAGTTGACTTGATGTTATAAAAACTATTTTTTTGCCTGTTAAGTTCATGTCAGATATAGTCTTGTCGACTTTATTATTCTGATTATCGTTAAATTTATTTCTTATCTGGTGATTCGGGCAAAGGCTATATTTATCTGTTAATAAACGTTTTTATTTTTTTTGTCAGTTTCCAACCAACAAGCGAATCGAGAAGTCCCGTTACACCAGCATTTTTAGGTGAGTACCTTTGTTGATCAAGGGAAGCAAATTGTGTCATTGCTGCTAAGTATAGAGTTTTATTGCTCAGATAGAAGTTGTAGATCCATGGTCTCCAATAATTTGCCAAAGCAGTTTTCAGCCGCTCGCTATTATCTTTTTCTAAAAGAAATTTTGTAGTGGAATGAATTGAATCGTAAGCAGATTGTAAAGATTTATCTCCACCGGTCATTGAAAGGGATCCCTTGATGCCTTTTCTGTAATAAGTTAAAGATTCTGGATTATAAACAATCTTGTCTGCTTGCATTAGTAATCGAGGGTAAAATTCAAAATCATCAATCAAACTCAGTTTTTCATTCCAAAGTCCAGCTTTTTGTATCAGATTTCGAGGAATGCAAAACATATTACATGATGTAAAGTTTAAACCATCTGCATTATTTAATAATAGCCAATTCAAGGGAGTTGTAGTAATGCGAACTTGTCTAGGATTTTTCTTGTTTTTGTTAATATCATTATCATAGAATTCTATAAGTTCGCACGCAGTTATCCATTTTAAATTGCCATTACCTAATTCAATGTGCTTCTCTAGATACAAATTATTTACTAAATCGTCACAATCATGAAAAATTATGTGAGTTCCGACTGAAGCTAAAAATGCAGTATTTCTTGCAGCAGCAGCACCTGTATTCTGCTTTAGATACACTGCCTTAATTCTAGAATCAATTTTTTCATACTCTCTTATTATATCACTACTTTTGTCCCTTGAAAAGTCATCAACAATAACAATTTCAAAATTCCTATATGTCTGATTTAAAAATGAATTAAAAGTTTCTTCCAAATACTTTTCTCCATTGTAACAGGGAATACAAATTGATATCAATTGTTTTCTCATTTAAAAAGGTTTACATAAAATATTTTCAACATTTTGGTTAGTTCCCACCCGAATAGGTAAATTAAGATTTTTGATAGTCTTCCACCAGCGTCATATGATATATTTGCCATTTTTATTTCCTTATGTGCTAAACACATTTTCACTATGTCAGAATATCTAGGATAGGCTTCAAATAATACAAGCTTCAAATAATTTCCAAAAGCTTGTTGGGCAACATTGGATTGATTTGTTAGTCCGTAGAGTACAGTCCTATATGTTAAACTAGCTAAGTAGGCAGATTCCAGTTTACTTCTACTGTTTAAATTGGAGAGCGAATGATCTGAATGGTATGAACGGTAGAAAGCAAATATTTCATGGACAAAGATTACTTTTTTTGCATTCGCAACTACGCGAAAGAAAAATTCACCATCATCATTATATGATATTTTCTCATCCCACTCACCAGCAGCTTTAATTAACTTTCTTGGACATAACCAACCATGAATAACCATTGTGTGTTGCGTTAGTAACCATTCAATTGGAGTTAAGGTTTTACGTATCTTTTCATTAGGCCCGATCGAGCCTAAAATTTCATCTGTTTCATTTCTGAAACGAGCCCAACTACAACTTGTTACACAGTCGTTGTTTTTCTCTAAAATATTAACTTGCATTTCGATTTTCGTAGGACTTAAAACATCATCAGAATCTAAAAACTGTATGTAATCTCCAACGGCTTCATTTAATCCGTAGTTTCTAGCTGAACTAGCACCTAAATTAATTTGAGTAAACACCTTTATGTAATCCTTCACATAACTTTTTGCAATTTCAAGTGATCGATCGGTTGACCCGTCATTTATAATTATGATTTCCTTATTCTGCCAAGTTTGGGCTATCGCGGACTCTATAGTTTTTGGTAGAAATTTTTCAGCGTTGTAAACTGGAATAATTATGCTTACTAAAGGATGCATTTTTATGAATTGAAAATGGATAGCCAGGTATCTCTAGAACTCGAAGTTATTGGAATTTGATTTTGCTTTAACCATGGCTCTTTCAAATATTTTGCATATAAATCAACATTATTATCAATTTCAATTACCCTATCAATTAAAGGACTAAAATCTACATTCTTAAATTTTCTATTCATGCTATAACTTCGTCCAATATATTTCAGTTTCCTTTGCATTCTATTAATCGGACTTTTATAAAAGCTCGGCCGTAAATCAGTAAAATTAGGTTGCGAATTTTTCTGAATATAATTAACAACAGCATTTTTTTGAACGTTTACAAAATCCAAGGCATTTAAAAAACTGTTATGATTAAATATATCATTTACATGTTCATCTCCACAATAAATTGGCAAGCTATTTGCATACATTGAGTCGTATAATTTTTCAGTCTGATAACCAGGATACACATAATTTTCGAAAGCAATAGTAAACTTATAATGAGATATAAAGAGATTTTTTTGTGTAAAAAGGTAGCCATTATCTTTAGAGTCTATTGAGGGCATGTTGTTCATCGACTTTCCAGGGGCATCAATCCTTTTATATTTGGAAAGTTGTTTGAAAAAATCTTCTCGATATGGAACAGGATTAGAATATAGAAAATTACAAAATCTATTACGGCTATTTATAATTCTATCTATATCATTGTCTGAGAAATTTTTTACCAACTTATTGGGATCAAATCCATGCCATTGTATTCGCCTATATTTTGGATTATTAATTTCAGCTTCTAAAGGGATTCCAAATGCCCAATTGCATATTGATAAATCCGGTGTAACATTTTCACAGAAATAACCAATTCGTTTGTAATCTCCTTTTATGGGGATGTTATTTCCATAAGGACCAAATATTATAAAATCTGGGTTATCAGAAAGTTCAAAGTCAAAATGTTCACTTATTCCATTTATATCAAACACTTCTCTTTTAAATGTGCATAGTTCAAGCCCGTTTAAGAATTTTATTTTTATTTTTTTTTTAACTATCATGAGAACTTACAAATTCAAAGCAATTATTATTGTTTAAATCTTCAATGTAGTTGTAGTAGTAAGAATATATATCTCGGTAGAGTTCTTCATTAAAATTTATTTTTCCATGCTTTCTTTTTAAAGATATATGTTTGCCAATCCACATTTTTATTTTAGACCAACTACTTATTTGACTTCGATCTCCCGCATATTCATAAAACTTAGCTCCTCTTTTCCCTTGTTCATTGATTATATTTACATCTTTAGTTGCTGTTACTGTATCCTGGTGAAATACCGACAAAGAATTATAACCTGTGAAATAAACAACGTTTGATTTTAAATAACTAATTCGCAAAGAATACTCCCAATCCATCATTACGAAAAATGTGTTATAAAGCCCAATGTTTGCCAGAGAACTTCTTCTAATTAACATATGGACATCACTAAAAGTAAAAGACATAACCTCATTTTGTTTCCATTTATTAAATTGACTCAGCCTTGATGAATTGAATATTTGGTTAGGTTCTTCAATTGAAGAGTGTAGGTCATTGGATATTACCACATCAACTTTAGTATTTGCAAGCATGTAAGCTTTGCAAGTTTTTATGGCTTTATAACAAAATACATCATCATCAATTATTTTTTTTACTATTAGTCCATTAGCCATTAGTAGTGCTTTATTCCATCCATGGGCTTGATTCTTATCTGGCTCTGATATAAGTTGATTGATTTTTCCTACAGCAAATAACTGTTGTAAATATTCAACTGTCCCATCAGTACTAGCACCGTCGACAACCACAATTTCCTCATCGGTTTCAATATTTTTAATCAATTTTTCTAAAGTAATTTTAAGAAAAGCTAGATGATTTCGTGTAACCAATATATAGGTTATAGCATAGTTGTCAAACTGATTAATCTTATTTCGAGATATTATATTCAATGAGTAAAGGTTAAATTTGCAATGATTTTAAATTAATATGTTAAAATCTCTTTGGTATGAAAGAAAATTATTTTTTGAATATTTAATGCTGTTTACAATCCCCTCAAACTACAGTTTCCCAAAATTGACAACTTTACGAAGAGCGGTTTGCAGTTTGTGAATTACTGAACTTTTGAACCATTTTTCTTCAAAAATAATTCTTTGACCAATTGTCATAGCATCTAAATCATCACCGAGAGTGTCATGGGATTTGCATTCTAAATGCGTTACCTTCGATGACTTAATTAGTGCATGGTCAATTTTATGTTTGCGTAATGTTAAATCATAATCATTGTCTGCATACCAAAATTCGAATCTTTCATCAAGTAGACCAATTTTGTCGAAGATAATCCTTTCGATGAAGATACACCAGCCGGTTAAAATTCCATCTGTGTTAAGATTTTTTCTTCTGCAAATAACACTCGATTTATGAGTAATTTCTAATGGATATCTAAAATTTGAACAGTATGGATTAGCAGACTTTATCTTAAGGTTAATTTTGAAGTGCTTTAAAATCTCAGACGCCCAGTTTTTATGAAATATTAAATCATTATTACATAAACAAATGTATTGATTAGAAGTTGCCTTGATACCGATATTCAAGAATTTGTTAAATCCAAATTTCTCTTTTGGATATATTGTATTTGTATTTTTAAATTGAAATGGTTCTAATGCTTTATTTGATTCAATGACTAAAACGTTGAAATTAATTTTTTCTGGATCTTCTGATTCCAGTAATGTTGAAATAGTTTGTTCAGTCAGTTGCTTAAGATGATCATCTTTTGCATAGCTTAAAATTATGATATCAATATTTGTCATCTACTTTTAGAGCAAAAGATGGATAGTATCATTTTTACAGGAGTCAATAAAAGATATCCCAGTTTGTATGAATAGGAATTTTTATAGAGTGCACTTAGCATTTTGTTCTGTTGTGCTAAATATATTGGATCGGGAAGGTTGTTTAAATATTTATTAATGTGCTTAACGAAAATATATTTACGTTTCTCAACCTCATAATATTCGCTAGTAAAAATTGTAGACTTTTCCTTAATTCGGTAGTAGAAAAATTCTTCGGGTATTTGATATACAATATCATGTTTTTCAAGCAACTGAATCCAAAACTCCCAATCTTCGTAACCATTTAACATATCCTCATCATATCCTGAAGAGCAAGCATCAAAATCTGATTTTCTGTAAATGCTGGAGCAAAAAATAATATTTTGTGTGAGCAGTAATTCGTAGCTATATTTTTGCAAAAGCCATTTTTCTTCAATTAAACCAAATTTTCTTGCTTCACAATAAACCAACTTTGTTTCGGGAAATTTCTCAAAATGTTTAATTGCTGAATTTAGATAGTTTGAGTGAATAATATCATCAGCGTCAAGTGGTAAGATATATTTACCATTCGAATTCTTTATGCCATAGTTTCTTGCTGAACTTAGTCCACCATTTGCTTTTTCTATGTATTTAAATCTGTTATCGGCTTTGCACCAGAATTCTGAAATCTCACGTGTCGTATCAGTTGAGCCATCATTAACAATTATACACTCCCAATTTTGGAATTTTTGGTGTTGTATGGACCTTAAAGCATCAGGAAGAAATTGACACTGATTGTAACATGGTACAATAACAGACACCAAGATTTCTTTAGCTCTAATCATCTATATCGATATGGTTTGTGTTATTTTTCGAACCAGCCAAAGCTGATAAATTTCTATTACTGGTGCAGACTCTATTGGTGGTATACCAAATCTCTTTATCTCCAATGGATATAAACTACACTCAATAAAATACTTTTTAAGTTGATTTTCGGTGAGCCAATCTTCTACAGGCTGATTTGCACCAGTATACTTATTCCAATCTGCCTCTACATCTTTTCTTGGAGTAGTTATTATTGCATAGCCGTCTGGCTTTAAGAGCCTGTATATGTCATTTAAAAAATCGGCCTTTTGATTATCCGGAATATGTTCAATAACTTCAGAACTAACTACCATATCAAAAATGCCTATATATCCATTCTTCAACAGGTCTTTTGATGTGCCACATTTAATGTTTAGACCTGGAAATAACTTATTCCCATAGTTAACTACATTGCGAACGGGCTCAATAGATGTTACACTACCATATTGTGTAAGCAAATTGCTCAACCAACCTCTACCACACCCTAGATCTAAAATATTTAAATCAGTACTATCGGCTATGCTATCAATAAATTCCTTAATTATTGTCCATCTCATTTGCTCTTCACCATTAGGCTCTTGAGTATTCCAATAAGTGTTTTTAGTAAAAAGTGCGGTATAATATTTACTTTCTAATTGTTGTTTTGTTTTAAGCAGACTAATTAATTGCTTAAGCGTGGATTTAATTCCCATTCGATATCTTTGATAAAAAGCTTGTTAATTCTCGGGTCTAATGTAATGTTTGTCTTAGTTATTTTGCTTGTTCCAACTTCAAAACTCAAAGCATTTTCTACTATTTCTAAATCGGTCATTGCGGTGCCTAAAAAAAGATCAATGGTATATTTCCCAGGTAGTAATTTTTGATTTTTTATATTTACAATGATTGTGCCCCTTTCGATCGGTTCCTTATTGATGGATTTAGATTGATAGTGTTTGTTATTTACGCCAACTAATATAGTTTGAGAAACATCTTTTATAATTAAACCCAGTGTTATTGATCTTAGGGCCTCATCATGTTCAAAATCGACTTCCAAGGTAATATTTGAATCATAAAGTATGGCATAATCAGTAAATAACAATCTTGCATTTCTTATCAATCCATTTCCAAAATAGAAATCCTTAAACTTTACAATTGACTGATTATAATAGCTTATCGCAATTTGAGCCGTTGAATCACATGTAATTCTTCCTTTATCCAATAATATTGCTTTTTTACATAAGTTAGTGATAGCATCCATATTATGACTAACAAACAACACCGTCCTCCCTTCACCTTTACTCACTTCGCCCATTTTACCTAAACATTTTTTCTGGAACTCCGCATCACCAACCGCCAAAACCTCATCCACGATTAAAATTTCTGATTCCAAATGAGCGGCCACCGCAAAGGCTAAACGAACATACATTCCGGAAGAATAACGTTTAACTGGTGTGTCTAAATAGCGTTCAATTCCTGCGAAATCTACGATTTCTTCGAGTTTGCGCTGAATTTCTCTCTTGCGCATGCCTAAAATGGTACCATTTAAAAAAATGTTTTCACGGCCAGTCAGTTCTGGGTGAAAACCTGTACCTACTTCTAATAAACTGGCGATACGGCCTTTTCCCGAAACTTTTCCTGTAGTAGGAGCGGTTACTTTACTCAATATCTTCAAGAGCGTGCTTTTACCTGCGCCATTTCTGCCAATAATACCCACCGCATCGCCTTGCTCAATTTCGAAATTTAGGCCCTTCAGGCTCCACACCACATCACTTTCACTTTTGGTATATTGGTCATTACTTTCGCCTATCCTTAAAAAAGGGTCTTCTTTCCCACGCATCCTTGCATACCACCGTTCCAAATCGCGACTGATAGTCCCAGTACCAATTTGCCCAAGCTGATAAGCTTTACTTAAATTTTCTACTTTTATAGCGATGTTGGTTGACAATCTTGTTTAGTGTTTAAAGGTTATGCTTTAGTTTACTCAAATTTATCAGGAAAGCTAAGATTTTCTTGAAGCACTAAGTTTAGTGGTAATTGATCCTATTTTAGACCTAAACAATAAATAATTTGATTCTGAAATATAACCTAAATCTATTGCAGCGACTAAGCGATTCAAAGTTTCAAGTGTAGTGTAGTAGGACATGTTGGTATAGTGCGCTTTGTCCTTTGCGATTATCTTCCCCTAACCTTCAGCTGAACAAGCCCCAATACTACTAACCGACCTTTTAATCTGACTGGTTAACCCAAAAGTTTCATCTTTAGGAAATTTTGAAGCAAGGTGATAAATTTGTTTTGTAAATGCTCTCGAGAGTTGCCACACTTCCAGTTTTTCAAATGAATAAATATGCATAACCATTATTTAGTTACTGAAGAAATAAATAAATGATGATTTTGTTATAAATATAAGTATTTCGATATCACTCTTCGCTATCTACTAACCGCTAAACCCTATACTGTATCCACAAAATTCCGTTCCACTTTGTTAAAAATTACAATTCCGAACAGGAGCAGGGCAACCGTAACGCCAGTTGCAAAGCCCAGCTGTCCCCAGCTAAAACTGCCTTCACCAAGAAAACCGTATCGGAAAGTTTCTAAAATCGGCGTCATTGGATTGTATTCAATTACCCACGCATATTCAGGGTATTTATTTATGGCTTCTGATAGCGGGTAAATTACAGTAGTAGCATACATCAGGAGCTGAACACCGAAGCCTACCAGGAAAGCAAGATCGCGATATTTATTAGTCATGGCCGAAATGATCATACCAGTACCTAGGCCTAATAAAGCCATTAAAATAATAACTATCGGGAAAAGTAAGATGGCTGATGTAATATGGAAATGGGCGCCTGTTAAATAATAATAACCCATCAGAATTAAAAACAAAAACATCTGTACGCCGAAACGAACCAGATTACTCACCACAATACTCAAAGGCATAATTAACCTCGGGAAATACACTTTCCCAAAAATACCAGCGTTATCTCTAAAAACGGTCGAGGTTTTAGTCAGACAATCGGCAAAATAATTCCATGCTGTGATGCCGGCCATATAAAAAAGTGGTTTCGGTAAACCATCGGTCGAAATTCCAGCCAGATTGCCAAATATAAAAGTGAAAATTATGGTAGTAAATAGGGGCTGTATAAAAAACCACAATGGTCCTAAAATAGTCTGCTTGTAAAATGAAACAAAATCTCTTCTAATCAACAGGACTAATAAATCGCGGTACGCCCAAACCTCATTCAATTTTAAATCAAATAATGAAGTTTTTGCCTCGATCGTCCAGTTATACTCTTCTTTATGATCCATTAATTGTTCGCAGTTGCTTGTTATCAGTTTTCGGTTACCAGTTGCGTGTTTAGTCGTTCAATCATCCAATCATTCATTCCGGCATGATCTAGATTTCGGGATTTGCAAATTGGCCTAAATAATAACTTTAACAGAAATCTAGCTAGCCGGTGATTTTTTTCTTTTGATCACTCAAAAGAAAAAAATCAATCCGGCGACGATAATTAGGCTAATGACCAATTAACCAATTAAAACAATTTAACGATCACCTTAATCACCAACCAAAACTTCACTCATCTTCTGTTTATATCCTTCAAACCCAAAAGTCCATAAACACTTCTCTTGTAGTTCTTTTTTGTTGTAAATCAAATCTACCTCTTTAAGTATTGCCGTTTTAAGTGCAGCTTTATCATTTGGATTTACTGACTGGCCCAAAGATCCATTTAATATTGCATCCGTACTGCCATCCTTGTCACCCGTAATAGAACGGCGACCGCAAGCTGCGGCTTCAATAAAACTGATTCCGAAACCTTCACCTTTGCTGGGCATAACAAAAACATCCGCCAGCAAATAGTGATCTATAATTTCTTCGTCTGCGATGAAACCTGTTAAGATAACCCGTTCCTTTAAACCCTTTTCGGCAATCAAATCTTTTAAGCGTTGTGATTCTTCCGCATCTGCTTTTCCAGCCAATAGATAATGTACATTTTCTGGAAGTGCTGCCAAGGCTTCGATTACCCTGTCGTATCCCTTATATTGTTCTGCTGATGATAACCGGTTTAAGGTAAATAAAACCTTATGCGATGCCGTTAGCTGGTATCGATCCATTAATTTTTTTTGCTTTTCTAAAGTAAGTGGTACTTTGAAAAACGGGTCAAGGCAATTATTTAAAACTTTTATTTTTGAAGGGGAGACCTGATGAACCTCCTCGATTTTTTTGGCTGTAAAGTTACTAACGGCTAATATTTCAACCTGATTCCTGATGAAAGTGGTTTTCCAGTGACTGAGTTTAGTCCATATTTCAATACCATGAGCTAAAAGAATTATCCTTTTATGCGGCTTGATTTTTTTTATCAGCCAGGCAAATATCAATAGATGGATGTGGCTTAACACGATAACATCAGCATCTAATCCACTTTTTAAGGTTTGAAATGCAAAACTAAACTTGCTTCCTCGAAACCCTTGAAAAGCTATTTGATCGACATATTTCAAATCTGCCTGCTCATCATACATGCTGAACATCTGATAGCTACCGATTTTTTCTTCAGACAAAAAATCTTTTAAAACTTTGGCAAAACTCCTACAAGCCTTTTCTATACCGCCAGTTAAACTGAAGGTATGTAAGGTAACAAACAGAGTTTTTTTATTAGATAACATTTACCTTCACTTCTAACTTTTTGCTTTCCACTTTGGGCTTTAAATTTTTATTTTCACCAAAAACGTGATATAAGGCCATCATTTTACTCCAATGTAAATTTCCATTTTTGAAATCTGCAACCAACTTATTGGCTTTTTTATTCGGAACATCGGAAAAGGCATTTAAAAATTTTGGATTACGAATTAACCATTTTTGAAAAGGGAAAGTAAAACCCATTTTTGGTCGGTTCCATATTTTCTCGGGTAAAACGTTTTCGAAAGCATCGACCAGTAAACCTTTAGGTTTTGTACCTTTATAAACCAGATCATTTTCTATTTGATGTACCAGGCTAACCAGATCCTGATCTAAAAAGGGTACACGCACTTCCACACCATGCCGCATGCTCATGGCATCGGTATCTTTGAGCAATTGATTTTGCATATAGAGATGATACTCTAGCCAGCTTGCCTCTTCCTCGGCTTTTAAAGTCGTGCCCATCTTGCCAATTCGGGCGCTTCGCAATACCGCATCTACCTGCTCTATTGAGCAATCCAATATTGCAGCGATCTCATCAGGAGTATAGAGTCCCCTCAAAAAAAGATATTTGCCGCAGGTATTTTTATAACTCAAATAGTAAGCTCTCCTTAACGCAGGCTCATGAAATCGTAAACCTTGTTTGAGCAGGAAACCTGGCAGATTACTTAATTTTTTAACCAGACTCATTCTTTTAAATGAGGGATAGCCACCGAAAAGTTCATCGGCCCCAATACCAGATAAGACAGCTTTTAGACCATTTTGCCTGGCAAAGTAAGAGATAAACCAGGCGTTAATGCCATCGGTTGTAGGCTGATCCATAGCGGATAAAGCCGCTGGAAATTCCTGGTTAAATATCGCTTCATCAATCTTGTATTCCTGATGATTACTCTTGATTTGTGCACTGATTATATCCTGATAAGGTTTTTCTGAATAACAGGCATCTTCAAAATTTATCGCCAAAGTTTGTAAGGGTGGTTGATTTTGAAGTATGCGGCTTGCTAAAATGCTGATGATGCTGCTGTCGATTCCGCCACTTAAAGAAGCACCAATCGGCGCATCGGAATATAAATGCCGCCTGACCGAATTTTTTAATGTTTTTTTTACAGCAAGAACAGCTTCATCATAATCAGTAATTTTGACTTCGGTTGTTTGCGTATGGTATGGCTTAATTTCGAAAGTCTGACTGGCAGGTAGCCAGGTTAAATAACTGCCTTTCGGTAGCATTTCAATTTCACTAAAAGTTGTATAGGGCTCAGGAATATGCCCAAATGCCAGAAAATAGATTTTCCAGTTTAAATTTTCGGTAAAATGATAGTCTGTTTCTTTGAAGGCCTTAACTTCTGAGGCAAATACCAGTTGTTTATTAATGGCGCTAAAGTAAAGTGGCTTAATGCCAGCAGCATCGCGGACTAAATAAGTACAGTTTAAAACTGCATCATGAAGGGAAAAGGCAAACATGCCCTTCAGTTTTTCAAAACTTTCAATTCCCCAGGCAGCGTATGCAGCCAGAATAACTTCGGTATCGCTGTTGCTGATAAACTCATAACCGAGGTTAAGTAAATCAGCCTTTATATCGCGGTAATTATAAATTTCTCCGTTAAAACTAATAACATATTGTTCCTGATTATAAAACATGGGCTGATGACCTGCTGTACTCAGATCAAAAAAGGCTAATCTTCTATGGCCGAAGGCAAGTCCTTTGTAAGTATTTAGGTAAAAACCCTCATCATCAGGCCCTCCACGCGCCATCACATCGCACATGGCTTTTATGTTTACTTTTAACTGGTCTTCAGTTTTAGTGTAATCTATAATTCCAGCTATGCGGCACATTTAAACAATCAATATTTTTTATTAAAATCCCTTTGACTACACTCGGGGTGACAAAGAGAATGGTGTCTAGGAGTTGCCAAGTGTTGTGAAATTATGTTTAGCATCGCAATTACTGTCATCCTGAGTGAAGTCGAAGTACACAGCTTCGCCCTTTCAGTCACATTTTCTTTTTAAAAAATGAACCGATCATTTATATTTTTTCCTTTCGCAATGACGGTGCTTCGCCAAGCCAACAAATAATTGGGTGTCGACCAAAAAACCAACAACCAAAAAAACTTAAAAACCCATTAAACCAATCTACACCTTCTCTACAAATGCCATAGACGTATTAATTTCAATGGCAACCCCCATATTTTCTAAACGCAATATCAGGCGTTGTTTATTGTGTAGAGAAACTGTTTCAGCAAGCATGCCTTTAAAAGGCCCCGCTTTAATTATCACCCTTTCGCCTGCTTTTATATCAAACTCCAAAACCTCCAATTCAGCATCAGTGGCGAGTAACAACTTTAAATTATCGATTTGTTGCGCTGGCATAGAAGCAATTTTTCCTGAAAAATAAAGGAATCTGGCAATGCCACTTGTCATAAGAACTTCTGCATACTCTTTTGCTGAAATATACACAAAGAGGTACGATTTAATCAGCGGTTCCTCAATAATCTTTTTTCGATCGCTCCATAGTTTAACACTCTTTTTAAGAGGTAGATAGCAGTTGATGTTTTTTCTGATGAGTTCCTCGTAAGCCTTTTTTTCCGCTCTCGAACGCGTATATACGGGATACCAATTGTAATTATTGTCCATTTATTACCTAATGTTTTCGGCCGAGTCACTCATTCGCCCCCTCTAAACTCTTTTTATATTTCTACAGTTTAAAAAAAATCCAATTAAACAATTAATCAATCAGATCATCCGCAATTAACCAACCAACTTACTTCTTCTTCCTCCAAAACATCCACCACTTTCTATTCTCATCATCATAATACCCAGAACCCGAATAACCCGAATAGTCCGAATAATAATAAGTGCTGTTTCCACCACCTCGGCTGTAATCCGTTGTATAATAGTTGCAATAAAGCGCATCATCTCCAAAGGCATTCAGTACTATGGCAAGATTGCTCAAACCGTACTCACGCGACAAACGCTCTGGAATATTTGCTGCCCTTTGTTGCGAAACGCCAGAGCGGATTACAAAAAGGTTAACATCAGAAGAACGGATTAAAGGAATTGCATCCGATACCAGGCCTATAGGCGCAGTATCAATCAAAACATAATCGTAATCCTGTTCCAGTCGCTTCAGTAAGGTTTTCATTGCTTCTGTGTGTAACAACTCAGAAGGGTTTGGTGGTACAGGTCCCGAAGGGATAAAATCGATATTATGTGCCGCATCATGGATCAGTACGTCTTCCAATACGGTCTGGCCAGAAAGTATAGAGCTCAATCCTTTCTTATTATCGCTCCTAAATGCCTTATGCAGTTTTGATTTCCGTAAATCGGCGGAGATTAAAATTACTTTTTTCTCAATCAGCGCTAAAGTGCTGGCCAGGTTAACCGTAACGAAAGACTTTCCTTCTCCCGAGATTTCGGAAGTAATACAAATGACCTTACTCTGCTTGTGGCTGGCCAAAAAACTCAAATTCGTACGAACAGAACGAATGGATTCGGCAAAGACAGATTTCGGCTTGGATAAGGAAAGTGCCTGTCTGCTGTCCTGATCAATAAAATCAGGAAATTTTCTAATTACGCCAATAATGGGAGTATGGGTTAAAGCCTCAACGGTTTCCTTATCGTAAATGTATGGGTTTAAGAAACGCACCAATAAAATTAAACCAAAACCCGAAGCCAGACCTAGCATTAATGCCGTGCTGTATGCTTTGCTGGAGTTTGGCGAAATAGCAAAATAAGAAGGATAAGCGGGATTTACGATTGAAGCGCCGGGAACCACCGCCGCCGCATTCATTTCTGCTTCTAGTTTTTTCTCCGATAAGTAGGAGCGAACCTTGTTATTTACCTCGAAGTTAGTTTGTAGTTTGACAAAATTTTGCTCTTTAAGAGGAATGCTACCCATGCTTTGATTAACACCTGTTATCTGGTTATCGATGTAACGAATGGTTTGTTCATTTTGCCTGAGCATGCCATCTACAGCACTTCTGATGCTCGCTTTTACATTCGAAATTTGCTGTTCAATTTGTTTAACAGGTTGAGAATCATTGTTAAATTCACTAAGTTTAAGCTCTCGGTTTGCTAAAAGTGTATTCAGCTGTGCAACTAATGCGCCTAATCCAGAATTAAGTTCTCCCTCTAAATCCAAACCAATTTCTACTTTAGATTTGTTATTGTTTACCTGTTCCTGTAGCTGCTTAATGCCAAGCTGTTTTAACCTGAATTCGGTTTTTTGTTTTTCAAAATCTGATAATTTACCAACCGTCATCGAAGTAGAAGAACCCAAATCGAGGATTTTGTTCTGGGTTTTGTAATTGGCTAAAGTACTACCCGATTTACCCGCTTCGGTATTGATGAAACCCAGTTGACTATCAATGAAATCGACGGTTTGTCTGGCCGAGCGTCGTCTTTGAATCACATCATAACGCACATACTCCTTCATAATGGCGTTTAAAATATCGGCTGCAAATACCGCATTGCCATCCGTTTGGCTCAAACTCATTACATTGGTGAAACGAGCTGCTTCTCCAATGTATAAACCGCCCATGGCTCGGCCAATAAAATCTTCTTTGCTGTTAAATTTAAACTGATAAATGCTACTGGCTGGTATTCTATCTTTAATGCGAAAAGACATGTTGCCTAAATTAATAAGCTGTCCGTATTTATAATTTTTTTTCGGTTGCGAACTTTCGGCTATTGATAAATTAAAATGCTTGTCATCGGCCGCGGTAACTTCATACAAAGAACGGTCGAAATTTACAGTGTCCTGCTTAACAATTTCTATTACGAATGGAACATTCGGATATAATTCTGTTGTGCGAACCCGACCTTTCAGATAGTAACTGATTTTATAATCGAGCGTTTTCACGGCATTAGAAATGACATCGTTACTGCGGATCGTAAAGCTTTCGGCCTGTATTTTATCGGTGTAATTGTAATTTTGAGCAGCCATTTGATTACCCGTACTCACACTCGGATTGTTATCTTCCAGCTTTAAAGATGCACCTGTTTGGTAGATGGGCGGCGTGTACCATAAATACATCCAGGAGACACAAAGGGAAATACCTACGGTTCCTGCAATCCAATACCAACGGCTTAAAAAAACCCTGAAGATTTTATAGAAATCTATACTTTGGCTAATGCCCTTTTTTTCTTCTGTTAATTCTGTCAATTCGTAGTGCTTTACTGGTTGTGCCTAAAGTCTTTTTTAAGAGTGCCGCTTAGTTGGTGTGGTGTTTCTAAAACTGATCGATTTGAGTTGTTCAGCGCTTTTTTCGGAAATTACCTCGTGATGGTAAATATCAATACCGCTAAATTGACCACAACCAGCAAGGGTTGTAAAATATTATTATAGCTCTGAAGCTTCTCAGTTGCGGCATTGCTTTTTGTTTGTTGCAATACAATAATATCGTTGTTTTGTAAAATCATTTTTTTACTGGCCAAACTATTAATATCATTCAGATTAACATAAATAATTTCAGGATTACTTCGGTCGCCGCGTATAATTTTTAAGGTTTTTGGGTCTGCCGTTTTGGTAATACCACCCGCTTCTCCAATAATATCAATTAAAGTGGTATTATCTCGCTCTAATAAGAAATTGCCTTGTTTGCTAAACTCACCCAGTAAGGTAACTTTTAAATTTACTACGCTTAATTCAATAATTGGGTCGCGTAGCAGTTGCTTCGCATAAAGATCCTGTATTTTAATGGCGGCTTCTCTTCGGCTTAGGCCAACAACTTCTACTTTACCAATAGCAGGTAAATTTACCTGTCCATCTAAATTAACAGGGTATGAGAGTACATTATTAATACTGCCACCTGGCGAATTTGATGGGGCGCTGCTGGTCGGACTTGCTGTAGTTGCGCCAAACTCCTTATTTTGAACATTCCGAATCGCTAATCTGTCGTTTATTTTAATCTTATAATATGCATCACTAATTCCCTGGTCGTTAACTACGTAAACCTGCCTAATGGTGTCGGTTACGTGGTCGCTTTTCGCATTGAACAAACTATGTTCTTTACGAGCGCCACAACTGAACAAGCCAATGGCAATGATTAAAAGGAGGAAGGATTTTATAAAAGGGCTTTTAAACTTCATAATTCTATAAATGATGAAAGTACATCCTAACAATTGTATATACAAAAATACGCCTCAAATACGTTAAACATCACTTATCTCCTTATTCATCCTGTTCATTACTTAAGGACACTTTATCCGTAGTTATTTGAGATTCGAGTATAATTGAACAAAAAGAATGATATTTTTAATTGTAACTGTTTTTAGATTTGTGAATTCCCTAAAAGTATGAGAGAATGAAAAGGCTAGGTTTAATCAGTTTTCTATTTACATTCACTTCAATCATTTCCATAAACCTTGCTTTTTCGCAATCAGGATGTTTAATCTCTAGTAATAATACAGTTTATACTCAACCTGAGCCAATGTTAATAAATGATATTTTAAAACTCCTTCTAGGTGGTAATCCAAGTTACAAAGCATCATCTGGAGTAGGTTTAGCACCCAATTATTGTTCTTGGGCGCCTCTTCCATCAGGACCAGTTAATTGTGGAGTATGTACTGAATATGTTATTTCTGTAGTCGTCTTAGTGCCAGTTGTAACGGGGTGTAACTCTGGAAAATTGCTTAATGGTCACGTTGGAAACTATACGATGGTTCAATGCAATCTCGATGATTACAATCTACCTTTTGTCGCCGTTTCTGGTATTTTGGGCCTGCTAATCGTAAGAAAACGGAATAATCGCTAAACAATTTACGAATTATGAAATGTTGCTGTTAATAGTCCAGAAATAATTAGCCCATTTAACAATTCAATTAAAAGAATTTGATTTTTAAAAAACTAAAACTATACTGTTTTATGATTAATTCTATAGCTTATAAGGGACTTGTGCTTAATCGTCCCGCTCATACTATCCCAATTCAATTCTTGCCGATTATAGATGTCTGGTTAGAGGTTATCCCGATCTACCTCATGTACAAAAACATCCCTATGAAGGTATAATCTCTAATATGATAAATAGTGTATCAGGTCGCAATTCTATATGGGTTTTTCATGCTTCGAACTTTCGTTGCGTTGCATTGGTCATGCTTAGCTGGTATAGTGGAAGCACTTTATAAACAATGCACGACTGACAATTATAACCCTTAATTTTTTTATTATCATCACATTAAATACAGTAGTAAAATTTAACAATTTGGTGATGAAGATATCAATCATAACCGTTGTTTATAATGCGGATGCTTTTTTGAAAGACTGCATTAAATCTGTTATCTCGCAAACATATCCTAACATCGAATATATAATTGTCGATGGTGGCTCTACGGATAGTACGCTTTCAATTATAAACAATTATAACAGCTTTATCACACATTTTATCTCCGAAAAAGATCAAGGGATTTATGATGCAGTTAATAAAGGTATAAAAATCGCAACAGGCGATGTAATTGGGGTTTTGAACTCAGATGATGTACTTGCTGATAAAAATATTATTTACCAAGTTGTGCGAGCTTTTAAGCAGAATGCAAACACAGATGGTGTCTATGGGGATTTGAATTATGTTCATCCAACTAAAATGCATATCGTAAGAGCTTGGAAATCGAAACAAGCTAACTTTAAAGATATTGAAAAAGGCTGGATGCCTGCACATCCTACATTATACCTTAAAAAAATGCTGTTCGAAAAATTTGGTAATTATGCTTTAGATTTGGGGACTGCGGCAGACTATGATTTAATTCTAAGGTTCTTCCATCAATACAGAATTAAAACATCTTATTTGCCTATTTTAATGGTAAATATGCGTATGGGTGGGGTAAGTAATAAATCGATGAAAAGTCTTTTGCTAGCTTTGAGAAATGATTATAAGGCCCTTAAAAGAAATAAAATACCGAATGCGCTAATTGTCCTGTTCATAAAAAAGTTTGCAAAACTGAGCCAGTTTAAGTAACAAGAGTAAAACCTATTAACAGGTTTTTGCTATTATTAGAGTTAAAGTTATAGAGTAAATTTGCGTCATGATTAACAAGGTTTCAAATAAGCAAGTTCTTTTTTCTACGCTATTATCTAATAGTAAGATGGTTAAATCTTTTGGTATATCGAAACTTGGCGTTTTTGGTTCATTTATTACGGGTAACTTGAAGAATGAAAGTGATGTAGATCTTCTTGTTGAATTTTATCCAGAGCAAAAGAATTATGATAACTATATTGATCTTTCTTACTACCTTGAAGAACTACTAGCAAGAAAAGTAGAATTGGTTACACCTCAGTCTTTAAGCAAGTATTTTGGTCCTCATATCCTAAGCCAGACCAAATATGTCGCCATCTAATCTTCAGCTTTTAAATTATATAATAGATGATTTTTTTTATAGAGAATTACACCCAAAATAAAAATTAGGATGAAGTAAGCAATGATCAAATATTATCTCGAGCATTTATTACGAGAATGGCAATTATTATTGAAGCCTGCAATAAAGTTAACGCGGATTTAAAATTACAATAGCCACAAATTGAATGGAGAAAATTGTCAGACACAGGAAATCTTTTAATTCATGACTACTTTGGAGTTGGCTATGATATCGTCTGGAATATTATTTCAGATAAACTGCCCAATTTAAAATTTTGATATTTAAAAAATAATAATGAATAACCTGAATAAATCATCCAATCTGGTCTAAAAAGTTGATTTACGGTCCTCAATACTAGAATCAGTAACTGTTTACTTAAAATGCAAACGATTTTAGTTAAATCAGTAACAAACCAACACCCACACTTTATTTACAATCCTTATATTTGCTAGTAAACCTTCAACAGTTTGCTGACAGATTTACTAAATATAAACCCAATAATTTTTTATATTGCTATATTCCTTTTTGCAGGCATTACAGTGGTTTTATCTATCCCTTCTATCATTTATATCTCTATTGATTATAATTTGTTTGATAAAAATGATATGCATCGAAAAATTCATGGAGATAATATTTCCCGATTAGGTGGCCTGTCAATTGTAGGAAGCTTTACTGTTAGTACCCTTCTTTTTTCTACACTTACGACATTCGAAGGAGCAAACTTTTTGATTACCTCTTGTATTATTCTGGCTGCTCTGGGTTTAAAAGACGATGTTTACGGGAGTAACACTAGTACAAAATTTATTCTGCAGCTCATTGTTGCAATTATTTTAGTTTTTTTCGGAGATTTTAGATTAACCAGCTTATATGGGGTATTGGGTATTGACGATATGAATGTAATGTGGGGCGGTATATTCTCGGTAATATTAATTATTTTTCTGAATAATGCCTTTAACTTAATAGATGGTATAGATGGGTTAGCTGCCTCCATAGGAATAATTACGAACCTGATTTTCGGGATTATCTTTGCCCTCATGGATCAAATACCCTATGCATTTATAGCTTTTGCACTAGCAGGGTCTATAGCAGGGTTTTTAAAATTTAACTGGAACCCTGCAAAGATATTTATGGGCGATACAGGGGCTTTAATTATAGGTCTCGTGACTGCTGCCCTGTCGATAAAGTTTATTGAGTTGAATAAGTTTTCTGATAAGCCCGATCCATTTATTTATTCTGCGCCTGCAATCGCTGTTTCAATTTTAATTGTTCCGATTTTCGATTCGCTTCGCATTTTCACTGTTCGCATATTAAAAGGCAAATCTCCTTTTGATGGAGATAGAAATCACATTCATCATCGTATGGATCGCTTGGGTATTAAAAATCCAATAATAATTCTCATCACTGCAAGTTTAAATATTGGAATGGTTGCAATGACGGTTATGATGCGGAATCTTGGAAATTTCTTTCTGATTTTTTTTATTATTGGCTTATGTGTAATTTTCGATTTTATCCTTTTCGTTCGTCTGCGAAAAATGGATAATAAGCAAATCATGAAACTCTAAATAAGTTCTTCATCTTCTCATTAATCACGCTATTGTTAAAGGCTTACTTTATCTTCTTCAATCTCAAAATAAACACTAATTTTGCGCTCTAATTTTAATAGATGAGAATTGCAATAAATGGTTTTGGAAGGATAGGAAGAACGTTCTTACGTTTGGCTTTCGCCGAAGGATTCGAAGTGGTGGCCATTAACGATTTGTCTGATCCAAAAACAATGGCACACCTTTTTAAATATGATACCGTTCATGGTGTATTTAAAGGTAAGGTTTCGGCTATTCCCGATGCTTTGGTTATCGATGATGTTTCAATTCCTGTATTTTCAATTAAACATGCGATTCAATTACCCTGGGCAGCATTAAGAGTTGATATTGTTGTAGATTGTACGGGCAAAAACTTAACTCTTGAAGATGCGGAATGTCATCTTACCTCTGGCGCTAAACAGGTAATTATTTCTGCACCTGCAAACGACGATATTCCGATGGTTGTACTTGGTGTAAATGAAAATCAAATCGACTTAACCAGTAAGGTACTTTCTAATGCAAGTTGTACAACCAACAATATTGCACCAATGATTAAAATTCTGAACGATAACTGGGGGGTGGAAGAAGGTTATATCACAACCATCCATTCTATGACGGGCGATCAGAACCTGCACGATAGTAACCACAAAGATTTGCGTAGGGCAAGAGCAGCCTCAGCTTCAATCATTCCAACTACTACAGGAGCTGCGAAAGCCATTACCCATATTTTTCCCGAACTGGATGGGCGTTTAGGCGGGGCAGGTATCAGAGTCCCTGTATTAAACGGCTCATTGACAGATTTTACCTGTTTATTAAAGAAAAAAACAACGATCGAAGAAATAAATGCAGCCTTTAAAAATGCATCAGAAAACGAATTTAAGGAGGTTTTGGAATACACTGAAGATCCAATCGTTTCAGTTGATATTATTGATAACCCACATTCTTGTATATTTGATGCACAACTGACATCCATAGTAGGAGATTTGGTTAAAGTAGTAGGCTGGTACGATAACGAATTTGGATACAGCAGCCGATTGGTTGACTTAATAAAAAAAATAAGCTTATTAAAAGCTGAATAAAAAATAAGCTTTAACAAATTACGGGAACGTTTGCATAGTTTTGAATATCCCTTTTTAAATGCAGTTATGGTAAAATTCATCACCAAAGAAGAAGTACTTCCTTTAAGAAGCCTCGTACTCCGAAACGGCAAGTCTTTTGAACACTGTCTTTTTGACGGGGATGATGCTTATGATACCTTTCACCTAGGCTATCAGCTGGATGGTGAAATCCGTTCGGTAGCGACTTTCATGCGGAACGATTTTTTTGAGGGCGCAGGAGAGGGCTATCAATTAAGAGGCATGGCTACGCATCCCGATTTCGGTGGAAAGGGTTATGGCGCAGCATTGATTTCTTTTGCGATAGAATATTTAAAAGAATACCAAACCAATTATTTGTGGTGTAATGCCCGATCAACGGCAGCAGCATTTTACAAAAAGATTGGATTTACAACCGAGTCTCCAGAATTTGATATTCCTGGAATTGGTTTCCATTATGAAATGAAATTAAACTTAAATCAAAAATAATAAAGCATGAAAACAGTAGACCAGTTTAACTTTAAAGATAAGAAAGCGCTAATCCGTGTAGACTTCAACGTTCCTTTGGATGATGAATTTAAAATCACGGATGATAAAAGAATGCGTGCTGCACTACCAACGATCCAAAAAATATTAAACGATGGTGGTTCAGTTATTCTGATGTCGCACTTAGGTCGCCCGAAAGATGGTCCGACTAACAAATATTCTTTAAAGCATATTCTGGGCGATTTATCTCGCATGTTAGATTTAGAGGTAAAATTTGCAGACGATTGCATTGGCGAATCGGCAGTAAAAGAAGCTAAAAACTTATTTCCAGGCCAGGTTTTGTTATTAGAAAACCTTCGTTTCTATAAAGAAGAAGAAAAGGGTGATGTTGCTTTCGCTGAAAAGTTAGCTGCTTTGGGCGATGTTTATGTTAACGATGCATTCGGTACAGCACACCGTGCACACGCTTCTACAGCCGTAATTGCACAATTTTTCCCTAATGCAAAATACTTTGGTTATTTAATGGCATCTGAATTAGAAAATGCAGAGAAAATATTAAACCATGCTGAACGTCCGTTTACTGCGATTATGGGTGGAGCAAAAGTATCAGATAAAATTCTTTTGATCGAAAAACTGTTGGATAAAGTAGATAATATCATTATAGGTGGTGGTATGGCTTACACTTTTGCTAAAGCGCAGGGTGGCGAGATTGGTACTTCACTTTTAGAAGCAGATAAGCAAGAACTTTCTTTAGAATTGATCGAAAAAGCTAAAGCAAAAGGTGTGAACTTAATCCTTCCTGTTGATACGGTAATTGCAGATAAATTTGCAAACGATGCAGCTAAAAAAGATGTAGATTCTGGTCAGATTCCTGCAGATTGGATGGGACTTGATATTGGCCCTAAATCAGCAGCTTTATTTGCTGAGGTAATTAAAAACTCTAAAACCTTACTTTGGAACGGTCCAATGGGTGTTTTCGAAATGGAGAGCTTCGAAGTTGGAACGAAGGCAGTTGCTGATGCAGTTGTTGCAGCAACTAAAGATAATGGCGCATTCTCTTTAATTGGTGGTGGCGATTCGGCTGCGGCTATTGCAAAATTCGGAATGGAAGATGCTGTAAGTTATGTTTCTACTGGTGGAGGTGCATTATTAGAATACATGGAAGGTAAAGAATTACCTGGCGTTAAAGCCATTAACGAGTAATTCTGATGTTACTTTTTTAAAAAAAGAATTATATAAAAGAAAGCCTGGAGGTGAAAATCACAATTCCAGGCTTTTTTGTTATTAAGAGATCTTCTATGCTATTATTTACCCATAACGCCATAGCCGATAAAATATACATTTTCCCAGGATTTGATTATCGCCTTCACATTGATTTGGAAAAGATATTTAATTAAAATAACAGGATATATTGCCGAGGGTTCAATTTTAGCGGTCTGATTTATTTTTCCAAATTGAAAACCTATTATACTGATCTTCTATTTCTTTAATTTCGTTGACTTCCTTGAAAAACACTTATGAGATGTGAATTTTGATTTTAATCATCCATATATCGTGAAATATGTTTATCAAATATAGACGAAAAAAAGTTTGTGGGTTGTGATAAATGGTTATAATTTTTGAATTATACGAATTTAAATTATATGAGGCCTAACTTCCTCACAAAATATTCAACGATCCTAATCGAATTTTACGAATGTACTTCATATTCGAAAAGCAGTTGCAGAAGCAGTTGTTGCAGCAACTAAAGATAATGGCGTATTCTCTTTAATTAGGGGTGGCGATTCGGCTGCGGCTATTGCAAAATTCGGAATGGAAGATGCTGTAAGTTATGTTTCTACTGGAGGCGGTGCATTATTAGAATACATGGAAGTTAAAGAATTACCTGGCGTTAAAGCTATTAACGAGTAATTGTAGTATTCCTTTTTTAAAAAAAGGATTTATATACAACAAAGCCTGGATGTGAATGAATCACAATTCCAGGCTTTTTGTTTAGGTGGGAGCGCGAGTATATTAACCCTTGTTTTTTTATAGCAGAACCAGGATCGCTTTCAATCTTTAATTTAGAAATGGTTAAGATGCATTTTCAAATTCTTCGAACAACGTTTCCAGAATTGATTTCTCCTGAAAAACAGCGCCACTTGATACTTGCTCAACTGGACTGAACACAATAAGAGAATTCTGATCACAATCTACAAAACTGGTTAGCTCTGTAAATTTATCCGATGCGATTTTAAAAACCATTATAGTTTTCTTCTTCGAATTAGGCATTTGTTTGGTTTTGTTTTATTAGTTTACTAAGTGGTTATGCTTTCGTAAAATCATATTCGAAGGCATTTTACAAATGTTGAATTTTTCATGCACAATTGATTGGAATGATCAACCAAGAATGTAATGAAATTATAAATCATTACATATTTATGCCTTTTTAAGATCTTTCAGATAGGTAGAAGGAGTTTTACCAGTGGATTTCTTAAAAGCTACAAAGAAAGTGTTTCTTGATGAAAAGCCAGCATCAAGTGCTATAGCCTCCAGCGTCAATTGTTTCCAGGCTCCAGAATCTAATCTTTCCTTGATGTAGACAAGGCGGAGGTTATTAATATAGTTGTTGAAATTAAGCTGATAATGGTTATTAAATAAATCTGATAGTTTATGGCTTGGTACATCAAGCTGAGAGGCAAGCTCGCTAAGGGTGAGCCCGTTTTTCCTGAATATCTGTTTTTCAATGATAAATGTTTCCACCTGCTGAACCAAATTTTCGTCGACCATTTTTGCTTTCGTTTTCTCTAAAGCATTAATATCAGATTTATCTTCACTGGTCGAAAGGACCTGGCTTTCCGGTAATCGATCTGTTTTTCTTAATCCAAATATCAGCTCTGGATTAATAAAGAAGCTTAGGCTCAGTAAAAGTAAACAGCAGCAAAGCAATAAAATTATATTGCTCTGGTGAAGTATAAACCAAACCCTGTTCAGGTTTTTTAGTATCAGTACGTTAACGATTAGCATCCCGACAAATATGGTTAAACAGATACTAGAAAATAAATAAACCCAGTTAACAATTTTGGTGTTAGACTTTCTACGTGATGCTGCTCTGGCTAATTTGAATTGCAAACCCGTGTAAATTATAGCCGATATAGGAAAGGTAAACCAGTGCCATGGTTCGACAATATATTTATGCTCTGAGAAGGCAAATTTAACATCTGATGCAATTTTTCTTACCACCTCCAGTTGTGCAGGATAATCGAGTAAATTATAGGGTAGAACGGAAATAACCGCAGGAATAATAATTAAAAAATGAAGTAGATGGGTTTTCCTGAATTTTGCATGCTCAATGCTCAGCGATCCCCTCACATAAATATATAAGCATGGAGCGATGGCATAGTAGAGTGGTAAACCTTTGTTAAATAAGAATGGGTAATTTCTAATGTAACCAGAATTAGTCATCAGAAAAATTAATGCATACCAGGCGATTCCGAAAATGGCGGTAGCCAATAAAAGGTTAAGGTATTTTTTTGAGCCACCGTATAAAGAAAGCTGTATAATTACTAAAGAAAGAATAAATATTGCACCGATAACGGTGAAAAAAAAGGGATGCAAAGTTGGTGTCGTTTAGGGGTTACTAAAATATAAATAATATCTTATTAAAGCAGCCTTTATCACATTGGCTAAGTAATAGTTTTATCAAATTTCTTATCCAGATTTCTTGTGCTTTTTAAAGCCCAGTAAATTAACACTGGTTGAAAAAATAGCCTCGCCAACCTTTTGGCATCTGTGTCTAATCCAAAGGCACTTCTTCTATTTGTATATTGAGCGATATTGCCTGGAAAAACGGCTACAAACGTTGATGCAGCCATTAAGCCCAACAGTTTTTCGTGTTTTTTAGGCGCTAAAATTAATGCGGTGCCGAGTGCAATCTCTCCAAATCCCGAAATTAAAACCGTATCGTCTTTTTTTAAGGGTACCCAATTCGGAACCTGTGCCTGGAAGGCCTTTCTGGCAAAACTTAAATGCCCAATTCCTGCAAATATAAGCCCTGCTCCTAAAAGCATTTTTGCTGCTCTTTTTAAATTTTCATTTCCCATTTCCATGATGTTTTAAATAATAACAATAAATTTTGAATTATGTTCTTTTTCAATACATCACTTATTAGAGTGTATTATGGATTACAACAATAATGAAAAGCGTAAAACAATATTTATGCAATCGGTTGCAATTTTGAAAATATATCCATACTTTAGGCATACCAAATAGAATAATATCATATTGATTAGTGTATGCAAGATAAGGAAATTACAATTTACGATTTAGCTGAGCGACTGAATATATCTGCAACTACAGTAAGCAGGGGTTTGCAAGATCACCCCGCAATTAATAAAAAAACAAAAAAGAAAATCTTTGATTTAGCTACCGAGCTTGGTTACCGGTCTAATAAATTTGCAAGTAACTTGCGTAGGCAGAAAACCAATACAATTGGTGTCATAGTGCCACGGCTAAACAGTTTGTTTATGTCGGCAGTTATTTCAGGCATCGAAAAAATAGTTAATAATTCGGGCTATAACTTAATTATCAGTCAGTCTTTTGAGCAGGAAAAGAAAGAAAAAGCCAATGCTGCAACCATGTTTAACAGCAGAGTTGATGCCTTAATTGTTTCGCTTGCTTCTGACACCCAGGATTTCAGCCATTTTGATAGCTTTAACAAGAAAAACATCCCCATTATATTTTTCGATCGCGTGGCAGAAGAAATTCAATCTACCAAGGTGTTGATTGATAACTTTAAGGCGGGTTATTCGATTACCAAACATTTGATTGAGCAGGGCTGTAAGGAGATTCTTCACATAACAGGAAACATCTCCAGAAATGTATATAGAGATAGATTTGAAGGTTATAAAAAAGCATTAGCAGATCATAAGCTGGAGTTTAGGCCAGACTTGTTTATTTCTAATGATTTAACTGAACAGGCCTTACAGGATATTTTTTCGAATGATATTTTTAAAAGGGATAAAATGCCGGATGGCTTATTCATAACCAACGACTCTGCCGCTGCAGTTGCACTAACCATTTTGAAGGATGCTGGTTTTAGTGTACCCAAGGATATTGCAATTGTAGGTTTTAATAATGATCTAATATCTCGTGTTACAGAGCCTGCAATTACGACCGTAAATTACCCTGGAAATGAAATGGGCGAAAACATTGCCCGTATTTTAATCAATCATTTAGATGGAGAAGGAGATTTGAGCTTTACCAGTACAGTCATTTTAAATGCTGAACTAATCCTCAGACCATCATCACAAAGAAATAAAAATAATGAATAAACAAATAGCGGTTGTAACAGGCGGTGGGGCTGGATTAGGCTTGGCCATTACGCAGAAATTGGTAAAAGAAGGTATCCAAACCGTGATAATTGGCCGGAATGAAGATAAATTGAAGACAGTAGCCAGGGAGCTTGGTCATTTATGTAGTTATAAAGTTTTCGATTTGCAGAATCTGGCAGCCATACCAGCGCTAATTGATCAGATACATACAGAATTTGGAGCGATTGATATTTTGGTTAATAATGCGGGTATCAATATGAAGAAACCTTTTATTGAAGTAACTGATGAAGACTTCGCGACCGTGATCCAAACCAATTTAAGTTCGGTATTTGCAATTAGCAGAGAAGTGGTGAAGAAAATGCTGTTTGTAGGTGCTGGAAATATAGTGAATATAAGTTCGATGGCAGCTCAATACGGTATTCCAAAAGTTATTGCCTATTCTGCGGCAAAAACAGGCATTGAAGGCATGACAAGGGCTATGGCAACCGAGCTATCTCCGTTAGGCATTCGTATTAACTGTGTGGCGCCAGGTTTTATCAAAACAGCTATGTCGGCAAAGGCTTTAGATGCCGATCCAGAACGTAAGAATAAGGTTTTTTCAAGAACACCAATGGGTAAAATGGGCGATCCCGACGATGTAGCAGAAGCCGTATATTTCTTATGTTCGAATGCTTCAAAATATGTTACCGGTATAATTATGCCTGTTGATGGGGGAAATTCCATCGGATTTTAGTTTTGTAAATAAATGTTTACGAGTATAAAGCACAAGTTGCTTTATACTCAAAAAAATAACCAAATATATGAGCAGGGATTCTAGATTTTTAAAATTTATGGCATCGGTGTGGGTTTATTTAATCCTTTCAGGTGTTTTTTATACTGCTCACGCTCAGCAATTAACTGGTGAGCCTGGTTTGGGTAATCAAGGGCTGAAAGATTTTTATAGCAATTATTTTCCAATTGGCGTAGCCGTTGGTTTGAGAAATCTAAGAGGAGACGAATCGGTTTTAATCAAAAAACAATTTAATAGTTTAACGGCAGAAAATGCAATGAAAATGGCTCCTTTACAACCAAAGGAAGGGGAGTTTTATTGGAAAGCTGCAGATTCGATCGTAAAATTCGCCGTTAAAAATGGCATCAAAATACGTGGGCATAACCTTTGCTGGCACCAGCAAACACCCGATTGGATGTTTAAAGATGGTGATAAACAAGTATCTAAAGAAACCTTACTCAAACGTTTAAAAACACACATCAATACAGTTGTTGGTCGTTATAGGGGAAAAATTTATGCATGGGATGTAGTGAATGAGGCAATTGACGATAATCCTGCAAATTTCCTGCGCAATTCTAAATGGTTCGAAATCTGTGGAGAAGATTTTATAACAAAGGCTTTTGAGTATGCGCATGAGGCAGATCCTGGAGCAAAACTTTATTATAACGATTACAATAGCGAATTGCCCGAAAAACGAGAACGAATTTGTAAACTTTTAAAAAGCCTTAAGGATAAAGGTGTACCAATAGATGGCGTGGGCTTACAAGCGCATTGGTCGTTAAAGTCACCAACAGAAGCAGATTTACGCACCGCTATTCAAAGGTATTCATCCTTGGGTTTAAAAATTCAGTTTACGGAGTTAGATATTTCCATTTATCCATGGGAAAAGGATAGAAGAGCGAAAAGGCCTGGTGAGTCGGATCAATTCACTGCCGATTTGGAGGCCAGACAAGCGGCAAAATATGCCATGGTTTTTAATGTCTTCAGAGCATATAAAGATGTAATTACCAATGTTACGTTTTGGAATGTTTCCGATCGCCACAGCTGGTTGGATGAATATCCGGTTATGGGAAGAAAAAATTACCCTCTACTTTTTGATGCTAATCTGCAACCAAAAAAAGCTTATTTGGAAGTTATCAATTTTAAAAGTAAATAATATGAAGAAACTTAGCCTGTTAATTCTTTTAGTCAGTTTTAAAGCAATTGCTTTTGCAGCAGGTGCAAATCCATTTGTAACAAAAGTTTATACACCTGGAAGTTTTCCGATTGCGAAAAAAGGTAGGGTTTCATCTATTTTGGTGAGTGGTCATGACTGGCCTGGGGTAATCAGAGCTGCTAAAGATCTTCAGATAGATATAGAAAAGGTTACAGGTGTTAAGCCAGATTTTGTAGCCGATAAAAAATCGACAATGGCGATTATAGTTGGCACGATTGGAAAAAGTGAAATCATTAATCAACTTATAAGAGCAAATAAAATTGATGTGGCTGGTATTGCTGGGAATTGGGAAAGTACTTTAATTCAGGTGGTAAAGAACCCAGTTGCAGGTATTGATTCGGCGCTGGTTATTGCAGGGAGTGATAAGCGTGGTGCAATCTATGGTATATACGAGCTGTCTGCTCAGATTGGGGTTTCACCTTGGTATTATTGGGCTGATGTTCCCGTAAAAAAAAGTGAAACACTTTATGTTGTTGGTGGTCGACATGTAATTGCATCGCCAGCGGTAAAATATAGAGGCATATTTTTAAATGATGAGGCACCAGCTTTAGCGGGTTGGAGCAGAAAGGAATATGGTGGTTTTAATAGTAAATTTTATGGGAAGGTTTTTGAATTAATTTTAAGACTAAAAGGCAATTATTTATGGCCCGCAATGTGGGGAAGTGCATTTAATGATGATGATAAAATGAATCCCGTTTTGGCTGATGAGTATGGAATAGTAATCGGTACTTCGCATCACGAACCCTTAACCCGAGCCCACGATGAGTGGAAGCGATACAATGGCGGGAAATGGAATTACGATCAAAATTCAGCGCAGTTAAGAGCGTTTTGGGAAAGTGGCTTAAAGCGGGTGGCGGGTAAAGAGCAGATTATTACCGTTGGTATGCGTGGTGATGGCGATGAGCCTATGACAGAAGGAACAGCAACTGCTTTGCTGGAAAAGATTGTTAAAGATCAACGAGAAATTATAGAAAAAGTTACAGAGAAACCAGCAGCAGAAACGCCACAGCTTTGGGCGCTTTATAAAGAGGTTCAAGCTTATTATGATAAAGGTATGCGAGTACCCGATGATATTACTTTGCTGCTTTGTGATGATAATTGGGGAAACATTAGAAAATTGCCAAAGTTAAACGAAGCACCAAGAAAAGGTGGTTATGGCATTTATTACCATTTTGATTATGTAGGCGATCCTAGAAATTATAAGTGGATTAATACCAATCCCATTCAAAAAGTTTGGGAACAAATGCATTTAGCTTACCAGTACAATGCAAATCAAATCTGGATTGTTAACGTTGGCGATTTAAAGCCTATGGAATTCCCGATTTCATTTTTTCTGGATTATGCCTGGGCACCTGATGCTATTCCTGCCGAAAAACTAAAACAGTATTCCATTGATTGGAGTGCCAAACAGTTTGGAGAACAGTTTGCCCCAGAAATTGCAGATATATTGGATAGTTATGCCAAGTATAACGGCAGGATAAAACCCGAACTGCTTTCGGATAGCATTTATAGTTTAATAAATTATAATGAATTTGAAAACGTGGTTTCGGATTATAAAAATCTGGAGCAGAAAACCAGCCTGATTTACAGCCAAATTCAAGCAGACCAAAAAGATGCATTTTACCAATTAGTTATGCACCCGGTAGAGGCCAGCGCAAATTTATACGAATTGTATTTTAATGTAGCGAAGAATAAACTTTATGCCAGGCAAGGTCGTTTTTCTACAAATACCCTGGCTGATAAAGTGAGCGAACTATACAACAGAGACGAAGCGATAACTCACTATTACAACAAAATCTTAGCTGGCGGTAAATGGGACCATATGATGGATCAAACTCATATAGGCTATACTTATTGGCAACAGCCTGAAAAAAACAGCATCCCTAAAACCATTACCCTGGCTTATAAAAGTAATTTGAATAAAGCCGAAATGGGTTTATCAATTGAAGGGAGTGATTCATCGTGGACGGGTAAATCAAAAGTTAATTTTACATTGCCTTCTTTCGATTATTATAGCAATAAACCTCACTATTTCGAGCTTTTTAACAAAGCTAAAGGCAGTTTCAGTTATGAAATAAAATCATCAGCATTTGTAAAAATTAAGGAGGTAAAAGGAACTGTAAGTGATGAGAAGCGCATTTGGTTGACTATTGATTGGGACAAAGCGCCTGCAGCAAAATCGCAAGCTTTTGTTACGGTTTCTGCAAGCGATGGTTCTAAAATCACAATGCTGTTTAAGGTTGATAACAGACGGTTTGCTGATAAAAATATAAATGCCTTTTTACCAGATAATGGTTATATCGCAATCGAAGCACCTAACTATACCAAGGCTGTTGGCAGTAGACCCATCTTCTGGAAGAACATTCCAAATTATGGAAAAACCTTGGGTGGTATGATGCCAGTACCTGTTACTTCGTCTACTCCAAATTTAGACGCCAATACACCACATTTAGAATATGATATTTACCTAAATGAAACTGGAACTTTTGAACTGAATAGTTTCATATCTCCAACCATAGATTTTACAAATGGAGATGGATTGAAATTCGCTGTTTCTATTAACGATGAAGCCCCTGTTGTAGTAAACATTAGTAGCGATTATAAGACTGAAACGGCCTGGAGAAAATCTGTAGCTGATAACATTAAAATTTTTAAAACACCATTGAAATTTAGTCAAACAGGAAAACATACCTTGAAATATTGGATGATTAGTCCAGGTGTTGTGTTGCAAAAATTAGTTTTAAACCTTGGCGGCTTAAAACCTAGTTTTTTAGGTGCGCCAGAAACTTTTGTATTGAAGTAAAATAATCCACTTATAAATCTGAAAATAAGATGATGAATAATTTTAAAAAACTATCTGGCATAGCAATAATTATGGCTGTTGCTGCAACCAGTTCATGCCAGCAAAATATTGGAGCTAAAAACGAACTGAAGAATGATCCGGTTAAAAAATCGAAATTTCTTAGCGAACCTTTAATTAGAGATATTTATACGGCTGACCCTTCAGCTCATATTTTTAATGGTAAAATATATATTTATCCTTCCCACGATATAGAATCGGGTACGCCAGAGAACGACAATGGAGATCATTTCGATATGAAAGATTATCATATTTTAAGTATGGATAGTATCAATGGTAAGGTTACCGATCATGGTGTGGCACTTAGTGTTAAAGATATTCCATGGGCAGGAAGGCAACTTTGGGCGCCTGATGTTGCTTTTAAAGATGGCACTTATTACCTGTATTTTCCAGTTAAAGATAAAAATGATGTATTCCGTATTGGTGTTGCAACATCAAAGAACCCAGCTGGTCCTTTTAAAGCAGAACCAAAACCGATAGAAGGTAGTTTTAGTATCGATCCTGCTGTGTTTACGGATACTGATGGCAGTAGTTATATGTATTATGGTGGTATCTGGGGTGGCCAACTGCAACGCTGGAATAATGGAAAATATGACGCTAATGGTTCTAAAACAGATTCTGGTAAAGAAAACGAACCAGCATTGGCGGCAAAGGTTGTTAAGTTGAGTAAAAATATGCTTGGCTTTGATGAGGCTGTTAAAGATGTTGTAATTTTAGATGCTGCGGGCAAACCACTTTTAACCAAAGATCATGACCGTAGATTTTTTGAAGGCGCCTGGATGCATAAATTTAATGGTAAATATTATTTCACTTATTCTACCGGCGATACTCACTTTCTGGCTTCAGCAATAGGCGATAGCCCTTACGGGCCTTTTAAATATCAGGGTACATTTATGAATCCGGTTCAAGGGTGGACAACCCATCATTCTATTATAGAAGTAAAAGGTAAATGGTATATTTTTTATCACGATACTCAACTGTCAAATAAAACGCATTTGAGAAATGTGAAGGTTACCGAACTGCGCCATAAAGACGACGGCACAATTGAGTTAATCGATCCAATAAATAAATAAAAAAAATCCTGCTCCATTTACAAAACGAGCAGGATTTTTTTTAGAGCATTTTGGAGGTTAACCAGATTTTATTTTAGGAAGAATTCTCTTTTTTGAGCTAAAAAGAATTTCATCATTTCAGGTAAATACTTAAATTGCCAAAACAAGCTGTTAAGTTATATCTGAATTTATTGTCTTAATAGCTAACTTCGCTCACTACATTAAAATTTGAAAAAGAAAACAACCATATACGATATCGCAAAAGAGCTAAATATTACAGTTTCTACTGTATCAAGAGCTTTGAGTGGTTTCCCTGCGATAAGCGATGCGACTAAAAAGGCGGTTGTGGAGATGGCTAAAAAACTAAATTATAGTCCAAATAAGCTTGCTTCTGCATTAAAATCTGGTAAAACCCATATTATTGGTGTAATTGTACCAAGTGTACAGGCGCATTTTTTCGCATCGATTATTCACTGCATTGAAGACGGGCTAAAAGACAGCGGTTACCGGGTAATCATATATCAATCAAACGAATCTGTTGAAAATGAAATTAACGGGGTAAGAACTTTACTCGAAGCTCAGGTTGATGGGATTATGGCTTCTATGTCTCTGGAAACTGAAGACGTTTCACATTTTGCAGAAATTATTAAACAGAATAAACCTTTAATTTTATTTGATCGGGTTAACATAGATTTAGCCGTACCTACAATAACTTTGGATGATTTTAAAGCAGGTTACCTAGCTACGCAACATTTGATAGACAGAGGTTATAAAAAAATCGCTTTTATCACGACTATTCATCAGATTAAGATTTTTAACGACAGGCTTAAAGGTTACAAGGCTTGTTTGCAGGATAATAACTTGCCAGTATTAGATGAGCATATTGTTTTTGGTGGTTTATCGATAAAAGATGGCAGATTTGGTGCAGGTAAACTGATCAGAAGTGAGCCTAAGCCAGATGCAATTGTTGCTGGCGATGATTTTACGGCATTGGGTGTAATTAAAAAACTTAAGGAAATTGACGAAACACCACCCGAAATAGGTGTTATTGGTTTTGCTAACGAAGCTTTTTCGGCCTACATAACACCGAATTTATCAACCATAGATCAGCACGCACCACAAATTGGTACCGAGTGTGCAAAAATGTTCCTAAAAATGATTCAGCAAGAAAATCCTTACGAAAATATTGAACATATTGTGCTTGATCCTACTGTGGTGGAGCGACAATCTACAGCAAAAAATCTTGACGAGTAATTAACTGAACATACTTTTTTGAATACCCATTTCTAATCCACGTATTTCGGCAAGACCTTTTAAGCGCCCGATGGCTGAATATCCAGGGTAAGGGTTTTTGTCTAAGTCATCAAGCATTTGATGACCATGATCTGGTCGCATCGGTATTGCTCTATTTTCCTTGTGCATTAGTTTAACTGCCTGGGTAACCAAAGTAAACATATCTGCATTTCCTTCTAAATGATTAGCCTCGTAAAAATTCCCTGCATCGTCTCTTTGCGTGCTTCTTAAATGAAGAAAATATATTCTCGAACCTAATCTTTCCATCATGCCAGGTAAATCATTGTCTGGTCTTGCACCAAAAGAGCCACTGCAAAAACAAAGGCCATTTGATTTTGCAGGAACTTGTTCCATAATGTAATGGGCATCTTCTTCGGTACTCATTATTCTTGGTAAGCCTAGTATTGGGTAGGGTGGGTCATCAGGATGAATAGCCATTTGCATACCGTTTTCATCGGCTACCGGCGTAATCTCTTGCAGAAAGTGGACCAGGTTCTCTTTTAGCATATTTCTCGTTATTCCCTTAAACCCATCAAGCAAGTTTAAAACCTGCTCAGGGGTAAAACTATCCTTACTGCCTGGTAAGCCCTGTAAGCAATTGCCCATTAACTTCTCCCGCTCTTCAGGGCTAAGCTTTTCAAAATGAGCCGTTGCGTGCTCTACTTCGGTTTTAGAATAATCAGCTTCAGCATTTGGTCTTTTGAGTAAAAACAAATCAAAAGCAATAAAGGCCGATTTTTCGAAGCGCAGGGCTAATGCACCTGTTTCGGTTTCGAACTTTAAATTTGTTCGCATCCAATCTAAAACGGGCATAAAATTATAAGTAATTACCTTAATGCCACATGAGGCAAGATTGGCTAAACTGATCTTGTAATTTTCTATCCAGGTTTGATACCGGCCTGCTCGTTTTTTAATATCCTCATGAACAGGTAAACTTTCTACAACGCTCCAAAACATTCCATGTTTTTCTATTTCGGCTTTTCTTTTTTCTATTTCAGCTATGGGCCATATTTCACCAACTGGAATATGATGTAGCGCCGTTACAACACCTTGGCAACCTGCTTGTTTAATGTTGGTTAAGCTTACAATATCTTCTGGTCCATACCAGCGCATGGTTTCAATCATTTTCATAGTAAAAAACTCTATTTATTTAGTTTGTGCAATCGGTACAGCGTAAAAATACACCATTTTTTAGTGTTTTATAAGCTATTGTAAAAATAATTGAAAATATTTTATGCAATCGGTTGCAAATTGATTTTTTATTTCTACATTTATCATAACCAAATATAATTACGCATCATTCTTTGTCTCTAACTAGGCGAACGGGTGCTTAAATTATTTAAAAACTACGGCTAAAAGCTGTAAATTAAATTGAACCTTTTATGAGAAAACCCAGACAAAAAATCTTTTTGCAGCGTATGGTTGTTCTGCTACTTCTGCTAGGACTAACTCCAACATTGCTGTTCGCACAAAACATTTTAAAGGGGAAGGTTGTAGATGAAAAAAATCTTCCTTTACCAGGTGCAGGCATTAAACTTAAGCTTTCAGGTAAAAGCACATTAACATTAGACGATGGAAGCTTTACGATTAGTGCGCCTACTAATGAAAAGACATTAATTGTGTCTTTTATAGGTTATCCATCGCAAGAAATTGAAATTAAAAATGGTGTTTCGAGTTACAATGTTGTGCTAACTCCAGATTCGAAAAACCTAAATGAAGTTGTTGTAATCGGCTATGGTACTCAGAAACGTAAAGATGTTACGGGCTCTGTTGTATCTTTAAGTGGTGCGGCAATTAAGGAAGTTCCCGTTGCGAATATTCAACAGGCATTGCAAGGTAGAATGGCGGGGGTAGAAGTTCAGTCGGTGGGTACCAGGCCAGGTTCTGGAGCTCAGATTAGAATTCGTGGAGAAAGGTCTATTAATGCATCAAACGACCCATTGTTTGTTGTGGATGGGATACCTTATGGTGGTACATTAAATGATATCAATCCAGATGATATTGCAAGTCTTGATGTTTTGAAAGATGCATCGGCAACTGCAATTTATGGTTCCAGAGGAGCAAATGGGGTTGTTTTAATTACAACAAAGAGAGGAATTGCTGGTGATACAAGAGTTTCATTTAATACTTATTATGGTGTAAGTAAGATCACCGATAAGTATAATGTTTACAATGCCGATCAATATAGAGCACTTCGTGATTATTCTATTTATAATCAAGATTACCTGGCTGATGAGAAACAGGGTATTGCAACTGGTAGAAATACAGATTGGCAAGAATTGCTTTATAAAGATGGCTATATGACTGATAATAATCTGAGCATTTCAGGTGGAAGCGATCAAAGTCAATTTTCTGTTGGCGGAGGTTATTTCAAACAAACGTCGGCTTTGCCAAGTCAGGATTTTACAAGGGCATCATTAAAAGCAACAGGCGATTTCAAAGTAGGCAAACGCGTAAAAATTGGTTTCAATAATTTAACCAATTATAGCATTACTAACGGTTCGCAATTCGGACTAAATGTATTTCCGTTGCTGGCTTTGAGTCCGCTAACCTCGCCATACAATGCCGATGGAAGTGTAAATATCAAACCATCAGGTAATCTTGATGACTTAAATACAACCTATAACCCACTTATGTTATTAACCAATAATAATCAGTGGGTAGATCGGGTGCGACGTTTCCGTACATTTAATAGTCTTTATGGAGAGGTTCAGATTATTGATGGGCTTAAATATCGCTTAAATGCAGGTTTAGATTTTAATCAGGAAGAAGGAGCGCAATTTAGAGGAACCAACAGTTATTTCAGACCAGGTTTAGGGAATACGGCATCTGTTAATAACGGAACTGGAACGAAGTACTCTTTAGATAATTTACTTACATACGAGAAAACCATAGCACAGAAACATCGTGTTTCGGTTACTGCTTTATTTGGCTTTGAACGAGAACAATACCACAATACATCGGTAAGTAAGGATTCAATTACTGCCGATTTTGTACAGTTTTACAATCTTGGTCAATCATCTGTTGGTCCTGTTGCCATTTTGGGTGGAAGTGAATCTTCAGCAACATTGATTTCTATGATGATAAGGGCAAATTATGTTTACAATGATAAGTACATGATTACTTTAACAGGTAGAAGAGATGGTTCATCACGTCTTGGTGATGGAAATAAATGGAAGCAATACCCTGCAGTTTCTGCAGGTTGGAGTATTACGAACGAAGATTTTATGAAGAACCAAAAAATTGTTTCGAATTTAAAACTTCGTGCTGGATTTGGTATAACTTCGAACCAGGCAGTGCCTGCATATAGCACTTTAGGTGGTGTAGCTTCGAATAGTGTTCGATATAATTATGGGCCATCATCGCAAATTGGTTATTATGTAACTAAAATTGTAGATCCAAAATTAGATTGGGAGTATACGCGTACGACAAATATCGGTTTAGACTTCGGGATATTAAATAACCGTATTACTGGTAGTGTGGATTGGTATACTGCTAAAACAGACAAACTTTTATACGGTGTTCCACTACCGCCTACATCAGGAATATCAGAACCTTATTTGACGAATATTGGTAACGTAACCAATAAGGGATTAGAGGTAGCACTATCAAGCCAAAATGTTAAAACCGATGGTGGTTTTTCTTGGAGCACGGATCTGAATTTTTATTTCAACAGAAATAAACTGGTTGCCTTAAATGGTAATATTACTCAGGTAACGAATGCGCAATTATTTGTTGGACAACCTTTAACTGCGATTTTCGATTATAAAAAATTAGGTATCTGGCAAACAAGTGAAGCAGCCGAGGCAGCAAAATACGGATTTGTTCCAGGTCAGCTTAAATTAGAAGACCACAATGGCGACGGCAAATTAACCGTTGATGATAAATATGTTATCGGTAATGCCCAGGCAAAAATTCAAGGAGGTATAACCAACCGTTTCAATTACAAAGGTTTCGATTTCTCTTTTGTAGTTTATGCTCGTTTTGGCGGTACATTAATAAGTCAGGTGCACCAACCACTTGCGGGCTATTTAACAATTAATGATGGTCGTAGAAATCAATTAGCTGTTGATTATTGGACACCAACAAATCCGACAAATAACTTCCCATCGCCAAATGTTTCAGGAGGACAAATTACTTCAGCTTTAACTAGTGATGCGTGGTCTACTTTAGGTTATTATGATGCTAGCTTCATCAAAGTAAGAAGCATCAACCTTGGTTATTCGCTAAGTAATAACCTTGCGAATAAATTAGGCGCACAAAAAATTAAGGTTTATGTAGCCGCACAAAATCCGTTCATTTTATATTCTCCATATGTTAAGGCGGGTGGTTTAGACCCAGAAGCTACAGGAACTGGAAACCAGGGTGTTTCAAATCCAGGAAATATATCAAACAGAGCATTAACAATTGGCGCTACAATACCACCAACGAGAACTTTCCTGGCTGGTTTAAATGTTACATTTTAATAAACCTCAGTCATAATATTACAGATATGAAAACAAAATATTTTATACTCGCGGCATTTCTTTCGGTGGTAATTACGCTTGAAGGATGCAAAAAAGCACTAGAAGAAAAACCTTATACAGCCTTTACCACCGAATATTTAAGAACACCTGAAGGCTTGCAGGCGGCCATAACATCGGTATATGCAGGGATGCGTTACGATTTTGGACCAATTGGTGCGGTTTTATTGGCTAACATGGGTACTGATGAATGGACGTTTGGTGATCAGGGGAATTCTGGGCAAACCCTGGAATTGGGTACTTACCAAATTCCACCTACTAATGGTGCTATTTTAACACCATGGAATAGAAATTATTCAAACATTAATCTTTGCAATTTTATTGTAGATAATGCACCGAAAGTAACAATGGATAATGCGGCACGTAATGTTATCGTTGCTGAGGCCAGATATTTGAGAGCACATTATTACTTATTGTTAGTTGAGCAGTTTGGCGCAGTACCTTTGGATTTAGGATCGGGCGATCTGGTTTTTACAGACGTGGCGTATTATGGCTTTAATCGCTTGCCTTTCACTGATATTTTAAAGAAAAACTATCAGGCAATGGTTAACGACCTAACTTTTGCAAGTCAGAACTTGCCAGTTACCAGGCCAACAAATGCCTTTAAGCTGTCGCAAGCTGCTGCTTTACATTTACTTTCGAGAGTTTATCTCTACCGCGGTTATTCTGATGTAAAAGAGGCTACAGATTTCAATAATGCTTATAAAACAGCGATGGAATTAATCAATAATAAAGCAAAATATGGTACTGATTTATTACCAGATTATAGTCAGGTGCATAAACAAGGTAATGATTACAATAAAGAGGTTTTGTATTCAGTAGAACGTTTAGCTTTAAATAATTCGAATAACGAAACTACAAGTCCAGGAACCGAATTTGATGGTAAAGTAAATCTTGCAAATAATTTATTTAATGCCAACTATCAAAATGCGATTACGGTTGGGGGTGTATCACTTATTGATGATCGTCCTTTACAATATGGTCGTCCGCTGAGACAATTGGCCCCAACGCCTTATGTTTTTAATAAGGTTTTTGCAGAGAAGACTAATGATAGCCGTTACGATGCAACTTTTAGGGTGTTATGGCGGGTAGCAACTTTACGCACTGGTGCAGATTTAGAAACCTTTAAAACTAAACTTGCAGGAGTTGGCTTTGCTTTGGGTGATACCGCAATTTATTTGGCGCCAACCGATGCCCGAGCAGCCCAGTTAAAAGCAGCAGGTAAAAAATATAAAGTTTTGGGCCCGTCAGAATTCTGGAGTAATCAAAATAAAACGAATCAGCTTTATCCAAATCTTAAAAAATACGATGACAGCGTTCGTAATAACTTTCAGGATGTTTCTGGTCGTCCGTTTATAGTTGCAAAACTTTCAGATGTTTATTTAATGGCAGCAGAAGCTGCATTGCAAGATGGTCATCCTGCAGATGCAGTACCGTTGATTAACGCTTTAAGAGAGAGAGCTGCCTTCCGATCAGGTTTATCGGCAGTAGAACTTGCCAGTAGAAAAGCAGCAATGGATATTACATTAGCTCAAATTAATCTTGATTTTATTCTAGATGAACGCACACGAGAATTATGCGGCGAAAGTATCCGCTGGGCTGATTTGGCTGTTCGTAAAAAGTTAGTAGAACGTGTAAAGGCCAATAATCCAGATGGAGCTACTAACATAAAAGATTATCACAATTTAAGGCCCATCCCTCAAAGTCAGATTAATAGTGTTGTCGATCCAACAGGCGATCCAAACCGAAACAAATATCAAAACCCAGGTTATTATTAGTCGAATCATTAGCGCAAATTAAAATGAAAAATAAATTAATTATCCCTGGCTTACTGTTACTAACAGCAGTTGGGATGTATTCTTGCAAAAAAGATATTTATAACGGAGCAAATAGCTTGGTTGAAGATCAATTTACAGACAACGCTGCCCCTTTAAAATCTTTGGTTTCTTTTCCAATAGGTTTAGCCGCAGAATATCCGTTATCATCAACCAACTCTTCATATTGGGAAACTATAAAAAGAGAGGCTGGATGGATTACATTTGGCAATGAGCTAAAAAACAATGCAATTGTAAAGGCTGATGGAACTTATGATTTTACAACTGCCGATAACTTTTATAATTTGGCAACTACAGCAGGTATAAAAGTGTTCGGGCATACTTTAGTCTGGCATTCGCAACAAAGAGCCTCTTACTATAATAGTTTAATTGGCGGGGGTGGAAGCGGAACTGGCCCAACAAATTTAGCGGTTAACCCAGGTTTTGAAACAACCACGATAGGTACCACTGCCGAACCAGCCGATGGGTGGCAGGTTTTAAATGGCGCAGGGCAATTTGTAAGTACAGCAAGTAATGTGAATACTGGCTCAAAAGCTTTACAGGTTAATGTACCCGCGGGCGGGCAAAATTACAATACGCAATTGGTTAGCAAAGCACAGATTGCCGTTACAGCAGGTAAAACATATACGATATCTTTTTACATAAAAGGAGCGAGTGCACAAAGCATCCAATTTGAAATAAGACCTTATTCTGGCGCCACTGCTGGTTCTGTAAATTATCAGGGAGGTAAAGCTGTAACCACTTCTTATACAAAAATTTCTTATGACTATGCTATTCCTGCGGGCGTTACAGCTATGCAATTGGCCTTTGATTTAGGCGGAACGCAAAATACACTTTATCTGGATGATGTTAGTATTACAGATGCATCAATAGTTGCTCCTCCAACTGGTGGCGCTTTAACAACGATTGTAGATAATGCATTGAAAAAACACATCCAAACGGTTGTAGGTAGGTATGTAGGTAAAATAACTGCCTGGGATGTTATCAATGAGCCTTTTACTGATGCAGGTGAAATCAGAAACAATACCAATACGCCTGTTCCAGCTGGGCGAACTGATATTTTTGTTTGGCAAAATTATCTGGGAAGAGATTATGCGTCAAAATCTTTTACCTACGCAAGAGCCTCCGATCCAAATGCAGATTTATACATGAATGATTATAATCTGGAATCGAGCACTGTGAAACTGGATGCATTTGTAGCCCTGGCTAAAGAGTTAAAAGCTGGAAATACTGGTATTACTGGCGTTGGCACGCAAATGCACTGTAACATCAACACTTCTTACAATATGATTAATGATATGTTTCAGAAGTTAGCTGCAACTGGACTGAAGGTTCGTATATCTGAATTAGATGTTAGGTTAAACCCATCAGAAAAGGTTGGTGCGGTTGCTACTTTCCCCGCTTTAAGGAATCTTCAGGCGGCAATGTATAATCATGTGGTTAAAGCTTACTATAAATATGTACCAGAAGCACAACGTGGTGGAATTACGGTTTGGGGTGTTACTGATGCAGATAGTTGGATTACAACAAGTTTAGCTAAAAATGATGGGCCTCTGCTATTCGACGGTTCATATAATAAAAAACCAGCTTTTGGAGGTTTTTCTCAAGGCCTCAAGGGCCAGTAATAAAATGGTTAGTTAGTGGTAAGGCCATTCCGAGTTCGGAATGGCCTTTTTGTAATCTACTCATGCCGTAATTCATTTTTGTGTTATTGCAAATTTAATACCAAGATCAACCTTGCAAAGCTATCCTTTGTGCAATGTTGACTACAATTGCACTATCATGCGGTATTATTTAAGATCCCGAATTATTACGATGATTTAGGATTATAATCCTTTATTATTATTTTATTGCTGCCTCAAATGGTTCTGCAGGTAAGCCGTTCTTGTTGTAAAGATTTACACCTTCAGGATTATCAGCCCATGCATAACGAACATAAACAGGATTGGTTATTTCTTCACTCCAAACTAAAACATTGTTATGGTGTATTTCTGCCTTGGCCCATACAAATTTTTTGTCGGCTCCTGCAACAGCAAAGTATTTTAAAGCTGTACCTGATTTAATTACTAATCCATCACCAACATTATCAAAGCTCAACACAAGTTTATTTTTATTCAAAATTAACGACTTAAAGGTTGGTCCGCTTAAAATTGTTTTTTTATCTCCATAAACCAAATGAGCAGCCTGCAGGGCTAATCTTTTACCAATATCCTGTTTATTTAACGGATGAATATCATTCCATTCGCCTAAATCTATTGCCACTGCCATTCCTGTGTTTTTAACACTTAACAAAGCTCGTTGCTGAAATCTTAATTCTGCCCAGTTACTTTCAGAAGGTTTATCCTTAGCTTCCATAAAATTAGGTAACTGAACATAGATAAATGGCAATAATGGCTTTTTCCAGGTTGCTCTCCAATCTGCAATAAGACTCTGCATAAGCTCTATGTATTCTTTGGCGTTTCCAGTATTAGCCTCTCCCTGATACCATAATACTCCTTTAATTTTATAGTCTTCTAATGGAGCGATCATTGCATTATAGAGTCCAATGGGTTTCCATCTTATAAATGTTTGCGATGGCGCAGGAACTGATTTTGCGCCTAATTTATACTTCCATTTACCTTTTAAATTGATTGTATCTTGACCTGTAATAAGTTGGTAAGCCTTATCTTCTACAAAACCACCATTGCCCGAATTATTAATTAATTTAACTGTTACGGTATTTTTACCTTCTTTTAAAACGCCAGCATTAAAAAGATACCTTCTTGGCGGATACTGATAGCTGGTAGCGCCAACAAATTCGCCATTAATAAATACAGAATCCGCATCTACAATTCTACCCAATAGTAATTTTGCGGGTTTACCAATCATCGATTCTGGAATAATAATGTCCTTTTTAAACCAAACAATACCATTGGTTTTTCCTAAATCGCCGTTTGCCCAGTAGCCTGGGATATTCATTTCTGACCAATCAGAATATTCAACATTTGCTTTCCAGTTGTTCTTTATGCCTAAATCATTGGTATTTAAGTTTTTGTACCATGCATTTGATAAGCTTTGATCGTCAGTTTCAATTTGCTTGATAAGCTGATCATCTTTGAATTTTTGTGCTTCTTTATAATAGGCTGGAAATTTTTCGATTGCACTTTCACTAATCCATGCTTGCGCTGGTGAGCCGCCCAATGCTGCGTTAATAATTCCAATCGGGACGTGGTATTTTTTATTTATATCTAACGCGAAGAAGTAGGCAGCGGCAGAAAAATCTAAAACTGTTTTTGGATTGGCGGCTTGCCATGTTCCACTTGATAAATCATTTCTTTTTTGTTTGAAATCATATTCATCAGGGACTAAAAATTGCCTGATTTGCGGGTGGTTTGCATTGGCTATTGCCTCTGGATATTGATCAATCAACCTTCCCATTGGCAATTCCATGTTCGATTGGCCACTACAAAGCCAAACATCACCAAATAAAATATCTTTTAAAACGATTTTGTTGCTAGCTGTAAAAACCATTTCGTAAGGCCCGCCAGCCTTTTGTGGCAATAGTTTTATTTCCCAGTTCCCGTTTTTATCTGCTTTTGTGTTATACTTTTTTTTGTTGAAATCTAAGCTTATGTTTTCGCTAGCCGCCGCCCAGCCCCAAACTTTAACGGTATCCGATCTTTGTAAAATCATTCCACTGCTAATCAGTTTAGGAAGTTTAATTTGAGCAGATCCGTATAAAAAGCTAAAAACTAGTAGAGATAATATTGCTGTTTTCTTCATCTGGAGATTATTTATAAGCGTAAAGTTTTATTTTTTGAATACTAAAATTACCTTCGGGGATTCTTAAATGTCTGCCTTGATGACTTTGATCGCCATTTAAACGCAAGCCATGTATCCATTTCCCATCCTTAAAATTACCTTCATCGATTTGCGCAATGCCTGCGTTTAAATTAGCATCTATGGGTTTGAAAGTTGCCACTATACCAGTTCCAGCTACAATAAATTCATCTGGTGCCAGTTGTATAACCAATCCACCAGTAATCGGCCAGTTATCTTCTTTTGATTTTGGTGACCAGCCCAAATTTAAATCATGCGAGAAAGTTAAAATATAGTCGCCTAATTTAATTTCCTGCTTGTTATCTGTTTTATCAAATAAAACACCATTTATCGTTCCTTTACCTTGGTTTTGAAGAATCAAAGGGCTTAATTTATCTACTAACTTATAAGCGCTAGAAACCTCCATATTCATTTTTTCATCTCCATTTTCGATTGAGAAAGGGGAAAAGCCAACGGCGTTATAGTGACCGATAGCATGGAATGCTTTGCCCGCTACACCTTGTTCAAATTTAATCTCAGGAATAAACAGGGTGTTATTGCCTCTTACATACAAATCATTCCAGTATTTAAAATTAGGGTTATAAAAATCTGGAGAAAGCAAGTCGATTTTTGGTGCACCAGCTTTCCAAACGTCAATAATGTGCGGTAACGGACCAGCACTCGGGTATTCTCCAGGTTTAGCTTCTTTTTTATAATTCAGAGCAGCATTTAAATACATTGGCAAATTATAAGCTTGTTTGCCCGCATGTGCTAATTTATTAATAAAATCTGCATAATACCACGCCATAAAAATTTCATCAGTGGCTAAACTTTTGCCAAAAACGCTCTCCCATGTACCTGAGGTTTGGTAACCGTTTTTGCCCCAGGCAGCTTTAAATTCTGGCATCAGGTTTTCTTTGTTTAACTTTAGGTAATTGAATAATGGCTGCGGTACAGCTTTATTAAAAGCAGATGTAGCCATTGCACTATGATCTCTGGCATCGGGTAGCATTCCGATTTCATTTTCTACCTGTATCATAATAACAGTTTGCTCTTTGGCATCTATTTTTTTAATGTAGGCCATCAAAGCTCTAAATGCTTTAATATCTGAGGTTAAATTATTTTCAGAGAAAGGACTAAGGATTTCTTGTCCGACACCATTCTTATTTGTAGCTCGTGGAAATCTTTTCTGATCTTTTTTAACCCAGTATGGCGCATAGCAAGACATGCTGTTTTTCCAGGCGCCAAACCACAGAAATACTAACTTGATGTCGTTTTTTCGGGCATTTTGTATAAGGCTTTCAATTAAGTTGAAATCAAATTTTCCCTCTTCTGGTTCTACTAATTCCCAATAAACTGGCGCCAAAACCGTGTTTAGATTCATGGATTTTAGTTTCGGCCAAATCGGTTGCATATATTCTACAGTTGATGAGCTCGAGTTACCCAGTTCACCTCCTAAAATTAGAAATGGTTTGTTGTTTACGTAAAGTTGTTTTACGTTGCCTTGAGTTTTAAAATAGCTTTGAGAAAAAGTTACCGTTGTAGTGAGCAGGCTAAGGCCGAAAATCGATAGCGCCAGTTTTTTCATATTGATTTGGTTAGGGTAAAAATGAGCTTGAAACTTTTACTAAAATAAGAAAAAAAATAGTTTCTGCAATCGGTTGCATTTTTATTTCTTTATTTATATCTTTCCTCTTCGTAACCAAATAAAATTCCTCATAATGAGAAAATGTTTCACTGTTTTTTTTCTATGTATAGCTATAATCTGTTCGGCACAAATTAATTTGGTTAATCCAATTTTATCTGGTTTTTATCCCGATCCAAGTGTTAAGAAAGTGGGCGATGATTATTATTTGGTTAATTCTACATTTTCATATTTTCCTGGTATACCTGTTTTTCATAGCAAAGACTTAAAGAACTGGAAGCAAATCGGCAATGTTATAGATAGGCCAAGCCAGATGAACTTTTTAGGAGATGGGGTATCGCGGGGCTTATTTGCGCCATCTATAAATTTTCACAATGGAACCTACTATGTAACCTGTACTTTGATCGATCGGAAAGGCAATTTTGTAGTAACAGCCAAAAGCCCATCGGGCCCCTGGAGCAATCCAGTTTGGTTGCCAGAAGTTAAAGGAATAGATCCATCTTTGTTTTTTGATACTGATAAAGCATATATTGTTTATAATAGCGATGCGCCTGATAATAAGCCGCTTTATAGTGGCCATAGAACAATTCGTGTTTACGAATTTGATCCCATTAACTTAAAAGTTTTAGGTGAAGAAAAACAATTGGTAAATGGGGGAGTAGACATTAGTAAAAAGCCTGTTTGGATCGAAGGACCTCATATTTTTAAACGAGGAGATTGGTATTATCTGTGCGCTGCAGAAGGCGGAACCTCCGTTAATCACTCGCAGGTAATTTTAAGGAGCAAGCAGGCAACTGGTCCTTACTTAGCGTATGAAAAGAATCCAATATTAACACAACGAGATTTAGATCCGAAACGTAAAAATCCAGTAACTTCTGCAGGACATGCAGAGCTGGTTGAGGGGCCAGATGGAAATACATACGCTGTGTTTTTAGCCGTTCGCCCTTATGAAGACGATTTTTATAATATTGGAAGAGAAACATTTATTGCTCCCGTTAAATGGGACAATGAATGGCCAATTATTAATCCCGATTTTAAAGAAATTCAACCCGTTTACAAGGCATCTTTTAAGGAAGTTAAAGAGTTAAACACAATTCCTCAAAGTGGCAATTTTCAATACAGAATCAAATTCGAGGATAAAATTAACCCAGCGTTACTTTTTTTAAGAACCTTAGATCAAAGCTGGTTTAAGCTCAGTAAAGCCGACGGTATAACGATGAATCTTTCACCAGAAACTTGCATGGGGACGGGGAATCCCGCTTTTATAGGGAAACGGCAGCAACATTTAATTTGTAAGGCCTCAACTGAATTAAATTTTACAGCAAGGGCTAAAAACGAAAAGGCGGGTTTGTTGATTTATCAAAGTGAATTTAATTTCTATTATCTCTGCAAATCAATTGAAGGTAGCAGGCAGGTATTGCAAATTTTTAAAGGCAACAAGCAAAATAATAATATGTCTTTAATTAAGCAGGTTTATGTTGGAAAAAGCAAATTATATCTTCAAATCGAAGCAGATAAAAGTGTATGTAATTTTTATTATTCAAATAATGCCAAAGATTGGAAATTATTAGCAGGAGGCTTAGATGGGAAGTATTTAAGTACAAAGGTAGCGGGCGGTTTTGTGGGCTCACTGTTTGCCTTGTATGCCACCTCTTCTGGCTTAAATTCAGATAATAAAGCAAGCTTTAAGTGGTTGGATTATGCAGGTAAAAACTAGGGCTTTTGCTTGAACTGATGATTAACAACAATAATTGTCTGTTAGTTACGAATGATTTTTTAATAAAAAATTTGCAGTTTATAAATTAAATCTCATATTTATGCAACCGTTTGCATAACATTATAAAATTTTAACCATATATGTATTTATTAGGTATCGATATAGGCACTTCTTCCATTAAGGCATCTGTTGTTGATGCAGTTACGCAAAAGTGTTTAGCTACTGTTCAGTATCCTGATATTGAAACGGAAATTAAATCCATAAAGCCTGGCTGGGCAGAGCAATCTCCAATGGATTGGTGGAGAAATACACAACAAGCCATTTTAAAATTAAATGCCCTGGAGTTGTTTAACCCCAAAGAAATCCTTGCAATTGGTATTGCTTATCAAATGCATGGATTAGTTGTGGTAGATAAAGAACAAAATGTATTGCGAGACAGTATAATCTGGTGCGATAGCAGGGCTGTTGAATTAGGAGAAGCAGCTTTTGATGCCATTGGGCAAGAGAGATGTTTACATAATTTGCTTAATTCACCTGGTAATTTCACAGCATCGAAACTGGCCTGGGTTAAAAACAACGAACCCGATCTTTACAGTAAAATAGATAAAATTATGCTGCCTGGCGATTTTATTGCAATGAAATTTACTGGGGAGATTACTACAAGTGTTGCTGCGCTCTCCGAAGGAGTTTTTTGGGATTTTAGAAAAAATGAAGTTTCCAAAGATGTTTTAAATTTTTATGGCTTGGATGAAAGTCTAATTCCAGATATAAAACCACTATTTTCGGAGCATGGTCACTTAAGCGCTGGAATTGCCCGATTATTAGGGTTAAAAGAAGGGATTCCAGTAACCTATAAATCAGGAGATCAACCTAATAATGCATTGTCTTTAAATGTACTTAAACCGGGAGAGGTTGCCGCAACTGCAGGAACTTCAGGTGTAATTTATGGCGTAAGTGATGAATTAACATATGATCAGCAATCGCGTGTTAATACTTTTGCTCATGTAAATTATTCAAACGATGCAAAACGAACTGGCGTGTTGCTTTGCATCAACGGAACTGGCAGCATGTACCGCTGGGCTAAATATAATTTCGCGCCAAATCTTTCTTATTCAGAATTAAATCAACTTGCAGCTTTATCGCCAATAGGTAGTAAAGGTGTCCGCGTGCTGCCATTTGGCAATGGTGCAGAGCGTATGTTGAATAATAAATATACTGGAGCCCAGTTATTGGGGGTTGATTTAAATTTGCATAATCAATCCGATATTTTCAGGAGCGTTCAAGAAGGAATCGCCTTTTCTTTCCGTTATGGCCTAGATATTTTACGTGAAAACGGGATGCAACCAAAAGTAATCCGAGCTGGGATGGCTAATTTGTTTTTAAGTGATTTGTTCGCCCAGGCTTTTGTAGATGTAACAGGTGTGCCTGTAGAATTATATGAAAATGATGGAAGTGTTGGGGCTGCATTAGGTGCAGGAATTGGCGCTGGTGTTTTTAAAAATGCGGAAGAAGCTTTTGCTGAACATAAAGTATTACGTTACCTCGAGCCTAAAAATTCGAATGATTATGAACCATTGTATGGAGATTGGAAAAATATATTAATTAAAGCATTAAAATAATTACAAAATATAATAAAATGATAAAAGTAATAACAGGAGCTACTGAATTTTTTAAAGGAATTAAACAGATTCAATACGAGGGTTTACAAAGTGATAACCCGCTCGCATTCAGATGGTACGATGCAGATAAAATTGTTGCGGGTAAAACCATGAAAGAACATTTTAAATTTGCATGTGCTTATTGGCACTCTTTCAACGGGAACGGAGCCGATCCCTTTGGAGGGCCAACTCATATTTTTCCATGGGATGAAAAGAAGGATGCTGTAGAGCGTGCTAAAGATAAAATGGATGCCGCATTTGAATTTATCACCAAAATGCAGTTGCCTTATTATTGTTTTCACGATGTGGATGTTGTGGATTATGGAAATGATATAGCAGAAAACGAACGTAGATTGCAGACTTTAGTGGAATATGCTAAAGAAAAACAGGCACAAAGTGGTGTAAAGTTACTTTGGGGAACTGCAAACTTGTTTAGTCACGGGCGCTACATGAATGGTGCTTCTACTAATCCAGATTTTCATGTTTTGGCACATGGTGCGGCGCAGGTTAAATCAGCATTAGATGCAACCATCGCATTAGGCGGAGAAAATTATGTGTTCTGGGGCGGCAGAGAAGGGTATATGAGCTTACTGAACACCAATATGAAACGGGAGCAGGAGCACCTGGCTAAATTTTTACATACCGCTAAAGATTATGCACGTAAACAGGGTTTCAAAGGAACGTTTTTTATCGAACCTAAGCCTTGCGAGCCTTCTAAACATCAATATGATTATGATGCAGCAACAGTTAAAGGCTTTTTACAGCAATTCGATTTGTTGGAGGATTTTAAACTGAATCTTGAAGTAAACCATGCAACTTTAGCTGGCCATACGTTTCAGCATGAACTTCAGGTTGCAGTAGATAGCGGTCTGTTAGGCTCAATCGATGCAAATCGTGGTGATTACCAAAATGGTTGGGACACCGATCAGTTCCCAAATGATATTAATGAGCTAACAGAGGCGATGCTTATTATTTTAGAAGGCGGCGGGTTAAAAGGTGGTGGCGTTAATTTTGATGCGAAAATCAGACGTAATTCTACTGATCCTCAAGACTTATTTTATGCCCATGTTGGCGGTATGGATATTTTTGCAAGAGCATTAATCACTGCAGATGCTGTGCTTCAAAAATCAGATTATAAAAAAGTAAGAACAGATCGGTACGCATCTTTTGATAGCGGTAAGGGTGCAGAATTTGAACAAGGTAAACTTACACTCGAAGACTTAAGAAATTATGCGGCAGAAAATGGAGAACCAAAAGTAATCAGCGGTAAGCAGGAATATCTCGAGAATGTTATAAACCGATATATTTAAAAGCTTTGCGGAAAGTTTATATTTGTCTTACAGCTAATCCCTGGCTGTAAGACAAAAAAAATATTTAACCAAATAAATTAATGAAAAATAACATACTCGATACGAAGGATTACATTGTTTTTTTAATCTATTTCGTCATTGTAGCTGCTTACGGGCTTTACATTTACAATAAAAAGAAATCCGCTTCAACTGGTTCTAAAGATTATTTCCTGGCAGAAGGTTCTTTAACCTGGTGGGCAATCGGCGCCTCGTTAATCGCGTCGAATATTTCTGCAGAGCAGTTTATTGGCATGAGCGGGTCGGGTTTTAAAATGGGTCTGGCTATTGCAACCTACGAGTGGATGGCAGCTGCTACCTTGATTGTGGTTGCGGTATTTTTTATCCCTGTTTATCTGAAAAATAAAATATCGACAATGCCACAGTTTTTGCATCAGCGCTATAATGGCACTGTTGCGATGATAATGGCTGTTTTTTGGCTTCTATTATACGTTGTGGTAAATCTAACCTCAATTTTATATTTAGGTGCTTTGGCCGTTAGCAGTATTTCTGGTTTCAACATCGATTTCTGTATGTACGCGATTGCTGGATTTGCCATCATAATTACACTTGGTGGAATGAAAGTTATTGGTTATACAGATGTTATACAGGTATTCTTCTTGATTTTAGGCGGGCTAGCAACAACATATCTGGCCTTGAATTTGGTATCTGATCATTATGGAACCAAAGGAATTTTAGAAGGCTACAGTCTGATGACTTCGAAAGCATCGGAGCATTTTCATATGATTTTGAAACCAGACAACGAAAACTATATTGATTTGCCTGGTTTAAGTGTGTTAGTTGGTGGTATGTGGATCGTTAATCTGAACTATTGGGGTTGTAATCAATACATCACGCAAAGAGCATTGGGCGCCGATTTAAAAACGGCACGTAGCGGAATCTTATTCGCAGCATTTTTAAAATTGTTAATGCCAATAATTGTGGTATTGCCTGGTATTGCAGCTTATGTGTTATATAAAGATGGGGCATTTCAAAGCGAAATGCTTCAAGACGGCTCGGTAAATCCTGATAGAGCTTACCCTGTTCTGTTAAACTTATTACCAGCAGGATTAAAAGGTTTATCTTTTGCTGCACTAACGGCAGCTGTTGTTGCATCTTTGGCAGGTAAAGCCAATAGTATCGCGACTATCTTTACTTTGGATATCTATAAAAAAGTACTTAACACGGATGCAACAGAAAAGAGCCTCGTTTTAACCGGGAAAATAACAATAGTTGTGGCAATGGTTTTAGGTGTGTTAATCGCGCCTCATTTGGGAATCGATAAAAAAGGTGGTTTCCAATACATACAGGAATATACAGGTTTTGTTTCTCCTGGTATTTTTGCTATGTTTATTTTAGGTTTCTTCTGGAAAAAGACAACTTCAAATGCCGCGTTATTTGCTACTATTGGTGGCTTTGGTTTGTCGCTACTATTAAAATTCCTGCCAAAATTAACAGATCTTTCCTGGTTATCGGGTATGGGCTTCTCTAAACTTGTAAAACAAGAAAATGGCAGTATGCTCTATGAAATTCCTTTTTTAGATCGGATGGGTTTTGTATTCGTTTTCTGTATAATTGGAATGTACATTATAAGCATGATAGAGAGCAAAAAAGTAGTGAATGATAAAGGCCTTGAAATTGATGTGAAAATGTTTAAAACATCAAGAAGCTTTGCAGTTGGTGCATTAATTATCATTGGTTTAATCGTTGCACTATATAGTGTTTACTGGTAGCAATAAAAGATTAACAAGTTGTTAAATATCTCATAGAGCTACATTAGCTCGCGAGTGATTAATTTCAGTTTGTGACCTCATTCGTTTGTCATTATAAACCCATGCCCATCTGATGAGTATGGGTTTACTCTTTTTAGTTTTGACCAACGGTTTTTTTTACTTACACTTGAAAAGTTAATTTCCTCGTTGTTGAATACACATTTTGTAAGGTAGGCAAAGCAAAGCTTATTGTTCAGTATGTTCTCTGCGAAAAATTATTACTGACGGACTAGCCTATTCTGGCATTAATAAGTTTTGAAGGGATTAGCATTATTTACTTTAAGGAAGATTATTGTTCATTTTATTCAATAACACAATTATGTAATTGATATCAGATATTGGTTGTTAATTTCAGCATTCTGATTTAACTGAATGATGGATTTACACGAGTCATCAAGGTCGATTACGAGAGAAACTAAGGATTAATATTAAGATATTGTGAATGGGAAATGATACGCAAGATGTTTTTCTGGAATTAGCAGTTGTTGAGAAGCTTCTGGCTTCCATAACTCAACCCGCTGCATTATTGAGGGTAAATAATTCCAAAATTACTATTGAGGCAAATAATAAACAATTTTTACATGCTGCTGGATTAACAACTCGAACTATTAACGAAGTCGATCTGCAGGGGATTTACAGGTCTTCGGATTCTTGCGCTCAACTTATCCAATCAATCTTTATTAGCGCAAAGAAAAAAAGCTCAACAGAAGATAGGGTGTGTCTAAATTTGGAAGGTATTTCAGCGGAATCTTTCGCCTTCTGTGTTAACAATAAATTTCTTTTTCATAAAGATGATAACTTTTATGTTTTGCACACACTGTCAGCCATTCAGCAGGCCGATGTGATGTTATTAAATAATCGTCCAGATGATAAGAATAATTCGGCACTTCAAGAAGCGGAAAAAAATCTGGGAGCAGAAATTTTGCGGAGAAGTGAAAAACGATTTCGTGCGCTGGTTCACGATGGTTCAGACATGATTGCCATATTAGACGACACGGCAAATTATACATACGTAAGTAATTCAGTCCGATATGTTCTGGATTTTGAACCAGAGATTTTTATCGGAAATAATGCATTTGAATTTATTCATCCTGATGATATCGAAGTTGCCAATTCAGAATTCCATAATGCGGCTGGAAAACGGAAGTTTTCTTTAAGCCCTTTCCGGTTTCGCCATAACAATGGGAGCTGGAGATGGGTTCAGACAGTAATCACCGACTTACGCCTGACCCCAGCTGTGAAGGGCTTTGTTGCAAATTCAAGAGATGTTACCGATTTGATCGAAGCAAGAATGGCCCTTGAGCGGAGCAATGAAAGGTATCGTTTTGTCGGTCGGGCGACCTCTGATGCGGTATGGGACTGTGATATTGTGAAAGGGACAATTTTTTGGGGTGAGGGCTTTTTAAAGCTATTTGGTTATACAGATGAAACGCTAAATTCAGATCTGCGGATCTGGGAGTCCAGGATTCATTCCATGGATATTCAAAGAGTTAAGCAACAATTGGATAGCTTTCTTGGCTCATCTGGTACCAACTGGAGTGATGAATACCGATTTTTAAAGTCGGATGGAACATATGCTTATGTATCTGATAAGGCTTTTGTGATTAGGGATGAATTTGGAGCCCCGTTGAGGCTGATCGGCGCCATGCAGGATATCACTTTGAAAAAACAGGAAGATATCAGACTTCGAATCATGGAATCTGTTGTGACCAACACCATCGATGCGGTTTTAGTCGCAGAGGTCGTTCAGGGTGCAGATTTTTTCACTAAGATTATGTTTGTCAATGCGGCTTTCGAAGAGATGACAGGTTATACATTTTCAGAGATCGAAGGAACGAGTCCATGGTTTTTGCAAGGAGACGATTCAGATTCTTTGGAGTTAGGTAAGTTAGTGGATTGCATTCGAAACAACAGGTCTTATAAAGGTGCGATTGTTAACTACCGCAAAGATGGTACAGCAATATGGGTAAATTATTCAGTTACGCCTGTTGCCGATCAAAAAGGGGAATATACGCACTGGATCGCCATTCTCCGCGATATTACCAAGGAAAAGCAACAGGAGCAACAATCCATACTTTTATCCAGGGTAACCGAAATTTTTAATGAAGATCCAGGTTTGAAAAGTTCAGCCCGCGGAGTACTCTGCGAAATAGCTGAATTTGGAAGGTTCGCCTTTGCTGACTTATGGCTACTGGAAGATGTTCGGGACAATCTGGAGCTTATTGTAGAATGCTTTGGCACAGGTTTTAATAAACAAAATATCAGTCGTCAGTTTTCACAAAGTTTATTAGAACAATATGCTGGACAAATAAAATCGAGCGCAAAAAAAGCGGTATGGACTGTAAAGTCTGGTGATGGTGAAAATAAAAAGTATATAAAAGAACTTTTTGGTTTCCCGCTTTTTCATCATGATAAATTTATAGGAACATTAATTCTTGGTTCACCAAATGAAAATAAAGGAGCTATAAAATTACTGCCTGAATCATTAGGAAGGCATCTTGGTACTGAGCTTCACCGCAAAAAACAGGAACAGGAATTAGATCAGATTTTCAGAGTAGCGCCCGATGTAATTGCAATTGCAGATTATCATGGGAACTTCAGAAAGCTTAATCCTGCAGCATCAAAAATACTTGGTTACAGCATGGAAGAGCTTTTGTCGCGGCCTGCTAGCGATTTTCTGCATCCCTTAGAACGGGAACAAACATTAGAGCAATTGGATAAGCTCAAAGGGAGCGAAGATTGTTATTATATAGAGGCTCGTTATCTCACCTCAAGTGGTCGCAGTAAGTGGCTGGCGTGGACTTCTCAGCCAGTTGAAAAAGATCAACTCGTTTATTCTGTGGCAAAGGATATCACCGAAAAAAAGGAAATGGAAGAGCTGTTATTCCGCTCCAATAGCCTGGCACGTATTGGAAGCTGGGAGATCACAATTCCGGAAAAACGTATTCATTGGTCGGAAATTACCAGAGAGATATTAAAAGTGAGTGCTGATTTTCAGCCTCAGGAGGAAAATCCTCTTGGCGTTTTCTATCCGGAGGAAGCTATTGTGAAAATGAAGACTCGTATGCAAGATTGCATTCAGTTTGGTATTCCCTGGGATGAGGTTTTACAGGTAACAACCATATCGGGGGAACTAAAATGGATTAGGAATATTGGGAGTTCAGAAGTGGTGAATGGTCAGTGCATAAGGCTTTTTGGAAGTCTTCAGGACATCGATAATCAAAAACGAACCGAGATTTCAGAGATGAGGGTTAAGGCAGATCTTAAAGCCTCAGAAAAACGGTATAGTGAACTTTTCCATCTCAGTCCTTTGCCGATGTGGGTATATGATTTCGAAACGCTGAAATTCTTGGATGTAAATGAAACGGCACTTAGTACTTATGGCTTCTCTAGATCAGAGTTTCTTAAAATGAGCATCATGGATATAAGACCAAAAAGTGAGATTGATAAAGTTCAGAACGTAATAAACGAAACCAGAAAAAGCGGAAAATCGATCTATCAGGGATCCTTCATTCATCAAAAGAAAAATGGCGATTTAATGCATGTGGATTTGAAAAGCAATATCATTATCTTTAAAGGAAAAAAGGCGAAGCTTATTGTGGTGAACGATATATCTGAGCGCATTGAATACTTTCATGCTATTGAAAAACGAAATGAACGGTTGCGGGAAATCGCCTGGATTCAATCTCACAAAGTAAGGGCGCCACTAGCAAAATTGATGGGGTTGGTTAATATGCTCTCGAGTAAAACTTTTGAGGATGCTGGGGTAACTAAAATATTGGACTATATAAATTCTTCTGCAAATGAACTCGATTCTGTTATTCGAGAAGTAACGACTAAATCAGAAGACGTGGATAGATTAATGACTAATGGGAAAGAAAATTTTGATAATTGATGATGATGAGATCATGCTCTTCCTGCATCAGACTATAGTTGAAGACCTTTTTCCAACGATACCCAGTACTAGCTTTAAAAGCGGTAAGCTGGCGTACGATTATGTTTTGAAGAATGAAGGTGCTGAATTCCTGCTATTTCTGGATATCAATATGCCTGATATGAATGGCTGGCAGCTTCTCGATTTATTAGCTGATTTACCTTATAGATCGCAGCTTACTGTTATTATGGTTACCTCTTCGGTAAACAACTCAGACAAATTAAAATCTTACAATTACCCTGTAATAAAAGGATTTTTAACTAAGCCTCTGCGAATCTCTGATTTGGAGGGAATGAGTACAGATACCCAGTTTTGCAGTTTCTTTGTTTGAGGTTTTGCATCTCATTCTTTTTAACCCCATATAGATACGCAAATCTACATGGGGTTTCTTTTTTAGATAAATTTTTTAGCTATCCTTTAATTGTGAGTAAAATTTCGCCTGAAGTGCTTCAATTGTGTTTAGATTTGACTCCGCTATAGATGAGGCAATAAATATTTTTTCTTTGTTTGTAGGTTTTTAAAAAAATCGGTTTTTTAATCATAACTTGCTTTTTATCAGTATTTAAGCGGTTTTTTTAATTACAGAGACTGATTTTTCTTTCTTCATTTTAAAGGCAAAGTGGGAGAAAGAGTATGTGGAAAACTTTTTTGTGGTAAAAAGTGGTAAAAAGTGGTAGAACTATTTACTTTTACACTACATAAAAAGTGTAAAGACCACTATGTCCAAACTTTTCGGCGAATTTGATTGTAAACTTGATGCTAAGGGGCGCCTTATGGTTCCTGCTATGCTCAAGAAAAAATTGCCTGATGTTGAGCGTGAGGGTCTTATGATTTGCCGTGGTTTTGAGAATAGTTTGATTATTTATCCGATGAAAGTTTGGGAAAAGATGGAGCAGAGATTAGAGGAAGTGAATTATTTTCAAAAAGATGGACGTGGTTTCTTGCGTTCCATGCTTCGTGGTCTTACCGAGTTATCTCTTGATGCTGCTGGTCGTGTTTTGCTACCGAAAACATTATTGGATCATGCAGGTATAACTTCTGAATTAGTATTGGTGGGGCAGTTGGATAAGATTGAGGTATGGGATAAGGCAACTTACGAGGCTTCGTTTGCTGAAGAGCAGGATGAAGATTTTGCTGAAAAGGCAGAACGTGTTTTAGGTAAACAGAAAGGAGTAGTGGATGGAGAATAATTACCATGTACCTGTAATGTTGCAACCTTGTATCGATGGTTTGAATATTAAACCAGATGGGGTTTATGTTGATGTTACTTTTGGCGGCGGCGGTCATTCAAAAGAAATTTTGAAACACCTTGGTCCTAATGGCAGATTGATTGCTTTCGATCAGGATCCAGATGCGCAAAGAAATATTCCTGCTGATGATCGTTTTATATTTATTGATCAAAACTTTGGATTTCTAAAAAATAATCTTCGTTTGAAAGGTTTCAAGCAGGTTGATGGTATTTTAGCTGATTTGGGTGTTTCTTCTCATCAGTTTGATGTTCCTGAGCGTGGTTTTTCTATTCGTCATAATGCAGATTTGGATATGCGTATGGATAGAAATGGTTCATTAACGGCATCCGAAGTTCTAAATACTTATTCGGAAGATAAGCTTCATAAAATTTTCGGAATCTATGGTGAGGTTAAAAATGCTAAATCGTTAGCTCGTGCAGTGGTTACTGCTCGCTTAGAAAAATCATTCACAGATATCGATAGCTTCAAATCGGCAATTTCAGAATATATCCCAAAAGGTAAAGAGAATAAGTACTTGGCGCAGGTTTTCCAGGCATTGCGAATTGAGGTAAATGCAGAAATCAGGGTGCTAGAAGATTTTTTACAGCAAACAGCTGATGTTTTAAAGCCTGGAGGCCATCTAGTTGTAATGTCTTATCATTCTTTGGAAGACAGGCCAGTAAAAAACTTTATGGCTAAAGGCAAATTTCAGGGCGAAGTAGAAAAAGATTTCTTCGGAAATCAGCAAAAGCCATTTAATGTAATTACCCGCAAAGCGATAATTGCCACTGACGAAGAAATTGCGCAGAACAACAGAGCTCGCAGTGCGAAATTAAGAATAGCTGAAAAGATATGAACAAGTTCAGAGAAGATATAGATGAAGAATTCGGACCTGAACCTGAATTAAAAGTTAAATCTGAAAAGATTAAAACTGAAAAAATAAAATCAGAAGATGATAAAAAGTTTAGCGAAACATTTATCGGAAAGTTTTTTAATGAAGGTGTAATATCCAAAGAAGCGGCAACAGATGCATTGCCGTTTTTATGCTTTTTGGCACTTTTAGGTATGATTTATATTGCTAACAGCCATTTTGCTGTAAACAATGTTCGCCGAATTGATAAGTTAAATAAAGAAGTTAAAGAGTTAAGATGGGAGTATAAATCTTTAAAAGCAGACTTAATGTTTAAAAGCAAATTAACAGAGGTTGCTAAAAAGGTAGATACCCTTGGAATAAAAGAATTAATTGAACCACCCAAAAAACTAATTGTTAAAAGCAATGAATATTAGAGCAAACATATTGCTTCGTGTATATCTGGCATTTGGCTTAATTGTGCTTTTTGCTTTGGCGGTATTTTTACGTCTTGGCCAGGTGCAGTTTGTACAGGGGCATAAATGGAAAGCTATGGCAGATAGTCTTTCTACAAAATACATGGCTGTTGAAGCTACTCGTGGAAATATTTATTCTAATGATGGAAGTTTGCTTGCTACCTCTGTACCAGAATACGAATTGCGTATGGATATGTTCGCGGGCGGTATAGCAGAAGATAAAGTTTTTAACGAAAAGGTTGATTCGCTGGCGTTTAAGCTTGCTCAGTTATTTCAGGATAAAACTGCAAAAGACTATTCGCGAATTCTTCGTAAAGGTCGTCAGGATAGTGCTCGTTACGTGTTAATTCGTCGTAAAGTAAATTATGCTGATTTAAAAACCGTGAGAACTTTTCCTTTATACAACATTGGTAAGTTTAGTGGAGGTTTAATTGCGGTACAACAAAACAAACGCATTTTGCCTTTTCAGGCTTTAGCTGCCAGAACAATTGGTTATAAAAATGCCAATGTTGCAAACGGTGTTGGTTTAGAAGGCGCTTACAATCAATACATAAATGGAGAAACGGGCAGAAGATTAATGCAACGCATTGCCGGCGGTGTTTATGTACCTGTTAATGATGAGGAAGAGGTTGCCCCAAAAGATGGTGCTGACATTATTTCAACCATTGATATTAATATGCAGGATTTAGCTCAGAGTGCCCTGCAAAAGCAATTGATCAAAAGTGATGCTGACCATGGTGCCGTAATTTTAATGGAGGTAGCTACTGGCGAAGTTAGAGCGGTTGCAAATTTTTCAAAAGTATCTACAGGGGTTTATCAGGAGAAATTTAACTATGCGATTGCAGGTAATCAGGATCCAGGATCTACTTTTAAACTCGCCTCTTACATGGCACTTTTGGAAGATAAATTGGTTGATACTAATTCGTTAATCGGTACAGGTTATTATCAAATTCCAGGTAAATTAATTACCGATTCTCACCCCAAAATAGAAACTGTTACGGTAAAAAGAGCGTTTGAAGAATCTTCAAATGCAGCAATTGCAAAATTAATAAACACTCATTACGGTAATGATCCGATAAAATTTACAGATCATTTGTATGACTGGCATTTAAATGAGAAAATGGTTTTGCAAATTCCGGGTGAAGCGCAGCCTGTAGTTAAGAATCCTAAAACAAATAAAAGCTGGAATAAAAACATGACGTTGCCACAAATGGCTTACGGTTATGAGATGCAGTTAACCCCATTAAAAATGCTTTCATTTTATAATGCAGTAGCGAATAATGGTAAATACGTAGCGCCAATTTTTGTAAAAGAAATTAGAAGATTGGGTAACCCGATAGAGCAGTTTAAGGCTCGTGTAATTAACGAAGAAATTTGCTCGGAAGTTACGTTGAGTAAAATTAAAAAGATGTTAGAGGGAGTAGTTACCCAGGGTAGTGGTAAGCAATTTGTATATAATCCGCTTTACAAAATCGCTGGTAAAACCGGTACTGCGCAAGTTGCGGATGGTAATAAAGGATATAAAGCAAAAAAACAATATCAGGCGTCTTTTGTAGGTTATTTCCCTGCTGATAAGCCCAAATACTCCCTTATTGTAGTAATCAACGATCCTAAAGGCGGTTATTATGGAGGTTCGGTATCAGGTCCGGTTTTCAGGGAAATTGCAGACCGGGTTTATGCCAGCGATATGCAAGTGTATAGCGATGTTCCGGTGAGATTGGTGGGAAATACAGGTAATCCGCCAACTAAGGCTGGCCAAAGTAAGGCCACTCAAAAGGTTTACAAAGCATTTGGATTTAAGCCACTTTTTGCGTCGAAATCAGAATATTACAACACAATTGATACCAGTGCCGGAACAATTTTCCAGGAAAATAGTGAACGCAAAGGCGTAATGCCAAATGTAGCTGGGATGGGTTTAAAGGATGCACTTTATTTACTTGGTAATGCAGGGCTTAAAACCAAAGTAACTGGTTCTGGAAAAGTAATCAGGCAATCGGTCCAGGCTGGGACAAAAGTTGGCAAAGGATTACTGGTAGATATACAATTAGATTAAAGAATTGGAGTGGGATGGATTAGAATGATAAATATTAAATCATCTGAAATTCAATCATTCAAAAATAAATAATATGCAATTACAGGATTTACTTTATGGCGTAACAATAAAAGAATTAGTTGGTAGAACCGACAGGGAGATTCATGCCCTAAACTTTGATTCGCGTAAGGTAACTGAAAATGATGTTTTCTTCGCGATTACAGGAACGGTATCAGATGGCCATCTTTTTATTGAGCAAACTTTAAAACAAGGTGCTAAAGCTATAATTTGTGAAAACCTACCTGAAATTGAAAATTTTGATGCTACTTACATTAAGGTCGAAAATGCATCAGTTGCCTTGGGTATTATGGCGGGCAACTTTTATGGAAACCCATCGGCTGATTTAAAGTTAATTGGAATTACAGGGACCAATGGAAAAACAACGATTGCAACTATTTTATTTAAGCTTTTTAGAGATTTAGGTTATAAAACAGGTCTTATATCAACCGTAGAAAACTATGTAAATGATGTTATTGTACCTGCAACACATACTACACCAAATCCTTTGGCGCTTAATGAACTATTGAAAGATATGGTTGATGCAGGTTGCGATTATTGCTTTATGGAAGTGAGTTCGCATGCGGTTGCACAACACAGAATTGAAGGTCTTACTTTCTCAGGCGGTGTTTTCTCGAATTTAACGCATGACCATCTTGATTTTCATAAAACTTTTGACAGTTATTTAAAAGCTAAAAAGGCATTTTTTGATATTCTGCCAAAATCAGCTTTTGCTTTAACCAATATCGACGATAAAAATGGTATGGTTATGCTACAGAATACCAAGGCGCACAAAAAAACTTATGCGCTTAAGCAGCTGGCCGATTTCAAAGCAAAAATTGTTGAAAACGGATTTAGCGGATTGCACCTTGATATTGATTACGAAGACGTTTTCTTTAAATTAATCGGTTCGTTTAATGCCTATAATTTACTTGCTGTTTACGGTACAGCAATTTTATTAGAACAAGATAAATTAAAGGTATTAACCCTTTTAAGTCGTTTAACAGGCGCTGAAGGTCGTTTCGATTACATCGTTTCTGAAGATAAGATTATTGGTATTGTAGATTATGCCCATACGCCAGATGCGGTTCAGAATGTATTAGGCACCATTGCCGATATCAGAAAAGGAACAGAGCAGGTCATTACAGTTATTGGTTGTGGTGGCGATCGCGATAAAACTAAACGCCCTGTAATGGCTCAGGTTGCCTGCGATTGGAGCGATAAAGTTATCCTTACTTCGGATAACCCAAGAACAGAAGATCCAGCTGCTATTATTTCAGAAATGGAAGCGGGTGTTTCGCCAAGCAACAAACGTAAAACAATATCCATTTTAGATAGAAGGGAAGCGATAAAAACGGCCTGCCATTTGGCAAAAAGCGGAGATATTATTCTTATTGCTGGAAAAGGCCATGAGAAATACCAGGAAATTAATGGCGTACGTAATCATTTTGATGATAAGGAAATTTTACTTGAACAATTAAACCCTGCCAGCTAATGTTATATTTATTATTCGAATACCTGCATAAGCATTATGATATACCTGGATTAAGGTTGTTCCAATACATCACTTTCCGTGCCTCAGTATCTATTATTTTATCATTGATTATAACCACTGTTTACGGGCGCAGACTGATTGATTATTTGCATAAAAAACAAGTTGGTGAAACAGTAAGAAACTTAGGTTTAGAAGGCCAAATGCAGAAACAAGGTACCCCAACAATGGGTGGTATTATTATTTTGCTCGGTATTTTAATTCCGACGTTATTGTTCGCAAATATCTCTAACGTTTACGTAATCCTGATGATCATAACAACCATCTGGATGGGCGCAATCGGATTTTTAGATGATTATATAAAGGTATTCAGAAAAAATAAAGAAGGTTTAGCAGGGCGTTTCAAAGTAGTTGGTCAGGTAGGTTTAGGTTTAATTGTAGGCTGGACTATGTACTACAACCCTAATATTGTTGTTAGAGAAACCGTTCAGGATAATGTGAAAACCACATCTTCTGCGCCAATGGTTTTACGTCAGAAAGGTGAAACTTTTTATTATACGCAAGATGTAAAATCAACCAAAACCAATATTCCTTTTTACAAGAATAATGAGTTTGATTATGCAAAGGTGCTTAAGTTTTTAGGTACAGGTTATGAGAAATACGCTTTCTTAGTTTTTCTTGCTTTCACTGTTTTTATTATCACGGCTGTATCGAATGGGGCTAATATAACCGATGGTATCGATGGTCTGGCAACAGGAACATCGGCAGTAATCGGAACTACGCTGGGTATTTTGGCTTATGTTTCGGGTAACGTTGGCTTCGCCGATTACCTTAATATTATGTATATCCCGAATTCGGGAGAGCTTATGATTTTTGCAGGCGCATTTGTTGGTGCTTGTGTTGGTTTTCTTTGGTACAATTCGTACCCAGCACAGGTTTTTATGGGCGATACTGGAAGTTTGGCTATTGGTGGTATTATCGCCTCGTTCGCTATTATGATTCGTAAGGAATTATTAATTCCGATACTCTGCGGAATCTTCTTGGTAGAACTCGTATCAGTTATTATGCAGGTTACCTATTTCAAATACACGAAGAAAAGATTTGGCGAAGGTAGGAGGGTTTTATTAATGGCGCCTTTGCATCACCACTATCAGAAAAAAGGATACCATGAAGCTAAAATTGTTAACCGCTTTTGGATTATCGGAATCATGCTGGCGATTATGACAATAGTAACCTTAAAATTAAGATAAGTAACAAAAAATAATAAAAATGCAAACCAATAATTCTACACAAACGCCTAATCAACCTAAGTCAGCAATGGCAGGGCAAGGCCGTGTGGTAATTTTGGGGGCTGGTGAAAGTGGAGTTGGTGCTGCAAAATTAGCGATGCAAAAGGGTTTCGATGTTTTTGTATCCGATTATGGTGTAATTACTGATAAGTATAAAGCCGCATTAGAGAAATTAGGTGTTGCCTTCGAATCAGAACAACATTCCGAAGAACTAATATTAAATGCAATTGAAGTAATTAAAAGCCCAGGGATTCCTGCAACAGCGCCAATTATAAAAAAATTGCTTGCAAAAGGTATTTCGGTTGTATCAGAAATAGAGTTTGCTAAACGATATACTACCGCTAAAACAATTTGTATAACAGGTTCGAACGGTAAATCAACAACAAGTCTACTAACCTATCATATCCTAAGAAATGCTGGTGTAAATGTAGGGTTAGCAGGCAACATCGGACAAAGCTTTGCAGCGCAGGTTGCAGATGAAGAATTTGATTGGTATGTATTAGAGATCTCGAGCTTCATGCTTGATGACATGTTTCAGTTTAAAGCAGATGTAGCAGTTTTATTAAATATAACGCCTGATCATTTAGACCGATACGATTATAAACTGGAAAATTATGCTGCATCTAAAATGCGGATTATCCAGAATCAAACCTCAGCTGATGTATTTATTTACTGTGCTGACGATGAAGAAAGTTTAAAAGCGCTTAAAGGCGTATTGCCTTTAGCAAAAACATATCCCTTTTCAATTGTGAAAAAAGTTGATCAAGGTGCATACTTACAAGACGATACAATACATATTCACACAGAACCAAATAACGAACTAACCATGTCTATTTCAGATTTAGCCTTACAAGGTAAGCACAACATTTATAATTCTATGGCTTCTGGCATTGTTGCCAAAGTATTAGAATTAAGAAATGACACCATTCGCGAGAGCATGGGCAATTTCAAAAATATTGAGCACAGATTAGAACATGTGGCTAAAATTTCGGGAATTGATTTTATCAACGATAGTAAAGCAACCAATGTAAATTCTACATGGTATGCTCTAGAAAGCATGACAACTGATGTGGTTTTGATTATGGGCGGCGTTGATAAAGGCAATGATTATAACATGCTTAAGGATTTGGTGAAAAGTAAAGTTAAAGCTATTGTTTGCCTAGGTAAAGATAATAAACGCATTCACGATGCTTTTGAAGATGATGTGGAAGTTATTGTAAATACTTTTTCAGCAGAGGAAGCTACGCAGATTGCATTTCACTTAGCTAAACGAGGAGATGCAGTTTTACTTTCTCCAGCCTGTGCTAGTTTCGATTTGTTTAAGAATTATGAAGACCGCGGTAATCAGTTTAAAGCGGCAGTTAAAGAATTATAGAAGGAGGTTTTTATTATGCTTCAAGCACTATTAAATAAAACAAAAGGCGATAGATGGATCTGGTTGATCATCATCCTGCTTTCGCTTATTTCTGTAATGGCAGTTTATAGTGCTACGGGTACGCTTGCGTATAAAAAGGGAGAAGCGGTAGAGAAGTTATTGTTGACCAAACACTTAATTTTTGTTTTATTAGGTATTGGAATGATTTACATTTCACATTTACTCGATTACCGTTATTATGCTGGAATATCAAAAATATTGATGATTGTGACTGTTCCTTTATTGTTATATACTTTAGTGTTCGGTGCAAATGTAAACGATGCATCACGCTGGGTTAAAATACCAGTAATTGGATTAACCTTCCAAACATCCGATTTAGCAAAACTTGCCTTGATTACTTTTTTGGCCAGAATGCTTACCAAGAAACAAGAAAACATTAAGAATGTTAAAGAATCTTTTATTCCTATTATGGGTTCTGTTTGTGTGGTGTTTGTTTTAATTGCACTGGCTAACTTATCTACAGCATTAATGCTTTTTGGTGTGAGTATTTTGCTTTTAATTATTGGGCGTATCAGTATCAAACAAATTTCATTAGTTTGTGTTGGTGGTGCAATACTGTTAATGTTTGTAGTGTTTTTAGGTCCAAGAAGAGCAACGTACGCATCTCGTATAAAATCTTTCATGCATCCAGAGCAACAGCATTCTGATAAGACTTTCCAGGCCGACCAGGCAAAAATTGCTTTGGCTACGGGTGGAGTTTTCGGTAAAGGACCAGGTAACAGTACGCAGCGCAATTTCCTTCCACATCCTTATTCGGATTTTATTTTCGCCATTATTATTGAAGAATGGGGAACGTTTGGAGGATTAGTGATTATGATGCTTTACCTGGTGCTTTTGTACCGATGTATAAAAATAGTAACACGGGCACCCAAGGCATTCGGAGCTTTACTTGCCGCTGGTTTAAGCTTTAGCTTAACCATACAAGCTTTCGCAAATATGGCCGTAGCAGTAGGATTAGGGCCAGTAACAGGTGTGCCACTTCCATTAGTAAGTATGGGTGGAACATCGATGATTTTTACCAGTGTGGCTTTTGGCATTATTTTAAGTGTAAGCCGTGATGTTGAAGAGCACGTTGCGGGAAAAGATGCGACAGATAAAGTGAAGAATAATAAAGTAATTGTAGGTGAGATTCCTGCGATGGCATAGATGCTTAAGGCGAAAGCGGAGAGCAGAAAAAAGAAATAATATTTTAAAAAGAAAGCTTTAGATTTTGGTCTTTCGGCTTCGAGTTTAACAAATAAAAATGAATAATTCCCCAAAAATTATCATATCAGGAGGTGGCACAGGCGGGCACATTTTTCCCGCCATTGCCATTGCCAATGCACTAAAACGCATTGTGCCGACTTGTGAAATTTTATTTGTGGGTGCAACTGGTCGTATGGAAATGGAAAAGGTTCCAGCGGCAGGATATAAAATTGTCGGTTTAAACATCAGTGGTATTCAACGAGGTTCTATTGTTAAAAATCTTGCCTTACCATTTAAAGTTATTGGCAGTGTGCGTAAAGCCATGCAGCTAATCAATGATTTTAAACCTAATGTGGTAGTTGGAGTTGGCGGTTATGCTTCTGGCCCTTTATTGTACGCAGCTTCGTTAAAAGGAATCCCATATTTAATTCAGGAGCAGAATTCTTATGCAGGTGTTACCAATAAATGGTTGGGTAAAAAGGCTTCAAAAATTTGTGTCGCTTTTGATGATATGGATCAGTTTTTTCCCTATGATAAAATATTGAAAACAGGAAACCCGGTTAGACAGGAAGTTGTAGATATAAAAGGTAAGCACTATTCGGGCGCAGAACTGTTAAAGCTAGATCCTCAAAAGAAAACAATCTTGGTAACAGGCGGTAGCCTTGGTGCAGGAACATTAAATAAAAGTATAGAAAAACATTTAGCTGAAATTATAGCGCAGGATGTTCAGGTAATCTGGCAGACAGGTAAATTTTATTATAAAGGTATTATCGAAAGATTAGGTTTAAACTATCATCCTAATGTGCGTATTCTGGAATTTTTGAATAAAATGGATTTAGCTTATGCAGCAGCAGATGTTATTGTCAGTCGGGCAGGAGCAGGAACCATTGCTGAACTTTGTTTAATTAGAAAGCCGGTTATTTTGGTGCCATCGCCTAACGTTGCAGAAGATCATCAAACTAAAAATGCGTTGGCTTTAGTTAAGAATAATGCCGCTGTTTTGATCAACGATCGCTCTGCAGAGGACACTTTAGTAACTGAAGCGCTACGATTATTAAACGATAAAACTTACAGCGAAACGCTTTCTGAAAATATTTGGAAAATGGCACTGCCTGCAGCGGATGAAATTATAGCGAGAGAAGTATTGAAATTGATTAAATAAGCTAAAAGACTAAACCTAAATAAACTATAATAAAAACTAGTTGAACGAATAGAAAAGCAGCTTTAAGCTTTACCTTTTCTACTTTAACCTTAAAAAAATGGAATTAAGTAAAATAAATAGGGTGTATTTTATAGGTATCGGTGGTATCGGTATGAGTGCGCTTGCCCGTTATTTTGCTAAGAGGGGTGTTTTGGTTTGTGGTTACGATAAAACGCGGACTAAACTAACCGAAACGCTCGAACGCGAAGGTATTCTAATTTCTTATCTCGATGAATCTGGATCTTTGCCATGTGCATTTTTAGATAATCACGATGATACATTAATTGTTTATACCCCAGCAATCCCGAAGGATTCTAAAATTTTAAATCATTTTAAAAATAAAAGCTTCAGCTTAAAAAAACGTTCTGAAGTTCTAGGTATTATCAGTAAAGGAATGTTTTGCATCGCCATAGCGGGTACGCATGGTAAAACCACAACTTCTTCTATAGTTGCGCATATTTTAAAAGATACAGGTTACGATTGCACAGCCTTTTTGGGTGGGATAACTAGTAATTACAACAGCAATGTTTTATTTGGAGCTAATAATGTAGTTGTTGTAGAAGCTGATGAGTACGACAGATCGTTTTTAACCTTACATCCTGATCTTGCTGTAATCACTTCAATGGATGCGGACCACCTGGATATTTATGGCGATAAAAGCCAGCTGGAAGAGTCGTTTCATCTTTTTGCAGGTCAGCTTAAAGCTGAAGGTAGCTTATATGTGCACGAAGGCTTGCCAGTTAAAAATGCAATTACTTATGCTGCAAATTCAACAGCCGACGCTAAAGCAGAAAACTTAAGAGTAGAAGGCTCGAAATTTGTTTTTGATTATTCGGACCAAACTCAACAGATTAAAGATTTAAAGTTAATGTTGCCTGGTAAACATAATGTAGAAAATACTACTGTTGCCATTGCTATTGCATTAAAATTGGGAATATCGGCTGATAAAGTCAAGCAAGCGGTTGCAAACTTTAAAGGAGTTAAACGTCGTTTCGAATATATTGTAGATAACGAAAAGCAAATTTATATTGATGACTACGCGCATCATCCTGAAGAACTAAAAGCCTGTTTTGATGCCCTTAGACAATTATATCCAGAAAAGAAATTAACCGTTATTTTTCAACCGCATTTATTTACCCGTACCAGAGATTTTGCAGATGAGTTTGCAAAAGTTTTGAGTACAGCAGATGATTTGATGTTGTTAGATATTTATCCAGCGAGAGAACTGCCGCTTGAAGGAATCAATTCGCAGTTTCTGTTGGATAAAATTACATTAGCTGATAAACAAGTTTGTAATAAAGAATTTGTAATTAATTATGTTGCCAAAACAAAACCAGAACTGGTATTAACAGTTGGTGCAGGCGATATTGATACTTTAATTGAACCATTAAAAAACACATTAAACCATGTTTAAACGAATAAACTGGAGCGCAATTTTTACTGGCTTTGCCTGGCTAATCAGCCTGGCAGGATTGTTTGTGCTTTTAAGTTTTATTAACGTTAAAAAGCAAACGGTAAAATGCACCAATGTTAAAATATTAATTCCTGGAGCTGATAATTTTATCGAAAGAGAGGAAGTTGATCAGATTTTAAGAGAAGATCAAGGTGTTTTAATTGGACGTAGCCTGGAGAAAATAAACATCCATCAGATTGAGAAAAAACTACAAGCTAATCCATACATCGGTTTTGCGAAGGTTTATGTAGATATGGATGGGGTATTGCATATCGAAATTAAACAGAGACAGCCAATACTTAGAATTTTGAACTTAACGGGTCAGGATTTTTATATTGATAACGATGGTTTGAAAATGCCAATCTCGCCAAACTTTACGGCGAACGTGCTGGTTGCAACAGGTAATATTCAGGAAGTGTTTGGTACACGTGTTGATACTTTGAGAACGCAAATGGCTCGAGATTTATACAAAACCGCTCAATATTTTAAGAAAGATACACTTTGGGATAACCAGATTGAACAAATAATTGTTGATACTAAAAACGATATTCAATTGATACCAAGAGTAGGCAATCAGCGAATTATTTTGGGTACAGCAGATTCATTGGATAAAAAAATGAAAAACCTGTTGGTTTTTTATAAACAGGCTATGCCGCAAGTTGGATGGGAGACCTACAAAACGATTAACATTAAATATACCAATCAAATAATTGGTGAGAAGAGAGATTCATCAGCAATAAAGAAACAGGTAAAAGTACTTTCAGCTGCTGATAGTTCGAGGATAACAAGGAAAGTATCCGATTCACTGATAAGAGACATCATTGGGAAATCAATTGCAGAAACTAATCCCGATGCTGAACGTAAAGAGAACCAGGTTAAGGCAATTGCGGCCAAGCCCGAGGCGAAAAAGCCTAAACCCACGATTTCCAAACCAGAGGTGGTTAAAGAGAAACCAAAAGCGACTCCCGTAAAAACAGAAGCTAAAAAGGATAAACCAGCTTCAGCACAAACGGTGTCAAAACCAAAAACTGTAAAGCCTGATGCAAATCAGAAGAAACCAGTAGAGAAAAAGAATAAATAAGATCCCTTTCAAGAACAAAATATATAACTCAACAAAATTAACGAATATGGACAAGGCAAAATTTACCAGTCAGTCTCCAATTGTAGTCGGCCTGGATATCGGTACTACTAAAATATGTGTTATCGTAGGTCGCAGAACACAGCATGGCAAAATCGAGGTATTAGGCATCGGAAAGGCAGAATCGGCAGGGGTTACCCGAGGAGTGGTTTCTAATATTCAGAAAACCGTTCAGGGAATTGCTCAGGCTGTAGAAATTGCCAGCGGACAATCAAATGTAGAAATACAGGTGGTGAATGTCGGTATTGCTGGCCAGCACATTAAAAGCTTGCAGCATCGTGGCATTTTAACCAGAAGAGAATTAAATAATGAAATCGGTAAAAAAGATATCGATAAGTTAATTGATGATATGTTCAAGCTGGTTATGCCTCCTGGAGAAGAAATTATTCATGTGTTACCACAAGAATTTACTATAGATAATGAGCCAGGGATTAAAGATCCAATCGGTATGGCTGGCGTTCGTTTAGAAGCTAACTTTCATATCATTTCTGGTCAGGTAACTGCAGTTAAAAATATTATCAAATGCGTAAATAATGCGGGCTTACAAACTCAGGATTTAATTCTTGAGCCTTTGGCTTCTTCTGAATCGGTGTTGAGCGATGAAGAGAAAGAGGCTGGTATTGCTTTGGTGGATATTGGGGGTGGTACAACTGATATTGCAATTTTTCATGAAGGGATTATTCGTCATACCGCTGTTATTCCTTTTGGAGGTAACAGTGTAACTGAAGATATTCGCGAGGGTTGCTCGGTAATGCGTAATCAGGCTGAGTTATTAAAAACACGTTTTGGATCTGCTTTGGCCGAAGAAAATAAAGAAAACGAAATTATCTGTGTTCCAGGATTACGCGGTAGAGAGCCTAAAGAAATTTCAGTAAAAAATCTTGCTTACGTGATTCAGGCTCGTATGGAAGAAATTATAGAACACGTTTACTATGAAATTAAAGCTTCTGGATACGAGAAAAAATTAATTGGTGGTATTGTGATTACTGGCGGTGGTGCGTTATTAAAGCACTTATCTCAGGCGGTAGAATATGTAACTGGCTTGGATTGCCGTATCGGTTATCCTAACGAGCATTTATCTAAATATGAAGATATGCCGAAAACCATTTACGATGATTTGAAAAGCCCGATGTATGCAACAAGTGTTGGTTTATTAATTAAGGGCATTCAACGTGCGGAAGAGCAGGAAATTGAAATCAAGAAAGGCACTGTAATCGTTGATAAATCAAAACCTCAGAAAGAAAAAGAGAAACGCGGTCCAGGTTTATTTGATAAGTTACTTGCAAAAACAAAAATTTTCATCCAGGATGATATGGATGTAAGCGATGAAGATTACTTGAAAAGCTAATTTTTTTCCACAAAAAGTGAGTTTTCCACATTATGAACACTTGTGGAAAACGTCTGTTGAAAAAGTGTTAATATTACATTGAGTAATGAACAGAATTTAAGAATTTTTAAACAACTGATTCATAATATTATGCAGTTCGAAATGTTAAAAGATAAGTCGTCAATCATCAAAGTTATTGGTGTTGGAGGCGGTGGCGGCAACGCAGTGAACCATATGTACCTATCGGGTATTACTGGTGTGGATTTTATTATTTGTAATACCGATGCCCAGGCTTTGGAATCTAGTCCTATACCTAACAAGGTACAATTAGGTGCAAGTTTAACCGAAGGAATGGGTGCTGGTTCTATTCCCGAAGTTGGTAAAAATTCGGCAATAGAAAATATAGATGATATTAAAGCGATGTTGGGCAGCACAACCAAAATGCTTTTTATTACAGCAGGAATGGGTGGTGGCACTGGAACAGGCGCTAGTCCCATTATTGCAAAAGCCGCTAAAGAACTGGATATTTTAACCGTAGCGATAATCACAACGCCATTTTCTTTTGAAGGAAAAAGAAGAAAATTGCAGGCGGATGAAGGTATGGAAGAACTTAAGAAATATGTAGATTCTTATCTTGTAATTTCTAACGACAGATTACGTGAAATTTTCGGAAACTTAACCTTGGGCTCTGCTTTTGGTCAAGCCGATGATATTTTAACAACAGCTGCAAAAGGCATTGCCGAAATCATTACTGTTCCAGGTTATATAAACGTAGATTTTAAAGATGTGCGTACCGTAATGAAGGAGAGTGGTGTCGCTATAATGGGTAGTTACGCTGCTGAAGGCGATGACAGAGCTTTACAGGCAGTTGAAGGTGCTTTAGCATCTCCATTGTTAAAAGACAACGAAATTGAAGGTGCAAGATATATTTTATTAAACATCAGTTCAGGTTTACGTGAGGTAACTATGGATGAGGTGTCTATTATTACAGATTACATTCAAGAAAAAGCAGGCTTATCAGCCGATTTAATCTGGGGTAATTGTACTGATGAATCATTAGAAAATAAGTTATCTGTAACCATAATTGCTACAGGTTTCCAAACTTCTGAGGAACGCGTACACGAAGAAAAAAACAAAAAGAAAATTTCTTTATTAACACCAGAGGAAGCACCATTAGTACGTGTTGTTGAGCCTGTTAATTCTTTTATTCAGCCTAAAGCTGCTCCTGTATTAGAGCCAGTTATGAAAGCTAAAGAAGAAACACCACAAGCAGATTTGTTTGGAGGTATGTTTAATAAAGCTGAAGCACCAAGATACCAGGAACCAGAAAATGATGTAATTCGTCATACTTTGATTGAAGAAGAGCCTCAGGCTGAAGCGCCTGCAGAAACAGGTTTCGAATTTGAGATTAAGCTTGCAGAAACTGAATTTGTTTTTGAAACACCGGTTGCTGAAATTCCATCAATACCAGAACCTGAAATGCCAGTTGTTGGTATAGACGATAATCAAAACGATGAATCGGTTGAAGAACAACTTAAAAAATCAAGAGAACGTATTATGCGTTTAAAAGATTTGAGTATGAAACTTCGTACTACGAATGGCTTACAAGAATTAGAAAACGAACCTGCTTATAAACGCAAGCAAATGCAGTTACAACAGGTTCAGCATTCCTCAGAATCGCAGGTTAGCCGCTTTACATTAAGCAACGATCAGGATGGTGGTACAGAGATTAGACCTAACAATTCTTTTCTACACGATAATGTTGATTAAATTAATCTAAACATATTTTTAAGGCTCCGAATAAACACGGGGCCTTTTTGGCATAATATTAGATTGTTAAATATTCTTAATTGACACCTTACAGATGAATCGGGTTGATTTTAAGACGAATAAACCGTAAATTCGCAAAAATTATTACAAAAAAATACATAATACATTGGATATATTTGATAAGATAGCAAAGCACATGGGTCCACTTGGCCAACACCAAAAATGGTCTCATGGGTATTTCTCATTTCCAAAATTAGAGGGAGAAATTGCACCACATATGCAATTTAAAGGAAAAGAGCATTTGGTTTGGAGTTTAAATAACTATTTAGGCCTAGCCAATCACCCTGAAGTTAGAAAGGCTGATGAGCAAGCTGCAGCAGAATTTGGTATGGCTTACCCAATGGGCGCCAGAATGATGAGCGGTAACTCAAAATATCACGAACAACTAGAGCAAGAATTGGCTGTTTTTGTAGGTAAACCTGATGCATTCTTATTAAACTATGGTTACCAGGGTATGGTTTCGATTATTGATACCTTAGTTGATAGAAATGATGTAATTGTATACGACGCAGAGTCTCACGCCTGTATTATCGATGGACTTCGTTTACACATGGGTAAAAGATTCGTGTATCAACATAATGATATTGACAGCGCTCGCAAACAGTTAGAGCGTGCTACTAAATTAACAAAAGAATCGGGTGGTGGCATACTTTTAATTACTGAAGGTGTTTTCGGAATGAGTGGAGCGCAAGGTAAATTAAAGGAAATCGTCGAACTTAAAAACGATTTCGAATTCCGTATTCTTGTTGATGATGCACATGGTTTTGGTACTATGGGTAAAACTGGAGCAGGAACACACGAGGCGCAGGATTGTATCGATGGTATTGATGTTTACTTCGGTACTTTTGCAAAATCTATGGCAGGTATCGGTGCATTTGTTGCTTCAACTGAAGAGATTACGAATTTTTTAAGATATAATATGCGTTCTCAAACTTTTGCTAAGGCGTTACCTATGCCGATGGTTATTGGTTTATTAAAACGTTTAGAATTATTGAAAAGCCAACCTCAGTTAAAAGATAAACTTTGGGAAATTGCTACAACCTTACAAAAAGGTTTACGTGAACGTGGTTTCGATTTAGGGGTCACAAACTCTGTTGTAACACCTGTTTTCTTAAAAGGCGAATTAACAGATGCAACTGCAATCACGTTCGATTTACGCGAAAATTACAGCATCTTCTGTTCAATTGTTGTTTATCCAGTGATACCAAAAGGTATGATCGAATTACGTTTAATTCCAACTGCAGTACATACCCTTGAAGATGTACAACGTACCTTAGATGCTTTCAGTGAAGTTTCTCAGAAATTAGAAAACGGTTACTATAAAGAAAATCAGTTTGCCATAGCTTAAACTGAAAATATTTTAGATAGCCCTTTAATTAACTTTAAAGGGCTTTTTTGCTTTATTTCGTTTTGTATTTTATTGATTTACAGTATTTTGCCTTCGTTTTTGATGCTGTTGTTGTGTGTAAAACTATATAATGTGGAAAAAAAGCGGTTTAAAGGCTGTTTTTTGTGCTCTGAAAAGTTTTTTATTTAATTAAAGCCTTGTAAATTAGACTTACAAATAATTAAAACTAAAAACCTAAAATTACAGGAGCCATTAAAAATGAAAAAATTTGAAGAAGTAAAAAGTTTGGTTGCAGCTTTAGAAGCTGACGCAGACAAGTTTTATAACAAAGGTAATAGTGCAGCTGGTACTCGTGTACGTAAAGGCATGCAAGATTTGAAGAATTTAGCACAAGATATTCGCTTAGAAGTTCAGAATACAAAAAACAGCGCTTAAGCATATATAAATATTATAAGATGGCTCAGAATTTTTCTGAGCCATTTTTATAAATAGCCATTTTTGATTACCGTTGGCTAAATTACCAGATAGCTTCTTACTTAAAATTCCTCACCTGGGGTATCTTCTGATCTTCCGCAACACTTCATGCGTTTGTTCTCCACGGGATGTGACCTACGCTCATTTTCACTCATATCTCAATGGTGGCGAATGATCAATTTGTCAAAATTTTTACAGATCATCAGAGTATCTAAGATTAGCCAATAGATAGGTTATTAAACCCTAATTCCATATTATACTGTGAAATAACGGATGAGCTCTACTGGAAATTTAATTTTTGAATCAAAAAACACATTATAGTATGTTTTTAGATTAATTATTAATTTTAATCATTATTTTTGATTGAAATTCATATTACAATGGGAAAAAAACTTGGTGATTCATTGAAAGAAAGAAGAAAGCAGTTGCGAATGACTCAGTTTGATTTGGCTGAACTAGCGGGTATCAGCGCAAATACCTTGTATAAAATTGAGCGTAACCAGGCAAACCCGACCCTGGCCGTCATTGAGAAAATTACACTCATCTTAGGCCTGGAACTATCCTTATCTATTGTACAAGTTAATATAAATCGATGAGAAAGGCAGCCGTATTTTTGAACAACCTGCTTGCAGGTTATTTAACTGAAAGAGATGATAGCAAGTATAGCTTCTCTTATGAAGAAGACTATTTTTTAGATCCCAAGCGGCCATCGATTAGTTTAACGCTTCCAAAGGATCAAAAAGAATACATAAGCGAATCGCTGTTTGCCTTTTTTTACAATATGCTTTCTGAGGGTGTAAACAAGAAAATGCAATCTAGGCAGTTTCAGCTAGATGAAAATGATGCGTTTGGTCTGCTGCTGAAAACTGCAGGATCTGACACCATTGGTGCTGTAACCGTTAAAGAAATTATAAATGGAAATTAAAACTGATCCTGGAACACTTGCTTCTGGCTTTGAGACCTATAGCCTGTTAGCTTTGCGACGATTGTTTGGCGGTAAGGTGGTCAGTCATATCCTGCCGTATCTTTCTCCTGATAAAAATGAAAAAGATGCAGAAATATTCCTGGAAAACCGAAAGGGCATCTCAATCTCTGGGGTACAGGAAAAACTTTCGATGATTCGGACTGGGAAAACCTTACGCCTGACTAAGGAAGGTGAACAGGGAACTTATCTGCTCAAACCTATTCCGCGGGATGTCCGGTTTCCCAGCCAGGTCCCAGCCAATGAACACCTGACTATGCAAATCGCAAAACAGGTCTATGGATTGCAAACCGCAGAAAATGCACTGATCTTTTTTGAAAGCGGTGAACCAGCTTATATCACCCTACGTTTTGATGTTAAGCCTGATGGAAAAAAATGGCGCATGGAAGACTTTGCCAGCCTGGCTGGAAAGGTGAGCGCAGATGGAAGCCCAGATTATAAATATGATTACAATTATGAATCCATTGCAGCCCTGATCAGGCAGTTCGTACCCGCATGGCGGATCGAAATGGAAAAATTCTTTGCACTAGTGCTGTTTAACTACCTGTTCTCCAACGGCGATGCCCACCTGAAAAATTTCTCCCTTCTTGAAACCCAGCAAGGTGATTTTATTCTAGCACCCGCCTATGACCTGCTCAATACCAAAATACATGTAAATGATGCGGATTTCGGATTGAATGGAGGCCTATTTGCTGATAACTATCAGTCTGCCTATCGCAGAAACCATGGCCATGTGACTGGTAGCGATTTTAGGGAATTTGCTAAACGGATCGGTATCCAGGAAAAACGGGTCGACAAACTTTTATTGCCTTTTGCCCAAAAGCAAGAGCAGGTGGAACAACTGATCGAAAATTCCTATTTACTGGCTGCCCAGAAAAAAACCTATCTGTTGAACCACAACCGGAAGCGTAAACTCTTAAGTCGCTGATACCAAATTATTTTACTACTGTTGTAGCGTTAGCGCAGCCCGCCCCGTTTAAAAGATAAACCTCAGGACCCAGATCATGAAAAACATAATGCTTAAAACCAGCATCTTAATGCTTGGCCTTACCATCCTTGTAAGCTGCAAAAAACCATTCGCTACACCCGCACCTGAAAGATCTGATTCTTTTTTGCCTATGCAAGTCGGTAACCTTTGGTACATGAATAATCAAAACTTTACCGAAATCAAGGACAGTGTTATGATTAGCGGAAAGCTTTACTACAAATTTGTTTCACTCATCGGAGGCGATGCTTATGCAACCAGTTACCTGCGCATCGATGAAAACGGAAAACTCATTTCCAGCGATCCCAGATTTCCGGATTTAAAGGTCATTCGCGGAGATTTCAGCGCCAAAGTTGGTGATCAGTTCTTTACCACTGGAATAGGAAACGATACCGATCAACAGGTGACCGTTACAGAGAAAACCGATACCAAAATGAGTTTTTCCTTCGACTACATCTATCACGTTAACTTAAAAGGACATCCTTATGTGAACAGCTACCTCAAAGGGCAGGGTTATCCAGGAGACTGGACGAGATTAAAGATCAATGGGGTGGTGCTGAAATAACCAGGAATGCTAAGTGAAAAAAAACAGATCCCTATGTATCACAGTTAGCTGCTACTATGAGTCTACTCATTGAAGTTTCCCAGCCAATGATTTTCTGGGAAGGATCGACTAATTCGATGGATAACAACAGAGACCTGAGAACGCATACTTGATCGAAGACGATTTATATCTTATAGGTATTATAATTCTTTTCTGAACGCTGGCTGTGATGGAAGTTATTATGCCTTAAAAACAGGGTGATGATATGGACTTTTTCTTCTGTTAATAGCGGACTAATCATAGAGCAGATATGAGCTTGATTTAATTCATGCTTTTTCAGTCACTACGCTTGTTTGCGGATAGATTCGAAATAATAAGCAGTTGGGTTCATAAGTTAGCCGCTAATGTTAGATTTCCATCCAATATATATCCGCCTTTTGTACTGAATTGTATGAATGCAAAATCTCATTTCAGTGTCTATCAACAAAAAATCAAAAATATCATGATATCTTTAGAGCCAATTTCTTTTTTTTAAGGTATGGTCTTAGAATCCAGTCTATAGGTATTTTAAGCTGTATTTTTTAATTATTAGTTAAAATCTTTAAGATAATAGATGAACTATTTTAATCTAATATGTCTAAGTAATTATACGATATATTTTATGTTCTGTTGAAGAGTTTTTTTTTAAAATTTCTCTTGACTTTGTTAAGTTAATTATCTAATATTGAGTTAGTAAATCGTTTTAACTCTAACCAAGTATATTATGAAATCTAATTTAGGCCTCCAAAAGGATTGTCGATCTGTCTATCAATATGGCTTTTCCTGCTCAATTGTACCAATAATATTTCAGCTTTAATTTTATACTAAATCACTATATATTTTTGCTTGTTATTTATTTTAATTAATCACTAAATCGTTTAACTATTAAATCGTTTTACCATTAACAAATAGTACAATTATAAATTCAAACTAACCATTTACTAAATCTAAAACTAATGAAAATGAATCTACTAAAGATTTCAGGACTTGCTGTGCTTTTTTCGCTCAATAACCCTGCTTTTTCAATGAATCCAGGAGGGGAGGAAGCCAAAGGATTTCCAACTGACCACACAAAAGCCTCAATTTTGAGCATTAGGGCAGTCATTGGCGGAATAGTCGTTGATGAGAAAGGCCAACCTATTCCAGGTGTGGGCGTCAAAAATTTATCTTCTGGAAAATCTGCCGTCACAGATGCTTCAGGTAAGTTCAGTATCGAAGCTAACGCAAGTGATGTACTTCGATTCAGCTATGTGGGCTATCAGAATAAAGATGTCACCGTAGGAAGCCAGACGAATCTGAATGTTAAAATTGAACCAGCCGAAGCCAGCAAGCTTGATGAAGTTGTTGTAATCGGTTATGGTCAGGTTAAAAAATCAGATTTAACAGGTTCGGTTGGCGTTGTTAAAGCAAGCGAATTACAGGAACGTCCCGCCTCCTCACTTAATCAGGCACTGGCAGGCAGAATTTCTGGTGTGCAGGTAAATACCAACTCAGGTCGTCCAGGTGGGCAAACCAATATCAAAATTAGAGGTTTCAGTTCTATCAACACCAGTAATAATCCATTATATGTTGTTGATGGTGTAGCTTTACCTGTTGGGACTCAAACACAAAACAGTAATGCGATCGATTATATTAATCCAAGCGATATTGCCTCTGTTGAGGTGTTAAAAGATGCATCATCAACCGCTATTTACGGAGCAAGAGGTGCTAATGGTGTAATCCTCATCACAACTAAAAAAGGTACTGCAAATACGCAAAGAATCACCTACGATGCAGAGTTTTCTACTAATACTTTAGGACCAAAACATGTAGAAATGCTTGATGCATTCGAATACGTAAAGGTGCAGGATTTGGCTTATGACAATATAAAAGTTTACGATCCGGTAGGTTGGGCTGCAGGAAGCTATGCTTCAACTCCTGTTCCAAAAGCTGCAAGAATTGCTTTGCCTCAATTCTTTGATGGTAATGGTAATCCTTTATATAATACGGATTGGTTAAAAGAATCCGTACAAAATAAGCTTTCTCAAAATCATCAGTTAGGTTTTACAGGTGGCAGTGAAAACAGCACATATGGTGTTTTCGCGGGTTACCGCGATGATCAGGGGTTATTATTAAATTCCTATTTGAAACGCTATTCTGCTCGATTTAATTTCGATAGTAAAATTAAATCATGGTTAAAAGTTGGCGGTAACTTGAGTTACAACAATCAAAAAGAGAACATTGTAGATCAAGGAACTGGCGGATTAAACTCCGTTCGTATGATTACCGAAGCTTTTCCTTTTCTTCCAATTAAGTTAGCTGATGGCAAATGGGGTGATAATAAACTGATTCCTTGGGCAGAAGGTGGATCTAATCCTGTGCACATTCTAACCGATCAAAAATATGGTGTTGTTACCCAGACGCTATTGGGAAGTTTATATAGCAGTATCAGCTTAACCAAAGATTTAGAGTTTCGTACACAATTAGGATCGAATGTTGTAACCAGAGGCGTGAATGAATATAATGCAAAATTGCTATATGGTATATCTGATGGGCAGAACGGAACCGCTAATATCACAGATTCAAGAGAAACTTTCTGGTCGATTGAAAATTACTTAACCTATAATAAACGTTTTGCAGAAAAACATGCGATTAATGCTTTATTAGGTATTTCATGGCAAGAAACAAACTTTTTTAGTAATACAAGTCATGCAGAAAATTTTGTAACTGATTTTTATCAGGAGAATAACATTGGTTCAGGTAGTAAATCTATAACTGTTGGTTCCAACAGAAACCGTTCTGCGTTTAACTCTTACTTTGGAAGGGTAAATTATGCATTTCAAGATAAGTATTTGTTAACAGTTACGGGAAGGGTAGATGGTTCATCTAAATTTGGTGATAACCACAAATACGCATTCTTCCCTTCTGCAGCGTTAGCTTGGAAGGTTTCAGATGAAGATTTTCTTAAAGGCAATAAAACCGTTTCAAACTTAAAATTGCGTACCAGTTATGGTTTAAGCGGTAACTCAGAGCTACCAGCTTACCAGTCCCTAGCTACACTAGTTAATAATTCTGCAATTATTAATGATAGCAGAGTTACGGGTATTGGAATTGGAAGATTAGCAAATCCAGATTTAGTTTGGGAAAAAACAGCTCAGTTTGATGGTGGTTTTGAATTAGGATTATTTAATAATCGCATTAATATCGAAGCTGATCTTTATTACAGAAAAACAACAGATATGCTTTTGGATGCACCAGTTCCACGTTCAACAGGTTATTCTGTAATTCGTAAAAACGTTGGCTCGATGGAAAATAAAGGTTTGGATCTTGGAATTACGAGCACAAACATAGAGTCTGAAAATTTCACATGGAAAACTAGTTTTAACATTTCATTAAACAGAAATAAAGTACTCTCTTTAGCTACTCCTGATGATATCTTCGGCGTTGGTAATCCTAATTTCACTAACCAAACTGGAATTATCAGAGTTGGAGAACCAGTAGGCTCTTTCTGGGGTTTAGTTCGATTAGGAACTTGGAGCGAGGCAGAACGTGCGCAGGCAGCTCAATTTGTAAGCTATCGTGGTGGAAAAACACTTCTTCCTGGAGATATCAAATATCTTGACGTAAATGGAGATAAAGCTATCACTGATGCAGATCGTCAGATTATTGGTAACGGAATGCCTAAAGGTTGGGGCTCATTTTCGAACTCATTCCGCTACAAAAATTTAGATCTGATTGTTGAGCTACAATATTCTTACGGTAATGATGTGCTGAACATGACGCACCACTCTGGAGAAGACAGACAAGTACAGGCAAACAGTTTTGCTAGTGTGCTAAATGCATGGACTCCTCAGAATCAAAATACATCAATCGCAGCCATTCGCGATCAATCTGCGGGTTATGTAACCAATGTTGATACACACTGGTTGGAAGATGGCTCATTCATCAGGGGGAAAAACCTTTTATTGGGTTATACTTTTAACTCTTCAGTTGCACAAAAATTACACTTAAGTAAGCTTCGTATTTATACTTCTGTTCAGAATTTCTTCTTGGCAACCAAGTATACAGGAAATGATCCAGAGGTAACCACTTATGGTAATGCATTTGCGCAGGGACAAACATTTTTTGATTATCCTAAACCGACAACATTTATGTTGGGCTTAAACATTGGATTATAAATATTACTAATCAATAAGAATACTAAAATGAAAATCAACATAAAAAATACCTTTTTGTTATTGCTTCTAAGCGGAGCGATAATGAGTAACTCTGGTTGCAAAAAGTTTTTAGATGAAGAAGATCCAACAAATTTATCTCCATCTAGTTTTTATACTTTGCCAGAACATGCTGAAGCAGGAATTGCTGCAGTTTATTCAGAATTGAGATTTATTGGCGGCGGTGCAGGTATATTTTCGAATAACTGGCAAATGTTCGATGCTCCTAGTGGAATTCAATCGACAGAAACAGCTCAAAACTCTGATTTAAATAACCTTTACTCTTTGATTTACGATGGCTCTAATCTTCATATTAATCAAAACTGGAATGGCTTTTATAAAGTTATCGCTCAGGCCAATTTGGTTTTAGATAAAGTTCCTGGTATCAACCCAATGGATGCAGTTCAAAAGAAACGTATTTTAGGGGAAGCATCTTTTGTAAGAGCATGGGCATATTTTTACCTTGTACGTTTATGGGGCGATGTACCGTTGATTCTTAAACCAATAACAAGTCCAAGTGATCCAAATTTTGCGCCAGCCAGAACACCACAGGCACAGGTTTATAAACAAATTGTTGATGACTTGGTATTGGCAGAGGCCGCAGGTTTACCTTTTATGGATGCAAGTGGAAGAACCTCTACGGCAGCTATCAAAACAGAGCTCGCAAAAGTATACTTAACTATGGCTGGCCAGCCCTTAAATTTGGGCGCTGCTTATTATAAGTTATCGGCAGATAAAGCTAAAGAAGTAATTGACTATTCGACCAGCAATCCTTCGAGTCTTGGTCTTTTTACCAGCTACGCGGCTATCCATAATGCAACCAATGATAATAAGATAGAGCATTTATTTGGAATCCAATATAATGATGCAGCTGGAGCTGGTAATCCACTTCAATCATCTTATCTTCCATTACACCAACCATTAGTTTCTAAAATTGATGGTATCGGAACCTCTATTCCAACACCAGAATTTTATGCATCTTATGAAGCAGGAGATCTTCGTGCAAAAAATAGAGAAGGTTATTTCTTTACCGATTATTACACGGATGGTTTTAAATTGCCGCTTATCAACCGCGGCAAGCCATTTATTTTCAAGCACTTTGATTTAGTTGCTAACGGTACACTTGGTGTAGAGGGTACCAGCAGAAGTGATTTAAATATTCCTCAGATTCGTTATGCTGAAACCTTGTTAATTTATGCAGAAGCACAGAACAGAGCAGATGGCTCACCAAATGCAGCTGCTTATGCGGCAGTAAACGCAATTAGAAAAAGAGCGCAATTGGCTGATCTTACAGGTTTAGCTCAAACACAATTTGAAGAAGCTGTTTGGAGAGAGCGCTGGCATGAGCTATGCTACGAAGGCATTACCTGGTTTGATATGTTGCGTTTACGCAAAGCATACAATGAAACAACTAATGGCTTTGATAATTTTATCGGACATGTAAATAAAAGTGTAAATCAACCTTTACAGTCTAAAAACTTATTGTTTCCAATACCAACCCCAGAAATTAAAAACAATCCTAAATTGGTTCAAAACCCTGGTTATTAGTAATTAGTTAACGATTCTCATCATGCGGGTGCCTTAAAAGCATCCGCATTTTTTTTGGCCCTTTTTACAAATTTAGGATGCTTGCTTCATTGCATAATTTTCTATCTTTAATAAAGCCAATTATCCGTTTTATGAAAAAAATACTATTCTTAATCCTTATCCTCAGTACTCAGCTAATTCATGCTCAGGAAAATTTAAATTTTGGACGCCAAAAAGAAATCATTTCGCCTCAAACTAATAATGATGGCACCTTCACATTTAGACTTAAGGCAAGTAATGCTAAAAAAGTAGAAATACAGGGTGATTTTTTGATTGCTAAAGGAAACGCACCCGCAATTGAACCGATGAAGTTAGGTGCTGATAGTATTTGGACATTCACCTCTTCAATTTTACCATCAGAGCTGTACAGTTATAGTTTTATTGTTGATGGATTAAAAATACGCGATCCAAATAATGTATACCTAATTAGAGATGTATCATCAGTAGTTAATGTTTTTTTAGCCACAGGTGGTAAGGCTGATTTATATACAGTCAAAGATGTTCCTCACGGAACGGTTGCAAAACGCTGGTATGAGTCGGCAGGACTTAAAGCTAACCGCAGGCTAACAGTTTACACACCTCCAGGCTACGAATCATCAAAAAGAAATTATCCCGTTTTATACCTCTTACATGGTGTTGGTGGTGATGAAGAAGCCTGGATGCAGTTGGGTAGGGCTTCTCAAATACTAGATAATTTAATATCTTCGGGTAAGGCCAAACCGATGATTGTAGTAATGACCAATGGGCATACCAGTAATACCGCTGCTCCAGGAGAATCTTCTAAAGGTCTTTATAAACCAATTATGATGACTCCTGATGTATTTAATGGCGATATGGAAACTTATTTCAAAGAAATTATTGCCTTTACAGAGAAGAATTACCGTACTGGAAAAAATAAAGCAGACCGGGCAATTGCAGGCTTATCTATGGGCGGATTTCACTCGCTTTGGATTTCTGCAAATTATCCAAACACTTTTGGTTACGTTGGTTTATTTTCTCCCGCAGTTTTACCACCCGCAAATGCCAATAGTCCGATTTATAAAGACTTAAATGCAAAGCTGGAAGCACAAAAAAAGAATGGCTACAACCTTTACTGGATTGCAATAGGTAAAACTGATTTTTTATATAAAAATGTGAGCGATTATCGTAAGAAACTTGATGCCATGAATTTTAAATATGATTATAAAGAAAGTGAAGGTGGGCATACCTGGTCGAATTGGCGAGATTATCTATCTGCGTTTACACCAATGCTTTTTAAGTAAACAATATCCAAAAGAAAAAGGCTTCCAAATATTTATTGGAAGCCTTTTGTATTTCTAACTGTAAGTTTTAATCTGGTTAGCTTAATTTTTTAAGTTCGGCAATTATAGATTGTTCTAAAGAAGCAGAAGCTTTTATCAGCGGTAATCTTACTGTATCGCCACATATATTTAGATGTTTTAATGCAGCTTTAACTCCTGCAGGGTTACCTTCTGCAAATGCTAAACGGGTAAATTCTACCAAACTCAAATGAGCTGGCGTAGCAGCTTTAAAATTACCATCAAGACATAAGTTTACCATATCTGTAAATTGTTTCGGCAGTGCATTCGCAATTACCGAAATAATACCAGAAGCTCCTAAAGCAATCATCGGCAAAGTAATCGGATCATCGCCAGAAATCAGCATAAAATCTTCTGGCTTGTCACGCATAATTTGATTGAACTGATCAAAACTTCCTGAAGCTTCTTTCGTTGCTATAATATTCTTAAAATCATGCGCCAATCTGCAAGTCGTTTCTGGGCTCATATTGCTCATTGTACGGCCAGGAACATTATATAAAATAAGGTCTAAAGGAGAAACTTCTGCCAGATATTTATAATGCTGATAAATTCCCTCTTGAGTCGGTTTATTATAATAAGGGCTAACCGATAATATAGCGCTATAACCCGTTGAATCGAAGTTTTTAATGTCTTCTGCAACAGCTAAAGTATTGTTGCCGCCAATGCCAGCAACAAGAGGTAATCTGTTATTGTTAATTTCAGCAGTATAGGCCCACACCTTCTTCTTCTCGTCCTTTGTCATTGTGGCGGTTTCGCCTGTTGTACCTAAAGAAACGAGGTAATCTATTCCTCCTTCTACCAAATGATTAATCAGGTTTTTTAAACCATTATAATCAACTGATCCATCTGTGTTAAAGGGTGTAACCAATGCTACCCCAGTACCCTGAAATTTGTTCATTATATAAATGTAATTATTGAATTATGACTTATAGACTGAGGGATGTTCAATCGTTTTTCTCTTTCTATAATTCTTTTTTATTTTATCATTGCTAAAAGTTCCGTATCGCTTATCATCGGAATATTTAGTTTTGTAGCCTTTTCTAGTTTTGAGGGTCCCATATTATCTCCTGCAACCAGGAAATTTAATTTAGCCGAAATACTGCTTAATATTTTTCCTCCGTTAGCTTCAATTAACTCTTTCAGTTCATCGCGGCTATATTGCTCAAAAACGCCCGAAATTACGAATGTTTTTCCAATAAGTGTATCGCTATCGAGTGTAATTACCTTTTCTTCAATTTCAAAAGCTAATCCAGCTAATTTTAATAATTCTATCTGCTTTAAATGCTCCTGATTTCCAAAATACTCAATAATACTTTCGGCAATACGTTGCCCAATTTCATCAATTGCGATTAGTTCTTCTAGTGAAGCGGTTGCAAGTTTGTCGATATTCTTAACACCTGCCGCCAATTTTTTCGCAACAGTTTCACCAACATAGCGAATGCCCAACCCAAATAACACCTTTTCAAAAGGCATCTCCTTAGATTTTTCAATCCCTGCAAGCATGTTATCAATCGAGCGTTCGCCAAATCTTTCAATCCCTTTTAATTCTTCAGATTTCTGATGTAAAGTGTATAAATCGCTGATGTGTTTAATTAAGCCTTTTTTAAAAAAAGTTTCGATAGTTTCATCACCTAAACCATCAATGTTCATGGCTTTACGACCAATAAAATGCTGAATTTTACCTACAATTTGTGGTGGACAACCTTCATCATTAGGGCAGTAATGAACCGCTTCGCCTTCTTTTCGAATTAATTCCGTTCCACATTCCGGGCAATTATGCAGATAATTAACTTTAGTAGCATTAGCTAAACGTTTATCCAAATTAACTTTAATTATTTTAGGAATAATTTCGCCACCTTTTTCTACAAAAACAGTATCGCCTTCATGTAAGTCTAAACGCTCAATCTCATTCGCATTATGTAAGGTGGCCCGTTTAACGGTTGTTCCAGCCAGTAGTACTGGCTTAAGGTTTGCCACAGGTGTTACAGCACCAGTCCGTCCGACCTGATAAGTTACTTTTTCGAGAATAGTTTCTACTTCGGCCGCTTTGTACTTATACGAAATTGCCCAGCGGGGAGATTTTGCTGTAAAACCTAATTCCTGCTGTTGAGCATAACTGTTAACCTTAATTACAATTCCATCGATATCGTAACTTAGTTTGAAACGTTCATCTTCCCAGTGGTGTATAAAAGCTAAAACATCATCAATGCTGTTAACCAAACGATTATGTTCGCAAACATGAAATCCCCAGTCTTTTACAGCGTTTAGGCTATCCCAGTGGGTTTTAAATTCGTTTTTATCAGTGTATAAAAAATATATAAATCCATCTAAGGGACGTTTGGCTACTTCTTTACTATCCTGCATTTTAATCGTACCCGAAGCAAAATTTCGGGGGTTTGCATAAGGAATTTCTCCAAGTTCTTCGCGTGCAGCATTTAAGCGTAAAAAGGCAGCCTTATGCATAAAAATTTCTCCGCGTATTTCGAAATGCTCAGGTGCGTTAGTATTCTTTAACTGATGAGGAATGGTATGGATGGTTTTAACATTGGCCGTTACATCATCACCTTGTGTTCCGTCTCCACGGGTTACAGCTCTGCTTAGCTTACCATTTTCGTAAGTTAAACTAATTGATAATCCATCAAATTTGAGTTCGCAAACATACTCGAAATTATCCCCGATTGCTTTACGGATACGTTCATCAAAATCTCTTAAATCTTGCTCGTTATAGGTATTTCCCAACGATAACATTGGGTATTTATGCTTTACCGTAATGAAGTTTTTGGTTACATCGCCACCAACGCGTTGAGTAGGCGAGTTCGGGTCGGCAAAATCTGGATTGGCTTTTTCCAGTTCCGTTAAATGCTTTAATTTTTTATCAAATTCATAATCACCAATTGTAGGCATCGCCAATACATAATAATTATAATTATGTTGGTTTAACTCCGCAACCAGCGTATCCATTTCTTCTTTTACTTCAAATAGCGACATAACACAAAGATAAAAAAAGGAAGGATGCTTGAAAGACTCTATCTTGATAAGTTAAGATAGTTTCAATTCTATTTCATCGAATATATCCATGAAATCTTTTTCAAGCACTTCTTTAAAAAAAGCAAGCTGAAAAGTTAATTGATTAATCTGTTTTTCATCTAAAGTTTCGGGCCATAATCGCATGCAAATTCTATTTAAAGCATAGCTGATGTTTTCGAGTTTGTGATAACTTAAAAGATATTTACTGCTTATAAATTGCTCTAAAAATTTGAAGAAGATTTCGGGATTTTTAAGCTTGCAGTGTTCCAGAAAATCGCTTAAAGATTCTTTTTTAACTGAAGCCAGTTTATCGTAGAAATGATTAACCTGAATTAAATTGTGTTCGATGAGTAGATGATCGAGTAATAATTCCAGTCCAATATGAGCTAAAAATGAAGGTCTAACCGGTGTGTTTTCAACAACGGGGATAATAAGCTGTTTTAACTCGGTTGTTTTTTGCAGAAAGAAATCAGAAGAATGAAAAAATAAATCGACAGCTAAATGTCGTTTCCAGCCAGCAAGCAATCCCTCTTCATCAGAATTACCCAAAAATAAGAACTCATTTTTTTGGGGATACAGGTTTGCTTCTTTTGATGCATTTTTGATCAAATCGGGCAAAACAACTCCCATTACTACATTGGCATCGGTATTTAATCTATCGAAGTAAAAATGAGAAAGGAAATTCATGTTGTAAATATAGTTTTTAAAGTTTCATTTGTGATTAATCTATCCTTAAGATCGTGCCAAAGTATGCTAAAATTCAAGTATAGGATTTAAGTTTTCAGCTTTACAGGCAAAAAACTATCTTTGCCAAATTAATTTTATACCATGACAAATTTCGTTGAAGAGTTACGTTGGAGAGGCATGTTACACGACATTATGCCGAATACTGAAGAAAAGTTAAATGAAGGTATGACTTCTGGTTATATCGGTTTTGACCCTACTGCAGATTCATTACATGTTGGGCATTTAACTCAAATCATGACCCTTATTCATTTTCAAAATGCTGGTCATAAGCCATTTGCATTAGTTGGTGGAGCAACAGGTATGGTTGGCGATCCTTCTGGTAAATCTGATGAGCGTAATCTTCAAACTGAAGAAATGATTGAGCATAACCTTAAAGGCATGAAAACTCAATTAGCTAAATTTTTAAAATTTGAAGATGGCGGTAATGGTGCGGTAATGGTTAACAATGCCGATTGGTTTAAGGATATGAATCTTTTTACCTTTATTCGTGATGTTGGTAAGCACATTACCGTAAACTACATGATGGCTAAAGATAGTGTTAAGAGACGTTTAGAAGGCGATTCTGGTTTATCCTTTACCGAATTTTGTTATCAGTTAATACAAGGTTACGATTTTTATCATTTATGGAAAAACAATAACTGCCTGGTACAAATGGGTGGTTCTGATCAGTGGGGGAATATTGTTACTGGAACAGAATTAATTAGAAGAAAAGACCAGGGAACTGCTTACGCGATTACCACTCAGTTAATTAAAAAAGCCGATGGAACTAAATTTGGTAAAACAGAAAGTGGTGCCGTTTGGTTAGATGCAGAAAAAACATCACCATATAAATTCTACCAGTTCTGGTTAAATGCATCAGATGATGATGTGAAAAAATGGATTAGAATTTTTACGCTAAAAAGTAAAGAAGAGATTGAGGCCTTGGAAACAGAACACAATACAGCGCCTCACTTAAGAATTTTGCAAAAGGCGCTTGCTGAAGACATAACTGTTAAAACGCACTCAGTTGAGGCTTTGGAAACTGCAATCAAAACTTCCGAGTTTTTATTTGGAAATGGTTCCTTAGAGTTTTTAAAAAGCTTATCAGAAAATCAGGTTTTAGAAATGTTCGAAGGCATTCCACAGTTTAATGTTTCAAAAACAGAATTAACTGCTGGAATTGATGCCGCAACATTATTAGCTGAAAAAACTGCTGTTTTTCCATCGAAGGGAGAGGCTAAAAAATTGATTCAAGGTGGCGGTGTTTCTGTAAATAAGGAAAAAATTGCCGATGCAAATCATGTTTTTAATGCTGAAAACTTAATAAATGATAAATTTATTGTGGTTCAAAAAGGAAAGAAAAATTATTTCCTTTTAATAGCGGGATAATAAAACGAAATAATTGAAAGCTCTGAGAATTTCTCAGAGCTTTTTTATTGAACCAATAAATTACAACCTCTTATATCTGCATTATCAAAACGGCCTAAAACCTCAAAACTTCCATCAGGGTAAATTTTACCTAAGTCTTGCGTAGCAATAAAAGAGCAAGAATTTACATTTGCCAAATCGATAACATTAATACCGCCAGTTCTGCCTTGCGGAATTAATGAAAGTGGATCGTTTGTATCGCGAATTAAAACCTGCATCCATTTCGGGCAGTTAAAAATGCCCGCTCCTAAAGAATAAGCCTGAGAAAGTAACTCCGTCATGCCATATTCGCTATGGATAGCTTTAATTCCAAAGCCTTTAGTAAGTTGTTCATGCAACTCTTCGCGAACCATTTCTTTGCGTTTGCCTTTCATGCCGCCAGTTTCCATTACAATAAGGTTAGGGAAGTTGATTTCGTATTGCTCAATAAAATCGAGCAGGGCATAAGTAACGCCAATTAAAACGGTTTTTTGATTCTTTGCTTTTAAATCTTTTAATGTTTCAAAAAGCTCATCATGATTGTAAAGAAAATAGCCACTTTGTGGATTCTTACTTTTCTCAATTAAATCGTTAACCATATAAATTAACGATGAACCAGCCCGTTGTTGGTACGATGGAAGCAGGGCAAGAAAGCAATATTCTTCGATAGCTCCATAAAATTGATGAAAAGCCTGAAGATAACTTTGTTCGTACAATTTCACATTGGTAACCTGATGACTGCTTTGAATCATACCAGTGGTGCCAGAACTACTAAATGCGATTTCGATTGGGTTTTTACTGCTTAAAACCGAGTGGGTTTTAAAAAAACTGATGGGCAGAAATGGAATTTGAGTCACATCTTTTACCTCATCAATATTAATTTTTAAATGAAGCATATATTCAGCGTATACTGCACAATTAGTTGCCTGATGTTTGAATATTTCTAATGCCAGTTGACTAAACTGTTCATCATTTTGAATCGAAAAAATATTGTCCGCAGTAAAATTCACAGCACAAAAGTACGAAGCCTTATGCTATTTTCTCGTCAGTTTTTTTAACCAGCATCGTTTTACGGAATTGATAGCCACAATAACCACTTATGCCAGCTGCTAAACCGCTAATTAAGCCAGTAACTAAAAGCAAAATCCACCATATTTTTACACCTGTCATTACTGCTACACGACTTGCAAGCATATTATCATTCGGTAAACTCTTAAATAAAGCGTAGCCAATCCAAAGTAAAAATATTGCAAAAAATGATTGCCAAAATGAGATTTTGCCAGTTTTGCCAATAATGCCACAGGTTGCAAAAGAAATAACAATAATTACCCACCATGGAGCAACCATTTGAAGCAGAAAACAAATAATTAATATAACGATGAAAACCATTTTTAGCTATTTAGAAATTTTTAAACGAGAGATTATTGTACCCGATTTATCATCAGGGGTTTGCATATAAAACAAATCATAAAGTTTGCCATTTGCCCAGGTATCAACCATGTTGTCGTAAAACTTACTTCCTGGATTACCCGATTGTCCGCCAGGGTAAACGCCATGACCCTTAGGTGTTTTTCCTAATTCGATAACCATTCTCCATGAAGGCCCATTGGTTTCGCTAATGGCATTAATGGTGCTTTTTGCTCCGCCAATTTGTAATACTTTAGAGCCAAAGCCAGGTATTTTTGCCAAATGAGGCACATTGGTTTGCTTAACATTAGCCCAGTTCCAATCTTTATTAATTGGCCCGAACCTACGTTCTAAACTATCGCAGCTATATTTGAAAGCTTCGTTAACCAAATCCGACAGCGTTTCTTTCTTTTCTGTTTTAATATTATCGTACCATTTTGCATTTGGTTCTTTTAATATCATTTCAACAGTTCGGTCTCTGGAAGGGTAACGCATCGGGATACCTTTAACCTCGAATTCATCGTTCCAGATGTCAAAACTCAAACGCTTTGTCCATATTTCGAAAACACTGGCTGCAATTTCGTTCGCATCGTAACGTTTATTCCATTTCGATACATAAGCTAAAGCTTCCTTTTGTGTTGCATTTAACTGTTCGGTATTGAGTAATGGCACTAATGCGGGTAGAACGTTTTGGGCAAGAATGCTGTAATTATCGGTTTGCATTAAACGAATGCTATCTGCAGTTGCTTTATTCATTGCTGCTAAGCGATCGTTAATTCTTTTTCCGCGTTCGTATGGTGCAAACTCCCAGTTGATATAGTATGGGTAGGTTTTATCTGTAGAAGATTGATTAGCAGAACTTACAAAGCCTCTCGGCGGGTTTTTTACAGTTGGATTTTGAGCTGCTGGAATCCAGCCTTGCCAATCATAAGCTGGATCAGTTCCATCAAGAATAAATTTTCCCTGATCTTTCCATTTTAAAGGAAACTTACCGTTCGGTGTAATTGCGATATCGTTATCCACACTGGCAAATACAAAGTTTTGTGCTGGCGCTGTATAAAAGGTTAATGCTTTTCTGTAATCGTTATAATCTTTTCCTCTATTGAGATAATAGAAGGTCATCAGTTCGTTCGATTCATCATGCGCAATCCATCTTAAAGCATCGCCTACAGGCACATTATCAGCTCTTGAATATTTTGCTTTCTGAAAATAAACAACTGGACCATGATGTGTATAGTAAACCGTATCAATCTCATCTGCGCTGCCGCGAATTTTTATGGTTTCTAATCTGGATTTAGTGGGCTTCCATGCGTTGTTATACCAGTATTCTTTATGAGAATTATCTTTAAATTTAATCTGATAAAAATCAAGAACATCGGCAGCAACATTGGTAACACCCCATGCAATTTTTTGGTTAAAACCAATAATTACTCCAGGCGCACCAGGTAAAGATACGCCGTAGGTATTTACGCCAGGCGCATGCAATTGTATTTGATACCAGATAGAAGGTAAGGTTAAGTCGAGGTGTGGATCGTTAGCTAAAATAGGGAAACCTGATGCTGTTTTATCTCCAGATAATGCCCAGTTGTTACTTCCTATGCCCTCAATTTTCTCTTTAGTTTTAACATCACCAGTTTGTGCTTTTGTAAAAGATTCGGGTGTTTTAGGTGTTGGTAGAGGAGAGAAATCCCATTTTGTTCCAACAGGAATAATCGGGTCTTCACGGAATGGGTAATCAGGAAATAAGTCTTTGGTAATTTCAGGACCAAATTTTTTCAAGATATTGGTCATGTAAAATTCATCAGAACCCATGGCTAAAACGGCCGACATTTGCTTAAGTAATAGAGCACATTTTACTGGCGACCAGTTTTCAGGCTTGAAATCTAAAATTTTATATTCGATTGGATATTTAGCATGAGAAAGCGTTTTGATGTAAGCATTTATTCCGTCCGTGTAAGCTAAAATCATTTCTTTCGCTTTGGGGTCGGCCATCATGCCTTTTAAAGAGTTTTCTGCGCCATAAACCATGCCCATTCTACGCTGGTAACGATCAACTTCTATAGCCTTTTCGCCCACAACTTCACTAATGCGGCCAGCTGCAAAACGAGTTTGAAAATCCATTTGCCAAAGGCGATGCATCGCTGTTACATAACCCTGAGCCAAATAAAGGTCGTGGTCGTTTTTAGCGAAAATATGCGGAATCATTCTGTCGTCAAAAACAATTTCAATTTCATCAATAGCGCCTGCTATTTTTGCTTTATGGTTAAACATAAAATGATTATTCTCGGCATTTTGCCAAAACCCCATAAAAGGGTTCAGGAACTTTAAAAGTGGGGGGGTACTACCAATTTTTGTATTTAATAGAAACGCTAATGCTATTGGGATGAGGATACAAAAAAGAGCCTTAAGTTTATTCATAAAATGGTTAGCTAAATCAACAATGCATAATTTATTTGCAATATTATTTATCTGCAAAATACGACAAAGTAAATGTCAATCAAAATTATAAATTCTAGCAAAATTATTATGCTAACATAATTTGTTTAATTGAAAAAAAGGGTTTAAGTTTAACTAACTAAAAAATTACTCTAACCAAATAATTTATTTTATGAGCAGAATCTTTACACAGATCTTCTATGTGTTTATGCTTGTTTGTGCAACTGGATTTGCCTCACAAGCTCAGAACATAACGGTAAGCGGAACCGTTAAGGATAAACAAACCAAAGAGCCATTAAGTGGAGTAACAGTGATTGTTAAAGGACAATCGGGCGGTACTTCAACAAATTCAGACGGCGCATTTACTTTTACTACTTCTGCAAAAATCCCATTAACCATTTCTGCAAGTTACATCGGTTATGGTGTGGTTGAAAAGCAAGTTACTGGCAACACAGCTAATATTTCAATTGAAATGGAAGCTGCTGTTGTTTTAGGTGGTGATGTTGTTGTTTCGGCATCAAGAACGCCTGAACGTATTTTAGAATCTCCGGTTTCAATTGAGCGAATGAGTGCAGCTACAATTAAAGATATTGCGGCTCCTTCTTTTTACGATGCGTTAAACAATATGAAGGGTGTGGAAAGCAGCATGCAGAGTTTAACTTTTAAATCAATTAATACGCGTGGTTTTAACTCTAACGGAAATACTCGTTTCAATCAATATATCGATGGCATGGATAACCAGGCACCTGGTTTGAACTTCTCGGTAGGAAATATTGTTGGTATCACGGAACTTGACGTTGATAATGTAGAGTTATTGCCTGGTGCATCTTCAGCACTTTATGGTGCTGGCGGTATCAATGGTACGTTATTAATGACCTCTAAAGATCCTTTTAAATATCCTGGCGCAAGTTTTCAATATAAAACAGGTGTTAATCATGTTAATGATGATAACACATCGACGAAGCCATTTAATCAACTTGATGTAAGATTGGCAAAATCATGGAATAACAAATTTGGTGTCAAAGCCGCGTTTTCATTCTTGCAGGCTAAAGATTGGTTTGCAAATAACTATAGTAACTTCGATCGTATTTCTCGCACGGTTAAACCAGGTGATAGAAACAGTGACACCAATTATGATGGTATTAATAGCTATGGAGATGAGGTTAGCCAAAACATGAGAAACGTTGCTCTAAGTGTTCAGAATGCAACAATTGCGGGTATCAATGCAGGTTCAGGCGGCGCAATACCAAATATTAAAAGCTTAATTGATGGTGCTTTTGGTGCTGCAATTCCTACTGGTCCACAACAAGCTGGATTTTTATCTAGTTTACCTGCGGCATTACGTCCTGCAGTACAAAATTATTTTCCGTTTTATGTTGGTTTAAAAGCAAACTTAATTCCTGATCAAAATGTATCAAGAACGGGCTATAATGAGGAAAACTTAGTTGATTATGATACTAAATCTTTAAAGGTTTCTGGTGCTTTATACTACAATTTTAGCAGTACAATACAGGCTGTTGCACAGGCAAACTGGGGTACTGGTACTTCAGTATATACAGGTTCCGATCGTTATTCTTTGAGAAACTTTAACATTGGTCAATACAAACTTGAATTAAAAGGCGAAGATTTCTCGTTAAAAGCCTATACCACTCAGGAAAGATCGGGCGATTCTTATATCTCTTCTATCTTAGGAAGTTATATAAACGAAGTATCTAAGCCATCAACAACTTGGTTTCCACAATATATTGGCAATTATGTAGGTGCCAGAGCTGCTGGTCAAACAGATGCAGCTGCACACGTATTTGCAAGAGGTGTAGCAAACACAGGTCGTTTTGAGCCAGGAAGCAATGGCTTCGTAACAGCGAAAGATCAGATCATGAACACGACGATTAGTGCAACTTCTATTAACGCTGCTGATCCAACTAAAAGTGTTTACGGTGCTAAATTCGATGATAAATCTAATCTTTATCACTACGAAGGAATGTACAACTTAACGAATGCATTTAATAAAGTTGTCGAGTTCCAGGTTGGTGCCTCTTACCGTATTTATGATTTAAATTCAGCAGGAACTATTTTTGATGATTTAGGCCGTCAGATTGACATTGAAGAATATGGCGCTTTTGCTCAGATTGGTAAAAAACTATTCAACGATAAGGTTAAAATTACTTTTGCAGGCCGGTATGATAAAAGCCAGAATTTTGAAGGTAGGTTTACACCAAGAATAACAGGTGTGTTTACGGTAGCTAAAAACAATAACATTCGGGTCTCGTATCAAACAGGATATCGTAACCCAACAACGCAAAATCAATACATCGATTTATCCGTTGGTGGTGGTTCTCAAAGGTTAATTGGTGGCTTACCAGAAATTATGTTCGGCAAATATAAGCTAGATGCAAACAAGCCATTTACGGATGTTAGTTATCGTGCTTTCTTAGCTTCTGCTGCTACCGGCACTCCAAACCCAGCCTTATTACAGCAGTATACTTTCGATGCGAAAGGTGTTCGCCCAGAAAGCGTTCAATCTTACGAACTTGGTTATAAAGGCTTAATTTTGCCTAATTTACTTATCGATGCTTATGGTTATTTTAATCAATATAAAGATTTTATTACCGCAGTAGATGTTTATCAAAATGTTGGAACTTTAGCAGCGCCTACATTTGTGAAATTCGGTGTTCCAGTAAATGCCCAAGGCAGTGTGAACTCTTATGGTGGTGCCTTAGGTTTAGATTATCTTGTTGGAAAATATAACATCAGCGGTAATGTATCCTACAACCAGATTGGCGATTTGCCAGTAAATTATATTAATGATTTCAATACGCCTAAAATCCGTTACAACCTTGGATTTGGAAATAAAGAAATTGTAAAAAACTTTGGTTTTAATGTTGCTTATCGCTGGCAAGACAGGTTTTATTGGAACTCGTCTTTTGCCTCAGGCGAGGTTCCAGCATACAGTTCTTTGGATGCTCAGGTTAGCTTAAAAATTCCTTCAGTGATGTCGGTTATTAAACTTGGTGGTTCTAATGTACTTAACAAATATTACACAACCTCTTTCGGAAACCCGATGGCAGGTGCAATTTACTATGTGGGGATAACTTTTAATCCATAAGAATATTTCGTTTATGGGAGCCTCCTTACAAAAGTATGGGAGGCTTTTCTGTTTACGGATTTTTTAAAAATCACATTAAATCGAAGGCGGAAAAATCTTTTCCCCAAATGTTGGCAATCTTAAAGCAGGCATTGTTTTTGATTAAGACGAGATTACCTGTAGATCAAGTATATCGATAAAAATGCAGGTGATGACTAAAAAAAATCAGACCATTCAATTAAATCCAAATGAAAAAAACACTTCTCATCCTAGCTATCAGTGCGACCATTGCATCCTGCACCAGTAAAAAAACAGAAAATGCAGAAACTAAACAATTAGATAGTGCAGCAATGACTTCCCAAAAAGAAGAGAAAGAAAGCATAACGGTTCCAGCAGATAGTATTGATTGGGGAAATGTTCCTGAACTTAGAGATATTGGCAAATTCCCATTTTATACGCCAACAGATGATTTAAAAATCATCGATGAGAAAAATGGTCTTTCAGAGTTTTTTGATTATGCTAAGATGGAAAATTATACCGGAAGCGGAATTAATACAACTAAAGGAAAGTTAGGGGTAATGGTTTTTGAAGATAATGGAGATAAAAAGTTTAACCAGCAACTATTTGAAGATATGGTTTATCCTTACTTAGATAAAATCGGAGCAAAAAAAATATTTAATGGTAAATTTCCAAGTGACCAGGCGTTGAGAGCAAAGCTCAACGAAAATATGTGGAACGGAAATAAAAGAACAGTTGGACTTGGGGATGATGAGCCGTTTGCTGTCTACGCATTTATTAATGATAACAAGAAGTATGTTTTGAATATTCAATCTAATTCTGCACAGGGTAAGGTTTTTATCATGGAACTGAAATAAACAGGCTGGTAATAAATAATGGATATATGAGAAATTTATTCTTAACAGCCACATTAGTTGTTTGCAGTCTGTTCGCTTATTCGCAGGAAAATGATTGTGATGACCCAAGTAAACAAGCTTGCTGTCAGGCAGGCAACTCTGCTGTAGTTGCGATTACCCCTTTGGCAGACCTGCAGTGCAAAGATCGCTCAGCGCACCTATATAAAATCTTTCCTAAAATTCCAATCTACAAGGGCTTTTTGTTTAATCAGGTCAACATGTGCGGTGCTGGAAAATCAAGCGGTATTATAGAGTTCGAATACTGCATTGCAAAAACAAGGCAGCATATGACCGTAACCATTACCGATTGGGCAGATCCATTTTTTAAAACCGATGCAGGCCAGTCACAAGTGAATTTCTTTCAGACCATGTTCCTGGCAGGTACTTCGCCAATCTTAAAAACTTATCCAAGTAAGAATCAAAAATTCAATAAGTCTTTTATTGCTATGCAAGGAAATGAAACCAAGAAATATGTCAGTTTCGAAGGATTAAAGGATAACCGATTTTTAGTGCACATCGTAATTGATGGAGATCGGTTCAAGCTTGCAACAGAGGTTGATACTTTTCTGGCAGATTATATAAACGCTTTTGATTTTTAAAATTGATCGTCAGGTGCCCTGAAAAAACAAAAGAATTGACATTACGTTTTTTCTGATTTGTTACGAGCCTTTTATAAAATATTTGTATTATAGTACTTTCTTATTAAGTGATGCTTAGTTAAGAGAGGGTCGAATTAAATTTTTGAAATTATTAGGATGGAAGAGCAAAACGATAAGCCGCTTGAGACTAGCGAGCTGATTGAAAAAGAACAGGAAATACAGCATTTAAACAATCCTGTTGATATATCTGTAAAACCTATTGTTAAACAATATTTAGGTTCAGTAAAAAAAGTTAAAAAAGAAGGTAACCGTTTTTATTTTTCCGATGGTGATGCAAGAGTCGAAATTAGGGTTGTAAGCGATGAAATTATTCGCGTTCGCCTTGCTCCACATGGCGTTTTTTTAGATGATTTTTCTTACGCCGTACCAGAGGTTGATCAAAAAGTTTCTGTTTTTAAAATGCAGGAACATGAAGATAGCTATACCGTTTCTACCCATTCAGTTACCTGTAGAGTAGATAAAAACAATTTCCATATTTCATTTTCTGATAACATTACCAATACATTAATGGTTGATGAAGCCAATTCAATGCATTGGGAAGAGAACACTGATTTTGGTGGATATTATATCTACGCAACTAAAAAATGTCAACCAGAAGAAAATTTCTTTGGTTTAGGTGATAAATCCGGAAATTTTAATCTTCGCGGACGCAGATTTGAAAACTGGAATACGGATGCCTATTCTTTTGGATGGAATCAGGATCCTTTATACAGGACTATACCATTCTACATCGGTTTACACGACAAGGCTGCCTATGGCATTTTCTTTGATAATACCTTTAAATCTTATTTCGATTTTGGTGGCGAAGATGTAAGTAAAACAAGTTTCTGGGCCGATGGAGGCGAGTTGCAGTACTATTATATTCATGGGCCACACATGATGGATGTTGTTAAACGTTATGCAAGTTTAACGGGTACACATCCTATGCCTCCAAAGTGGACTTTAGGTTATCAACAATGCCGATGGAGCTATTATCCTGAATCGAAAGTAAAGGAAATAGCAAAACAATTCAGAGCCAGAAAAATTCCTTGTGATGCCATTTATCTCGATATCGATTACATGGATGGCTATCGTTGCTTTACCTGGAATAAGAAATATTTTCCAGATCCACGTAGAATGATTAAAGAGCTTTCTGATGATGGGTTTAAAACCGTAGTCATGATTGACCCTGGAATAAAAGTTGATGATGATTACTGGGTTTTCAAAGAAGGAAAAGAGAAAAGATTTTTCTGTCGCCGCAGCGATGATTATTATATGGAAGGGCACGTTTGGCCAGGCCGTTGCCAGTTCCCTGATTTTACCAATCCTAAAGTTCGTACCTGGTGGGGCAACTTGTATAAGGAATTGGTAGATATGGGCGTTGCCGGTTTTTGGAATGATATGAACGAACCTGCCGTATTTGGCTCAGGAACATTCCCTAACGATGTTCGCCATAACTACGATGGGTTCAGGGGATCTCACCGCAAGGCACATAACGTTTATGGCATGCAGATGGTTCGGTCAACCTACGAGGGTTTGAAAAAACTAATGCGAAATAAACGCCCATTTACCATCACTAGAGCAGGTTATTCAGGTATGCAGCGTTATGCCAGTGTTTGGACGGGGGATAATTTAGCTAGTTGGGAACATTTAAAAATGGGTAATATCCAGTGTCAACGGTTATCCGTTTCTGGTGTGCCTTTTTGCGGTACTGATATTGGTGGCTTTAGCGGCGAACCTGATGGAGAATTATTTACTCGTTGGATTCAGCTAGGGACTTTCTCTCCTTTCATGAGAGCGCACTCCGCAGGTGATACCGCAGAAAGAGAGCCATGGAGTTTTGGGGAATTTTTTGAAGATATTAACCGCAAGTTTATCGAGTTAAGGTATCGCCTAATGCCATACTTATACTCTGTTTTCTGGGAGCACCATCGCTACGGTTTTCCAATATTAAGACCATTGGTAATGCTGGAGCAAGAAAATATCAGCAATCATTTCCGTCAGGATGAATTCTGTTATGGCGACAAATTATTGATCTGTCCAGTGTTAGAGCAAGGTGCAGTATCAAGAAAAGTTTATCTGCCAAAAGGAACCTGGTACAATTTCTGGACGAACGAGGTTCTAGCTGGAGAAAGTGAGCATTTGGTCGAAGCAAAGATAGACAGCATGCCAATGTTCGTTAGAGCAGGTTCAGTAATTCCTGAATATCCTGTTATGCAGTACGTTGATGAGAAAATGATAACTGAAGTAATGCTTAATATCTATTATAGCGATTACGAAGTGAATTCATTTATGTACGAAGATCATGGAGACACTTTTGCTTATGAGCAAGATATTTATCTTGAAAAGAAATTCACGGTAAAAGGTGATGGCCAAACTTTAAAAATTAACCAACTTACCGAAGGTTTATATACACCAAATTACGAGTTTTATGCTTGCAATATTTTAGGTGTAAATTCTCAGGTTAGAAAAATTATGGTTGATGGAAGAGAGGTAACAGACTTTTATACCGACGAGAAATCAGCATTACACTTTAAATGCAATAAAAACTTCAACGAAATACAGATTTTTAGTCTGTAATAAACATAACCCCGAAACTTTAGAAAGCTTTCGGGGTTATATCATATCTAACCTGAATTTACTATGCCCGCAGCTAAAAAAGTATCTGTTAAAAAAGCAGTATTACCTGAGATTGATCAAAGTTTAGCCGTATGGCCCTATAGTTTATTCACTGAATATGATATTGATTTATTTCTTGTAGGAAAACATTTTCGTTTATACGAAAAAATGGGTTCACATCTCCTTACAGTAGAAAATAAAACTGGTGCATATTTTTCTGTTTGGGCACCAAACGCCATTAAGGTAGCGGTTTCTGGCGATTTTAATGATTGGAATACTTCTTCACACGCTTTAAATAAAAGATGGGATAAATCAGGCATTTGGGAAGGTTTTATTCCAAATTTAAAAAAGGGTGATGTTTATAAATATTTTGTAAAAGGTTTTGATGAATCTGAACATTTAAAAGGAGATCCATATGCGGTAAGATGGGAGCATCCTCCGCAAACCGCAAGCATTATTTGGGATACGGATTACAGCTGGAAAGATAAACCGTGGTTAAACAAAAGACCAAAACTAAATGCTTTAGATCAGCCGATTTCTGTTTATGAATTGCATGTGGGCTCTTGGCAAAGAGACCCTAATAATCCAGAGCGGGTATTAAATTGTAGGGAGGTTGCTGCGGCATTAGTACCTTATGTTGTCGAAATGGGTTTTACCCACGTAGAGCTTATGCCCGTAATGGAGTTTCCTTTTTTTCCGAGCTGGGGTTATCAAATTACAGGTTATTTCGGTGCAAGTTCGCGTTACGGCTCTCCCCAGGATTTAATGTATTTAATTGAAGAATTGCACAAGTCAAATATCGCTGTAATTCTGGATTGGGTACCTTCACATTTCCCTGGCGACAGGCATGGCTTGTATGAATTTGATGGAACGCATTTGTATGAGCACGCAGATATGCGAAAAGGATTTCATCCTGATTGGAAGTCGTATATTTTTAATTATGATAGAAATGAAGTTCGCTCATTTTTAATTAGTAATGCCCTGTTTTGGCTCGATAAGTACCATGCAGATGGCTTACGTGTGGATGCCGTGGCTTCGATGCTTTACTTTAACTTTTCCAGAGAAGATGCTGATGCCGCTACAAATGAATACGGCGGAAGTGAAAATTTAGGTGCCATTCAGTTTTTGCAAGATTTAAATGTTGCTGTATATGGTAATTTTGATGGTGTACAAACCATTGCTGAAGAGAGTAGTACTTATCCAGGGGTAACACATCCTGTTTATGCGGGTGGTTTAGGTTTTGGCATGAAATGGATGATGGGCTGGATGAACGATACGCTTAAATATTTCAAGGTAGATACTTTAGCAAGAAAACACCATCATCATAAACTTAGTTTTAGTATGACTTATGCTTTTACCGAGAATTTTATGCTTCCTTTTTCTCATGATGAAGTTGTTCATGGGAAATCGCCAATGCTGTACAAAATGCCAGGAGATGAATGGCAAAAGTTTGCCAATCTTAGGGCACTTTATGGTTATATGTTTACACATCCTGGTGCAAAGTTGCTATTTATGGGTAACGAATTTGGCGATACAAATGAATGGAACTTTACCCAATCACTAGATTGGCATTTGCTACAATATGCCCCGCATAAAGGCATGCAGGAAACAGTTAAGGCGTTAAATTTTTTGTATAGAAAAGAACCAGCATTATATCATTTTAACTTTAATTACGAAGGTTTTGAATGGCTTGATGCAGATAATAGCGATGAATCTATATTCGTTTTTATGCGTAAAGGCCCGAAGGCTAAAGATACCTTGGTTATTGCTTTAAACTTTACGCCTGTTGTAAGAGAAAATTATAAAATAGGTGTACCTTTTAAAACAAAGTGGAAAGAGTTATTCAATACTGATGCTATAGAATTTTATGGCGGAGGAATCAATAATAAAGGTGATATTGTTCCTAACTTGCATGGTTATAATAATCAGGAATTCTCGATTACTGTTGATTTACCGCCGTTAGCAGTTGTTATTTTCAAGAGCAAATAGAGGAAATAAAAAAAGCCTTCCGTTACCAGAAAGCTTTTAATAACCTCGGAGTGGAAGCTTCCGAGGGTGGGCAAAGATACAATTAAGACCCTATCCGAACAAATTTTATTTAAAATAGCTGTAAGTGTTTCATTTACAGCTTTAATTTTACCCCTGCATTAAAAGTTCTACCCTCGGTATGTGTCCAAATATCATCAAAGGTAGGGTTGTTATGCGGGCCGTTAACTACGCTTTTATATCTACTCTGTCTGGTATCGGTAAAGTTCTCGGCGTTAATAAAAACAGAAATTTTTCCAAATACTTTTTCAGCCATTAGGCCAAATTCCCAGTACGGATTGGTTTGAAAATTATTATACAGATATTGTTTGTCAGTGAAATAGCCTTCTAATCCAATTTTGAAATTTCTTTCTTTTTCGTATAGCAATGCCAGGTTCAATTTGTTTTTAGGTAATAAACGAATGTCTTGAATAACTGGTAAATATTTTGCTTTTGCATTTGTAAAAGTATAGCCTGCAAACAACTTGAAATATTCTTTAAAGATAATTTTTGCATTACTTTCAAAACCTAAGCTATTAACTGGTTGAGATGTATTACTGAAATAGAAAAAATTATTTATATCCTGCAGCAAAATAGTCGAATTTGATATTTTAGTGTAGAAAAACATTTGATTTAAACTTATCAGCCAGTCATCGCCAATGCTGGTTTTATAATTGATATCAGCCGTTCCGCCATAACTTTTTTCTGATTTTACGTTGTTTAACGGCAGCAAATTTTGGTATTGAAAAGTCTCGGTTTGCTCAGTAAAAAGTGTAGGTGTTTTATACCCTAAACCACCACCAATTCTCGAACTCCAGTGATCGTTAAATTTATATAATATCGAAACTCTTGGTAAAATGAAGAAATCAGTTTTGCTGTATAAGCTGTTATGAAAATTTGTTAAATCTGTTCTTATACCGCTTTCAAGCTTAAGCTTTTCCGTTGCATCCCAGGTTTGTTGAAAGTACAATCCAGCGGTTTTAGTTATGAAATCTTTTGCTAAAACGGTTTGATCTCGTTCTCTAAAATCATCATAAACTAAATTTGCCCCAAAGATTAAACTTTGGGTTTTTAGGTTTTTTAAGTAGCTGATATCTGTATAAACATTATAATTATCACCTTTAAAACTATAATTTGGAATACCTATATCACGCTTAAAATAGTTAAAACTTGATTTAACACGGAATAAATCCTTTTCCGCTGATTTTATGCTTAAGTCTACAGTTGAGGTATTTCTTAAGCTGGCATTATTCTCAAAATAAGTATGATTATTATCTGCTCCGTTTTTTATCAAAACAATATCACCACCAGTTCTGTCGCTTTTAGTAAAAGCGTTACCAATAATAAGGGTGGTTTTTTCGTTTGGATAGATAAAGAGTTTAGGATGGATGGTGAAATCCTTTGATTTGGGCAGTTCAGTGAAATCATCTTTATCAACATCGTAAGGTTTCTGAAAATTTGTAAGCGCAAGTAAGCTATAACCAATTTTCTTATTTCTTTTCATCGCAAAAGCACCAATATTGGTTTGCCCAACATTCGATTGGTTTATAATAAAATTGTAATCTGCTTTTTCACGCGGTGTTCTGGAGATGAAATTTACTACACCCGCTATCGCACCAGCGCCATAAAGGGTAGAAGCTGGCCCTTTTATAATTTCTACCTGACTCAAATCTAAAGGTGGGATTTCAAGTATGCTTAATCCACTGGCGAAATTGCCAAAACTTGCATATCCATCTTTTAAGAGTTGCGTATAGCGGCCATCTAAACCTTGTATTCTAATGCTTGCATTGCCGCTTGTTGCCGAAGTTTGCTGTACCGAAATTCCAGTGCTTTCATGCAATATCATCGAAACATTGGCTGGTCGCATATTGCTTTTTTCATCAATTTCTTCCAGTTCAATAGTTTCTACGCGTGTAGGTGTGTTTTGAATACTTCTACTGGTTCTGGTTGATGAAATGATCACCTCTTCAAGCTCATCTTCCGATTGCTCAAGCAAAATTTCCATTGGATTTTGCTGATCAACAGGGAAACTTATAGTAATGTTTTTCTCCTCAAAACCAATATGATTTACCTTGAAAACTTGTTTCCCATCTGGAATGTTATTGAAGGTGGCTAAGCCCTCATCGTTGGTAACATTTTTAAGTTTTGTGTTATTAAGGGTAATTGTTGCGCCTTGTAAAACTGATTTATTATAGGCCGCTTTTACAGTAAATTTAAAACTGTTTTGCGCATAGGTAGTGGTTATGCACAGCATGGCACATAACAACAAATATATTTTTTGCATTTTTTTTATTGAATTGAATGAATAATATCGACTGATAGGCCGATTTAAAATTTAGGGATTAACCAAAAAATTCCTTATTCAATTTTGGGGGTTGCCAGATACTTTGAAAAAAATCTGATGCAAAATGCTTTCTGTAAGCTATTATTTTTAGAGTACTTGCTACAGGTTTTAAACATTTAAGCGAGATGGATTTTAAATTGAAAACCAAAGGCTGGCCGCAACAGTTGCATGTACAAAGTGGCGAACAGTAGTCTGCATCGCTATGCGATTGGTTTTTATTTATAGAAGTCGTTAAATTTTCAGCTTTGGCAATAGTTTTTAATTCAGTTACATCCTCGCAATTTAGGCAGGAAATAACTAAAATAGAAATGGTTAACAAAAGACTAATGATTTTCATTGTTGGGGACGAAGATAAATCAAATAGTCGAATTTTTAAAAACTTATGAGTGATTAAGCCTATAAAAAAACTAATACAATAGAATTATCGAAGAAAGTTAATGTTGCATTAATAAACTGAGACTTGGAAAAATTATGACCTAGAATTAACTGGTTTTTTAGTGTATAAAACTTAATTCGTCAAATAATTTATTTAGTTGGATCGTTGAGTTTTTTTTCTTTATTAATTTATACACAATACTGGTAATCAAATGGTTAGGATTATGTTCAGTACATAACTTTTTTCATTATGTATTATTAATATTACAATAACTGCTTTTTGTGCAAAGTATTAATGTGATATTATTGTATTACGTGTAAAAATCAATATTTGCTTAATAATTATGGGTTTCTAATTTGTTATTTTCGCTCAAGGTTGTTATAAACGATTATTCCTAATTGGTTTCTCGAAGGTTCTGAAAACCATCTTTTCATTATTGGGAAGAAAGTATGTCTATAAAGGCCTTGTTAAAGGGAATTCGTGAATAGGATGTTTTATGTTAAATAAATGGTCTCTTAAATTATCTTTTTATCTGCTAAGCCTTATTTTATTAGGCTTTGGCAATACAATACAAGCCAAATTTTCAAACTCCTTACCCGAAATTAAAGGTTCTTTAAATAACATTGCTACAAAAACATTTCCTACTCTTGAAAAAGGTCATTCATTTAGTAAGTTAACGTCTGCAAACTCTAACTTATTGCCTCCACCAATTTATTCTAAACACTATATTGCACCTGCACCTTGGCAATATTGGAGCAAAGCAAATCAAATTGTAATAACAACAGAAAGTACAGCTTTGGTGAGTGGTACTATTAGTAAAAGTGATGGTGCTTTAATCGCAAGTTTTAAGTGTAAGGCAAATGTTCCTTTCGTAATGAGTTTTTCAGGATCTCCAGATGCTTTATCAACTCACCCTTTAAATCAAATCGTTTCTGCTGCAGGGTTAATTGTTGAGGCTAATGCTTCCATTTCTGTAAATCTTCGAAATATTGCTTCGGATTATAACAATAGTTACGATCCATTCATCAAAGGAAATGCATCGCTGTTCAGTTTTGGTGATGCAGGTATCGGTACCGCATTTCGCGTGGGTTATTATCGCGATGGTAATTTAGCTGGAAAGGATGATCAGCCAATTTACAGCATAATGGCCCTGGATGATAACACAGAGATAAAAATTGCTGGTGTCGTAAAAACAACACTAAATAAGGGACAAAGTTATTTGTTTAAATGCCCGATAGGTACATTAGTCGAATCTACACGTTCGGCCGTTATGAACACTTCGGCACGGCTTGATGCCCCTGAAGGTTGCGGAGATGGCGCCTATAATCCAATACCGCCTATAATTTCTTTGGGTACAGAATATGTTATCGTACGGGGAGAGGGAAATCCAACAGCTGAGCAAACCACAGTTGTTGCTACTGAAGCCAACACCAATGTAACAGTTCAGTTTTTCGATGATAATGGGGTTCAGAGGGACTTGCGGAATTTTGTAATTCCACAAGCTGGTGGGTTCATAACCTTTGCACATGGCTATTACAATGGCACTTATAACTCGGTTAGCAATACCGGTAAATATTCTTCTTCGAGAATTGTAACGACTAAAAATGTCGTGGTTTTTTCTGGTACAGCTGGTGCATCGGGCGGGGCTGGTTGTGAAGTTGACGTGGCGACTTTGGTACCAATAGCAGATTGTGCTGGATCGAGAACGGTTGAAACCGCTGAGTTTACAGATTATAGTAATGGCAAACTCCCATACTTCGGATATATTCTCACGAAAAGTCCTAATGAAATATTTTTAACTACCCAAGGGGGAAGTACCTCTTATACATCTAGAGATATTGAAACAATTTCGGGTATCGCTAATAGAAAACCGCTTGGCTCCTCAGGCTTGTTTCTTATAAAGTTTACTGATGCCAATATTGGTTCGCCGAAGGTTATAACCATTAATAGTTTAAGTAGGCTAACCGTTTCTATGGTTCAGCAAAGTAATAAATTTTCGATGTCGAACTTTATTTCAAGGTTTGCAGAGAAAGCGGCTCAGCCAGCAGTAGATTTAACAGATTGTACAGCTGCAAAATTAACCGCAGATCCGTTAAGTGATGCTCCGTATCAATGGTATTATAATGGTGTTAAAATTGAAGGTGCGGTGGATAATTTTTATATCGCTACCGCGTCTGGTAATTATACCGTAAGCTCTAAGTTAGAGTGTGGGATGAGCGCCCAATCAATGCCTTTGATTGTTTCTGTTTGCAGTATTGATAGAGCAATAGAAAAAAGCGTGGATATTCCGCTCCCTGAGTTGAATCAAGTAGTCAACTTTACCCTAAAAGCGAGTAATAAAAGTGCAAGTATCGCTACTGGCGTTTTAGTGAGGGATTTATTGCCAGCGGGTTATGCGTATGTTTTTAGCACAGCATCAACTGGAAATTATGATGCAGTAACGGGAGAATGGTTAATCGGTTCTATGAACCCGAATAGTATTGAAACACTTACCATAAAGGCAAAAGTAATTGCAGTTGGTGCCCATACCAATACGGCAACAATTACTGGAACACAAAGAGATAATAATGTAACCAATGATGAATCATCAGCACGTACAACTACAGTTGAAGGGGAGGTGACTTTAATTTCTATTGGTTCTGAAAACAGGACTGTGTGTGTTAACAAACCTATTGACGATATTATTTTTAAAATTGAAGGTGGTGCATCAGGTGCAACAATAAGCGGATTACCTGCTGGTTTAGCTGTAATACCATACGATTCAGGAACTAAGCTAATTAAAATTACAGGAACACCAAGTGCAGCAACATCTCCAGCTGGAATTACTTATACTATTGAAACAATAGGCGGTATACGAGTTACAAAAACAGGTGTAATTATTGTAAAAGAAAATGTGACAGAACCCGTTTTTTCCAGTTCTTTGGTATTAAAACGTTGTTTGGGTGCAGGAAGTGATTCTTATACTGCAACATCCTCTAACAGCGACGGAATCGTTTATAGTATTTTCCCTGAATCAGCTGGTACCATAGACTCGGCGACTGGATTAGTTATGTGGGCTGCTGATTTTACTGGTGTGGCGGATATAACTGCAACAGCGTTAGGTTGTGATGAAAAAAAGAAGAAAATTTTTGTTAACGTTTATTCGCGACCGGCAGCGCCTGGAACTACCCATTTAAAATATTGCCACAATCAAATCGGTGTGCCAGTTTTAACTGCGACGGGCGAAACTAATGCAATTTTCACCTGGTATGACGCTTCGGGTAATGTCATCGACGGAAGTATTGCGCCATCAACTTCTGCTGTTGGCAGCATTACTTATTACGTAACTCAGAAAATAGGTGTGGATGGTTGCGAGAGTGAAAAATCACCTTTGGAAGTTACTATTAAACCAGTTCCGGCAGCGCCTGGAACTACCCATTTAAAATATTGCCACAATCAAATCGGTGTGCCAGTTTTAACTGCGACGGGCGAAACTAATGCAATTTTCACCTGGTATGACGCTTCGGGTAATGTTATTGATGGAAGTATTGCGCCATCAACTTCTGCTGTTGGCAGCACGACTTATTACGTAACTCAGAAAATAGGTGTGGATGGTTGCGAGAGTGAAAAATCGCCTCTGGAGGTTACTATTAAACCAGTTCCGGCAGCACCGGGAACTACCCATTTAAAATATTGCCACAATCAAATCGGTGTGCCAGTTTTAACTGCGACGGGCGAAACTAATGCAATTTTCACCTGGTATGATGCATCTGGTGCTGTCATCGACGGAAGTATTGCGCCATCAACTTCTGCTGTTGGCAGCATTACTTATTACGTAACTCAGAAAATAGGTGTGGATGGTTGCGAGAGTGAAAAATCACCTTTGGAAGTTACTATTAAACCAGTTCCGGCAGCGCCTGGAACTACCCATTTAAAATATTGCCACAATCAAATCGGTGTGCCAGTTTTAACTGCGACGGGCGAAACTAATGCAATTTTCACCTGGTATGACGCTTCGGGTAATGTTATTGATGGAAGTATTGCGCCATCAACTTCTGCTGTTGGCAGCACGACTTATTACGTAACTCAGAAAATAGGTGTGGATGGTTGCGAGAGTGAAAAATCGCCTCTGGAGGTTACTATTAAACCAGTTCCGGCAGCACCGGGAACTACCCATTTAAAATATTGCCACAATCAAACCGGTGTGCCTGCTTTAACTGCTACAGGTGAGGCGAATGCAATTTTCACCTGGTATGATGCATCTGGTGCTGTCATCGACGGAAGTATTGCGCCATCAACTTCTGCTGTTGGCAGCACGACTTATTACGTGACTCAGAAAATAGGTGTGGATGGTTGCGAGAGTGAAAAATCGCCTCTGGAGGTTATCATTAAATCAGTTCCGGCAGCACCGGGAACCACCCATTTAAAATATTGCCACAATCAAACCGGTGTGCCTGCTTTAACTGCTACAGGTGAGGCGAATGCAATTTTCACCTGGTATGATGCATCTGGTGCTGTCATCGACGGAAGTATTGCGCCATCAA